>Ga0310345_10000032_pt1 | contig 392408 bp, 357 predicted proteins | sample HC15DNA20500_MG_FD_204667 | JGI IMG/M metagenome (GOLD analysis project Ga0310345, IMG submission 204667) | Marine microbial communities from station ALOHA, North Pacific Subtropical Gyre - HC15-DNA-20-500_MG | ecosystem: Environmental > Aquatic > Marine > Oceanic | place: Pacific Ocean...
GGCATCGAGGCGGGCCGGGTTCATGTGCATGTAACGAAAACGGATATGTTCATTGCGCGAGTTCACCAGCAGGAACGCAGCCTGCTGCCTGGGCGACCTCATCAACACACCGTCGCGAACTGCAACTGTCGCGAACAGGTCGGGGATGCACCGATCCGCGCCATCGTTGCGCAAGTGGCAGGACGACGGGCGGATATCCTGTCCCTGGTGACCCATTCCGTTGGCGCACTGTCCGACTTCGAAATCGCGCGTCTCGCAAAAGTTGTCCTGCCAGGGATAGCTGTAATTTTCCTTGGCGGATTCATCGAACACCAGCGGCTTGTCATTGCGCTTGCAGCGGTACTGGTCGCCCTTGGTCGGCGCGAATGAGACCCGCCCTGTGAGGTTGCAGTCTCCCCAGTTCATGAAGGACTGGGAGTTGGCGAATGCCGGACCCTTCTCGATTGGAAAACGGATCTGAGAATAAACAGTAAGGTCCTCGTGCCCGCCTTGCCCGCGATAGCCGCTGTTGGCGATGATCTCGCCTGGCGGCCTATAGGTGAAATCTGCCGAGTATTCGATCGGACGCTCCGACGCATATGAGGCGATATTTGAGCGCGGATCGCGGGGCGTGCCGCCCGCCACCCGCAAGGCCTTCAGGAATCGTTCGGCGACCGGAGAGGCCTCGCGGCAGGAGAGGCGTCTGCCGCGTGCAACGCCGTCGTGACACTGGATCGAAACCACATAGGGGACGCCGAAGCGCGTGAACGCGTAGCGCACATAGCCTTCGCGGATCACGCGGCGGAGGTTCGGATATTGCGTGGCCAGCGCCTTGACCGGCTCGCCTTTCCCGGCGAGCGGATCCTTGATGTCGTAGATCAGCAGCGATGCCGTGATCTGAACCTCGACGGGCTCCAGATACGTTCGAGACGGCATATTGTCGCCCGCGCCGCGGTCCAGCAGGAAGACAGCGTCGTAGCCGGCCGATCCGGCCTCGAACATGCTCGCCGCTCTAAACCCGGCTTGATACCGCGGGATAAGAAGGTTGATCGCGCCGCTCTGGCGATCAGAAAGATAAAGCGCGCTATCGAACGGCAACAGCACCGGGACGGGGCTGAGTTCAATCCCGGAGAAAATCGGCGACGTCACCGCATTGATCTGCGAGATCGCCGTGATGCGCTGCGCGTTGAATTGGGATGGCTGATTTCGGGACGGAAAGTTGAAATTGTCGACAGCCAAAGGCTGTGAATCGATCTCGGCCCTGAGCTGACTGACGGTCGCGGGCCAGTCCGGGGTGACGACCGAAATCGCCGGTGTTTTGAATTCGGCCGCGCGCGCAGGCTGAACGAGGAGGAGCAGCGAGGCAACGAACAGAGAAAAGCACCAGAGCTTTGCCGATGCGTTTCGTCTGCCTGTTACTGCCTCCGCTCCCCTCAATACATCCTCGCGAGATCTGCCCTTAGTCCTTGGCGCGCTCGACGTAAGAACCGTCTTCCGTCAGGACGACGATGCGCGTTCCCGTGCCGATGTGCGGAGGAACGCCGGTGCGGACGCCATTGGAAAGGATCGCGGGCTTGTAAGACGAGGAGGCGGTCTGCCCCTTGGTCACCGGCTCGGTCTCGACGACCTCAAGGGTGACGCGCTGCGGCAGCACGATCGCGACTGCGTTGCCCTCGAAGATCGAAAGCTTCACAGTCATGTTTTCCTGCAGATACGGCGCCTGCGTGCCAACGACGTCCTTCGACACCAGGAGCTGATCGTAGTTTTCGTTGTTCATGAAATGGAAGCCGTCGCCGTCTTCGTAGAGATAGTTGAAGTCGCGGTCTTCGACGAACGCGCGCTCGACCTGATCGGTGGTCTTGTAGCGCTCGGAGACCTTGGTGCCGTCGCTGATTCGGCGCATTTCGATCTGGCTGACCGGGGTTCCCTTGCCGGGATGGATGTTCTCCGCGCTCAGAACGACATATAGCTTGCCGTCCTGCTCAATGATGTTGCCCTTGCGGATCGAACTGGCGATGACTTTCACAGATAGGTTTCCTAATGTTCAGGGCCGGTGGCGGCGCCGATACGGCGCTTCGGGGTCCGGCAAGGCAGTTTCGGGCTGCAACATACTCATCTGGACCGGTAAAGCCAGCATTTTGCTGCGGAATCGGGCTTTTCGCCCATGAGTATAGACCAGGAATCCTCGCCCTGGTGGACACCCGGCCGCCATATCGACCGGAAGCCGTTTTTACAGGCGCGGACCGCGATTTCCCGTGCCTTGCGGGACTGGTTCGAGGACGAGGGATTCGTCGAGGTCGAAACCGGAATCCTCCAGAAATCGCCCGGGAACGAGACCCATCTCCATGCCCCGGCAGCCGATCTGACCTCGGCATCCGGCGAGAAGTCGACTTACTTCCTGCGGACTTCACCTGAATTCGCCTGCAAGAAACTGCTTGCAGCGGGAGAGAAACAGATCGTGGAATTCGCCCGGGTGTTCCGGGATCGCGAGCGCGGGCCGCTGCATCTTACGGAATTCACGATGCTGGAATGGTACCGCGCTAATGAAGGCTATGAAGCGGTCATGGCCGATACGGTGGTCGCCATTGCGCATGCCGCTCAGACCACCGGGATCGGGACGTTCTCCTTCAGGGGAAAAGCCGCCGATCCGTTTGCCGAACCTGATCTGCTCACCGTCGCCGATGCGTTTACCCGTTTTGCCTCTATCGATCTGCTTGCAACGATTCCGGATGGACGAGCCGATCGCGAGGCGCTGGCGGCAGCGGCCGCGAGCCGTGTCCGCGTCACCTATGACGACACCTGGTCTGACATCTTCAGCAAGGTCCTGGTCGAGCATGTCGAACCAAACCTGGGGCAGGGCCGTTTGACAATTCTCTACGAGTACCCTGCACCGGAGTCCGCGCTGGCGCGCGCCAAGCCGTCCGATCCGCGCGTTGCGGAACGTTTCGAAGTTTATGCCTGCGGTGTTGAGCTTGCCAACGGCTTCGGCGAACTGATCGATGCGCAGGAGCAGCGCGCGCGCTTCACCGCGTCGATGGACGAGAAGGAGCGCCGCTACGGCGAACGCTATCCGCTCGATGAGGAGTTTCTCGCCGCGATAGCACAGATGCCGGAGGCCTGCGGCGTGGCGCTGGGCTTCGATCGCCTGGTGATGTTGGCGAGCGGGGCGACCCGGATCGATCAGGTGGTGTGGACGCCGATGGGAGGCGAGGCATGACCGGTCGTGCCGCAACACTTCGGACGCCGGCTGAGCTGATCGCGCGGGGGCTTGCTGCGCAAGATAGTCTGCCTGACCTTGAGCAAGTCGCCGCGCGTTACGCCGTGGCGGTCACGCCGGATGTCGCGGCGCTGATTGATGCGTCGGACCCGAACGATCCTATCGCGCGCCAATACGTTCCATCCGCCGACGAACTGGTCACGCTTCCGAGCGAGAACGCCGATCCGATCGGGGACCATACGCATTCGCCGGTCAGCGGCATCGTGCATCGCTATCTCGATCGCGTGCTGTTCAAGCTGGTGCATGTCTGCGCGGTGTACTGCCGGTTCTGCTTCCGCCGCGAAATGGTGGGACCGGGGAAGGAGACCGCTCTTTCCGACGATGTTTATTCAAAGGCGCTGGATTATATCCGGACCCATCCCGAAATATGGGAAGTGATCCTGACCGGCGGCGACCCGCTGATGCTGTCGGCGCGGCGGCTCAAGGAAATCATGACCGACCTCGCCGCCATCGATCACGTCAGGATCATTCGGATTCACACCCGCGTGCCGGTCGCCGATCCCGCCCGGGTCACTGACGAGACCGTCGATGCGTTGAAGGTGATGGGCGCGACGACATGGGTCGCGCTGCACGCCAATCATCCGCGTGAACTGACGGGGGATGCACGCACTGCCTGTGCGCGAATGATCGACGCCGGCATCCCGATGGTGAGCCAGTCAGTGCTGCTGCGCGGTGTGAACGACAATGCTGCGACGCTGGAGGCGCTGATGCGCAGCTTCGTCGAATGCCGCATCAAGCCGTATTACCTGCATCACGGCGATCTTGCGCCGGGTACGGCTCACCTCCGCACCACGCTTGAGGAAGGGCAAAAGCTGATGCTGTCGCTGCGGGGGCGTGTGTCTGGCCTGTGCCAGCCCGATTATGTGCTCGATATTCCCGGCGGTCATGGCAAGGCTCCGATAGGACCACAATATCTGTCACAGACGGGTGAAGACGGGCACGACCGGCGGTATCGCGTCGTGGATTACTGCGGCGACGTGCACCTTTATCCGCCCGCGGAATAGATGACCCAGCCCGAACCTCCCGAAAATGATGGCCGTCGCGGCGTTGAAAACGCTGTGATACTCGGCTTTTTTGTCGTGCTGGTCACCGCAGGTATCTGGCTGCTCGGATCGATGGCGGATATCCGCAAGACACAGGATTGTGCGGCGCAGGGCAGACGTAACTGCGCAACGATAGAAAATCCCTCTCATTCTCGGTAGACTACACCCACGCTGAGGAATCGTTACTGGTGGAGGTGTGATATGAGGAAATCCATCCCGATCGCCATGGTGGCGTTGCTGTTGGCGGCGTCAGGCGTAATGGCTCAGAGCAAAAGCGGGACGACGACCGGTCCCTCCGCGACAACGAACTCGGGCAGCATTCCCCCGGCACCCGTCGGACATCGTCAGCCGCGTGCGAGCGATGTGCCTTCCAATCAGGAAAAGAACTATACCGAGTCCGCTGAGGACAAAGCGCTCGATCGCAAGATCAAGAGCATTTGCAGAGGCTGCTAAATTCAGCAGCCTCTGGGCATCACATATTTTTCGCCGCGAGCGCCATCCCGATCAGGGACGTGCCGCCGAAGACGAGATTGATGCCGACCAGCAATCCGATCGCCCATGCGGCTGAACCGGGAAGCCCGGCAATGATCAGCGCGGCGACCACCAGATCGACGATACCCGACATCAGCAGCCATCCCCAGCGCCCGGACAATTCCTTCCGGTGGGCGAGGGCGTACATAATGGTGGTGATGCCTTCGGCGATGAAGTAGGCGCTGACCACGAGCGTCAGCGTCAGCGTCCCGGCGACCGGCTGAACGATCAGGATAATGCCCGCGGCAAGTGCGAGGATCGCCGAGAGCAGTGACCACCAGAAGCCGGGCATGTCGCGCGTGGTGAACGTCAGGTAGAGGCCTACTGCGCCGCTGATCAGGAACAGCCAGCCAAGAAAGATCGTAACCGCGATGCTGGCAAGAAGCGGGATCGCAATCGCAGCCATTCCCAAAATCACCAGCACGATGCCTTCGATCAGGAAGGCTTTCCAGTTTGCCTTGACTGCTTCTCGCATCTGCGTTTGGAGCCGGGCGACATCCTGAGGCATCGTCATCGATGATCTCCGTTTCCTGATCCGGCACAGCCGGCTCGCCTAAGACTAGTCCTGCGGCGGGCTCGTTGTTAAGAGCTTTTCGTTCCAATCAATCCAGAATGGCGACAGCGCGGGTCCATCCGGCGGACGCGCGCTCGATCTTAACCGGGAAGCAAGACACAGTGAATCCCGTTGAGGGCAATTGTTCTAAATTGTGAAGTTTCTCGATGTGGCAATAGCCGATGTGACGGCCAGCCTTGTGGCCTTCCCAGATCAGGCTCGCATCCTTCGTCTCGGCATATTTCTTCGCGGTGTAGACGAACGGGGCGTCCCAGCTCCAGCCGTCGATGCCGGTAAGGCGCACGCCGCGCTCGAGCAGGTACATCGTCGCCTCATAACCCATCCCGCAACCTGACGTGACGTAATCCTGCTGTCCGTACTTCACACCGGCGCTGGTGTTGACCACGACGATCTCGAGCGGCTTCAGGGTATGTCCGATGCGCTTCAGCTCATTTTCGACATCGGCTGCGGTCGCGACATAGCCGTCGGGCAGGTGCCGGAAGTCGAGTTTGACGCCTGGCTGGAAACACCACTCCAGCGGCACCTCGTCGATGGTCCATGAGCGCTCGCCGCGGTTCATCGTCGGATGGAAGTGATAGGGCGCGTCGAGATGGGTGCCGTTGTGCGTCGAGAGGTTGACCTGTTCGACCGCCCAGCCCTGACCGTCGGGGAGGTCTTCCTTCTTGAGGCCGTCGAAAAAGGACAGCATGCGCGGCAACCCCTGCTGGTGGTCGATGTACTGGATGGTCGGGTGGCCGCCCGGAGGGTCCGCCGGTACGTCATTCTGGAGAGGGACGGAGATATCGATCAGCTTGCGGGTCATGTGTCTGGCTCCGGCGGCCTTGCCGGAGGTCCCGGCAGGCTTTTGGCCGAGTGTGCATGAATTTGCGCACACCGCTCAAGCGGGGTATCTCGCGGCTTGCCGCAGCCGCGAAACGCCATTATACGTTCCCCCGCGTCGGCCAGCTTGCCTTGAGGTTTGCGGCCCGGCGCTCGCCCCAGCACTTCTAACCTGTTGGTTTTGCGCGACTAATGCTCCCTTCGTCTATCGGTTAGGACGCCACCCTTTCACGGTGGAGAGAGCGGTTCGATTCCGCTAGGGAGCGCCATCTGCCCCCATCAATGGCCATATGAATTCTGCGATTGCGCGGAACCCTTTTGCGATGCCCGCCATTGTCCCTTGCAGGGAAGCTTCATTGGAGGCTGCGATGGCTGACCATTGGCAACAAATCCATACAAGTCCGGCAGACCACATTGGCAGCCCGGGTCTTGAGGACGCTGCCTATGTTGCTAGCTGGGCGCTGAGTTGCGCTGCGTTTTTAGGCGTCGTTCTGCTGGTTTGGCATTTCCACGTCTGAGCGTCCCGGAGCGCCACACAAGGGTGCGCAGCACCGCTGCCTGCGGTGAAGCGTGCCCGGGTTTCCCCGCATTCCTGTTTGTTTGATCCTAAGATTCTGGATGAGGTGCCTCATCTATTTTATCGACGATGAATTGTAAGCCGCTCCTCGTACGAGGTGGCTTGGCGGGCGAGGCATGTCATTCTTGGTCTTCGGATCGGGGCTCGCCCGCTGGACGGAATGCACTATGCTGCGCCTCCATGAGTCACCCTTCGCTTTCCCGTATTGTCAGCCGGTTCAAGCGCGAGCCTTCGCGCACCGGCTCTCTCATCATCACGTTCTATGGCGACGCCATCCTGCCCCGGGGCGGATCGGTGTGGCTTGGGACGCTGCTTCAGTTTCTGGACATGCTGGGGACCGACGGCGGTGTGGTCCGCACAGCCGTGTCCCGGCTTGCTGCCGACGGATGGCTTGATCGGGACAAAGCGGGACGCAAGAGTTTCTACAAACTCGCAAAGAGGGGCCGCGAGCGTTTCGAGGCGGCTGTCGAGCACGTCTACAATCCGCATCCGTCGAATTGGGCAGGGCGCTTCGAGCTTCTGCTGATTGGCAACGGTGCCGACCGCGAGGCGTCGCGGGCGGCATTGACCGAGGCCGGTTTTGGAAGCCCGATGCCGGGCGTGTGGGTCGCGCCTTCGGATGTGCCGGTGCCGTCGATTGCCGCAGGTGCGATCCGGCTGGAGGTATCGGCTGACGACGCGACGGGGCGGCAACTCGCGGCCGCGAGCTGGTCGCTGGAACGGACCGCGGAATCGTATCGTGAGTTCATAAAGACCTTCGCACCGCTCGAAGGCTGGATCGGCGGTGCTGACAAGGTCTCTCCCGCGGACGCTATCCTCGCGCGGATCCTTCTGATCCATCACTACCGGCGGGTGATCCTGCGCGATCCGTTGCTTCCGGCAGGCCTGTTGCCGCCGGCATGGCCGGCCCTTGAGGCGCGCGAGCTTTGTGCGCGGCTTTATCAAGCTCTTCTGCCGCCATCTGAATCCTGGCTGGACGAGCACGGCGAGAGCGTGACGGGTTCCTTGCGTCCGCCGGGGCCGGAACTTGGCCGCCGGTTCTCGGATGTGCAGGGCAATATGTTACAGAAATAGCTTGCGTCTTATATTTTATGTTATATGTTTGACCTGTCTCCCGGGAGGAAACGGCGATGTACACGCAAGCGCTCAACACATCGGAAGCCGAAGTCGTTCACGTCGAGGACGCTGAACGCGCTGCGCATTTCCAGGCCCGCATCGATGCCGACGACCGGATCGAGCCGAACGACTGGATGCCTGCCGCGTATCGCAAGACGCTGACGCGCCAGATTTCCCAGCACGCCCATTCGGAAATTGTTGGCATGCTGCCGGAAGGCAACTGGATCACCCGTGCGCCGACGCTGCGCCGCAAGGCCGCGCTGCTGGCCAAGGTGCAGGACGAGTGCGGTCACGGGCTCTATCTCTATGCCGCCGCTGAAACGCTTGGCTCCTCGCGCGAAGAGCTTGTCGATGCGATGCTGAGCGGCAAGGCGAAGTACTCCTCGATTTTCAATTATCCGACGCCGACCTGGGCCGACATTGGCGCGATCGGCTGGCTGGTTGATGGCGCAGCCATCATGAACCAGATTCCGTTGTGCCGCTGTTCGTACGGTCCCTATGCGCGCGCGATGATCCGCGTCTGCAAGGAGGAGTCGTTCCACCAGCGTCAGGGCTACGAAATCATGCTGACGCTGTCGCGCGGCACCGACGAACAGAAAGCGATGGCGCAGGACGCGCTGAATCGCTGGTGGTGGCCGTGCCTGATGATGTTCGGCCCGCCGGACAGTCAGAGCCAGCACAGCGACCAGTCGACGGCCTGGAAGATCAAGCGGTTCTCGAACGACGATCTGCGCCAGAAGTTCGTCGATGCGACCGTGCCGCAGGCCCATTATCTCGGCCTCACGATTCCCGATGCGGACCTCAAGTGGAACGAGGAGACGAAGCACTGGGACTACGGCGCAATCGATTGGGACGAATTCAGGCAGGTGCTCTCGGGAAACGGCCCGTGCAACCGCGACCGCATGGCCGCGCGCCGCAAGGCGCACGAGGAGGGCGCGTGGGTGCGTGAGGCTGCGGCCGCCTATGCGGAGAAGCAACAGGCGCGCCGCACCGCGGTTGCGGCGTAATCGGCTGGAGGCTGTCATGACCACTCAGAACACGCAGCTTTGGGAAGTTTTCATCCGCAGCCGCAACGGCCTCGCGCACAAGCACGTCGGCTCGCTGCATGCGGCGGATGCGACGCTGGCGCTTCAGGCCGCGCGCGACATCTACACACGCCGCGGCGAGGGGCTGTCGATCTGGATCGTGCCGTCGAATGCGATCATCGCGTCCGACCCGTCCGAGAAGGGCATGATGTTCGAGCCGGCGATGTCGAAGATTTATCGCCATCCGACCTTCTACGACGTGCCCGACGAAGTCGGGCATATGTGATTTGCGCTCACTCGTCATTCCGGGGCGCGAGTGAAACGAGCGAACCCGGAATCCATAACCACGCTGGCATATGGATTCCGGGCCTGCGCCAAGAGGCGCATCCCGGAATGACATCGCGAGTATTCAAAATGGCAATGCTTTCCATCAAAGTCGCCGAAAGTCCGCTGGTGCTCTACGCGCTGCGCCGCGCCGATGATGCGCTGATCCTCGGCCATCGCGTGTCGGAATGGTGCGGTCACGCCCCGATGATGGAAGAGGACATGGCGCTGGCCAATATGGGTCTCGACCTGATCGGTCAGGCGCGCGAACTATACACCTACGCCGCAAAAGTCGAAGACGCAGGTAACGATGAGGACAAGCTCGCCTATCTGCGCGATGTGCGCCAGTACCGCAATCTGCTGCTCGTGGAGCAACCGAACGGTGATTTCGCGCGCACCATCACACGGCAATTCTTCTATTCGGCTTTCGCCGATCCGTATTGGCGCGCGATGATGAACTCGAAAGATGCGACGCTGGCCGCGATTGCCGCGAAGTCCGAGAAGGAAAGCGCGTATCACTTGCGTCACACTTCGGAATGGATGATCCGCCTCGGCGACGGCACCGACGAGAGCCATCGCCGCGCACAGACCGCCATTGACGATCTCTGGGCCTTCACTGGCGAACTGTTTCATGCCGACCAGAGCGACGCGGAACTGATTTCGTCCGGCATTGCGATCGATCCCGAAACCCTGCGAAATATTTGGGCCGACACCGTTTCCAATGTTCTCGGCGTTGCTACGCTCAAGCGTCCGTCAAGCGACTGGATGCAGAAGGGCGGCCGCACCGGCAATCACACCGAACATCTCGGGCATCTGCTCAGCGAACTGCAATCAATGCAGCGAACTTTCCCGAACGCGACATGGTAACCGCCGGCATCAGCACACAGGACCTCCGCCAGACCGCATGGAACGCGGCGGCGCAGGTGGTCGACCCGGAAATCCCGGTACTGACCATCGCCGATCTCGGCGTGCTGCGCGACGTGACCGTGATTGACGGCGCGGTTGAAGTTGCGATCACGCCGACCTATTCCGGCTGCCCGGCGATGAACATGATCGCGCTGGAAATCGAACTGGCGCTGGAACGGGAAGGCATCCGCAATCCGAAAATCCGCACCGTTCTGTCGCCGGCCTGGACCACGGACTGGATGAGCGAGCAGGGCCGCCAGAAGCTTAACGAATATGGGATCGCGCCGCCGCAGGCGGGCGGAGGACGCCGCGCGCTGTTCGGCGAACAGCAGGTGGCGTGCCCGCAATGCGGATCGGTGAACACGGAAGTTCTGTCCGAATTTGGCTCGACGTCGTGCAAGGCGCTTTGGCGCTGCAAGGCGTGCCGCGAGCCGTTTGATTATTTCAAGTGCCACTAGGCGAGGCTGCGATGTCGCACGTTCCGAAATTTCATCGTCTGGCTGTCGCGGACCTGAAGCGCGAGACTGCGGACGCAGTCTCCATGACGTTCGCCATTCCGGGCGAACTGGCTGGCGACTATGCCTTCGCGCCTGGTCAGTATCTCACACTTCGCACCATCATGGATGGCGAGGAGGTGCGGCGCTCGTATTCGATCTGCTCAAGTCCCGACGATCACGAACTGCGCATCGCGGTCAAGAAGGTCGACGGCGGTGCGTTTTCAAGCTGGGCGCTGGAAGAACTGAAGTCCGGCGACGAACTCGATGTGATGACGCCCACGGGCCGTTTCGGCGTGGCGCATGCGCCCGATCAGGCGCGCATTCATGTCGGCTTTGCGGCCGGCTCGGGCATCACGCCGATCATGTCCATCGTGCGCGGCATTCTCGCACGAGAACCCAATAGCCGCTTTTTCCTGTTCTACGGCAATCGCACCACCAACGGCATTCTTTTCCGCGAGGCACTGGAAGAGCTCAAGGACCGTTTCATGGGCCGCCTGTCGGTGTTCCACGTGCTGTCCCAGGAAGAGCAGGACCTGCCCATTCTGTACGGTCGTCTCGACCGTGAGAAGGTCAGTGTGTTGTTGCGATCAATGGTGCCGGCGGCGGCGGTCGATCATGTGTTTGTCTGCGGGCCGCTCGCGATGAGTGAAGAGATTGAGGCTACCTGCATCGATCTCGGCATTCCCAAGGATCACGTCCACGTCGAGCGCTTTGTTTCGGAGTTTGGCGGGAAGCCACGTCCCAAGGTCCAGGTCGCCCCGGAAGCGCCGCCGAAAGCCGTCGCATCGCTGATTGTGGACGGCAAGCGCAAGGATGTGCCGATTGCCGATGGTGAGGTCATCCTCGACGCCGCCCTGCGCGCCGGCATGGATCTGCCCTACGCCTGCAAGGGCGGCATGTGCTCGACATGCCGCGCGAAGATCGTCGAAGGCGAGACGAAGATGGACGTGAACTACTCGCTCGAGCCCTGGGAGATCGAGGCGGGGTTCGTACTGACCTGTCAGGCCCATCCGGTCTCGTCACGCGTCGTGGTCGATTACGACCAGATGTAGCTACTTCTTATAGTTATTTGGCATCGCGGAGCAGGGCGTAAGCGGTCTGCGCCATCGCCACCGGCCGTTCGTCGCCGTCCGTTCGCAGTGAGACGCTGCCATAGGCCATGGTCTTGCCGAGCCGCACGACGCGCGCTTCTGCCAGAACGTCGCTATTCATGGCCGGACGCATGAAATGGATGGTCTGATCTACTGTCGTCATCGGAAAATACCCGCCGGCGGCCGACGCGACAGCGATGATCATTGCGGTATCCGCAAAACTCATCAGCGCTTGCCCGCAAACCACGCCGTTGTCGCGGCACAGCTTGTCCGAGAAACGCATTCTCAGAACAGCTCCGTCAGCGGTGAGGCTTTCGACAGACAGGTCGAGATCCTGCACCCATGGCGCTGGTGCGGATTTCAGCAGCGCGGAGGCGGCGGTCTTGTCGAACGTCGTCATGCAAATTTCCTGATCTGAATGTCTACGCGAGTGTTACGGGAAGTGTCGTGAAGCCGCGAAAGCGTACGCGCCTGGCGCGATGAGCCGAGCCAGCGGCTGCGAAATTTGGGAAGCGGGCGAGGAAACGGCCAATCGCAATGCGGCCTTCGAGGCGGGCAAGGCTGAGCCCGACACAGGCATGTGCGCCCGAGGCAAAGGCCAGGTGACGGTTGGGCGCACGCCCGATATCAAGGCGTTCCGGCTCTGCGAACACGTCGGGGTCCCGGTTTGCGGCGCCGATGCAGAGTGTGATCAGCGCGCCTTCCGGGATTGAGACGCCATCGATCTCCGTGTTTTGAACGACGCGTCGGTTACCGAGCTGGTTTGAACTCTCAAAGCGCAGGAATTCCTCGACCGCCGGCTTGATCAGCGCGGGATCATCGATCAGCCGTTGCCGCTGGTCCGGAAAACGCAGCAAAAGTTCGAGGCCATTGCCGATCAGATTGGTGGTCGTCTCATGGCCCGCGTTCAGGATGAAAATGCAGTTTTGCAGCAGCTCGATCTCGCTGAGCTTCTCGCCGCTGGTCTCGCCCAGAATCAGGCGCGTCAGCACATCGTGTTCGGCGTTACCGGGGTGAGCGCGGCGGTCGGTCACGAGGTCGCGGAGATAGGCAAGAAATTCACCAACGGCACGCTCGCCGCGTGCCTGCACGTCTTCGGTCAGGAACGGCTCCAGTGCGCCGAGGATCGCCAGCGACCAGCCGCGCAGCGGTGCGCGGTCTTCGTGAGGAATAGCCAGCAGGTTGCCGATCACCTCGACCGGGATGGCGGAGGCGAAGTCTTCAATGAGATCGGCCCTGCCTTGCGCCTGCATGTTGTCCAGCAGCCGGTCGACGAGGGAGATGAGCCCCGGCTCCATCTCCGCGATGGCGCGCGGATTGAGAGCACCGGCGATTAGGCGGCGAACGCGGGTATGCAGCGGCGGATCATTGAACACGAGGCTCGTGGTGTGATGCTGAAACAGCAGCGAACCGTCGCCGTACTTCGGCGCGAACTCCACCTTCTTGTCGGAGCTGAAGCGCGTCGTATCCTTGTAGATGGCTTCCAGATCGCGGTGCCGGGTCAGGAACAGCGAGCCGTCCGGCATCTGATGGATCGGATCGGCGGATTGCAGCGCGCGATAGGTCGGGTAGGGGTCATCATAGAAAGACTCAGGAAGGTCTTTCAGTGAGAAGCCGCGCGCAGTCGCGGCGTCCTCGCTCGAAACCGGGCGAGGTGCGCTTTGTGAGTCAGTGTGCGGTTTACCTGTCGAGGACAAGTGACCGGCCTGACGTCTAGAAAACGACGTCGTTGATCTGCACCACGGCCTGCGCCTTGGTGAAATTCGGAATGTCGGCGAAGATTTCCTTGCCGTGAGCTTTACCGGCGGCCTTGAAATCCTCCATCGATCCGAAGGTCAGCAGCGCGGTCATCTGGTAATCGGGCGCGCTGCCGTCGGGTTTCGCCACGCCCTTGATGGCCTGCGCGCTCTTGAGCCCGAGCGGCCCCCAGCGGTCTTTCACCAGCGGCATGTGCGTCTTCAGATAATAGTCCGTGTCGAATGCTTCGCCGGCCGGGTACATCACTGTCACGAGGATCATCGTTTCTCCCTTTCGTTGTTTTTGTTCAAGCCTGAGGACGAACGGCGTTCATCGTCAGCAATTCGTAGGTTGCGGCCGACTCGTCTTTGTCGGTCAGAATTTCAACGTCCCAGCGCACTTCGCCATACTGCTTGTTGCGGGGCGATTTTTCTTTCGCGGTGAGTCGCACCTTGATCGTCTCACCCGGCTGGATCGGCTTGATGAAGCGCAGTGAATCGAGGCCGTAGTTGGCCAGCACCGGACCCGGATCCGGATCGACGAACAGACCCGCGGCGAACGACAGCAGCAGATAGCCATGCGCGACGCGGCCCGGGAAGAACGGGTGACCCTTGGTCGCTTCCTCGTCCATGTGCGCATAGAACGTGTCGCCGGTGAAATGCGCGAAGTGTTCGATATCCTCCAGCGTGATGGTGCGTTCCTTCGAGTAGAAGGTTTGTCCGATATCGAGATCCTCGAAATGAAACCGGAATGGATGCCGGTCCTTCTCGATGACCGGTGCGTTCTTGGTCCAGCTACCGGTTACGCCGGTCAACATGCAAGGCGATCCCTGAACCGCTGTGCGCTGCATGTAATGGTGGACACTGCGCACGCCGCCCAGTTCCTCGCCGCCGCCGGCGCGGCCGGGACCGCCGTGCACCATCTGTGGCATCGGTGAGCCGTGACCGGTCTGCTCCTTGGCGCAGTCACGATCGATGATCACGAGCCGTCCGTGGAAGCTGCTGACGCCGAACACGAGATCGGACGCTACCTTCGGATCGTGCGTGTAAACCGAAGCAACTAGGCTTCCGCCGCCGCGATTGGTCAGCGCAATGGCCTCATCAAGATCGCTGTAGCCCATCACGGTGCTGACCGGGCCGAACGCTTCGACCGAATGAACCTTTGTTGCGCGAATAGGATCGGCACAATGCAGCAGCAGCGGGGGCAGGAATGCGCCGCGGGTGACATCGGCTCCCTGAACGTCGAAATTGTCGGGATCGCCGGCGACGAGTTCCGCTTCGGTGCGGAGGGCCTTCACGTTGGCGAGCACATCGCGGCGTTGATCGAGACCGACCACCGGTCCCATGCGCACCGTCTCGAGTTCAGGGTTGCCGATCACGACCTTGTCCAGCCGTTCGCGCAAGGCAGCGATCACAGGCTCGACATACGCCGACGGCGCGAGCACACGGCGGATCGCCGTGCACTTCTGTCCGGCCTTGACCGTCATTTCCTTGGCGACTTCCTTGATGAAGAGATCGAACTCCGGCGTTCCGGGGCCGGAATCCGGTGCGAGGATCGCGGCGTTGAGCGAATCCCGTTCAGCGACAAAGCGCACGGCTTCCTTCGCGATGACCGGATGCCGTTGCAGCTTTTCCGACGTATCGGCGGAGCCGGTGAACGAAACCACATCTTGGCAGGTCAAGTGATCGAACAGGTCGCCGGTCGAGCCAACGATGAACTGAAACGCGCCTTCAGGCAGAATTCCGGATTCCACGATCATGCGCGCCAGTGCGTGCGCCACGTAGGACGTCACCGTCGCCGGTTTCGACACGACGGGGACGCCCGCAAGCAGCGCAGGCGCCAGCTTTTCGAGCATGCCCCAGCATGGGAAGTTGAACGCGTTGATATGAACCGCAACGCCGTGCAGCGACGTGATGATATGTTGCCCGGCGAACGTGCCGGCCTTGCCCATCGGCTCGACCGCGCCATCCAGCAGGAAAGTTGAGTTCGGAAGCTCACGGCGGCCCTTGCCGGCATAGACGAACAGCGTTCCGATACCGCCGTCTACATCAATGAAGTTATCGGTGCGGGTGGCTCCAGTCTGGAACGAGAGCTTGTAAAGCTGATCCTTGCGCTCGGTCAGATACTGCGCGAGTTTCTTCAGCATGTCGGCGCGCTGATGGAATGTCAGCCGCCGGAGATTCTTGCCGCCGGTACTGCGTGCGTGGGCGAGAATGCCGCGCATATCCAGTCCGCCGCTGGTTGCCTCGGCAACGACATCGCCGCTCACGGCGCTGCGCACTTCGATGAAATCGCGGCCCGGTGCGGCCCACTGTCCGTTGATGTAGCTTTCGAGTTTCATGCGATCACTTCGAGGTTGGGTGCTATCGGGCACCGATGGACGTTTATTCCGCGGCAGCAGTGCGCTTCGATGTCTTGGGGGGAGACTTGAGCAGGCTCCGTGCTCCGTCGGATATCAGGCGGGTGACGATCTCTGCATATTCGTCTCGGCTGACGGATCCCGTGCTTTTGAACCAGAGGTAATGCCAGTTCACCATGCCGAACAGCGACATCGTGACGGGGGTGAGCATCTTCGTGCCCTTGAGGTGAGGCGCGGCGCCGGCAACCGCCGCCGAAAAGATCCGGACCAGGTCGCGCTCCATGCCTTTCAGTTCGGCCTGACGCTCGGCCGGCAGAAACCGCATGCTGCTGATCTGGACGTTGTGCTGTGAATCGGCGTCCCGGTAGGCTTCGAGCAGCGCGGCAATCAGGCCGCGCAGCCTCGTTTCCGGCGCAGCCGCGGGATTATCAGCGGCCTCGACGACTTCCAGCAGTTCCTCGAGATGGAAGCGGATCACGTCGAACAGAAGACCCTCTTTATCTTTGTAGTAGTGATAGAGGTTGGCCTTGGACACGCCGCAGGCTTCCGCAATCTTGTTCATCGACGCGCGGTCATAACCGTGCGCCGAGAAAAGCTCCGCGGAGCGGTTGAGGATCGCCTGTCGTTTGTCGTCGTAGTCGTTGGCGCGGCTGCGTGCCATGAGACGTCTTATTCCTTTGGCCGTTTGTCGATGACGCGTTTGGCTTTGCCGACCGAGCGCTCGATGCTTCCGGGATCGAGCACGGTGACAAGCGCGGTGATGCCGATGGTGTCCTTGACTGACAGCGCCAGTTGCTTCGTGGCTGCTTCGCGCGCCGGGAAACTTGCATCCGGCCGTGCCTCGACCTGGATTTCCATGTTGTCCATGCGGCCGTCACGGGTGAGGACAAGCTGGTAGTGCAGTGACAAATCGTGAATCGCGAGCAGCTTTTCCTCGATCTGGGTCGGGAACACGTTGACGCCGCGAACGATCATCATGTCGTCGGAGCGGCCGGTGACCTTCTCCATGCGCCGCAGTGAACGCGCCGTGCCCGGCAACAGCCGCGTCAGGTCGCGGGTCCGGTAGCGGATCACAGGCATGGCTTCCTTGGTCAGCGAGGTGAAGACCAGTTCGCCTTTCTCGCCGTCCGGCAGCACTTCGCCGGTCGCGGGATTGATGACCTCGGGATAGAAGTGATCTTCCCAGATGTGCAGGCCGTCTTTTGTCTCGACGCATTCGCTGGCGACGCCGGGACCCATCACCTCGGACAGGCCGTAAATGTCGACGGCGTGAAGATCGAACGCTTCCTCGATCTCTTCGCGCATCGCGTTGGTCCATGGCTCGGCGCCGAAGATGCCGATGCGCAGCGACGATTTGCGCGGGTCGAGGCCCTGTTTCCTGAATTCATCGAGGATCGCCAGCATATAGGATGGCGTCACCATGATGACTTCGGGCTTGAAATCGGTGATGAGCTGAACCTGACGTTCGGTCATGCCGCCGGAAACCGGAATGACGGTGCAGCCGAGACGCTCTGCTCCGTAATGCGCGCCAAGACCACCAGTGAACAGGCCGTAGCCGTAGGCAATATGGACCTTCATCCCGGCGCGGCCGCCTGCGGCGCGGATCGAGCGGGCGACAACGTCGCTCCACGTCTCGATGTCGCGCTTGGTGTATCCGACGACTGTCGGCTTGCCGGTCGTGCCGGACGAGGCGTGGATGCGCGCGACCTGGGATTCAGGAACCGCGAACATGCCGAAGGGATAGTTGTCCCTCAGGTCTGTCTTGATCGTGAACGGGAATTTCGCGAGATCCTCAAGGTTCCTGAACGATTCCGGCCGCACGCCCGCGGCGTCGAACTTGGCGCGGTAATGCGGCACATTCTCGTAGGCGTGCCGCAGCGACCATGCGAGACGCTCGCGCTGGAGGGCGCGAATCTCGTCACGGGACGCGATCTCATGGGGATCGAGCGCGGTGGGTTCGGGTGTCAGCCGATCGAGCTTACGCAACGGAATCTGAATCAACATTCCCTCCCATTCTACTTGTTGTCTTGTTGATGGCTGTCGGCTTCAAGCAGGCGGCCCGAAATCGTTCGCGAATGTCCGCGAAACTCCGCGACGACCGTGTTGCTGCTGTCGCGGACCGTCACGTCATAGATGCCGCCACGTCCGGCGCGATTGCGTTCAACCGCGTGCGCCGTCAGTGTCTCACCCTCGCGCACCGGCTGAAGAAACGTCACCGCGCATTGCTGCGCGACGGTGCGCTGGTCGTAGGTGTTGCAGGCGAAAGCGAAGGTCGAATCCGCAAGCGTGAAAATGAAGCCGCCGTGGCAGATGCCGTGGCCGTTTGTCATGTCCTTGCGGACCGTCATGGTGAGAACGGCCTCGCCGGGAGCGACCCGCTGCAGGCTCATGCCAAGGCCCTTGCTCGCATGATCGTCGAGCCACATCGCCTTTGCGCAGGCTTCAGCCACCGCCTGGGCATTGTTGTCGCCGGGAACGCTTGCGTCCATTACAGGCTCCCCGTGAAGTTAGGCGCGCGCTTCTCCAGAAACGCGCTCACGCCCTCCGCGAAATCCGAGCCGCGTCCGGCTTGCCCCTGAAGATCGCGCTCGAGGTCGAGTTGCTGCGCGAGGGTGTTGGTTTCGGATGCATCAAGCGCCTGTTTGGTCAGGGCGAGGGCGCCCGTCGGTTGCTTGGCGAGATGGGCGGCTAGGCGGTGCGCCTCGGTCATCAGGTTGGCATCGTCGACGGTCTTCCAGATCATGCCCCAGGCTTCGGCCTGTTCGGCCGACACGGGTTCGGCCAGCATCGCCAGCGCCCGCGCGCGTGCATTGCCTGCAAGGCGCGGCAGGAACCATGTGCCGCCGCAATCCGGCACCAGCGCGATCTTCGAGAACGCCTGAATGAATTTCGCGGAACGCGCCGCCAGAACGATGTCGCAGGCGAAGGCGATGTTGGCTCCGCCGCCCGCGGCGACACCGTTGACCGCGCAGACGATCGGCAGCGGCAGCTTGCGCAATCTGCGCATGAGGGGATTGTAGTTCTTATCAAGCGTAACGGTGAGGTCCGGCTTTTGTCCCGGTATGAAATCAACCTCTGACAAATCCTGTCCCGCGCAAAATCCGCGTCCGGCGCCGGTGAGGATCAGCGCGCGACATTTCGTATCAGCCTCCGCATCATTCAACGCCGCGTTCAGCGCGGTGTGTACACTTTGATTGAACGAGTTGAGGCTGTCGGGCCTGTTAAGCGTGATGACGCGGTATCCGTCGCGGATCTCGGTCAAGACCAGATCTTTGTCCACACAGTCCTCCCATTGGCTTCTTGGTCAGCCATTGGAAGGCAGATTACTATTGACCAACCGTTCGGTCAATTATATTGATGGCTAGAAGTGACAATAGTTGCACTTGAAACTATTGGCGCTCTGTGGTTGGAAACATGCCGGGCAAGCTCTCAAAAAATCGAGCGCCCATCACCAGGGAGGGAAACTGTGAAACCAGCATCAGCATTGGGATTTCTGTTGGCGGCCGGCGTTGCCGGTCTGACGTTCGGTAGTGCCGCGCATGCGCAGCAGACCGTAAAGATCGGTTCCGTCCTCTCTGTGACAGGCCCGGCGTCGTTTCTCGGAGAACCCGAGGACAAGACACTGCGGATGTATGTCGAGAAGATCAACGCGGCAGGCGGCATCAACGGCAAGAAGGTCGAGCTGATCATTTATGACGACGGCGGCGATGCCAACAAGGCGCGCACCTTTGCCACACGTCTGATCGAGGACGACAAGGTCGTCGCGATGGCGGGTGGTTCGACCACCGGCACGACCATGGCGATGATTCCGGTGTTCGAGGAAGCCCAGGTTCCGTTCATTTCCTTCGGCGGCGCGGTCGAAATCATCGAGCCTGTCCGCAAGTACGTCTTCAAGACGCCGCATACCGACAAAATGGCGTGCGAGAAGATTTTCGAGAACCTGAAGCAGCGCAAGCTCACCAATATCGCGATGATCTCGGGAACCGACGGCTTCGGAGCGTCGATGAAGGCGCAGTGCACCAAGGTGGCACCGAACTACGACATCAAGATCATCACCGAGGAAAGCTACGGTCCGCGTGACAGCGACATGACCGGCCAGCTCACCAAGATCAAGAACACTCCCGGCGTTCAGGCCATCGTCAATCCTGGCTTCGGGCAGGGACCTGCGATCGTGACCCGCAACTACGCACAGCTCGGCATGACCGCGACGCCGCTTTATCAGAGCCATGGTGTGGCCTCGAAGAGCTTCATTGAACTCGCAGGCGCTTCGGCTGAAGGCATCCGCTTGCCGGCGGCGGCCTTGCTGGTCGGTGACAAGCTGCCTGACAGCGACCCGCAGAAGAAGGTCGTGGTCGATTACAAGAAAACCTATGAGGACACCGCGAAGAGCCCGGTCTCGACCTTTGGCGGCCATGCCTATGACGGCCTGATGATTCTGGTCGAAGCCATGAAGCGCGCCAACTCGACCGATCCGAAGAAGGTTCGGGACGAAATCGAAAAGACCAAGGGCTTCGTCGGCACCGGCGGCATCGTCAACATGACGCCGACGGATCATCTCGGCCTCGATCTCTCGGCGTTCCGTATGCTGGAAATCAAGGGCGGCGACTGGACCCTGATCAAGCCCGGCGCATAAGCAAGCCGATACAGACGCTCCCGGACGTTTCGGTCGATCCATCCGGGAGCTTATTCTCTGTCTGAATTTATTCGTTTTCGCCGGGAACGGCAGCCATCGGCTGCCATCATTGCTCGTGGAGCCGGTATGCCGGAGTTTGTCCAGTTTCTCATTTCCGGACTGACCGTGGGCGCGGTCTACGCTCTGGTCGCTCTCGGCTTCACGCTGGTCTACAACGCCTCCGACGTCGTCAATTTTGCCCAGGGCGAGTTCGTCATGCTGGGCGGGATGGTGACGGTCTTTGCTACTGCCGCCGGGGTTCCCCTTCCGCTTGCCGCGCTGCTTGCAGTGATCGTTTCCATCGTCGTCGGCCTTCTGCTCTATTGGCTCGCTATCGAGCCGGCGCGCGATGCCTCGCCGGTCACGCTGATCATCATCACCATCGGCGCGTCGATCCTGCTGCGCGGCGCGGCGCAAATCCTGTTCGACAAACAGTTTCACAAGCTGCCCAGTATCTCCGGCGACACGCCGGTCAACGTGCTGGGCGCGACCGTTCAGCCACAGAGCTTCTGGGTGCTCGGCGGCACCGCCGTGATCGTGATCCTGCTTTACGTGTTTCTGGAACGGACGGTCCTCGGCAAGGCCGTGCTTGCGACTGCCGCGAACCGTCTGGCGGCGCGGCTTGTCGGCATCAACACCGCGACCGTGATGGCGCTGGCTTTCGGCGGATCAGCAGCCATCGGAGCGGTCGCCGGCATTCTCATCACGCCGATCACGCTCACAAGCTACGATGTCGGCACGATGCTCGCGCTGAAGGGATTTGCGGCGGCGATGCTAGGGGGCATGGGCAATCCGCTCGGCGCGGTCGCGGGCGGGCTGTTGCTCGGCCTGCTGGAAGCCTTCGGCGTCGGCTATATCAGCTCGACCTACAAGGACGCGTTCGCCTTCATCGTCATTCTCCTCGTGCTGTTCGCCATGCCGCAAGGCCTGTTCGGCCGGCGGACCGTGGAAAGGGTCTGAGCGGTGCTGCAGAAGATCGGTTATCGCTATCTGATCCTGATCGCACTCGCGCTCGTCGTCGCGGTGCTGCCGCTGATTTTTCCGTCGAGCTACTATTTCCGTGTGGCGTCGCTGGTGTGGGTGTCGGCGCTTGCGGCCATCGGCCTGAACGTCCTGATGGGATCGGCTGGGCAGGTCAGCCTCGGCCACGCCGGATTTTTCGGGATTGGCGCTTATGCCGTTGCTATCGGTCCCGCGCATTTCGGAATCCCGCCATGGGCGGCGGTTCTGCTTGGCTGTGTTATTTCTTCGGTGCTGGCCTATCTCGTCGGCCGCCCGATCCTGAAACTGAAGGGGCATTACCTCGCCATTGCAACGCTTGGTCTCGGCGTGCTCGTGGCGCTCGTTATCACCACGGAGAGCCGCTGGACCGGCGGGCCTGACGGTATGCCGGTTGCCAAGCTGGTGCTGTTCGGCTGGCGCGTCAGCGGATCGGACACCTGGTATTGGGTCACGGGCGGGCTTCTGATTTTGGGAACGTGGATCGCTCTCAACCTGAACGATACGCCGACAGGGCGTGCTTTCCGCGCGCTGCATGACAGCGAGGTCGCGGCACGCGTGGCGGGTATCAACGTTGCCCGCTTCAAGTTGCAGGCGTTCGTGATCGCGGCCGCCTATGCGTCGATTGCGGGCTCCGCCCTTGCGCTCATGAATGGTTTCATCAATCCCGATCAGGCCGGATTTCTCCATTCTGTGGAGATGGTGACCATGGTGGTGCTTGGCGGGCTCGGCTCGGTCGTCGGCAGCATTGTCGGTGCTGCGGTTCTCATCACGCTGCCTCAGGTGCTCACCGTGTTTCAGGAATATGAACACCTGCTGCTCGGCTTCATCATCATTGTGTCGATGATCTTCATGCGCGACGGCATTGTCCCGACGCTGTCGCGTCTGCTGGTGAAGAGGACGAAGGCATGACGATCCTCGCAGCCAGGGATATCGGAATCTCTTTCGGCGGCGTCAAAGCCATCGACGGTGTCAGCTTCTCCGTCAGCCCCGGACAGATTCTTTCAATTATCGGGCCGAACGGAGCGGGCAAGACCACGCTGTTCAACATCGTCTCCGGGGTCTATGAGCGCGATCAGGGGCATGTCGAACTGTCGGGCGAGGATGTCACAGGACTGACGCCCGACAAGCTCGCAACGCGCGGCATGTCGCGCACCTTCCAGAACCTCCAGATATTCCAGCGCATGACGGCTGCGGAGAACGTCATGGTCGGCCGTCATCTCCGGGAGCGCTGCAATCTGCTCGCGGACCTGTTCCGCCTGCCATCGGTGACGCGGCAAAACGCCGAGACGCGCGATGCGGCGCTTGCCTTGCTCGACGAGGTTGGACTGCGCGCCAGCGCGGATGTGGCAGCGGGATCGTTGTCCTACGGCGCGTGCAAGCGCCTCGAAATCGCGCGCGCGCTGGCCTCCGAACCGCGCGTGTTGTTGCTCGATGAGCCCGCGGCCGGCTGCAATCCCGTCGAGACCGAGGAGATCGACGAACTGATCCGGCGGGTTGCGGCCAAGGGCATCGCGGTCGTTCTCGTCGAGCACGACATGAAGCTGGTGATGAAGATTTCGAACCACATTCTTGTTTTGAATCGCGGCAAGCGAATCGCCGAAGGCAAGCCGCAGGAGGTGCGTGACAATCCGGCGGTCCTTGAAGCCTACCTCGGCAAACACGGAGCGAAGGAGGCGGCCCGTGCTTGAAGTTGCCAACCTCCGCAGCGCCTATGGCCGGATCGAGGTGCTGCACGGCGTCAACCTTGCCGTGCGGGCAGGCGAGGTGGTCGCCCTGATCGGCTCCAACGGCGCGGGAAAGACGACGCTGCTCAGGGCGCTATCGGGCGTTCAGCCGATTACGGCCGGCGAAATCCGCTTTCTGGGCGAGCGCATCGATCGCCTCAAGCCGCATCGGCGGGTTCAGCGCGGCATGACGCAGTCGCCCGAAGGCCGCCAGATTTTCGGACCGCTGAGCGTCGAGGACAATCTTCGCCTGGGTGCTTACATGCGCCGGGACAAGGACATCGAAAGCGACCGCGACCGTGTGTTCGGAATGTTTCCGATACTTGCCGAGAAGCGCCGCCAGCTTGCCGGGGGATTGTCCGGCGGTCAGCAGCAGATGCTGGCGATTGGCCGTGCCTTGATGGGCAAGCCGAAGCTGCTGCTGCTGGACGAACCTTCGCTCGGGCTATCGCCGACGCTTGTCGATCAGATCCTTGCGGCGATCGTGTCACTCCGAAAAGAAGGCGTGACTGTCCTGCTTGTCGAGCAGAATGCCAGCGCCGCGCTCGAGATCGCCGACCGTGGCTACGTGCTGGAGACCGGCAAGGTGGCACTGGAGGGCGACGGCGCGACGCTGCTCTCGGACCCGAAGGTGAAAGCCGCGTATCTCGGCGCCGCCTGATCCAGTTAACCGCGCAACGGTTCGACGGTTTGAGCTGGCATCGATGTTGTCTCTGATGCAACGCTCTCCGGCTTGCGTCCAAACAGCACATAAAGTGCTGGCAGAACGAACAGCGTCAGCAGCGTTGCGCTGATCAGCCCACCGATCACGACCGTTGCAATCGGCCGTTGCACCTCCGCGCCGGTTCCGGTTGCCAGCGCCATCGGCACAAAGCCGAGCGACGCCACCAGTGCCGTCATGGCGACGGGCCGCAAGCGGGTGAGGGCGCCCTCGAAGATGGCTTCCGCCTTCTCCTGCCCCCTGGCCATCAGTTGCTTGATGTGACTAAGCATCACCAGCCCGTTGAGGACGGCAACGCCCGACAGGGCAATGAAACCGACCGCGGCGGAGACCGAAAACGGGATCCCCCGCAGCCACAGCGCAACAACACCGCCTGTCAGGGCGAGGGGAACGGCGCTGAAGACGATGAGAGCGTCCCGCGCGGTGCCGAGCGCGCCCATCAGCAGCAGGAAGATCAGGACGAAGCACCCCGGCACGACGAATGAGAGCCGCTGGCGTGCTGCTGCAAGATTTTCAAACTGGCCGCCCCAGGACAGCCAGTAGCCGGGCGGCAACGCCACCTGAATCTCGATTTGTGCCCGGGCGTCGTTCACGACCGCGGCAATATCGCGGTCCCGCACATTGGCGGTGATGACGACACGCCGCTTGCCATTCTCGCGGCTGATCTGGTTCGGACCGTCGCTGATCTTGAACGTCGCCAGTTGGCCGAGTGGGACGGTCAACGGGGTCAGGCCGGCCGGCGGCAGCGACACCGGCAGATTCTTCAGTGCATCGAGATCGCCGCGGATGTCTTCCGGAAGGCGGACCACGATGTCGAAGCTCCGGTCGCCTTCAAACACCGCTCCGGCGCTTCGTCCGCCGATGGCTGTGCCGATCACGTCCTGAACGGCGGTAAGGCTGAGGCCGCGCCGGGCGATCTCCGCCTTGTTCACGGTGATATCCAGCACGGACAGGCCGCTGGCCTGCTCGACCTTGATGTCCGTCGCCCCTTTGGTTTTCTGCAGGATACCTGCGATCTGGCCCGCGCTGCGCAGCAGCGGCTCGAACTCATCGCCAAACACCTTGATCGCCAGATCGCCGCGCACACCCGCCAGCAGCTCGTTGAACCGCATCTGGATCGGCTGGGTGAATTCGTAGTTATTGCCGGGCAGTACGCGGACGGCTTCTTCGATCTGGTCCAGCAGCGCGGCCTTGCTCAATGCCGGGTTGGGCCACTGATCCTTCGGCTTGAACATGATGAAAGTATCGGACGCATTGGGTGGCATCGGATCGGAGGCGATCTCGGCCGTTCCGGTTTTGGAGAAGACGTAGGCCACCTGCGGGAAGCCGCTGATGGCTTTTTCCACGTCGAACTGCATCGCCTGCGATTGCGTGAGGCTGGTGCTGGGAATACGCAGCGCATGCATCGCGAGATTCTTTTCATCCAACGTCGGGATGAATTCCTGACCGAGACGGAAGAACAGCAACAGTGCGCCGAGAAACAGGACCACACCGGTCGCGATGGCGGCGAGGGGCCGGTTGATGGCACGTTTCAGGAGCGGCGCGTAGCAGGACTTGAGGCGGCGCACGGCGAGGTTGTCGGATTCCTTCACCCTGCCGGTGACTGCGATTGCGATCAGCGCCGGAACGAACGTGAGTGACAGCACGAAAGCCGAAACGAGCGCGAGGATGACCGTCAAGGCCATCGGCTCGAACATTTTACCTTCAACGCCGCTGAAGGTGAGCAGCGGGACATAGACCAGGATGATGATCGCCTGGCCGTAGACGGTCGGCGCGATCATCTCTTCAGCGGCGGCTTTCACCGTCGCGAGGCGCTCCGACAGCGTCGGTGTCCGGCCGGTTTCGGTTTGCTTTTCCGCCAGATGCCGCAGCGCATTTTCGGTGATGATGACTGCGCCGTCGACGATCAGGCCGAAATCGAGGGCACCCAGGCTCATCAGGTTGGCGCTGATTCCGCCTTGCAGCATTCCTGTGGCCGTCATCAGCATGGCGAGCGGAATGACCAGCGCCGTGATCAGCGCCGCGCGAAAGTTGCCGAGCAGCAGAAACAGGACGGCGATCACAAGCAGGGCGCCTTCGCCGAGATTCTTCGCGACGGTGGTGACGGTCGCATCGACCAGTTGGGTGCGGTTGAGGACGGTTTCCACTGTGACCCCGGCCGGAAGACTGCGGCGGATGTCCTGCATTTTTGCGTCGACTGCGGCGGCGACGGTCCGGCTGTTGCTGCCCATCAGCATCAGCGCCGTTCCGATCACGGCTTCGCGCCCGTCGCGGCTGGCGCTGCCGGTCCGGATCTCACCTCCGATTGCCACTTCAGCAACGTCGCGAATCCGCACCGGAACTCCGCCGCGCGTGATGATCGTCACGTCGCCAATGTCGGCGAGGCTCTCCAGACGGCCACCGGCGCGGACAGCAATTCCCTCGCCGTTGCGATCGATGGTGCTGGCGCCCCGGCTGATGTTGTTGGCCTCGATGGCGCGAACGACATCGCCGAACGACAGCCCGAGCGAGATCAGTTTCGCGGGATCGGGCTTCACCTGATACTGCTTGATGTATCCACCGATGGCATCGACACCGGCGACACCCGGGACGCTCCTGACCTGCGGCCGGATGATCCAGTCCTGCACCGTGCGCAGATAGGCGCCGCGTTCGATATCGGTTTTGAGACGCTCGCCTTCCGCTGTCAGAAATGTGCCGTCGCTCTGCCAGCCCGGCTTGCCGCTGCTGCCGTTGGCTTTCGGCGCGAGAGAAACCGTCCACATGTAGATTTCGCCGAGGCCGGTCGAGATCGGGCCCATTTTCGGGTCGGCGCCGGGCGGCAGGCTGGCGCGGAGTTCGATCAGCCGCTCGTTGATCTGCTGCCGTGCGAAATAGATATCCGTCTTCTCGCGGAAGATGGCCGTCACCTGCGAGAAGCCGTTGCGCGACAATGAACGGGTGCTTTCCAGTCCCGCGATGCCCGCCAGCGCGGTCTCGATCCGGAAGGTGACCTGCTTTTCGATTTCCACCGGGGACAGCGCCGGCGCGGTCGTGTTGATCTGCACCTGCTTGTTGGTGATGTCGGGCACGGCGTCGACCGGCAAATGCAGCAGCGACCAGGCGCCCAACGCGACAAAGCCGATGCTGAACAGGACGACGATCCAGCGGTGCCGGATGGACAGGTCGAGAATGCGACTGATCATGTTCGGTGGCCTAATGCGCGTGAGATGCTTCGCCGCGGCCGAGATCGGCCTTCAGGACGAAGGTGTTGGCGGTTGCGATGGGGTCGCCGGCGGAGAGGCCGGACGTCACTTCAATTGAGCGGCTGTCCTCGCGGCCTGTGACGATCTTGCGGGGCTCAAAACCGGTTGGCGTGCGGACAAACACGGCGCTCTGGCCCTCAATGCTCTGCACGGCGGTTTTCGGCACCACCACGTCAGCCTTCACCTGCTGGAACGGGATTTCGGCGGTCACAAACATGCCCGGCCGCAGGATGTGCGCGGGATTGTCGACCGATGCGACGACGCGCGCCAGACGTGTGTCCTTGTCCAGCAGAGGGCTCACGAACATGATGGTCGCGAGCAAGGGCTCGCCCTGCGAACCGGCGCTGATGGTGATTTTCTGGCCCTCGCTGACCACGGCAAGATCGGCGGCCGCGAGCGAGAGCTCGGCCCACACGACGCTTGAATCCACAATCACGAACAGTTCGCTTTCTTGACCTTCGCGGCCGACCAGAGATCCGAGATCGACGCGGCGCTCAGCGATTCGGCCGTTCATCGGTGCGCGCAATTCCTGTAATCTGAGGCTCTCCACAGGCTGCTGGGGCAGCACCGCGATCTGGTCGCTGGTCAGACCCAGCGCGAACAGTTTCTGACGCGCAACGTCGAACTTGATCCGGATATCCTCGAATGCGGTTTTCGCGCGCAGGAAGTCGTTTTCGCTGCTGACCTTGGACTCGAACAGGCTTTTCGACCGCGTGAACAAGGTGTCCTGAAGGTCGAAGGCGACCCGCGCGGCGAGGTACTGGCTCTTGGCGTCGGCCACCTCCCGGCTTTCGATGATCGCGAGAACGTCACCCTCACGCACCGTGTCGCCGAGCCGCTTGCGTACCTCTGCGACGGTGCCGAGCAAGCGGACGGAGACCTTGGCGATGCGGTCGCCGCTCGGCACGATTGCTCCCGGAACGACCATGCTTTTGCTCAGGAGTCCACCACGCGCTTCCTGGACCGCGAAGTTTCCGGCAGCGACCTGTTTCTCACTGAGCCTTATGCCGGGTTCGTCATGTTGAGCAGGCTGTTCCTGAACAGGCGGGTTTTCGTGTGCATAGGCTGCTACGAAGCAAAGCGCCGCGATCGCGCATGTCGCGCTTGCCGCAACAAGCAATTTGAGTCTGGTCATCGTTATTTCCCCGGGCACGATCGGAGTCGTGCCATCGCCATGTCTGCGAAATGGTGTGAACAGGCGCTCCCGAAGCTATGAGGCTGCGGTCATGCCGAACGGGCCTTGGCGGCCGCGTTGATGCTCAGGCGCGGGGTGGTTTGAACAGGGGAAGGCCGGCCAGCGACGCCAGCGTTTGCTCGCGGCCGAGTGGTGGCACGTGATGGCTCACGTCGGCTGGAAGCTGCACGACAAATGTCGGTTGTCCGGTGACGTGGCTGAGACAATGCCCGCAATGAAAGGGCATCTTATGATCGGGCGTGTCAGGCGGGCTCGTCCCGTCGAAGTCGATTGCTAGGACCGTGCTGTTCGAGCCGGCAATGGCCGGGTCGCAGCTTCCGCAATGAATCAGCGATGCCAGCAGGCCGATCATGAGCGCGAGGACAAGCGACAGACGGCGTCGCTGTCCGCTGCGTCCAGCGCCGGGCCTTGCATTGATGTCGGCATCGCTTCTCATGTCGTATCAGTAGATTCTCTGTCGGGCCTTTTCAAGGCTGGTTAAATAGCGCCTTCCGGCGCGAGGGTGCAGGCCGTGACCGCGCTGGTCACAATCTGGATCGTGGTGTGCTGAATCCCGAAGGTCTCTTTCAGATGAAGTGTGGCCTGAACCAGAAAGGCATCCCCCGGATGCCCGGAGGGCATCACCAGATGACAGGTCAGTGCGGACTCGGTCGTGCTCATCGGCCAGATGTGCAGGTCGCAAACCTCGGTCACGCCCGGACGCTGTTCGAGGTATTGACGAACCGCAACCGGATCGATGCCTGACGGGACAGCGCCGAGCGACATCGCCGTGCTGTCGCGCAGAAGGCCCCATGTGCCCCAGACGATGACCCCAACGATCAAAAGGCTCACGACCGCATCCAGCCACACCCAGCCCGTGAACATGATGATCAGCGCGGCGATGACGACGCCGGCTGATACCGCGGCGTCCGCGGCCATATGCAGATAGGCGCCCCGGATATTGAGATCGCTCTTGCGGCCGGATGCGAACAGCAGCGCGGTGAAACCGTTGATGGCGATGCCGATGGCCGCGACGATCATCACGGTCATCTCGGCCACGGGTTCCGGATTGAATAATCGCAGCACGGCCTGCCAGCCGATCGCGCCGACGGCGACCAGCAGGAAGAATGCGTTGAACAGTGCCGCGAGGATCGACGAGCCGCGCAGGCCGTAGGTGTAACGCACCGACGGCGGCCGCTTCGAAAGTATGACCGCGATCCACGCGACGATCAGCCCGAGCACATCGGACAGGTTATGCCCGGCGTCGGCGATCAGCGCGGTCGAATTGCTGGCGTAGCCGTAGACCGCTTCGACGACAATGAAGATGGTGTTGAGCATAATTCCGATCGCAAAGGCCGGGCCGAAATTCGCAGGCGCATGAACGTGCCCGGCACCATGACCATGGTCATGCCCATCATGCCGATGATCAGCATGGTCGTGCGCGGTATCGTGCGAATGCGTCATGCGGTTCTCGTACAGGCTGAACCCTGAAAGGTTCAGTTGCTGCATGCGATATGCGTCATCCGGAAACCGGATACTATCACATTCGAAAAATATGAGCTGATGGAGCCGTTACAGAAACGGCCTGACGCCGGCGACGGAGCGTGATCGTGCAACCGTGGCCGTGATGTTGTCGGCAAGCAGCCGGGCGAGGCAGGAATAGCCCCAGTCATTCATGTGCAGGCCGTCTGCGGAAATGAACCGGTCGAATGCAATAGCCTGATCTTCATGCCAGTGGCGCATCGCCACGAAACGCCTGAACAATGGAACGTGCGCCTGCTTGGCAACATAAGCGATAAGTCCGACCATCTCGCTCGCGCCGGGCTTGGCGTTGACGCGTGGTGCGAATTGCGGGTCGATCAGCAGCACATCCGCGCCGGTTTTTCTGATGCGCGAAATTCCGGCCTGCATCAGGTCCGCGGTTGCGGGAATGTTGCCGTCGCGAAGCACAGTGTTGGTGCCGAGCTGCCAGATCACCAGGTCCGGCTTGGGTGCGAGAACCGCATCCATCCGCTCCATCATCGAGGCGGCGTCCTCGCCGTTGACGCCCTGATTGATGACGGTGATCGGTGTCTCGGGAAACCTCTGGCGTAGTTCGCGCTCGAGGCGGCTGGGATAGGAATAGGCCGGAGAACTTGCACCCGCACCGCCGGTGGATGACGAGCCGACGGCGACAATGGTCGCAGGCTCATGGGCATCGAGCTTCTTCGACAGACGAGCGATCGGTGCGTCGAGCTGGGCGAGCGATTTGGATTGCACGCAGGGTTGGGCCTTGAAGACGCTGTTCAAATCGTCGGAGACAACAGTGCTGGCGCCGGTTGTTGCCTGTTCAGCATGAGATGCGACGGGGGACAGCGCGAGAGCAGACAGGCCAAGCGCAAACGCACTGACCATCCCCGCGGTTGTCGAAGCGGTTTTACGACGGTGAATAAGGCGAGGCATCAATCAGAGACCCTGGCGTAGCGGCCATCCGAGGGCCTGCATCGATCAAGACCTAGCGAAAATAACCGTCATATTCAATGCGCCGTTTGGAGGGAGGGAACTCATGCTTAATTGAAATCTCTCGCAAAATTGGCGCTCGGAGCCCGAATTCCGATCTTGTTGCGACGCACAAATGCGTGAAGAGCGTGCGGATGGTGACCTGAAATGCGGCTCAAATCGACTTGCCGAGCAGCGCGCTACACCCATTCCAGATGATCTGAATGCCGATGCAGAGGAGAATGAATGCCGAAAGCCGCATGACGACATTTGTGCCCCGCGTACCCAGAAACAGGATGATGCGGTCGGCAAAGCGGTAGCAAACGAAGATGGTGAGGGCGATGGCGGCAAGCCCCGCCACCGCAGCGCCGCCGAGGATCGCGAGCTGCGCGAAATCTGCGGTTGGTGTCGGTCGTTGGCTGCCTAACGTGACAGCAACTGAAATCGATCCGGGACCGACCGTGAGCGGCATGGTCAGCGGGTAGAACGCATCGATCGCGGGGCCGGTGTCAACCTTCGCTCGATCCGGGCCGGGATCTTCCGGGGCGTGCAACATCTGCCATCCGAAGGCTGCTACCACCAGACCGCCGGCCACGCGGACCACGGGAAGGGTGATCCCGAAGAATTCGAGAACATGCGACCCGATGAACAGCGATCCGAGCAGGAGAAAGAAGCTGTTGCGCGCCACGTTCAGCGCAAGGACGCTGCGTTCGGCTGTGGTGCGCCCGCGCGTCATGCGCAGGAACAGGGGCGCACTGCCAACCGGATTGACGATCGGAAACAGCGCGGCATAGACCAGCAGGAATGCGTTGACCACGTTTTGCAAGATGTCCGCCCTGACGGTACTCACCCGATCAGCGATTTCGAACAGAGATCGCGGATTCTTGCAACTCAAGATGAGGCTGAATGGCCGCCAGATGAGGCCGTTGCCATGAAACGCTCGTCTCGGGCATCCGGTCTTGCTACCGTATTGCCGGAAGCAACCACGGTCGATTCATGCTGCGCAGACGTATCCTGATTTTAGTTACAGCTCTGGCGGGAGGCCTGCCTTCGGCGCTGCATGCCGAGCCGGTGCCGATCGTCTGCACGATTCTGCCGGGCGAACAGTCGGCCAGCATCTCTCTGACAAATCCGTTCAACTACACGGCGTCGTGTCAGGCGAACTGCAAATTCTCGACGGCCGTTTACGACGACAACCCGCAGATCATCTGCGCCAAGCCGGTACCTGCCGGAAAGCAGATCGAAATGTGCATTTTGAAGGCGGCTGGCAACAAGCTCGTCAAGCTCATCGAAGCGACGGCCGACTGCAGTAAACCCTGAACTGCATGCGCGTCTTTGACGTGAAAGCCCTGCGTTGCGCAGGGGCTTTCGAAGTCGAACGAGTTTTAGCGGCCGAAGAAAAGCCAGAGCAGAATGATCACAGGGATCGGCACGCCCAGCAGCCACAACAAGAGTCCGCGTCCCATTTTTTCCTCCATGCATAATCGATGTCATGGAGAACGTGATTGCGATGTTCTTGTTCCGAAAATAAACCGGTGCCTACCAATGCCCGGTATTCGGCATCGAACTCCACGGCTCCTTCGGCGCGAGGGCGTCGCCCTTCTGCAAAAGCTCGATGGAGTGAAGATCGGGTGAGCGGATGAAGGCCATCTGGCCATCGCGCGGCGGACGGTTGATGGTGATGCCGAGTTTCATCAGCCGGTCGCAGGTGGCATAAATATCGTCGACCTCGTAGGCGAGGTGGCCGAAGTAGCGATCCTCGCCATAGGTCTCTTCATCCCAGTTGTAGGTGAGTTCGACCAGCGGCGCGCCGCGCCCCTTGACCTGTTTGAGCAGACTCTCGTCTTCGTCCGCGCAGAGAAACACCAGCGTAAATCGGCCTTTCTCGCTTTCCGTCCGGCGGACTTCCTTAAGCCCGAGCGCGTCGCTGTAGAACTTGAGAGCAATATCGAGGTTGCGGACGCGCAGCATGGTGTGCAGATAACGCATGTTTCTTATCCCTGTTCGAGCATCGCCGGAGTGCCGTTGAAATTCCGACGATCAGATAGCAGCAAATCGGCCCCGAGGGCAGGTGTTGTTAAGGGAACCTTTTTGCTCCGTCGCCGTTATCTCACGGAATTGATGGGAATAAGGAGGCGTTCTTGGAAGAAGTGATCGATCGGATTATCCATACGTTCGGTATGATGCGTAACCTGGACGAGAACGAACTGAAGGAAGCCCGCGAAAGCGTCGATACCTATATCGAAACACTTTCTTCCGCCGGCGAGACCGACCCGCAACGTCTGACGGTGTGCGGTCTGACATTTCTCCGCAATCGCCTTGAAGAACCTTCCCCAAAATTTACCGGCTGTTGAGTCTCGACGCCTCGTCGCGATCCGCTGCCGTATGACAGTGGATAAGAAACCGCGTCGTCTGGCGAGGCACAGGCCTTCTTGGTACCTCCTTGACCCAGTCAAACGGGGAAGACCATGCAAAAGGTAGATTTGGATTCGATGTCGATCGACGATCTGGCGAACCTGCGCGACCAGGCCAGCGAGAAGCTTGCCGACAAGATCGCCGCACGTCAGCGCGAACTCGCCGCGGAAATGGAAAAGCTCGCCGCCTTGGGGAAGACAGCCAAGGTCAGCGCTCCCAAGAAGGATATGAGGGAGATCAAAGAAGCCCTGAAGCCTCAGGAAGCGTCCAAGCCTCAGGAAGCGCCGAAACCACAGGCGCCCAAGGCGGACAAGGCAGCCTGATTTTAGCGGTAGCTCGGAAGAGAATGGGGGCTTCGCGCCCCCATTTTTGTTGGGTTATACTGACACGATGATTGCATCCGATCTTCGCAGTGGAATCGACATGCTTGGCGATATGATCGCCGAGGCACGCACGATTGTACCGTTCACCGGTGCAGGCATTTCCACCGAAAGCGGCATTCCCGATTTCCGTTCGCCCGGCGGCCTGTGGACTCGCAATCGTCCGATCCCGTTCGGCGAGTTCGTCGCCAGCCAGGAGGCGAGGGACGAGGCCTGGCGCCGCCGCTTCGCGATGGAGCCGAGCTTCGCTGCGGCCAAGCCCAGCCGCGGGCACCGGGCTCTGGCGTCGCTGTACAAGGCCGGAAAGGTTCCGGCGATCGTTACGCAGAACATCGACAACCTGCATCAGGTGTCGGGATTTTCCGCCGAGCATGTCGTCGAGCTGCATGGCAACACCACCTACGCGCGCTGCATCGGATGTGGACAGCGTTTCGAGATTCCCTGGGTCAAGGAACGTTTCGACGAAGAAGGCATTGCGCCGTCCTGCACGACGTGCGGTGAGCCCGTGAAAACGGCGACGATTTCGTTCGGCCAGTCGATGCCGGAAGATGAAATGCGCCGCGCGACGGAACTGGCGCAGCACTGCGACCTGTTCCTTGCAATCGGATCGTCGCTGGTGGTGTGGCCTGCCGCGGGTTTTCCGCTGATGGCCCGCAATTGCGGGGCCAAACTCGTGATCATCAACAACGAGCCGACGGATCAGGATGACGTTGCCGATCTGGTGATCCGTCACGATATCGGCGAGACCCTTGGGCCGTTCGTCGGCAATTGACCCCATCAATGATTCGCTGCCCTTCAAGGCTGTTCATAGGTCACCGCTGATTTGTTTTTTGTCTTTCAGCCCTGTTGCGGAGTGTTATCGTTAAATCAAGGATTCGCCTTGGTTCATTTTGATTCGTCACGATGAAATAGCGCGAGCTTCCTTGCATAACGTACTTGGTCATGTCGTTGACTGACTGAAGATTTGTTGGGGTCCGGGGGTCATGGGTTCGGACGGATTTGAGTCCAAGAAGGCAGGTGGTCAACCGGTTGGGGGATCCGACAGGTTTGCTCCGAGTGAGCTGGCTGCCACTGCCGAGCGGAATTTGGCCGCCGACTCCTTCGCGGCCGCAGACGGTGCGGCCGTCAACCTCGTCGAGATTTCCGGCGTTATCAAATGGTTCGACGCCTCCAAGGGCTACGGCTTCATCGTCCCTGACAACGGCTGGCCGGACGTGTTGCTGCACGTCACGATCCTGCGGCGCGACGGCTACCAGACCGCCTATGAAGGTGCGCGTCTGGTCGTTGAGTGCGTCCAGCGCCAGAAGGGCTATCAGGCCTTCCGCATCGTCTCGATGGACGAGTCGACGGCGATCCATCCGGCGCAGATGCTTCCGGCGCGGACTCACGTCAGCGTGACTCCGACCAGCGGGCTGGAGCGGGCGCAGGTCAAATGGTTCAACCGGCTTCGCGGGTTCGGCTTCCTGACCTGCGGCGAAGGCACACCTGATATCTTCGTGCATATGGAAACCCTGCGCCGTTACGGCATGACCGAACTGCGTCCTGGCCAATATGTGCTGGTCCGCTTCGGGCCCGGCTCCAAGGGTATGATGGCGGCCGAGATTCAGCCTGAGACCGGTGCGCCCGGACTGTCGTCGCACTGACGTGACGTCAACCACATCCGCGTGATCATGAACGAAGGCCAGATCCTGCATCTGGCCTTTGCCACGATTGACGGGCTAGGGTGCCGCTGTCGAACGTCAGGGCGTTGCTTGAGATGAATTCGGGTTCTTTGTTGAAATCTTTTCCATCCATCATCCGGTCGCAAAACCTGAGAGGGTTTTTGCAAAGGGTTGCCGTTGCCTTCGTCGTGATGCTGACCGCGTCGCTCGGCGCCACCGCCGCCGAAGTGCAGCCGCTTGAGATCGTCACCAAGTCGGGTGTTCATGTGTTCTCGGTCGAGATGGCAAAGACCGAGCAGGAGCGCGCAACCGGCCTGATGTACCGCAAGGAACTGGCCGAGGGGCGGGGCATGTTGTTCGATTTCTCACCCGAGCAGCAGGTTTCGATGTGGATGAAGAACACCTTCATTCCGCTCGACATGATCTTTATCCGCAGCGATGGCCGCATTCTGCGGATCGCGGAAAATACCGAACCTCACTCCGAGAAGATCATTTCGTCGGGCGGTCTGGCGAAGGGCGTGCTTGAGGTGATCGGCGGAACGGCCCGGAAATACGGAATCCAGGCCGGCGACCGCGTGGCTCATCCGCTGTTCGGAACCCGCTGAGCCAAAGCTGGCATCGGCGCGCGGACCGTCGGGTGGCGTCCGGTTCCTATAAAACTCAACGAAATCAGTGGGTTGGTCGGGGCAGGAGGATTCGAACCTCCGACCTGCGGTACCCAAAACCGCCGCGCTACCAGGCTACGCTATACCCCGAGAGGGCAGTCGATACACGCTTCGCATGGCTCCAGCAAGGCAGAACGGCATATCGCGGGCGGTTAAACCGCCCGCGGCAAATTTGTCCGCCGTATGGTCAAATCAGGCCCCCGGAGCTGCCGAAGTCTGGGCCGCAGGTGCTTTCGCGGGTGCCGACCGCGCCGATGGCTTGTCCTGCTTCTTCGACCAGCTTCCGTAGTAGGCGACGGCGGTCAGGATCGCGACCCCGATGACGCTGACGCCGAGTTGCGCCCAGACCGTGCCCCAGCTCAGCATCAGCACGAAGTGCCCAACGAAGGAGAGGAAGATACCGACGCAGAACACCTGCAGCGATTGCTGGCCGCACTTGATTACCGGCTCGGCCCATTTCGACTCCAGCGGCCCCCAGTTTTTCGGAATAAAGCGCGTGATGAAGAACGCGATGACCACGAAATGGATGACGCGATACGGCGCCAGGAACGTCTTGTCGTTCGGATTGAAGGCGTCATAGAGCCACTTCGGAAACAGCGCGCCAAAGGATTCGAATCGCCCGGCCATCGTCATGATCATCGCAAAGATCAGATAGAGGGTCCCGGCGATCAGCAGCCATTGAGACTTGATCACCGAGCGGGATTCGTTGGCCCCGCCCAGTGCGAACCAGGCGCCGAAGACGAACAGCAGCTGCCAGGTATACGGATTGAAGTACCAGGAGCCGACCGGATAGGCCGAGAAATTCCAGCCGAACTGGCGTGCCGCGAAATACAACACCAGCGAAGCGATCATCACCATGTCGGGCTTGCGCAGCATCAGCCACAGCACCGGCGGGAAGAATCCCATCAGGACAATGTAAAGCGGCAACACGTCGAGATTGACCGGCTTGAAGCGCAGCAGAAGCCCCTGCGTCAGCGTCTGGATGGGATTCGCGATGAGGCCGGCGACGTTGAACTCGTTGAGGATGTCCGGATCGGCATAACGCAATGCGACCCAGCCGATCGCGGCGATATAGATCACGAACAGAATGACGTGCGCGACATAGAGTTGCCAGACGCGCTTCCACAGCCGGGTCGAGCCGACGATAAAGCCGCGATCGAGCATCATCTTCGCGTACACGAACGACGCCGTGTAGCCCGATATGAACACGAACAGGTCGGCGGCGTCGCTGAACCCGTAATTGCGCGGGGTCGCCCAGTTGATGACGTTGTTCGGAATGTGGTCGAGAAAGATCCACCAGTTGGCGATGCCGCGGAAGAAATCGAGCCGGAGGTCGCGGCCCTTCTCTGGGAGTGTTGCCTGAATTTCCATGAGTACCGTTTCGTGATGCGATCGAACCAAATAACGCCAGCGGAACGCCTACCCGGACCCAAGCGGTCCGACATTGTCACCGCGTTTCGGACCGACTATACCAGAACTCGCCGTAAAAAGTCTTGTTCTGGGCAGTCATGCTCAGGATCTTGATGTTGGCCGGCATCCGAATCTCATGCTTTTTACCTATCCGATGCCACTAGTGATCAGGCGCAGGGACCCGTTAGCTCCATGACAGCAAGAATCTTCAAACCTGCTAAAAATGCGATGCAGTCCGGGTTTGCCAAGACCAAGGCATGGCAACTGGACTATGAGCCCGAGCAGCCGCGCGTGGTCGAGCCGCTGATGGGCTGGACCAGCTCCGGGGACATGAAGCAGCAGGTGACGCTGCATTTCCACACCAAGGAAGAGGCCGTCGCCTATTGCGAGCGGGAAGGCATCCCCTATCAGGTGCTGGAGCCGAAGGAATTGCAGCCGCGCGTGAAGGCCTACGCGGACAATTTCGCGTTCCGCCGCGTCGAGCCCTGGACACACTAAGCCTCTCTCCCATGTTTGCGCTCAGCGGGCGTTCGCCCGCGGGCCCGGCTTTGGCATTCAGCCGGTCCGGCCTCATGAAATTGCCCCGGCAAATGTCGGGGACATGACATTTCCTGATGCCGCTTTGCCCTATTGAGGGCCTCTGACCCACGGCAAGTCTCTTCAATATCGTCGCGAAAGTTGTGGTTGCATTCAGCCGCCAAGCAGTGACACCTTGCGGGTCGAAGCCGTCCGGAAAGGACGGAAGCAAGCAATATCAAAACGTTACGCGGCGGGAAACAATGGCACTTCGTTCCGGACTCGATCCCAAATCGGCCGATTTCACCCGCAATGCGGAAGTCATGCGGACCCTGGTTGCGGACCTCCGGGACAAGCTTTCACAAGTTGCGGGCGGTGGCGGGGAGGCTTCGCGCGCCAAGCATACCGCGCGCGGCAAGATGCTGGCGCGTGACCGCGTCGACCTCCTGATTGATCCAGGCACGGCGTTCCTCGAATTCTCGCCGATGGCCGCCTACGGCCTCTACGGCGGCGGTGTGCATTCGGCCAGCATCGTGACGGGCATTGGCCGCGTCTCGGACCGTGAATGCGTGATCGTCGCCAACGACGCGACCATCAGCGGCGGCACTTATTATCCGATGACCGTGAAGAAGCATCTGCGCGCGCAGGACATCGCGCGGCAGAACAATCTGCCTTGCATCTACATGGTCGATTCCGGCGGCGCATTCCTGCCGCAGCAGGACGAGATATTTCCCGACGAGAAGCACTTCGGCCGCATCTTCTACAATCAGGCCAACATGTCCGCGCAGGGCATCCCGCAGATCGCCATCGTGATGGGATCGTGCACCGCCGGCGGCGCATATGTGCCCGCGATGTCGGACGAGAGCATCATCGTGCGCAATCAGGGCACGATTTTCCTCGGCGGCCCGCCGCTGGTGAAAGCCGCGACGGGCGAGGTCGTCACCGCCGAAGAACTCGGCGGCGCTGACGTTCACAGCCGCCACTCCGGTGTGACCGACCACTATGCGCAGAACGACAGCCATGCCATCGGCATCGCACGCCGCATCGTCGGCAATCTCAATCCGGCGACATCGTCGGCGACAGGATTGCGCGCGCCGCGCGACCCGCTGTTCGACCGCGAGGATATTTACGGTGTCGTTCCCGCTGATGCCCGCAAGCCGTTCGACGTGCGCGAGATCATCGCGCGCATCGTCGACGGTTCGGAGTTCGAGGAATTCAAGAAGCTCTACGGTACGACGCTTGTCTGTGGCTTCGCCCATATCTGGGGCTATCCGGTCGGCATCATTGCCAACAACGGCATTCTGTTCAGCGAGAGTTCGCTGAAGGGCGCACACTTCATCGAGCTCTGCTGCCAGCGCGGCATCCCGTTGCTGTTCCTGCAGAACATCACCGGCTTCATGGTCGGCAAGAAATACGAGGCGGGCGGTATCGCCCGCGACGGCGCCAAGCTTGTAACTGCCGTCGCAACCGCCTCGGTGCCGAAGTTCACCGTGGTGATCGGTGGATCTTACGGCGCCGGCAACTACGGCATGTGCGGCCGCGCCTATAGCCCACGCTTCCTCTGGATGTGGCCGAACGCGCGCATCTCGGTGATGGGCGGCGAGCAGGCGTCGATGGTGCTGAGCCAGCTCCGCCGCGATAACATCGAGGCCAAGGGGGGCACCTGGTCGGCGAAGGAAGAAGATGCCTTCCGTACCCCGATCCGCGAACAGTACGAAACGCAAGGCCATCCGTATTACGCCACCGCGCGGCTATGGGACGACGGCGTGATCGATCCTGCCGATACGCGGCTTGTGCTTGGGCTCGGACTGTCCGCCGCCGCTAACGCTCCAATCGAGCCGCCGAAGTTCGGCGTGTTCAGAATGTGATGCGGGGCGCAAAACGATGACCGATCTTGTCCGCATCGAGCGCGATCAGGACGTGGCACGCGTCACGCTGAACCGTCCTGAACTGAACAATGCCCTGAATCGCGCGCTGATCGAAGCGCTGCGCTCCGCCTTCGAGAGCATCGCTTCCGATCGCTCGATCGCGACGATGGTGCTCGCGGGCGAGGGCAAGAGTCTCTGCGCCGGAGCTGACATCAACGCGATGCGCGAAGCGGGCACCTATACGCGAGAGGAAAACATCGCGGACGCCATGCCGCTGGTGCGGATGCTGTCCGCGCTCGACCGGATGCCCCAGACCACCATCGGCCGGGTGCATGGTCCGATCTATGGCGGCGGTGTCGGTGTGGTCTCGGCCTGTGACATCGCTATCGGCTCTTCTGAGGCGACGTTCTGCCTGTCGGAAGTTCGTCTCGGCATCGTGCCGGGCATGATCAGCCCTTACGTGCTGCGCGCCATCGGCGAACGGACGGCGCGGCGCTATTTCCAGACCGCAGAAGTGTTCGATGCGAACGAGGCGATGCGGATCGGCCTGCTGCACGAGGTTGTCGCGCCCGAAGTTCTGGACGAACGCATCGGCAAGTTGCTCAAGCAGTTGAAGTCGGCGGCGCCGGGCGCGCGGTCCATCGCCAAGAAGCTCGCTGGCGATATCGCCGGGCGGCGCATCGACGAAGCCCTCATGACCGAGACCGCGCAACTGATCGCCGATGTGCGCGCCAAACCTGAGGCCCGCGAAGGCCTTTCCGCATTTCTTGAAAAGCGCAAACCGTCGTGGACCTGATCCGATGAACGCCAAAGCCGCCACCAAGTCCGCAGCGCTGTATCGCCGGTTCAACACATTGCTGATCGCCAATCGTGGCGAGATCGCCTGCCGCGTCATCCGCACGGCGCGGGCCATGGGCCTGCGCACCGTTGCGGTCTATTCCGAAGCGGACGCCGATGCTGTGCATGTCGCCATGGCGGATGATGCCGTGCTGCTCGGCCCGGCACGGGCGCGCGACAGCTATCTGAATGTCGATCGCATCATCGAGGCAGCGAAGAAGACCGGTGCTGAGGCCGTGCATCCGGGTTACGGCTTCCTGTCGGAGAACGCCGACTTCGCGCGCCGCTGTGCGGCCGAGGGTATCGTGTTCGTCGGCCCGACTGCCGAGATGATGGAAGCGATGGGGTCGAAGTCAGGCTCCAAGGCGCTGATGGAAAAGGCGGGCGTGCCGCTGGTGCCCGGCTATCACGGCGAGGCCCAGGACGAGAAGACGCTGGCGGATGCGGCCAGCAAGATCGGCTATCCCGTGCTTGCCAAGGCGTCCGCCGGCGGCGGCGGGCGCGGCATGCGCATCGTCCGCAGCGCGGATGAACTGGCGTCGGCGATTGTCAGCGCCAAACGCGAAGCGCTGGCGGCCTTCGGTGACGACCGCATGCTGATCGAGAAGTTCGTCCAGAACCCGCGCCATATCGAAGTGCAGATCATCGGCGACAGCCATGGCAACCTGATCTCTCTGTTCGAGCGCGAATGCACCTTGCAGCGCCGCCACCAGAAGGTGATCGAGGAAGCCCCGTCGCCGACACTCAATGCTGCGCAGCGGGATGCCGTCTGCGCCGCCGCGCGCAAGGCTGCGGGCGCGGTGAACTATGTCGGCGCGGGCACCATCGAGTTCGTCTCCGATGGAAGGGAGACGTTCTTCATTGAAATGAACACGCGCCTTCAGGTCGAGCATCCGGTGACCGAACTGATCACCGGCGTCGATCTGGTCGAACTGCAGCTGCGCGTGGCGTTTGGCGAGAAGCTGCCATTGGCGCAGGATCAGGTCACGCTCAATGGCCACGCCATCGAAGCGCGCGTCTACGCCGAGAATCCGAACAAGAACTTCATGCCGTCGGTGGGCCGCATCCGCACCTGGCACACGCCGGAAGAAGTGGATGGCCTGCGTATTGACGCGGGTTATGCCGAGGGCAAGACCGTGTCCCCGAACTACGACGCGATGCTGGCCAAGGTCATCGCCTGGGCGCCGACGCGCGATCTCGCAATCTCGCGGCTCAACCGCGGCCTGCAGGAAACCGATGTTCGCGGCATCGTCACCAATATTCCGTTCCTGTCGGCGCTGATCACGCATCCCGATGTCCGCGCCAACACCATCGACACCGGCTTCATCGAGCGCGAACTGGCAAAACTGACGCCCGCTGAAGGGCAACTGACCGATCTTGAATTGGCTGCTGCTGTGGGGTCAATTCTGCAAAGCGAGCGCGCGGGTGCGGGCGCTGACGTGAACTCGCCATGGCGCGCGGGAGCAGGCTGGGCCGCTGTCGCTGCGCGCCGTCGCCGGTTTATGTTCCGGCAGGCGGATGGCACCGAGCGCAAGGTGTCGATGCGTTATGGTCAGGGCCCTTCGACGCTGGCCATCGACGGACGGGTCCTCGCGTTCGCAAGCTCTGCATCGCCGCGCGGCGGCATCGATCTTGTGCTCGACGGCGTGAAGCATCATGTGACCGGCCTGCTCGACGGCCACGAGGTCTATGTCCGCACCCGTAATGGACGCTTTGAAGTTCACTGGGTTGATCCGTTCGGCACTGAGGATGATGAGCAGGCGGGTGCCGACCGTGTGGTGGCGCCGCTGCCCGGTACGGTCGTGGCGTTGCTGGTCGAAGAAGGCGCGGAGGTCGAGAAGGGCGCCGCGATCCTGACACTGGAAGTGATGAAGATGGAGCAGACCCTGCGCGCGCCGTTCGCGGGCACCGTCAAGGCGCTCAAGTGCAAGGTCGGTGACATCGTCGCCGAAGGCGTCGAACTCGCCGAGATCGAACCGAAGGCATAGACGGGTTTCATGAGCGATCAGGTCCGTATTGTCGAAGTCGGCCCGCGCGACGGGCTGCAAAACGAAAAGACGCCGGTCTCGGCCGAGACGCGGATCGCATTCATTGAAAATCTCGTCAAGGCGGGCCTTCACACCATCGAGGTCGGCAGCTTCGTCTCGCCCAAGGCCATCCCGCAGATGGTCAATTCGGATCAGGTGCTGCGCGCCGTCGACCACCATCCCGGTTACGAATTCCATGTCCTCGTTCCCAATGAGAAGGGTTACGAGGCTGCGAAGGCGGCGGGCGCCAAGGTGATCGCGGTGTTCGCATCGGCCTCGGAAGGATTTTCAAGGGCCAATATCAACTGCACCGTTGCGGAATCGATCCAGCGCTTTGTCCCGGTGATCGAGCGCGCCAGGGCCGACGGCATCAAGGTGCGCGGCTATGTTTCCTGCGTGCTCGGCTGTCCCTATGACGGTGAGGTGAAGCCATCCGCAGTTGTCGACGTGACGAAGAAGCTGTGGGATCTGGGCTGCTACGAAGTCTCGCTTGGCGACACCATCGGCGTCGGCACGCCGTCAAAGGCGCGGCAGTTGCTGCGCGCTGTCGCTGCCGAGGTGCCGATGCGGAATCTCGGCATGCATTTCCATGACACTTACGGACAGGCGCTCGCCAATCTCTACGCAGGTCTGGAAGAGGGCGCTCGCGTGATTGATTCCGCCGCCGGCGGTCTCGGCGGCTGTCCCTATGCGCCCGGAGCGACCGGCAATGTCGCCACCGAGGATGTCGTCTACATGCTGGAAGGCATGGGCGTTGCGACCGGTGTCGATATGAAGCAGCTCGTGGCCGCCACCAATGACATCGCCAAAGTCCTCGGCAAGTCGCCGGTGAGCCGCGTTGCATCCGCGCTCAACGCCAAGGCGCGCGGTTAGGAACCGAGGCGACAAAGCCGCCCCGGCGTGATCGCCTTTATTGGTGAACGGTCAGGATCGGGTTCATCACCAGGCCGAAGCTGCGCAACTGGCCAAGCAATTCGCGATGGCCGAAGGCCTGGCAGCCCGAAGCAAATCCAACCCTCTTCGGCGGCACCTGCAGCAACGAGAACGCGGCATAGGCTTGCAGCATGCCGGTTTGCTTGTAGTTGCAGTTTCCGTGGATCACGCAATGCGCGCGGCCTAGCGGGCCGGACGCATAAACGGAATCGATCGAGGTGTTGATGCGTGGATTTTCGCGCGGCGGCATGCTGGCTTGCAGGCTCCCTGCGATTTCGGCCAGCGCCTTCTCCTGCTCCGCGGGCGGCAAGGGCTTGATCTTTTCCTTCACCATTTGCGTGGTTTGCACCACGCCTTCCATCACCGGGCGGGCAAGAACGCCGCCGAGCACACGGCAGTTCGAGACGCGCGGATCGTTCTTGAACCAGACCGGATGCGCGGTGCCTCCCCAAGGAACTGCGATCGCCGTTTCGTGCTGGCCTGGCACCACCACGTCGGCGCGGGCAGTGACGTCCCATTCGACATACTTGTTCTGCTCGAGGTAGTACCACTGCGCCTTGAGGATGGTGAAAATGGTCTGCGTCGAGGCGTAGGTTGGAAAGCCCTTCCAGAACACCTGAATGTCGAGGGTGTCGAGGCCCGGCGTTTCGAGACAGATGTTCGCCGCGATCTCGCCGGTCGTGTACATCTGCGCGATATTCGGCGCGAGCAGCAGGCCTTTCTCGGCGAACTTCGCGCCCCAGCGGTCCTGCGCCAGCATGACCCAGTCCTGTTCGCCTGTCGTATCGCTGTAATGGCAGCCGGCGGCCAGGCAGGCTTCGACGACTTCAGGAGCGTATTTGATAAAAGGTCCCACGATGTTGCTGACGAATTTGGCACCCTTAAAGAGGCTGGTCAGCGCTTCGACAGTGTGTGCGACCTCGACGACCTCATAATCCGCGGTCTCGATTCCCGGAATCTTCTCGACGACAGCCTGAACTCTCGCCTTGTCGCGCCCGGCGGCGATAAAGGGAATGTTGTATTCCCGCAAATACTCACACACCAGGCGACCGGTGTAGCCGGAGACGCCATATACGACGACAGGTCTTTTCGTTGTCATGATGGATGTTTCCTCGATTTGCCCTTTGTGAAGTTCAACAGTGCATGCCGTCACATGCCCATTCCGCCGTCGACCGGCAGTCCCGCGCCGGTGATGAAGCGTGCGGCGTCGGAGCACAGGAAGACGGTTGCATCCGCCATGTCGGGAATTTCGCCGAGGCGGCCGAGCGGCGTCTGACCGACGACGTCGCCGATGGCCGCTTCGCCGCTGGGGTAAAGTCCCGCCGCGACGACGTCGCCTGCGAGTTGCATGCCCATGTCGGTCGGCACGAGGCCGGGATAGATGCAGTTCACCCGCACGCCATAGCCGAGCTTGCCGGACTCCATCGCTGCGACGCGCGTCATGCGGTCGACACCGGATTTGGTCGCGGAGTAACCGGCAATGCCGGGGAACGCGATGGTGGCGGCGACCGATGCGATGTTGACGATCGCGCCGCCTTTGCCTGCCGCGCCACCCGGGCGCATGGCGCGGAATGCATGCTTCATGCCCAGCGCGGTGCCGACGATGTTGACGCTGCACATGCGCTGCAAATCATCGGCCTTGGCATCCACCAGCAGAGAGGTGATTTCGATGCCTGCGTTGTTCACGAGGATGTCGAAGCCGCCGAGCCTGGAGATCGTTGCGGCCACGGCGGCGGCCCAGCTTGCATCGTCGGTGACATCGAGCGGGACGAAGTCCGCCTTGGCGCCGCCAGTGGCGAGTGCCTTTGCGGTTTGCTGGCCGAGGTCGGTCAGCACATCGCCGATCACGACCGAGGCTCCGGCCTTGGTCAGGGCTTCTGCCATGCCGGCGCCGAGACCGCGTGCGCCGCCGGTCACCAGCGCCTTGCGTCCGGTGAGATTGAATACGCTCATGTGGGTTCCTCCGGGTTGTTTGTTGAGCAGGCAAGCCGCCGCCATTCGTCAGCGGGGTCGCTGCCGTTCAGTCGTTCTGAAGTGAGAAAAGCGCTGTCGTGACGGCAGCGGTTGCTGCCGTCGTGGTCAGGCGTTCCGCGTTGTCGCGGTGAGATCTGGCAATGTTTTCGGGAGCAGGAGGGCGCCCAAGGCCGGGCTGGCGACAGGACCGACGGACCGTTTGCAGATGCCTGCAAGCCGCATTTTATCCTCCCTGATGTTTCCTCGCGTCCCTCTTGGTGGGGAACAATGCGATCAGAGGCTCGTCTTTGACAGTTGTCAAGAAAATTTATACAGTCGTCAAGAAAACACTGGTCAGGTGTCCAGTGCATCTTTCTTGTGTTGCGCTGTCCGCAGTTCCGGGCTCGCGAAGATGTTTGACGGATGAATAACAGACCTTGATCTCATGCGATCCGGTGTTATCCCTGAGGCGGGGATTTGAAAGGCTGAGAAACAATGGCTCCGGCCACGATCGAAAAAGCTGACCGCATCAACGGGCAGCGCGTCGATAAGTTTGCCGAACGACGCGCGGAACTGGCGCAGGCTGCACTGCAAACGCTGTCCGAACTCGGATATGCAAAGACCAGTTTGCGCGAGATCGCGCAAAACTCGATCTTCTCGCATGGCGTGCTGCACTATTACTTCAAGGACAAGGTCGACCTGATGATGTGCTGCGTCCGCCATTACAAGGCGGTATGCGTCACGCGTTATGACGAGGTTGTCGCGGGCGCGGCAACCTACGACGAGCTGCTTGAGGGATTTCTGGCCGCGCTGAGCGAGACTGTCCGCAATGACGCGCAGATGCACCGGCTCTGGTACGATCTGCGCTCGCAGTCATTGTTCGAGGAAGAATTCCGGGCCGACGTTCTCGAAATCGACAAGAGCCTCGAGAACATGATCTGGCGGATCATGAGCCGGTTTTCAGAACTGACCGGTGAGCCGCAGCAGATGACGCCGGCGGTGCTTTACGCCGTTTTCGACGGACTGTTCCAGCAATGCCTGCTCAAGCATCTGGCTGGCGATGCAGATGCCATCGCGCAGATGCAGGCCGACGTCCGCGCGGTTCTGGCGCGGTTTGCGAAAAAGCCGGCCACTCCGGTCAAGGCCGTCAAAGCCAAGCCGGCCAAAGCCGGACCAGCCAAAGCCAAGTCTGCCCGAGCGACGGCGGGTGCCGTGAACCGGAAAATCTCCCAGCCTTCAAAGCGCGCGACAGCAAGCAGCCGCGCGCGCGCCTAGCGGACCGATTCCGGCCCCATCACCAGATCCGGCAGCCATGTCGAGATGCCGGGGAAGACGCACAGCAACAGCACGGCGAAGAACATCAGCAGCACGAACGGCAGCGTGCCCCAGATCACCTCGGACAGCGGGATGTCGGGCGCGACGTTGCGGATGACGAAGATGTTCAGCCCCACCGGGGGATGAATCAGCCCCATCTCCATGACGATGGTCATGACCACGCCGAACCAGATGATGTCGAATCCGGCGGCGCGCAGCGGCGGCAGAATGATCGGCGCGGTCATCAGGATGATCGACACCGGCGGCAGGAAGAAGCCGAGCACGATCACCATGCCGAGGATGGCTGCGAGCAATTCCCACTTCGGCAGTTGCATCGCCACGATGGCGTTGGCCGCCGATTGCGAAATCGTCAGATAGCTCATGACATACGAGTAGAGCAGCGACATGCCGATGATCATCATCAGCATGGTGGACTCGCGGATCGTCGAGGTCAGGATCGGCGAAAGGTCCGCCGGTTTCCAGACGCCGTAGATCAGGGCGATCAGCAGCAGCGCCAGCAGCCCGCCGAGACCTGCGGTTTCAGACGGGGTGGCATAGCCGCCGTACAGGGCGATCATCACGCCGGTCAGCAGGATGATGAACGGCAACACGCGCGGCAGCGCATTGAAGCGTTCCGCCATGGTGAAATCGTCATGGGCAAGAATCGGCGATGTTGCGCCGGTCGCTTCATACGCAACCTTGGCGGCGGCATATTCCTTGCGGAAGCGGTACACCGCGTAGAAGCCGAACAGCGAGACCAGCAGCAATCCCGGTCCGATGCCGGCGAGGAACAGACGTCCGAGCGACTTTTCCGCGGCGACTGCGAACAGGATCATGGTGATCGATGGCGGCAGCAGAATGCCGAGCGTGCCGCCTGCTGCGATGATCCCGGCGGCGAAGCCGCCGGAATAGCCGCGCTTTTGCATCTCCGGAATGCCGGCCGAACCGATCGCCGAGCACGTTGCGGGTGACGATCCCGCCATCGCGGCGAACAGCGCGCATGCGAAGACATTGGCGACGCCGAGACCGCCGGGCACCTTGTGCAGCCACGCATGCAGCGCGGAATAGAGGTCCTGTCCCGCGCGCGACTTGCCGATCGCTGCGCCCTTGAGGATGAACAGTGGAATCGAGAGCAGGGTGATCGACGCCATCTCCTCGTAGACGTTCTGCGTCACCGTATCGAGGGACGCGGACGGCATGTAGATCGCCATGAACACGACCGCCACGGCGCCGAGCGCGAATGCGATCGGCATGCCGGAGAACATCGCGGCGAGGGTGGCGATGCCGTAGCTGATGCCAATTCCAAGAACGGTCATGAACGCGGAGCCTTGCCGAGAGAGGTAATGATCTGGAGCAGGATCTGGACGCACAACAGCGTCATGCCTGCCGCCATCAGGACGTACGGGATGGCGAGCGGCGGGCTCCACATCGAGTTGGAGACCTGACCGTCCACCCACGCTTCATGGGCCAGCGTCCATGATTTCCACGAGAAGAAGGCGCAGAACGCGAGGCTGGCGACATCGACCAGGATGAGGCGTATCCGGTTCGCGGTCGGCGACAGGATGCCGACAAAGGCTTCGATGCCGATATGGCCACGCTGGCTTTGCACGAAAGCGGCGGTCATGAACGTCGCGCCGACCAGCAGAAAGACCGCGGCTTCATCCTGCCAGTAGGTCGCGCTGTGGAAGATGCTGCGCGTCAGGACGCTGTAGCTCAGGATGAGACACGCCAGAATGAGCGCAGCGGACGCCAGCACGACGATGACGCGATTGCAGACAGCAAGAGCGCGTTCGACCCCGGCAATGAGCGGATTGCTCGAAGCCGGGGCGACCAGCTCCCGCTGGTCCTCAACCGAAGCGTGCATCATGCGTCGGCCGCGAGCTTCATCAGGCTGGCAGAGGTCGCGGTCTTGCCCGAATAGTCCTTCCACGCGGTATCGCGGGCGATGTCGCGCCATTTGCCGACGATCGCAGCGTCCATTGTGGCGACCTTGGCTCCGGCTTTCTCGTAGACCTTCGCCACTTCGACATCGTCGTCCTGCGCGCCCTTGCGGCCGAAGGCTTCCATTTCCGCGCCGACGGTCAGGATGATGTCCTGCTGGTTCTTCGGCAGCTTGTCGAAGATCGCCTTCGACATCATCAACGGTTCGAGCATGAACCAGTACGACTGGCCCGCGCCCGATGTCAGATGCTTGGCGACTTCCTCAAGCCGGAACGAGATCAGGCTGGTCGATGACGTGATGCCGGCGTCGCATGCGCCGGTCTGCATCGCCGCATAGATTTCGTTCGACGGTACCGACAGCACAGCCGCGCCGGCGGTCTGAAGCACCATGTCCATCTCGCGCGATCCGCCGCGCACCTTCAGGCCCTTGGCATCTTCGGGTGCAACCAGCGGCCGCGTCCGGCTGGCGACGCCGCCGGCCTGCCACACCCAGGTGATGAGCATGATGCCCTTGTCGGCGAGGAAGTCGGTCAGCGCCTTGCCCACCGGTTTGTTTTTCCACCCGAGGCCCTGATCGTAACTCGACACCAGACCGGGCATCAGACCGATGTTGGTTTCGGGCAGTTCGCCGCCGGCATAGGGAAGCGGGTAGAGGCTCATGTCGAGCGCGCCTTTGCGCATCGCCGAGAACTGGGCGTTGGTCTTGATGAGCGACGAGCCGGGATAGACCTCGGCGACGATTTCGCCGCCGCTGCGTTTGGATATCTCGGCGGCGAAGACACGGGTCAGCCGGTCTCGGAAGTCGCCTTTGTCGATGGTGCCGCCCGGAAACTGATGCGAGATCTTGAGGGTGGTTGCGGCCTGCGCAGGGCCGAAGCGGAGAATGGCGGGTGCGGCAAGCGTGGTCGCGAGAAGGTGGCGTCGCGTAAGCATGGAGTCTCTCCCTGGCGTCTTTTTGCTTTTTGGTCAGCGCTTTGCGCTGATTAGAGGTCGTGCGTCATTCTGACCCAGTCGTCCGCGCAATGCTACCGTTGCTGCACCGCACTACGTTGCGAAGGAGTCTATACTTTCGGCGCGTGCCGTCGTGACGGTTGGAAAGTTCCGGGAAAATCACCGGTCTGAAAATTATCTTCCGCGCGGGGGTAACGAAGCCGGCTTCTCACCGAAGACCCTGAAGCGACCTTTGTCGCACCAGAAACGGAATGAGAGGACGAACTTCAATGGCACGCACCACACGTTTCACCCTCGGCGCCACCGCTGCAATTCTTTCGCTCGGCCTGGCGTTCGCGCCCGCCGCCTTCGCTCAGGACAAGATGTCCAAGGATGGCATGAAGAAGGAAGATGCGATGTCGAAGGACGGCATGAAGAAAGATGACATGTCGAAGGATGGCATGAAGAAGGACAGCATGGCCAAGGACGGCATGAAAAAAGACGAGATGAAGAAGTAAATCTTCATCCCGTCTTTTTGCTTTTCGGCAGGCTCGCCATCCCCGGCGGGCCTGTCGTGTTGCAGATTTCGTGCGTCTTACTTCTTTGCCTTGCGTGCGGCGTAGCGCGCATCGCGCGCGGCCTTTTGCTTCGCCTTGAGCTCTGCCTCGGCAGCTTCCTTTTCCGCCTGGAGGCGCAATGCCTCCGCAGCGGCTTGCGCGGCGAGTTCGGCGTCGCGGGCCAGCTTTTCAACGCGGGCAGCCTCGCGCAGCTTCTGCGCTTCCGCGCGCGCGGCAGCCTGTGCCTGCCGTTCGGCGGCCTTCTTCTGGACCTCAGGATCGTTGGGCCCCGGCTTGGCCTTGAATTTCTCGAGGATGTTCTTTCTGGCGTTCTGCGCGGCCGCCGCCCGGTCCGCGAAGCTTGGTTCCTTGAAACCCATAGGGTCGATATCTTTCTGTTGGGATGTGTCGCTGGGCGGCTTGTAGCAGATTTTACGAAGCTGTCAGGGGATAGCGCGGCGGACAGTCCGAGCTATGCACCTTCGGCTGCCTTGCAAAAGTCATAGGTGTGGCCTTCCGGTCACAGACTCTGGCAACCCGCTGTGATGGTATTGGGACACGGCGCGGCACGTATTGACAGAAATCCACACCGTCAAACTTGGCGTCAACTATCGCTTTGGCTGGGCTGGACCTGTGGTGGCGAAGAACTGATTTCAACCTGGATTTCCCGGACGACGACGACACTTGATCTCTTACTTTCTCCAGTTTCCAAACTTAAGCCCGGCCTCGTGCCGGGCTTTTTTGCTCTCTGTGGCGGGTTACGAACAGCGATGACCCTCCCGCCGGAGTGGTGACGACCGCCACTCGACGCCTGGAATCGCGACGGTGCTCAGGGATTCAGGTCCTCGGTGGTGAGAACGAAGCCGTGGTCGGAATGCTCTTCGCGCTGCATCTTCGCGATAGCGAGGTATTCGATCTCGGCCCGGTGCTTCACAAAAATTGCAATGAGTTGCCCGTGGTTGAGGTGCTCGTCGATCACACGCTCGCGGTCCAGGAGGGCAGCCTCAGTTATCCGGCACCTCTCGGTATTTCCCTCGTACCGCACAACGAAGTCGACATAGTCGCCGCTAACGACAGCCATGAGGGTGACCCTCCGCTACCTCCAGTCTTAACCATCTGCCGGCTGTTAGGTTCCGGTCAGGCGGGGAGCTGAACGACCTCACTTCGATGGCCGGCTTTCACACCGGCTGCATCGAGATAGTTTTGAACGGTGTCGTTGATGTCGTGCTTTCGATCGAGCCTGGGAAAATCCACAATACGCAGACGCCCAACCATGCGGTCCTTGCCTTTTGGTCCGAGCAATATCTTTTGCGCGAGTTCGATGTAATTGCCGATGTCGAAGTATTGAAACGTGTTCGGGAGATACTTTTCCATTTCTAGAAACTGCAGCGATCGCGTGAAATAACAGACCCTGCTCAACTCCACGGCCTGATTGGCCGGACCGGACGCGGACTGGCCCGTGTTCAGATAAGGCATGACGGCCGCGTCGCATGTCTTCATGGCGAGGAGAAGATCGTCGTCGCTGACAGTGCCGATGAAATGGACCCGTTTCGTCAGCTTGTGCTTCTCGACCAGTCTGATCAGTTGGGCGAGATACGGCTGGACGCCGTCGCCGACGCGGAGAGTTGCCTCGTGAACGCCGGAAAACATCAAGAGATGGTAGTTTTCCGGCAGATGCTTCAGAGCAAGGATCGCGGTATCGAAACCTTTCTGCGGACCGATGAAGCCGAACACGCCGACGAAGCGGACGTTCGAGGGGAGATTTGGAAGGACGGACGGCAGGTTTGAGGTGTGAACCTTTTCATCCATGGACTCGATGTAGCTCTCGGACATGTATGACAGCGGGTTATCCCGGACCTCGACGCCCGGAAGAATTCGCTTGAGAATTTGCGCGTCCGCCTTGCTGTGCGCGATTGCGCTCACCTTGTGTTTTCGGGTGTGCCCGGCGATATCGTCAAGCATGCCCCGCCACGTGAAGACGGAAAGCGCGTGACGGGCAAGCCTTACGAGCGCGCGCACCGAAAGATTTCGCGCCGTCTCCTTGAAAAGCCCCCGATACTCGTGTGGGGGGATCGAGTGAAACGTAACGATCAGCTCTTTTGAATTTTTCAGTACGGTTTGAAGCCGGCGCCGGATTTCAGCGGGCGTCAGGCCGAAAAGACTCGGTTCAAGCTGCACGCAGACGACGTCGAAATCGCCAAGGGCAGGCGCAATAGTGGCGATGTATTCGTCACCTTTCTTTCGATCCTTTTCATCCCGCAGCGTTTCACGCGGAAGAGGGACGACCGCGATGTCGAGATAAGGCTCGAGAGCCAGCTTCAGGAAGCTGCTGTAGTGCGCTATCCCGCAGCGCTCGTTCCATGTGGATAGAAGAGCGACCTTTTTCGATGCCTTGTTTTTCACAACAAGCTCTCGCCTCGGCGCGACCGGCTGTTCCGCGCCGGTTCGCGATAAATACAGATGCGCGATGTTTTGATCCCTCTGCTTCGGATCATAAATTTCTCCATCCGGTTCATTCAGCCGGATTTCAAACCCCTGCCGCATGAAGTTTTCAAGACAGGCCCTCGGATCAATTCCGCGTTCACGAATGAAAGGTTCATGAAGTTCGAGATAGATCGACCGTAAGGATTTGAATGGCTTGAAGTCAGTCAGCGAAACCTCGTGTTCGGCCCCTTCGATGTCAATCTTCATGAAGGACGGATTCAATCCCGAGAAAGAGGTTATCGGTCTTATGGGGACCTCGAACTTGTTTTCGCCGGCGCCATGAAGGATGCGAGCGTCGGTGGACGCGATCGATAGTGTGCTCTCCCGGTCGGCAATGCCAACCATATGAACCTGAATGTTTCCGAGGCCGTTCAACTCGGCGTTCGCGGCCGTCGCGGCGGTGTTCCACGGGAAGGGATCGAATGAGTGGATGCGTCCTTCCTGTCCGACTTCCTTCGCGTACCAGACCGAGTTGCATCCGATATTGCAGCCCAGATCGAAGACCGTATCGCCACGCCTGAGCCAGTTGTGATCGCGAATTTGCTTGAACGACCATTCCGGCGTGTTGCTGTCGTACCAGGCCTTCGATTCACGATGAAATATGATCAACCGGAACCGATGGCCGAAATGATCGTGCTCGACGATGTAGGGATCCAGTCGCTCGAACGGACCTTCCATGACGACGTTTTGTTCGATGGTATCCAGCGCGCGCTGGAAGCGATCAAGAACCTGCTGGTCGTTCGAGCGTGAGAAGCTCAGCATTCGGCATTTCCTGCGGTGGGTGAACGGCGCCAATGGCACGCCAATCGTGGTTGCATGATAATGAGCGAGGAAAGCAAATCCAGCCGCGCGATCGCAGCCCGGAGTTGCGTGTTTTACATCAGGGCGCGCTGAGATGCTGCGGTTGTTCGCCGCGCGGCCAGCCGATCGCGAGATCGGCTCACAAGCCAGTTCAGAAATGCGCGCGTCCTGTCCTTTTGTTTTTCCGTGATGAGCGAGAGCGTCATCGCGAGTCCCAGAACAACAAGCGAGACTGCGAGTGGAAGACCGTGCCGGCCGGGCAGTTGATAGGCCCAGGCGGGCAACAGCGCCGAGACAAGCTTGGTCAGCGGCGCACTGAAGAGGTAGATGCTGAACGTTGCTCCGGCAAAAATTCTCGCGACGGATGTTCCTGGCAAATGCGAAGTCGCGCCTAGCATTCCGATCATGCCCAACATGTTCGCAGCGAAGAGTCCGGCTGTCAGCCAATCAAGAGGAAAGGCGTTCGACGAATAGAATGGATAGCCGGTTGCGATGCTCAATGGTCCAACGATCTGCAAGGCGGTGAATTCGTAGAGCGGAAAGTTCTGCATCAGGAGGTAGATTGCCAGCGTCGTGCCGGCGAGCAGAAGACCGAATGAACGCGACGGCCGCCACGATCTTTGAATGTGGAATGTCGCGACACCTGCCAGCCAGCATGGCAACAGTGCCGCGATTTTGGGACCCATGAGTATGAGCGCGATGCCACCGGCCAGAAGTTTTGTCCTGCGGGATTTCGGATAGAAGACAACGCCAAATAGCGCGTAGTACCAGACCTCATAGGTGAGCGACCAATAAGGGGCATTTGAAAAACAGGGATAGCTGTTATCCCAGACGTAACTTGTCATCGTCACGCAGATAGCGATTGTCTTCGCCATCTGGTCGAGAGGCGCGAAGTCCGGCCAGCCGCGGGGCCAGAGCGGACGCACATAGATGTCCACGAGGATGCCGAGAATAATGGCCGGAACGGCGACTGTGGCTATTCGCGCAATTCTGTTGATCGCGTATTGGCTGCCGGTCAGGTCTCGCTCGGCGGCTGTGTACGAGATGAGATAGCCCGACAGCACGAAGAACAGGATCACCGCGTCATGGGGCAGGGTGCGCCAGCCAAGCGCGTGGCCGAACAGCACGGTGCCCGCAGTGATAACGCGCAGCGCATCCAGATATGTCGATATCGCCGGATTCATCGCATTCGCGCGAACTGTGCGGCCAGGATGGCCGCCGGTCCTTCTTCTTTATTGTTATGCGGTGGGAGAAATCGTGGTCGCCGCCGCCGAGCGAGGCGCCATTTAACCGACTGGAAAGTTGGCGGCAAGGCGCCGGGGTTGGCGCTGATTTTCCGATCTGTGCATACGCTAAAGCCCTGAATCACAGCCCCCGGAGCTGAAAAACTGGGGACTTCATGCGAATTCAGTGCATTTTTGGCTTGGTATCGCGCTAATTCCAGCTTTGCAGACCTCAAACCACGTAAAGTCTGCAGGCACGAATCACTGGGAGCCAACATGGCAACGCAACTGACGAAGTCGCAGCTGATCGAGAAGATCGCTACGGAGAACGAAATCGCAAAGAAGGACGTCAAGGGCGTCCTCGAGACCCTCGCCAGCATTGGCTACAAGGAACTGAAGAAGTCGGGCGTGTTCCTGCTGCCCGGTTTCGCGAAGTTCGTTGTGATCAAGAAGCCGGCCACCAAGGCGCGCAAGGGCACCAACCCCTTCACCGGCGAGCCGATGACCTTCAAGGCCAAGCCGGCACGCAAGATCGTCCGGGCCCGCCCGGTCAAGGCTGCAAAAGACGCGGTCTGAACGACGACTGCCTGAATGCATAAAGGCCCGCCGGTTCATCCCGGCGGGTTTTTAGCAATGAACGCTTCGCGGACTTTCCAGGCCATCCTCGCGCGAAGCGGGTGCGGGTTGTGGCCGGGGAGGCTGCGGCTTTGCACTCGGCGGGATTTTCGCGGCGTCCGTCATCGGGCAAATTCCTTATGATGCGTTGCAGCATTACATAGGGCGTTTCGCTCCGAATCCCCGTCATCCTTTAGTCTTGGATGCTTCCGGCAGACCACAACCGCTGGTTCAACAGTCTGCGCCTGCACGGCACTTCCCGCAATCGCCGGGAACGGATTCCCCATTGATCTCTTAAACAATGGCGCATCCAGGAGCCCGGCCATGACAGACCAAATTCCCCCGCAGCCATTCATCTACGAAGGGCTGGACCCCGTCGAAGACGAGGATCGCTTCGGCATCGGCAAGCTGTCGGCCGCAGTAAAATCTCTCAGTGATCTTGTGGAGAGCGCCAAGAAGCCCGGCATGCCACTCAGCATCCTGAGCAATATTGCGCGCGAAGCCCCGCTCGGGTCGCTGCTCGCGGCCTTCGTGCTCGGCATTGCAATCGGGCGGCGGCGCTGAGCTGAGCTCGACATTCTCCGGATGGATCTGGCACGAGTTGGCGATCCCAGCAGGATTCGAACCTGCAACCCACGGAGTAGAAATCCGTTACTCTATCCAGTTGAGCTATGGGACCGTTGGGGCCTTCATACCACCGCGATCGTGAAAAAACCGCCACCCGGCCGTGAAATTTCTGAACCTGTCCGAGGGCTCAGCCGACAAACCGGTGGGGCATACCCGAGGGCCTGCATTGCCTTTGGGGTCTCCCGACCTACAGTCGTGTTTTAGCCGGGTCAATGGCTGGGAGCGCTGCCTTGTGCCGCACATGTGCGGCGGTCGCGCGGAATCTTTTGGCCCGATATCGGTAAGACCATGAGTCTGTCACGATTCGCGCATTGTCTATATTTCAAGCGACCTCGCTCAGCGTCGCCCGCAAGGAGTTTTCATCATGATTGGTCTGGTTCGCGCCATCTCGGTTTGCGCCACGCTCGCGCTTGGTCTGGTTTCAGCCCATGCTGCCGACAAGGCGTTCAAGCGGGATGACCTGGCGGACTCGGCGATCCGGCTCGAGGCCCAGATCAAGACCGAGGCCGGGATCATCAACAAGACCGCCGCGACGCTGAAGTCGGATACCGATGCCGCCTTCAAGCGCAGCGATCTGCGCGGCGCGCTGGTTCTGCTGGGACAGACGGCCGCCGTGGCCCCGGAGGACAGCGGCAACTGGCTGAGGCTGGCGAAGACCGTGTTCCAGATCCGCCCGTCGGATAACCGCGAGCGGACCTTCTTCCACGAGCGTGCGTCAACGGCGGCCTACATCGCCTATCAGCGCGCAGCGAATGCAGGCGAGGAGGCCGATGCGCTGGCGGTGCTCGGCAGCGCGCTGGCGGAGCGCAAGCTCTGGCGTCCGGCGCTCGATGCGCTGCGCCTGTCGCTGGACCAGAAGGAAGTCGCCGACGTTCGCGGCCAGTATGAGAAGCTGCGCGATGAAAAGGGCTTCCGGCTGCTGGATTACAGCGTGGATTCGGACTCGGCCTCGCCGCGCGCCTGCTTCCAGTTCTCGGAAGACCTCGCCAAGCGGGCCGACTTCAATCCGTTCGTCGCGCTCGCGGGCTCCGACAGCCCGGCGCTGACCTCGGAAGAGAAGCAGCTCTGCGTCGAGGGCCTCAAGCATGGCGAACGCTACACCATTAACCTCCGTGCCGGCCTGCCGTCGACGGTGAAAGAGACCCTGCCGAAATCGGCGGAGTTCAACATCTATGTGCGCGACCGCAAGCCGTTCGTGCGCTTCACCGGCCGCGCCTATGTGCTGCCGCGTACCGGCCAGAAGGGCATTCCTCTGGTCAGTGTCAACACACCGTCGGTGTCGGTGAACATTTTCCGTATCGGCGACCGCAACCTGATCAACTCGGTGCTGGGCAGCGACTTCCAGCGCAGCCTGTCGAGCTATGAACTGTCCGACCTCGGCAACGAGAAGGGCGTCAAGGTCTGGACCGGAGAGGTCGCGACTGCCGCCACACTCAACGCCGACGTGGTCACCGCATTCCCGGTCGATCAGGCTGTCGGCGACATGCAGCCGGGCGTCTATGTGATGACGGCCGCCGCCAAGGGGCCAGGCTCCGGCGGCGACGACGATTCAAGTTCGCTGGCGACGCAGTGGTTCATCGTCTCGGATCTGGGCCTGACCGCGTACTCGGGCAATGACGGCGTCCATGTGTTCCTCAATTCGCTCGCCTCGACCGAGCCGACGGCGAATGCCGAGGTTCGTTTGGTGTCGCGCAGCAACGAAGTGCTCGCGACACGCAAGACCGACAGCGCGGGTCACGTGCTGTTCGAAGCGGGGCTGGCGCGCGGCGAGGGCGGGCTTTCTCCGGCATTGTTGTCGGTCTCGGGCGACAAGGGCGACTACGCCTTCCTCAGTCTGAAATCGAATGCGTTCGATCTGACCGATCGCGGTGTTTCGGGCCGCACAGTGCCGGCGGGTCCCGATGCGTTCGTCTACACCGAGCGCGGCGTCTATCGCTCCGGCGAGACCGTCTACGTCACCGCGCTGCTGCGCGACGGCAAGGGCAACGGCGTCACCGGCACGCCGATGACTCTGGTGGTCGAGCGGCCCGATGGCGTCGAATTCCGCCGCACGGTTGTGCCCGATCAGGGCGCGGGCGGGCGAAGCCTGACGCTGCCGCTGAATTCGGCGGTGCCGACCGGCACCTGGCGGGTCCGCGCCTTCACCGATCCGAAGGCGCCGTCGGTGGGCGAAACCACCTTCATGGTCGAGGATTACGTCGCTGACCGGATCGAATTCACTCTAACTTCCAAGGCGAAGCAGATCACGGCTGAACTTCCAGCAGAACTTGAGGTCGATGGCCGTTTCCTTTACGGCGCGCCCGCGTCCGGCCTCGCTCTCGAAGGCGACATGCTGGTCGCGACCGCCACGGATCGTCCGGGTTTTGCCGGATACAAGTTCGGCGTCGCCGACGAGGAAACGGCGAGCAACGAGCGCACGCCGCTGGAAAACCTGCCGGAGGCAGATGCCAACGGCAAGGCGACCTTCAAGGTCAGTCTGCCGAAACCGCCGACCTCGACGCGTCCGCAGGAAGCGCAGATTTTCGTCCGCATGGTGGAGACCGGCGGCCGCGCCGTCGAGCGCAAGCTGACGATTCCGGTCGCCCCCAATGACGCCATGATCGGCGTAAAGCCGCTGTTCTCGGACAAGAATGTCGCGGAAGGCGATCCTGCCAACTTCGATGTTGTCTTCGCTGCTCCCGATGGCAAGGCGCTTGCCCGCAGCGACCTGCGCTACGAACTGCTCAAGCTTGAATCGCGTTATCAATGGTACCGGCAGGGCTCGTCCTGGGATTACGAGCCGGTGAAATCCACCAAGCGCGTGGCGGACGGCGCCATCGCCCTGACGGCGGACAAGCCGGCGCGTATCCAGGTCTCGCCGCAGCCCGGGCGCTATCGCCTCGACGTGAAGACCGGCGACAACGATGGCCCGATCACCTCGGTCAAGTTCGACGTCGGCTGGTATTCCGACGGCAGCGCCGACACACCGGATCTGCTGGAAACCTCCATCGACAAACCGGAATACAGGTCCGGCGACACCATGGTCGTGTCCGTGAATGCGCGCACGGCGGGCAAGCTCACCATCAATGTGCTGGGCGACCGTCTGCTGACCACCCAGTCCGCTGACATCAAGGAAGGCCAGAACAAGATCAACGTTGTAGTCGGCAAGGACTGGGGCACGGGTGCCTATGTGGTCGCCACGCTGCGCCGTCCGCTGGATGCCGCTGCCCAGCGCATGCCGGGCCGCGCCATCGGCCTGAAGTGGTTCGGCATCGACAAGGCCGAGCGCACGCTCAAGGTCTCGCTCACGCCGCCCGCACTGGTGCGTCCGGGCACGGCGCTCAAGCTGCCGGTGAAGATCGAAGGTCTGAGCCGTGGCGAGGACGCCAAGATCGTGGTCGCCGCCGTCGATGTCGGTATTCTCAACCTGACCAACTACAAGCCGCCTGCGCCGGATGACTATTATCTCGGCCAGCGCCGCATGACGTCCGAAATCCGCGACCTCTACGGGCAACTGATCGACGGCATGCAGGGCACCCGCGGGCAGATCCGCACCGGCGGTGACGGCGCTGCTGCCGAGTTGCAGGGCAGCCCTCCGACACAGAAGCCGCTCGCGCTTTATTCCGGCATCGTCACAGTCGGCGCCGATGGTACGGCAAACATCTCCTTCGACATTCCGGAGTTTGCGGGCACCGCGCGCGTCATGGCCGTGGCCTGGACCGCCACGAAAGTGGGCCGCGCCAACACCGATGTCACAGTGCGCGATCCTGTGGTGCTGACGGCGACGTTGCCGCGCTTCCTGCTCAGCGGCGATCGCGGCACCATGAACCTCGATCTCGACAACGTCGAAGGCGCTGCGGGCGATTACATCATCACCGTCAAGCCGTCGGGTCCGGTGAAACTCACCGGCAACCCGGCGACCACCATGCGGCTGGCTGCCAAGCAGCGCAGCACCGTTGCGCTCGCCATCGACGCGGCGGGCGGAGCAGGGGCTGCCGCGCTCGATGTCGACATCAAGGGGCCGAACGGGCTGACGCTCGCGCGGCACTACGACCTCAACGTCAAACCGGCGACACAGATTCTCGCGCGCCGCTCGGTTCGCACGCTGGCGAAGGGCGAGAGCCTGACACTAACGTCGGACATGTTCTCCGATCTCGTGCAGGGCACCGGCGGGGTGCAACTGTCGGTCGGCCTGTCTACCGCGCTCGATGCCGCCACGATCCTGAAAGCGCTGGACCGTTATCCGTTCGGATGCTCCGAGCAGATCACCAGCCGCGCGATGCCGCTGCTTTATGTCAACGATCTGGCGGCGGAGAACCATCTTGCGCTGGATACCGGCGTCGATCAGCGCATCAAGGATGCGATCGATCGATTGCTCGCGCGGCAAGGCTCCAACGGTTCGTTCGGCCTGTGGTCGGCGGGCGGCGACGATGCCTGGCTCGACGCCTATGTCACCGACTTCCTGACGCGGGCACGCGAGAAGGGCTTTGCCGTACCGGACGTGCTGTTCAAGACGGCGCTGGACCGCATCCGCAACTCGGTGGTCAATGCCGAGGAGCCGGAGAAGGACGGCGGCCGCGATCTCGCCTATGGCCTCTACGTGCTGGCAAAGAACGGCACCGCGCCGATCGGCGACCTGCGCTATCTCGCCGACACCAAGCTGAACAACATCGCCACGCCCATTGCCAAGGCACAGTTGGCGGCGGCGCTGGCGCTGGTCGGTGATCGTGGCCGCGCTGAGCGCGTCTATGCGGCGGCGGTGAACAGCCTCGCGCCGAAGCCTGCGCTTGAATTCGGCCGCAGCGACTACGGCTCATCACTGCGCGATGCAGCGGCGTTGGTCTCGCTGTCCAGCGAAGGCAACGCGCCGAAGGCGACGATCAGTCTTGCGGTCGAGCGCGTCGAGGCCGCACGCGGTCTGACGCCCTACACCTCGACGCAGGAAAACGCGTGGCTGGTTCTGGCCTCGCGGGCGCTGGCGAAGGAGGCGAATGGTCTCGCGATCACCGTCAATGGAGAAGCGGCGAAGAACGCGGTTTACCGCAACTATCGCAGCGCGGACGTCGCGGCGAAGCCGATCACCATCACCAACACCGGTGACACGCCGGTGCAGGCGGTGGTCTCGGTCACCGGCGCACCGGTCACGCCGGAGCCTGCGGCCTCGAACGGCTTCAAGATCGAGCGCAACTTCTTCACGCTCGACGGCAAGCCCGCCGATGTGTCGAAAGCGAAACAGAATGACCGCTTCGCCGTCGTGCTGAAGGTCACCGAAGCCAAGCCGGAGTTCGGCCGCATCATGGTGGTCGATTATCTCCCGGCGGGCCTGGAGATCGACAATCCGAAGCTGGTGTCGTCTGGCGATAGCGGAACGCTCGACTGGATCGAGGACGGCGAGGAGCCGGAGAACACCGAGTTCCGCGATGACCGCTTCAGCGCGGCCATCGAGCGCGAAGCCAAGGACGAAGCCGTGTTCACCGTCGCCTACATCGTGCGCGCGGTCTCGCCCGGCAAGTACGTTCTGCCGCAGGCCTATGTCGAGGACATGTACAATCCCTCGCGTTACGGGCGCACCGGCACCGGAACGGTCGAGGTAACGAAGGCAAAATGAGCGAGAAGGCCGACCATAATTCTCAGGTCACCGGCGAAGCTTCTCCGGTCGTCCCGGCGCAGCGGATGCATGCTCTTGCTTCACCTCTCCCGTGGGGAGAGGTCGGATCGCGAAGCGATCCGGGTGAGGGCGTAGAATCTATCGATGGATCGAGAGCCCCTCACCCCAACCCTCTCCCCACCGGGGAGAGGGGGCCGATTTCGCTCGCTGCAAGGTCGGCACCGCCGAGAGACATACTTCGCAGCTTCGCACTATCGACCATGGCTGTGTTTGCTTTCCTGGTCATCGCCGCCGCCATCTGGATCGCCTCACTCCCGCCGCTGCCATTCACCGACGCAAAGAAGGTCTCCACCACCATACTCGACCGCAACGGCAAGCTGTTGCGCGCGTTCGCCATGGCGGACGGGAGGTGGCGCCTGCCTGCTCACGCCAAGGATGTCGATCCCGGCTATCTCAATCTGCTGCTGAGCTACGAGGACAAGCGCTTCCGCTCGCATATCGGTGTCGATCCGCTGGCGATGGGACGCGCCGCGGCCCAGCTCGTCACGCGCGGACACATCGTGTCCGGCGGCTCGACCATCACCATGCAGGTGGCGCGGCTGATGGAGCCGCGGCAGGAGCGCTCGGTGACGGCCAAGCTGCGCCAGATGGTGCGCGCGATCCAGCTCGAGCGCACACTGAGCAAGGACGAGATCCTCGATCTCTATCTGACGCTGGCGCCGTTCGGCGGAAACCTCGAGGGCGTCCGCGCGGCCTCGTTCGCTTACTTAGGCAAGGAGCCTAAGCGGCTCTCGCTTGCAGAGTCTGCGCTACTGGTGGCGCTGCCGCAGTCGCCGGAAACGCGGCGGCTCGATCGTCATCCCGAGGTGGCGCAGGCCGCGCGGGATCGCGTGCTCGCGCGCATGGTGGAAGACGGCCGCGTCTCCGCCGACGATGCGGCGCACGCCAAACGCGAGATCGTGCCGCGCCTGCGCAAACCGATGCCGCTGCTCGCGCCGCATGCGACCGATCAGTCGCTCGCGATCATGAAGGACACGCCGGTGATTCAGCTCACGCTGGATTCAACGATCCAGAAAGCGCTGGAGTCGTTGGCACGGGATCGCGCGATTGCACTCGGACCTGACGTCTCGGTCGGCATTCTCGCGGTCGACAACGAGAGCGGCGATGTGCTGGCGCATGTCGGATCGTCCGATTACTTCGACACAAGGCGTGCAGGGCAGGTGGACATGACCCGCGCGGTGCGCTCGCCCGGCTCGACGCTGAAGCCTTTCATCTACGGTCTGGCGTTCGAGGATGGTTTCGTGCATCCCGAAAGCCTGATCGAGGACCGTCCGATCCGCTACGGCAGCTACGCCCCGGAAAACTTCGACATGACGTTTCAGGGCACCGTCACTGTGCGTAAAGCCTTGCAGATGTCGCTGAACGTGCCGGCCATCGCGCTGCTCGACCGCATCGGCTCCAACCGGCTCACCGCGCGGATCAAGCAGGCGGGCGCGAACCTGATCCTGCCCAAGGATGAAACGCCCGGTCTCGCCATGGGTCTCGGCGGCGTCGGCGTCACACTGAATGATCTCGTCCGGCTCTATTCGGGTTTCCCCCGGCTTGGCGAGACGACAGCGCTGCGGGAAATCGTGCGGCCGGACGACGCAGCCGAGCCCGAGACGCGGCGTCTGCTCGATCCATCGGCCGCATGGCTGGTCGGCAATGTGCTGATGGGCACGCCGCCGCCGGACAATGCGCCGCATAACCGGCTCGCGTTTAAAACGGGCACCAGCTACGGCTATCGCGACGCCTGGTCGGTCGGTTTCGACGGCCGGATGACCATCGGCATTTGGGTCGGCCGTCCTGACGGTGCCCCGGTTCCGGGCCTGACCGGCCGGACGGCGGCGGCGCCGATCCTGTTCGATGCCTTTGCACGCACCGGGAAGTTGCCCATGGCGCTGCCGAAAGCCCCGAAAGGAACGCTGATGGCGAGCAACGCCAAGCTGCCGCTGCCGCTCCGGCGTTTCCGTCCGTCTGGCGACTTCGTCCGGACCGGCAGCGAACAGGCACTGCGCATTCAGTTCCCCCTGAACGGCTCGCGGATCGACGCCTATGGCGGCGGCGAGACGGGCCAGTCGGCCATGCCGGTCAAGGTTGCGGGCGGGGTGCTGCCCATGACCATGATGGTTAACGGCGTCGCGGTCGGAAATATCGACAGCCGGCGCCAGAAACTGGTCGATCCGCCGGGGCCGGGCTTCGTCCGGCTGACGGTGATGGATGCCACTGGCGCGGCGGACACAGTCGTCGTGAGAATTCAGTAGAACCGGCTCAACCTGTTGTCCGGCTATCGGTTTCAGCGTATGCGGAACCGATGGCTGAGAGCTACCCAAGACCCCGATTTGGCGCGCCGCGCGAGCCCGTGGAACAGAAAAACCCGGGCAGTGGACTCGCGCGCGTCGTTGACGTCGCGGTCGGGAGCCATGCCCGCGCCGTCACCCTGCTTGTGCTGGTCGGCCTGCTGTTTTTCCTGCCCGGCTTCTTCAACATTCCGCCGGTCGACCGTGACGAAGCCCGCTTCGCGCAGGCGACGAAGCAGATGGTCGAGAGCGGCGATTTCGTCGACATCCGTTTCCAGGACGAGGTGCGCTACAAGAAGCCCGTCGGCATCTATTGGCTGCAGGCCGCCGTCGTGGAGACCGCATCCAAGCTGGGACTGCCGCGCGCGCAGGTTCGCATCTGGCTTTACCGCATTCCCTCCATGATCGGCGCGATCGGCGCCGTGCTGCTCACGTACTGGACGGCGCTGGCCTTCGTGACCCGGCGCGGCGCGCTGATCGCCGGTCTGATCATGTGCAGCTCGATTCTGCTCGGTGTCGAAGCGCGCCTCGCCAAGACCGATGCGATGCTGCTGCTGACCACCACGGCCGTGATGGGCGCGATGGCGCGAGCCTATCTGTCGTGGCAGCGCGGCGACGACAATCCACATCCGTCGTGGACACTTGCGTTTGTGTTCTGGACCGCCATTGCGGGCGGCATTCTGCTGAAGGGCCCGCTGATCCTGATGTTCGTTGCGACGACCGTCGTGACCCTCGCGGTTCTCGATCGTTCGTCGGCGTGGCTGTGGCGTCTGCGTCCGGTCTGGGGATTGATGTGGACGCTGGTGCTGGTGCTGCCGTGGTTCATCGCGATCTTCCTCAAGGCCGGCGATACCTTCTTCGCAAATTCGCTCGGCGCCGACATGCTGAGCAAGGTCGCCAGTCCGCAGGAGTCGCATGGCGCGCCGCCGGGACTCTATTTTGTCCTGTTCTGGGTGACGTTCTGGCCCGGCGCTGCAATGGCCGGCATGGCGACCCCGGCGATCTGGCGCGCCCGCCGCGAACCCGGTGCGCAGTTCCTGCTGGCGTGGCTGTTGCCGGCCTGGATCGTCTTCGAACTCGTCATCACCAAGCTGCCGCACTATGTGCTGCCGCTTTATCCGGCCATCGCCATCCTGATCGTTGGCGCGCTCGAGCGAAAAGTGCTGTCGCGTTCCGCATGGATTGTGCGCGGGTCGGCATGGTGGTTCGTGTTGCCGCTGATCATCACCGTCGCATCCATCATCGGAGCGATCGCGCTGCTGCGGCAGCCGGAGTTTCTGGCCTGGCCGTTCGCGGCCGGTGCGCTGATCTTCGGACTCTTCGCCTGGTGGATGTATGACGACACTCACGCCGAGCGTTCTCTGCTGAATGCGATCGGCGCATCGTGGTTCATGGCGGCGTGTATTTACGGCGTCGTGGTGCCGTCGCTTGCGCCGTTGTTCCCGAGCGTCCAGATCGCGCGTGCGCTGCGCAGCGTCGAATGCGTCGGACCGGCAGCCGCGGCCGCAGGTTTCCAGGAGCCAAGCCTCGTCTTCATGGTGGGTACGTCGACCGTCCTGACCAACGGCTCGGGCGCGGCGGACTTCCTGTTGCAGGGAAGCTGCCGGTTTGCGCTGGTGGAATGGCGCGAGGAGCGCGCGTTCGCGCAGCGCGCCGAAGCAATCGGGCTGCGTTACAACGCCGGCACGCGCATCGATGGTTATAATTTCTCGCAAGGCCGCGCGATTTCGGTCGCCATCTTCCGCTCCGAAGGTACGGAGTAAATGGCGACTGGACCCGGCGCGCGACCGGCAAATTATGTGACGCTGGTCGGGCAGGTTGCGTGGCAGTCGGTGGCGCGGCTGGTGCGTGCGCCGTCGCACTCGCGGCGTGCCGAGGCGCGCCGCGCTCTGGCGCGGAGATGGATCGGGGTCGCCGCACTGACGGCGATCGCCATCGGCATTCTGATGTTCGCAGTCGATGTCGCGGCCATCAAGCAGATGCCCGCGCGCGGCACTGCCAGCCTGTGGTGGCTGCGGATCCTCACCGATTTCGGCAAGTCGACTTATGTGCTGTGGACGCTGGCGGGACTGCTCTTCGTCATTCTGCTGGTCCAGCCGTTGCTCAGCGACGTCTTGCGATCAATGCTGATCGCGTTTGGCGTGCGCATTCAGTATCTGTTTTTCGCGGTGCTGTTCGCGGTTCTGTGCGGCGAACTTCTGAAATATATCATCGGCCGGAGCCGGCCCTTTGTCGGCGGCGATGCCAACGCGTTTTTCTACCAGCATTTTGCGGGCAATCCGGCCTTCGAGAGCCTGCCGTCCGGTCACGCGACCACGGCGTTTGCGCTGGCCTTCGCGGTCTCCGCCGTGTGGCGGCGGATGACGCTTTTCATGTTCGTCTATGCGGTGCTGATCTGCGTCAGCCGGGTGGTTCTGCTGGCCCATCACCCGAGCGACGTGGTCGCGGGGGCGCTGACCGGCATCATCGGCGCGATGATCGTCCAGTACTGGTTCGCGGCCCGCCGCCTCGGGTTCAAAATCGTGAGCGGCGGGGCCATTGAAACCCTCGCAGGACCGTCCTGGTCCGCCCTGAAAAGGGTTGCCCGCGGGGCGTTCGCACCATAAGAAGCGGTCGCCCGGTACGGTTTTGACCGCGTTTTCGGGTTTTCGGACCCATCGAGATATGAACGATCAATCCAGCATCCCCGGCCTGCCGGCCCCCGACGTATCGATTGTGGTTCCCGTCCGCAACGAACAGGACAACGTCGCGCCGCTGATCGCCGAGATCGCGGCGGCGCTCGATGGCCGCTGGGCCTACGAGATCATCTACGTCAACGACGGATCGACGGATGCCACCGGCGAGCGGCTCGCCGCCGAGATGAAGGCGCGCGGTAATGTGCGCCAGATCCGGCACGCCGCTTCCAGCGGCCAGTCGGCCGCGGTGCGGACCGGCGTTCGCGCGGCGCGGGGAAAGATCGTCGCGACGCTCGACGGCGACGGGCAGAACAATCCGGCGTTTCTTCCGGCCTTGATCGAGGCGATCGAGAAGGGCGGCGACAAGGTCGGCCTCGCGGCGGGACAGCGCGTCGGCCGCAAGGACACCGGCTTCAAGCGGTTTCAGTCGCGCGCGGCCAACGGCGTGCGCAACGCGATCCTGCATGACGGCACCCGCGACACCGGCTGCGGATTGAAGGCGTTGCGCCGCGATGTGTTCCTTGCTTTGCCATATTTCGATGGTCTGCATCGTTTTCTTCCGGCGCTGGTGCGGCGGGAGGGTTACGACATCGTCTATGTCGATGTGATCGACCGTCCTCGGCATTCCGGCGTGTCGAACTACGGGTTCTTCGACCGGCTCTGGATCGGGATCATGGATCTTGCGGGCGTGTGGTGGCTGATCCGCCGCAAGAAATCCACGCCGGTCGCAACGGAGGTGACCTGATGCTGATTCAGTTCGGTCAGGATCTTGGCAATTATCTCTACGATGTGTTCGTCGCGAAGTTCGATTTCTGGCTCGCGTTCGGCCTGATCGCGCAGTTGCTGTTCACGGCGCGGTTTCTCGTGCAGTGGATTTCGAGCGAGCGCGCCGGCCAGAGCGTCGTGCCGATGGCGTTCTGGTTCTTTTCGATGGGCGGCGGGTTCATGACCCTGATCTACGGCATCGCCAAGCGCGAGCCGGTGATTATTCTGGGGCAGGGTCTGGCGACGATCATCTATATCCGCAACATCATGCTGATCCTGAAGAACCGCGGGTCGGGATCGAAGGTCGAGAAGAGCTGAAAAGTCAGCACCCGTCATTGCGAGGAGCGCAAGCGACGAAGCAATCCATTCTTGAACGTCGCTGTGGATTGCTTCGCTTCGCTCACAATGACGAAAGGTGAGATTACGCCGCCGCCTTCAGCGCCGCGAATCCTCGCTCAAGATCGGCCTTCAGGTCGTCAAGATTTTCCAGACCGATGTGGAAACGCAGCGTCGGCCCGCCCGGATTCCATGTTGTAGCCGTGCGATAGGACGCGCAGTCGAACGGAATCACGAGGCTCTCGAAGCCGCCCCACGAATAGCCCATGCCGAACAGCGTGACCGTGTCGAGGAACGCATCGACCGCCTGCTTCGATACCGGCTTCAGCACGATGCTGAACAGGCCCGTGGCGCCGGTGAAGTCGCGCTTCCAGATCGTGTGTCCCGGATCGGTCTCCAGCGCCGGATGAATGACCCGCAAAACTTCCGGACGCGATGCGAACCAGCGCGCCATCTCAAGACCCGCCGGCTGGTGATGGGCGAGGCGCACGGACAGCGTCCGGAGTCCGCGCAGCGCGAGAAAGACATCGTCGGGACCGGCGCAGACGCCGAGCAGCCGAATCGCTTCGGTGATCAAAGGCCACGTCTTTGCGTTCGCCGAGATCGTCCCGAACATGATGTCCGAGTGGCCGCCGATATATTTTGTTCCGGCCTGAATGCTGATGTCGACGCCCTGATCGAGCGAGCGATGAAACAGCGGCGTCGCCCAGGTGTTGTCGTCCACAACCAGCGCGTCCCTGGCATGCGCGACGGCTGCGATAGCCGGAATATCCGGCATCTCGAATGACTGCGATCCCGGCGCTTCGACGAGGACGGCCCTGGTGTTCGGCTTGAACAGCTTCTCGACGCCTGCTCCGATCAGCGGATCGAAATAGGTGGTCTCGACGCCATACCGCTTGAGCACGCTGTCGCAAAAGTTTCGTGTCGGGCGATACACACTGTCGATGACGAGTAAGTGATCGCCGGCCTTGAGAATCGCCAGCAGCGCTGTGGAAATCGCAGCCACGCCGGACGGTGCCAGTCCCACGCCGGCACAGTTCGGTCCTTCCAGCGCCATCAGCGCCTGCTGAAGCGCCTTGGTGGTCGGCGTGCCGTGCCGTCCGTACTGAAACTCGCCGCGGTGGGCATGGAGGTCTTCGGCGGTCGGATAAAGCACTGTCGAACCGCGCACGATCGGCGGGTTGATGAAGCCCTTTTGCGCAACGGTGTCGCGTCCGGACGTGACCAGTTCGGTCTGCGGATCAAGCGGTTTCGAGGGACGGCTGTCTTTTGGGGAAGTCATGTGACGATCACTTGTGCAAGACATCTTGCCGCAGCCGCGGAGGGGACTGCTCGACAAAAGGCAATGTGCTGCCTTATGGGTCAGTAAGCTGACCGCAATGGCGGACGTCAACCCCTTGACCCGTCGCGTTCGGCGTTCTGTTATGCAGACCAGATATTTAGCTGGGATTTGTGTTGCTTCAGCAGGATCATTTCGCTCCGTGCGACGTTGTTCGTCGCCGACGCGGAATTGCCGGGAAAGGTCGTTCTATGAAACGGGTATCGCTCGCTCTTATTCTCGCAGCATTCGCCATTCAGGCAGCCCACGCACAGTCGCAGGACAAACCGAAGGACCGGGGCACGCTTCAGAGCATCAAGGATCGCGGAAGCCTGTCCTGTGGCGTCAGCCAGGGTCTGCCCGGATTCTCGGCCCCCGACGACAAGGGCAACTGGGCCGGTCTCGACGTCGACGTCTGCCGCGCCCTTGCAGCGGCGATCTTCAACGATCCGACCAAGGTGAAGTTCGTGCCGCTGTCCGCGAAGGACCGCTTCACGGCGCTGCAGTCCGGCGAAATCGATGTGCTGTCGCGCAACTCGACCTGGACGCTGTCGCGCGATACCTCGCTCGGCCTGAACTACACCGGCATTTCCTACTACGACGGCCAGGGCTTCATGATCCGCAAGTCGCTCAAGGTCAATTCGGCGCTGGAGCTGAACAGCGCGTCGATCTGCGTGCAGACCGGCACCACCAACGAGCAGAACGTCTCGGACTACTTCAAGGGTAACAACATGAAGTACGAGCTGATCGCGTTCGGCACCGCGGATGAGACGGTTAAGGCCTATGAGTCGGGTCGCTGCGACGTGTTCACCTCGGACGTTTCGCAGCTTTACGCCGAGCGCCTCAAGCTCGCCGCACCGAACGATCATGCGGTTCTGCCGGAAGTGATCTCGAAGGAGCCGCTCGGCCCAGTGGTCCGTCATGGCGACGACCAGTGGTTCGACATCGTGCGCTGGACTTTGTTCGCGATGATCAATGCCGAGGAATATGCGATCACCCAGAAGAACGTCGACGAGATGGCGAAGTCCAGCAAGCCCGAACTCAAGCGGATTTTCGGCACCGACGGCAATCTCGGCGAACAGCTCGGTCTTACCAAGGACTGGGTCACACGCATCATTAAGGCGACCGGCAACTACGGCGAATCGTTTGATCGCAACGTCGGCGCAGGCTCCAAGCTCGGCATCGCCCGTGGACTGAACAAGCTCTGGAATCAGGGCGGTCTTCAATACGCGCCGCCGATCCGTTGACGGCATTGCCGGATACGGCAATGGCAACCGAGCCCCGCAAGCCTCCGCTGCAACTGGTTGCACGGCTTCGCCGCGTACTTGGCGGGCAGGCGGGGTGGGGCGGTGTGATCGTCCAGATCCTGTTCGTCGCAGCCGTTGTCTGGATTGGATATGAGATTGTCGAGAACGCGCGGGCCAATCTTCAGGCCCAGCGGATCGCGTCCGGCTTCGGCTTCCTGTCGAACACTGCGGGCTTCGCTGTCAGCCAGGCGCTGATTCCATACTCGGAGACCGACACCTATGCGCGGGTGTTTTTCGTCGGCCTGCTGAATACCCTGTTGGTTTCTATCGTCGGTATCATCATCGCGACCATCATCGGCGTGCTCGTGGCGCTGGGGCGCCTGTCGCCGAACTGGCTACTGGCGCGGATTTCCGGCGGCTATGTCGAGCTGATCCGCAATCTGCCGCTGCTGTTCCAGATCCTGTTCTGGTATCTCGCCGTGCTGGCGACACTGCCAAGCCCGCGCCAGAGCATCTCGCTGTTCGGGACCGTCTTCCTGAGCAACCGCGGATTGATCGTTCCCGATCCAGTACCGCAGCAAGGATTTGGCGTGTTCGTGGCCGCCATCGTGATCGCTGTCGCGGCGTCGCTGCTGATGCGCTTCCATGCCCGCAGGCAATTGTTTGCCGCCGGTGTGAAGGTGACGATCTGGCCGTTCGTGCTGGGAATGCTGGTCGGTCTTCCCGCGCTGGCTATCCTGATTTTCGGCGCGCCGTTCGCATTCGACATGCCGCAGTTGAAAGGTTTCAATTTCGCCGGCGGCGCCAAGGTGCTGCCGGAGTTTGCCGCGCTCACCATCGCGCTCTCGACCTACACCGCAGCGTTCATCGCCGAGATCGTGCGTGCCGGCATCCAGTCCGTGCCGAAGGGCCAGATGGAAGCGGGCGCATCCCTGGGGTTGTCGCGCGGCAAGACGCTGCGGCTGGTGGTGATTCCGCAGGCCATGCGGGTGATCCTGCCGCCGCTGACCAATCAGTATCTCAACCTCACCAAGAACTCGTCGCTCGCGGTCGCCATCGGCTATCCCGATCTGTTCTCGGTGTTCGCCGGAACGACGCTGAGCCAGACCGGACAGGCGGTTGAGATCATCGCGCTCACCATGGGCGTTTATCTGCTTATCTCGCTGGTCACGAGCGCGATCATGAGTTTCTACGGCTGGCGTCTGAACCGGAGCCTCGCGGCATGACGGATCAGGCTTTCGTCAGGCAGGACATCGTCGAACCGCGCCGCGCTCCGGTCAGGACCACGGGCGTCATCGGCTTTGCGCGCGAGCGGCTGTTCAATTCGCCGCTCAATATCATGATCACGCTGATCGGCGTTGCGCTGCTGTGGCTGATCCTCGTTCCCGCCGTGAAATTCCTGTTCGTCGATGCCGTGTGGCAGGGCAGTGATCGCAATGCCTGTCTTGAAGCGAATGCCGGGCGGGTGGTCGGTGCGTGCTGGCCGTTCGTGCAGGCGAAATTCGATCAGTTCATCTACGGCTTCTATCCGGAGGACCAGCGCTGGCGGGTCAATCTGACCTTCGCGCTCGGCGCACTTCTGCTCCTGCCGCTGCTGATCCCGCGCGCGCCCGCGAAGGCGCTCAACTCCGGGCTGTTCTTCGCCGCCTATCCCGTCATCGGCTTCTTCCTGCTGCGCGGCGGCGGACTGAAGGGCTTTGCCATTCACTGGCTGGCCGATCTTGGTGCCGGACTGGCTTCCAGCTTCCAGGACGCAGGCGCGCGATTGGCCTCCACGGCAATCGTGGGACCCTTGGGGCAGGGGCTTTCGTTTGTCGGCAGGCTGGTCGGATGGATCGGCGACGGACTGGCCATCCTGATCTGGCCGGTTGAGTGGCTGCGTGACTACATTGAGCGTTTCCAGTCTCCGCTGTGGACCGATCTTGCCGCGACCGCGATCATTGTTTCGCTGCTGATGTTTTTCCTGACCGGCGGATTCCGCAACGGCTGGCGGGCGCTGTTCAAGAGCATCGCAATCTTCGCCGGAATTGCCGCCGTGATCACGGTGATGGGCCTCGACAAGGGGGGCCTGCCGATCGTCGATACCCGCTCATGGGGTGGTCTGCTGGTGACGCTGGTCGTCTCGGTCACCGGCATTGTCGCGTCCATGCCGGTTGGAATGATCCTGGCGCTCGGGCGGCGCTCGACCATTCCGCTGATCCGGGTGTTTTCGATTGCCTTCATCGAATTCTGGCGCGGCGTTCCGCTGATTACAGTGCTTTTCTTCGCGACCTACATGCTGCCGCTGTTCCTGCCGGGGAACTTCACAGTCGATGGTCTGGTGCGGGTGCTGATCGGCATCGCACTGTTTGCTGGTGCCTACAATGCCGAGGTCATTCGCGGCGGCTTGCAGGCCGTGCCGCGCGGACAGGCGGAAGCCGCGAGTGCGCTCGGCCTGTCCTACTGGAAGACCACCGGTCTGATCGTGATGCCGCAGGCGCTGCGGAATGTCATTCCGGCGCTGGTGAACAGCTTCATTGCGCTGTTCAAGGACACCACGCTGGTGCTGATCGTGGCGATCTTCGATCTGCTCGGGCAGTTGCGGGCGTCGTTCGCCGATCCGAACTGGGCGACGCCGACGACGCTGTTCACCGGCTTTGCCTTCACCGGAATGATCTACTTCGTGTTCTGCTTTGGAATGTCGCGCTATTCGCTGTTCGTGGAGCGGCGCCTGAATGTTCACAAGAATTTCTGAGATGAAACCATGACCGCAGACGCAATCGTCAACATCTCGGGCCTCAACAAGTGGTTCGGCGACTTCCATGTGCTGCGCGACATCGACATGGCGGTCGGCCGCGGCGAGCGCATCGTGATCTGCGGGCCGTCCGGCTCCGGCAAATCGACGCTGATCCGCTGCATCAATGCGCTGGAGGAATTTCAGGAAGGCCGCATCGTTGTCGACAATATCGAGCTCGGGCCCAACCTGCGCCACATCGATGCGGTGCGCCGCGAGGTTGGCATGGTGTTCCAGAGCTTCAATCTGTTTCCGCATCTGACCGTGCTGGAAAACTGCACGCTGGCGCCGATCTGGGTGCGCAACATCCCGAAGAAAGACGCCGAAGCCGCGGCGATGAAATATCTCGAGCGTGTGCGGATTCCCGACAAGGCGAACAAGTATCCCGGCCAGATTTCAGGCGGCCAGCAGCAGCGCGTGGCGATTGCGCGCGCGCTCACCATGAATCCGAAAGTGATGCTGTTCGACGAGCCCACCTCCGCGCTCGATCCCGAGATGGTCAAGGAAGTGCTCGACACCATGGTCGATCTGGCGAAAGAGGGCATGACCATGCTGGTGGTGACCCACGAGATGGGCTTTGCCCGCGAAGTCGCCGACCGTGTGGTGTTCATGGACGCCGGTCAGATCGTCGAAGCGAATACGCCGGAGAAGTTCTTCTCGAACCCGCAGCACGCGCGGACCAAGCTGTTTTTGAGTCAGATATTGAGGTGATTGTCCTTCCGTGTCATTCCGGACATGCCCGCGCAGCGGGCTGATCCGGAATCCAGAAGAGTTCATCAGAAGTAACATCTGGATTCCGGGTTCGCTCGCAAATGCTCGCGCCCCGGAATGACGTTGAGTAAGTTGCCTGCCTCTCACACGAACGGCGGCTTGATCGTGCTCTTGCGCTCCAGCCATGCGGGCACCGGCAGGTTCTTCGAGCGCAGGAACTCCGGATTGAACAGCTTCGACTGATAGCGCGTGCCGTAGTCGCACAGGATGGTCACGATGGTGTGGCCGGGGCCGAGATCCTTCGCCAGACGGATGGCGCCCGCGATATTCACGCCCGACGATCCGCCCACGCAGATGCCTTCGTTCTCAAGCAGGTCGAACACGATCGGCACGGCTTCCGAGTCCTCGATGAGATAGGCCTTGTCGACCTTGATGTCCTCGATGATCGGGGTGACGCGGCCAAGGCCGATGCCTTCGGTAATCGATCCGCCCTCGGTCGATTTGACCTCGCCATGATCGAAGTAGTTGTACATCGCCGCGCCGCGCGGATCGGCGACGCCGATCTTGATGTCTTTCTTCTTCTCGCGCAGGAACGTCGCCGTGCCCGCGAGCGTGCCGCCGCTGCCGATCGAGCAGATGAAGCCGTCGACCTTGCCGTCGGTCTGGTCCCAGATTTCGGGACCGGTCGAGACGTAATGCGCCTTGCGGTTGTCGAGGTTGTTCCACTGGTCGGCGAAGATGACGCCGTTCTTTTCGGTCTTGCGCAACTCATCTGCAAGACGCCGGCCGACATGCTGATAGTTGTTCGGGTTGCTGAAGGGCAGCGCCGGCACTTCGACCAGTTCCGCGCCGAGCAGACGCAGCACGTCTTTCTTTTCCTGGCTTTGGGTTTCCGGAATCACGATGATGGTGCGATAGCCCCGCGCCGCCGCGACGAGGGCGAGGCCGATTCCGGTGTTGCCCGCGGTGCTCTCGACGACCAGACCGCCGGGCCGCAGGTCGCCGCGCTTTTCCGCCTCGAGGATCATCTGCTTGCCGGCGCGGTCCTTCACCGACTGCCCGGGATTCATGAACTCGGCCTTGCCGAGAATTGTGCATCCGGTCTCTTCGGATGCGCGCTTCAGCTTGATGAGCGGGGTGTTGCCGATGGCGTCGATGACGTCTTTGCGAATGTGCATGATATAGAAGGACCTGGGACCGGATGTATCAGGAGCAAAGGGAAGGGCTGCTGTTTCAGGGATCAACCTAGAGGCGGCCCGCCGTTCCGACAAGGGCAGCGCGTGCAGGCGTGATCTGCCCGCTTTTTGAGGAAGTTGAACCGGTCAATTAACCTGATTTGGCGAATACGACCTGACGCACGTCGATATTGCCGGACAGGAATCCGGCTTCGCAGTAGGCAAGGTAGTATTCCCACAGCCGCCGGAAGCGCTCGTCGAATCCGAGAGGCATCAGGTTCGGCCATGCGGCGCGGAAGTTGTCTCTCCATGTCGCAAGCGTCTTGGCATAATCTTCTCCAAAAATGCGCTCACGGATGACGGGGACGCCGAACTTCTCGCCCAGCGATTTCAGCACCTGCGGCGACGGCAGCATGCCGCCGGGAAACACATAGCGCTGGATGAAGTCGACCTCGCGCCGGTAGGCGTTGAAGAACTTGTCCTGAATGGTAATCGCCTGAATCCCGGCGAGGCCGCCGGGGGCAAGGCGGTCGCGAAGCTGGCTGAAATACTGCGGCCAGAACTCCTCGCCGACGGCCTCGATCATTTCGATGGAGGCGATCCGGTCATATTGTCCGCGCTCGTCGCGGTAATCCTGAAACCTGATCTCGACCTTGTCGCTGAGGCCCGCGGCCTGCATCCGCTTCAGCGCGAAATCGCGCTGCTCGGTGCTGATGGTCAGCCCGACAACCCTGACGTCGTAGTTCTTGGCGACGTACTCCGCAAAGCCGCCCCAGCCGCAGCCGATCTCCAGCACTTTCTGTCCCGGCTGAAGGTTGATCGCCTCGGCGAGACGCCGGTACTTGTTGTGCTGCGCGGCCGTGAGGTCGTTGGTACCGTCCTCGAACAGCGCCGACGAATAAGTCATGCTCGGGTCGAGCCATGCCGAGTAGAACGAATTGCCGATGTCGTAGTGCGCGTAGATGTTGCGGCGTGCCTGCCGCCTGGTGTTGCGGTTGAACCAGTGGCGCAGCGACTGCACGAACCGCGCGAAGGGCTTGCCGCTGAGCATGGTCTGGATCAGATCGTGATTGACGCAAAAGATGTAAAGGAACTGCGTCAGGTTGGGCGTGTCCCACTCGCGGCGCAGATAGGCCTCGGCAATGCCGATGTCGCCGCCTCGCGCCAGCCGCCATGCAAATCCGTAGCTGTAGATCGTCATTTGCGCGGCGGGGCCGGGCTCGAGACCGCCGCAGCGCACCGTCCGGCCATTCGGCAGGGTGACGTCGAGGGTGCCGCGCCGGAGTCTCGAAGCGAACTTGAATGCAAACCGGACCAGTCGGGGAACATCCGGCAAAACCGCCTCGACATTGTCGGGGGTCAGGATGATCGGGTCAGACATCGCGCAATTCCATCAGTATGACGTGGCTCTGTGTCCAACTCTTCTGCTCGCGCGCCGGCCGCTTTCCGCCGAACTGTCCTTCGCTGTTGGTCTTGCCACAATTCTTGCGCCCTTTAGCCAAAGACGCAAGGCCGGGTATCATGGTGTGAAGGTCACGTCCGGCCTGCGGCCTCGGACGCCGGCTCCGGATGAAATCTTTGTAAGGCTTGCCGCCGTTCAGATCGATGAACGCAGGAAACCCTTTGTTTATGGGGATAAGTCGAATTCCGGACCTGACACCCGGGAGGCACAGGTCGCGCTTGTCTTGAGGACGGCGGCTGGACATGCCTGTCCGTGGCCAGAACGGCCCTGTAGAATGAGATTCTGGCCCATTTCGGAGAGTGTTAGCGCCGGTGTTTGAGCTGCCTTGCAAGTCGAGACGTGGAGCATTTCCGCGGCCGTCGTTCGCGCTCTGCGCGGCGCTGGCCATGGCGGCCATGTCGGGCGGCTGCATCCTCACGTCCGATCTGCCGGACCCCGCTCTGGACGTGCCCGGCGCCTACAAGGCGGCGTCAGGTGACGCGGAGAGCAAACCGCCGACGCTGGACTGGTGGCGTGGCTTCCGCTCAAGGGAACTGACCGTCCTCATGGAGGAGGCCCAGACCGTCAACCTCGACATTGCCGCCGCGGTTGCCCGCATCCGGCAAGCGGACGCGCAGGCCCAGACCGCAGGCGCGGCGCTGCTGCCGAGTGTCACCGGCACCTTCTCCGGCTCGCGGTCGCGCTCGTCGAGCAATACCGGCGTGGTGACGTCCGGCAGCTCGATCGGCGGCCGTGGCGAGGTCACGAATCATGTTGCCTCCCTCAGCGCGAGCTACGAGATCGATTTCTGGGGCAAGAACCGCGACGCGCTGCTGGCCGCGGAAGAAACCGCCAACGCCAATCGCTTCGATCGCGATGTGGTTGCGCTGACGACATTGGCGAGCGTCGCCAACGCTTATTTCAACGTGGTCGCCGCGCAGGAGCGCATCAACATCGCGACCCGCAACATCGCCAGCGCGCAGCGCATCTATGACGCCATCAAGGCGCGCGTCGATTCGGGGACGGGCTCCGATCTCGACCTTGCGCAACAGGAAAGTCTGCTTGCGAACCAGAAGGCAGCGGTGCCGCCGTTGCGGCAGGCGCTGGATCAGAATGCCAACATTCTCGCAACGCTGGTCGCGCGTCCGCCGGAGCGGGTAAGGCTGACCGGCGGATCGCTCGGCAGCATCGCCATTCCGCGCGTCACCCCGGGTATTCCCTCCGACCTGCTGACGCAGCGGCCCGACATCCGGCGTCAGGAAAACCAGCTCGCGTCCGCGACCGCGAATGTCGGCAGCGCGCGGGCACAGTTCTTCCCGAGCATTCAGCTCACCGGACAGGGCGGCTACCAGAGCGCGCAACTGGCGATGTTGTTCACGCCGCAATCGGCGTTCTTCAATATGGCGGCCGGACTGACGCAGCCGATCTTCGACGCCGGACGGATTCAGGCCAACTTCGACTTGCAGCAGGCACGGCAGGACGAGTTGTTGCAAACCTATCGCAAGACCGTTGTCTCGGCCTTTGCCGATGTGGACACGGCGCTCTCGACCCTCAAACAGGCCAACGAGCGGCTGCGGCTCCAGCGCATCGTGGTGTCGGCCTCCAGGCGGGCGTTCGAGTTGTCCGAGCGGCAGCTTCGCGCCGGCACAGCCGACATCGTTACTGTGCTAAACACGCAATTGACGCTATTTCAGGCTGAAGATTCGCTGGCGCAGTTCCAACTCGCCCGGCTGCTGGCGGTCGTATCTCTCTATCAGGCATTGGGCGGTGGTTGGTCGCCAAGGACGGAAGGGCCGGCGAATGCTCTTTAAGCCCGAGCTGAATGAAAAGGCCAAAGCGGCTGGCGAAGGAGTCGCGCGGGTGGCGTCCGGCGCGCGGCGGCGAACCGTCTCGATTGCCGTGTGGCTCCTGATCATCGGCGGTCTTGGCTATCTCGGCTGGACCTATTTCAAGAAGACCGAGACCGCGACCCGCACGCGGCCCGATTTGGCCATTCCCGTGCTGGCCACGACGCCGCGCATCGAAGACGTTCCGGTCTATCTGGACGGCGTCGGCACCGTCCGCGCGCTGAACAACGTGACGGTGCGCGCGCAGGTCAACGGCAAGCTGCTGTCGGTCAATTTCAAGGAAGGCCAGGACGTCAAGAAAGGTGACGTATTGGCCGAGATTGATCCGGTGATCTATCAGGCGCAGTACGATCAGGCTGTCGCCAAGAAGGCGCAGGACGAAGCCACCCTCGCCAACGCGCGCATGGATCTGGTCCGCTATCAGCAGTTGGCAGCATCCAAGGCAGGCTCCGCGCAGCAGGCCGACACGCAGAAGGCGCTGGTTGCACAGTTAGAGGCGCTGGTGAAATCCGATCAGGCGGCGATCGACAACGCACAGGCCACGCTCGGCTACACCAAGATCATCGCGCCGTTGTCTGGCCGCGCCGGACTGCGTCAGGTCGATCAGGGCAACATCGTCCAGACCTCGGACGCGACGGGCGTTGTGGTCATCACGCAACTCCAGCCCATCTCCGTTCAGTTCAGTCTGCCGCAGCAACAGATCTTCCGTGTCAACACGGCGCTGGCAAAGGGGCCGCTCGCGGTCGATGTGTTCGGCAACGACGGCAAGACGGTGGCCGATACCGGAAGGGTGACGGGCGTCGACAATCAGGTCGATCAGACCACCGGCACGGTGAAGGTGAAGGCGGAATTTCCCAACGCGAATTTTCAGTTGTGGCCGGGACAGTTCGTCAATGTGCGCCTCAAGGTGAACACGCTCGACAAGGCCATTGTGGTTCCGACCGCGGCGGTTCAGCGCGGGCCGGCGGGCACGTTCGTCTACGTGATCGGTCAGGACAATACCGTCGCCGCGCGCCCCGTCACGGTGACATTGCAGAACGAAACCCTCGCCGTCATCGCGTCGGGCATCACGGTCGACGATCAGGTTGTGACCACGGGCTTCGCCAATCTGTCCGAAGGCGCGAAGGTGACCATCAGCAAGGACTATCAGGCTCCGACGCCGGACCTTGCGCCGCGCAAACAGCAGCGGCCGGGCGGCGGCGAAAAGGGACAGGGCCAGCGCGGCGAGAAGGGCGAACGGCGCGGCGCGAGGGAGCAGGGAGCTGCACCGCAAGGCGGGCAACCGCAAACAGGCGGCGACACGAAAGCGCCGCAGTGAGCCTGCGATCGAAACAGGATTTCTCACCGTCATTGCGAGGAGCAAAGCGACGAAGCAATCCAGCTTCTCATATCCAAAAGATGGATTGCTTCGCTTCGCTCGCAATGACGATGGAAAATCCACGACTTGATTTTGTTCTAGGGTCCAACCCGTGAGCACGCATCGATGAGCGTCTCTGAGCCATTCATCCATCGTCCGATCGCGACCTCGCTGCTGGGCGTGGCGCTGCTGATCGGCGGTGCGCTCGGATACTGGGCGCTGCCGGTGTCGGCTTTGCCGCAGGTGGATTTTCCGACGGTGCAGGTCACGACCCAGTTGCCGGGCGCCAGTCCCGATGTCGCCGCGTCGCTGATCACAGCGCCGCTTGAGCGGCAGCTCGGGCAAATTCCGTCGCTGGTCTCCATGACCTCGACAAGTTCGTTCGGCGTCAGCCAGATTTCGCTTCAGTTCGATCTCAACCGCGACATCGATGGCGCGACGCAGGACGTGCAGGCCGCGATCAATGCCGCGGCGGGCGTGCTGCCGAAGAACCTGCCGTATCCTCCGACCTATGCGAAGGTGAACCCGGCCGATGCTCCGGTGCTGACGCTGGCGATGACGTCGGAGACGTCGCCGCTGCGGGCGATGAGCGATCTCGCCGACACCATGATGGCGCAGCGGCTGGCGCAGATTTCCGGCGTCGGCCGCGTATCCATTCTCGGCGGATTGAAACCCGCCGTTCGCGTGCAGGCCGATCTCGCCAGGCTTGCCGCCTATGGCATCTCGATGGAAGACCTTCGCACCGCGATTGCAGGCGCAAACGTGTCCGGCCCGAAGGGATCGCTCGACGGCGCACAGCAGGCCTACACCATCTCGGCCAACGACCAGATCGCCACCGCCGACGCCTACAAGCCGATCATCATCGCCTATCGCAACGGCTCGCCCGTTACCATCGGAGATGTTGCCCGGATCGTCGATGGACTGGAGAACGAGAAGACCGGCGCGTGGTATCAGGGCAAGCCCGCGGTGGTCATCGAGATCCAGCGCCAGCCCGGCGCCAACGTCATCGAGGTGGTGCGGCAGATCCGTGAAGAGATCCCAAAGCTCCAGAAGGCGGTTCCTGCGGGCGTGGACCTGACCGTGGTCAGCGACCGCACCGTCACCATCAAGGCGTCCGTGCGCGACGTGCAGTTCACGCTGGTGCTCAGCGTCGTGCTGGTGACGCTGGTGGTTCTGATCTTCCTGCGCTCATTGCGGGCCACGCTGATCGCGGGCGTCGCGCTGCCGCTGTCGCTGATTACCAGCTTCGGGGTGATGTACTTCGCCGGCTTCAGCCTCGACAACCTGTCGCTGATGGCGCTGACCATCGGTACCGGTTTCGTGGTCGACGACGCCATCGTGATGATCGAGAACATCGTCCGGCATATGGAGGACGGCGAGGGCGTGATGGACGCCGCGCTGCGCGGCGCCAGTGAAATCGGGTTCACGGTCATATCGCTGACGGTGTCGCTGATCGCGGTGTTCATCCCGCTGCTGTTCATGTCGGGCCTCGTCGGGCGCATGTTCCGGGAGTTCGCGCTGACGCTGACGATTGCGGTCGTGACATCCGCCGTAGTGTCCCTGACCCTGACGCCGATGATGTGCTCGCGGCTGCTGAAACGGCATGACGAAGAACTCAAGGTTCCCGGCCTTGCCACGATCAGCGGCTGGATCGACAGGATGGTGGCGTTCTATGAGCGCACGCTGCTCTGGGTGCTTCGGCATCAGCGCGCGACGCTGGTGGTCACGCTTCTCACCATCGTTGCGACACTCGCGCTCTATGTCGTCGCGCCGAAGGGCTTCCTGCCGTTACAGGATACGGCCTCGATCACCGCGGTGACGGAAGCCGGCACCGAGGTGTCCTTCTCGGACATGCAGTTGCGGCAGAGCCAGATCGCCGATGCCATCAAGGCCGATCCCGACATCGTCGGCGTCGTCTCGGTGATCGGCGCGGGCTCGGTGAACCCTACCACGAATGTCGGGCGTCTCGTTTTGACGCTGAAGCCGCGCGGCGAGCGCAAGACCGACATCGCCGTGGTTGTCGACCGGCTGAAGCAGCGCGTCGCCGCCGTTCCCGGCATGACGGTCTACTTCCAGGCGGTGCAGGACGTTCAGATCAGCACGCGGTCGAGCCGGTCGCAGTATCAGTACACGCTGACCGCCACCGACGCGCCCTCCGTCATCGAATGGGCGAACAAGCTCGTTCAGGAGATGCGGCGCGATCCGATGTTCCGCGACGTCTCGTCGGACGGGCAGGAGGGCGGTCTGCGCGCCCTGGTCAACGTCGATCGCCAGCGGGCGGGCCAGCTTGGCGTCTCGGTGCAGGCGGTCAACGACACGCTGAACGACGCCTTCGCCCAGCGCCAGATCTCAACGATCTTCGGTCAGGCCAACCAGTACCGCGTCGTGCTTGAGGCGCTGCCGGAGTATCAGCGCGATCCATCGGTGCTCTCGAAGCTCTATGTTCCGGGCGCTGCCGGTGCGTCAGGCGCGCCTACCGCGCAGGTGCCGATCGACGCTGTGGCCACGATCGTGCGAACGACCGCGCCGCTGTCGATCTCGCATCAATCGCAGTTCCCGTCGGTCTCGCTGTCGTTCAATCTTGCGCCGGGGGAAGCGCTCGGCAACGCGGTCGAACGGGTTGCGGAGATCGAGAAGAACATCGGTATGCCGGGAAACATCGCCGGCCTTTATTCTGGCGACGCCGCCGAGTTCTCCAAGTCGCTGTCGGGGCAGCCGTGGCTGATCCTCGCGGCGCTGGTGACGATCTACATCGTGCTGGGTGTATTGTATGAAAGCTACATCCACCCGATCACCATTCTCTCGACACTGCCATCCGCCGGTGTCGGCGCGATCCTGGCGCTGATCCTCTGCGGGCAGGACCTGTCGGTGATCGGCCTGATCGGCATCATCCTGCTGATGGGCATCGTGAAGAAGAACGCGATCATGATGATCGACTTCGCGCTGGAAGCGGAGCGGCATCAGGGCCTGTCGGCCTACGACGCCATCGTCAAAGCGTGTCTGCTGCGTTTCCGCCCGATCATGATGACGACGCTGGCGGCGCTGTTCGGCGCGTTGCCGCTGGCGCTCGAAAGCGGCACCGGATCGGAACTGCGTTTCCCGCTCGGCGTGTCGATCATCGGCGGATTGATCGTCTCGCAAATCCTGACGCTCTATACGACGCCGGTCATCTACCTTGCGCTCGACCGGATCAATCGCCGGATCGAAGCCGCGGTGCCGCCGGATGATTCCGGCAAGCCGTCGCCTCCGATCGCGGGAGCCACGGAGGGCGTTCAATAACATGGCGTCGCTGTCCGAACCATTCATCCGCAGGCCCGTCGGCACCACGCTGCTGGCGATCGGGCTGTTTCTGGTCGGAGCGGTTGCCTACAACTTTCTTCCCGTCGCGAGCATTCCTTCGGTCGATTTCCCGTCGATCCGCGTTAGCGCCTCGCGCCCCGGCGCCGATCCGACCATCATGTCATCGACCGTCGCCGCGCCGCTGGAACGGCGGCTCGGTGAAATCGCCGGCATCGACCAGATCACGTCGACCAGTTCGCTCGGCACCACCAGTATCTCGCTGCAGTTCGCCATCGGCCGCAACATCGACCGCGCGGCGCGCGACGTGCAGGCTGCGATCAATGCCTCGCTTGCGGATCTGCCGACCGACCTGCCGACGCTGCCGAACTTCCGCAAGGCCAATCCAGCCGCGGCTCCGGTGCTGATCGTCGCGCTGACATCGAAGACCATGCTGCCGAGCGCGATCTATGACGTCGCGGATACGGTGATCGCCCAGCGCATTTCACAGGTGCCCGGCGTGGGCGAGGCGACCGTGAGCGGCGCGGATCAGCCGGCCATCCGCGTCCAGCTCAATCCGGGGGCGCTGGCAACCGCAGGTATCGCCAGCGACGATGTCCGCAACGCCATCGTCAACGCCAACGCGATTGGACCGGTCGGAGCCTTCAACGGTCCGGTTCTCGGCGAGACGCTCGCGGCCAATCCGCAGATGCGCACGGCGGCCCAGTTCCGCGATATCGTGATCAAGGCGGCCAACGGCAATTTCGTGAAATTGTCCGACGTTGCCACCGTGCTCGATGCGACGCGCAACAGCCGTTCCATCGCGTGGTTCAACAAGCAGCCTGCCGTTCTGATCTTGATCACCAAGCAGCAGGACGCCAACGTCATCGACACCGTGGACCGGGTCAAGGCGTTGCTGCCCGAGTTGAAGCAATGGATTCCGGGCGGTGTGGAGATTTCCATTCTCTCGGATCGCACCGGCACCATCCGAGCCAACGTCGAGGACATGGAATGGACGCTGGGCGCGACCGCCGTGCTGGTCATGCTCGTAGTGTTCGTGTTCGTGCGCCGGTTGACGCCGACCATCGCGGCGGGCATTTCCGTACCGCTGGCGCTGGCGGGGACCTGCGCCCTGATGTGGGTCGCGGGGTTTTCGATCAACAACCTGTCGCTGATGGCGCTGGCGGTTTCGGTCGGCTTCGTGGTCGACGATGCCATCGTCATGATCGAGAACATGTACCGCAATCTCGAAGAGGGCATGAAGCCGTATCAGGCGGCGCTGCTTGGCGCGAAGCAGATCGGCTTTACGGTGCTGTCGATCAGCATTTCGCTGGTGGCGGCGTTTACGCCGCTGATCTTCATGGAAGGCATTATCGGGCGGCTGTTCCGCGAATTCTCGCTGACCCTGACCTTTGCCATTCTGGTGTCGATGGTGGTGTCGCTGACCGTGACGCCGATGATCTGCGCTCACTACATCAAGACCACCGTTTCGCCGGACGCCACCTGGTTCGACCGGCTGGTCGAAGGCAGCCTGTCGCGCATCGTGCGGTTCTATGAGCGGACGCTGAATGTCGTGCTGCGCTTTCCGATTTTGACCATGCTGGTGTTTGTCGCGACCATCGCATTGACGGTCACGCTCTACATCAAGACACCGAAAGGCTATTTCCCGACCGACGACAGCGGTCTCGTGATCGGCGCGACGCGGGCATCGCCTGACGTCTCGTTCCAGGCCATGCTCGGTCTCCAGCAGCGGATTGCGGACATCGTGATGGCTGATCCCGCCGTCGCGGGTGTCGGTTCGAGCCTTGGCGGCAGCGGCGGGCCGGGCGGAGGCGGGGCCAATCGCGGCACCATGTTCATCAGTCTGAAGGACCTCGACCAGCGCGGCGGCCTGACCACCACGCAGGTGATTGATCGGCTCCGGCGCAATCTCGGCGCGGTGCCAGGCATCAGGCTGTTCATGTTTGCCGCTCAGGATTTGCGCGCGGGCGGACGCCAGAGCGACTCCAACTACCAGTACACGCTCATCAGTTCAGATCTCGACCTGTTGTCGAAGTGGGCGCCGATCGTGGCGAAAAAATTCGAGAGCGTGGAAGGCATCACGGATGTTTCGAGCGACCGCGACGCTGCTGGCCTCGCCCTGAACCTGTCCATTGACCGCAAGACCGCCGCCAGCCTCGGCGTGCAGGTTCAGGACATCGACAACGCTCTCAACAATGCGTTCTCGCAGCGGCAGATATCGACCATCTACACCCAGCGGAACCAGTACAAGATCATCCTGGAGGTCGATCCGCGGTTGCAGGGCGATCCGACGGCGCTCGAAAAGATATACGTTGCGGGCGCAGGCGATGCGCAGGTGCCGCTGTCGGCAGTGGTGCGGATGGAGCGCGGCCTGTCGCCGCTGTCGGTCTATCATCAGGCGTCGTTCCCCTCGAACACGATCTCGTTCAACGTACCCGACGGCGTTCCGCTGCAGACCGCGACCGATAACATCCAGCGTGCGGTCGAGGAGTTGCACATGCCTGAAGGCATTCGCGGCGAATTCGCCGGCAACGCCGCCGACAGCCAGAAAACCGCAAACCGCCAGCCGCTGCTCATTCTCGGCGCGCTGATCGCGGTCTACATTGTGCTCGGCGTACTCTATGAGAGCCTCGCCCATCCGCTGACGATCATCTCGACATTGCCGCCGGCTGGACTTGGCGCGCTGCTGGCTCTGCAGGTCACCAACACGCCGCTGACGGTGATCGCGTTTATCGGAATCATTCTGCTGATCGGCATCGTGAAGAAGAACGGCATCATGATTGTCGACTTCGCCCTTGAGGGCGAACGGCAGCGCGGCCTGTCGTCGGAGGATGCGATCTTCGAGGCCAGCCTGGCGCGTTTCCGGCCGATCATCATGACCACGATGGCGGCGCTTCTTGCCGCGGTGCCGCTGGTGATCGCGACCGGGCCGGGGACGGAACTGCGCAGGCCGCTCGGCATCACCATCATCGGCGGGCTGATCGTCTCCCAGATCCTGACGCTCTACACGACGCCGGTGATTTACCTGTTGATCGACCGGCTGCGCGGACGGGACACACGGAGGCCGCTGCCGCAGGCCACACCTGCCGAATAGGCGATTTGCGGCAGCGCACTTTGGGCGGGAACTTTGTGGTTCCACTGGCGTTGGGCCGGTATGAATAGACCGCCGATTCAAGAAGTTCTCGCTGAAACCGGAGAGCCGGTTGAAGCGCCCCCGCCCGAAATGGTTGAGCCCGAACCCGGGCTCTCTCCCGAGGAACTCGAACAGCTCAAACGCGACTATCTGCTGACCCGGTTCTGGATCAGCGCGCGCGGCTTTTGGGGCCGTGGCGGAGGCCGCCTGGCGTGGACGTTGAGCTTCGGCCTGCTCGCGCTGATCGTTCTGCAAATCACGTTTCAGTACGGCATCAACGTCTGGAACAGGTCGATCTTCGACGCCATCGAGAAGAAGGATGCCGCCAAGGTTTTCTATCTGACGGGAATATTCTTTCCGCTTGCGATCGGCAGCGTCGTTATCGGTGTCGTGCAGGTCTTTGCCCGCATGAGCATCCAGCGGCGCTGGCGCGCGTGGCTGACCAACTCCGTGGTGTCGCGGTGGCTGGCCAACGGCCGCTACTATCAGCTCAATCTGGTCGATGGCGATCACAAGAACCCGGAATACCGGATCGCTGAGGATCTGCGGGTTGCCACCGACGCACCGGTGGATTTCGCCGCAGGCGTGACGCAGGCATTTCTCTCGGCGGCCACCTTCATCGTCGTGCTGTGGACCATCGGCGGCGCGCTCACATTGTCCGTCGGGGGCAGTACTGTCACCATTCCGGGCTTCCTCGTCATCGCCGCCGTCGTGTATGCGGCGATCGCCAGCGGCTCGATGATGATCATCGGCCGGAACTTCGTGTCCGTCTCCGAGAGCAAGAATCAGGCGGAGGCCGAATACCGCTATGCGCTGACCCGCGTGCGCGAGAACGGCGAAAGCATCGCGCTGCTCGGCGGCGAGGAGGAGGAGCGTTCGGGAATCGACAAGTCGTTCGGGAACGTCCTGCGGCAATGGGCGCGGTTGTGCGGGCAGCACATGCGCACCACCGTTGTATCGCAGGGCTCGAGCCTGATCGCGCCGGTCATTCCGATCCTGCTCTGCGCTCCGAAGTTTCTGGAAGGAAGCATGTCGCTGGGACAGGTCATGCAGGCGGCATCGGCTTTCACGATCGTGCAGGCGGCGTTCGGCTGGCTGGTGGACAACTATCCGCGCCTTGCGGAATGGAACGCCGGTGCGCGGCGCATCGCGTCGCTGATGATGTCGCTCGATGGTCTGGAGCGCGCCGAAACCGGCGAGGGGATCAACCGCATCGAGCGTGGAGAGACCGAAGGCGACGCCATGGTGCGCCTGAACGAACTATCCGTCACGCTGAACGACGGCACCGCCGTGGTCGGCGAGTCTGAGGTGGTTATCGAGCCCGGCGAACGTGTCCTTGTTGCCGGCGAATCCGGCAGCGGAAAGAGCACGCTGGTGCGCGCCATTGCCGGTCTGTGGCCGTGGGGCAGCGGCAGCGTCGACTTCCATCGCGACCGCCGGATTTTCATGCTGCCGCAGAAGCCGTATGTCCCGACCGGCACGTTGCGGCGCGCGATCGCCTATCCCGGCGCCGCCGAGGACTGGACGGTCGAGCAGATGGCGGAGACGCTTGAGAAGGTCGGGCTCGCGCACCTGAAGGAGAAAGTCGAAGAGGACGCGCCGTGGGATCAGACCCTGTCGGGCGGCGAAAAGCAGCGGCTGGCCTTCGCGCGACTGCTTCTGCACCGGCCTGATATCATCGTTCTCGACGAAGCGACCTCCGCGCTCGACGACATCGGGCAGGACAATCTCATGAAGTTGCTGCACGAGGAATTGAAAGACGCGACCATCATCAGCGTCGCCCATCGCACGGAACTGGAGGAGTTTCACAGCCGCAAGATCACGCTGGAGCGCCGCAAGGGAGGCGCGAAGCTCGTCAGCGACATCGAACTGATCCCGCGAGGCGACAAGCGGCGTCTGCTGGGCGGATGGCTTCGGCACCGCCGGCCCCCGAAGCCGGGCAAGGCGGCCTGACGGAATTGTCCTCTCGGGCGATGCTGACAGGTTGCCGTGATAGGGTGCGCAGCGTATAGCCGGACCCATGTCAAAAGCCGCCAAAGCCAAGCCGGGCGCAGACGCGTCCGAAGAGATCGAAGAGTGCACCCGCTGCGGCAAACCGCTGCCGCTATGCATCTGCGACAGCGTCACCCCGATCCGCAACCGGATCGAACTGCTGATCCTGCAGCATCCGCAGGAGCAGGACAGGGCGCTTGGCACCGCGCGGCTGACCGCGCAACATTTCGAGAAGGTGACTCACAAGATCGGATTGTCCTGGCCGAGCCTGTCGAAGGCTTTGGGCCGCTCCGTCGATCCGCAGGACTGGGCCATCCTCTATCTCGGATCGGCGAAGGTCGCAGACCTTGCAACCGATCGGGATGTCGTTGCGATCGACCGCAAGGGCGAGATCGAGGACCATCAGCGCCAGATTCTGAAAGACATCGAGGGCGTTGTGCTGCTCGACGGCACGTGGAGTCAGGCCAAGGCGCTGTGGTGGCGCAATGCGTGGATGCTGAAATGCCGGCGCATCATTCTCGGGCCGGCGCAGCCGTCGCTCTACGGCAAGCTGCGCAAGGAGCCCCGGCGCGACGGCCTGTCGACCATCGAGGCCGCGGGAATGGTTCTCAGCAGGCTGGAAGGGCGCGCCGAGATCGAAACCGAACTCAATGCGACGTTCCAGCGGATGCTGACACAGTATCGCGCCGTGCAGTCGTCGATGCCCGAACTGGCGCCGAAGCCGAAGAAGCGTGACTTCCGGCGTCCGGAAAACCGTCGCGGCAAGAAATCGTTGCAGTCATAAAAAACGCCGCCGTAAGCGGCGGCGTTTTTTTTTGAATGCGGCCACCGGTCAGAACGTGCGGCGGACGCCGAGCAGACCGGACCAGACACCCTGATCCTTGAAGTCATAGACACCGGTCGGCTTGAAGGTGCCGGTCAACTGGCCGGGATTGGTCAAGGCCTGCGATCCGGTATGCGACTGATCGAGGTATGAGTAGAGCACCTCGGCCGAGAAGGTCAGGTTTTTGACCGGGGTCCATGCCGTGCGCTGGCCGACCTGCCAGATGCTGAAGTTTGGATTACAGGAATAACCGTTCAGCTTCGGCGACAGGGCCGTGAAGGCGGCACAGAATGCCGCCGCGCCGTTCGTATTGTATTCGATGCGGGAATAGGTGCCGACGATTCCGGTCTCCCATGTCGGCGACCAGTTGTGCACGAAAGCGGCCCGGACTCCCCACCCCGAAGTCTTCTCGATCTTGCTGCCGGTGGTGTAGACGCCGTCCGTCAACGACAGCACCGCCATGGTCTGATAGCTGCCCGCGAAGTTGGGCGTGCCGCCGCCAAACGCATCGAAAGCGGTTCCGGTCACGCCGCCGATCAGATACTTGGAGGCTCCATTCACATAGGATGCATCGATCGAAAACTTGTCGCCGGGGCCAGTCGGCAGGTTCTTCAGTTGCAGGCCGCCGAGCACGGCAAAGCCCCATGCATCGCTTGGATGTCCGTTCGGTTCGACCGGGGTGATCCCTCCGGGGCCGGCATAGTAGTTGGCACGGATGTTATGCACGCCGCCCGAGAGCTGCGCGGTGAAAGCGGTCTGGTCGACCCGGATGTTGCCGACGAAATCAGGCGTGACATTCCCGCCGTAGGAATTGGTGAAGGCGCCGTTGAATGCGCTGGTCGCCGGCTGCGTCAGACTGGCATTGAGCAGTTGCGCGCGATTGATGACGCGGTTGTCTTCGACCGCGACCGAGGCCGACACGCCGTTGCCGAACTGCCAGGTGTAGGCCACCTGCGTGATGCCATTAACGTTGTCGTAGCCGCCGAGCATGAACGACGTCAGCGTGTTGGCGCCGGTCGCGCCCCACGGTGTCTGGAAAATCGACACGGCCTTGCCAAAGGTGAAGCCGGCGAACTGAATGAAGCCGTAGTCCAGCGTCAGCACGCCGGTTTCCGGCAGCGCGCCGGAATCGAACTGGAAGCGCGGATTCATGTAGGTGCGCACCACGCCGTATTCGGTCTGGGTGCGGGTATCGATCTGAAATTCGGTGCGCGTACGGGTCACGAAATAGTCGCGGTCGCGCGACTTGGTGCCTTCGGCGTTCGTCTGATCCCAGCCGGGCCTGTTGTAGTTGCCGCCGTTGATGCTCCAGTCGGCCCGCATGTAGCCACTGAGCTTGATGCAGGTGTCGGTGCCGGGGATGTAGTAATAGCCCGCGCCATAGAGCGAGCAGATCTTCACATACTGAACGGGCTTGGCCTTGACCGGCAGGTCGGCTGCCGATGCGCCCGCCACCGTTGCGAGGCTGGCCGCGGCGCCGAGGAAAAACGCTCCGGTGACGGATGCGGTTTTTCCGGATTGTCCGGCCTTACCAGAGATTCCCATCGACTCGGCCCCCAGCGGTAACATTTGAGGATTGTTACCAACGAAGGTTTCAGGGGCAAGCACCGGGAACCCGTACGGATTACATGGCCGGGCAGTTGCGACATTTTTGTCATATCGAACGCGGGCGGCTCAGCGCCACCCCGCGTGCTGGATCAGCAACACGCCCACGATCACTGCCAAGGTCACTGCGGTCGCGATCAGCATCGACCGTCCGCCCATGCTGCGGCCGATCCACCACAGCAGCGCAGCGCCCATCAGAACCGGAACGATAATGTCGAGGGGAGTGCTCATTCGCGGCTTTCCACGACGCGCGGCGCTCAGGCTTTCCGGCCCATCCATTTCCGCTCGATCCAGCCGAGCGCGTTGGCGAGCGGCAGTTGAAGAAACGGCACATCCTGGGCGATCAGCAACAGGCCAAGCGGCAGCATCCAGAGACCCAGAATGGGAAGGAAGCTGAAGATGCCGCCGACGACCAGCAGCAGGGCGAGCGGAATGCGGACCCATCCCGAGCCCGGTTCGCGCAGCCAGCGGACGAAGCGGGCGCCTTTTTCGGGAAGCCGTGCTGCGATCCAGTCGAAATGACGGTCGAGTTCGGCCCTTGCTTCTGCGCTCACGTTCAACCTGCCTGTTCCATTCCGGGAGCGCCCCGCAGCCCGTCACAGGACTGAGCTATATACGCAGGCGATCCCGCGCAAGTTGCGGGACGGAGGCAGGCTGATAAGTGATTGATTTGATTGGCTCCCCGGGCTGGATTCGAACCAGCGACCATTCGATTAACAGTCGAATGCTCTACCGCTGAGCTACCGAGGAATACTGCTGAAGCAGCAATGGGGCCGCATATAACAAAGGCCCCGAGTCTTGCAAAGCATAAAGTCTCGCAAAGCGCCAATCGCCGAAAAATGTCGGCGATTGGAGCCTTGCGGCCTTTCGCTCAGTACTTTCCGGGTTCAAGCCCCGAGAACTTGAAGCCAAGCCGGAACTGAACAAGATCCGCCTTGGCCGAAACGTAGCGCGCCGAACCGACGGCCGGAATGTTGGTCGTCTTGTACAGGTCGGTGTCGAATTCAATGTGACGATATTCGACGCCTGCGTAGAGCCAGTTTGTGATCAGATAGTCGATGCCGCCGCCGGCAAACCAGCCGTCAGGACGCTTCTCGATCAATGCAGGGATGTTGGGAAAACCTCTCGCATAGAAGGCGGTGCTAACCGTACCTCGTGCATAGCCGCCGGTTCCGTAAGCCAGCCACTGGCGGCTGAAAACCCAGCCCACGCGGGGGCCGACCATGAACAGCTGAGAAAGTGACATGTAAGCATCGAAGGCCGGTGCAAAAACGGGAGCATCCGGACCGACACCTGTCATCGGCTGCGTTTGCCACTGCGCCTCGACGCCGAAGACGAACTGCCTCCACTGATACTGAGCGCCGACGTGGGCGCCAACCTGGCCGCCCTCAGGTTTACGGGCGAGCGTTTGTCCCGGCAGGTTGTAGTAGGCCCAATCGAGTTGGGTCCACTCGTAGCCGGCGTTGACGCCGCCATAGATGCCGCTCCAGGTGTATACGGGGACGGGGTCTGCCTTCACGGCTTTCACGGGCAAATCGGCTGCTAATGAAGCGCCGGTGCTCAAAATTGAAAGGCCGATAGCGAAAGCCAGCGTCTTCATTTGCAATATCCTTGATAAAAATCTGAATAAAATAATACCGACGATAGCGGTTCGGGCTGGCGGCGTCTGTGACGCGTTAAGCACAATGCCGAGGTAAGTTTGGGTGCCGCCCGATGGAAATCCCGGGCCGGGCTTCGCAGGCATCATCTTCGATGCGGCGTCGTTCCTCCGCACGACTTCGGCGGGGATCGTTCGACCGTAATCCTTCGCGGGAGATGCCCTGGCGGAAGATTCCAATGAATAAGTCACCGCCCCGGCGTCATGCCTGAGGGGTAACAATCAGAAAGAGAGTTTTGCGGTAAGTCGTTGAAATATTGGAGGCCACGACCAGAATTGAACTGGTGTACACGGTTTTGCAGACCGTTGCGTAACCACTCCGCCACGTGGCCTCACAGGCCGGACTAGTTACAAGGGCGCAGGCGCTTATGCAATCGTCCCGTGGCGGAACGGGTCCATTGCGGCCATTTGGCACCCAAATCCGCTTCTGATGGTGAATTCGGCGATAGCACCGGTCCTTTACGATCCGCTCTCTAAGATTCGCTCTTTACGAACCGCTCTTCGCGTTGCTGGCCGCGATCACCTTCATGAGGTCCGCGACGGGAAAGCCGCTCCGGTTCATGGTGCACAGAACGTCGATCATCTGGTCGCTCGGTTCGTTCGCCGACATCAGGGCCGCGCGGACTTCGGACGGCAGATCGTCGAACTCGTCCATCTGCCGCCGCATCGTCGACAGTCTGCTTGCAGACAGGTCTCCCTGTTCGGAGCCTGGCGCGGGTTTGCCCGCAGATGGTGTCTGGTCGCGCTTCATTTGAATGTGTTCGCTGCCACGTCGTAGGTCCAGGTCAAGCGTCCATTGGTGAAAACCACCGAGCGAAATCCGAGATCGCGTGCCTTGTTGAAGATATTCCCGGACCGGGCAAGGTTAAGGACCGTCGGCCGATCCATCTTGAAATACTTGTAGTTCAGCACCGTCTCGTGATCGCCGGACGTGCCGATGTCCATCGCAAGTCCTCTGCGCAACATCTGCTTGCTGGTCGTGACCGCGAACTGCTTGCGGCCCTCGACATTCTCGGCGAGCGAATCGAGCCGGGCGCTGATGTTGGTCGCGCCATGTTTGCGGACGTATTCACGCTCATTCTTCTGCATCGCCGCCAACAGTTTCTTCGCGCGCGGAGCCTCCGGTGCGGAATCATCGATTTTTCCGAGATCGGCTTTGGCAGCGTAGTAATCGGCCAGGGCGGGAAGTTTCTGTGTGCGCTTGGCCGAATAATCGCTCAGCGCCTTCATGATGGCGGCGGCGCGCTCGACCACTTTCTTGCGCTTCGGCGCGGGCTGATCGGAGGCCGCAGCCGCTGCGGGCGCCGGGGTCTGTGCCGCCGCCGGCGTGATGCCTGCGCCGATTAACAATACAGCCAGCGGAAGGCCGCAAAGCCGGGTGCGGAGAGGGTGTCTCGTTGCGCTGCCTGTCATGTGCCCCGCTTCAGCCGTTCAGGTGCCGTTACCACGGCGATCGCATATCATAACAAGACTTGAACCGGACCTGCAGGCTTGCATCGCATGCGGCCTTGCAGCAAATATGTGCCGCGCTGGCCACACCCCGCTGGCCGATGATCCATTCGATGTTCCTGTCTTGAGGCTATCCCATGTCTGATTTCACGACCTCTCGGCAGTATATGGTCGACTGTCAGGTGCGGCCGAGCGACGTGACCGATCTGCGGATCATCGATGCGATGCTTGCCGTGCCGCGAGAGAATTTCGTGCCGCAGAGCAAGCGCCTGATCGCCTATCTGGATCTCGATATCGATGTCGCGGCGGACGGTCAGCCGAAGCGCTGCCTCATCAAGCCGGCAGTTCTCGCAAAAATGCTCCAGGCGGCGACGATTTCCGAAACCGACCGCGTCCTGGTGGTCGGCTGCGCCACCGGCTATTCGGCGGCGGTCGTGGCGCACCTCGCGGCGCAGGTCTTTGCCACCGAGCCCGATCCGGCGCTCGCCAATGCGGCGGCGAGAAATCTTGCCGATCTGGGCCTCGCCAATGTGACCGTCAGCACGGCAGAGCCGGCCGAGGGCGACAGGGCCCACGCGCCCTACGATGTCATCGTCATGGACGGCGCCACGGAAGTGGAACCTCACAGGCTGTACGAGCAGTTGAAGATGGGTGGGCGGCTGGTGGGCGTGTTCGCGACCAGCCAGCCCCCGCGTGCCACATTGATCGCCCGGTCTCCGGCCGATTTCGGCAGCCGGGTCCTTTTTGACGCAACCGCGCCGGTTTTGACCGGCCTGGAACGTCGTCCAGCCTTCACATTCTAGCTTTCGGCGCTCGTCTTCTAGGGTTGTTTTCCTAGGACTGCGACAGTGTGGCAGCAATGTCCCATCCTCACTGTTTCGGCAGTGAGTGCCTGCGCCGGGGTTTCACCAAGATGAACCGATGCATAGACTGACGCGGTACGGGCACAGGCGACTCAGCTACCCGGTTTTCGCGCGCCCTGATGGCGAGTGTAGAGCCGGTTTGGGGATAGAAGTGATGCAAGCTAAATATCGGAAGAAACTCAGTGCGGGTGTCGCCCTGGCGACGCTTCTGCTGTGCCCGGTCATGACGGTCCCGGTCATGGCTGACACGATCGAGGCCGCGCTGGTTCGTGCCTATCAGAACAATCCACAATTGAACGCGCAGCGCGCATCGGTCCGGGCGACGGACGAAAGCGTGCCGCAGGCCCTGTCGGGTTATCGCCCGCGTGTCGCGGTGACCGCCAGCGCGGGAACGCAGTACACCGAAACGCAGACCAACACGCAGATCGGCGGCCGGCTCAGCGAAATCGGGCTTCGCGGCGTGAATGCGCCGCGCTCGGTCGGTGCGACCCTCAGCCAGACGCTGTACAACGGCGGCCAGACCGGCAACCGCACGCGCGCCGCTGAAAGTCAGGTCTCGGCTGCGCGCGAAGGCTTGCGCGTGCTCGAACAGACCGTGCTGTTCTCGGCGGCGACCGTCTACATGGATTACCTTCGCGATTCGGCGATCGTCGAGGTGCAGAAGAGCAACGTCCGTGTGCTCGAACAGACGCTCAAACAGACTCGCGATCGCTTCAATGTCGGCGAAGTCACACGCACCGACGTCGCGCAGTCCGAAGCCCAGCTCGCCGCAGGCCGCACGCAGCTTCTGACGGCAGAATCGAATCTGACGACGACGCGCGCGAACTTCCGCCGCATCATCGGCAACGAGCCTTCCAACCTTGCGGCCGGATCGCCCGTCGATCGTTTCCTGCCGCCCACGCTGGCGGGTGCGGTCGATCTCAGCCTTCTCGAAAATCCGAACGTCACCGCCGCGATGTACGGCATCGACGTGAGCTTCCTTCAGGTGAAGGTCAGCGAAGGCGCGCTGTTCCCGGTCGTCACTCTTCAAGGCAGCGTGCAGCAGTCCTATGAAAGCACGATGTCGACCTACAAGGCGTTCGGTGCATCCGCCGTCGCGCAGTTGACCGTGCCGGTCTATCAGGGCGGCGCCGAATACTCACTGATCCGCCAGTCGAAAGAAACGCTGGCGCAGCAGCGCCTCAACCTCGAACAGGTTCGCGACCAGACCCGTGCCACCGTGGCGCAGGCCTGGGGCCAGCTCGTTGCCGGCAAGGCGCAGGTGCAGTCCGCGCAGGCGCAGGTGACGGCATCTGAAATCGCCCTGAACGGCGTTCGCGAAGAGGCGAGGGTCGGGCAGCGCACGACACTCGACGTCCTCAACGCCCAGCAGGCGCTGGTCAACGCGCGTGTCGCGCTCGTGACGGCGCAGCACGATCGCGTCGTCGCGTCCTACAGCGTGCTGAACTCCATCGGACGTTTGTCGCCGACCGTTCTGAAGCTCGCCACCAACGTCTACGATGCAGGCGTCCACTATCATCAGGTTCGCGATAGCTGGTTCGGCGTACGGACACCTGACGGCCGCTAACTTGCGCTAGCTTGAATCGGCATTCGCGTCGCGATCCCATGTATGGGACGGGCGCGGATGCCTGACTCAGTTTCGCTGCGCTGCCGGTTAACCGTCTCTCATCAGCGCTGTGATCAACCGGCCGAGTCCGTCGCCCGTTGCTTGCAATCAATTGTTGCCATGACATACCGTTCTGAAGGATCGCAAAGCGATTCGTGACGTTGGTGTGCGGCTATTGCAGGTCCCTCGGGTGAACCTTGCAGCCGATGGGGTGGAGTCCGAGATGTCGCAACCGGCAAAGGCGCAGGAGCCCTCAATGGAGGAGATTCTCGCGTCGATCAGGCGCATCATCTCCGATGACGAGGCCAAGCCGGTAGCGGGAGCTGCTCCGGCTGCCGCTGCTCCCGCAGCCGCGCCTGCTGCGCCTCAGAAAACGGAGGTTCCCAAAGCGGAGATGTCGCGACCCGCGCCGGCGCGTCCCGTGATGACCGGCATTCCGCCATCCAGGATCGCGCCCAAGCCCGCGGCTGCTCCTGCGCCCGCACCGGCGCCGGTGGCAAAGAACAGCCAGGCCGAAATCGATGCGATGATGGCAAGCTTCGATGCGCCTGCTGCCCCGGCGAAAGCCGCCGAGCCGGAGCCCGAAGAGGACGCCGATGTGTTCGAATTGACCGAACAGATGGCCGTGCCCGAACCGCCCCCGTCATTCAACAAGATCGAGCCCGAGGACGATCTGGAGTTCACCGAGTCGCCGATGGTTCAAGCACCCCAACAACGCTCGCCTGTCATGGAAGCGCCTTCATTCACCGAACGGGCGCAGCCGCAGCGTGAGATGCCGACGCAGCAGATTCTGTCGGGATCGACTGTCTCGGCGGTCGAGTCCGCGTTCAACACGCTGGCGAATACCGTTCTCAGCAACAATGCCCGGACCCTTGAGGATCTCGTTAAGGAGATGCTCCGTCCGATGCTGAAATCCTGGCTGGACGACAATCTGCCCAATCTGGTGGAGCGGATCGTCAAGGCCGAGATCGAGCGGGTCTCCCGCGGCCGGTGATTTCGGCGATTTAGGCCTAAATCCTCCATATTCCGAGTGGTTGACTTGAGCCGCGCCGGGGGCTTTCTAGGGCGCGATGAAATCGGATTGGACCGCGATTTCGTCATTGCGAGGAGCGCCAGCGACGAAGCAATCCAGCTTCCTTTGCCCAGCGCAATCCTGTCCGGATTGCTTCGCTTCGCTCGCAATGACGGCGATGGTCCAGCCCTGATCCACTCCTTTTGATTGCAGTGTGATGATCGAGAAAAACTACCAGCCCGCCGAGATCGAAAACCGCATCGCGAAGGCGTGGGAAGAAGCCGGCGCGTTCAAGGCCGGGCGGCCGGAGCGGCGCGACGCCGAGCCGTTCACGATCGTCATTCCGCCGCCGAACGTCACCGGCTCGCTGCATATGGGCCACGCGCTCAACAACACGCTGCAGGACATCCTGTGCCGGTTCGAGCGGATGCGCGGCCGCGACGTGCTGTGGCAGCCGGGAACGGACCACGCGGGCATCGCCACGCAGATGGTGGTGGAACGCCAACTGATGGAGCGGCAGGAGCCTGGCCGCCGCGACATGGGCCGTGCGAAATTCCTCGAGCGTGTGTGGCAGTGGAAGGCCGAATCCGGCGGCACCATCGTCAATCAGCTCAAGCGCCTCGGTGCATCGTGCGACTGGTCGCGCGAGCGCTTCACCATGGACGAGGGCCTGTCACGCGCGGTCGCGAAAGTGTTCGTCGAACTCTATGCGCAGGGCCTGATCTACAAGGACAAGCGTCTGGTCAACTGGGACCCGAAGCTGCTGACCGCGATCTCCGATCTCGAAGTGCAGCAGATCGAGGTCAAGGGCAGCCTCTGGCATCTGCGCTATCCGCTGGAAGGCAAGGAGTTCAATCCCGAGGACGCATCCACGTTCATCGTGGTCGCGACCACGCGGCCTGAAACCATGCTTGGCGACACGGCTGTCGCCGTGAATCCCGATGACGAGCGCTACAGGCATCTGGTCGGCAAGCACGCCGTGCTGCCGCTGGTCGGCCGTCTCATTCCGATCGTCGCCGACGATTACTCCGATCCCGAGAAGGGTTCGGGCGCGGTGAAGATCACCCCGGCGCACGACTTCAACGACTTCGAGGTCGGCCGCCGTCACAACCTTCCGTCGATCAGCGTGCTCGATCAGGAAGCGCGGATGTCGCTCTCGGGCAACGAGGATTACCTGCGCGGTCTTCCCGAAGCCGCGCTGATCTTTGCCGAAGAACTCGACGGCAAGGATCGCTTCGCCGCGCGCAAGCTGATTGTCGCGAAGCTGGAAGAGGCGGGCTTCCTGGAGAAGATCGAACCGAACACCCATATGGTGCCGCACGGCGACCGCTCCGGCGTGGTCATCGAGCCGTATCTCACCGACCAGTGGTATGTCGACGCCAAGACGCTGGCAGCGCCTGCCATTGCAGCGGTGCGCAGCGGCGAGACCGCGTTCGTGCCGAAGAACTGGGAGAAGACCTACTTCGAGTGGATGGAGAACATCCAGCCGTGGTGCATCTCGCGCCAGCTCTGGTGGGGTCATCAGATTCCCGCGTGGTACGGACCGGACGGCAAGGTGTTCGTCGCCGAGACCGAGGACGAAGCGGTCGGCAAGGCGCTCGGCTATTACGTCGAGCAGGAGGTCATCACCGCGGAGCAGGGCCATGACATGGCGCTCGATCCGGCCAAGCGTGAGGGCTTCATCACGCGCGACGAAGACGTGCTCGACACCTGGTTCTCTTCGGCGTTGTGGCCATTCTCGACGCTCGGCTGGCCCGACACCGACGTCGATGTGAAGCGCTACTACCCGACCAACGTTCTCGTCACGGGTTTCGACATCATCTTCTTCTGGGTCGCCCGGATGATGATGATGGGCATGCACTTCATGAAGGACGTGCCATTCCCGACCGTCTACATCCACGCCCTCGTCCGCGACGAGAAGGGCGCCAAGATGTCGAAGTCGAAAGGCAACGTCATCGATCCGCTGCATCTGATCGACGATTACGGCGCCGACGCGCTGCGTTTCACGCTGGCGGCGATGGCGGCGCAGGGCCGCGACATCAAGCTTTCGACCCAGCGCGTCGAAGGCTATCGCAACTTCGCGACCAAGCTCTGGAACGCGTCGCGCTTTGCCGAGATGAACGGCTGCGCGCTGGCCGAGGGCTTCGATCCGGCGAAGACGAAGGAAACGCTCAACCGCTGGATCGCGCACGAGACCGCGCGCGCCACGCGCGAAGTCACCGAAGCCATTCAGGCCTATCGGTTCAACGACGCGGCGGGCATCATGTACCGCTTCGTCTGGAACATTTACTGCGACTGGTATCTTGAACTCGCCAAGCCCGTGCTGATGGGCGCGGACTCGCCGGCGAAAGCCGAGACGCAGGCCAGCATCGCCTGGGCGCGCGACGAAATCCTCAAGCTGCTGCATCCGTTCATGCCGTTCCTCACCGAGGAGCTTTGGGGCGTAACGGCGCAGCGTGATGGGCTGTTGGCGCTCGCCGAATGGCCGCTCAAGGCGTCGGCGGAAACGATCATTGAACCTGCGATCTCCGCCGATCCGCTGGCGATGCCGGTCGTGGTCATGCCTGCACCGGAAGCTGCACCCTTCAGCGATCCCGCCGCCGAAGCCGAAATCGGCTGGCTGATCGAACTGATCTCGGCGATCCGCTCGATGCGCGCGGAAATGAATATTCCGCCGGCAACGCTGTTCCCGCTGGTGTTGGTCGGCGCATCCGCCGACATCAAGGCGCGTGCGGAGCGCTGGAGCGATGTGATGAAGCGCCTTGCGCGGCTCGGCGACATTTCGTTTGCGGATCGTGCGCCGGACGGCTCCGTGCAGTTGCTGGTGCGTGGCGAGGTGGCTGCGATTCCGCTCAAGGGTGTGATCGATCTCGGCGCCGAGAAGGTGCGTCTCGACAAGGAGCTTGCGAAGGCAACCGCCGACATCCAGCGTGTCGATGCCAAGCTCGGCAACGAGAAGTTCGTCGCCAACGCGCCGGAAGAAGTCATCGACGAACAGCGCGAGAAGCGCGAGGAAGCGGAAAGCCGCAAGACGAAAATCCTCGAAGCGCTGGAGCGGCTCAAGGGCGCGGAATGACCTTGCAGCGGTCATCCTCGTTCAACGCGCTGCTTCTCCTCTGGCTCGCGGGAAACGGCCTGCGGCTGACGATCCTTGCCGTGCCGCCGGTGCTGGCGCTCATCATTCTGGATCTGAAGCTGTCCGGCACGGAAGTCGGAATCCTGAATGCGATTCCGGTTTTCCTGTTCGCGCTGGTCGCCGTGCCGGGCTCGCTGCTGATCGCGCGCGTCGGCGCCGTGCCTGCGCTGATCATCGGACTTCTGATCGCGGCAGCGGGTTCGGCGCTGCGCGGTTTCGCATCCGATCCATGGTTGCTCTACATCACGACGATCGTCATGGCGGCGGGGATCGCGGTGATGCAGCCGTCACTTCCGCCGATCGTGCGTCAGTGGGTGCCGGACCGGATCGGCTTCGCAACGGCTGTCTATACCAACGGCCTTCTGTGCGGCGAAATCTTCCCGGTCATGCTCGCGGCTTTCATCGTACCGCTTCTCGCCGGAAGCTGGCGCGCGAGTCTGGTGCTCTGGTCGATTCCGCTGGTCGCGATTGCGCTCATCATTTTCCTGTTTCAGCCGGGCGGAAAGGATGCGCCGGTCTCGCGCCATCGTCTCTGGATGCCGGACTGGCGCGATCCGTTGCTCTGGAAGCTGGGCCTCATCATGAGCGCGCCCAACCAGCTCTACTTCTGCACCAATGCTTTTCTTCCCGGTTACCTGCTGCACACGGATCGCACCGACCTGATCGGCCCGGCGCTCACAGCGCTGAATGTCGGCCAGTTGCCCGCGTCATTTCTTCTGCTGGTCATGGCGAGCCGATGGGAGCGCAGGAAATGGCCCTTGCTCTCTGCGGCTGCGCTCGGGATTGCAGGTATCGCCGGCATTCTGGTGTCCGGACACGCGTGGAGTCTGATCGGATCGGCGGCGATGATCGGCTTTGCCTGCGCCATCACACTGACTCTCGTGCTGGCATTGCCCGCACTGCTGGTTGCACCGGACGATGTGCCGCGAATGTCGGCGGGGATCTTCACGATGGGCTATGGCCTTGCGATGACGATCTCGGTTCTCGGCGGCATCGTGTGGGATATCACCGGGAATGCTGCGTTTGCGTTTGTCCCGATCGCGGTGTGGATGTTGCCGCTCATTTTCTTCACGCTGAGAACGGACTTCTCGTCGCGCCGGGCCTGAACGGCTGCTGGTGAATTTGAGTCCAGCCAGCAGCGCATGGCTCGGCTGCCTGCGTTTTGATGGATGCTCTTTGGTGAGGCTGTCGCGCTTTTCTGGTTATGCAGGCGACGCATAACAAGTGCACGAGCTGTCGATCGCGATGTTGCCGCGAGGCAAATAGCCAAAATCTCCAAGCGCCGCCGCTACGTCACCATTCCGCCTTTTGCGGCGAAGTTCGTCACCATTTCGCCTTATGCCGGAAACGGCTTGCTCATGAATTTCGAGCCCTTCAGGCCATAGCGCCACGGCAGTTCCACCGCCTTGGTGATGCCGATGCGGATGCCGCTGACGATCTCTGGCTTGCGCGTGCGTGCGTAAATCGCAATCGGCGGCGCATCGAGCGCGAGGCCGTTGTGCTTGCCGGTCACCGCCATCGCCTCACAGAGTTTGCCGGGGCCCGAAGACAGCATTCGTTCGTCGTGCAATCCGCGCCGCCGCCGCATCGCCGGGATTCCATGGGTCGGCTCGATCGCGCGGATCAGCACCGCGCTGGCGGAGCCTTCCTTCTCGCAGACGAAGTTCATGCACCAGTGGATGCCGTAAGAGCGGTAGACGTAGAGAAATCCCGGAGGGCCGAACATCACCATGTTGCGCGGCGTCGGCCCATTGAAGGAGTGCGCCGCAGGCTCAGTGTGGTGGTAAGCCTCGACCTCGACAATGATTCCGCCGACGCCGTCCACCAGCAGCGTTGCGCCGATCAGGTCGGGTGCCACGTCATGGACGCTGCGCGCGAAGAATTTACGCGTCAGCAGCCGTCCGACAGGGGCTTGGGACTGTAGGTCAGCCATTTATGGGCAGGGGATAGGCGCGCAGGGCCATGCAGGACCGGTTGGAAACGTGATAGTCATTCCAAGGTAGCACGATGCGGGCGGCTTGCGCCAAGACATTGGCGGGCTTAGCTAAGTCTAAGGAAATCGCGGACTTTTCATGGTCACTTTGATCGATACGGTGTCGCCAAATCAGGTGCGCCCACGTCATCCGGAGAAGGTCAACCGGCCCGACGCCAAGTCGCCGGCCAAGCCCGACTGGATTCGTGTCCGCGCGCCGAATTCGCGCGGCTATGCCAACACCCGCAACATCGTCAAGGAAAACGGCCTCGTCACGGTGTGCGAGGAGGCGGGTTGCCCGAACATCGGTGAGTGCTGGGACAAGAAGCACGCCACCTTCATGATCATGGGTGACACCTGCACCCGCGCCTGCGCCTTCTGCAACGTCAAGACGGGAATGCCCGGCGCGCTCGACGCGTCGGAGCCCGAGCATGTGGCGCTGGCCGTATCGAAACTCGGCCTGAACCATGTCGTTATCACCTCGGTGGACCGCGACGATCTCGCCGACGGCGGCGCAGATCACTTTGCGAAAACCATCCGCGCCATTCGCGCGAGCTGTCCGACCACGACCATCGAAATCCTGACGCCGGACTTTCTCCGCAAAGAGGGCGCGCTGGAGCAGGTGGTCGCCGCCAAGCCCGACGTGTTCAACCACAATCTGGAAACCGTGCCGTCGCGCTATCTGACCGTGCGTCCCGGCGCGCGTTACTTCCATTCAATCCGGCTGTTGCAGCGGGTCAAGGAAATGGACCCGACCATCTTCACCAAGTCCGGCATTATGGTCGGTCTTGGCGAGGAGAGGCACGAAGTGCTGCAGGTGATGGACGATCTCCGCTCGGCGGATGTGGATTTCCTCACCATCGGCCAATATCTGCAACCGAGCCTCAAGCATCATGCGGTGATGCGTTACGTGACGCCGGATGAATTCGGCGGCTATGAGAAGGTCGCCTACACCAAGGGCTTCCTGATGGTGTCGGCGAGTCCGCTGACGCGTTCGTCACATCACGCCGGCGAGGATTTCGCCAAGCTGCAGGCGGCGCGCGACGCAGCCAACCGCTAAGATTCAATAGTCATTGCGAGCGAAGCGAAGCAATCCATCTTTGGCTGCAAGAGAAGATATGGATTGCTTCGTCGCTTACGCTCCTCGCAATGACGGTACACAACCGTCAGCAACCTTAGACCGCCACCGTTGGTTTTCGATGCCTCAGTTCTCCAACAAGCGCCGCGTTCGCCATAGCGCGGAGAAAATGTTCGATCTCGTCGCCGACGTCGAACGCTATCCCGAATTCGTGCCGATGTGTCAGGCGCTGAAGGTCCGCCAGCGCACGCAAAAGCCGGACGGAACCGAAGTCATTGTGGCCGATATGACGGTGTCGTTTCAGGTGGTCCGCGAGACCTTCACCAGCCGCGTGACGCTGGACAAGCCGAACCTGAAAATCCTTGTCGAGTACTTGCAGGGTCCGTTCAGCAAGCTTGAGAACCGCTGGACCTTCGAGGCGAAGTCCGAAAATGCCTGCGATGTCGGCTTCTTCATCGCCTACGAATTCAAGAGTCGGATGCTCGCGGTGCTGATGGGCGCGATGTTCGACGCCGCTTTCCAACGCTTCGCCGCGGCGTTCGAGAAACGCGCGGATGCGGTCTATGGGCCGCCGCGCGTGGCCGCTTCTTGATCGGGGGCTGTGGTCCGCGGGCCATCTCAGTCAGCATTTTCAGCGCTTCGAGCACTGACTGCTCGCGGACATTGCTGCGGCCGACCGCGCCGAAGCGGCATTCCTTGTGAGCAATACGGCCATCGCGTGCCGCGACCGCCAGATACACCAGCCCGACGGGTTTTCCAGGCGTTGCGCCGCCGGGGCCCGCGATGCCTGTGATCGAAACCGCCAGATCGACATCGGCATGTTCAAGTGCGCCAAATGCCATGGCGGTCGCGGTTTCCTTGCTGACGGCGCCGAATGTTTCCAGCGTCGAGGTCTCGACGCCGAGCATCGCGTGCTTGGCTTCGTTGGAATAGGTGATGAAACCGCGATCGACGACGTCGGAAGAGCCGGGAATTTCGGTGAGTGCCGCAGCGACGAGACCGCCTGTGCAGGACTCGGCGGTCGCAATGGTCAGCTTGCGCATCCGGCACAGATCCAGCAGCGAGCGGGAGAGGGCGCGGATGGTGCTGCCGCTCATGTCAGTTGCTCCCGCTTTCATCCCACGGAAGGCGGATCGTTGCGGCCGCCGTTGCGGCGATGCCCTCCTGGCGGCCGGTGAAACCGAGCCGCTCGCTTGTCGTTGCCTTCACGGCCACGCGTGACTGTGGAAGCCCGGTGATCTCGGCGATTTTCGCACGCATCTCATCGCGCAGCGGGCCGATCTTTGGTGCTTCGCAAATCATCGTCACTTCGAGATGTGCGATCCTTCCGCCGCGCTGATGCACGAGGCTGACCGCATGTTTAAGGAACTGGTCTGAGGCCGCACCCTTCCATTTCGGATCGCTTGGCGGGAAGTGCGAACCGATGTCGCCGTCGGCCAATGCGCCGAGGATAGCGTCGACAATCGCATGCAGTCCGACATCGCCGTCGGAATGGGCGAGAAAGCCGCGATTGAACGGCACGCGAACGCCGCACAGCATCAGGTGGTCGCCGTCGGTGAGCGCATGGACGTCGTAGCCAGTGCCGGTGCGAATATCGCCCAGCATGGCGCCAAGGCGCGCTTCCTCGCGTGCGAAGTCTTCCGGTGTGGTCAGCTTCATGTTGGCAGCATCGCCTTCAAATGTTGCGACGGTCAATCCCGCCCATTCCGCGATCGCCGCGTCGTCGGTGAAATCGTCGCGGCCCTCGCGCGCGGCGCGCCGATGGGCCTCTAGAATGGTGTCGAATCGAAACGCCTGCGGTGTTTGCGCGATTCGCAAATTCGCACGATCCGGTGTCGCCTGGATGGCGCCGGTTGCATCGACGACCTTGATGGTATCGGTCACCGGGACGACGGGAATCGCTGCACCCGTGATCAGCGCCGCATCGATCGCGCGCGAGATCACCTTGTCGGTGACGAAGGCGCGCGCGGCGTCGTGAATGAGAACGATATCCGGCGCCTCGCTTGCGAGCGCCTCGAGTCCGGCACGAACGGACGCTTGCCGCGTCGCGCCGCCATTCACCGGCGTCTGATATTTGAGATGGCTAACCGCCTGATCGAAAATATCGGCGTCATCCGGATTGCGGACCGGCTGAACGGCAAAAACGTCCGGATGGGTACAAAATGGCTCCATCGCCCTCGAAAGGACGGTTTTGCCGCCGATTGATCGGTATTGCTTGGGGCCTCCGGTCCCGGCGCGAAGTCCGCGGCCGGCAGCGACGATAATGGCGGCAGTCCGTTTTTGGTTTGGCATGAATATTTGACGACCGTCAGAGCAGGGTGGCTGAGCCCGTTGTTGGCAGCTTTGGGTGCTGCACTTACCATATTCGGGCGGGGAACAGCATGATTCCGCAACCCTGTGAAGAATTTGGAAGAATTGTTGCGCCGCACTTGCAAGCCTGCCGGAATTGGCTAAAGTGTAGGCATGCTTTCAGTATGCTTAGAAATTAAGCTGTGTGATCTCCGCAACGAGGCGGGGTTCGGCAAAAAACGAAAAGAACAGTGATCGGTATGGGTCCGGTACGTCAGCCAACACTGACCATTGGCGATATCGAGGTCGCAAATCGCGTCCTTCTCGCACCGATGTCCGGCATCACCGATGCTCCCTTCCGGCGCATCGCTGCCGAGCTTGGGGCCGGTCTTGTCGTATCGGAAATGACTGCCAGCGACGATCTCGCGCGAGGCCGCCCGATGTCGGTTCTTCGTTGCGAGGCGGCCGGTATCGGCCCGCACGTAGTTCAGCTCGCCGGCTGTGAAACCCACTGGATGACCGAAGGCGCGAAGATCGCGGAAGCCGCCGGTGCAGACATCATCGATATCAACATGGGCTGTCCTGCGCGGCATGTCACGGGCGGCCAGTCCGGCTCTGCACTGATGCGCGATCTTGATCACGCGCTTCGTCTCATCGACGCCACGGTATCCGCTGTCAGCGTCCCGGTGACGTTGAAGATGCGGCTGGGCTGGGATGACAAGTCGCTCAATGCTCCGGAGCTGGCGCGCCGCGCCGAAGCGGCGGGCGTCAAGATGATTACCGTGCACGGGCGCACCCGCTGTCAGTTCTACAAGGGAAGCGCCGACTGGACCGCCGTGCGGCCGGTCAAGGACGCGGTCACAGTGCCTGTGGTCGTCAATGGCGACATCACCTCGTTTGAGCAGGCTGCGATTGCGCTCGAAGCGTCCGGCGCAGACGCCGTGATGATCGGGCGGGGAGCGCAGGGTCAGCCATGGTTGCCGGGACAGATCGCGCGCCGTCTCGATGGCGGCGCAGCAGAATCGGTACCGCACCTCCGTGAGCAACTGGATCACGTCTGCAAACTCTACGATCAGGTCGTTGATCATTACGGATCGCGCATCGGTTCGCGTCATGCGCGTAAGCATCTGGGCTGGGCACTCGATGTTGCTGCGAAGGGCAGCGCCGCATCCGCGGACGTCCTTAAGCGTTGGCGCCAGACCATACTGACAGCGACCGATCCAGCTCACGTTCGCCGCTCCCTTCACGATGCCTTTGGCGAGTTTTCCTGGAGCGCTGCTGCATGAGCAACGCCGCTGAACGACGCGTTCCGCAACTCGCTAACAGCGATGCGATTCTGAACGCGCTCCCCAATCCGGTGATGCTTGTCGCGCCGGACGGCAAGATACTGGATGCGAATATTGCAGCGGAATCGTTCTTTGAAACGTCGATCCCGCATTTGCAGCGTCAGATGTTGCGCGAACTGGTGCCATTCGGCAGCCCGCTGCTCGCGCTGATCGATCAGGTGCGCCGTACCGGCTCGGCTGTAAACGAATACAAAGTCGATCTTGGCACACCTCGCATCGGCGGCGATCGTCAGGTCGATCTCCATGTCGCACCGCTCAGCGAGCACCCCGGCCATATCGTGGTGATGCTTCAGGAACGCACCATCGCCGACAAGATGGACCGGCAGTTGACTCATCGCAGCGCCGCCCGCTCGGTGATCGCGCTGGCCGCGATGCTGGCGCATGAAATCAAAAACCCGCTGTCGGGCATTCGCGGTGCCGCGCAATTGCTCGAACAGGCAGCTTCGCCGGAAGACCGTACGCTGACACGCCTGATCTGTGACGAGGCGGATCGCATTGTGACGCTTGTCGATCGCATGGAGGTGTTCGGCGATGAGCGCCCCGTGGCGCGCGGTCCGGTGAACATCCATTCGGTATTCGATCATGTGAAGCGGCTCGCCCAGTCCGGCTTCGCGCGCAATATCAAGTTCGTCGAGGAGTATGATCCGTCATTGCCGCCTGTGCTGGCCAATCAGGATCAACTGATTCAGGTATTCCTGAATCTCGTGAAGAATGCGGCCGAGGCCGTCGCCGATCTCGGGACCGATGGTGAAATTCAGTTGACCACGGCATTCCGGCCGGGTGTGCGTCTCTCGGTGCCTGGCAAGAAGTCACGTGTGTCGTTGCCGCTAGAATTCTGCGTGAAAGATAACGGCCCCGGCGTGCCTGACGATCTGTTGCCAAATCTGTTCGATCCGTTCGTGACCACCAAGCCGACCGGCAGCGGTCTCGGCCTCGCGCTCGTCGCCAAGATCGTCAACGATCATGGCGGCATTATCGAATGTGAATCCCAGCCGCGAAAAACGGTTTTTCGCGTGCTGCTGCCGATGTTCAATCCAACCAAAAACAACAATCCCAACCACAGCAATAGCGACGGGCGCCCGGGAACGCTCTCGCATGCCTCACAGACCGCAGATGAGGAATAAATAACAATGCCCGCAGGTAGCATACTTGTCGCTGACGACGACACCGCCATCCGTACCGTTCTCAATCAGGCGCTGTCCCGCGCCGGATATGAGGTGCGGCTGACAGGCAATGCCGCCACGCTCTGGCGTTGGGTGAGCCAGGGTGAGGGCGATCTGGTCATCACCGACGTCGTGATGCCCGATGAGAATGCGTTCGATCTGCTGCCGCGGATCAAGAAGATGCGCCCGAACCTCCCGGTCATTGTCATGAGTGCGCAGAACACTTTCATGACAGCAATCAGGGCCTCGGAGCGCGGCGCCTACGAATATCTGCCGAAGCCGTTCGATCTCAAGGAACTGATTGCGATCGTTGGCCGCGCGCTGTCGGAGCCGAAGGAGCGCCCGGCGGCAGTGAAGGACGAGGGGGAGTTCGATTCGATTCCGCTTGTCGGACGCTCGCCGGCGATGCAGGAAATCTATCGTGTCCTTGCGCGTCTGATGCAGACCGATTTGACGGTGATGATCTCCGGTGAGTCCGGCACCGGCAAGGAACTGGTCGCACGCGCGCTGCATGATTACGGCAAGCGCCGCAACGGCCCGTTCGTTGCCGTGAACATGGCCGCCATTCCGCGAGATCTGATCGAATCGGAATTGTTCGGACACGAGCGCGGGGCATTCACCGGGGCGAATGCCCGCGCGACTGGCCGGTTCGAGCAGGCCGAAGGCGGGACGCTGTTCCTCGACGAAATCGGCGATATGCCGATGGAAGCACAGACCCGCTTGCTGCGTGTGCTGCAGCAGGGCGAATACACGACGGTTGGCGGGCGCACGCCGATCAAGACCGATGTGCGGATCGTCGCCGCCAGCAACAAGGACCTGCGCATTCTCATTCAGCAGGGCCTGTTCCGCGAAGATCTGTTCTTCCGTCTCAACGTCGTTCCGCTGCGGCTGCCGCCGCTGCGCGAGCGGATTGAGGATCTGCCCGACCTGATCCGGCACTTCTTTGCGCTGGCGGAAAAGGATGGCTTGCCGCCAAAGAAGCTCGATGCCCAGGCGCTGGAGCGGCTGAAGCAGCATCGCTGGCCGGGCAACGTGCGCGAGCTTGAAAACCTCGCACGCCGCCTTGCCGCGCTCTATCCGCAGGATGTCATTACGGGCTCGGTGATCGAAGGCGAACTGGCACCCCCTGCCGTGGTGTCAGGCGGCAGCATGCCGCAGAGCGTGGACAACCTCGGAGGCGCGGTGGAGATGTACCTTGCGTCGCACTTCGCCGGCTTCCCGAACGGGCTGCCGCCGCCGGGGCTCTACCATCGGATCCTGAAGGAAATCGAAGTCCCGTTGCTCACGGCCGCGCTGGCGGCGAATCGGGGAAACCAGATCAGGGCGGCGGACCTCCTTGGATTGAACCGGAATACCCTCCGCAAGAAGATTCGGGACCTCGATATTCAGGTCTACCGCAGCGGCGGCTAGGACCCGTTTGCTGCTTCGCCGGGCCCGTTTTGACAGCGCATCCGTTCCGATCCCGGCTTGCCACCGAGTGGCATTCCGGTGACGGAGGGACAGGCGGAAGCGTACCGTCCAGCTTAGAAGCAGTTGAAGGCGCAATTCGTCACGGACCTGCGCCTAGGAAATGTCGCAATTCAGCAACATTGTGATATGATTGCATCACTGGTCGGGGCACCCCGCCTCGTACCGGCAAAATTGGCCTGACACGATCCCCGCATGACAGCAGCAGAGGCGTCGGCCCAAACCCTCGACCCATCCGTCGCCGAGCCTCACAGCCGGCCATGGCACCGGCTATTGGCTCCGTTCGCCGTCGGCCTGGCGCTCCTCTCGGCATTCCTGACCTTCGTGGTGCTGACCGGACTGACCCCGATCGCACCGACCCACGAAATCGTCGTCACCTTCCTCCTGATTAATGGCGCCACGATCCTGCTGCTGCTGGCGATCATCGCCCGCGAGGTCTGGCAGGTCGTTCAGGCTCGCCGCCGTGGCCGCGCCGCCGCGCGCCTGCATGTCCAGATCGTCAGTCTGTTTTCGGTGATCGCAGTTTTGCCTGCAGTGCTGGTTTCGATCGTGGCCAATGTCACCATCGACCGCGGCCTCGACCGGCTGTTCTCGGTGCGCACCCGTGCGGTGATCGAGAACTCGCTGATCGTGGCCAACGCCTACGTCTACGAGCACGCGCAGCTCATTCGCGGCGATATCATCGGCATGTCGAACGATATCGCACGCGCGCGGCCCCTTTACGATCAGGATCGTCAGACTTTCCGCAGCGTACTGACGTCGAGCGCGACCTCCCGCAATCTGCCCGGCGCCATGATCATCGACAAGGATCGCAACATCCTTGAAACGGCAGCGACCGGTATCCGGCAGGATTTCCAGACCCCCGCCGCGGATTTTCTGAAGAACGTCACCGAGGATGAGCCTCAGATCGCCGTCTTTATCGAACAGAACTACGTCGCCGCGGTCATTCGCCTGCGCGCGTTTCAGGACAGCTTTCTTTACGTGGCACGCATTCTCGATCCGCGCGTCGTTGCGCAGTTGCAGCAGACCCAAGCGAGTGTGAAGGAATACGCCGAGCTCGAATCGCGGCGCCTCGGAATTCAGGTCGCCTTCGCGCTGATGTTCACCGTGATCGCGCTGACGGTTCTGATGTCATCGGTGCTGATCGGCCTGAATTTCGCCAACTGGCTGGTTGCGCCGATCCGCCGGCTGATGAGCGCGGCCAATCTCGTCTCTACCGGCGATCTCCATGTTCAGGTCCCGGTCATCAAATCCGAGGGCGACCTCGCCAACCTTGGCGAAACCTTCAACAAGATGACGCAGGAGTTGCGCACCCAGCGCGATGACCTCGTGAATGCCAGTGGTCTTATCGACAGTCGCCGCCGGTTTATCGAAGCGGTTCTTTCATCGGCGAGCGCGGGCATTATCGGCGTCGATGGCGCTGGCAAGATCGCCGTTCTCAACCGTTCGGCGGAAAAACTGATCGGACACTCGGAATCGGAGGTGTTGGGTAAGCCGTTGTCCGAGATCGTCCCGGAACTTGACGAACTGATGTCGACGGCGCGCAGCAGTGCACAACGGCTGTTGCAGGGGCAGATCGAAATCAGCCGCGACAGTGTCGAGAGAAACCTTTCCGTGCGCGTCAGTTCCGAACAAACCGGGCAGTCGAACGAAAGCTATATCATCACGCTCGACGACATTACCGAGCTGGTGACGGCGCAGCGGACCTCGGCGTGGGCGGACGTCGCCCGCCGCATCGCGCACGAAATCAAAAATCCACTGACCCCGATTCAACTGTCCGCCGAACGCATTCGCCGCAAGTTCGGCAAGGTCATCACGGAAGACCGGCCTATTTTCGATCAGTGCACCGACACCATCATCCGTCAGGTCGATGATATTCGCAGAATGGTGGATGAGTTCTCGAAGTTCGCGCGTATGCCAAAGCCCGTCATTGAGGGCGAGGATGTTGCGGACACTGTCCGTCAGACGGTCTTCCTGATGCGTGTCGGTTATCCCGATATCGATATCGACGTCGATATCAAGCAGGAGCCGATGCATGCGAAGTTCGACCGGCGGCTGATTTCGCAAGGGCTGACCAATATTATCAAGAACGCGACCGAAGCCATTGCTGCGGTTCCTCCTGGAGAGATCCAGCGTGGACACATCGATGTCATCGCGGCGCGCGAAAACGACGATATCGTGATTGATATTCTCGACAACGGAATCGGGTTGCCTAAAGAAAGCCGCGCGCGGCTGCTTGAGCCATATGTCACCACTCGCGAGAAAGGCACCGGTCTCGGTCTCGCGATTGTGGGCCGTGTTCTCGAAGATCACGGCGGACGTATCGAACTAAACGACGCATCTGCGCTTCGCCCTGGTGCGCGGGGCGCGTGGGTGAGAATGAGATTTTCTATCTCCGGCCAGGCGAAAGACCCCGGTGCCGGAGAACCACATGAAACAAAAACAGAAGCCGTAACCGGCGATTGATAGAGCGGGCGTGATTCATGGCGAATGACATTTTGATCGTCGATGACGAAGCGGATATTCGGGATCTCGTCGCGGGCATTCTCGACGACGAGGGTTTCAAGACGCGCACCGCGCGTGACAGCGATACTGCTCTGGCGGAAATTTCGAGCCGCCGGCCGAACCTGATTTTCCTCGACATCTGGCTTCAAGGCAGCAAGCTGGATGGTCTGCAATTGCTCGAGCAGATCAAGCTGAACCACCCTGAAGTTCCGGTCGTGATGATTTCGGGGCACGGCAACATCGAAACGGCGGTCGCGGCGATCAAGCGCGGCGCATACGATTTCATCGAAAAGCCCTTCAAGGCTGATCGGTTGATTTTGGTCGCCAACCGCGCGCTGGAAACGTCACGCCTCAAGCGCGAAGTCCGCGAACTCAAGCAGCACGCGCCATCGTCGGGAACGCTGATCGGCCGCTCTCCCTGCATGAACCAGTTACGTCAGACCATTGAACGCGCGGCCAAGGCCAACAGCCGCATCATGATCGTCGGCCCGTCGGGGGGCGGCAAGGAGCTTGCTGCGCGTACATTGCACGCGATGTCCAGCCGCGCGGATGGGCCTTTTGTTGTCATCAATGCTGCCGCGATCACGCCGGAGCGGATGGAAGTCGAATTGTTCGGGGTTGAATTGTCCGACGGCGAAACCGGCCGCAAGCCCGGCGCGCTCGAGGAGGCTCACGGCGGCACGTTGTTCATCGACGAGATCGCCGATATGCCGCGCGAAACCCAGAACAGGATTTTGCGCGTGCTGGTCGATCAAACGTTCCAGCGGGCCGGCGGCACCACCAAGGTCAGCGTTGACGTTCGTATCGTGTCGTCGACGGCGCGCAACCTCGAAGCCGAGATCGCGGAGGGAAAATTCCGCGAAGATCTCTACCATCGCCTGTCGGTCGTTCCGATCCGGGTGCCGCCACTCTCGGAGCGCCGTGAGGATATTCCCGACCTTGTCGAGTACTTCATGGACCAGATTTCGTCCGCGACCGGTCTGCCGAAACGGCGGATCGGGGAGGATGCGATGGCTGTTCTGCAATCGCACGTCTGGCCTGGCAACGTCCGGCAGTTGCGTAACAACGTCGAGCGCGTGATGATCCTGGCGGGTGGTGACCCTGATGCTGCGATCACCGCCGACATGCTGCCGCAGGATGTTGGCTCGATGATCCCGGCCATGCCCACAGGTAACAACGGCGAGCACATCATGGGCCTTCCTCTGCGCGAGGCCCGCGAGGTGTTCGAGCGCGACTACTTGATCGCGCAGATCAGCCGCTTTTCGGGCAACATTTCGCGCACGGCAGAGTTCGTGGGCATGGAACGTTCTGCGCTACATCGGAAGCTCAAAGCGCTGGGTGTAGGTTAGTGCGGCGGTTCACAAGGCCGCAATATGCTCGCAGCAGGACGTGTTTGCGAACTTGTGAACCAAAGCCGTACTAGAATATTGGTTGCTCGCGTCTCTTTGATTCCGAAGTTCGTATCAGGGAGCGCAGCAAAGTCTTACGAACTTCGGAATCGAGACACGACCGCATGTCCCGCATTGCCTATGTGAACGGCCAGTACCGCGATATGCGGGATGCCAGCGTGAACATCGAAGACCGCGGCTATCAGTTTTCAGATGGCGTCTACGAGGTCTGCGAAATCAGGGGCGGCAAGGTGGTGGATATGCCGCGCCACCTGACGCGGCTGCAACGCTCGCTGCGAGAGTTGCGCATCGACATGCCGATGCCGCTTGCCGCACTGGAAGTCGTGATCCACGAAACCGTGCGGCGCAATCGTGTGACCTACGGTATCGTTTACCTGCAGGTGACGCGCGGCGTAGCCCGGCGCGATCACGCATTTCCGGTCAAGCCCGTAAAACCAGCCGTGGTGATCACAGCGCGCGGTCTCAACTTTCAGAAAAATCAGGACACGGCGGCGAAGGGAATCGGGGTCATCACTGTTCCCGAAAATCGCTGGCCGCGGGTGGATATCAAATCCGTATCGCTGCTGCCTAACGTGCTGGCGAAGCAGCAGGCGCGCGAGAACGACGCGTACGAGGCGTGGTACGTCGATAGCAACGGCCACGTCACCGAAGGGTCATCGAGCAACGCCTGGATCGTGACCCGCGACGGCAGCGTCGTAACTCGATCGGCCGAGACCGGCATCCTTGCCGGCATCACGCGAGCGGTGCTGACCGAGGTGATGGCAGCGCTCCAGATCAAGTTCGAGGAGCGTCCTTTCACCCCGGCCGAGGCTTATGAGGCGGCCGAGGCGTTTGTCACTGCGTCCAGCCAGATCGTCATGCCTGTGGTCAAGATCGACGGTCGCAGCATCGGAGATGGTAAACCCGGCTCCATTTCCATGCGATTGCGGGAAGAATTCCACCGATTTTCAGCATTTTCGTAAGTTTTTCCGCCCTTTGGCGGCTTAGCCGGGTACCGCGGCCTTGCCTAACAACCGGGCGTGCCTTTTAATCGCGTTGCAGCACCCGGAGGGGGATCTCAGGGACGCCGGCAGCCGGACCACGCCACGAAGAGGGCAGGTCGGGCCCAAAAACAATAATGCGGGATAAGAAAATGGCGGCAGACCGCGCACAAAACCTACAGGATACTTTCCTCAATCACGTTCGCAAAACCAAAACGCCACTGACGATCTTTCTGGTCAATGGAGTGAAGCTGCAGGGCATTGTCACCTGGTTCGACAATTTCTGTCTGCTGCTTCGGCGCGATGGTCATTCGCAGCTTGTCTACAAGCATGCGATCTCGACGATCATGCCGGGCGCTCCCATCCAGCTGTTCGAAGGCGGCGAGGACGCGCCAGCTTGAGATTGAATTAATTTGGAACCCCGCAACTTCGACGGGGGCGCCGACCGGCCAAAGTCGGCGCGGGGCGACACAGGACGGGTGCTGGTCATCGGTCCTTACAAGCGCGTGCGGCGGGGCGATCCCGACGCGACGACGGTAGCTCATGGAGTACGCAATCCTGAAGCGCGGCTTGAAGAAGCTGCGGGTTTGGCGCGTGCCATCGATCTCACTGTCGCGGAGGCGGTCCTGGCGCCGTTGAGCGAAATCCGGCCAGCGACCTATCTCGGCAAAGGCAAGGTCGAGGAGATGATCGGCCTGATCAAGGCCAATCAAGTCGATCTGGTGGTGATGGATTGCGCGCTTTCACCGGTTCAGCAGCGCAATCTCGAAAAGGAATGGAATGCCAAGGTGCTCGACCGCACCGGTCTTATTCTGGAAATCTTCGGCCGCCGCGCCAAAACCCGCGAAGGCACATTGCAGGTCGAACTCGCGCATCTGAATTATCAGCGCAGTCGTCTCGTTCGGTCATGGACCCATCTTGAACGCCAGCGCGGCGGCTTCGGATTCATGGGCGGCCCCGGCGAAACCCAGATCGAGGCCGACCGCCGCTTGATCGGCGATCGCATCTCCAAGATCGAGTCTGAACTCAAGAAGGTGCAGGCAACGCGGCGGTTGCACCGGGCAGGGCGTCAACGCGTGCCTTACCGTGTTGTCGCGCTGGTCGGTTACACCAATGCGGGTAAATCCACGCTGTTTAACAGGTTAACCCGCGCGGACGTGCAGGCCGCCGACATGCTGTTCGCAACGCTCGACCCGACCTTGCGCGCGCTGACGCTACCACACGGCGGCAAGGCCATGCTGTCGGATACCGTCGGGTTCATCTCGGACTTGCCGACCATGCTGGTGGCGGCGTTCCGCGCCACGCTCGAGGAAGTCATCGAGGCTGACGTCATTCTGCATGTGCGCGATATCTCGCACGAGGATGCCGAAGCCCAGCAGCATGACGTTGAGGGCGTATTGCGTCAGCTCGGCATCGATCCGGATAGCGGTCAACGCATTCTGGAAGTCTGGAACAAGGTCGACCGTTTCGACGAAGAGGGTCGTGCCAATCTCATGAATATCGCCGCGCGGCGCTCGCCAGAACGGCCGTGCTTTCCGGTGTCGGCTGTGACCGGAGAGGGCATTGATGCCCTGCTTGCGGCGATCGAAGACCGTCTGGCCGCGACCCGCGTGACGCTGGATCTCTCTATCGATGCGTCGGACGGCGCCGGCATCAGTTGGCTGCACCGGAATGCGGAAGTGCTGGACAAACATATGGAGAATGGTCGGTTTGCCATGACCGTGCGCGTGGATGAGACCAAGCGCGACATCACGATTGCCAAGTTCGGCGCTGTCCCAAGCACACATTGATTGCGCTTGCCGCGAAAACTATGTCGCAGTCTTCGCTTCGTTCCATAGCGCGTCCATCTCGGCCAGCGTCGCTGCTTCCAGCGATGAACCGCGCGCGGCGAGAGTGCGTTCGATATAGGCGAACCGCCGCTCGAACTTCGCGTTGGTTGCACGTAACGCCATCTCGGGATCGGCCTTGGCATGGCGCGCCAGATTGACGACGGCAAACAGAAGATCGCCGGTTTCTTCGGCGATGTGCGATTGATCGCCGCTGTCCAGCGCCGCCTCGATTTCGTCGGCCTCCTCGCGGATTTTGGCGAGCACCGCCCGCGGGTCGTTCCAGTCGAAGCCGACGGTCGAAGCAGTCCGCTGCAAGTCCATCGCGCGCGCCAGCGCCGGCTGGCTCTTCTTGACGCTTTCCAAGAGACCGGGATTTGCATCAGGAACCTCCCCGCGCAACGCCGCTCGCTCGGCTTTCTCTTCCGCCTTGATGCTGTGCCACAGGCCTTTTACTTCATCGGGTGTCATCCGGCCGGCCCTGTCGCCGAACACATGCGGATGACGCCGGATCATCTTTGTGGTGATGGCGTTGACGACGTCGCCAAACGCGAAGGCGCCTTTCTCCTCGGCCATCCGTGAATGGAACACGACCTGAAGGAGTAAGTCACCGAGTTCTTCCTTCAGATCGTCGAGATCGTCCCGCGCGATCGCCTCGGCGACCTCATAGGCTTCCTCAATGGTATAGGGCGCAATGGTCGCAAACGTCTGCTCCAGATCCCATGGGCATCCGGTTTTCGGCGTGCGCAAAGCAGCCATTATCTCGAGCAGTTTGGAGATGTCATGGGAAGCAGGCATGGCGCACCGTGGGCTGAAAAGGTTCTGCCCTCTATGCCGTAACGATGGCCCCGAGACAATTGGCGGCGCGGTGTTCGGATGCTAAGTGCAATGCCATGACGGAATTAGGCCAAAACAACGCAGCTCTTGTGCTTTTCTCCGGCGGGCAGGATTCCGCCACCTGCCTCGCATGGGCATTGGCTCGTTTTGAACGCGTGGAGACCATCGGCTTTTCATATGGCCAGCGGCATGCCGTCGAACTGGAAAGCCGGGCGACATTGATCGGCGGCATGAAGGCTCTACGCCCGGAATGGGCGGCAAGACTCGGCGAAAGCCACACGCTGGACATCCCGACCCTGGGCGATATTTCCGAGACCGCGCTGACGCGCGACACGGCCATCGAGATGGGCGAGGGTGGCTTGCCCAACACCTTCGTGCCCGGCCGCAATCTGGTGTTCCTGACCTTCGCGGCTGCACTGGCCTATCGGCGGGGCATTACGCACATCGTCGGCGGGATGTGCGAGACGGATTTCTCCGGTTATCCCGATTGCCGCGATGACACCATCAAGGCGCTCAATATCGCGCTTAACCTCGGGATGGCACGTCCGTTCGAGTTACACACGCCGCTGATGTGGCGCGACAAGGGTGAAACATGGGCGCTGGTGGAAGAACTCGGCGGCAAGGGGCTGGTCGATCTGATCGTTGAACACTCCCACACCTGTTACCTCGGTGAGCGCGGCGCGCGGCACGACTGGGGTTACGGCTGCGGCGAGTGCCCGGCATGCAGCCTGCGCGCTAAAGGTTGGGCGGCTTACAGCGCGAAAGCGAAGACCGAAAAGCAATGACCCTCGCGCACCGGCTTCGCACGGAAGGCTTTGTATTTCTGGCCGCCTATATCGCCTGCATTCCGGTCGCGAACTGGCTGATCCAGCACATCGGCACCGTTTGTCCACCGGACGGCCCATGCCTGATACCAGTTGCGCCGGGTCTGATGGCGCCGAGTGGCGTGCTGATGGCCGGGCTTGCGCTTGTGCTGCGCGACCTCGTGCAGCGGCGGCTTGGCGTTACCTACGGATTGGCTGCGATCGGGGCGGGGACGGTGTTCTCAGCAGCACTGGCCCCTGCGCCGCTGGTCGTTGCGTCGGCGGTTGCGTTCCTGCTGTCGGAACTGGCCGATTTCGCTGTCTACACGCCGCTGCAAAAACGCGGGCTTGTGCTCGCCGTGGCAGCGAGCAGCCTTGTGGGACTGGTGGCGGACTCGCTGCTGTTCCTGTGGCTCGCGTTTGGCAGCCTTGAGTTTCTGGCAGGCCAGATCGTAGGCAAAGCGGTCATGGTGCTGCTGACGCTGCCGGCGATCCGCTGGCTGCGCAACAGAGACGAGCGGTTGGGCGCCGCGTAGATTAGCGTCCCTTAAAGTCCGCCGGCCGCTTTTCGAGGAACGATGCCAGGCCTTCACGAAAATCCTGCGTGCGCATCAACGGCAGCAGTTGCAGGAAAACATGGTGGACATGATCGTTGAAATTCTCGGAAAGGCCGACGCGCATCATGCGTTTGGCCGACTGGACAGCCAACGGCGCATTGGCGGCGATCTCAGAGGCAAGTGCCCGGGCGCGCGGCATCAGCTCGGCATCGGGGACCACATGATTGGTCAGACCCATCTCGAGGCTTTCCTTTGCCGAAAGCGTGCGGCCGGTGAAGATGATTTCGGCCGCCTTGGCCCAACCCAACATGCGCGGCAGAAACCAGGTACCGCCTGACTCAGGCACGAGACCGCGCTTGACGAATGCGGCAGCAAACTTCGCACTCTCGGCCATAATGCGAATGTCGCAGCCGAGCGCCGTGTCCATGCCGTAGCCGGCTGCTGCGCCGTTGAGCGCACAGATCGTCGGTTTCTCCATGTTGAAGAGGATCGTCGGAGGAGCGGTCTTGAGATCAAGCGTCGTCCGCGCGCCATCGGCGTCGTTCTGCGAGCCGATGCCGGTGCCGCTGGCAGCGCTGCCAACATCAAGGCCAGCGCAGAAAGCGCGTCCAGTCGCGGTAAGAATGACGACGCGTACCGCAGGATCCGCGTCCGCTTGCAGAAGCAGTTGACCGAGTTGCGCCAGCATCGGCCGCGAGATCGTGTTCAACCGCTCAGGACGATTGAGTGTGATGGTGGCGATGTTACCATCGACCGCGTAAAGCACCTCCGATTCAGCGGCACGTGATTCCTGGATGCTTTGCGGTTTTGACATTCCAATTTCCTCAATTGATCTGGGCGCAGGAAAGATCAAAAGCCGCCCCGACGCAAGCATTGGACGCTGCTGAGCAGCCTTGCACCGGCATGGCCAGCCGCATAGTCTCGGCAAGCGGCACACGGGAGAAGCGCGATGATGAAGCTCAAGCCGAATTGCGAATGCTGCGACAAGGATTTGCCGCCCGAGAGCCGCGAGGCCGTGATCTGTACGTTCGAGTGCACGTTCTGCGCAGCCTGCGCGGATACCGTTTTCAAAGGCGCATGCCCCAACTGCGCGGGCAATTTTGTGCCGCGCCCGATCAGGCCAGCGGCGATGTTGCGGAAATATCCGGCATCGACCGAGCGGCACCTGCGGGAGCAGCCGTGCCTTGCGAAAGCGAGCTGAGACGTAAGGAGACGCAGCTACTCCTTGCGGTGATCATCCGTGCGCGGATGCTGGTGCCGCCATTCGCGCGGCGGTGTGAATGTCCCGGCCCACAATCCGCGCCTCGCGGATTTCGCATCATCCTGTTGGGCGCCGTAAACGTTCGCAAATCCTGATGTTACGGCCCAGCCTTGCTGGACCATCCAGCCATTGATGTCGGTGCCATCGGGAAGGGTGCAGGTCGCCAGCGTGCGCCCGTACTTGTCGATCGATTTGGGCTGGCATGTGATATCGTGTCCGCGGACACGGCTTCGGAGTTGCGCGGAAGCCTGCCGTCCGCAAGGCCAGTCGCGACCTTGTGCATCAGTGCAGGTCTGGTCAAGTTCGGGCGCATCGATGTCGATAAGGCGAATTCGCGTGCCGGAGATTGTCAGTGTGTCGCCATCGGCCACAAACGCATTTCCCGAGACCGGCGCGTCCGGCTTCCGCATCCAGCGTTCAACGGCATAGACACCGAGCGATCCGATCAGCACGATCACCATGACCGTCCAGCGGCGAGTGTCCGGGTTGAACCGCGGCGGTCTACGAGATTGTTGGCGCTGTGACACCCGGAAACTCATGCTCAAGTCCGCGCTGCAATGTGAGAGTTTTATGTCACGCGGCCGCGCAACGCGATTCATCAACTGAATTATCTGCTTTGGACGAGGCGGGTTCAAGCGGGTGTTGCCAGCGACTTTTTCTTCCGCCTATGTGCAGGTTCTCGATTGTCTTTACTGTCACAGGGTTGGCGTGCGCCATGCGTGAGAATGTTCCCTGGTGGAAATCGGGTATTCTCTATCAGATATATCCGCGCTCCTTTCAGGACTCCGATGGCGATGGCCTAGGGGACCTTCGCGGCGTCATCGAGCGGCTGCCTTACCTGCGTGAACTTGGCGTCGATGCGCTGTGGCTGTCGCCGATTTTTCCATCGCCGATGGAAGATTTTGGCTACGACATCTCCGACTACACGGGTATCGATCCGCTGTTCGGCACGCTCGCCGATTTCGATGCGCTGGTGGCGGCTGCTCACGATTTTGGACTGAAGATCATCCTCGACCTTGTCCCCAACCATACGTCCGATCAGCATCCATGGTTCATCGAAAGCCGCGGTTCGCGAGATAGTGCGAAACGCGACTGGTATATCTGGCGCGATCCAAAGGGAGAGGGCGGTCCTCCGAACAACTGGCTTTCCGAATTCGGCGGCAGCACCTGGGAATTCGATGCGCACACCGGGCAGTATTACTATCACGCGTTCCTGCGCAGCCAGCCCGATCTGAACTGGCGCAATCCCGAAGTGCGCGGTGCCATGCATGACGTGATGCGCTTCTGGCTGCGGCGCGGTGTCGATGGATTTCGTGTCGATGTGATGTGGCATCTGATCAAGGACGATCTGCTGCGCGACAACCCGCCGAATCCTGATTTCGTGCCGGGACAGCAGCCTTACGAGCAATTAATCCCGCTTTATTCGACCGACAGGCCTGAGGTTCACGACGTCGTCGCCGAGTTGCGGCAGGTGATCGACGAATTCGAGGATCGTGTACTGATCGGTGAAATCTATCTGCCGCCAGCTAAGCTCGCGGCCTATTATGGCCGCGACCTCGCTGGCGCTCACTTGCCATTCAACTTCGCCCTGATCTCGACGCCGTGGAATGCGCGTGCCATCGCAAAGCTTGTCGACGACTATGAAGCCGCGTTGCCGGCCGGCGCATGGCCGAACTGGGTGCTCGGCAATCATGACCGCCAGCGCATCGCCAGCCGTCTAGGTACCGATCAGGCGCGCGTCGCGGCCATGCTGCTGCTGACGCTCCGGGGAACGCCAACGCTGTATTACGGCGACGAGATCGGGATGCCGCAGGTTGCGATCGCGCCGGATCGGGTGAGGGACCCGTGGGAGAAGAATGTCCCGGGTATGGGTGTTGGCCGCGACGGCTGCCGCACGCCGATGCAATGGGATGACACAGCATATGCAGGATTCAGCGTCCGCGAGCCATGGCTGCCACTCAGCAAGGATATCGCCTTGGTGAACGTCGCCACCGAGCGTCAGGACACAGCGTCCATGCTCAGCCTGTACCGGGCGCTGGTCACACTGCGCCGTGCCCGGCCAGAGCTTGCGCTCGGTGGGTACAGGCTCGTGAGCGTTGCTGACGAACTACTGGTTTATGCGCGTGAGCATCAAGACCAGCGGTCACTCATTGCGCTGAACCTTGGCATGGCGACCGTTTCGCTGGAGGTCCGTGGGCATGTCTTGTTGTCGACGTTTATGGATCGGCAGGCTGAGGTGATTGACGGTCTACTCAGTCTGCGCGGCGCTGAAGGGATCGTTATCGAGCCCTCAAGCTGAACGAAGAAGCGGGCCAGCGCCTTTAAAAGCGGCATCCTTAGCACATGCGGTATCGCGCCGTGGGCGGGTTGGTATGTGAGGCGGGGTTGTTGTAGCATTTGCCAATCTTACGTGCCGTACTCGTGATTTTAGACAAACAGTGTGCGTCCGGAGTAAGTCGTGAGAAATCCATACGAGATTCTTGACGTTGCCCCGACTGCCTCTGACGCCGACATCCAGAAGGCGTATCGGAAGCTGGCAAAGAAACTGCACCCGGACTTGAATCCCGGTGACAGGACGGCTGAAGAGAAATTCAAGGAAGTCGCCGGCGCCTACGACTTGCTGAGCGACGCCGAGAAGCGGAAGCGTTTCGACAATGGTGAGATCGACGCGACCGGTGCAGAGCGGCCGCAGCATCACTATTACCGGGATTTCGCCACCTCGGATGAAGGGCATCGTTATGCGAACAGCTCCGGCTTCGCCGACTACATGGATACGGACGATGCGTTTGCAGAACTCCTGCGCCGCGGTCAGAGAGCACGTGCAAACCGGCGTGGACAGGATCTGCACTACACCGTGCCGATCGATTTTGTGGATTCGATCAAGGGCGCGGACAAGCGTCTGACACTGCCTGACGGTAGTTCGCTTGACGTGAAAGTTCCACCTGGTCTGGTCGACGGTCAGGTTATCCGCCTCAAGGGCAAGGGGGCGCCCGGCGCCGGTAAGGGCGGCCCTGGAGATGCCCTGATCGAGGTGGAGGTCCTGCCCGATCGCCGCTTCACCCGCGACGGCGACGATATATCTATCGAGTTGCCGGTCTCTCTTACCGAAGCCGTATTGGGAGGGAAGATCCGCGTTCCGACGCCGACTGGAGATGTGCAGCTGGCGGTGCCAAAGGGATCGAACACCGGCACCACCCTGCGCCTCAGGGGGAAGGGCGCGCCCCGCCGCGGCGGCGGGCAGGGCGATCAGTTCGTCAAATTGAAGGTGGTTTTGCCTAAATCTCCGGATCCGGAACTCGAAGCCTTCGTCTCGAATTGGGAGAAGGACAAAGAATTCAATCCGCGCGCGGACAGGACATCTTGATCATGAACAAGCAGGAATTTCTGACTTATTCGGGTCTTCAGGTGCAGACACTGGACCTCTGGCTCGAGCAGCGATGGCTGATTCCAGAGGAAACCTCCGTCGGAATTCAGTTCTCTGACATCGATGTTGCACGGGCCCGTCTCATTCATGATCTAAAGAGCGATCTGGGTGCTAATGATGAGGGGATCGACGTCATCCTTCATCTCATGGACCAGATCCATGGGCTGCGCCACGCGCTCGCGCAATTGCAAAAGGATATTCAGGAGCGTTCGCTTTAGGCGCACTGCCGCACCAAACGCCGAGATCGGAGCCGCAGGCTAACCTTGGAGATCGAAATGGTCGGAAGATTCACGGCTCTTGGACACGGTGAAATCGACTCCCTTATCCTGCAAGCGCTGGTGCGCAAGCTGGTCTCTAAAAATGTTCTTTCATCAGACGAGGTACGCGCACTGTTGTTTGAAGCCGCAACTCATCTCGACCTTGTCGGGAGCGACCAGACACCCCAGGCCGCGCGGATCGTTGTTGAGGAGGATCTGGTGCCTGTGTTTCTTGGCGAATGACCGTTTTCAACACGCACGAACTCAAAGAAGGAGGCAGTTGCGATGAAGAATCAGATCAAGGAAAACATGGAAGTCATCGGGGCCGACGGCGTTCATGTCGGCACAGTGGATCGCATCGAAGGTGATCGCATCAAGCTCAAAAAGAGCGACAGCTTCGGAGCCCACGCCGGACACCATCACTACATCGAAACCGGCTTCGTGGCTGGCGTTGAAGGCAACAAGGTTCGCCTCTCGGCGAACGCTGATATTGCCGTGACGTTGGAAGAAGAACCGTCAGGCCGGCCCGTCAAGCTGTGATGTGCGGTTCAGACCGTCAAAAACTGACCGGCTGAACTGCCAGTAGCGGAGAGTGCTAAAGAAGCCGCGAACATTCCCATGGGAGTGCTGCGCGCGAGGTTGTATGGTTGGGTTCTCATACGGGTTTTGGACTTATTGTCCAAAAACACCAAGCTTGGACGCCAGTGCAGCAGGAGGGCCGTGATGCAAGAATACGATCTCTACATCAACGCGAAAAAGCCAGCCATCGGCCTCTACGTACGCAAGGGTGCGGGTCTCCCCGACCTCGCCGATAAATCGGATTGGGTCTTCGATGGCACTGCTGCGCAGGATCTGTTGCCTCCGGGCGTGGTGCAAGGTGTCGCCGCGGACGGCCATGCGTTTCGAAACATGGACTGACCTCAACATAGCAACTCAAGAACATCACCGATGTGCCGTAGGGCTTGCCCTGCTGCTGGCCGGATCGCGATTGAACCAAAGGTATTAAACGGATCGAGCATGGTCTCAAGCCTGCCACACCCCGTGTCCCAGTCCGTCGCTGCCAAGCTTACGCGGGCGGCGATATTTCTGGTTGTGACAATCAATCCTGGAACGACGTCCGAGGAAATGGTTCGCGGCTTATGCGCGGATCTTTCGAGCCTGCTGCGGGGCGTGGGGTTTCGCGATCTCGATGGCCAACTGACCTGCGTAATGGGATTTGGCTCTGAGGCCTGGGACCGCCTGTTCGGACCGCCGCGGCCGAAGGACCTCCATCCGTTTCGCGAAATTCGTGGTGTGCATACCGCCGTTTCGACGCCCGGGGACATCCTGTTTCACATCCGTGCTGCGACCATGGATCTGTGTTTTGAGCTGGCGACGCATATCATGTCGCGGCTCAACGGTGCCGTCTCGACCGTCGACGAGGTGCACGGCTTCAAGTTTTTCGATGACCGCGATCTCATTGGCTTTGTGGACGGTACAGAAAATCCGGTGGGGCAGGCTGCCGAAGCGGCCACCCTTGTCGGGGATGAAGATTCGGCCTTTGCTGGCGGCAGCTATGTGATCGTGCAGAAGTATCTGCACGACGTCGCGCGATGGAACAAAGTGCCTGTCGAGGAGCAGGAGAACATCATCGGCCGGCACAAACTGTCCGACATCGAACAGCCTGACTCCGTGAAGAAACCCTACGCGCACAACGTTCTGACGTCGATTGAAGAGAACGGCGAGCAGCTTCAGATCCTGCGCGACAACATGCCGTTCGGCGAGGTGGGCAAGGGTGAATTCGGCACGTATTTCATCGGTTACGCGCGGTCACCGCATCGAATCGAGAAGATGCTGGAGAACATGTTCATCGGCAATCCGCCGGGTACCTACGACCATCTGCTCGATTTCAGCCACACATTGACCGGATGCCTGTTCTTCGTGCCGACGGTGACGTTCCTGGATGATGTCAACCCAGAGGCACAACCGGTTGCCGACACCGACATAAAAGAGGCGCGGGCGCCTGTGGCGTCTCAGCCGAACGCGCGCAGCAACGATGGCTCACTCGGCATTGGATCCCTGAAGAAAGAGGCAGGACATGAATAATCTCCATCGGCACCTCGCGCCTATCTCGGCGGGAGCGTGGGAACAGATCGAACAGGAAGCGTCTCGCACACTCAAGCGTCACCTGGCGGCGCGCCGTGTTGTGGACGTTGTCGGCCCGAAGGGCGTCGATTTCTCGGCTGTGGGGACAGGGCACCTCAAGCAGATTTCAGGGCCGGGCGACGGGATCCAGGCCGCGCAGCGCGACGTAAAGGCCCTCGTCGAACTGCGCGTTCCGTTCGAACTCACGCGTCAGGCGATTGACGACGTGGAGCGCGGCGCAACCGATTCTGACTGGTCGCCTGTCAAGGACGCGGCGCGGAAGATTGCCTTCGCCGAAGATCGTGCGGTTTTCGAAGGATATGCAGCGGCCGCGATCCAGGGTATCCGGGAAGGCAGTAGCAACGCCGCCGTGACGCTTCCGGCCAGTGTGAAGGGCTATCCGGATGCTGTGGCGCAGGCGGTGAGTGAGTTACGGCTTGCTGGATGTGAAGGCCCCTATGCCCTTGTTCTCGGCGGGAACGCCTACACAGCAGCAAGCGGTGGTAGCGACGATGGATATCCAGTGTTCCACCATATCGAGCGTGTGGTGGACGGCGGGATCATCTGGGCGCCGGCGATTGAAGGCGGGTTTGTACTCACCACGCGGGGCGGCGATTTCGAACTGGATATCGGTCAGGATTTCTCGATCGGCTACCTGAGCCATTCCAGCTCTGTCGTTGAACTGTATCTGCAGGAAACCTTCACGTTCCGGCAATTCACCGCCGAGGCGGCAGTTGCGCTTGTGATTCCGAAAAAATGATTGCGGGGATGAGGATGTCGATGCGTGGCCGACGATAAGACCCTTGAAACTTCCGTGCCTCATATTGTGATCGTCGGAGCCGGTTTCGGCGGTCTTGAAGCCGCGCGCGGTCTTGCCGACGCTCCCGTGCGCATCACGATTGTCGATCAGCGCAACCATCACCTGTTTCAACCGCTGCTCTATCAGGTCGCCACCGCGACACTCGCGACCTCGGAAATCGCATGGCCCGTCCGCCATCTCGTCCGCAGACAGAAGAACGTCACGACGCTGCTCGGAAGCGTCGTCGGCGTGAACACCCAGGCGAAGCAGGTTCTGTTGGACGGCGAGGAGCCGATCGCTTTCGATACCCTGATCCTGGCGACGGGAGCCCGCCACGCTTACTTCGGTCACGACGAATGGGAGCCATATGCACCCGGGCTGAAAACGCTTGAGGATGCCACCAAGATCAGGCGGCGGATTCTCGCCGCGTTCGAGCAGGCGGAGTGGGAGACCGATCCGGCGGAGCGCGCCAAATTCCTCACATTTGTGATTATAGGAGCGGGGCCTACCGGCGTGGAACTGGCAGGCACGATCGCCGAGCTTGCGCGGGATACATTGCGCGATGAATTTCGCAATTTTGATACACGAAGCGCGCGGGTCGTCCTTATCGAAGCCGGACCTCGCATCCTTTCGAGCTTTAGCGAGGATCTATCGGATTACGCGCAACGGGCGCTGACGCGTCTCGGTGTCGAGGTCAAACTGGGACATGCTGTTTCAAAGTGCGGAGAAGGCGGGGTCGAACTGGGCGGCGAATTCCTTCCGGCAAAAACCATCATCTGGGCCGCGGGGGTCGCGGCCTCGCCGGCGGCCGAGTGGCTGCATGTGCCAGCCGATCGCGCAGGGCGCGTTCTTGTGGAGCCCGACCTCACGGCGCCGGGTCATCCGGACATCTTTGTCATCGGCGATGCCGCGCATGTCGAATCGGCGGATGGAAAGCTGGTGCCTGGCGTAGCGCCTGCAGCCAAGCAGGAAGGGCAATATGTTGCCCGGAGGATCAAGGAGCGCCTGAGGGGCCGTAATCCAGGCGAGCGGTTCGCATACAAGAACGCGGGCAATCTCGCCACGATCGGCAAGCGCGCCGCCATTGTCGACTTCGGTTGGATCAAGCTCAAAGGCCGGTTGGCTTGGTGGATGTGGGGCGTCGCGCACATTTTCTTTTTGATCGGGCTACGCAATCGCCTGGCCGTCGCGATGAACTGGCTGTGGATTTATATCAGCGGCCAGCGAAGCGCTCGTCTCATCACGCAAGGCAAGACGACGAAGGGCGGCATCTAGGGCGCCTTGATACGGCGAGCGGACGGGGTCTTGAACTGCCGGGTGGATGACCTCCGGATCGCCATCGGAGCCTGGCTGGGTCTATATCAAAGATTCGCATAAGGTATATTATGGAACATAATATACCTAAGCGATTTCAATATGATCTATTCAATAGTAGATAAAATGATCGATATATATTGGGTTATATCTGAAAATACCTCTGCAACTGAACGCTGCTTGCTCCGTGTAATTGGCGCGCAGGCATCTCTACGCTGGCATGCAAGCAAGGTTGTATCGATGGCCGCGTTTGCAGACCGGCCCGATGATTGACCGCAAGGATGGTCATTGTAGAACGAGATAAATGCCTGACCGGACACCGTTGGCGTCCACTGCGTCGGACAAATCATGGAGTCGGGATATGAGCAGCAATCAGGGCCAATACAGCACCGGTCTGGACAAGAACGCTGCCAACTACGTGCCGCTCTCGCCGCTGAGCTTTCTGGCTCGCAGCGCCAGCGTCTATCCGGACCACACCAGCGCCGTTTACGAAGGCCGCAGGTTCACCTGGGCGCAGACCTATGAGCGCTGCAAGCGGTTTGCGTCGTTTCTTGCCAAACGCGGCATTCAGCGTGGCGATACCGTGGCAGCTATGCTGCCGAATATCCCGGCGATGAACGAGGCGCATTTTGCCGTGCCGATGGCCGGCGGCGTTCTCAACGCGCTCAATATCCGGCTCGATGCGGCATCAATCGCATTCCAGCTCGATCACGGCGGCGCCAAGATTATTTTGGTCGACCCTGAGTTCGGCGGCGTGATCTCGGATGCACTCGCCCTGATGAAAGGCCCGAGGCCGCTGGTGATTGATGTCGACGACGCTGCGTTTGCCGGTGGCAAGCGCATTGGCGAACTCGAGTATGAGGCTGCAGTCGCGTCCGGTGACCCGGAGTTCGCGTGGCTGACGCCGGACGACGAATGGGACGCCATTGCGCTCGGCTATACATCCGGCACCACGGGCAATCCCAAGGGCGTCGTCACGCATTACCGCGGCGCCTATCTCAACGCCGTCAGCAATATTCTGGCGGGCAACCTCGGCACGCATCCGATCTATCTCTGGACGCTGCCGATGTTTCACTGCAACGGCTGGTGCTTCCCGTGGACCATCGCAGCGTCGGCCGGTGTCAATGTCTGCCTGCGCAAGGTCGACCCGGCCAAGATTTTCGAGTTGATCAAGGTCCACGGCGTGACTCACATGTGCGGCGCGCCGATCGTCTACAACACGCTGATCAACGCGCCGGATGCTCCCAAGGGCAAGTCTGCGAAGCCAGTTGTGGGACTGATCGCGGGCGCGGCGCCGCCGGTGGCGGTGCTCGAGGGCGCTGAGGGCATCGGCATCAAGCTGACCCACGTCTACGGCCTCACCGAGGTCTATGGCCCCGCCTCCGTTTGCGCCGAACAGCCCGGCTGGGACGAACTGCCGGCAGATCAGCGCGCCCAGCTCAAGCGCCGGCAGGGCGTGCCCTATCCGCTTCAGGAAGCCGTGACGGTGCTTGATCCGGAGACGATGCGTGAGGTGCCGCGCGATGGTGAGACCATCGGCGAGGTCATGTTCCGCGGCAACATCGTCATGAAGGGCTATCTGAAGAACGAGAAGGCCACCAGGGAAGCCTTCGAGGGGGGCTGGTTTCACACCGGCGATCTCGGCGTGCTCGACAAGGACGGCTATGTCATCATCAAGGATCGCTCCAAGGACATCATCATCTCGGGCGGCGAAAACATCTCGTCGGTCGAGGTCGAAGATGTTCTGTACAAGCATCCGGCGGTGCTGTTCGCAGCCGTGGTTGCCAAGCCGGACCCGAAATGGGGCGAGGTGCCCTGCGCCTTCGTCGAACTGAAGGACGGCGCGACCGCGACCGAAGCGGAAATCCTGAGCTACTGCAAAAGCGTGCTGCCGGGATTTAAATCGCCGAAGTCCGTCGTGTTCGGCGCGATCCCGAAGACGTCGACCGGCAAGATCCAGAAATTCGCGCTGCGCGATCAGGCCAATTCTGCGAAGGCGATTTCCGCCTGAACCTCAGGCCTCGATCGCCAGACGCATGCCGTCGTAGCCCGCCTCGACGCCCGGCGGCAATTTGGCTTGCAGCACATCGTAGTCGAGGTCCGAGTGCAGGTTGGTCAAAACCGCACGTCGCGGCTTGAACTTGGCAATCCACGACAGTGCATCGTCGAGACTGAAGTGGCTCGGATGCGGCGCATAGCGCAGCGCATCGATGATCCACAGATCGAGGTTTTCCAGCGCATGGAAACTCTCAGGCGGAATGTCATGAAGATCCGGCGTGTAGGCGGCGTTGCCGATGCGATAGCCCAGCGCCGGAATATTGCCGTGCTGAACCAGGAAAGCGGTCAGGGCGAGGGAGCCGCCCTTCCCCTCAATGCTCTTGGTTTCACCCGCTTCGATTGATCGCTTTTCCAGGATCGCAGGATAGTCGCTGCCTGGCGCTTGCTCGAAGCAATACGAGAAACGCAGCAGGATATCCTTACCCGTAGACTTGTTCAGATAGACCGGAATCCGCTTGCGCTGATGCAGCACCACCGAACGCAGATCGTCGATGCCATGGGTCTGGTCGGCGTGCTCGTGCGTCAGAAAGGTCGCCTCAAGGTGATCCACGTTGGCGTCGATCAACTGCTCGCGCAGGTCCGGCGAGGTATCGATCAGGACGCGCGTCAGACCGTTGGCACCGCCCTTCTCGGCCAGCAGCGAACAGCGCCGGCGGCGGTTTTTCGGATTGTTCGGATCGCACGCGCCCCAGCCAAGCGCGGGGCGCGGCACGCCGGCGGACGATCCGGAGCCGAGGATTGTCAGGATCACCGTCATGCAGCTTTTGCGTCCGGGCGCGGGACCTTGTTGAACAGCCGGAAGAAGTTCTCCGTGGTTTGCCGCGCGATTTCGTCGAGCGTAACGCCGCGCGTTTCTGCCAGCACTCTTGCGGTCTCGACAACGAAAGACGGCTCGTTTCGTTTGCCTCGGAATTTGCCCGGCGCGAGATACGGCGCGTCGGTTTCCACCATGATCCGGTCCGCAGGGAGTTCAGCGGCGATGTCCCGGATGGCCTGCGAATTCTTGAACGTCAGGATACCGGTGAAGGAAATCGAGAGACCAAGTCCAATGGCCTTCATCGCAAGCTCGCGCCCGCCTGTGTAGCAATGCAGCACAGCCTTGAATGGTCCCTTCGCGATTTCGTCTTCAAGAATGCGGCCGCAGGCTTCATCCGCTTCGCGGGTGTGGATTACAAGCGGCAATCCGGTCGCACGGGCTGCTGCGATATGAGCACGGAAGCCCCGCTCCTGTGCTTCCGGCGACCCGTCCTTGTAGAAATTGTCCAGCCCCGCCTCTCCCAGCGCCACGACCTTCGGATGCTTCGTGAGCGCGATCAGCTCGTCCGAGGTGATACCGTCTTCTTCATCCGCATTGTGAGGATGGGTACCCACAGAGCAATAGACATTTGGGAATCGTGCAGCGATCTCCAGCAATCCGTTGATCTTGCGCACCCGCGTGGAGATGGTGACGATCCGGCCAACACCGGCGGCCTCGGCGCGCGCGACAATGGCGTCGAGGTCTTCGGCGAAGTCGGGAAAATCGAGATGGCAGTGGCTGTCGACAAGCATCAGGCTTTGGCCGCTCCGGCTTCCGGGGGATCGATGTAACGCGGAAAGACCGGCGCGGGTGGCGGCAGTTGCGAACCGCCCTTGATCCGGGTGGCGAGGGCTACGAAGTCGCGCGCGTCTGGCGAGACGCCAAGGATGTCGAGCAGCTTCGCGCACGCATCGGGCATCGCCGGCTGCGCAAGAATCGCGATCTGCCGGACGACTTCGGCGGTGACATACAGCACGGTCTTCTGACGTGCCGGATCGGTCTTGGCGAGCGCCCACGGCGCCTCCCCCGCGAAATAGCGGTTGGCTTCGGCCACCACAGCCCAGATCGCATTCAGCGCGTGATGGATCTGCTGCGTGGCCATGGCCGTGCGGGCCTGCTCGAGCATGCCGTCAGCCATCGCGAGAATGGCCTTGTCGTTGTCGCTGAATGCGCCCGGCTCCGGCAGCAAGCCCCCGTACTGCTTGCCGATCATCGACAGCGAACGCTGCGCGAGATTGCCGAGGTCGTTGGCGAGGTCTGCATTGGTGCGCGCGACAATGGCCTCGTGGTTGTAGTTGCCGTCCTGGCCGAACGGCACCTCGCGCAGGAAGAAATAGCGCAGTTGATCGACGCCGTATTGATCCGCCAGATTGAACGGATCGACGACATTGCCGACCGACTTCGACATTTTTTCGCCGCGGTTGAACAGGAAGCCGTGCGCGAAGACGCGCTTCTGCACTGGAATACCCGCCGACATCAGGAACGCCGGCCAGTACACGGCGTGAAAGCGGATAATGTCCTTGCCGATAATATGAACATCCGCGGGCCAGTAGCGCCAGTTCTTGTCGCCCTCGTCCGGGAAACCGACGCCGGTGATGTAGTTGGTCAGCGCATCGACCCACACGTACATCACGTGCTCTTCGTCGCCTGGCACCTTCACGCCCCAGTCGAACGTGGTGCGCGAGATCGAAAGATCCTTCAGCCCGCTTTTGACAAAGCTGATCACTTCATTCTTGCGCGAGTCAGGCCCGATGAAATCCGGCTGGTTCTCGTAAAGCGCCAGCAGCTTGTCCTGATAGGCTGAGAGCTTGAAAAAGTAGCTCTTCTCCTCGACCCATTCGACCGGGGTGCCCTGCGGCCCGCGCCGCACCTTGTCCTCGCCGACGACAGTCTCGTCCGCGGCGTAGTAGGCTTCGTCGCGCACGGAATACCAGCCGGCGTAGCTGTCGAGATAGATGTCGCCGTTCGTGGCCATCCGCTTCCAGATTTCCTGCGTCGATTCGTGGTGCTGCTTTTCGGAGGTGCGGATGAAGCGATCGAACGAAATGTTCAGGCGCTGATCCATCTCCTTGAACCGCGCCGCATTGCGCGTCGCGAGGTCCATCGGCGTCATATTTTCCTTCTGCGCCGTCTGGATCATCTTCTGGCCGTGCTCGTCGGTGCCGGTCAGAAAGAACACGTCCTTGCCGTCGAGACGCTGGAAGCGCGCGAGCGCGTCCGTCGCAATCGCCTCATAAGCGTGGCCGATATGCGGGACGCCGTTCGGATAAGCGATGGCGGTTGTGATGTAGAAGGTCTGACGGGACATATGTGACTTCTGCAATCGCAAGGTCTGCGAAGGCCCTTTCCGTAAACGTCGATTGTGCCATTACTTGCGCGGAAATCCGACCGACGGGCGGTTAACGCGTGGCCTCGGCCAGCATGCCAAATACCGAGAAAACCAGAGGTTTTCGCTCCAGATTGAAGCTTTCCGTGTCGCGTGCGGCACTGTTGATCTTTTCCCATACCTCGGCAAGCCGTGCAAGGCGCGGCAGGTTTGAGCCCGCGTCCGGCGCATGGAGGTGCCCCGTCAGCCAGCGGTCAATGGTGTCAACGAAAGCCTTCAGTCCGACACGGTCGTTGAGCGGCAGCGCGTCACCAAGGGCGTGGAGCGCCCGCTGATCGAGCTGCGGCAAGCGATTCAGCAGTTCGAGCGTACGCTGGTGGAGCCCGAGCGATTGCCCGCCAAGCAAGGTGAGTGCGCGGGCCACGCTCCCCTCCGCCGCGTCTGCCGCCTCCCCCAGCGCATGATCGCTGCGGTTCAATCCGGCTGCTTCCGCGGCTGCCTGGATCACATCCTCCGTCGCCAGAGGCCGCAGTGGGAGTTTCCGGCAACGGGACTGAATGGTGGCGAGCACACGCGCAGGAGCGTGACTGATGAGCAGAAACAGTGACCGCGCCGGCGGCTCTTCGAGAATTTTGAGCAGCGCGTTGGAGGCGTTGGCGTTGAGTTCATCGACGGTGTCGACCACACAGACACGCCAGCCACCGACAGAAGCTGCGGTCGAACCGAAAAAGCCGATGGTTTCGCGCGACTCGTCCACCGTGATGACGGTCCGCATCGTGCCCTTTTCGTTGGCGGTGCGCTCCAGCGTCAGCAATCCGCCGTGGCTGCCGTTTGCGACCTGGCGCGCGACGGGATCATCCTGATCGACGTACAGACTATCGGCATCCTGTACAGATCGTGCGGAGGGGTCGGAATGCGCAAGCACGAACCGCGCCATGCGATAGGCCAGTGTCGCCTTGCCGATGCCCTGCGCGCCGCCGATCAGCCATGCATGAGGAATGCGACCACTGCGATAGGCCGTCAGCAATGTCTGCTCGGCATCCCGATGACCGAAAAGGGCCGTCGTTTCACGCGGAGCGCGGATAGATGTCTCAGGTTCGGCCGTGCGAGCGCTCATGCCTTGGTGGTCTCGCGGACGGAGGCCACAGAGAACAGGTGATCGCGCAGCGCCTTCCAGACTCGCTCCGCAACCGTCCTGGGATCGGCATCGGCATCAACCAGCGCGCAGCGCTGCGGATCGCTCTCGGCGATCTTGCGATAAGCTTCGCGCAGCTTCTCGTGAAAGCTCACGCCCTCACCTTCGAAACGGTCAGGAACCGCAGTCCCTCGCCGCTTGAGCGCGCGCTCCATTCCGACTGAAACCGGAACGTCGAGGATCACCGTGAGATCTGGCTTGAGATTGCCGATAGTCACACGCTCCATCGCCCGGATCAGTGTCGGATCGACCTTGCCCAGTTCGCCCTGATAGACGCGGGTGGAATCCGTGAAGCGATCGCACAGCACCCAGAGCCCCTGCACGAGCGCCGGTTCGATCACCTGACTGACATGATCGTCGCGCGCGGCGGCGAACAGCAGCGACTCCGTCTCGGGACCGAATGCCTTGGCCATTCCCGAGAGCAGCAGATGCCGCACGATTTCCGCACCGGCCGAGCCGCCCGGTTCGCGGGTTGTGATCGTCCGCAGCTTGGCCGCGTTGAGACGATCCGCCAGCAATTGGATCTGCGTCGACTTGCCGGAACCCTCGCCGCCTTCAAAGGTGATGAAGCGGCCGCGCGGCGGCTGTCGCGGTTTGACAGCGTCGGTCATGTCAAAGCTTCTCCGCGCCGGCGCGGAACAGCCCGATGACGAGCTCGCTGGCGCCGTCGATGGCGCGGCGGGTGGTCGAGCCCGTCTCGATCGTTTCCGCTGCGACCAGCGGAGATTCCAGTGCGATGTTGCTGCCGCGCCAGACCTTGAGCGTGCCTATCCGCTGACCCGGCTGGATCGGCGCGCGCACCGGCCCCGTATAGACAATGCGGGCGATCAGTTTGTCGGTGCCGTTCCGTTGCACCATCACCTTGATCGGCTCCGGGCTCGCCAGTTTGACGGAGCGTGAATCACCGCCGAACACCTTGGCGTAACCGATAGTCTGATCCTTGTCGAACAGCGTCCGTGCCTCGAAATTGCGGAAACCCCATTCGAGCAGCTTCTTCGCCTCGGCGGCACGATCATCGGCATCTTCAAGTCCGTTGACCACCACGATCAGCCGCATGCCATTTTGTACGGCAGAGCCTACCATGCCGTAGCCGCCCTCCTTGGTGTAGCCGGTCTTCAGTCCGTCCGCGCCTTCGAGCATGGTCAGCAGCGGATTACGGTTCTGCTGGCGGATTTTGTTCCAGGTGAATTCGCGCTCGCCGAACAGCTTGTAGTTATCGGGATAGGTCAGGATGATGTGCCGCGCGAGCATGCCCAGTTCGCGCACGGTCATCTTGTTGACCGGGTCCGGCAGACCGTTGGAATTTCCGAACGTCGATTTTGTCAGGCCGAGTTCACGCGCGCGTTTGGTCATCAGCGCAACGAAGTCGCGTTCGCTGCCCGCGATGCCTTCCGCCAGCGCGATGCAGGAGTCGTTGCCGCTCTGGATCAGCGCGCCGTGCAAAAGATCGTCGACGCTGACCTTGCTGTTGATCGCGGCGAACATGGTCGAGCCGCCGGACGGCGCCCCACCCTTTCGCCAGGCGTATTCGCTGATCCGGTACTCGTCGGTCAGCTTGATGTCGCCCTTCTTCAGCGCGTTGAAAACAACCTCAGCGGTCATCAGCTTCATCATGCTGGACGGTGCGCGGAGTTCGTCGGAGTTCTTCTCGAAAAGAATACTGCCGGACTTTGCCTCGATCAGGATCGCGGTCGGGGCATCGATCTCGTAGCCCTCGTCCTTTTTGGCACCCTGCACGCTGTTGTTGGCTGCATGGACCCCGCCACCAAGCGCCAGACCAGCCATCACGAGGACCGCGGCAAGCGGCCAGAACCGCCCATACGGACGCCCGCTACTCCGGGATGTTCTGAGAATGGCTGCCATGTTGAGTTTCCTGAGGATCGCCTTGTAACAGTTGGGCTGATACCAAACAACGGACAGCTAGCCGCTTCGGTGTGCTCTCGGCCTTCAATATGTTGAAAAGAGGCAGAAAATCGATGTCGTCATCGCGAATGATCTCAGCCAACGGCATTGAGATTTTTGTGACCGAACAGGGTTCCGGCCCGCTGGTACTGCTGTGTCATGGATGGCCCGAACTCTCCCATTCGTGGAGGCATCAGTTGCCGGCCATCGCGGCTGCCGGTTTCCATGTCGTCGCACCCGACATGCGTGGTTTCGGGCGGACATCCGCTCCCGAAAGTATCGATGCCTACTCGATCTTCGATATGGTCGGCGACATGGTCGCGCTGGTGGCGGCGCTGGGCGAAACCAAAGCGATCATTATTGGCCACGATTGGGGCGCGCCTGTCGCGTGGCACGCCGCCCTGTTCAGGCCGGATATCTTCACGGCCGTCGGCGGGCTGAGCGTTGCGCCGCCATTCAGGGGGCGCGAGCGGCCGCTGGATGCGCTGGCCAAAAGCGGCGTCACCAACTTTTACTGGCAGTATTTCCAGAAGCCGGGCGTCGCCGAAGCCGAGTTCGAGCGCGATGTCGATTACACCATGCGCGCGGTAACCTTCGGCGTCGATGCCTCGCTATTCCTGAAGGACGGGCACGGCTTTCTGGGCGACACGACAATCCCGCGCCCCCTGCCCGCATGGGTCAGCGAGCAGGACCACGCGCATGTCGTCGAAACGTACCGTCGGACGGGGTTTCGCGGCGGCCTGAACTGGTATCGTAACATCGATCGGAACTGGGAACTGACGGCCCCTTGGCAGGGCGCGAAAATCCATCAGCCGTCGATCTTCATCGCCGGTGCCAACGATTCCGTCGTCACCGGCATTCTCGGCGGAAAGCGCGTGACCGAAATGGACCGCGTGCTGCCAAATCTGAAGCGCAAGCTGATCATCGAAGGTGCAGGCCACTGGATCCAGCAGGAGCGCCCCGACGAGGTGAACGCGGCTCTGGTCGAATTCCTGAAGGGTGTGCGGGGCTGATCGCGGGGCGCGTGGGGCTCAGTAGAGCCCGCGGCCGGACATCAGGTAGAGGCTGTTGTCGCGAGATGCTGGCGCATAGGCCGCAACCGGCCTTGTCGTCGCGGGAGCTTCCTCGGCAGCCTCCTCGACCTCAGCCGGAGCACTGCGTTGGAAGCGGCGTCCGCCAGGCCGCGCGGCGCGCGACGCCGAGACCTCGGATGCACCTGCCGCAGCCAGGTCTTCCTTTGTATTGCCGAGTGTATAGGGCCGCCCGGTGGGCAGCGGAACGTCACCCCGGGTCACCCCGCGGGAGGGTGAAGGCGTCATGTCCGGGATGAAGGCGCGGGCCGAGGCGACGCGCACGGTCGATGGTGCGGGCGCAGGTTCGCCGGTCCGCAGCGTTGCCATCAACTGGCGGTCGTCCGATCCTTCCAGCGGCGCGCGGCCGACATACTCGACCCGGACCCGGCCAACGCCGTTTTCGCGGAATTCGAGCAGCTTGGCGGCGGTGTTGGAGACGTCGATGAGCCGGTTGCCATGATACGGCCCGCGATCGTTGACGCGGACGACGACCGATTTGCCGTTGGCCAGATTGGTGACGCGCGCGTAGCTCGGCAGCGGCATGGTCGGATGGGCGGCGGTGAGCGACGTCATGTCGAACACCTCGCCATTGGCGGTCAGGCGGCCGTGGAAGGCATCGCCGTACCAGGAAGCCATTCCTTCGGCGCGATAGTTCGGGTTTTCTTCGGGAACGTAGGTCCGGCCAGCGACGACATAAGGCTTGCCGACGCGATAAGTGCCGCCGCCCCGTGGGACAGCCTCGCCGAAATCGACCACGCGAGGACTGCTGGAGACGCCGTATTTGGGGTCGACACGGCTGGAAAGCTTGTTCGACGAGGCGCAATTGGCGACCAGCAGGCACAAGGCTCCCGCTGCCGCGATACGCGCGGCCGCCCCGCCCGATTCCGTGACCCAAATCCCCATAGAACCCCAAATAGCATCTTTCGCGGCCGCTTGCCTACCGGGCACCGCGAGGCCGGATGATGGCACTCATACGCCGCTTACCTTAACTCATTGCTTCCATGCCGAAAACGCCCTGAAGCGCGAGGTGGTAAACCGGAGATTGATTTTGTGGGACGTCCAGACAACCTGTGGTCGCCGCATGGCCGAACCTGACCGCTTGAGGGCGGCGTTCGGCAGGCACGCTTTTGCCGCCCCTGTTGCCGGTGCGTGACACACTTCAATTGGGGCGGCCCGGTCGTCGCCAAGTACTGATAGCGTAAGCCTCCTCTCCTCCCGCGTTGAAAACTTAAACCCGGCCTTGCGCCGGGTTTTGGTTTTGACGGGTGCAAGGTCTGGCAGACGCCGTAACTATGCCGACGCGGACCGTGTGAGATATCGCTTACGCGGAATGATGGCGGAAGGGGTGGGATTCGAACCCACGGTGCCCTTGCAGGCACGCCGGTTTTCAAGACCGGTGCCTTAAACCACTCGGCCACCCTTCCTGCGCTCTGAACACCAGCACTTAGCAAAGCGGAAGAGGCAGCGAAAGAGGTGATTGCCCTGAAAGGGCGCTCCTTGATTGACCATAGGATGTTGGCGCCTTGTCGGGCAACCCGTCCCCGGGCCGCGCCTAACTCTGGTTCATCAAGCAACGATAAAGTCGCCGGCCGTCAGCGAATGGACACCGTGAAGCTTGATATCGATGGGGCCACCCGAACACATTCGCATACACCAGCGTTGCATCGGCAGTCTGCGTTCAGCAGATCGATCGTGGTGTCGCTGTACGTGAGTTGCAGCCCCTCGGAGCCCAGATGCGTGATGTTGAATGCATCGTATGGTGCATAGCTGGGAGAACCGCTGAGCAAAACCGTTCTCGTGCCGCCGCCAGCAAAGGCGACGGTCTCACGCTGGCAGTGGCACGCCGGGTTGCTTGTCGAACCTGTGCGCCAGCCAGGACGAGATCGTCGCCGGGACAAATCCGACAAGTCCGTAGAGCAGATAGTGCTTGAGCCCCGTCTCGCTCCCTAGCGTGCCGTAAAGAATTGCCGTTGCGCAAAATGCGACGAGACCGGTGAGGAACATCCGAGGGACCGTACCAATTCTCCTGACATGGAAGAGAATGTCGTCGACAGCGCCGATCATCAGCGCCGGGATGATCCCGAACAGGTAGTTGTAGGGGATTGTCATCAGCAGGACCTTGAACAGTTTCTTCACAACATCGGCTCCGTCCCAATAGCCTTCCGGTGTCCCGAGAACGAGAAGGAAAAAGCCTGCCACCAACGGTCCTATGGCTGCGAAGATGATGTATCGTTTCATTCCATCCCTCACCCTGCCCGGCCTTCACGCATTCAGATTGTTGCGGGCAATTCCGCTCATAAGAAAACGAGAAAAGAATCCGCGCAAGTGGCTAAGCTCCGGACCGGTTCGTCGCGGCCATAGGCCGGAGCGGCAGGTCTTGCGCCCCATGCCATAACTTGATGCCCGAGCGGTCGGCAGCCCTTACCGCGCGCCCTTGAGGGTGCATGACGTGGAACATGTCGTTTTCACCCCTGCGCTACAGGCCTGACAGACGGCCATGCATTGCTCGAGGTTCTTTGGATCATAGGGGCTGTAGAGTTTTGTTGCACATGCGAGCGAAGCTTCGGGTTGTTCTTGCTTGATCCCGAACGATTGCAACGCAATAAAAACCAGAGCCACCAGGCCGACACCAATGGTCATGAAAATGATCGCGCCGCGGACCACGCGCGACCGCTCGTGTCGCTCAGCCTTGGTCGTTCCACCAATATGACTGCCGGTCACCGGAGGGCTCCTCCTGCAACCCAACGCACCGGATACGGAGGCGGTTCCAAGTCGGACCGCCCGCCGCTGAAGTCAGGCAAGCCGTTGCTTTCCGGGCTTCTGTCTCAATTGGCTCTGGTTAATCAAGGATTAAAGGCGCGTCCCGGCATTCGTGCTTTGATTCAAATTTTCCGAAACTTTCGCCCGGTAGGAATACGCTTTGATCAGGGAGTGAAGCCAATGGCTGTTTTCAGAAAAGAATCCCGCAAGCCCCGCCATACCATGCGGCACGACGCGTGGATGCTGCTCGACGGCGGATTTGCGAAACGCAATTGCACTATCCTGGATCTGTCGTCGGGTGGTGCGCGCATCAAGCTCATCGATACCGGGCCGATCGGACACAACCTCAGCCTGGCGCTGACGGGTGACGTGCGAAAGGTGACGCACTGCCGGTTGATCTGGCGAAAGGACAAGATCATTGGCGTGGAGTTCAGGGGGCGCACCTGATGCGTCCCTGTGTCAGTTTCTACTAACGGAGAGGTGGCTGAGTGGCTTAAGGCACCGCGTGCGGTACACGGGCAACCGTGTCGGAGGTTCGAATCCTTCCCCTCTCCGCCATTATCTTTCGATGCCCAGGTAAACCTCAGCGACGGTTGCGTTTGCTGCTCGTGGTGGCTGGCTCGACCTCAACGGGATAAGCGGCGGCGCCACGGCGAAACGCCAAGCGCCAGTTCGGAGCGCAAGACCCGTTCAGGCCACCAGTGCTCGCCTGACATTGGGCCATCGTGGAGTAATCGCATTGCTCGATTGCACCGCTCCAGCCCGAAGCATAGGTCATGCAATAGGGGTATTCGGTCGCATGGGCCGGAGCCTGACCGAGAAAAAAGAAGCCAGTGAGCGCCAGCGGCGCAAGATAAAGGTAACGCATGTTGTCCTCGATTCGTGTTGGCCGCATGAGACACCAGCGCGGGTCCCGGCTCAAGCCAACGCGGTTCGCCTGCTCGCAGGTCAGAGAATTGGCTCTATCTTAGGCCGGTTTCTGCGGCCCGAAATCACGTATGCGTGTTGCGGTTCGATGCCATCAGCCGGATGGGTGTCGTCGAAGGAAGAGCAGCATGGATCTGTCACCGAATGATGTCACCTTCGTTTGTTCTTTGCGGATTCCTCGTTATGCCGGTTACACTGCTCATGAGGTCGCCTTTTCGGGGACCAGATCATGCCTCAGCGCCTAGCCAATATCAGGAGAAGCCGTGAGCGATCCGGAACAGGACAATCGAAAGCGTAATCAAAAAATCGCCGAGAACGAAGCCAAGCGCGAGCTGAAGAGTGACATCCGGCTCTCGACCTGGGCGATCGGCGTAGCCGTTGTTATTGGCCTGATCGTTCTGGCGATCTTTCTGAAGAGGTAGACTTTCGACGTCCTATTTGTTGAACGTCATGTCCACACATTTCAGGACATCCGGTCCGACGCCGACGCTTAGCAGAATGCAGCCCTTGGCGCTGAGCTTGGTGCTGTCGCTGACCCAGATCGCGGTCCCACCAGACCCAAAGAATGAATTCGTATTGGGTGGTTCGGTTTCAGTCGCATCGAACTGGTAGCTGGAATCGCTGGGGAAGATACGCGCCTTCAATTTACAATCGCCGTCGGTATCGACCTTGAGAACTTCCTTGTTGTCGCGGGTGACGCCGACGCTGACCTGACAGCGATAGAATTCGGATGTCTTTGTATTAAAAATGTAAGCAAATGATTTGCAGGAAATGTTTTGAAGCTTGCCGGCGTTCAGTCCGCGGCCGCAGGATATCCGCTGGTTGCTGCTGAGCTTGATGTCGTCTGCCGCGCGCGCTCCGGAAAGACCCGCGGAGACAGTCAGCGCCAGAGCCGGCATAACTCCAAGAAAGAATCCACGAAATTTCTTCATCGATTGACCCCTATTATCCGTGCGTGCTGCGGCGAAAATCATGCCGGGCACCGCACGTCCGGCGTAACTCTAATGTAGTTTTTGGCGGTAGGCCATCGGCGGATCCGGGCTCACCCATGTGCCAGTGCCTGCGCCCTTAACTGTTCAACAACATTCAACAGGCGGCTTTGCCCTTGTTCGCCGATGGCCGCTTCGCGCGCCTCCTGAATGGCGTCGCCGAGCCTCGGGAGCGGGAGATCCCCATCGCATGTCGGTTTCACCAGACGGTCGATGATGACATTCCATTCGGCCAACCCGTTCTGATAGGCATCGCCGTGTCCCTTAATGAGGTTGGCGGTTCTCACAATCGCGACGGTCGCTTCCGGCTGCTTCACCAGACTGCGATCGACCATGTGCAGCCATCGCTCCACCCACACCCGCTCCAGCTTGAAGCGCTCGGAAAAGGGGCGTGTGATCCGCGCCGCGGCCAGCCATTTCAATCGTTGAAGCTTGAACCTGGTTCTCGAACTAAACCGCAATGTGACACTTCTGCGTGCGAGCTTTGCAAGACGCAGGCGCTGAAATAGATCGAGAGCCGGGGCTGCCGCCTTCGGCGGAAGCATCGGGATGACCTCGTCCCAGCGGAATTTTTCAACCCGATCGAGGGACAGCGGGTTGGGTTCGGCAGTCGCGCCGCCCGCTTCCGCCAGCTTCAATTCTGCGATGCGGATCGGATCCTCGAAATGCATCCGGTCCGACAACAACTGCGCCAGTTCCGCCAGGTTAGGCACATGGTGCGCGGCTGGACCGACATACCGTTCGATCCGCTCAAGATACGCCAGCGCGTAATCCGGGTCCTGATAATCGATCAGCGAATGGACGGCTTGGCTGACAATGGGAGCCACGTCCGCAGGCAACTGGGACATCAGCCGCGCCAGCGCCGCGCGGGCGACTCGCGGATTTCGTGTCTCTTCGCCGAAATATCGTTCCTTCAGCAACCGGAACGGCGACGGCGGAACTTTGACTCGAATCTTCACGAGGTCGCCTGTGCGCCGGTTTCGGCAAGCTGCGCCTCCAGCCTTCCGAGATTCTGGAATAGCCGCGCGCTGACCAGCCTCAGGAAGTAAAAGCCGAATGCGGGATTTTGGACGTAGAGCTCCTCGACCTTTTGATAGGTCACGCTAAGGATGATCCCGCCCTCAAGGCATTCCAGCGTTTGAGTCCGCTTGTTGGATGGCGAGAGCATGCCGAGTTCGCCGACGATGGCGCCCTTCGGCAGTTCGATCCCCGACTCCACAAGCCGGAAACGTCCGCTGACGATGTAGAACATCTCCTCGGCCTTCTCGTACTTGTAGAAAAGTATCTCGCCGGCCTTGCATTTGCGCTCGGTCATGAACGGCTTCAGCCACGCCATGGACAGATCGCTGTTGACCGACTTCTTTACTTCGCGGACCAGCAGCAGCATTTCCCGCAGCCGGTAGACGTTAAGCGGCAGCAGGATCATGTGCAGCACCATCACCGGATAGTGATGATGAACCACTGAAAATCCGATGAGCAGAACGTTGGTGAGAATGCCGAAGATGCGAAGCGGGATCATCGTCCGCATGGTGTATCCGGCCACCACAAACGCGGACGCGATAAAGCCGCCGGCGCCGGAAACGAGTCCTGACATATCCATCGGAATCAACCTGATGCTAAAGGAAATCTGGTATCAATTATGCCGCGCCGCGCCTTATGCGACAACGGTTCCGGCGTGGTGGTTCGCAAGTCCGCATGGTATCCGGCGCGCCCCGACAGCGGACCTGCGAACCAAAACCACACCAAAATCATATATTCTTCCGGTGTCCCTTAAAATTCGACGTTCGTAACGAACGTGCTGTAAAATGAAGCGAACGCCGGATTTGGGACACGGATCGGCCGATGTGTTAATCGGACCCAAGTCTTGTGCCAAAATCCGTGCTGAGCGCGCTGCCAAAACATGCGCTCCGCTCAAATCTCAATTGACAGCCCTTCCCTTGCTACCACGGTCCCCGGCCGCGCCTTCGCGGCGGCAGCGGCAATACGGTCCATCTCGTCATCGTCGTGTTCGGGATCGTGGTGAAACAGATAGAGCTTGCCAACCCCCGCTTCATTGGCCAGGCGGACGGCCTGCTGCCAGCTTGAGTGCCCCCAGCCGACATGCTCGGGCAACTCCTCGTCGGTGTATGTCGTGTCGATGATGACAATCGACGCGTCGCGTGCGAGTTCGACCAGCCCCGGATCGATTTCATCGGCACTGAGTTCGGTGTCTGTGATGTAGGCCATGGCGCGGCCGCCAAACTCGACGCGGTATCCAGTTGCACCGCCGGGATGATTGAGCGCCGCAGTCATCACCTTGATGCCCGGCCGCGGTGTCAGAATGTCACCCGGTTCGAAGTCGGTGAATTCGACCTTGCCATGGGCGGCTTCCAGTTCGATTGGAAACAATGGATAGCTCATCAGCTTCCGGACGGTTTCCTGCACACCGCCTGCGGCCTTCAGATTACCAGCCCAGAGACGCAACCGGTTTCCGGTCATGAAGGCCGGCACGAAGAATGGAAGGCCAATCAAATGATCGATATGGCAGTGACTCAAAAACAAATCGATGTCGGTCGGCTCTGCTTCTTCCGCCAGTTCGAGACCGAGCATGCGCAGTCCCGATCCTGCATCGAAGACCAAACGATGGTCACCGCAGCGAACTTCGACGCATGACGTATTGCCGCCATACCGCACGGTATTGGGGCCTGGACACGGAATGCTCCCACGAACACCCCAGAAACGCACGGACATTGTGGTCGGCATAAAAAAACTCAATGAACCCTTCGGGAGAATTGCATGCCGCTGTCATCTTCACCAACACGATACCGCGTACTGTTCACCAAAAAAATGGCTTGCCATGCCGGACCGCGATGGGTAGCGCGGCGGCGTTTTGCCTCACCCATCATTTGGTTGTCAGGGCGAAGACGCCGTTCCAGTCATCCGGTGGCGGGGTTTCCTGGAACGCCTTGATACGCTCGAAATAGAGGTCGTACAACGTGGTGAAGGTCTTTGCTTCGTCGGCAATACGCGCTTTCGCAATCGCAGCAAGCGCCCCCTCCCAGTCGCGGCTGCGATAACACGCCAGCATCTCGATGGAGAGATTGCGAAGCCGTTGAAACTGTCCGGAATTTGCGACGTCCTCCCGCCCGACGATCGCATAAATCACCTCGGGCTCCTTCTTGCCTTTCACGGTGATGAAGTCGAGTTCGAGAATTGCGAACTTGTCCTTGGCCGCCAGCGCCGTCGCGGAGCCCGCGATGATAGGCACGCCGTAGGACTTCGACTGTCCCTCGAGCCGCGAGGCAAGGTTCACGCTGTCACCCAGCACCGAATAATCGAAACGCAAATTCGATCCCATGTTTCCGACGACGCAGGTGCCCGTGTTCAAGCCGATACCGACTTTCATCGGGATAAACGGCTTGCCGGCTTCATTCGCTTCGCGTTCGCGTTCGACATTCAGCACTTCGATGCGATCGATCATGTCGAGCGCCGCATTGCAGGCGTTGATCTGATGCTGCTGATCGCTCAACGGCGCATTCCAGAACGCCATGATGGCATCACCCATGTACTTGTCGATAGTGCCCTTGCGATCGAGGATTGCGTTGGTCAGCGGCGTCAGAAACCTGTTCATCAGCGACGTCAGGCCCTGGGGGTCGCTCTTGAACGACTCCGAGATAGTGGTGAAACCGCGCACGTCGCTGAACATGATGGTCATGTCTCGCTCCTCGCCGCCGAGCACCAGCTTTTCCGGCGACTGCGCCAGTTGCTCGACAAGCGCCGGCGACAGGTACTGACCGAAGGCCGAGCGGATGCGGCGGCGCTGGGCCTGCTCGCGGAAATAGCTGCTGAACACCAGCACGAGATAAATCGACGTGCTTGCAATCAACGGGAATGTGAAGTCGAACAGCAATCGGTGTTCGGCGAAAAAATACCAAGACGTAGCGACCATGATGGCGACGATCACGCCACCGAAGATGACGAGCATGATGGCGCTGAGAATGGGCGCAAGCCAGATAATAGCCAGTCCGAACAGGATCGCGGCCAGCAGCTCGGCGCCGATTGCGTAGTTCGGCTGCGACAGCACCGTCCGGGTCAGCGCGCTTTCAAGCACCTGGGCATGGACCTCCACACCCGGCATGACCGGATCGAGCGGAGTGGTCTTCACATCCAGCAGTCCGACGGCAGAGGTGCCGATCAGGATGAGCTTGCGCGAGATCAGGTCGGCACCGGCCTTGCCCTCCAGTACATCGGCCGCGGACACATAACGCGCCGGATCGTGCTTGGCGAAATGCACCCAGAGCTGGCCGTTCCGATCGGTGGGAAGTTCAAAGCCGGGGACCGCGACGCTCTTCACGCCCGCCTCGTCCGACTTGACAAGAATGGTGTCGGCTTTGGTGACAATGCGCAGCATCTCGAACGTCAGCGAGGGCATCAATTCGCCCTGCGCCAACATGATCATCGGGACCCGGCGGACGATGCCGTCGCGCTCGGTGCGGATGGTGAACAGTCCGCGCCCGGGGGCCGCCTCTTCGAGCACCGGGATGTTCCGGAGCAGTCCAGGAAATTGGAGAAGGAACGGACGCGGATCCTCGCCCAAGGTCGCTAACCCTGTCAAAGGCAGGTTCAGTTCCGGCTGGGGCACGAACTTTGGCAGGCCGGATTCGCCGAGAACGGCGGGTGATTTGCGCAGGACATCCGCAAGCACCTGATCGTTGCTGGGCAACGCCCGCAATTTCATCCGGCTCTGTTCGTCCAGATCACGAAACGCATCCGCAGCCAGTCCCGGCGACAGCCGGTCCGCTTCGGCGAACACGATATCGAAGGCAATGGCTGCCGCGCCGAGATCGGTCAACCGCTGAACAAGATCGGCCACACGGGTCCGTGGCCACGGCCATTGCCCGTATTTCGCAAGGCTCTTTTCATCGATGTCGATGATCACGACAGGACGTTGCGTGGTCTGCCTTGGCTTGAGAATTTGATATCCATCGAAGACGCGGACGCGCAGCTCTTCAAGCGGAATCGGATCAGCGACCCGAACGCCAAGAAACGCTATCAGCAGCAGAAAGGCCAGCAGCCGGCCGTAGCCGAACTGCCTGGCGTACAAACGGATACGCGCAATCAACCGGACTGACGATTTCAATGCCGCTCGCATCATGCCGCTAAAACCGGTACCGTCACTTCTCGCGGAATGCGCGCATGAGCTGGTCGCTCAGCGGCTTCGCGAGATAGGATATCATGGTGCGTTCGCCGGTCTGCACAAAGGCCTCGACCGGCATGCCCGGGATCAATTTGACATCCCCGAGCTTCGCCACTTCTTCCGCCGGCATCGATACACGAATGGTGTAATAGCTCTGGCCGGTGCGCTGGTCCGTGGTGGTGTCGGGGGAGATCCGGCTGACCGTCCCGTTCAACTCCGGTGTGGTGCGCTGGTTGAAGGCCGAGAGCCGCAGCAGCGTCTTCTGCCCGATTCTCAGTTGATCGATGTCCTGCGGGTTCACCTTGGCCTCGACCGACAGGTTATCGGACTCAGGGACGATCAGCATGATGGTGTCGCCGGCGGTGATGACGCCGCCTACGGTGTGGACTGTCGACTGAAGCACCATACCGTCCTGCGGCGCGCGAATGTCGATGCGGCGGAGCTGGTCTTCGGCGGTGACCTTGCGCTCGACAAACTCGCCGATCTTGTCGTTGATCTCGCGCATCTCCTTGGAGACTTCGCTGGAAAGATCCTTGTCGATCTGGATGATCTGCAATTCGATTTCGGTGATCTTGCCCTTCGCCTGCGCTTTCTGGGCGATAAACTGCGCACGGTCGCCATCAAGCCGCGCCGCGTCACGCTCAAGCACCGTCAACCGTGAAATCTGCACAAGGTTCTTGGCGAACAGATCGCGGACGCCCACCAGCTCTTTCTGAATGAGTTCGATCTCGCGGGACTTGGCGTTTTCCTGCGCTTCCAGCCCGCCGATTTCCTCCTTGAGCTGTGCGATGCGCTCCTTGAGCTGGGCCTTCTGACCAATGCGGCCTGATGAGCGGACCTGAAACAGCTTGATCTCATTTCCGATCAACGCCCGGACATCGGGATTGGCGAACGACTCCATCAGTTCCGGTGGAAACGTAATGCGCTCTGCGCCATCCTGCTCCGCAAGCAACCGCGCCCGGCGCGCCAGCAATCCGTCGAGGCCCTTGGTGACAATCGCAAGGCTTGCCTTGGTCACAGTGTCGTCGAGGCGCACCACGACATCGCCGGCCTTGACCCGGTCACCATCGCGCGCCCTCACCTCGCCGACGACACCGCCGGTCGGGTGTTGAACTTTCTTGACGTTGGAATCGACCACGATCGAGCCCGGCGCGATCAGCGCGCCGGAGATTTGCGCGGTGGATGCCCAGCCGCCGATACCGCAGGTCAGCAGCGTGACGACAACGAGTCCGACGATCAGATGAAATCGGATCGAGCCGCGCGATCCGGGTTTATCAAGGCTTTTGAAGATCGAGAGCCGATCCAGCGGCGAGAACAGCGCATTCAAAACGCCACGGACTTTGCTTTCGGTTCCAGCGAGGGTCGGCCCTTTCATGATTGAGCTCCTCCCTTGTCGGAGACGATCTTGATGGCGGGTGGTGGCGTCGCCGGGCGTTGCAGCACCTGGCCGAGAACGGTGTCTTTTGGCCCGAATGCCTGAACCCGCCCGTCCTTCATGACCAGAACAAGATCGACGCTCTCAATTCCGATCGGACGGTGGGCGACCACAACCACGACGCCGCCACGCGCGCGGACTCCGAGGATGGCCTTGTTCAGCGCCACATCGCCTTCGCTGTCGAGGTTGGAATTCGGCTCGTCCAGCACGACGAGAAACGGATTGCCATAAAGCGCGCGAGCCAGCGCGATCCGTTGCGCCTGCCCGGCCGACAGCACGTTGCCCTGATCGCCGATCTGGGTATCGTAGCCGTCCTTCATGCTGATGATGAGATCGTGGACGCGTGCTTCCCGCGCCGCCGCGATGATATCGTCGGACGAGGCCTTGTCTTCGAAGCGGGAAATATTCTGGGCTATCGTTCCGGCGAAAAGTTCGACGTCCTGCGGCAGATAGCCGATATGGCGGCCAAGGATCTCGGGCGACCATTGGTCGAGCGCGGCACCGTCAAGCCGCACCTTGCCGCGCAGGGGCTGCCAGACGCCGACCAGCGCGCGGACCAGCGATGATTTACCAGACCCGCTGGGACCGATAATTCCCACGCCCTGTCCGGCCTCGATCGCGAAGGTAACGTCCTGTGCGACGACCCTCTGCTCGCCGGGCGGGCTAATGGTGAGCGTTTCAACCGCGAGCCTGGATGTCGGCGCCTCCAGCAGGGTCGGCGCTGCCTGTTCGGGCAACATGCCGAGCAGACGGTTGAGCCGGTGCCAGCTTTGGCGTGCCGCCACGAACCCCTTCCAATGCGCGATGGCAAGATCGACAGGCGCCAGTGCACGGGCGCTCAGGATCGACCCCGCAATGATGATGCCCGCCGTCGCCTGCTGGTTGATGACGAGATACGCACCGACGCCCAGCACCGCCGATTGCAGCATCATGCGCATCACCTTAGCGATAGCACCAAGACCGCCGGCGACGTCGCTCGCCCGCTGGTTGCTCGCAAGATAGTCGCGGTTGGATTCATCCCATCGCTTGCCGACGCGTCCGGCCATGCCCATCGCGGTGAGCACCTCGGCATTCCGGCGGCTGGCGAGGGCAAGATCCTGTCGCCGCATCGCCAGCCCCGTCGAGCGCTTCATGGGCTCGTGGGTCAGGTATTCTGTCAGTATGGTCAGCGCGATCAGAATGATGGCGCCGGCCAGAGCGGTGATGCCGATCAACGGATGAAAAGCAAAGCAGATGGCGAGATAAAGCGGCAACCATGGCAGATCGAACAGCGCGCCCGGCCCCATTCCGGACAGGAAGGAGCGGACGTTGTCGAGATCGCGCAGCGGCTGAAGTCCCTCGCTGCGGTTGCCGATAACGAGCGGCATCCGCACCACGATGTCATAGACCCGGCGGCTCAGCATCTCGTCCAGTGCCGATCCGATGCGGATCAGAATGCGACCGCGGATCAGATCGAGGATACCCTGGACGAGGTAGAGGCCTCCTGCCAGCACGATCAGTCCGACCAGCGTCGGGATGCTGCGGCTCGGCAGCACGCGGTCGTAAATCTCCAGCATGAAGAACGAGCCGGTGAGATACAAAATGTTGATGACCAAGCTCATCACGCCGACACCGACAAACGCGCTGCGGCAGGCGCGAAGCGCCGTCCCCAGTTCGGAACGGGGCGAATGCGCCTGATGTGATGTCTTCGCGGGCTGCATCGATACCTGGCCGTGGCTGCTATCAGGAGCCAATCTGGAATTCATGAAATGTGGCGCTGCGACCGGCCTATCATGCCACGACACGGGCATGTATTGCAGCCGGAAACATGATCGAAGTTAATGTTTCCGGCTCATTCTCAAATCACGCATGGAGAATGAAATCGCTGGAATTCAGGGCTGCCACGCCCTTCAAGAGCAACGTATCCGTCGTGCCGTTGATGTGAAGCAGCGTATCGCCGCCGGTGTGATCGGCGTTGGCCAGCAGGGTCATCAGCGCATTCGCATCCATGCCTGAAAGAGCCCTGAAATCGATCTTGTCGGTTCCGGATGTGAAATCCATGATCGTATCGTGGCCGGAAACCTGTGCGAACACGAAGTTGTCCTTACCGGCCAGGCCCGTCATCGTGTCGTCGCCGGTGCTCGAAAAGATAATGTCTTTTCCGGTCGTACCCGTCAGGGTAACGCCGCCGGGGGCGTACTGTTTGAAAACGAAGTTGAGGGTGTCGCTTCCCCCCTGGCCGTCTGTAACTGTTAACGTCACTTTGTCCGTCGGCGAGGCGTTATCTGGTGTGTACACAGCGCCGTCGTTGAAAATGTTGCTGATGGCCGCGAACGACCCGCTGACACCCGCCCCTGCGAGCGGCTGGCTTCCGGTTGCGGTCGCGACCGTTCCGTGATCGGCGGTCGCTGTCACGGTAAACGTATCAGCACCTGCATCGACATCGGACAAGGCGATACCCGTCACCTTTGTGACTCCGCCGCCCAGTTCGAGGGTCGACACGTTGTCCCCGTTCAAGACCGGGGCGTCATTAATGCTCGTTACGGTGAGCGACGCGGTCTGGCTGTCTTCCGAGAACGGAGCCGTATGCCCCGGAACCATGGTGTTGACGGCCTGGCCATGCGAGCCGGAGCTCTGGTCCCAAGCGACATAGGTCAGCGTGTCAGTGCCGCCGTTCTCTCCGTTCGGAACGAAACGAACCTTGTCATCGCTCGCAAGAAGCAGACCGGAGCCGGAGGAGTATGTCCCGAATTGCGTCCAGCTCGATCCACCGTCGATCGAATACTCCCAGTGGCCGTTCTGGTTCGAATAGCCTGTGATCGCGACGCCCTTCAGCGCGCCGTCGTCGGGATCTGAAATGCCCGTGGCGAACGAACTGACCAGCTGGCCGGAGTTCGTCGTCTGATCTTCGGTGATCGTCGAGAAATTGGTGCCGGCAGCGAGGACAGGCCGGTCGTTGACACCGGTGATGGTGATCGTCTCGGTCTGCGCAACAGTTCCGCCGTGACCGTCCATGATATCGTAGCGCACCTCGATGGTCTCGATCACACCGGCCGGGATATGCTGGATTGCCGCAGCGTCGATGTTGATCGTGTGTGCGTCAGGGAAAATAATGCCGTGCGGAGTTGTGGCCGTTTCCAGTCCGCCATCGATAGAATAGCGGATGTTGGTGACGGAAAGAGCATCGCTATTATCTACGTCGGACGCACCGGCAAGAAGGTCCCGCACGACCGGCGCATTGCCTTCCTGCGTGGTGATGGTCAGCGGTGCGGCAACAGTGGGAGCATCGTTTTCGCCGTCGATCATGACGGTAATGGATTTCTGAACCGTATCCGGCCCCGATGAAGCATCGAATGTGAACGTTGCGGTGACATGCTCGCCAGCCGCGAGATAATCGAACGCAGCCCTGTCGTAGCTGATCTTCCCGGTGACAGGATCGACTGTGAACAGGTCTGCCAGCGAGCCACCGGCAGGCGCTGGACCGTTTGAATTGGCGGCGTCGAAGGCCAGCGTATCGGCCACATAGCGAACGTGCACGTCGCTTGCATCGACATCCGTAATCGAAACGTGGTCCGCGACCGTGACCACGGCGCCATCTGAGGTGCCGGTGTTGCCCTCCGTGTCATGCGCCGGATCGGTCACCGCAATCACCGGCGCGTCGTTTGCGCCATCGATGGTGACCGTAATGGATTTCTGAACCGTATCCGGGCCCGACGACACATTGAAGGTGAACACCGCTGTGACATGCTCGCCGCCGGCGAGATAATCGAACGCGGCCTTGTCGTAGCTGATCTTGCCGGTGACGGGATCAATCGTGAACAGGTCTGCCAGCGAGCCACCGGCAGGCGCTGGACCGTTTGAATTGGCGGCGTCGAAGGCCAGCGTATCGGCCACATAGCGAATGTGCACGTCGCTTGCATCGACATCCGTAATCGAAACGTGGTCCGCGACCGTGACCACGGCGACGTCTGGAGTGCCGGTGTTGCCCTCGGTGTCGGCGGCCGGATCGGTCACCGCTATCACCGGCGCGTCGTTGGCGCCATCAATCGTCACCGTGATGGACTTCTGAACCGTATCCGGGCCGGACGACACATTGAAGGTGAAGACCGCTGTGACATGCTCGCCGCCGGCGAGATAATCGAACGCGGCCCTGTCGTAGCTGATCTTGCCGGTGACGGGATCGAGGGTGAACAGGTCTGCCAGTGAGCCGCCAGCCGGTGCAGGACCGCTGGAGTTGACAGCATCGAAGGTCAGCGCGCCTGCGTACGGTGTCTTCACGTCACTCGCGTCGACGTCCGAGACCGAGACGTGATCTGCGACCGTGACCACGGCGACGTCTGGTGTGCCGGTGTTGCCCTCGGTGTCGGTTGCAGGATTGGTGATGGATATCGTTGGAAGATCGTTAGTGCCGGTGATCGTAACCGTGACGGTCTTCGCAACAGTTGTATCGTTGCTGTTGTTGCTATTATCTTTGACGGTGATCGTATAGGTCGCCGTTATGGTTTCGCCTTCCGCGAGGTACTGGATCAGATTGGTATCCAGCGCGAAATCCCAGTTGAAGTCGTGATCGCCTGCAGCCAAGGCCGACGAAGGAACCGTCAGTGCGGTTGCGAGCGCCAGGGCCAATGCAGGAGATACCCCGGCACTCCCCGCCGCATCGTTGTTGTAGGTGACGTGCGCCGTATGCGTATCCGTCAGATCGGCGTCGGTGAACGTGACCGAGCCGTGGTCTTTCAGAATACCACCGACAGGGTCGACGTCTTCCTTGACCGCTGCGCCGTTGTCGATGACGGAAATAACGGGCTGGTCGTTCGCCGCGCCGATCTGAACGGTGATCTGCTTTGTTGACGACAGGCCGTTGTTGTCCGTAACCGTGACATCGTAGATCAGCGTCAGGGTCTGCCCCTTCGCCAGAAAATCGAACAGATGGTCCGGCAGCTTGAATTCCCAGCCGACCGAACCCTGATTGTTGGTATCGGTGTTGCTCTCCGATACCGAGGCTGTCACCGCTCCATTGAGGGCATCGCGGGTTGCATGCGGAATGTCGTTGTAGTCGCCGCCCGACCACACCACCGATGAGGCGCCCGGATGAAGCGCCGCGCTTGCCGTATGGGTGTCGGAGAGATCCACATCGGCGAACGCCAGCGTTCCGGTCGCAATATCGACAACCGAATTCGGCGCGCCCGTTGTGTCCGGAACTTCGTCGGCCTGATGAATCGCGGCATCGGCCGTCAGCACCGGCGCATCGTTGGTGCCGGTGATCGTGATGGTGACGGTTTGTGTCACCGGGACGCCGTTGTCGTCCTTGATCGTGATCGTATAGATCTGCGTGATCGTCTGACCTTCGGCCAGCGATTGCAGCGTGGGATCGTTGTCGTCCAGCGAGAAGTGCCAGCCAACCGAGCCCTGATTGTTGGTGTCGGTGGTGCTCTCCGAGACCGGATCAATGGTGAATGTTCCGATCTTGGTCGTCGTCGGAGCATTTCCGGCGCCGCTGACAAAACCTGGCAGAGTTGAGGACGTCGATGTCAATTCGACGGTCGCGGTGTGTGCATCGGTCAGATCGACGTCCTTGAACGTGATCGTCCCGTTCGTCTCGATGTGGCTCGACGCGACCTGTACGTCTTCCTTGACCATGCCAGTGATGGTCGTCACAGCACCCACCACGATCGTCGGCGCGTCGTTGGCGCCCGTAATCGTGATCGGGATTTCGACCACACCGGTATCCGGCCCAGATGTCGCGGTCACTTGGATCTTGAAGGTAACGGTCTGGCCGTCGTCCAGGAAATTGAACTGCTCGCGGTCAAAGGAGACCGCGCCCGTCGTCTGATTGATGTGAATCAGCGGCTTCAGAAAGCCTTCGGTGAGATATGGAATCGTGCTGACCGCGCTCGTAATGATCGCGCTGCCGGCGACGAACGGAATGCCGATATCGTAGAACGGCGCATTGCCGATATCCGGATCGTCGATCTTGACGACGTCCTTGAAGCTGAAAATTTTGATCGTCGGGGAGAACGCCTGATCCGCGAAGACAGGGAGTGCCGAAAACTGCGCCTTGGTATTGTAGAAAGTCCTCGGAGGATTTGGCTGCCCGGTAACGGGATCGTAGCCGACACCCGGGATTGTAATGACCTTGGGCGGCCCGAGGTCCTGTAGCGGCTTGTAGAATGCGAAGGGATTTAAGTTGTCGCCGGGAGAGCCAAATCCGTTTTTCTGCGACTTCGGATTGGCGTTGTCCGGATTGTAGTTCGGGAAGTAAAGCTTGAAGACTTCCTGAATCAGTGTCTTCGCGGATTCCTGATCCGCGAGCGTCTTGAGCTGTTCAATCGCTGTCGGAGGCTGGCCAACGCCGCTGACCGACACGTAGGTCACCTGCCCGGCCTGCGATACCGTTCCGATCAACTGGCCGGTTGTCTTGTCGTAGAGATTGTATGAGCCGGTATGCCCGTCCGGCTCGACCAGCACCGAGAACTTGGTTGGTCCGTCGTTCGCGCCGATTTCCACCAGTACGGCAGTGCCGCGAATACCCATCGTGGCAACCGGCGTCTCGACGCGCATGTTGCCGTTCTTGGCGGTCTGTCCCGCAACGAATGTAATGGTGCCCTGAACCAGGCTGATCAGCGATGAATTCGACGATCCGTTCGGATCGAAGATCATTTCGTTGAGCACCATGCGCGCATTCGCGCTCATGCCGAACGCGCTGCCGTCGATGAACGTCATGCCGACCGACGAGTTAGATCCGGTCTGGACCACGTCGCCCTTTTGCACGGGATCGCCGATATTCAGCTCAACCGACACTCCGTTCCGGATCACGGATGCGCTTCCGGACATCTTCAGGACGTGTCCGATCACTTCTCCGGCCTGTGCCGGCGCGGTAGCCTGCGCGTAGTGGACGTGACCGGTCAGCGCATCCACGATGTGACCGGAAAGGGTTGCCCCGTCCTTGGTGGTAAGAACTGGCCTTGCTTCGCCCTTGAAGTAATTGCCGATCACAAATTTCTGGCCATTACCCGAAATGATCAGGTCGCTGCCGATCCGCATGTAGTCGCCGGAAAACAGCAGATGCGCGTCAGGTACGACGACTTGGTTGTCCGACATATGATGCTGGACGAAATTCGGCTTCGAATCGAAAGAGAAACGCTCCCCACCCAGTGAAACTGGGGAGTCGTGCATCAGCCCGGCATCAAATGGTCCGGAAAAATTCAAACCCCTGCCCGCCCGTCAAAAGTTATTATTAAGAAATTCAGAATTCGCAATTCATAGCATCAAAGACCGTGGGCCCATAGTGAATTGAACCACACAGCGTGGTTTTACATGCCCTCGTTAAGTACAATTGGACGGTGATGACTTGGTTATTCCGCTACTGCTTCCTAAGACTATGGGACAAAATCGATAATCCGTGCTGCTCCGCAAAATGATCGGCCGATTAACGGAAGCGAATTGAGCCTAAAAGCCGCCGAAAGGGCGCATTCGAAATCGATCAATAACCAATCTGTACAGTCTATTCATCCAACTAGACTTGATAATCCATCACCTGGTTTCACCGAATACTGAAATCTTAACATTTTATACATCAGCGCCTGCGCGTTAGCCCTATCTACAATTTTAGACAATGTGGTCAGCGCTAGTTCCGCATATTTGAATCCAAATGGCTGATTAGCCGCCGCTTTAAGCGGTCGAAAAGGGGACGCGCCTAATCCTTGTGGCCAGATGATCTGGTCACGAGCCTGCATACGTTGCGAGCCGATGTCCGGACAAGGGGCGTCAGATGTCGGCTTTCAGTGTTCTGCGCGCAGGCGCAGTGTCATTTATGTTCACGATCAATGTCTTGGGCGGAGTGGCTCATGGGGCAGCTCACTCGCCGAGCGATCCAGCCATCGGGGCAACCGAGGGCCCGCAAAGTCCGGCTTCCGAGCCGTTCGGGCTTGCGACCTCGATGCTGGCCGACGGCCCTCTTCGCGCCAAATGGCAGACCGTAGAGCGCGCCATTACGGCCGAATCCGAGATCATCGCCGCCTGCGCCAGCGATCCCGGACATTGCACGTCCCAGCCAGCCCAGCGTTTCCTGGAAATCGTGAAGACGGCCTCCGCCCGCGAGGGCCTTGCCCGATTCGGCGAAATCAACCGCGCTTTCAATCTTGCCATACGGCCGGTCAGCGACCGTGCGCAATACGGTGTCGAAGATTACTGGTCGTCACCGCTGGCCACGCTGGCGGCAGGCGCCGGCGACTGTGAAGATTATGCGATTGCCAAGCTCGTTGCGCTGCGCGCCGCCGGCGTTGCGCCAGCCGATCTTCGCCTCCTGATCATTCGCGAAACCGCGACCGGAGATGACCACGCCGTGGTCGCAGCCCGGTTCGAGGGCCATTGGCGGGTGCTCGATAACCGCACCTTCCTGATGCTCGAGGACAACGGGTTCGACAAGTACCGCCCCCTCTTCGCGATCGATGCGGAAGGCGCGAAACGCTTTGAACAGCCGATGTTCGCGAACACCGCGCAGATCACACAGGCCCGCCCTGCCGAGATCACTCCGCGTGAGGCCGGCGCCGGCGCCGGAACATCGGCGGCCACGTTGGGCATGGACAGTTCTGCGTTCGACGAGTTCTGTCAGACCCTCGCGATGTAACCCGACATCTGACAAGGTTCGGCCGGATTGGTTCACGGTCCGACGAACTGATCTGTATCCACCGCTTAGATCTTGGCGATGGTTTGAATGGTCGCGACGAATAACAAAGCCGCGATCGTAACGAGCACCCAGCCGGGGTTGTCGCACAGCACCGTTGCCTGGCGGCATACTTCATCGGCCAGGGACCAGCCGTGGTTCCGGGTGGCGCCGGCGAGCAGGAATATCCCGCCCGCGCCCGTGATTGCGAGAATAAGCTGACGCATGGGTCCACTCCTTTCCACTGCCGATGTTCGGCGCGAAGGAGTGAATCAATGCTTGTCCCGATTGCTGAAACCCGGGTGCTTCGTGCGAAAATCACCCCACATCCATGGGCCGTCGCCTTGTCCATGGCCGCCCCGATGGCAGCAAACCGCTCCTCAGCACGCTCGCCGCTGGCAGCGTCGGTGACGTCGCAATCGCGTCGACGAACGATCATTGCAAGCAACCGATTCAAACGTGAAATGTGAATTTGCGAATGTCTTAAAATGGACACGCGCGAGCGTCTTAATTTGATTGTTATCCGTCGCGTCCGGATGGAACCGCTGAACACGCGTTGCAGCCGGAACATTTTTATCGCGGAAGGATTTTTGCCGATGGCAACACGTCTCCAAAGACTTGCAGAATTTGACGGCAATGGCGAACCGTCCCCCGATGAGGCGGTTCAGGTTTTATGCGAGGACAAGAGCGGGACCTATCAGCTTCCCTTTGCATGCCGCCGGGTCAACGGTGAATGGCGCAACAGCGAATCCGGAAGTCTCGTTGAAGCAATGGTGGTCGGCTGGCGGCGGCCCAGAGAAGCACGATCCTGATCCGAAGAGCCGCATTTGCATAAAGCGCAAACCGGTCTCCGGATCAGATCATGCCTGACAGAGTTGGTGCTTACTTCTTCGTCTTGGATGCGGCGTAACGTGCCTTGGTCTCGGCATTCATCGGATAGAGGCCGGGCAGTTCCGCGCCGTTGTTGACCTCGTTGACGATCCAGCCCTCCATTGCCTCCTGCTCCGGACCTTCAGTCAGGATCAGTTCAAGGAATGCCTGCGGGATCAGCACCGCGCCGTCCTGATCGGCTACGATCACGTCATCGGGAAACACGGCAACGCCGCCGCAGCCAATCGGCTCGCCCCAATTGACGAACGTCAGCCCGGCGACTGACGGAGGGGCAGCCGCGCCGTTGCACCACACCGGAAGTCCGGTGCCGAGCACGCCCTCCAGATCGCGCACCACGCCATCCGTCACCAGCGCGGTGACGCCGCGCTTTGCCATGCGCGCGCACAGAATGTCGCCGAAGATACCTGCATCGGTGATGCCCATCGCATCGACCACGGCGATGCAGCCTGCCGGCATCGCCTCGATGGCGGTACGGGTCGAAATCGGCTTCGACCACGATTCCGGCGTCGCAAGATCTTCCCGTGCGGGAACGAAGCGCAGCGTGAACGCCGGACCGACCAGACGCTCCTGCCCCGGACGCAACGGGCGTGACCCGCGCAGCCAGACGTTGCGAAGCCCCTTCTTGAGAAGGATGGTCGTGATGGTGGCGGTCGTGATCTTTTTGAGCGTTGCGATGGCTTCGGGCGAGAGCGACATAAGGGAAACTCCGGGTGTGGTGTGCCAGCCTTTTTGCGAAAGCGCGGGATCGCGTCAAGGCGGCAATCGCGTGACCGGTAATGTCCGCTTATGCGTTGCGATAACGCCAACTTATTTGCCATTTTAGCGGGAGTGTCGGACAAAGGGAGTGTCCATCCTGAGATCTCCGGCTTGCCGATGACCACCCCGCCCCGCATCCTCCCGTCCGGAGACACTGCCCTGGCGGTCGAATTCGGCCGCAGCATCGATCCGGCGGTCAACCGGCAGGTCCTGGCGCTCGATCGCGAACTCGCGAGCGCAGCCATTGCGGGAGTCCTGGAAACCGTTCCGACCTATCGCTCGCTGCTGGTTCACTACGATCCCTTGCTGATCGACTTCGCGACATTGTCGCAAAAGCTGCTGGCGCTCGCGGAGCGGCCTGTTCCAGCACAAACCAACATCCGGCGCTGGCGCGTGCCGGTGGTCTATGGCGGCGAATACGGCATCGACCTCGACGACGTGGCGCGCGCGCACAGTATCTCGACGGCTGATGTCATCGCAAAGCACACCGGCAGCGAGTATCGCGTCGCGATGATTGGCTTCACACCCGGCTTCGCTTATCTGAGCGGCCTCGATCCCGCCATCGCCACGCCGCGGCGCGAGAACCCGCGAACCGAAACACCGGCCGGCACCATTTCGATCGGTGGTGTGCAGGCGTGCGTGCAGTGTCTTGCCGCGCCGAGCGGCTGGCATCTGCTCGGGCGAACGCCAGTCCGCACCTTCCATCCGCATCGCGATCCGGTGTTTCTGATGGAACCCGGCGATGCCGTCACCTTCCATGCCATTGCGGCCAGCGAGTTTGCTTCGCTTGATCGCGCCGCTGAACGCGGCGAAGCTGTCGCAGAGTTGATCGCGTCATGAGCAAGCTTGTTGTCGTCACAACCGGGCCCGCGACATCAATTCAGGATGCCGGCCGGTTCGGCGCGCAACGCTATGGTCTCACCACCAGTGGTGCGATGGATCGCACGTCGCTGGCGATGGCTAACACCCTCGCGGGCAATTCTCCACTCGCCGCCGCGATTGAAATCGGGCCATTCGCGACCGCGTTTACGGCACGCAACGGGGCCGTGCGCGTTGCCCTTTCGGGCGCAGCACGTGTTGCAGATGTTGCAGGCTCGCCGCTGCTGATGAGCGAAACGGCGTTGATTGCGGACGGCGAAACGCTCAGGCTCGGCGCGGCCCGCAGCGGCGTGTTCACTTATCTCGCCATCGAAGGCGGCATCGCGGGAGAACCCGTGTTTGGAAGCCTGTCGGTCAATGCGCGCGCCGATCTCGGCAGTCCCTTCCCCCGGCCGCTGCAAGCCGGCGATGTACTCGACGTTGGAACCGCACAAGTCACTTCGCATGAGCGCGCGCTGGACACCTTCGATCAGCCGCAGTCCCCGATCCGCGTCGTTATGGGACCGCAGGACGACGAGTTCGGCGCGGCCTGCGATGTATTCCTTAACAGCGAGTGGCGCATCTCGGCGACCAGCGACCGGATGGGCTATCGCCTGGAAGGCCCGAAGGTTGTTCACCCCGGCGGCCATAACATTGTTTCTGACGGCGCGGTCCACGGCAGCATTCAGGTGCCGGGCAATGGCCAGCCCATCGTGCTGATGGCGGATCATGGCACGACCGGCGGCTATCCGAAGATTGCGACCGTCATCAGCGCCGATCTGGGACGGTTCGCGCAGATGCAATCAGGTGCGATAGTCCGCTTCAAGGCAGTCACCGTCGAAGAAGCCCAGAACGAGGCGCGCAAGCTGGCCCAATTCATTCAGGCGCTGCCGGGCCGCATTCACATCGCGGGCGGCTCGAGCCTCAATCTCGTCGAACTGCAAAAGGCCAATGTCGCGGGCGTCGCGGTAAACGCCATCGACGACCCCTAAATCTTCACGAGGCGCATCCATGACCATCGATCTCAACAGTGATCTCGGCGAAGGTTTCGGTGCGTGGGACATGGGCAACGACGATGCGATGCTTGGCCTCGCCAGCAGTGTCAACGTCGCGTGCGGCTTTCATGCGGGCGATTCCGACATCATGCTGAAGACCGCGAGGCTCGCGAAAGAGCGCGGTGTCAGCATCGGTGCGCATCCCGGCTATCGCGATCTGCACGGGTTCGGACGGCGGCCAGTCCCCGGACTGAAATCATCCGAGATCGAGACCATGGTCGCCTACCAGATCGGAGCATTGCAGGCGGTCGCGTCTTTGGCCGGTCACAAGGTGACCCACGTCAAGGCGCACGGTGCGCTTTCAAATGTTGCATGTGCCGACGACATGACCGCACGCGCCATCGCGGCCGCGATCAAAGCTGTCGATCCCAATCTGTATTTCGTGGTGCTGCCGAACACGGCGCTGGTGCGGGCCGGTGAAGCCGCCGGGTTGAAACTGATCCATGAGGTGTTCGCCGACCGAGCCTACGAGGATGATGCGCAACTGGTGGCGCGCAGCAAACCCGGGTCGGTGCTTCATGACGGCGACCAGATCGCGCAGCGTGTGGTCCGTATGGTTCAGGACAACGCTATAACTGCCGCTTCCGGGAAGGTCATCCCGGTGAAGATCGACACCGTCTGTATTCACGGCGACACGCCCGGCGCGGTCGAGATCGCGCGCAAGGTGCGGGCGGGGCTTGAGAGCAGCGGCATTACCGTCGCGCCGTTCAGCTCGCGGCGCTAGCTTCCATCGGTTGCGCGACGCCGGTCTGCGCGATCAGCCGCTTCAACTCCGGAATGCAGGAGCCGCAGTTGGTGCCGGCCTTGAGCTTCGCGCCGATCTCGGCAGCGGTTCGCGACCCTTTCGCAATCGCGCCGCAGATCGCGTTGCGTCCGACGCCGAAGCACGCGCAAACCACGGGGCCGTCGTTCGCTACGCCATCGGCGGACTTGCCCGACAGCAACAGCCGGCGCTGCTCGTCGCTGATCGTCTCTGCAGCGAACGCCGTCTTCACCGCGTCCCAGCTGGGTGTGTCCTTCGCCGGCCCGATGAACACGCAGGCTTCGAGCCTGTCGCCGGAGAACTGCGCTGCGCGATATACGCCGTGGGCGGCGTCTTCGTACTCTGCGATGTGTCCTGCTTCTCCTTGGGGCGACAGGAAGGTTCTCCAGGCCGCAACCTCCAGATTGCTGGCGATGAGATAGCCATAGCCGCCCGTAACAGCGACGCGCGACCACCCCACATCCTTCGGGAACGACATCGGCCTGCGCGAGAGAACGAAACCACGCTGCCCGAACGTAACCGCCTCAATGGCAACAGGCGTGGCCTTGTTTTCCGGCTGCCCGGAGAACGGATCGGTGAATGGCGCGACCAGCGCTCCTACCCGCCCCGATGCCGAGTTTTCCTGGCTCCAGTGAATCGGCGCGAACAGCATGCCGCGCTGCTGGCGCTCGCTGACGACAACTTTGAGAATGCACTGGCCGAGATCGGTCGCAAGCCGCGCATAACCGCCATCGACAACGTCCGCCTGGGCGGCGTCGGCCGGATGAATTTCCACATAAGGTTCAGGCAGATGCTGGCCGAGGCGCGGGCTGAGACCGGTGCGTGTCATGGTGTGCCACTGATCGCGGATGCGCCCGGTATTGAGCCGCAGCGGACGTGCTTCCGAAACAGCGCCGCGCAGCATCGGAACGTCAGGCGCAATGAAATGGCCCTTGCGGTCCGATGTATAGTAGCGGCCCTCGGCGAAGAAACGCTGCGCCGCTTCGCGTTCGCCCCTCGGCATCGGCCACATGAACGGCGGCATTAAATCGAATTCGTCGTCGGCTACTGATGCCATCGCGCCGATATCAAAATCCCGGCTACCGCCGTTCTCGAACGCAGACAGTTCGGCATGCTCGCGGAAGATGTCGGCGGCAGAATGATAGGCGAATGCCGCGCCGTAGCCGAGGCGCTCGGCGACTTCGCTCATAATCCACCAATCCGGCTTCGCCTCACCGGGTGGCGGCAGGAATGCGCGCTGCCGGGAGATGCGCCGCTCGGAATTCGTCACGGTGCCGGACTTCTCGCCCCACGCGTGCGCAGGCAGCAGCACGTGAGCGCCGGAATTGATGCTGTCGTTCGACTGCACATTTTCCGAGATCACCAGCAGATCAAGCTTGCGCATTGCCGCGCGTACGGCATCTGCGTTCGGCAGAGACACGGCGGGATTGGTGCCCATCACCCACAGCGCCTTGATCTCGCCGCGGCCGATCGCCTGGAACATCTGAACAGCCTTGAGGCCTTCATGAGTGGCGATGTGCGGCGCCTTCCAGAACCGGCGAACGCGGTCGATGTCCGGCGGTGTGAAGCTCATATGCGCCGCGAGCTGGTTGGCCAGGCCGCCGACCTCGCGTCCGCCCATCGCATTGGGCTGACCGGTGAGAGAGAACGGCGAAGCCCCCGGCTTGCCGATGCGACCGGTCGCGAGATGACAGTTGATGATCGCGTTGACCTTGTCGGTGCCCTGCGCAGACTGGTTGACGCCCTGCGAATAGAGCGTCACCACGCGCGGCGTTTTCGCGAACATCTGGAAGAACGTCGCAACATCCGTTTCCGCAAGACCTGTGGCGAGCGCCGTCGCGGCAACGCTGCCCGCAATGCTGCGCGCTTTCGCCAAACCTTCGGCGAAGCCGCTGGTATGTTCATCGATATAGGAGTGATCGAGCGCACCGCTGTCTGCGAGGTAGGTCAACAGCCCGCTGAACAGCGCCGTGTCGGTTCCTGGTTTAAGGCCGAGAAATAGATCGGCGTCGCCCGATGTCTCGGTCTGTCGCGGATCGATCACCACGATGCGCGCGCCGCGCTTCTGCTTGTTGGCTATCATCCGCTGGAACAGGACCGGATGACACCATGCCGCGTTCGATCCGACCAGCACCAGCAGGTCGGCCTGATCGAGATCCTCATAGCAGCCCGGCACCGTGTCGGAGCCGAAAGCGCGGCGATGCCCCGCGACCGACGACGACATGCAGAGCCGCGAGTTGGTGTCGACATTCGCCGTGCCGATGAAGCCCTTCATCAGCTTGTTGGCGACATAGTAGTCCTCGGTGAGCAATTGCCCCGAAAGATAGAAGCCGACTGAATCGGGTCCATACTTTGCAATAATGTGTTGAAGCCGGTTGGCAACGTGATCGAGCGCATCGGTCCACGCGACCTGTTCGAACTTGCCGTTCGAGCAGCGGATCATGGGATGCAACAATCGTTCGCCCAGACCCAGCGTCTCGCCGAGCGCCGACCCCTTCGAGCACAGTCGCCCGAAATTGGCCGGATGCTCGGGATCTCCGGCGATGGTCGCGCCGCCCTTGCCGTCCGGCGTCGCGATGACGCCGCAGCCGACGCCGCAATAGGGGCAGGTGGTCTTTGTGGGAGCGACGGATGGATCGACGTTCGTCATGCGGTCCCCCGCACGACGAACGGATCAGAGATCAGAACGGATGGTAGGAGAGCGTGCCGAACACGATGGCGGCGATCAGCGCGAAGGCGCCGTAAACGGCGAGCGTGTGAATGCGATCTTCCGCTTGGGCGGAAGTCACCCGGGCATGGGCTTCTGACACAATATCGCTCATCGCCGATCTCCAATCGATCACGTGATGGGATATTGAAGTGCTTCGTCAGTGACTTACAAGGCGCCCCGGAAAAAGACGATAAAGTTGCTCCCGTCCGCACCGGGGGAGAGAAATATCCTCCCCGGGACACCTGCGGAGAACGAACAGCCTCCAGCGAAACCGGCGATTTGCGCCCTTCCCGCATCAATAGACGTCCTGCTGGTAGCGGCCCTTCTTCTTCAGATCGGCTACGAACGCGATCGCCTCATCCGTCGACCGCGCGCCGAACTGGGCGGTAATATCCACGAGCGCACGCTCGACATCCTTCGCCATCCGCTTGGCATCGCCGCAGACATAGACGTGCGCGCCGTCGGCGAGCCAGTTCCACAACTCGCGGCCGACTTCGCGCATGCGGTCCTGCACGTAGAACTTCTCCGTGCCGTCGCGTGACCATGCCAGCGACAAACGCGTCAGCAGACCGGATGCCTTCATCGCGTTCAGTTCGTCTGAATAGAAGAAGTCATACGCGCTGCGCTGATGACCGAAGAACAGCCAGTTGCGGCCCGGCGCCTTGGTGGCCTGGCGGTCGTGCAGAAACGCTCGGAACGGCGCGATGCCGGTGCCCGGGCCGATCATGATGATCGGCGTGTTCGGATCCTGCGGCAGCCCAAAGCCGTGCGCCTTCTGCACATAGACGGAGAGCTGTTCGCCGGGTTTGATCCGTTCCGCGAGAAAAGTCGACGCAAGACCGAGCCGCTTGCGCTTGCCGATCACGTAGCGCACCGCATCGACGGTGAGCGACAGCTTGCCCGGCGTGGCGTTGTGCGAAGATGAAATCGAATACAGGCGCGGCTGCAATGGTTCAAGCGCCTCGATGAAAGCTTCCGGATGCGGGCGCACGCCGGAGAACTTCTGCAGCGCCGCCAGCACGTCTAGGTTGGCGGCATCGCCATCCGGATCGTCGCCGGACGCCAAGGCCCGTGCTTTCTCGCGCTGCGCGCCGCCAGTGACGAACGAGATCAGTTCAAACAGCGTGTCCGGCGCGGGCGACAGAGAAACATCGTTGAGCAGCACTTCACGCAGCGTCTTTCCGTTGACTGCGGTCGTGTGCGACGCGCCGAGCATGGCGATGATCTGATCGACAAGGCCGAGATCGTTGGCGGCAAACACCCCGAATGAATCGCCGACGACGTAATCGAGACCAGCCTGCTCCAGATTGAACTCGATATGCCAGGTCTCCTTCTCCGAGCCGGGCTTGGTGACCTGACGGCGCGAGAGGAACAAGGCTTTCGCGGGATTGTCGCGCGAGCGGCCGGGCTCTGTTGCCGGAGCCGCAGCAACAGGCGCGGTCGGCGCGATGGCGGGTGATGAGACAGCAGCAGGTGCTCTTTCAAGGTCCTCATAAAGAGCCTTCAGCATCCGTGCGGTTTCCTTGCCGCCCGGAACGCAGAGATTGAGCCGCGCCTCAGACTTGTTGGCAATCGCCTCGGAATAGTCGTGGCAGTTGTAGCCGCACTGGCCGCAGTCCTGCTGCGCCATCGCCGCCATCATCTTGCGGCGGATCGGGCGGCCTTCGGCCAGTTTCATGCGTTCCGCGATCGGCATGGTCTGGTCATGCCACGGCGCTTCGCCGTCATCCCCGTCGCCGGCAGCGCCTTTCATCACCGCAGCGCCCTGCTCTGGCGACAACGGCGTCACGGCATTGTCGAGCGAGACGAGGCCGGCGAAGAAGCCGTTGAGCCACGAGCGCTGCTCCTGCGAGAACGGCGCGGTTTCCGGGATGATCTCAATCTGTCCGGGCGGAGTTCTCTGGTTCATCACACAGACTCCATTTCGGTCATGCGCTTGAGGGCATCGATCTCGGTTCGCTTGGCGAAAGCGATGAAGGTCTCATCCTCCGATGAGCGATGATTGACATAGGCCTTCAGGACGCGCTCGACGATGCGCGGCGCATCCTCAGCCTTCACGTTCTGGAACAGTTCGCGCCCCATGGTCGCTTCGGTGCCGAAACCGCCGCCGACCAGCAGATGGTAGCCATCGACGGTGTCGCCATCCTCGTTGATCGGAACGCGCGCGCCGATGAGGCCGATGTCGCCGATGTAATGCTGGGCGCAGGAATGATGGCATCCGGTGAGATGAATGTTCACCGGTGTCTCAAGCGGCACACGCTCCTCGCACCAGGCAGCGATCTCATCGGCATTCTCCTTGGTGTGAGCCGCGGCGAAGCGGCAGCCGGTTGCGCCTGTGCATGCGATCAGGCCGGCGCGGAGCGCTGAAGTTGTCGTTGAAAGTCCCAGCGCCTCGATGGCGGCGGTGACGGTCGCGACGTTGGCATCGGCCACGCCGGAGATCAGCAGGTTTTGCCAGACCGTGAGACGGATATCTCCATCGCCGAAATCTGCCGCGAGCTTCGCAAGTCCACGGATCTGCTCAAGCGACAACCGGCCCAGCTTGAGCGCGACGCCGATCCAGTTCAGGCCGGCCTGCTTCTGCGGATGCACGCCGATATGGGCAAAACGGTCATAGACCGGACGTGGCGCAATGGCTTCAGCCGGCACGCGCACCAGCTTGCGGCCAAGCTTCTCCTCGACGGCGGCGAGAAACTTGTCGAAGCCCCAGGAGTCGAGCACATACTTGAGCCGCGCCTTGTTGCGGTTGGTCCGGTCGCCATTCTCGATGAAGACACGGATAATCCTGTCGGCGACTTCGGTCGCTTCCTGAGGCTTGAGAATGACGCCGGTATCGCGCGCGAAGTCCTTGTGGCCGGTGATGCCGCCCAGCGCCAGCCGAAAGTAAATTCCCGGCTCGACGCCGTGCCCCTCAAGGACATCGACAGCCTGAAAGGCGATGTCGTTGGTTTCCTCGAGTGTGGCGATGCGCCCTGCCCCATCGAACGCGACATTGAACTTCCTCGGCAGCCCGTAGAGCGAGCGGTCGTTGAGAATATGGAAGTGCCACTCGCGGGCATATCGCCGCGTATCCAGAATTTCCTGCGGATCGATGCCCGCGGTCGATGTGCCGGTGACGTTGCGGATGTTGTCCGCGCCGGACCCGCGCGAACACAGTCCGAGATCCTGAAGGCCCTCGATGACGTTGATGGCGTTCTTCGGCTCGATCTCGCGAAGCTGAAGATTGGCACGCGTCGTCACGTGGGCGTAGGGACCGCCGAAATTCTCCGCGAGGTCAGCGACGCCTGCGAACTGCCAGTGCTTGAGGATGCCGTTCGGAATCCGCAGGCGGCACATATAGGACGTCTGCGTCGGTGCCACGTAAAAAATGCCGTAATAGCGCCAGCGGAAATTGTCCGGCGGCTTCGGCGCTTCGTTGTTCTCCGCCTGCTTGACCAGCCGCGGATAGGCATCGAACGGATGCTCGTCGCGCTTGAACTTCTCCTGATCGTTGAGCTTGCCGCCCGCAGCAACCGTTCGATCCTGCGCTTTCAGGTGAATGGCATCAGGTCCAACGGGCTCCGACTTCGCCGGCGCGTTGGTGCGTGCGACACGCGAGGCCGAAAGCCCCGACACGAATCCTTCGAGATATCGCTTCTGGTCCGGAGAAAAATCGCTGGACATGTCTCATGCGGCCTTCGGTTGTGCGAGAGCGCGGCCGAACATCATGTCGCCGCGGATCGCTTCGATGGACGCCGTTGTCCTGATCAGTTCGAGGTACCAGAGCGCATCCTGCGTATCGCCGACCAGGACCGCTCCCTTGAGGCGGCCGTCGGCCACCACAAGCTTCTTGTAAGTGCCACGCCGTTCATCATTGAACACAAGCGTGTCGGTGTCGGTTTCACCGAGAAAATCGCCAGCCGAAAACACGCTGACGCCCGAGACCTTGAGATTGGTGGAAACGACACTGCCGTCGTAAAGCGCCGGACGCCCTGCGAGATGATCCGCCAGCACCCGGGCCTGCTCATAGGCGGGCTCGACGAGCCCGTAGCACGTGCCACGATGTTCGGCGCATTCGCCGAGCGCAAACACATCGGCGCTGCCCGTCCGCAATTGATCATCAACGACGATGCCGCGATTGACCGGCACGCCGGCATCCTTCGCCAGCGCGACATTCGGCCGGATACCTGCGGCGAAGACCACGGCATCGGCGGCGATCACCCGCCCATCCGACAGTTCGATACCCTGTGGCGTGTCTTCGCCGAGAATCTGTTTGGTATTGGCGCCCAGCAAAACCTCAATGCCTTTGCTCTCGACCAGCCGCTTCAACAGCGACGCTGCCGGTGCATCGAGCTGCCGCTCCATCAGGCGGTCCATCAGATGCAGCAGCGTCACCTTCGATCCCGCCTTGGCGAGGCCGTAAGCGGCTTCGAGACCCAGCAATCCCCCGCCGACCACAACGACACGTTTTTTCTCGCGGGCGAGTTTCAGCAGCAGGTCCACATCGCGGCTGTCGCGAAACGTGTGGACACCCGGCAGGTTCGCGCCGGGTACATTCAGCCGGATCGCTGTCGAGCCTGTCGCAATAACGGCTTTCGAGAATGGAACGGCAGTGCCGTTCGCGAGATGGATCGTACGGCCGTTGAGGTCGATCGAATTGGCGGCACAGCCGTAGGTCAGCGTTACGCCGCGGTCGCGCCACCACGACGCCGACCGCAGCTCGATGTCCTGTGAGGTAGTTTCACCGGCCAGGACCGAAGACAACAGCACGCGGTTGTAGGCAAGCCGCGGCTCGTCACCGATCACGGCGATGGCGTAACGGCCGAGTGCGCGCTTCGCCAACTCCTCGACGAAGCGAGCGGCGGCCATTCCGTTGCCGATGATGACAAGAGGTTCGCTCACGTCACGTCCTCACCAATGCCTCGATCAAGCAGCCTCGACGAAACGATGACGCTCGTAGAGGAACTCAAGCACGCGCTGCCGGCACTTGAGGTAAATCGGGTTGGACGCCAGTTCGAGCCGCTTGCGCGGGTGCGGCAATGGCACCTCCAGCACTTCGCCGATCCGTGCGCTGGGGCCATTGGTCATCATCACGATGCGATTGGAGAGCAGCACAGCCTCATCGACGTCGTGCGTGATCATCATCACCGTGTTGTTGAGCTTCTGGTGCAGCGCCATCACCGAGTCCTGGAGATGGGCGCGGGTCAGTGCGTCGAGTGCGCCGAACGGCTCGTCGAGCAGCAGCACCTTCGGCTCCATCGCCAGCGCACGGGCGATGCCGACGCGCTGCTTCATGCCGCCGGAAATTTCGGACGGGCGCTTGTCCTTGGCGTGGGTCATCTGCACGAGGTTGAGGTTGTGCAGCACCCATTCATCGCGCTCGGCGCGGGTTTTGGTCGATCCGAACACCTTGTCGACGCCAAGACGCACGTTGTCATAGACCGTCAGCCAGGGCAGCAGGCTGTGGTTCTGAAACACCACGGCGCGATCCGGGCCCGGCGAATTCACTTCGCGGCCTTCGAGCAGAACGCCGCCCTGGGTCGCATTGGTCAGCCCGGCGACGATGTTGAGCAGTGTGGACTTGCCGCAACCGGAGTGACCGATAATCGAGACGTAATCGCCCTGCTCCACAGTAAGATTGATGTCTTTCAACACCTCGCTCTGAGTAGAACCGCGGGTGAAGACCTTATCGACATGATCGAGCTTGAGATAAGCCATTGTCATTCTCCCTCAGCTTGCCTGAACGCCGCGCGTCGCGATGTTGCCGACGAAGGCAACCATGCGATCGAGCACAAATCCGACGATGCCGATGTAGGCAAGCGCCACGAAGATGTCGGACAGCCGTGATGAATTCCACGCGTCCCAGATGAAGAAGCCGATGCCGACGCCGCCGGTGAGCATTTCAGCCGCGACGATCGCGAGCCATGACAGGCCGATGCCGATGCGCAGACCGGTGAAGATGTAAGGCGCCGCCGACGGGATCATGATCTTCCAGAAGAACTCGAGCGGATTCAGCCGGACCACAGCGGCGACGTTGCGGTAGTCCTGCGGAATGTTGCGGATGCCGACTGCGGTGTTGATGATGATCGGCCAGATCGAGGTGATGAAGATCACGAAGATCGCCGATGGATTGCTGTCACGGAAGGCCGCGAGCGAAATCGGCAACCACGCCAGCGGCGGAACCGTGCGCATCACCTGGAAGATCGGATCGAGGCCGCGCATCGCCCAGACTGATTGGCCGATGATTGCGCCGACCAGCACTCCAACCACGCTCGCAAGACCGAAGCCGACAGCGACGCGCTGAAGTGATGTGAGGACGCGCAGGCCGAGCCCGATGTCCTGCGGTCCGGTGACAAAGAACGGATCGAGGATGAGGTCCTTGGCATCGGCCCAGATGCGGGACGGGGACGGCAGCGTCGCGCCCGGCTTCATGCAGAGGATCTGCCAGACGCCGAAGATCAGGACGAGCATGATGAACGGCGGGACCACACGGGCCGCCAGCGCACGTAAATTCGGAAACAGCTTGTCCGTCAGAAAACTGCGTGATGACTTCGGCAGCGCGACGACCGCTGCGGTCGCAGCCGGCGACGGCGCCGGTGCCGGGAGAGTGCTGGTCGTTTTGGCGAGCGGCATGTTCATGAGATTGCCTCGGTTGTGTTAGGTGCGGGGCCGCCCCTGCGTGGGGCGGCCCGCAGGGTCTCAGGCATCGATACGCTTGATCGACAAACTCTTGAGGTACGCCGACGGATTTTCAGGATCGAAGACCTTGCCGTCGAAGAAGGTTTCCTTGCCGCGCGACGTGCTGGCCGGAATGTCGGCCGAGGCGACGCCGAGCGCCTTGGCTGCCGACTTCCAAAGGTCTTCGCGGTTGACCTTGTCGACCAACGCCTTGACGTCCGTCGTCGGCTCGAACTTGCCCCAGCGGATGTCTTCGGTGACGAACCAGGCGTCATGACTCTTGAACGGGTAGGACGCATGGTCCTGCCAGAACTTCATGAACTGCCTGGTGCCCTTCTCCATCCGGCCGTTGCCGTAATTGATGTCACCGTTGGCGCGGCCGATGATGTCGGCGACCGGAACGTTGAACCACTGACGGCGGCCGACGATCTCGGACATTTCGGCGCGGTTCGCGGGCTTGTCGCACCACTGCTGCGCTTCCATCACGGCCATCAGGATGGCCTGCGTAGCCTTCGGATATTTGTCCACGTAGTCGGCGCGCAGGCCGAGCGCCTTTTCCGGGTGCTTCGACCAGATTTCACCGGTCGAGCAGGCGGTGTAACCGATGCCCTGGTTGACGAGCTGTTCGCCCCACGGCTCGCCGACGCAGAACGCGTCCATGTTGCCGACCTTCATGTTCGCCACCATCTGCGGCGGCGGAACGACGATGGTCGAAACGTCCTTGTCGGGATCGATGCCGCCGGCGGCGAGCCAGTAGCGGATCCACAGGTCATGGGTGCCGCCGGGGAAGGTCATGGCGATCTTCACTTCCTTGCCTTCGGCCTTCTTCTTGGCAAAGGCTTCCTTCAGCGCGGATGCGTCTGCGGTGACCTTGAGATCCTTGTAGTCGTTGGAGACCGAGATCGCCTGCGCATCGAGATTGAGGCGCGACAGGATGTACATCGGCGTCGGCACGTTGTTCTGCGTCACCTTGCCCGCCGAAATCAGATACGGCATCGGCGTCAGGATGTGTGCGCCATCGATGCCGTTCTTCTCGCCGCCGAGGACAAGGTTGTCGCGCGTCGCGCCCCAGGACGCCTGCTTGGTGACTTCAACGTCCGGCACGCCGTGCTTCGCGAAAATTCCCTTTTCCTTGGCGATCACCAGCGGCGACGCGTCCATCAGCGCGATGTAGCCGAAGATCGCCTTGGTCACTTCCGGTCCGGCGGTCTGCGCGAATGCGCCGCCGGGAAAATTCAGTCGCGCCGCAGCCAGCAGCGCCGCCGTTCCCGCACCGGCCTTGAGCAGCGCGCGGCGGCTCATCTTGCGGCCCGCCAGTCCCTGTTTGGTGGTCTTGGTCATCGTGTCTGTCGTCCTTTCGACCGTGTCGCTGTTTGACTGCCGTTCAATCGCCCTACGCACAGGTTTCCTGCTGCCCAAAAACAAAAAAGCCGCCAGCTCGAGACCCACCCATGAGGCTCTCGAGACAGCGGCATTGCTGTTTGGGCCATCGGTGGACCCGGCAGGCCTTCGTTCGGCCTGCCCTAGCTATTCAAGGATCGTGCCAGCCGCGTGCGACGCAGCAAGTTCATATTTTTCAATGAGTTGGAGAGGTGCCTTGATATGAAGCAGGCTGCAGTCGCGGCCTCTCCAAACGGCAAATGCACACTTCTTGCGCGGCGCACAAGAATTAGGCGGACGTCAAAATGAACCGGGAATCGCTATTAGAGCTGACGCCGTTTGATGGTCACGGAAGCAAGATGCGCCGGGATGTCATTAGGATCGAACAAGGGGCCGTCAAAGGCGCCCACGCTGTCCTGCATCGCCCGTACGGGCGTCTTCGGTGCGCCGAGCGCCGCGTCATAGAGATCGGGCCGGAAGACCTTCCTGGCTGTCTCCAGCGCCTCCCGTGAATAAGCCGCCTGCCCCCAGCGAACCATCTGGGCGTAAAGCCAGGCCGCCTGCACGGGATCGGGCCGCGCGGCACCTTCCCGGCCGATCAGCAGATAGCGCCCGCTTTCGCGGATTGTCCCGCCAGGAGAGATTTTCAGGCGGCCGTCGAGGGTCCGCCGGATCACCTCGGGATCGACCCCGATCCGTTCCGGGGCCCCGAGGATGCGGGACACTTCGGTCCGATTGTCCGGGTTCTCGATAAAGTCTGCCGCGTGGCCATGCGCGCGCGTCAGCCGGGTAAGGACTTCCGAATTCTTCAGCGCCCACGTCTCGCGCACCGCGAGCACCTTTTCAGCCGCGCGCTCGAGAATGTCCGAGACGTAATGCAGAATGTGTCCGACGCCGAGATCGACCGCGACCGAGTTCCACGGCGCACCGACGCAGAAGGCATCGACATGGCCGTTGGCGAGACTGTCCACCATGTAGGGCGGCGGCAGCACCACAAGCCGCACGTCCTCGTCGGGATCGACGCCGCCGGCGGCCATCCAGAACCGCAGCTGGTAGTTGTGGGTCGAGAACGGAAACGTCATGCCGAAGGTCAGCGGTTCGCCGCCGCTCTTGCGCCTCGCCGCCACGACCCGGGCCAGCGCCTTCGCCGTCACCATCGGATTGGCCGGATCGCCGTCAGCCTCTCCTGTAATTGCCGCGTACAGAGCGGGCGAGACCGTGATCGCGTTGCCGTTCAGCCCGAGATTAAAAGGCGCGACGATCGGCACCTTGACCTGCGACAAGCCGAGTGTCGATGCGATGGCGACCGGCGCCAGCAGATGCGCGGCATCGAACAGGCCGATATTGAGCTTGTCGCGAACGTTCGACCACGACACCTCGCGCACGAGTGTCACATCCAGCCCTTCAGCGGCGGTGAAGCCCTTGTCTACGGCGACGAGCAGCGCGGCCGCGTCCACCAGCGGAATAAATCCGATCCTGAGCGGTGTACCTGTCATTTCAACAACTCCGCCGCAGTAATGATCGATTGGGCGATTTCGCCGATCTTCTTCTTCTCGCGCATCGCGGTGGATCGGATCAGCACATAGGCCTCTTCTTCTGTCAGCCCCTTTGCCTTCATCAGCAGACCCTTGGCGCGATCGAGGATCTTGCGGTCTTCCAGCGCCGACCTGGTGCGGTCCAGTTCGTCCTGCAGTTTGGAGAAGGCGTTGAACCGCGAAATGCACAGGTCGAGGATCGGCTTGATCCGTTCCTTCTTCAGGCCATCGACGATGTAGGCTGAGACCCCGGCCTCGACCGATTGCTGGATCGAGGCAGCATCGCTCTGATCCACGAACATGGCGATCGGCCGCCTTACCGCGCGGCTGACCTGGAACATCTGCTCCAGAATGTCGCGGCTGGGGTTCTCAAGGTCGATCAGGATGACGTCGGGATCGATACGGTAAATGCGCGCGAGGAGATTGTGCATCTCCGTAATGTGCTCAACGCTGGTAAAACCCGCGTCGCGCAGTCCCTCCTTGAGGATTGCCGCTCTGATCGGGCTTTCGTCGACGATAACTATCTTGAACGACGAATCCGCAGCCATTCAGTACTCGCATTCCGGCAAAACAGTCCTAGCATGCCCGTCCATGCCGCTTAAAGCCTTGTATTTAGGGTTGATCGGGGATAGCTCCTGCATTCTCCCAACAGGTGTGGTCGTATGGAACAGGGCGTCGCCCCAAAAGTCAGTTTTGTGTCGCTTGGATGCCCCAAGGCTTTGGTGGATTCCGAGCGCATCATCACGCGGCTGCGCGCCGAGGGCTATGAACTGGCGCGCAAGCATGACGGCGCCGATCTGGTCATCGTCAACACCTGTGGCTTCCTCGACAGCGCCAAGCAGGAATCGCTCGGCGCCATCGGCGAGGCCATGGCCGAGAACGGCAAGGTGATCGTGACAGGCTGCATGGGCGCCGAACCCGAGCAGATCGAGAAAGCCTACCCGAACGTGCTATCGATCACAGGGCCGCAGCAGTATGAAAGCGTGCTTGACGCCGTGCACCGCGCGCTGCCGCCGCTGCACAATCCGCACATCGATCTGGTGCCGCCGCAGGGCATAAAGCTGACGCCCCGCCACTACGCATATCTGAAAATTTCAGAAGGCTGCAACAACCGCTGCACCTTCTGCATCATTCCTAAGCTGCGCGGCGATCTGGTCTCACGCCCCGCCAGGGAGGTTCTGCTCGAAGCCGAGAAGCTCGTCGCGGCCGGCGTCAAGGAATTGCTGGTGGTGTCGCAGGACACCTCGGCCTACGGTGTCGACATCAAATATGCGACCAGCATGTGGAAGGACCGCGAAGTCCGCGCGAAGTTCTTCGACCTGTCGCGTGAGCTTGGCGAACTCGGCGCGTGGGTGCGGCTGCAATACGTCTACCCCTACCCGCATGTCGACGAAGTCATCAGCCTGATGACCGAGGGCAAGGTGCTGCCCTATCTCGACATCCCCTTCCAGCACGCCTCACCTGAAGTGCTGAAGCAGATGCGCCGCCCGGCGTCGCAGGACAAGACACTCGGCCGCATCAAGAAGTGGCGTGAGGAATGTCCGGATCTCACGCTGCGCTCGACCTTCATAGTCGGCTTCCCCGGCGAGACCGATTCCGATTTCCAGTATCTGCTCGACTGGCTCGATGAAGCGCAGATCGATCGCGTCGGCTGCTTCAAGTACGAGCCGGTCGCGGGCGCGACCTCGAACACCATCGAGAACCCGGTGCCGGAAGAGATCAAGACCGCGCGCTGGAATGCGCTGATGGCACGGCAGCAGAAGATTTCCGCGCAGCGCCTCAAGCGCAAGGTCGGCACCCGCCAGCAGGTCATTATCGATGAAGTCGGACCGACCGTGTCGAAGGGACGCTCGAAGGCCGACGCACCTCAGATCGACGGCGCGGTTTACGTCTCAAGCCGCCGGCCGCTGAAAGTCGGCGAGATCGTCACCGCGAAGATCGACCGCGCGGATCAATACGACCTGCACGGGACCGTGGCGGGGTTCTGATTTCTCTGTCATTCCGGGGCGCGAGCCAGCAGTTATTTCCGATGAACTCTTCGGGATTCCGGGTTCGCGCGAAGAGCGCGCCCCGGAATGACCGCGATAATTTACGGCTTCAAAATCCCCGATCCCGTCGTCACGCGGCTCTCGAGATCGCGATGCGCCTTCTGCGCATCCTTCAGCGCGTAGGCATGATTGATCGGCACATGCAGCGTGCCGCTGATGACGGCCGCGAACAGCGTATCCGCCCCCTCCATCAGTTCCTTGCGCGTGCCGACATAATCGTTGAGCTTCGGCCGTGTCGCAAACAGCGATCCGTGATTGTTCAACTCGGCGATGGAAAACGGCGGCACCGGCCCCGAAGCATTGCCGAACGACACGAACAGGCCTCGCTTCCTGAGTGACTTCAGCGATCCGGCGAATGTGTCCTTGCCGACGCCGTCATAGACCACGTCGCACAATTCGCCGCGGCTGATCTGCTTCACGCGCTCCGCAAAATCTTCCTGATTGTAGAGAATGACGTGGTCGCAACCATTGGACAGCGCCAGCTTCGCCTTCTCCTCGGTTCCGACAGTGCCGATGACATTCGCGCCCAGCGCCTTGGCCCACTGGCATGCGAGCAGACCGATGCCGCCGGCTGCGGCGTGGATCAGCACGCGATGGCCGGGCTCGACCTTGAAGGTTTTGTGCAGCAGGTACCAGACCGTCAGTCCCTTGAGCATCAGCACCGCCGCCTGCTCGTGCGAGATGTGGTCCGGCAGCTTCACCAGCTTGTCGGCGGGAATGTTGCGCTCGGTCGCGTAGCCGCCGAGATTGAAGTAGTACGCCACGCGGTCGCCGGGGTGAAAATTGGTCACGCCCGGCCCTGCGGAAATCACTTCGCCGGAGGCCTCGTTGCCGACAACGAACGGCAGGCCCGGCGCTTTATAGAGACCGGTACGGTAATACGTGTCGATGAAGTTCAGGCCGATGGCGTGCTGGCGGATGCGGACCTCGCCAGGACCGGGCGGAGGCACCTCGACGTCCTCGTAGATCATCACTTCCGGACCGCCCACCTGGTGGACGCGCACAGCCTTGGTCATGGTTTCTCCCGGCCTTTTCTCAAGCAATCTCAACCGGGAGCCAAGTCCATCGGCAGCAAATTGTCAACGCGGACCAAAGCCGCGTCCGATCAGCCCTTTTGCAGGCTCGTCCGCTTCTTGCGGTTGCGCTTGGCGAGAATGTTGAAGAACTCGACTGCCGCCGAGAAACAGATTGCCACATAGATGAACGCGCGCGGAATGTGGAAGTGGAATCCGTCCGCGACCAGCGCAACGCCGATCAGCACGAGGAATGCAAGCGCCAGCATCTTTGTCGTCGGGTGCTCCTTCACGAACGCGGCAACAGGCCCGGACGAGACGTACATCACGCCGACGGCGATGATGACGGCCGCGACCATGATCTTGATATCGTCCACCATGCCGATCGCGGTGATGATGGAATCGATCGAGAACACCAGATCGATAATGATGATCTGGATGATGACCCAGAAAAACGCGCTGGGTGTAGCCTTGGCGGTTTCCTCGACCTCCTTGGCTTCAACCTCGGCATGAATTTCATGGGTCGCCTTGGCGATCAGGAACAGGCCGCCGACGATGAGGATAATGTCGCGCCACGACAGTGCGAACTTGCCGACAGTGATGACCGGCTGGGTAAGACCGATCAGCCAGACCAGGATGCTCAGCAGCGCGATCCGGAAGATCAGCGCCAGCGCGAGACCGATCTTGCGGGCGCGCTCTGCCTGTTCGGGCGGAATGCGCGACACGATCACTGACAGGAAGATCACGTTGTCGATCCCGAGCACGATTTCAAGCGCAGTGAGTGTCAGCAGCGCGGCCCAGGCTTCGGGGCTCGTCAATAATTCCATCATGTGCGGTTTCCACCAAACAGTCTGATCAACACGTCACTCAGAAGAATGTATGCGCCAATGGCGCACAGCCCGGCTGTGACCCACCACGACACCTCGAAATTGGCGGCGATCGCGATCACTGCCAGTACCGCCCAGATGACCAGCAGCGCGATGTTTAGCTCGCGGAACCGGGTGGTCCGCAGCGGATGCATCACATTGAACGGCACGAAGGTCAGCGCGACCAGAATGGCGAGCGCGATGCTGCCGACTGCCGCCGGAGGTTTGAGCAGGAACAGATAAAACGCTGCTGCATTCCACAGCGCCGGGAAACCGCGGAAGTGATTGTCGTCGGTCTTCATCCGCCGGTCGGAAAAATACAGCGCACCGGAAATGACGATGGCCGCGCCAAGCACATATGTCGCCAGCGGTATCAACAAGCCGCTGGCGGTGATTGCATAGGCCGGAACGAACACGTAGGTCAGAAAATCCACGACCAGATCGAGCGTGTCACCGGACCAGTTCGGCAGCACGTCGCCGACATTGAGCCGCCGCGCCAGCGGCCCGTCGAGACCATCGATCAGCAGCGCCAGCCCCAGCCAGCCGAACATCCCGGCCCAGTGTTCCCTCACCGCCTCCAGCATGGCGATCAGCGCGACCGCGCCGCCCAGCGCGGTGAATATATGAACCCCGAACGCGCGCATGCGCATTCTGGCGGGAAACGGGGGCTGGTCCTGCGGGCTGGGCGCGCTCATGTGCTCACGTGACTAACAGGATTCCCGGCATTTTGCATATCCGCTGTTGCCTCCTTACTTTGTGACAAAGCGCGAACCGGATTTGCCTAAAATGCCCCTCAGGATGACAACCCGAAATCCATTGTGACGCCGGAAAATTCCGGCGATAGATACCCAATGACCGAAACCCGACCTGCATCGCAAAACTATCACACCGCCGTTGTGGGCGGCGGACCTGCCGGGCTGGCCGCAGCCATCGCGCTGGCCCAGGCCGGCGTCGACACAGCCCTGATCGCGCGGCGCTCGCCCTATGCCGACAACCGAACGACCGCCCTGCTCGGCGGCTCGGTGGATTTCCTGCAATCGCTGGACGTCTGGCGGCGCTGCTGCGATGACGCGGCCGCGCTGCGCACCATGCGTCTGGTGGACGACACGCGACGCCTGATCCGCTCGCCGGAGGTGAAGTTCTCGTCGGATGAGATCGGCATGGAGGCGTTCGGCTACAACATCGAGAATCGTTTGCTGATGGTCGCGATGGAAGCGCGCGCGGCCGAATTGCCGAACCTCGTTCGTATCGATGACGAAGCGGAGACCATCGCTACCGGCGAATCGTCAATCGCGATCACGACGAAACAAGGCCAGACGCTCACCGCGGCTCTGGTGGCCGGTGCGGACGGCCGGCATTCGCTCTGCCGGGAGGCCGCGGGCATCGGCGTGAAGCGCCGCGACCTTGGCCAGTCGGCGCTGACCCTGAACGTGACCCACACACGTCCGCACGGAAACTGCTCGACTGAATTTCACACCGAGTCCGGCCCGTGCGTTTTCGTCCCCCTGCCCGGCGAGAGATCCAGTATCGTCTGGGTGCTGAAGCCGGACGAGGCCGAGCGGCTGAAGAGCCTCGATGACCAGGCGCTCGCGATCGCCGCCGAGAAGCAATCGCATTCGATCCTTGGAAAACTCACCGTCGCGCCGGGCCGTCATGTGTTTCCACTGGCGATCGAGAACCCCGATCATCTCGCGGCGAAACGCATCGCGCTGGTCGGCGAAGCCGCGCATGTGCTGCCGCCGATCGGCGCACAGGGTCTCAATATGGGACTTCGCGATGCTGCCGATCTGGCGGAGATCGCGCGGGATGCACTCTTGACGGGTACCGATCCCGGCGATGACGCAGTGCTGCAACGCTACGCCCGCGCAAGGCGCGCCGATGTCTTCAGCCGGACCTTCGCGGTGGACATGGCGAACCGCACGCTGCTCAGCGATTTCCTGCCGGCGCAATCGCTTCGCGCCGCCGGCATGCATATGCTGAATTCGGTCGGCCCGCTCCGCCGGCTCGCAATGCGCGAGGGCTTATCGCCGTCGTGGCGCGGACGGTAGTGGCCGCGAGGTATCGGCCTTACCGGACCGGCACCAGATGAACGCGATCGATCGTTCCGCCGCTGGCGGCGAAACTCTTCATCGCGGCTTCGATCAACGCATCGACCTTGGCAACATCAAAAGCCGGAGCCGCAGCATTCAGTTCGAGATCGGTTTCGACAACCAGCACCGTCTCCACACCGTCCTTGTCGATTTCAATCGTCGTCCGGATGCTTTTGGCATTGGGATGATTAATCGTCATGGAGCGCTCCTGCGTTCCGCCGCAGCATATCACAGCCGCGGCGGTTACGGGGCGTCGATGTCTTCGGCCGTAAGCGCCGCGACGGACTATCGCCGTCACGGCGGAGCGTCGGGGTTAGCTGTCGAAGCCCACGAACACGGTGGCTTCTTCGACTGACTTTCGCTCGGACACCACCGCATTTGCCGGGAAGGTTTCATCCGGCCATCCCAATGCGATGCTTTTCATGATGATTTGATCGTCGGCTATACCGGCGTGCTCACGGACCACCGGCGACTGCATGATGCCCTGGCTGTTGATCACAGCTCCCAGTCCGCGAGACCAGGCGGCATTGACCAGGGCGGTCGCCACGGCGCCGCAATCGAACGGCGTATCGTCGCTGCCGTCCAGCACGCGATCGTAAGTCACGATGATGCAGACAGGCGCGTCGAACTGACGGAATCCGCGCAGAACCCAGTCCTGGCGCATATCCTTGTCATCGCGTGCGATCCCCATTGCGGAGAACAATTGCTTGGCGACGCCAACCTGCCGGTCGCGGTGCGCGCCTGAGAATGCTTGGCCTGTCCGGAATTCGCGCGACTGCGGTACGCCTGCCAGCATTCTCTCGGTATTTCCGGCCCGGATTCGATTGAGCGGCTCGCCGGTGACGACGTAGAAATTCCAGGGCTGGGTATTCATCGACGACGGAGCCCGCATCGCCAGATTGATGATTTCCTCAATCAGTTTTCTCGGCACAGGATCCGGTTTGTAGCCGCGAATGCTCCGCCTGCCGAGGATAACGTCATCGAACTGCATTGGCCTGAAATTCCCTGGTGATGATTGAAGGAACTTCATTACTTGCGGTTCAGCAGCCGTCAAGCAAGACGCAGGGTGTGGCACATAGGCGGTATGCCCGGGGCGGAAACCGCCTGCGCAAACTGGCCTCAACATCCCTTGCAGATGCTTTTCACCTTCTTGTCGACGTCCCTGTCTTTCTTGTCGACCCGAGGATCGCCGGTGCCCGTCGCGGCCGAACCTGTCGTGCCAGATCCTGACGGCGCCGCAGTGCCCAGCGAGTTTGTGCCGGGCGAGCCTGCGCTGGTGCCGAGCGATCCGCCGCTTGCTGCACCGGGCGACGATGCACCCGTTGATCCACCGGAACCACCGCCAACTCCGCCTGATGCTTGCGCGAGAACAGCGGTGCCGCCGCCGACCTGCGCCAGCACCAATACGATTGCGATCAATCTCATTACGACCTCCGATGTCTGAACTCAGCAGTCAATCGGCGGATCGCAAAGATGTTCCGCAATCATGGAACCTGAAGTTTCGTTGCCGGTTGTCGGAACATAACGCTTCAAGGACCTCGTCATGTCGATTCTGAAATGGGCTTTAATCTTCTTCCTGATCTCCGTCGTCGCAGGTGTGTTCGGTTTCACCGGCATTTCAGCCGCGTCGGCCGACATCGCACGCGTGCTGTTCTACATCTTCGGCGTGATCTTCCTGATCCTGCTGATACTCGGTTTCACGATCTTTCGAGCGTGACGCTCACTGAAATATCACGCCGTTCTTGATCATCCACATTACGCTGGTGAGTGTCACCACGGACACGAACGTGCCGATCAGGACCAGCGTCGAGGCCGGTTCGATCCAGGTGTCGTACTGGCGCGCGATCACGAACACGTTGAGCGCCGGCGGCAATGAGGCCAGCAACAGCGCGGTCGCCGCCCACTCCATCGGGAACGGACCGAGCAGCAGCAGAAGCCCGAGCACGATCAGCGGGTGCAGGATCAGCTTGACCGCGATGACACCCGGCACTTCCCATGGCACCCGCTCGAACGGCCGCAGCGCCACGGTTACGCCAAGCGCGAACAGCGCTACGGGCGCCGCGGCGCTTTGCAGAAACTGAAACGTGTTGTCCAGCGCCACGGGTACCGGAACATGGAATGCCGCGACCAGCACGCCGAAATAGGATGCAATGATGAGCGGATGCAGCAGGATTTGTTTGACCACGAGAGCGATGGTCGGCAATACGGGCCGGCGCTCGCCGTCGGTCAGCACCATCAGCAGCGGCACCGTGGTGAACAGAAAGATGGTGTCGAAGCAGAAGATCAGCGCCACGGGTGCTGCGGCCTTTGCGCCCAGCGTCGCGAGCGCCAGTCCCGGTCCCATATAGCCAATGTTGCCATAGCCGCCGCCGAGGCCCGCCATCGCAGACTCGCGCGTCGACAGCTTTGCGATGAATTTCGTGCCGAACATCGACAGGAAGAAAGCGCTCGCGGTCGCCAGCGTGGTGGCGATCACGAACGGCGGATTGTTCAGTTGCTCGAACGGGGTCCTTGCAAGCGTTCTAAAGAACAGCGCCGGCAGCGACACGTAGAGCAGGAAAAAATTCATCCACTCCAGGCCGGCTTCCGGCAGGCGTTTGTACTTCCCGCAGGCGTAGCCGATGAAAATCAGCCCGAAATACGGAAGGGCGAGATTCAGAATATCGATCATTGGGATACGCTTATTATGCCGCGCGGCACCAGAGAACCGACTGCGGCGCAGAGGAGACCCTCACCCGCCCGATTCAGGCGTAAACCCCTAGCATCGGCCACAATCATGGTCTATTCGACGGAGGATGATTAAAGCACGCACCGCCAAGTTTCAGATCGGCCAGATCGTCCGCCACCGGATTTTTTCGTTCCGGGGCGTGATTTACGATATCGATCCGGAATTCAACAACACGGAAGAATGGTGGCTGTCGATTCCGGAAGAGATGCGGCCCCACAAGGACCAGCCGTTCTACCACTTGCTGGCCGAGAATTCGGAATCCGAGTACGTCGCGTACGTGTCGGAACAGAACCTGCTGCCTGACGAGTCGGGTGAGCCGATCCGGCATTCGCAGGTCGCCGAGATCTTCGTCAAGGACAAGTCCGGCAGCTATCGTCCCCGCAATCCGTCACTGAACTGACGGTTGGCTTCGGCCTAGCCCCGCTTCCGCCCATCCCTCTCCTTCACCAGCGCTTCAAGCTCCTCGGTCTGCTGCGCGATGCGATCGGCATTGCGTTCCTCGTTCTGACCGCCAGACACCGCTGCCGCCTGCTCGATCAGTTGCCGGATATTGTCCCGCACGATGGCGATGCGGTCTTCGAGTTCGGAAAGCGAGAGTGCACTGTAGTCGGACATGAAGTTCTCCTGTGGCGGTGCGCAATGCATCGCTCATTCTGCAACGCGCAGGGAACTATGCCCGTTCCGTAGCCAACAAAAAAGGCGCGCATTGCTGCGCGCCCTTTGTTCGTCTGCGAAAGACCGCGTTACTTCGCGGCGGGATTGGCGGGCGGAGCCGCGTTTTCCAGCTTCTGGCGGGCTTCCGCCGCGCGCTTCTGAAGCTCTTCCTGCAACTTCTTCTGGGTCTCTTCGAAGACCTTCGGATCGGTCGGCGGACCGTCGTAAGCCTTGGGGAATTCGGCAAGCGGAAGCGCCAGCGTTAGCGGCGCGCCGTTGGCATTGATCGCCTGCACGACCAGATTCTGGCCCTTCTTCATCTGGCCGAGAAGATCCGGGGTCACTTCGTAGTCCGACATACAGCCGTTGGCGAAGCAGATCACGTACGGGCTCTGCAGCGGCGCATTGGCGTCGACGATGATGCGGGTGCCGTGCACGAGCTGCATGCCGAGCGGCAGGGTGACGCGAAGCAGCTTCTTCGGCTCGCCTTCCGGCTCGATGATCACGGCGGCGACGACAGGCTGCCCGGACTCGATGCGGCCGTCCTTGCCGGTGAAACACACCTGCTTGGCGTTGGCGTCCTGACCCTTCATGCAGAACTTGGTCCAGGGCTGATAGATCAACTGGACCTGCTGATCGGCAGGAGGCTGCTGCGGAGCACCGTTGGCGGCGGGAGCCTGCTGCTGGGCAGCGGGAGCCGGGGCTTTCGGCGCAGCCTTCGGAGCAGCCTTGGGCGCAGCGGCCTTCGGAGCCGGAGCGCCGGGCGCTGGCGCGGGTGTCTGAGCCTGGGTGCCGGTAATGGTAGCAGCAGCCAAAAAGGCGCCGGCGGTCAAAGCGGCGAACACCCGGCCGCGCGGCGAGGCCTGCGCGGCCAAGATACGGAAATTCATTGTGGAAAACCCTTTCTGAACCTTAACGCCCGCTCCCGCTCGGGGCCCGGACGCCTGTTTGTTCGGCGGCTGTCTCGGAGCCAATTGAGGCGGATACGTGACAGTGCCCGCAGCCTCCCTCGAATAGCCCGCCTTCAATACAACGGCGGACGAAAAGATCAATGCCAACAGTGATATTTGCGGGTTGCAACCCGCATTATCGTGGCCAGACGTGGTAAATTTTCGCGTGAAGTCAGCCGAATCAAACCGGGTGCCATCCGCGGTGCGCCGCAGCGGTCAAAGCTGGGCGCGGAAACTCCGCTGCGTGGCCTTGGTCTGGACGGGACTGACGGCAACGCAGGTCCAGGCTCAGCCAAGTGCTCAACCGGAACGCCGCGCGCCGGTTCCGCTCCACGGTATCGCCATGCACGGGACCCCCGCCCTGCCTGCGAACTTCGCGCAGATGCCGTACGTCAATCCCGACGCCCCTAAAGGCGGCCGGATCATCTTCGGCCTGCTCGGCGCGTTCGACAGCCTCAATCCATTTATCGTCAAAGGCATCGCGGTTCAGCAAGTCCGCGGCTACGTGACCGAAAGCCTGCTGGCGCGCGGCCACGACGAGCCGTTCACGCTGTACGGCCTGCTCGCACAGACGGTCGAGACCGACAACGACCGGACCTACGTCACGTTCCGGCTCAATCCGTTGGCGCGGTTCTCGGACGGCAAGCCGGTGCTGGCCGCTGACGTGCTGTTCTCGTGGCAATTGATGCGCGACAAGGGCCGCCCCAATCACCGCCTGTACTACGCAAAGGTCGAAAAGGCCGAAGCGCTGGATGAGCGCACCGTGCGGTTCGATTTCGGCGGCGCGAAAGACCGCGAATTGCCGCTGATCCTCGGTCTGATGCCGGTCTTCCCCAAGCATGCCATCGATACAGCGACCTTCGAGGAGACGTCCCTCACCGGCCTGATCGGCTCAGGGCCCTACCGGGTCACCGGCGTCCGCGCCGGTCAGAGCGTAACGTTGACGCGCAACCCGGACTATTGGGGCCGCGACCTGCCGATCAACCGCGGTGTGTGGAATTTCGACGAGGTCCGTCTGGACTATTACCGCGAAGCCAACGGCGCGTTTGAAGCGTTCAAGCGCGGCCTCTACGATTTCCGGATCGAGAACGAGCCGCTGCGCTGGCACGAGGGTTACGATTTCGCGGCGGCCCGCAACGGCGAAGTGGTGCGGGATACGGTCAAGCCCGGCACACCTCAGCCGTCGGAGTATCTGATCTTCAACACGCGCCGCCCCGTGTTCGCGGACATCCGCGTGCGGCAGGCGCTTACACTGCTGTTCGACTTTGAGTGGATCAACCGCAACTACTTCTTCGACCTGTACGGGCGCTCTGCGGGCTTCTTCGCAGGCTCCGAACTCTCCGCTTACACCCGTCCGGCGGACGCACGCGAAAAGACACTGCTTGCGCCTTACGCCGCCAGCATCCGCCCCGACATCATGGACGGCAGCTATCGCCTGCCGGTCACCGATGCGTCCGGCCGCGACCGGGTATTGCTGCGCGCGGCACTCACATTGCTGGCGCAAGCCGGATACCAGCTCGATGGAACAGTGCTGCGGCAGAAAGCCAGCCGCAAGCCGCTGACATTCGAGATCCTGGTCACCACCCGCGATCAGGAGCGCATCGCGCTGGCCTATTCCCGCGATCTCAAGCGCGCCGGTATCGATGTGTCGGTGCGCGCGGTGGACGGCGTGCAGTTCGACCAGCGCCGGCTCGCTTTCGATTTCGACATGATCCAGAACCGCTGGGACCAGTCGCTCTCGCCGGGCAACGAACAGGCTTTCTACTGGGGCAGCGCCGCTGCCGACAATCAGGGCACCCGCAACTACATGGGCGCGAAATCCCCAGCCGTCGACGCCATGATCGCCGCGCTTCTCGAGGAGCGCGAGCAAACCGCCTTCGTGTCCGCCGTCCGCGCCCTCGACCGGGCGCTGATCTCGGGCTTCTACGCTATCCCGCTTTATAACGTTCAGCAGCAATGGCTCGCACGGTGGAATCGGATAGAACGGCCAAGGGTGACCGCGGTCTCGGGCTTTCTGCCGGAGACGTGGTGGTCCAAACCGGGCACGAAAGCGCCGTAAGCCCAAGATTGATGCAGTAACGCAGTGAGCGAGACCTTGCAGACCGCACCGACCTCAGCAGCGACCTCATCCGGCGCGCCGCTGACGCTCGACGATCTGTTCCGGCGCACGGTGCTGCGTCAGCCCGATGCCATTGCGCTGATCGATCCGCCGAACAAGCATCGCGTCACCGGCACCCAGCCGCAGAAATTGACCTTCGCGCAGGCTGATCAGGCGGTCTCAGCCATCGCCGCACGTTTTGTCGAGGCGGGGTTGCCGCCGGGCTCGATCATCGCCTTGCAGATGCCGAACACCATAGAGTTCGCGCTGACGGTACTGGCGGCGCTTCGTGCCGGTCTGGTGGCGGCGCTGCTGCCGCAGCTCTGGCGGCAATCGGAACTGACCGGGGCGCTGAACCGGATCGGTGCGCGTGCCATTGTCGGCGTCAGCCGTATCGAGATCGTCGATCATGCCGAACTGGCATTGAACGCAGCCGTTGAAGCCTTTTCGATCCGCCATGTGTTCGGCTTCGGCAACGATCTGCCCGAAGGCATGTCGCCGCTTGAAATCACAACGAGCGGCATGAACGGCTGGCTGCCGCCCGCGGCGCCGGATGCGCGCAGACCGGCGATCATTACGTTCGACGTCACGGCGGAGGGACTTCGCGCGATCCCGCGCAACCATTTGCAGTTGATTTCCGGCGGTCTTGCGATTTTCCTCGAAGCGGGCCTACCGCAGGGCGCGCGACTGTTGTCCGCCATTGCGCCGGCCTCGTTCGCCGGTTGCGTCTCGTCCGTGGTGACCTGGCTCCTGAGCGGTGGATCGCTCGCGCTGCATCACCCGGCTGATTTGCAGGTTCTCGAACAACAGATCGTCGACGAGCATCATGACACCCTGATCGCGCCTGCCCTGCTTGCGATCCGTCTGGCGGAGAGCGGCACGCTCGCGCGGCCCCAGGTTGCGATCAGGAATGTCGTCGGCCTGTGGCGCACGCCGGACCGCGTGATGGCGAGCGAGGACTGGCAAGACACCGGCACGACGCTCACAGACGTCTACCTGTTCGGCGAGGCCGGATTGTTCGCCGCGCGCCGTCTCAGCGATGGTTCGCCGGTGCCCATCAAGCCCGGATCGTTCAGCGCACCACTTGGTGCGGCAAGTTCGAAAGCCATCGGCGAGATCATCGTCACGCCGAAGGCGACGCTCGCGCTGCGCGGAACGATGGTGCCGGTCGCAGCCTATCGTCCAGCGCCGGGAGAGTCTCTTGTGGAGACTGCCGCTCCCGACTACGTCGATACAGGATACGCTGCGCATCTTGATCGCACGACAGGCGCTATCGGCATCACCGCACCGCCTGTCGGTCTCGTCGGCGTCGGCGGCTATCGCTTTCTCGCGCAGGATCTTGAGTCATGGGCGAAGCGGCTCGCGGCTGGCGCGATGCTGACCGCATTGCCTGATCAACTCAACGGCTTTCGCCTCGCCGGACGCGCCGGCGACAACCGCCGCGCGCGCGAAGCGCTTGGCCAGCTTGGACTTAATCCGCTCATGGTCGATGCGTTTCGCGACCGGTCCAGCGGAACCTGAGTCCGCCGTTTCATCGGTCGTATTGACCTGCCATTAACAGCCGCGGCCTAGGGTGACGGTTCGCGAGTCCGCTCAGTTTTGCGGCGCTGTTCCACGGTTTCTGTGAGTCACTACGCTATGTCACAGCAAGGCCCGATCGTCACTGTCTCAAATCGGGAAGGCCGGACCCTCGCCGACGCGATCGCGCAGGTGAAGACGTTTCCGCTGGTGGATGTCTCCTGGGCTGACGCAGCCGACGCCGTCGCAAGGCTGCGGCCGGCGGCCGTGCTTGCCGCGGATACCGGCGGTCACGAGGCCGCATTGGCGCATCTGGCAAAACAGGCGGCGCAGGCTGATCCCTACGTACCGGTCATCGCCGTCGATCCCGGCAACGTGTTGCCGCAGAATGTTCTCCCGTTCACGCAAACCGGCCACAACGCCGAGCGGCTGGTCAGCCGTCTCAACGCTGCGTTGCGCGTGCGCGCCCTGCACGTCACGCTGCTGCGCCGCATGGCCAACGACCGTTCCACGTCCACCCGTATGCCGACGAGCGATCCGATCAACGATGCAACGGTCCTGCTGATCGGACGCGGCGCGGGGTATCCCGCCCTGTCGGTCGCGCTCGGTGAGCAGATGGGGGTCGTCGGCGCGCTCAGCATCGAGGCTGCCGCCAAGCATCTCAATGCACGCGAGCTCGACGGCATCATCATCGGTGACGGTTTCACGCTGCGCGTGCTCGACGCCTTTCTGACTGTGCTGTCGGAAGATTCCCGGTTCCGGAATCTTCCGGTTCTGGTCGGAAGCGGATCGGGGCTGACCACGGGCTACGACCTGCCCAATCTTGAAATCTCCCACGGCGATCCGCAAACGGTCGCGGCCCACGCCGTTCCGCTGATCCGGCAACAGGCGTTCGAGTCCCGCATCGGGCGCGCGCTGAAATCGATCGATGTCGGCGGCCTGCTCGATCCGCGCACCGGATTGCTCAACGAAGACGCCTTCGCCCGCGATTTCGAGACCGCCGTGACCGACACCCAGACGCGCGGCGCTGGACTGTCCGTCGCCCGCATCACCTTCGCGCACGGTTCGATCTCCGAACGCATGCGCCTCGACGCCGCGCGGATACTCAGCCGGCTGATGCGGCGGATGGATTTCGCGACGCTGGACGAAGAAGGCGCAATCGTTGTCGTCTTCGCCGAAGCCGACCTGCGCAACGCACACGCCATCGCGCGGCGGCTGACCAGCGTTCTGAAGCACACCATGTACAGCACCAAACGCGACCAGCGGCTCGATCCGCAGGTGACGCTGGCGACGCTGATGCCCGGTGACACGGCGGCCGCGATTCTCCGCAGGCTTCGGGCCGAGGCACAACGGGTCGCGTCCTAAAGAATTTTACTTTCGATATCGTCAGGAACAATCGCACCGGCTTTGCATTGGTGAGCCTCTATTCCCTTTGGAGGATACCATGAAGAAGATTGCACTCGTCGCCGCGTCGCTGGCCGTTCTCGCCGGTCCGGCACTCGCCCAGACCAGCGGAACTGCTCCCGCTGAAGCCAAATTCTCGACCGTCGCGAAGGACGAGATGTTCAGCTCGAAGCTCAAGGGTCTGAACGTCTACAACCAGAAGGATGAAAAGGTCGGCGAAATCACCGATCTTGCCATCGGCAAGGGCGAGCAGATTCAGGCCATGATCCTGTCCGTCGGCGGGTTCCTCGGCGTCGGCGAGCATTACGTCGCCGTGTCGCCCTCGTCCGTGCGTGTGAGCTACAACAAGGACAAGGACACCTGGACTGCGAAGATGAACACCACCAAGGAGGCGCTGAAGGCCGCGCCTGAGTTCAAGTATCCGAAGTAAGGATCAGCCCGCCCCGTCATTGCGAGGAGCGCAGCGACGAAGCAATCCATTCCTTTGTTATGCAAAGATGGATTGCTTCGCTTCGCTCGCAATGACGGTATGACGCTGTCGTTCAAATCGCGCTGTCTTTTGCCACCTAGGCCGCCTTCTTGCCCTCGGCCAGATTGGCGAGATCGCGCAGGATCGTGGTCGTGCCTTCGACGCGCTCTTCCGCCGTCTCCCATTCCTGGAAGAACACCACCTTCATGTCCGGGCGGACCTTGGCGGCCTTGCCGTGGCGGCTGATGAAGAACATGAGCCGGTCGGGATGCGCGAATGAGTTGTCGCGGAACGTAATGACCGCGCCCTTCGGCCCGGCATCGACCTTCTCGATATTGGCGCGGCGGCAATAGGCCTTGATCGCTGCAATCTTGAACAGCCAGCGCACCTCGTCCGGCAGCGGACCAAAGCGGTCGCGCAGTTCCGCGCCGAAATTCTCGATCGCGTCGTCTGTGTCCAGATCCGCAAGGCGGCGATACAGCGACAGCCGGATTGACAGATCCGCAACGTAGTCCTCAGGAATGAGCACCGGCATACCGAGCGTGATCTGCGGCGACCAGCGATCCGCCACCGGCTCGGAGATGCCGGCCTTGAGCGACAGGATCGCCTCCTCCAGCATCGATTGATACAGTTCGAAGCCGACTTCCTTGATGTGACCCGACTGTTCTTCGCCGAGGAGATTGCCTGCGCCGCGAATGTCGAGATCGTGCGACGCAAGCTGGAAGCCCGCGCCGAGGTTGTCCAGCGACTGAAGCACCTTGAGGCGGCGTTCGGCCTGCGCGGTGATCTTGTGCGTGGAGGGTAGCGTGAACAAGGCGTAGGCGCGCAGCTTCGAGCGGCCGACGCGTCCGCGCAACTGATAGAGCTGGGCCAGGCCGAACATGTCGGCACGATGCACGATCAGCGTATTCGCGGATGGAATGTCGAGGCCGGACTCGACGATCGTGGTCGAGAGCAGCACGTCGTACTTGCCGTCGTAGAACGCGGACATGATGTCCTCGATCACGGTGGGCGGCATCTGGCCATGCGCAACCGCGACCTTCATTTCCGGCACATGCTTGTCGAGGAAGTCCTTCACCTCGGCGAGGTATTCGATGCGCGGGACGACATAGAACGCCTGACCGCCGCGATACCGCTCACGGAGCAAGGCCTCGCGTATCATCAGCGGATCGTGCGGCGCGACGAAGGTGCGCACCGCAAGGCGATCAACCGGCGGGGACGCGATGATCGACAATTCGCGGACACCGGTCAGCGCCAGTTGCAGCGTGCGCGGAATCGGCGTCGCGGAAAGCGTCAGCACGTGAACTTCGGCGCGGAGTTGCTTCAGCCGTTCCTTGTGCGACACGCCGAAATGCTGCTCCTCATCGACGATCAGGAGGCCGAGGTCCTTGAACTTGATGCTCTTGCCGAGCAGCGCATGGGTGCCGACGATGATGTCGATCTTGCCCTCGGCGAGGTCCTTCTTGACCTGCGTCATCTGCTTTGGCGCAACCAGTCGCGAGGCCTGCGCTACATTCACGGGGAACCCCTTGAAGCGCTCGGTGAAGGTCTTGGTGTGCTGCCGCGCCAGCAGCGTGGTCGGCACCACGACCGCGACCTGCTTGCCGTCCAGCGCCACGGCGAACGCTGCACGCAGCGCCACTTCCGTCTTGCCGAAGCCGACGTCGCCGCAAATCAGGCGGTCCATCGGACGTCCGAGATCGAGGTCATGCAGCGCGGAATTGATCGCGCCAAGCTGGTCCTCGGTTTCCTCGTAGGGGAACCGCGCACAGAATTCGTCGTAGGTGCCCTGATGCACCGGGAATTTCGGCGCCTCGTGGACATGCCGCTCGGCCGCGATCTTGATGAGTTCGCCCGCGATTTCGCGGATGCGGTTCTTGAGCTTGGCCTTACGCGCCTGCCATCCGCCGCCGCCAAGCTTGTCCAGTTCGACATTTGTCTGGTCGGAGCCGTAGCGCGACAGCAGTTCGATGTTCTCGACCGGGAGAAACAGCTTGGTCTCGTTGGCGTAGTGCAGTTCGAGGCAGTCATGAGGTGCACCGCCCACCTGCAGCGTCTGCAAGCCGACGAACCGTCCGATGCCGTGCTCGACGTGAACGACGATGTCGCCGGTCGCCAGCGACGTCACTTCGGAAATGAAGTTGTCGAGTTTGCGGCTCGCCTTGCGCGGACGCACCAGCCTGTCGCCGAGAATGTCCTGCTCGGTGATGAGCGCGATGTTCTCGGTCTCGAAGCCGGATTCGAGGCCGATCACCGCCAGCATGGTCTCGTTGCGTGGCGTCGCCTGCACCGCGCGCCAGGAGTTGACGCTGGTGGTGTTGAGCAGCTTGTGGTCCTTGAGCATGCTCGCCATGCGGTCGCGCGAGCCCTCCGACCACAGCGCGACGACGACTTTCTTCCGCGCAGCCTGCAGGCCGTTGATATGCGCCACCACGCCTTCGAACACGTTGACCTTGCTGTCCCCGCGCTCCGGCGCGAAGTCGCGTCCCTGCCGCGCGCCGACGTCGATTACGCCCTCACCCTCGGGCAGCGCGAACGGGGTCAGCCGCGCCAGCGCGCTATCGGCAAGCAGCGACGTCCATTCGGGTTCGGTGAGATAGAGCCGGTCCGGCGGCAGCGGGTTGTAGATCGCGCCGCCACCCGGCGTGTCCATCGCCTCGCGCCGCGCTTCGTAATAGTCGTTGATCTGGGTGAAGCGTTCGCGCGCGGCATCCTCGGCCAGCGGCTCCATCACGATGGGCGCCGCGCCGAGATAGTCGAACAGCGTGTCCATCCGCTCCTGAAAAAGCGGCAGCCAGTGCTCCATGCCCGGGTGCCTGCGGCCTTCGCTCACCGCCTCATAAAGCATGTCGTCGCGGTCCGGCGCGCCGAACTGCGCGACATAGCCCATGCGGAAACGCTTGATGGTTTCCGTGACCAACTGGAATTCCGACACCGGCACCAGATCCAGCCCGCGCATGTCGAGCAGCGTGCGCTGGGATTCCGCGTCAAAGGTGCGGATCGATTCCAGCGTGTCGCCGAAGAAGTCGAACCGCACCGGCTGGTCGAGCCCGGCCGGAAACAGATCGAGGATACCGCCACGCACGGCGTATTCACCCGGCTCGCGCACCGTCGACGTGCGGTTGTAGCCATTGTGCTCGAGCCAACCCGCGATGTTGTCCATCGGGACCCGATGCCCCGGCGCGACCGACAGCGCCTGTGCTGCGACCACCTCCCGCGCCGGCACGCGCTGAACGATGGCGTTGACCGTGGTCAGCACGATCAGCGGCTTCTCGCTGCCCTGAAGGCGTGAAAGTTTGGCCAGCGTGGTCAGCCGCTGCGCCAGAATGCCGCCGTGGGGCGAGACGCGGTCGTAGGGCTGGCAATCCCATGCCGGAAACTGCATCACCGACAGGTCGGGCGCGAAAAACTCCAGCGCGCGCGCCAGTTGCGCCATGCGCGGGCCGTCGCGGCAAACCACGGCAAGGCTGATCGCGGGCGGATTCGGCTTGGCCGCGACCGCGCGCGCCATATCCGAGACGACCAGACCTTCCGCGCCCTCGGCAACGTTCGACAGCGTCAGCGCGTGGCCGGCGCGAAGCAGTTGCGCGGGCGATCGCGTCGGTGACTTCATGAGCGCTGGCCTGCGTCGAGGAACTGCTTGATGCGCACAAAGATGCCGTTGGCATAGTCCCCCGGCAGCGACTGGCTGCCGCTGAACGCCGCATACAGATCGGGATCGGGCAGTTCGATCAGACGTTCGAGATCGGCAATGTCCCCATCGCTCAGATCGGCAATCCGGGCATCGGCGAAGCCGCCGAGGATCATATCCATCTCGCGCGTGCCGCGATGCCAGCAGCGAAACAGCAGCCGCTTGCGCCGATCATCGAGGCCGTCGCTCGATCGTGTCGTTCCCGTCATGTCCGTCACTTTCTCCAACGCAAAAAGCCCGGACGGTGCCGGGGAGGCTGATATAGCTGTCAGAATTGATGCTGTCAGTAATTTCCTGCGCGTGCGTGTTGCGCTTGGACGTCATAGCGGGTTGGCGAGCCCTCGTGGCCGTCATTGCGAGGAGCTCTTGCGACGAAGCAATCCAGTTCTTCATGTATGATACAAGGGAATCTGGATTGCTTCGCTTCGCTCGCAATGACGTGGGGCGGCGATTCGGACTGAAATTCCGCCTTAGGTTCTTTAATGCGCCCGTCCCTGCTCAATCCCCTGTTCGCGCCGGTCACGAGCCTTACGGGCGTGGGGCCGAAGCAGGACAAGCTGTTTCGCTATCTGCTTGACCGCCGCGAGACACCGCGGCTGGTGGATCTGCTGCTGCATCTGCCGACCAATGTGATCGACCGCCGCACGCGGCCGACCATCGCCGAAGCTGTTCCTGGAACCGTGGTGACGCTGGAAGTTACCATCGATCGTCACCGCCCCGCGCCGCCCGGCCGCTCGCGCGCGCCGCATCTGGTCTACGCCAGCGACGAGACCGGCGACGTGGTGCTGACCTACTTCCGCGCAAAGCCCGAATACATCGAGAAGCTGCTGCCGAAGGGCGAGAAGCGTTTCGTGTCCGGCACCGCGCAGATGTTCGACGGCACCTTGCAGATCGTGCATCCCGACCGGGTGGTGGACGAGGAAGGCCTCGCCAAACTGCCGCAGATCGACACGGTGTATCCGCTGACCGAAGGCCTCGCCATCGGCTCGATCCGCCGCGCCATGGCGCAGGCGCTGCAAAAACTGCCCGACCTGCCGGAGTGGATCAGTCCCGAAGTGCTCCGCCGCTGCAAGTTTCCGCCGATCGCAGAAGCGCTGCACCGTGTTCACGAGCCTGTCGAACTTACCGACATCCTGCCGCAGAATCCGTACTGGTCGCGGCTCGCGTTCGATGAACTGCTCGCGGGACAACTCGCGCTGGCGCTGGTTCGTGCGCAGCTTCGCCGTCCTGCAGGCGTGCGCAATGCCGGCGACGGACACCTGCGCCACAAAATCATCGATGCCCTGCCCTACGCGCTGACCAGTTCGCAGCAGGAAGCGGCGAAAGCCATTGCCAGCGATCTCAACCAGCCGGTCCGCATGTTGCGTTTGCTGCAAGGCGATGTCGGCTCCGGCAAAACCGTCGTGGCGCTGCTGGCCGCGGCTGCCGTTGCAGAGACCGGCAAGCAGGCGGCGCTGATGGCGCCGACGGAAATCCTTGCGCGGCAACACATCAAGACCATTGCTCCGTTGGCGGAGCGGGCCGGACTACGCGTCGCCATTCTCACGGGGCGCGAGAAAGGCAAGGAACGGCGCGAGATCATCGCCGGACTTGCGGACGGCGAGATCGATCTGCTGGTCGGCACCCATGCGCTGATCCAGGACGACGTGATATTCAAGGATCTGGCGCTCGCCGTGGTCGATGAACAGCATCGTTTCGGTGTGCGCGAGCGTCTGGCGCTGACCGAGAAAGGCGATGCCGTCGACGTGCTGGTGCTGAGCGCCACGCCGATCCCGCGCACGCTGGTGCTCACCTACTTCGGCGATATGGATATTTCGGAACTCCGCGAGAAGCCCGCAGGCCGCCAGCCGATCGACACCCGCGCGGTCGCCAAGAGCCGCATTCGCGAAGTCGTCGATGGCCTCGACCGCGCCCTGGAGTCGGGCAAACGCGCCTACTGGATCTGTCCGCTGGTCGAGGAATCCGATGCGGAAGGCCACGATCACCTCACCAACGCAACGCAACGGTTCGAGAGTTTGCAAAAGCGGTTCGGCGATCGCGCCGGGCTGGTGCACGGCCAGATGAAAGGCGCCGAGAAGGATCGCGTCATGGCGCAGTTCGCAGCCGGTGAAATCCAGCTTCTGGTGGCGACAACCGTGGTCGAAGTCGGCGTCGATGTCCCGCAGGCAACCATCATGGTGATCGAGAACGCCGAGCGCTTCGGGCTGGCGCAACTGCATCAGTTGCGCGGGCGCATCGGGCGCGGCTCGGAAGCCTCGACCTGCATCCTGCTCTATCATGAACCGCTGACGGAAATGTCCGGCGCCCGGCTCAAGGTGATCCGCGAAACCACGGACGGTTTCCGCATCGCCGAGGAAGATCTGCGCCTGCGCGGCGAAGGCGAAGTGCTCGGCACCCGCCAGAGCGGCCTGCCCGGCTATCGCATCGCGCGACCGGAAGTCCACGCGCAATTGATCGCACAGGCGCGCGACGAGGCGGTACGGATCATGCAGGATAATCCGAAGCTCAAGGGCGAGCGCGGTGAAGCGCTGCGATGCCTGCTGTACCTCTATGAACGCGACGAAGCATTGCCGTTGATCGGCGCGGGTTAGTCGACCTTCGCCGGGTCCTGTGTTTGCGATGCCGTTGCCACGCGCGCGGCATTGGCCATCTCCGCCAGCGCGTTGACTTTCTTCTGGGCGTCGCTGCCCGGCTGGACCACGCCCGCCGACATGATCAAGGTCGCTGCGGCGTCGGTGCTCATATCGACTTCGATAAGTTTGGACTTCGGAACGTAGAAGAAGAAGCCGGTGGTCGGGTTCGGCGCACACGGCAGAAACACCGAGATGAACTCGTCGTTTTGCGGAAGCTTTGTGGCGATCTCAGTGCTCGGCGGCTGGGAGATCAGCACGATCGACCACATGCCCGGCGAAGGGAACTCGACAAGACCGACCTTGCGGAAGCTCGATCCGTTGCCCGAGAACAGCGTCTCGAACACCTGCTTGAGGCCGCGATAGATTGCCCGTACGACCGGCATACGGCCGAGCAGCCCTTCGCCGAATTCGACCAGCGTTCGCCCGATCAGGTTGGCCGCGAGGAAGCCGAGGAACGTCAACGCGAACACGGCGACGATCAGTCCCGACCCCGGCAGACCGAACGGCAGATAGGTCTCGGGACGATACGCGACCGGCACGAACGGCCGAACGATGCCGTCGACCCATGTGACGAACCACCAGACCAGATAGATCGTGATTGCGATGGGACCGGCAATGATCAGGCCGGTGAGGAAATAGTTGCGGAGCCGCGCCATCGCACCGCGCGGCGCGCCGGCCGGCGGTACGGGCGGCAGGCCTCCCGGAATCATGTTTGGGCTAGTCTCATTCATTGGCGAGCCAAATCATCCTCAAGCGAAACACTTGTGCGTATTCTGACCGGTGTCCACTTTGCGGAACAGGCGCGGGAACACCATCGCAAATCATTGCGACACCACTGTATCAGACTTTTCCGGGCCAAAACCGCCCGCGCTGCGACCGTTTGTCTGCCCGAGTCTTACTCGACGGTCACAGATTTGGCGAGGTTCCGCGGCTGGTCGACGTCGGTGCCCATCACAACGGCCGTATGATAGGCCAGCAACTGCACCGGGACCGCGTACACCATCGGCGTCACCGTAGCCGGCATGTCGGGCAGGATGATGGTCACCAGTGAATCGACGGTGGCCTCCCTGGCCCCCCGCGCGTCGGTCATCAGGATGATCCGGCCGCCCCGCGCCGCGACCTCCTGCATGTTCGAGACCGTCTTCTCGAATACGCGATCGTAAGGCGCGATCACGACCACGGGCATCTTCTCGTCGATCAGCGCGATCGGGCCGTGCTTGAGTTCGCCGGCGGCGTAGCCTTCGGCGTGAATGTAGGAGATTTCCTTGAGCTTGAGCGCGCCTTCCAGCGCCAGCGGGTAGTTGGTGCCGCGGCCGAGATAGAGCACGTCCTGGCTCTTGGCGATGTCGCGGGCGAGCTTTTCGATCTGCGGCTCGAGGGCGAGCGCCTGCGTCATCAGGCGCGGCACTTCAATCAGCGCGTGGACGAGTTTGGTTTCATCGGTCTCGGACAGTTCACCGCGTGCCTTGCCCGCAGCGATCACCAGCGCCGCAAGCGCGGCAAGCTGGCACGTAAAGGCTTTGGTGGAGGCGACACCGATTTCAGGTCCGGCCAGCGTCGGCAACGCGGTCTCGCTTTCGCGCGCGATGGTCGATGTCGGCACGTTGACGATCGAGATGGTGTGAAGGCCTTGCGACTTGGCGTAACGCAGCGCAGCCAGCGTGTCGGCGGTTTCGCCGGACTGCGAAATGAAGATCGCAAGATCGCCCTTGCGTAGCGGCGCTTCGCGGTAACGAAACTCGGAAGCAACATCGAGTTCGACCGGCAGCCGCGCAAGGCGCTCGAACCAGTACTTGGCAACGAAGCCCGCATAGCTTGCCGTGCCGCAGGCCGTGATCGACACCCGCTGAATGTCCTCGAAATCGAACGGCAGCTTGACCGGCATCGACACCTTCTCGGTGGCCATGTCGACATAGTGCGCCAGCGTGTGGCCGACGACTTCGGGCTGCTCGTGAATTTCCTTCGCCATGAAGTGGCGGTAGTTCGCCTTGTCCACCAGCGCGGATGCGGTGTTGTGCTTGACGATCTCGCGTTCGACCACGGCGTTCTTGTCGTCATACACGGTCGCATCGGCGCGGGAGAGAACGACCCAGTCGCCGTCATCGAGATAGCTGATGGTGTCGGTGAACGGACCGAGTGCGATGGCATCGGAGCCGAGGTACATCTCGCCGTCGCCGTAGCCAACCGCGAGCGGCGAGCCCTTGCGGGCGCCGATCATCAGATTTTCTTCGCCCTTGAAGATGAAAGCCAGCGCGAATGCGCCGTGCAACTGCGGAAGCGTCGCCTTCACGGCATCCACCGGAGACAAACCCTTGGCGAGGTACGAACTGACCAGATGCGCGACGACCTCGGTATCGGTCTCGCTGGAAAACTTCGCACCCTGCGCTTCGAGTTGCGTGCGCAGGTCGCGGAAATTCTCGATGATGCCGTTGTGAACCACGGCGACGTTGTCGGTCGCATGCGGATGCGCGTTATTCTCGGTCGGCTTGCCGTGCGTGGCCCAGCGCGTATGTCCGATGCCGATGTGCCCCGCCAGTGGCGAGGTCTTCAGCACCGCTTCCAGATTCTTCAGCTTGCCCTTTGCGCGGCGGCGATCGAGCTGGATGCCTTCCAGCGTCGCGACGCCCGCGGAGTCGTATCCGCGATATTCAAGCCGCTTGAGGGAATCGACCAGTTGCTCCGCAACCGGCCCACGTCCAAGAATTCCGACAATTCCGCACATGCGGTTTGTGATCTCCAGCCGCCCCAATGCGGCCTTATGTACCGAGGAATAACACGGTTCTGCCTCAACAATTGTTGCGGATTGAGACAGGGTAAACCGTTAACGAAATCAGTCCGGTAAACGGAATCGCCCTACTTCGGGCTTTTCGGCTTCCGATTGAGCATTTTCATGTCTCGGAAGCGCTTTGCCCAGCCTTCACGAACGGTCTGATCGCTGCGTTCGATGGCCAGCGAATCGTCCGGCACATCCTTGGTAATGACCGAACCCGATCCGATAAAGGCGCCCGCGCCGATCTTCACCGGTGCCACCAGCGACGAGTTTGAGCCGACAAAAGCCCCCGCGCCGATCTCGGTGCGGTGCTTGTCGAACCCGTCGTAGTTGCAGGTGATCGTGCCCGCGCCGATGTTGGCATTCTGGCCGATATGGGTATCGCCGATATAGGTCAGGTGATTAACCTTCACCCCGGCCTCAAGATCCGCGGCCTTGGTCTCGACGAAGTTGCCGATGCGAACACCTTCGCCCAGCACCGTGCCTGGCCGCAGCCGCGCGTAAGGACCGACAGATGCGCCCTTGCCGACACGCGCGCCGACGATGTTCGAGAACGAATGGATGACCGCCCCGTCGTCGATCGCAACGCCCGGGCCAATGACAACGAACGGCTCGATGGTGACATCCTTGCCGAACGTTGTATCCGCCGACAGGAACACCGTCTCAGGTGCGATGAGGGTAACGCCGGCATCCAGTGCCGCCCGCCGCAGCCGCTGCTGCATCACCTGTTCCGCTTCGGCAAGCTGGGCCTTGGTGTTGATTCCGCGCACTTCGTCCTCACCGGTTTCGATCACGGCGGCGCACAAACCGAGTTCCCGCACGATCGTCACCGCATCGGTCAGATAATACTCGCCCTTGCTATTTCCATTGCCGATGCGATCCAGAATCTTCGGTGCAGTGCTGCCCGCAAAAGCCATGACGCCTGCGTTACAAAGGGTGACGGCGCGTTCGGCTTCGCTGGCATCGGCCTGCTCGCGGATCGCAACCAGTTGTCCATCCTCTACCAGCAATCGTCCATAACCAGTCGGATCGGCGGCACGAAAGCCGAGTACCGCCAGCGCCGCGCCGTCCTTCAACGCGGTCCGCAAGCGCTCGAATGTCACTGCATCGATCAGCGGTGTGTCGCCGAAAGCGACCAGGATGTCGTCCGCTCCATAGGCAATGGCTTCGCGCGCCGCGAGCACCGCGTGGGCGGTACCGAGCCGCTCCCGCTGCACAAAGGTTTTGGCCTCCGGGCGTGACCGCTTGATCTCATCCACCACCGCCTGGTGATCAGGGCCGACCACGACCGCAATCGTATCGTTCTTGCCGCCCGGCGCGGCCGCAAGCACATGCGCGATCAGCGGCTGTCCCGCGATCGGATGCAGCACCTTCGGCAGGCTGGAACGCATTCGCGTGCCCTCGCCGGCTGCAAGTACGATCGTAAGGGTTGTTCTGCCGGACATGCGCTTTTCCTGTACCGCACGCGAAGTCGCGCCGGCGTCGTCTTACCCGAGAGCGCCGAGGGACAAAAGTGTTTTGGACACGCCCACCGCGCGCACAAACCCTAGCTTCTGTTAATCTTTACACAATGATTCGCAGGGCCGCGGGAGGGCCCGACAGTCCCATGGCCAAGGATCGCAACCAATTCCGCGATGATCTGACGGACGATGACGGTGCCGGCTGGATCAATCGCTTTCTCGCGGAAGAGGACGAATTCGGCGGACCTTCGATGTGGCGTCTGGCGTCCTGGGGCGTCGGCACGGTCGGAGCGCTGATCGTTGCGATCCTCGCGACGCGGTCACCGGCAGCGATGAACCGCGATCAATTGGCATCCGCCGAACTCGCCCGGCAATCCCAGCAGGTTCAGTGGATCGCAAAGGAAAGCCAGAACAAGGCGCGCGAACTTGCAGCGGCGGTCGATACGCTCAACGGCGATCGGGATCGCCTGTATGCGCGCTTGACGATGCTCGAACAGGGTCTGGACTCGGTGACTGGCGCGCTGGCACGGCCAGCGGCTTCCTTACCACCTGCAACGCAACCGGCATCACCTGCGGCCTCAGCTACCGCACAGACGTCCCTCCCACAGGCGACCGAGGCTGATCCCATCGGTCCGGTCAAACCAACGGAGGCGAAAGCCGAATCCGTCACCCAGCTTCCCAAGATCGCGCCGGTCGCCACCGCCCCGGCAGCAACCTCTCCGCCCGCCAAACCGGTTGAGCAGAAAGCCGAAACGTCCACGGCCGATCAATCTCCCGCTCCGACCGTGACGGCGGCTATCGCCCCGCAGAACCCGGCGGCGGTTGAAACGCCACCAGCAGCTATCGTGCGGAAGACGGAGTTTGGCGTAGACCTCGGCGGCGCGAATTCGATCGAAGGTCTGCGCGCTCTTTGGCGCGGTGTGATCAAGGGCAATCTGCAACAGCTCGCATCGCTGCAACCGATCATCGTGGTGAAAGAACGCCACGACGGTTTGGGAATGCAACTGCGGCTTGTTGCCGGACCGCTGTCAGATGCCGCGGAAGCTGCGAAAGTCTGTGCGGGCGTGCTCACCGAGAGCAACCGTGCCTGCGAGACCACCGTGTACGAAGGTCAACGCCTCAGCATGTTCAGCGAAAAGCAGCCGGAGGCAAAGAAGCCTGAAGGCCAGGGTTATCGTTCGAAGCGGCGAAGCAGGCAGCGCAGCGAGCCTGTTGTTGAAGAACGGCCCAAGACGTCGGCCTTCAGCTCCTTCTTCGGTAACAAATAACCGATCAACTTTTGTGCCATTCGGGTTGTGTCGCAATCCGTTCCGAACCATATTCGGCGCATGAAAAAAGAGCCGTTCAGACTGACCCCCTACCAGGTGCAATGGATCTTGATCGTGGGATTTCTCACCATCGGATACGCACTCTATCTGCGTTACATGGCCATCGAGTTTGCGCAGGTTCGGCTCGAATGCGAGGCCGGTCTGCAGACCATGTTGTGCAAGACCCGACTGACGATGACCTATCTGTTCAAGAACTATGTGTTCGGAATAGCCGCGCTGGTGATCGCCACCTTGCACTTCATCCGGCCGTCGATCGTCACCCTTACCGCCGGGCTGATCGCCGCGTGTTTCGGCATCGTGCTCTACAATATCGGTTTGTCGGGCGTCGCGATCGCGCTGCTTATTCTTGGATTTGCGCGACCCGCGCCCGCGACAGCGTGAGCGCCAGAAGCAGATACAATCCGCAGGTCCAGAGCGACTGCCAGTTCGCCGGTCCTTCGTTGAACCCGATATAGACCGCCGAGAGCGCCAGCGCGCCCGCAAAAACAGACTCGGTAATCGGGCGCGTGCCCTTTGCCGGCCTGTTAAGCGCCGTCAGCAGCACAAACGGCACAACGGCCATGGTCAGTGCCGCGAACTGAAAATCGCGATAGCGCGGGTCGAACACGAATCCGAGCGCGGTCTGAGTGGCGAGCACCGTCGTGATCAGCAGCACGATTCCAAGAATGGTCTGCATGCGTGAACCGGTGCGGTATTCCCGCGGCCCGACCAGCTCCATGAATGTCGGAAGGCTGCGCCCGTACATCACAGTGTTGGCGACGACCAGCGGCGACAACACCGCGGCGCCGAACAGCAGGATGCCGACGGTCCATCCGCCGATGCCGAGGCTTTCGACGATCAACTTGTCGTACGCCACGCCTAGGAGCGCACCGCCCGCAGTGGCACAGATCGCCACCGTGACCCACGAACTCAAATGCGGTGACCAGGGCCTGCGGCGCAGCGTCAGCAGCGCCACGCCAAACACGAGCGCCGAGAAAATCATGCCTGCGCCGGCATAGATCTTTGCCCGCGGGAAGTTGGTGATCGGCTCGCCCGCTGGATATTTCAGATCTCGGCTGCCGGCAGCGTCGAACAGACCCCAGTGACCTCCGACAGTGCCCTCCCACATCCGCTTCCAAGGCTGGTCATAGGCCTCGATCAGGTTGACCCGGAACTTTTCCTGGCGAGCAAGCTGAAGGATTTCAGAGACCACCCGGGCTTGATTGGCCCGCGACGGCAGCGCACCTTCGCGCATGCGGCCCGCGCTTGGCCAGCCAGTTTCGCCGATCAGGATTTCCTTGTTCGGAAATGCGACCGCCATCCGCTTGCGGATTACGTCCACGTGGTTCGCCGCATGACGCGCGCGAATCGGGAAGTCCTCCCAGTACGGCAGGATGTGAATCGTGACGAAATCGACGGCGTCATAGACGTCGCGGTTCTTGAGCCAGAACTCCCAGACGTCGGCATAGGTGACCTGGATCGCGCCGACTTTCGATTTTACGTAGCGGATATTCGCTGTCAGGTCGGCTGCGGTCATTTCGCCGCGAAGGAGCACCTCGTTACCGACAATGACCGCGCTGATCACGCCTGGATATTTCTTGGCGAGCGCGATGGCTGTTTCTATCTGCGCGCGATTGTCGATTCGGTTGGTGCCGATCCAGATCCCGAGCATCACCTTGAGCCCGGCCTTTTCGGCGAGCTCCGGGACCCTGTCGAGGCCGTTGCCGACCGAATAGGTGCGGACGCAATCGGTAACCTTGGCCAGTTGCGCGAGGTCCTGCGTCATCTGCTCCGGCGAGATCACCAACCCCGGCTGCAAAGGATTCTGACCATCCCGGAATGGTGCATAGGAGACGCATTCCAGCTTGGCAGCAGGGTCGATCGGCGCGCGCGCCAAAACGATTGGCGTGGCTAACCACCACCAAATTGCAGCAATAGCGCTCAGGGATATGACCAGAAGGGCCAGGGGCGTACGAAGCGAAATGGGTTCCGTCCTCCAGGAGGCACGTCGATAACCGGTCCGCGCCGGTCTGCCAAGACCCCAGCGCGCGGCTACCCCCGGTCTTCTCGTCGCACGCCTTTACCACAAGGCCATCAAACTTCCGCCTTGCTGGACAAAAACGTAAATGTCCTTCATGTGAATCAGGCAGTTGCGGTAGAGGCAATCTTCTGCCGCATTAGCAGGGCACCTGTGCAGGCGCGGCGCGCAGCTGGCTGGCACGCCATCAATCGGGGATTTCATGCTTCGGGTTCGTACCGGGTTTCGAGTTGCGGTTTTTCAGCGAGTGGCCGTTCCGGCCCTCGCTTTATTTGTCGGTATCGGAGCCGCAATCGCTCAAAGCGGCGACCTCCGGGCTCAGGACACGGCCCCCAAACAGGCGGCTCCCGCTGACGCAGCCAAGGAAAGCAAGCGCAAGGCCGACGAGTTCGTCGAGGCGGCCCAGGCAATCAACGGCCCCGCCGGCAATCCCGAATGCGTCTGGCTGGGACGGCGGGTGGTCGGGCTGATGTGGCGCGACGATCTCGATACGGCCTTCCGCCATCTTGACCTGTACGAACGCTTCGGCTGCCCCGGCGGGCACATCCAGGCGACTTTCCGCTGTGTCGTGCGGTTCGGCGCCACAATCGATCCCAAGGTGGCCGAGACCCTCAACGGCCGCGTGCACGCCTGCTGGATCAATCCGGCGTCCCAGCCGCAAGCAGCGGCCGCGCCACCGCCGCCAGCGGCCCCTGCGGCAGCGCCACCGCCAGCACCCGCTCCGGCGGCGCCGACACCTGCAACACCTGCCAAGTAAATGCCAAAGCGCTGGCGGAACAGGAACGAACCGATCCCGCATTCATTGGGTATTCATTCGGTCTCGGCTACGCCCTCAAAAGGCCATGTCGCCGTATGAGTTGTTAAGCCGCGCAGCATAGATAAGCTGCCATTAACGCTGACGAACCGAGGGGACAGGTTCGCGATCCTGCCACGTTTGGCCCCGTATGGTTTTCCTTGATGCGCGCCATCGTTGCTGTCCTCCTCTGCGTTACTGCTGTCCACGCGGCCATCTGGGGCCTCCTGAGGGATGAGCAGAAGGCACCCGATTTCAACGGAATGTTGCCCAGCCTGTCCTACGCCCCGTTCGAAGGCGCTGGGCACCCGGACGTCGACAACATTCCGAACAAGGAAAAAATCCGCGCGGACCTCAAGAAACTCGCGACGATGACCAAGGCCATCCGCCTGTACTCGTCGACGGGCGGCGTTGAGCTGGTTCCCCCGATTGCCGCCGAATTCGGCCTCAAGGTCACGGTCGGCGCCTGGATCGACAAGAACGCGGAGCGAAACGAACGCGAAATCGCCGCCGCCCTGGATCTCGCCAAACGAAACAGCAACGTCATCGGCATTGTTGTCGGCAACGAAACGATCTACCGCGGCGAACAAAAGGCCGCTGACCTGATCGAGCTAATCCAGCGCGTTAAGAGACAGACTAATGTTCCAGTTACGACTGGCGAAATCTGGAACATCTGGCGAGACGATCTCGAACTGGCAGCCCAAGAGGGCCGCCCGTCGCTCGCGTCGTCCGTCGATTTCATCGCCGCACATATCCTGCCGTACTGGGAAAATTTCACCGACAGGCAGGCTGTCGATCAGGCCATGTATATCTATGGCCTGCTGCGGGATACCTTCCCTGGCAAGCGTATCGTGATCGCCGAATTCGGCTGGCCGAGCGCCGGCTACAACCTCAAGAATGCCGACCCTGGCCCATTTGAACAGGCATCCGTGCTGCGGAACTTCGTCACCCGCGCCGATGCGATCGGCATGGACTACAACATCGTCGAAGCGATCGACCAGCCGTGGAAGTTTTTCGAAGGCGGCGTTGGACCCTACTGGGGCGTTCTTAATGCTTCACGCGAACCGAAGTTCGCCTGGACCGGTCCCATCGTCGATCCGGACTACTGGAAAATAGCAGGCATTGCCCTGCTGATCGGCGTGCTGCTGTCACTGCCGATTCTGCGTCTGGCACATCCGACGGTGATGCAATCCATCATGCTGGCCGCTGCGGCCAATGGCGTCGGCGCGTGGTTCGCAACCGTGTTCGCCTACTGGAACACGCACTACTTCGTCTTCGGGTCGGCCTTTGCGCTGACGCTGGGTCTCATTCTGCTGGTGCCGCTGGTTCTGATCGCGATGGCCCGGATCGAGGAGATTGCGACCATCGCGTTCGGACGCAAGCCAGTGCGCCTTATCTCTGAAGCCGTACCCTCGCCCTCTGAAGGCTACGCGCCAAAGGTCTCTATTCACATCCCGGCGTATTTCGAGCCGCCGGAGATGCTGAAGCTGACGCTCGATGCGGTCTCTCGCCTCGATTACCCGAATTTCGAATGCGTGGTGATCATCAACAACACGCCTGACCCGGCCTTCTGGCAGCCGATCCAGGACCATTGCCGCGCGCTCGGCGAACGATTCATCTTTATCAACGCCGAGAAGGTCGAGGGCTTCAAGGCCGGCGCGCTGAAGATCGCGATGGCGCGCACCGCCGCCGACGCCGAAATCATCGGCATCATCGACGCCGACTATGTGGTCACGCCGGATTGGCTCAAGGATCTCGTTCCGGCTTTCGCCGACCCGCGCGTGGGCCTCGTGCAGGCCCCGCAGGACCATCGCGACGGCGACCGCTCGCTGATGCACTACATCATGAATGGCGAATACGCCGGTTTCTTCGACATTGGCATGGTGCAGCGGAATGAAGCCAACGCCATCATCGTCCATGGCACGATGTGTCTGATCCGCCGCGCGGCGATGGACATGGCGGGCGGTTGGGCCGGCGATACGATCTGCGAGGATACCGATCTGGGCCTCGCCGTGATCGAACACGGCTGGATCACCCACTACACCAACAGGCGGTATGGATACGGCCTGCTGCCGGACACCTACGAGGCCTTCAAGAAACAACGCCACCGCTGGGCCTATGGCGGCTTCCAGATCGTCAAAAAGCACTGGCGGCGGTTTCTTCCCAATGCGAGCCGGCTTTCACCCGATCAGAAGCGCGAGTTCGCACTCGGCTGGCTGAACTGGCTCGGCGCGGAAAGTCTCGGCGTGGTCGTTGCGATCCTCAATTTGATCTGGGTACCGATCGTTTCGTTCGCCGACATCGCCATTCCCGACAAGATCCTGACCCTGCCCATCATTGCAGCGTTCATCGTGTCGCTAGCCCACTTCCTCACGCTCTACAGGCTGCGCGTACCCGTAAAGGTCGGCCAGATGCTCGGTGCAATGGTGGCGGCGATGTCGGTGCAATGGACCGTGTCGCGCGCCGTCGCCAACGGCCTGATAACCGACCATCTCCCCTTCGCCCGCACATCGAAGGGCGGCCTGTCGCGGATGTCGGTGGAATTCCAGGCCTTCTGGGAGGCCGTGATCGGCATCCTCCTCATCATAGGCGCTATCGTGCTGGTTGCGTTCAACCAGAAGGAAGTTCGCGAGATCAACATCTTCGCCGGCGTGCTTGTGCTCCAGAGCCTGCCGTTCCTGTCGGCTGTCGCGATCGCGATCCTTGAGAACTCGCGGATCAACGCCTTTGGCTTCTGGAGTTCGTCAACGGTGCGCGCCGCCGAGCTGATCGGTCTTCGCCGGGAAACAACGCCGACGAACATGACGGTTCAACAGCCGGTCACATCGGACGTCCGCTCGGATATCAAGTGATGGCTTGCATGGGGTTCGTTCGCTTCAGGCGGGCGACCGAGGGCAACAGAAACAGATGGCGTCGGCTTACTTGATGCTGACGAATGTGCCCCATGCCGCGGCTATTCCCGCACCGACCAAAACGTAGACGGGATGCCGGCAAAACGTTTCCCCGTAGTTGCACATGGTTTTTCCAAGGCTACCGATCTGACCCTGATCGGCTGCGTAGAAGAGCCCGGACAGGGCAACCAGGATACCGGCGACGACATACATTCTCGTTTGCCCCTTTTCGCTGCCCGCGACCCAAAAGGTTCGCGACCCGCAACAATGCGAATCTTCGCGGATTGTAACCGCAGGGATGCGGTTTGCCATGCATGTCATGGTGAGCGCGGAGGGACTCGAACCCTCGACCCCATGATTAAAAGTCACGTGCTCTACCGCCTGAGCTACGCGCTCACGTGTCGCGGTGTGTAGGTGGCGGGTGGATGTGGGTCAAGTGCGCCCCGGCATCCTTGTTCAGGCTGTGGAATTCGCCGACCTTCGGTTCGAGATTCCAGCCCGAGGAGAGCCATTGACAATAGAACAAATAGGGAACATTATCTCCACCTATCACAGCCGGAAAATCCGATGGCCGATATCTCCTACTATGTTGCCCTTCCGTTCAGTGAAGACGATGAAGGCTCCGTCGTGACGGGAACCGCCGAGGAATTCCAAAGCGCATCCACAGCGATTCGGCGTGCCGAAACGTTGTCTCGCACCTCCGGCATTATCGGCGCAGTCGCCTTCACCCGCGCGGGCGATCCGATGACAGGTGATTTCAAGGATGCCATGGTGCTGAAGACCTTTGGCAACGTCCCGACGGATCTGAGCAGCCTGTAACCCGGGCCCTACGCTTTCACAGCCCATATCCGTCAGGATCTGCGGTCTTCCTGCTCTTTCAGTTCGTCCTCGCTGAGATCGATCCTCGGGGTCGCGAAGTCGTCGCTTTCGGGATCGACCTTGAACGGCGCATTCTTGGTGGGGTCCGGGCGTTTTTTCACCTTGCCCGCATCGGCGGCATCGCCCTTTTTCTGCTTTCCGGCCATCGCTGGTTTCCTTACCCGCATTGCCGGTATGACCGGCATGGTTCCCTTGAATATGGCTGAGGCGAGTCGCATCTGCTACGCCTACTTCGTCACATTTCGAGGACATGCGCCATGACGGATTCGCCTGCGGCCCCCGAGGACGTCGTCCAGGAGTTCGATGTGCCCGTGCCGTACATGCAGCGGACGCGCGACTACTACCTCGCCATCGGGTACGACACGCCCTATCGCTGGGCGCACAATGTCGCCGCTCCCTTTCAGCCGCTGACAAAACCGCTGGCGCAGTCCCGGGTGGCCATCGTCACCACGGCGGCCCGCTTCGACCCCACGAAAGGCGATCAGGGACCGGGCGCGGCCTACAACGGCAGCGCGAAATTCTATCAGGTCTACGATGGCGACAGCGCGAAGCAGCACGACCTGCGGATCTCTCACATCGCCTACGACCGCGTACACACGTCCGCGACCGACATGAACTCATGGTTTCCGCTGGCACAGATGCATCGGCTTGCCCGCGAAGGCCGGATTGGCGCGATCGCCCCCCGCTTCTTCGGCGCGCCGACCAATCGCAGCCACCGGGTGACGATCGAGACCGACGCCCCGGAAATCCTAGCGCGGTGCAAGGCCGACGACGTCGATGCCGTCGTACTGGTCCCCAATTGTCCCGTGTGTCACCAGACCACGGCGCTGGTGGCTCGGCACCTCGAGGCCAATGGAATTGCAACCGTGGTGATGGGCTGCGCCAAAGACATCGTCGAGCACGCAGCCGTACCGCGGTTCCTGTTCAGCGATTTTCCGCTCGGCAATTCCGCCGGCAAGCCGCACGATGTGCCGTCGCAGGCATTTACGCTGGAACTGGCGCTGAAGGTGCTTGAAAGCGCACAAGGTCCGCAGACGACGGTTCAGTCACCGCTGCGCTGGAGCGCCGATGCTTCGTGGAAGCTCGACTACAACAATGTCGAGCGGATGTCGCCGGAAGAGCTTGCCCGGCGGCGACGCGATTTCGATGCGCAGAAAGAAGCCGCGCGCGTCAATCGCGTGGCGTGATCAGTCGGACATCCCTGCCGCCTTCCTCAACGCGGCATTGATGCGGTCCTGCCAGCCGGGACCGCCCTCCTGGAAATGCTCAAGGACGTCCTGATCGATCCTGATCGAGACAAGCTCCTTCACACCGGGGATGGCAGCTTTCTTTGGAACGGCTTCCGGCACCTTGGCAGTGACGGATTTGAACGCCGCCTCGGCTTCGGTTTTTGCGTCACTGAGCGTGCGGGGCCGCCGCGGAGGAGATGCCATTTCAAATTCCTTCAAACAACGCCGTGGACAAATAGCGCTCCGAGAATGACGGGATAACCGCGAGAATAGTCTTGCCGGCATTTTCCGGCCGCTTGCCGAGTTCGAGCGCTGCCGCAATAGCTGCCCCCGACGAGATGCCGCCCGGAATGCCTTCCACACGTGCGAGTGCGCGCGAAGTCGCAATCGCTGTCGCGCTATCGACCTTGACGATCTCGTCGATCACGGACCGATCGAGAATATCCGGCACAAAGCCGGCGCCAATGCCCTGAATCTTGTGCGGCGAATGCTGGCCGCCCGACAGCACCGGACTTTCCACGGGCTCGACGGCAACAATGCGCAGGGATGGTTTGCGCGGCTTCAGAACCTGCCCGACGCCGGTGATCGTGCCGCCCGTGCCAACGCCGGCCACGAATACGTCAATATCTCCGTTGGTGTCGTTCCAGATTTCTTCGGCCGTGGTGCGGCGGTGAACTTCGGGATTGGCCAGGTTCTTGAATTGCTGCGGCATCACCGAGTTGGGCGTGTTGCGGACAAGATCTTCCGCAGTTGCAATCGCACCTTTCATACCTTGTGCCGCCGGCGTCAGGACAATTTCGGCACCCAGAAACGCCAGCATCTTCCGCCGCTCGATCGACATCGATTCCGGCATCACGAGCTTCAGCCTGTAGCCGCGCGACGCGGCGACGAACGCCAGCGCGATGCCCGTGTTGCCGGATGTTGGCTCGATCAAAACAGTGTCCGGATTGATGACGCCGGCGTTTTCCATCGCGATGATCATCGCCGCACCAATGCGGTCCTTCACGCTCGCGGCGGGATTGAAATATTCAAGTTTGGCGAGAATTTTCGCCTTTACTCCGTTCTGTTCCGGCAGACGGTGAAGCCGAACGATCGGCGTATCGCCGAATGCATCAACGATGCTGTCGTAGATTCGTCCGCGCCCGGGCTGACGTGTCTGTGAAGCAGTTGGGTTTGACTTGGTATCCATGCCCGGTCCTCCTGAATCGATCCGTGCGCACCATGGGAGAAAGCTGCGCAAAACGAAAGGCTTCCGCCATTAATGGCGGTCGCGACCGCGCGTGCAAGAGCAATCGTCTGCCGGCATGCATTGCGTTGCAAAAACAGTATTTCGCAAAAAGAACGTATTTGTGTTGCGACAACTTCAAACTTGCATGAGTATATTCTGCGCGAGCTCGAACCCGGAAGGGAGGTCACGATGCCAGCACTTGCTGAACTTCTGTCGACCAAACCGTCACGCCTGCCCCCTCGGAGCACAGACCGGCCCATTTGCACGATCTGCGCGGACTCGATGGTTGCCGCAGAAGCATCCGCGTTCCTGGCTGATAACGTCATCAGCTACCTCTGGACTTGCGACAATTGCGGGTACAGCTTCGTTACGAAGCACTCAACGCACTCAACGAAAATCGTCTGCAACTAAGTCGCAGATCTGCTTGGCTTAGCGCGGCGCGATATCGCCCCGCGCCCATCCTGCACGAACCGATGCGCGATAATCGTCGAACGTCCCGGCAGCAATTGCGGCGCGGGCGCCGCTCATCAGGCTTTGATAATAGGCGACGTTGATCTCGGACAACAGCATCGCGCCCAGCGCCTCCTCGGACTTCACGAGATGGTGCAAGTAAGCCCGTGAATAGCCACTCGTCGAACGCCAGCCGCTTTCCTCGTCCAGCGGACGGGGATCGTCGGCGTGGCGGGCGTTTCGCAGGTTGATAACGCCATGGCGCGTGAAGACGTGGCCGTGACGGCCGTTCCGCGTCGGCATTACGCAGTCGAACATGTCGATGCCGCGGGCGACAGCCTCCAGCATATCGTCCGGTGTCCCGACGCCCATCAGGTAGCGCGGACGCTCCTGCGGCAGGAGTGGCGCGACCTCCTCGATCATCGCCAGCATGACCTCCTGCGGCTCTCCCACGGCGAGACCGCCGACGGCGTAGCCATGGAAGCCGATGTCGATCAGTGCGCGGGTGCTTTCACGACGCAATTCCGGAACGTCTCCGCCTTGCGCGATACCGAACAACATGTAGCCGGGAGGTGCAGTTTCGAACGCCCGCTTGCTGCGCTCTGCCCAGCGGATCGACAATTGCATCGCACGTTCGATTTCGGTGCGTTCTGCCGGAAGCCTGACGCATTCATCGAGTTGCATCGCAATGTCGGACCCCAGCAGCCGCTGCACTTCGATCGCGCGCTCTGGCGACAGCTCCACCTTGGTACCGTCGATGTGCGAACTGAACGTCACGGCATGCTCGGTAACTTTGCGAATCTTGGCGAGCGACATGACCTGGAAGCCACCGGAGTCGGTAAGCATCGGGCCATTCCATGTGGTGAATGCCTGCAACCCGCCAAGCGCGGCGATGCGCTCCGCGCCCGGCCGCAGCATCAGATGATAGGTGTTGCCGAGGACGATATCGGCCCCAGTTTCGCGAATGTCACGCCAGTGGATGCCCTTCATGGCACCGGCCGTGCCGACAGGCATGAATGCAGGCGTGCGCACAACCCCATGCGGGGTGGTGAGTTCGCCGGTCCGCGCCTCGCCGTCGCGGCCGAGAAGCTTGAAATAATTGGGAACGCTCATGAGCGAGTTTATCGGTCAGGTTGATTGCGGAACAACAGGGACGCATCGCCATATGAATAGAAGCGATAGCCGGTCTCTATGGCATGAGCATATGCTTTCTGCATGGTCTCCAGCCCGCTGAAGGCCGAAACAAGCATGAATAGCGTCGACCGCGGCAGGTGAAAGTTGGTCATCAGAATGTCCACGGCCTTGAAGCGATAGCCGGGCGTGATGAAAATCGCGGTGTCATCGGAGAACGGCTGGATAGTGCCGTCATCCGCAGCAGCGCTTTCCAGCAGCCGCAACGATGTCGTCCCGACGGCGACGATACGGCCCCCCCTGGCGCGGGCCTGGTTAAGTGCGGTGGCGGTCTCACTGGACACCGTGCCCCATTCGGAATGCATCTTGTGGCCAGCCGTGTCGTCTGCCTTAACCGGAAGGAACGTTCCTGCCCCGACATGCAGTGTCACACGATTCAGTCCGATGCCGCGATCCCGCAAAGCCGCCTCAAGCGCCGGTGTAAAGTGCAGTCCAGCGGTGGGCGCGGCAACCGCGCCCTCGCTGACGGCAAACATGGTCTGATAGTCCGCTGCATCGCGTTCGTCCGGCGTCCGGCGCGAGGCGATATAGGGCGGCAACGGCGGCGCGCCGACGTCGGCAATGGCCTGATCCAGGATCGGCCCGTGAAACGAGAATGCCAGCGTCACCTCGCCGTTCTCGCCCTTGCTCTCAACTTCGGCGTCGAGATTTCCGAGCAGACAAACACGGCCCTCGTTGCCGAAGCGGATAGCGTCGCCCGCGGTAAGTTTCTTTGCCGGTTTTACCAGTGCCTGCCAGCGCGATCCGTCGAGCCGCTTGATGAGCGTCGCTTCGATCTTCGGCTCAGTTTCACGACCGATGCGGCGGCCGGTCAGTTGCGCCGGGATGACCTTGGTGTCGTTGACCACGAGTTGATCGCCGGGCTGAAGAAACAACGGCAAATCGGAAACAGTGGAATCCGTCAGCGGCTGACCCGGCTTCACCACGAGCATGCGCGCCGCATCGCGCGGGCTGACAGGCCGCAGCGCGATATTGCCTTCCGGGAGTTCGAAGTCGAAAAGATCAGTACGCATGATGCTCAAATGTCGATGGCCGGGACATGCCCGGCCATCCATTCGCAAAGCCAGACTATAGCGTCAATCAGGCGGCGTCAGCCGCGATGTGAGCCTTGACGATCTTGTCAGGATTTTGCACCGGCTCGCCGCGCTTGATCTTGTCGACGTTTTCCATGCCTGACGTCACCTTGCCCCACACTGTGTACTGCTTGTCGAGGAAACGTGCATCGTCGAAGCAGATGAAAAACTGCGAGTTGGCCGAATCGGGATTGGCCGCGCGTGCCATGGATGCCGTGCCACGCACATGCGGCTCCGCATTGAATTCGGCCTTGAGGTTCGGATACTTCGATCCACCGGTGCCGGTGCCCTGCGGACAGCCGGTTTGCGCCATGAAGCCCTCGATCACCCGGTGAAAGACGATGCCATCGTAGAAGCCTTCGCGGACGAGCTTCTTGATATGCTCGACATGACCCGGCGCGAGGTCTGGACGCATCTCGATCGTGACCGGTCCCTGCGTCGTTTCCAGGATCAATGTGTTTTCTTTGTCTGCCATGATGTTTCCTTTGCAGATTGGGAAACCCGCTATGGCCGGGACGGCCGCGGATCGCCTGAGGTTGGTTACTTGATGTCTGAAGCGACCTGCACCTTCACCATCTTGTCAGGGTCCTGAACCGGCTCGCCGCGCTTGATCTTGTCCACGACGTCCATGCCGGACACCACTTCTCCGACAACGGTGTACTTGCCGTTCAGGAACGATGCGTCGGCATAGGTGATGAAAAACTGCGAGTTCGCCGAATTTGGTTCGCTGGAACGCGCCATACCCACAATGCCGCGCTTGAACGGCACATTGGAGAATTCCGCCGGAAGGTTCGGATACTTCGACCCACCGGTGCCATTGAAGCGCTGGCCGTCGCCGGTCTGCGCCATGAAGCCCTCGATGACGCGGTGGAACGGCACGTTGTTGTAGTAGCCGTCGCGGGCGAGCTGCTTGATGCGCTCGGCATGTTGCGGAGCCAGATCGGTGCGCAGCTTAACGATGACGCGCCCCTTCGTGGTGTCGATGACAATCGCGTTGGCCTTGTCGAGCCCGGCCGGAAGCGCCTGGGAAAAGGCAGGCGTTGCAAAAACGATGGCCGCGAGAACGGCAAATATGCGGATCATGAGAACTCCGGAGCGAGGAAGTTATTTGCCGGCAAACTTTGTCTTCAGGCGCGCGGCGACCGCCTTGGGCACGAAATGCGAAACGTCTCCACCCATACCAGCGATCTGACGCACCAGTGTGGCGGTGATCGGGCGGACGGTAGCTGAGGCTGGCAGGAACACGGTGCGAATTTCAGGCATAAGCGTCTGATTCATGCCGGCAATCTGCATCTCGTAGTCGAGATCGGTGCCGTCACGCAGGCCGCGGATCAGGATCGTCGCGCCCGCCCGGTGAGCGGCGGTCACGGTCAAATCGCTGAACGTCACACAATCGATCTCGCATTTGGCACTCGCCGCGATCGGAGCGAACACCTCACGGATCATGTCTTGCCGTTCCTCGACCGGAAACAGGGGAGCCTTGCCGGGATGAATGCCGATCGCCACGACCAGCCGGTCGACCAGGCTGCAAGCCTGCCGAACCACATCCAAATGACCATTGGTGACGGGGTCGAACGACCCGGGGTAAAGCGCAATACGGGACATGTCCCCTCCTAACCCGGCCCGGCGAGCGCCGCAAGCTGGCCCGGTTCCACTCAGGTATGAGCGGTCGGGGGACTAAAAATTTTAAGATCTCGTGAACCTTTACGTGCCGCTGAGAGTCATCCCTCCAAGCGGCCCGCAAAGGCTGGCATCACAGGGGACGGACCATGATCAAGGCACTCTCGGCAGTGACGATCGCGGCTTTCGTTGCAGCAGCGATGACAATTTTGCCCAGTTTTGCGCCTCCGGTAGAGGCAAGCGTGCCGCGCGCACTTGCGAAAGCCGACCGGTTGCCCATCCGGACGGTTAGCGTGCCCTGCTCGGCCCAGCACTGGCCGACCATGGATGCGGCCTGTCTGCACCGCAGCAACTGGAAGACCGGAATTCAGCCGGTCCGGGTCGTGACCACAGACCGCAAGTAAACCCATCCCAGTGCACCGCCGTTCGCATCGCCGGCGGAGCGTCACCTCGCGCCATCAATAAAATCAATCCCGCGGCCATGGCAATTTCTCGCTACCGGTAGCAGACTACGGCAAGCTGTCTGCGACGTTTCCCAGGGCGATGGGGGTAGCAAGTGACTGCCATACATACTGAGGCTTCCGGCCGATCCCCCACACTTCCGATGACGGCAACGATAGGAGCGCTTGGTGTCGTCTATGGCGATATCGGGACCAGTCCACTCTATGCCTTGAAAGAGGCTGCCAAGGCGGCAACCCATCACGGCGGCGGCGCCCTTACCAACGAAGCCATTCTTGGCGTGGTTTCCCTGATCTTCTGGGCGCTGATCCTTATTATCTCCTTTAAGTACGCCTTGTTAATCATGAGGGCTGACAACCGCGGCGAAGGCGGAATCGTTTCGCTCCTGGCGCTTCTCCATGCCCGCAATGCGCAACCCGGAACATGGCGCGCGAAATTGCTGATCATCGGACTGATCGGTGCCGCGCTGTTATACGGTGACGGCGCCATCACACCCGCGATCTCGGTTCTCAGCGCGGTGGAAGGATTGAAGGTAGACGCACCTTCGCTGGCGCCTGCCGTGGTGCCCATCACAGTCGTCATCCTGATTGGTGTCTTCCTGATGCAACGCAAGGGCACGGGTTTCATCGGCGGGATATTCGGTCCCTGTATGCTGATCTGGTTCCTCGTTCTCGCGCTGCTCGGCATTCACGGCATCGCGAAAAATCCGGATGTTCTCTGGGCCCTCAGTCCTACCCATGCGGTGACGTTTCTCCTCAGCCAGAATTTCCACATCTCGTTTGCGATCCTGGGTGCGGCTTTTCTCGCTGTGACAGGCGGCGAAGCCATGTATGCGGATATGGGTCACTTCGGCCGCACGCCGATCCGGCTCGCGTGGTTTACCATTGCGTTGCCGGCGCTGGTTCTCAACTACTTCGGCCAGGCGGCATTGCTACTCACCGATCGCGGAGCTCTGGAAAACCCGTTCTACCAGCTCGCCCCCGATTGGGCGCACTATCCGCTTGTTGCCTTTGCCACCCTCGCCACGGTGATTGCATCTCAGGCAATCATTACCGGTGTCTTTTCCCTCACACAGCAGGCCATTCAACTGGGGTTCCTCCCCCGCATGCATATCCAGCACACGGCGAGTGACGAGAAGGGCCAGATCTACGTCCCGCTGATCAACTGGCTGCTGGCTGCAGCCACTCTCGGCGCCGTCATCGGCTTCGGCACGTCGGATGCACTCGCTGGAGCCTACGGTATCGCCGTATCGCTGCTGATGGCGATTACAACGCTGCTGGCTGCGCTCGTCGCTCTCCAATGGGGTTATCCGCCGGTCGTCGTCATTGCGGTCAACGGGTTCTTCTTCGTGATCGATTGTATTTTCTTCGCAGCAAACTTCGCCAAACTGTTCGAAGGCGGCTGGTTTCCGCTGCTGATCGCAGCGGTCATCGCATTCCTGATGCTGACATGGCGCAGCGGAGTGAAACTCGTCGAGGCAGCACGAGGTGCACTACGTCAGCCGGAAGAAGACCTGATCGAAACCGCAGTGAGCAGGTGCCATGCGCGGCTTCCGGGGACCGCAGTGTTTCTTGCCTCCGCAGCCAACGGGGTCCCTCTCGCACTCACGCAGTTCGTCAAACACAACCATGTGCTGCATCAACGCGTTCTTCTCGTGACCGTCCTGATTGCGGAAGCGCCGCGCATTCCCGACGAGGACCGGGCTGAAGTGATCGAGGTTATCGAGGGCATCACGCGGGTGATCCTGCACTTCGGTTTCATGCAGTACCCGGTCATCCTGGAAGGACTCCAGCTTGCCTGCGCGCAGGGCAAGCTGCCGGGCATCGACCTCAACAACATCACCTATTACATCGGACGCGAGACGATCATCCCCAGCGAGAAAATCGCGGGCATGTGGGTATGGCGCGAGACGGTGTTCGCCTTCCTGCAACGAAATGCGGAACGGACAGCCGCCTTCTTCGGCGTGCCGACCAAGCAGGTCGTCGAGTTCGGAACCGAAATCGAGATTTAGCGCGGCGCTCTTAACCGCCGTTGCCGTTCTCCGACTCGTCTTCCGAGATGTGCTCGACCGACACCACGTGCTCGTCTTCGGCCGTATCGAACACGATGACGCCCTGGGTTGAGCGGCCTGCGACGCGAATTCCTTCCACAGGGCAGCGAATGAGCTGCCCCTTGTCGGTGACCAGCATGATCTGATCGCTGTCCTCGACCGGGAACGACGCCACAAGCTTGCCGTTGCGATTGTTGACGGACATTGCGACGATGCCCTTTCCGCCGCGGCCCGTGGTGCGATACTCGAACGACGAACTGCGCTTGCCGTAGCCGTTCTCGCTGATGGTCAGCACGAACTGTTCGGCAGCGGACATTTGCGCATAGCGCTCCTGACTGAGTTGCACTGTCGCCGATGTCTCTTCGGCATCCGAATCGCCGCTCTCCTCGGCAGCCGCCTCACCGGCAACCGCACGGCGCATTTTCAGGTACGCAGCGCGCTCGTCTGATGACGCCTCAAGATGGCGGAGGATCGTGAGAGAGATCAGCTTGTCGCCATCGCCAAGCGCGATGCCGCGCACGCCCATCGAGGTGCGGCCGCTGAACACGCGCACATCTGTTACGGGGAAGCGGATGCACTGCCCGCCGGCGGCGGTCAGCAGCACGTCATCGTTTTCAGTGGCGATCTGTACGTCGACGATGGCCTCACCCTCGTCGAGCTTCATCGCGATGATTCCCGAGCGGCGAACATCGACGAAATCCGAGAGCTTGTTGCGCCGGACGTTGCCGCCTGTGGTGGCGAACATCACGTCGAGATTGCTCCACGACGATTCATCTTCCGGCAGCGGCATAATGGTGGTGATGCGCTCACCCTGCTCCAGCGGCAGAATGTTGATCAGCGCCTTGCCGCGTGAATTCGGAGCGGCCATCGGCAGACGCCAGACCTTCTCCTTATAGACCTGGCCGCGAGACGAGAAGAACAGCACCGGCGTATGGGTCGAGGCGATGAACAGCCGGCTGACGAAATCCTCGTCGCGCGTCTGCATGCCCGAGCGGCCTTTGCCGCCGCGCTTCTGTGCGCGATAGGTCGAGAGCGGCACGCGCTTGACGTAGCCCGCGTGCGAGACGGTCACGACCATATCTTCGCGCTGGATCAGGTCCTCGTCTTCGACCTCGCCTTCCTGATCGATGATCTGGGTCCGGCGCGGCGTGGCGAACTCGTCCTTCACGGCCGTGAGTTCGTCCTTGATGATGGATTGAATCCGGGCGCGCGAACGCAGGATGTCGAGATAATCCGCGATCTCCGTGGCGAGCTTGTTCAACTCTTCGGAGATTTCCTCGCGGCCAAGCGCGGTCAGGCGCTGCAGGCGCAAATCGAGGATCGCTTTCGCCTGCTCCAGCGACAGGCGCGCGGTTCCGTCCTCGGCGATACGATGGCGCGGATCGTCGATCAGCGTGATCATCGTCGCCATGTCCCTGGCGGGCCAGTCGCGCGCCATCAGGGTTTCGCGTGCGGTGTTCGGATCAGGCGACGTCCGGATTACACGAATGACTTCATCGATATTGGCAACGGCGATGGCCAAGCCGACCAGGATGTGAGCTCGGTCGCGTGCCTTGCCAAGCAGAAATTTGGTGCGCCGTGAAACCACGCTCTCGCGGAACGCGATGAACACGGTCAACAGATCCTTCAGGTTCATCACCTGCGGGCGGCCGCCATCGAGCGCCACCATGTTGGCCCCGAAATTGGTCTGTAGCGGTGTGAATTTATAGAGCTGGTTCAGGACCACCTCCGGCACCGCGTCACGCTTCAGCTCGACGACCACGCGATAACCGTCGCGGTCGGATTCGTCGCGCAGATCCGCGATGCCTTCGATCTTCTTCTCGCGCACCAGTTCGGCGATGCGCTCCACCATGCCCGCCTTGTTCACCTGATACGGGATTTCCGAGACCACGATCGCCTGACGGTCCTTGCGGATGTCTTCGATCTCGACCTTGCCGCGCATCACGATCGAACCGCGTCCGAGGTGGTAAGCCGCGCGAATGCCCTGACGGCCGAGAATGATGCCGCCGGTCGGAAAATCCGGTCCGGGAATGATGTTGATGATGTCGTCGATGACGAGCGCCGGATCGTTGATCAGCGCGATACATGCGTCGATCACTTCGCCGAGATTGTGCGGCGGAATGTTGGTCGCCATGCCGACTGCGATGCCGCCGGCGCCGTTGACGAGAAGATTGGGAAACTTCGCGGGCAGAACCTTCGGCTCGCGCTCCGAGCTGTCGTAGTTCGGCTGGTAGTCGACCGTGTCCTTGTCGATGTCGTCGAGCAGCGAATGCGCGACCTTTTGCAGGCGCGCTTCGGTGTAACGCATCGCAGCCGCCATATCGCCGTCGACCGAGCCGAAGTTGCCCTGCCCGTCGATCAGCGGCACGCGCATGGAAAAATCCTGCGCCATGCGCACCATCGCGTCGTAGACCGACTGATCGCCGTGCGGATGGTATTTACCGATCACGTCACCGACGGTGCGTGCCGATTTGCGGTACGGTTTGTTCCACTCAAAGCCGTTTTCATACATCGCATAGAGAATGCGCCGATGAACCGGCTTCAAACCGTCGCGCGCATCCGGCAGTGCACGTGCCACGATCACGCTCATCGCGTAATCGAGGTAAGAGCGCTTCATCTCATCCGTAATCGAGACGGGACGGATATCAGCCGCCTCGGGTGGGCCGGACGGCGGATTTTCTTGGTCGGACAACGTGCGAATCCTGGGTGCGAAATGCTCGTTTTATATAGGCGAATTCACACCGCAACGCCAACCGCATTTAGCGTCAAAATCGACGCAAATTCACCCGCCATTACAATGGCTTACGTTGAGAGAAAAATCGATTTCGACCAGCGATTCCGGGAGGCGGAAAACTCTGATTCCAGAACCGCCAATCACTGTCCAAAAGCGACCGCATGCATGATCCGGCCAGGGACGAAAGTGAACAGGCCAGCGATGACCAAACCGCCTGTGAAAATCGAGATCATCGTGATCCGGTGACCTCTCACACGATGGCTGTGCGCGTACCAAATGCCGAGCGGAAGCATGATGAGGCTGAAGATCGACAACAGATGAATGGGGCTCCATGGCTCGCCAAGCTTGATCTGGCGGTCATGTATCCAGAACGAACTGACCGCGACAGTCGCCATCAGCGCGACCCAGGTCCAGCCCATGGTGCGGTGAGGAAGAGTGCCTTTTGGCAGCGAGAACTGAACGAGGCCTAGTGCAAGCGCGCCCATCGCGGCGAACGCATGCAGTTGAATGATCGACGGTGCATTGAGCAGCGGCGCGAAGCTCATTCGTATTCCCACGGTACAGGCTTAAGACGCGATCAAAGCTGCGACCATCCGAATGCATGTTAATATCATTAACATGCGACCAAGGCAATGTCGTACCCGTCATTCGCGCAAAAAGCGCAGACTGTTCGCTCTCCTGTTGATCGATTGATTGATTACGCGGTCGTGTCCCGCGCGTTGTCCGTGCGCGATCCAGGTCAGATCAGCGCGGCAATCACGGAGACGGTGAATTCAACACCGCCTCCGCAAGCCTGACAGCATTCCGGCTTAGAAGGGAATGTCGTCGTTCATGTCGTCGTTGCGGCCACCGCCGGCGGCCACCCGGCGCGGAGGTGCAGAGCGCGAAGGTCCGGACGATCCGAAATCACCGCCCTCATCCGCTCCAAACGAGCCGCCACTGCTCTTGCCGTCGAGCATCGTCAGCGTCGAATTGAAGTTCTGCAGAACGACTTCGGTCGAATAGCGATCCTTGCCGTCCTTGTCCTGCCATTTGCGAGTCTGGAGCTGGCCCTCGATGTAAACCTTGGAGCCCTTCTTCAGATACTGCTCGGCAATCTTGCAAAGACCTTCGCTGAAGATCACGACACGATGCCATTCCGTCTTTTCTTTCCGCTCGCCGGAATTCTTGTCGCGCCAGGTATCCGAGGTCGCGATGCTCAGATTCGCGATCGGGCGGCCGTCCTGCGTGCGCTTGATTTCAGGGTCGGCGCCGAGGTTTCCAACCAGAATGACTTTATTGACGCTTCCCGCCATTACCGTTCTCCACTTTGGCGCACCGATACGGCGCGCCGAATCTGTCAGGATTTATGTACGCGGAACGACAATCCCACCCTGGGAGACGTCCGCCCTGCAAATGACCCTATACTTTCCGGCTCCCGGGATGAGGCCGCCGCGCCGGTTATCCACACGCAACCGGCATTGTCGCACAGACATAATACGTACTCTTTTTGTTCCCGCGCAAGTGTTCCCGCAAAAGCAACCCTTTGTAGGACAAAACATTATCTGCGCGTGTTCCACTGAATGTGACGAAAACGTGATCAAATCGTGGAACCGGCAGGCCGAATATCCCAAACAATTCCTTACGTTAGGAGCATTCACTTCCCATCCGAGTGTTGCATTTCGGAGACGGCTTTTTCGGCGGAAGCCGGTATATTCCCGGCCATGAGATCGAGAATCCCACTGCGTTCGCGCCTTGGATAACTGCTTCGAAAAATCGGGGCGGACTTAAAACTGGAGAAGATGAAATGAAGAAGTTCTTGCTCGGCACCGTGGCACTCGTTGCCCTCGGTACTGCTTCGGCGGTCGCCGCTGATCTGCCGGCCCGCACCTACACCAAGGCGCCGGTTTATGCCGCTCCGATCTACAACTGGACCGGCTTCTACGTCGGCGGGCACATCGGCGCCGCTTTCGGTGGTGATGATGGGTTCGCAACCAACATCGTCGGCCTGACCGGCTCGAACCGCGACGCAGCGTTCCTCGGCGGTGGCCAGGTCGGCGCTGACTACCAGTTCGCTCCGAACTGGCTGGTTGGTATCGAAGGCCAGATCTCCGGCCTCTCGAACAGCGACCGCACCTTCACCACGGGCGTGAACTCGATCCGTGACCGTTCCGACTGGCTCGCTTCGGTCACCGGTCGCCTCGGCTACACCTGGGGTCCGGGCCTGATCTACGCCAAGGGCGGTGTCGCGTTCCGTGACGACAACGGCCTCGCAGCGACCGCTGGCTTCCTGCCGGCTGTGACCAATCGCAACTCGACCGGCTACACCGTCGGTGGCGGTCTGGAATACATGTTCGCTCCGGCCTGGTCGGCGAAGGTTGAGTACCAGTACTACAACTTCGACACGACCAACATTTCGACCAACGCTGGCGCTGGCGCTCTGTCCTACAAGGACGACCTCCACACTGTGAAGGTTGGCGTGAACTACCGCTTCAACTGGGGTGGCCCGGTCGTCGCGAAGTACTAAGCTTCGCTTCACCTGAGTCTCTCGGGAACACGGAAAGGCCGGCTCTTGAGCCGGCCTTTTTGTTTGGTGGTCACGACCCTATATCTCTCAAGTCCCACGAGACACCAAGCAGTTGATGGATCGCGAACAGGGCTGGAAATTCAGCCGCGTTCTCACTATGTTCTGCGGACAAGAATCTGATCGAGAATGAGAGCCGGCGAACGGTCATCGCGTTTTCCGGAACAGCGCTCTAGCTGCGCACCACGCGCTACCGGAACTCCCTTATGGATGAAGTGATCAAGGCAAACCGCAAACCGTCAGCCGGATCGAACTCGCGGGCCATTACGATTCGCGGCGCGCGCGAGCACAATCTCAAGAATATCGACCTCGCCATTCCGCGCGACAAACTGGTCGTCTTCACCGGCCTGTCAGGTTCCGGGAAATCCTCCCTCGCCTTCGACACCATCTACGCGGAAGGCCAGCGCCGCTACGTCGAATCGCTATCGGCTTACGCCCGTCAGTTTCTGGAAATGATGCAGAAGCCGGACGTCGATCAGATCGACGGCCTGTCGCCAGCCATTTCCATCGAACAGAAAACGACCTCCAAGAATCCGCGATCGACCGTGGGTACGGTCACTGAGATCTACGACTACATGCGCCTGCTCTGGGCGCGCGTCGGCATTCCCTATTCACCGGCGACGGGGCTCCCCATCGAAAGCCAGACCGTGTCGCAAATGGTGGATCGCGTGCTCGCGCTGCCCGAAGGCACCCGCCTCTACCTGCTTGCGCCGGTCGTTCAGGGCCGTAAGGGCGAGTACCGCAAGGAATTTGCCGAATATCTCAAGAAGGGATTCCAGCGGATCAAGGTCGACGGCAAGTTCTACGAACTGGCGGACGCGCCGACACTGGATAAGAAATTCCCCCACGACATCGACGTCGTGGTCGATCGTATCGTCGTGCGTCCCGATATGGCGCAGCGGCTTGCCGAATCGTTCGAGACCGCTTTGAAACTCGCCGAAGGCCTGGCCGTCGTCGAATTCGCCGATGCACCCGCAAGCGACGCTGCGTCGGAGAAGAAAGCGGAAAAGAAGACCGCAAAGATCCACGACAAGAGCGGACCGGAGCGGATTCTGTTCTCGGAGAAATTCGCCTGTCCGGTCTCCGGATTCACGATCCCGGAAATCGAGCCGCGCCTGTTTTCGTTCAACAACCCTTACGGTGCCTGCCCGAAATGCGGCGGCCTCGGCGTCGAACAGCATATCGATGCCGAACTGGTGATCCCGGACAAGGAACTAACCTTGCGCAAGGGCGCGATCGCGCCGTGGGCAAAATCGTCATCGCCTTACTACGTGCAGACCCTGCAAGCGCTGGGGAAGTTCTACAAGTTCACACTCGACACCAAGTGGAAGGATCTGCCGAAGAAGACGAAGGACGCAATTCTGTTCGGCTCCGGCGATGACGAAATAAAGTTTTCCTACGAGGATGGCGTTCGGTCCTACGACACCAAGAAGCCGTTCGAGGGCGTGGTCACCAATATCGAGCGCCGCTTCCGCGAAACCGAAAGCGAGTGGGCGCGTGAAGAACTCGGCAAATACTTCAGCGACGTTCCGTGCGAAGCGTGCCACGGTTATCGCCTGAAGCCGGAAGCGCTTTCCGTCAAGATCGGCGGCAAGCATATTGGCGAAGTCGCCGAGCTCTCGGTTCTGCGCGCCGGGGAATGGTTCGAGAACGTTCCCAAGCAGTTGAACAAGCAGCAGAACGAGATCGCGACGCGCGTGCTCAAGGAAATTCGCGAGCGGCTGTCGTTCCTGCTGGACGTCGGCCTGAACTACCTCACGCTGTCGCGATCATCCGGGACCTTGTCGGGCGGCGAAAGCCAGCGTATCCGCCTCGCCTCGCAGATCGGCTCCGGCCTGACCGGCGTCCTCTACGTGCTGGACGAACCTTCAATCGGGCTGCACCAGCGCGATAACGCACGCTTGCTCGACACGTTGCGGCGGCTGCGCGATCTCGGCAACACGGTCATTGTCGTTGAGCACGACGAGGATGCCATCGAAACCGCGGACTATGTGGTAGACGTCGGCCCCGGTGCCGGCATGCATGGCGGCAACATCGTCGCCCAGGGCACACCGCAACAGGTGAAGAGCAATCCGAAATCGATGACCGGAAAGTATCTCACCGGTGAAATGTACGTGCCGATTCCCGAGCGCCGGCCGCCCAATCACCGCCGGACCATCAAGGTCGTCAACGCGCGCGGCAACAACCTCAAGAACGTGTCGGCGGAGATCCCGCTCGGGCTTTTCACCTGCGTCACCGGCGTCTCGGGCGGCGGCAAATCCACGCTGCTGATCGATACGCTGTACAAATCCATTGCGCGCAAGCTCAACAATGCCTCGGAGGGTCCCGCTCCGCACGACCGCATCGAGGGGCTCGAGCATATCGACAAGATCATCGACATCGACCAGTCGCCGATCGGGCGGACGCCGCGCTCAAATCCCGCGACCTACACCGGCGCCTTCACGCCGATCCGCGAATGGTTCGCCGGTTTGCCGGAATCCAAGGCGCGCGGTTATGAGCCGGGCCGTTTCTCGTTCAACGTGAAGGGCGGCCGCTGCGAGGCCTGTCAGGGCGACGGCGTCATCAAGATCGAGATGCACTTTCTGCCCGACGTCTACGTCACCTGCGACACCTGCAAGGGCAAGCGCTACAACCGCGAAACCCTCGAGGTGCTGTTCAAGGGCAAGTCGATCGCCGACGTGCTGGACATGACGGTGGAAGAAGCCGCCGAGTTCTTCAAGGCGGTGCCGCGTGTGCGCGAGACCTTCAAGACGCTCCATCGTGTCGGGCTCGACTACATTCATGTCGGCCAGCAAGCGACCACGCTCTCCGGCGGCGAAGCGCAACGCGTCAAGCTCGCCAAGGAACTCAGCAAGCGTGCAACCGGGCGGACGCTCTACATTCTCGACGAGCCCACAACCGGCTTGCATTTCCATGACGTCGCGAAACTGCTGGAAGTGCTGCATGAGCTGGTCGCTCAAGGCAACACCGTGGTCGTCATCGAGCACAATCTCGAGGTTATCAAGACCGCGGACTGGGTGATCGATCTTGGCCCGGAAGGTGGTGACGGCGGCGGAGAAATCGTCGCTTGGGGACCGCCGGAGGACATCGTCAAAGCGCCGCGCAGTTACACCGGGAAATTCCTCGCGCCGGTTCTGAAGAAGGGCCGCGCCGGAAAAATTCACGACACCGGCGAGGCCGCGGAGTAAAGCGGTCTCTCGCTGCCCGGAAGGAGCCGTTACCTTACCCCGGTGCCCTTGCATCGCTGACAGGTAACGACCTTGTCGCCTTTCTTCAGCAGCCCCTTGCCTTCGCAGTTTTTGCACTTCTGCTTCTTCTTGATGTTCGGGCCCTTCTCATTCGCCATGACGTTTTCCAATATGATGCGTTTCGATGAGCGAAGAAAATGGCTCGCCTGATTACAATCGTCAGGCCACCTTCGCGTTGGGGCGCGATCATAGCATGGTCCCGCAGGGATCCGATTAAGTAAAAACGGCGCACGGATCACACCGCGCGCCGTTCGTTCTGCGGGTTGACCACATCATCCTGACGCGAAAGCGAGAAGCGTCAGGCGAAAGACATCATCGCCCGTGGTTGGCAAGCTCTTGGTCTGTCAGATTCCAGTCCTGCCACAACTTCAGAACCGCCAGCAGGAATACAACGCCACCGATGCCGGTGTGCCAGAACCTGAGGATGCCGCTGCCCGAATAGCCCAGCAGGTACGGCGCCGCGATCAGCCAGAGACCGAGCGCCATCTCACCTGCCTCCTCCCAGCGCTGGAGCGCGATGTACTCCATCTGGGCAAGGCCAAATACGAAAACGCCCGCAAGAACCGTGCACAGGATCGCGAATCCCGGCTCCGACAGCGTACCAAACCCGTAATTTGGCTGTCCCGTAAGCCAGGGCGACAGCACGATCAGCAGGCCCAACAGCATGCCGAACCAATCTTCCCATTTGCGATGAGTGTCGAAAAACCGAAAACCAGACATGTAAGACCTCCATTGAAAGAGGCATACGTCGGCGGGCCTGGTGTCGTCACATTCCGACTTGAAGACGACCATTCGGCCGCATCGGAGTATGTCCATCTCTAAACGTATGAAACCCCGGGGTTCCTGCAAGGTCCCAAGGACGGAATTTGTTGCTTCACCGGCGTATGAGGTGCGGTGCGGCGGACGGCTCGCCTTGCCCCATGGAATGTTGATAGACTCGCCGAATCTGACACCCCGAAGCGGACGCCGACAATGACCGATGTACGGAACAACCCTGCCAAGAAGCGCTACGAACTCGACGTCGAAGGTCATATCGCGGCGACCTATTACGAACTGTCTGATGGCGTAATCACGTTTGTCCACACCGAAGTACCGGAGGCGCTCGGAGGCCGAGGCATCGGTTCGAAACTCATCAAGGAAACGCTCGATCAGGTGCGCGCCTCCGGGCTGAAAGTCATCGCGCAATGCCCTTTCGTGAAGGCGTACATCGGCAAGCATCAGGAATACGCCGATCTCCTGAAGTAAGTTCGCACCACACGGTCAACAGCAGAACGCAGGCGCCATGGATCAAGGCATCGTCCGCAACAACAAATCCCTCAACCGCTACGAACTCGATGCAGACGGCGCGACCGCATTTGCCGACTATCGGCTGGCGCCGGGAAAGGTGATCATCACCCACACCGAAACGCCTCGCCCGTTGCGCGGCCGCGGCATCGCCTCAAAGCTGGTGCAAGGCACGCTGGAGCAAATCCGCGCCGACGGCCTGAAGGTTGTGGCGGGATGCGGTTTCGTCGTGGACTATCTGGAGAAGCATCCAGAGTTCGCGGACGTTGTGGCTTAGTCCACTCGTCGATCGAAAAAAAAGCCCACCGGACGGCGGGCTTTTTATTTGCTCGACAGCGAACCGTGCCGCTCGAACAGCGTCAGACGATCTTGATCGACATATCCGGCAGGCCCTCCAGTTTGCAAAGGATGACGTCACCTTTCACAACCGGTCCGACATTCTCCGGCGTGCCGGAATAGATGATGTCGCCGGCCTTCAGCTCGCAGGCCTCGGACAACTTCGAGATTTGTTCGGCCACACTCCAGATCATGTTGCTGAGGTCGGAGCTCTGCTTCACCGTTCCGTTCACGGCGAGCGAGATCGCGCCTTTGGCAAAATGGCCGGTCTTGGTCACGGGGTGAATCGGGCCAATCACGGCGGAATTATCGAAGCTCTTGCCGATCTCCCACGGCTTCTTCTGGTCACCCATCGCGCGCTGAAGATCGCGGCGCGTCATATCGAGACCGAGCGCGTAACCGTAAACGCACTCGAGTGCCTTCTCCGGCGAAATATCGGAGCCGCCTGATTTCAGCGCGGCGACCAGTTCGACTTCATAGTGATAGTTCTTGGTCAGCGGCGGATACGGATGGTCTGCAACCGTTCCGATCGCGACGTTCTGGATCGCGTCGGTCGGCTTCTGAAAAAAGAACGGCGGCTCACGAGTCGGATCGGATCCCATCTCGCGCGCATGCGCCGCGTAGTTGCGGCCGATGCAATAGATGCGCCGAACGGGGAAAACCTCTTTCAGACCGACAATAGGGATTGTCGCCTGTGCGACCGGAAAAACTGCCTTCAGGCCGATTTCGGCGCTTGCCGTCTCGCTAAGTGCTGCCGTGCCGGCAAGGGCTGCCGCTCCGCCAGCCAGGATGTGTCTGCGGTTGAGTTTGGTCATGGTCGTTTCCCGTTTGCTTTGTTGGCTTTGGCGCACTTGCCGCTCGTAAACTCGCGGCAGCGAACAACGGTTCGGAAGCGCTGGTATTTTGTATGCCGACGACGATGATTTGAACAGAGGCCTCGTGCGCAAACGCAAGTGTGCGGCGCAACGAAAAAGGCCCGCCAATGACGGGCCTTTCCAAATCCGGCACAAGGTCGCTGGATTAGTGCTTGAGATCGTCCGGCAGCTTGCCGCCGTTCGCAGCAAGCTTGGTCATGACCTGCTTGTGCAGCCAGATGTTCATCTTGGCCGAGTCGTTGGTGTCGCCATCATACTTCAGTTCCTTCGCAAGCTCCTTGCGAGCGGACAGGCTTGAATCGATGTCGAGGGCCTTCATCAAATCCACGATCGACGTGCGCCATTCGAGCTTTTCACCCTTGGCAGCAACGGCCTTGTCGAGAATTGGCGCGACATCCACCATGGGGACGCTGCCGCCACCGCCTGCAGCCGATCCAGCACCGCCAGCGGGCTCAGCAGCTTCGGCCTTTGTGCCGAAAATCGCGCCCATGATCTTTCCAAAAATGCTCATATGTAAAACTCCCGATAGCCCGTCGATTGACTGGTGGATCTGATTGGCGCTTCCCCGCTCCGGCAGCACCGCACCGGTATCACGCAAGAGTGTAGACGGCTGGTCAGGGCTTGCCAATGCAGCAGCTCAACATTGCGCCGCGGCGATTTGAATTAAAGCTGTCAAAAAGACGCCACAATGACTCGGATGTGACGACACTGATTGTTTGCAAAACGAGAATCCGTCTCGTTCCCTTGCAGAACCTTGCTCCATCTGCTCGCTTATACATTGCAGGCGATCGTGATGTTTCCGCAGATGAACTTTGACCAGCACTGCATGCTCAGTCCGTCAGGCATGGTTGCCTGCCGCGCCGCGGTTTGGCATGGATGCACGCCTCAAGGCGTGCATCAGAAGACGGTTCATGTTCGACGCAGTGGTTTTTGCAGGCGGTGGCAACCGCTGTTACTGGCAAGGCGGCTTCTATGAGGCTGCGGCTGCACGTCTTGGCCTGTCACCGAAACTCGTGGTCGGGGCAAGCGCTGGTGCATTTGCGGCAGCCTATTCGTTGCTCGAAGCCGGACCGGCTACCCGCGCGCGCGTGATACGTGCCTGCGACCCGAAACTGAAAAATTTCGATTTCGCGGCGTGGCGCGCGGGCAAACCACTTTGCCCTGTCGGTCCGATGTTCCGCGAACTCCTCGAACAGACCATTGACGCGAAAGCCTTCAGTCGGCTTCAGAACATGACCGACTTTCGGATCGCAGTCTCGCGGTTACCGCGCGGGCTGTCCCCACCGATCGGCGCGGCCATTGGTATCGGCGTGTATCAGTTGGAGAAGCAGCTTTTTCATCCGGTGCACCCGCGGTTCGGGCGCGCGCTTGGTTTCAGGCCAGAGTTCGTCGCGGCAGGCTCCCTGAACGACCCGCAACAGCTTCGCGAGGCACTAATGGCCAGCAGCGGCGTTCCGCCATTCATGCCGGTCACCAATGTCGCGGGGCGGCCGGCCTTCGATGGCGGGCTCGTCGATAACGTTCCGGTTGAGCCGCTGGCGCCGATTGAGGCCGCCGGAGGCCGCTCGCTGGTGCTGCTGTCCCGTGTCTACCAGACAATCCCACAGGTGAACGGACGCATCTACGTGCAGCCCTCGCAAAAGATCGGCGTCGGGCAATTCGACATCCGAAACCCGGACGGCATCCGGGATGCCTACGAACTCGGCCTTAAGGACGGCGACGCTTTTGCCTCCTCGCTCAATCGATGAATCCGGTCTGACCCGGAAAGCGACACGTTTTAGCCGCGGTTGCGCGCGAGATTCGCGGTAGGCCATGTTCGCAGCAGGCGTTCAGATGACCGTTGGCTTTCTCCTACGCGCGGCCTTCGCCGCCTTTATCGTCCTTGTGCCGGCTTCATGGGCATCCGCTGCGACATGCGGCACCGGCAGTTTCGAGAGCTGGCTCGATAACTTTAAAAAGGAAGCCGCGGCGGAAGGAATCTCCCAGCAGGCAATCTCCCAGGGGTTGAACGGCGTCACCCTCGACAACACCGTCCTCTCGCGCGATCGGTCGCAGCATGTCTTCCGCCAAAGCTTCGAGGAATTTTCCGGCCGGATGATCCCTCCGCGATTGGCCGTGGGCGCCAACAAGATGAAGCAGTTCGGGTCGGTGTTGTCCCGCATCGAGCAGCGCTATGGCGTTCCCGGCTCCGTTCTTGTCGCGATCTGGGGGCTCGAGACAGATTACGGCGTCAATATCGGAAAATTTCCGACCATTCGCTCCGTCGCAACGCTTGCTTACGATTGCCGGCGCTCCGAAATGTTTCGCGCGGAGTTGAAGGATGCCCTGCGGATTGTCGATCAGGGCGATCTGTCACCCACAGACATGCGCGGTGCCTGGGCCGGCGAAATCGGGCAAACGCAGTTTATGCCCTCGTCCTACATCAAATTTGCCGTCGACTTCGACGGCAACGGACGGCGCGATCTGCTGCGAAGCGCACCCGATGTGCTGGCCTCAACCGCAAACTTCCTTGCCAGTCACGGCTGGAAGCGCGGTCAGCCCTGGGATCCGGGCAGCGAGAATTTTGCGGTGATCCAGCAGTGGAACAAAAGCGAAGTCTACTCGAAGACAATCGCCTATTTCGCGAACCAGCTTGATCGCGCTCCCTGACCGATGATGCGGCAGCAAAGTTACTGCCGCATCACCACGCCCTGGTTGTCAGTGCTTATGAGCAGGCTCGCTGGTTGCTCCCATCGCATTGACGTCGAAACTGACGTCGAGCTTGCCCGCCTTTTCGAAGGTCAACGTGGCCTTCAGCTTGTCGCCCTGCTTCAGCGGCTGCTTGATGTCCATGAACATCATGTGGAAGCCGCCGGGCTTAAGTTCGACGGTCTCGCCGGGCTTGATGGTCAAGCCGTCAGTCAGCGGCCGCATCTTCATCACCCCGTCGGTCATCGACATCTCGTGAATCTCCACGCGGTCGGCACCAGCCGAGATCGCGCTGACAAGACGGTCGGCAGACTTGCCGTTGTTGGTGATCTTGAGATAGCCGCCGGCAATCTTGGCGCCGCCCGGCGTCGCGCGAGTCCATGGCGCGGTGACAATCAAATCACCGGCCTTAAAGGTGTCACTGCCTGACTTGGGCGCTGCCATCTTCCCATGGTCCATCTGACTGTGATCCATTTGCGCCTGCGCAACTGTCGCCATATCGGCAACGATCCGCAGCACGGGAGCCGGTGATTTCAGGGTGTGTGGATTCTGCCCTTCTGACGCGATCTGATCCCAGCGAACCTCACCCTTGGCGCATTGCTGGACCGTGGGGAATGCAATCGCCTGCCCCGATGGAAAATCCGTGATGAAGCTGGTGAACACGAACTCGTCGTAGTTGTCGTCCGCCAGCGATCCGCCCGACCAGACGATCTCCTTTGGACCTTCGGCAACGGTCTTGCCATGGCTCTGGTAAGACTTGGCGTAGGCGCCACGGGTAATGCTGAGGGTCCATCCGGCCTTCGGCATCGGCTTTACGCCGATGACACCTTCCGGGATCTGGACACGGACGGTCTGCGTGGCCGCGCCATCGCAGCCGTGAGGTACCTGGAACACTGCCTTGTAGTATGTGTTGGCGCGCGCCTCTCCGGTCGCGAGCGTCACATGGGCGGATGCAGATTGTTGCGAAGCGATGACGGCGGCTGCCGTCAGGCCAGCGCCGGTCAGCAGCCGCTGAAGGCCGCGGAAGTTGATAATCATGTTGTCCTCGAATGATGCTGAAAGAGAGTTCTGAACGAAGGTCTCAAGTCAGCTTCGGCGGAGCCCTTGCCGAAAAAGCCAGTTGCCGTTCAATTTCCGGCAGCGCCAACTGCCGGGAAGCTGACATTCGCTCATAGGCTGTGGCGTGCGTCCGGAGCACCATGCGATCGGGTGGTGCAGCGATCTGACCCGCCAGGCAGGCGCTAAAGCAATCGTGAGGCGCGCTCGGCTGGCCTGGCTCAGTCCTGCCCGGAGTTATCTTGCCAGAGCAAATGGCGCTGACGCCGCCCGCTACCCCGGCCGCGGCCTGAGCGCCGCTCCAGACCACCAGGAGAGCCTGAATCACCATCGCCTGCGACAGCGCAAGGGTCAGGAGCAACCTGCAAACTGAATAGCGATCTCGCATCCAGCGGCTATGCCACGCCGTCGGTTGGACGTCCACAATTCGGCGTACCGCACCTTGGGTCCCGGGATACATCGGCCAGGATCGGCACAATAAAATGAATTATTGTTCGCTATTAGTAGATACTCGGAACTATACGTGAGTAGCCGTGAGAAGCTTTCGGTGCCATTTATCCAGCACATGGCTTAGCGTAGCTACTTATTCCAATACCGTCGTGCCGGGCGGACCAGAATTTATGTCTCCTTTGCGTCAACTCAATGAAATACAGAGCTAAAATTGGCTTCTGCATGAAGACAGGCCGATTAAGTCTGAACAATCTTAGCTGAAAGATTAATCACTCCTTACTCTAGATATGCGCTGTACGATTAGCTGCATCGCAACATTTGCGGTGTTGCAGCGCAGAATCGTCCCCTATATTCAGTTTCAACGATGACGCTACTCCAAGAGCTGAATCGGGATTACGAAGGAGACTAACTATGCTGCTCTCATTTATCCGCGCTATCCAGGCGTTCCGTGACTATCAGCGCAATGTCGCTGAGCTGTCCCAGTTGAGCGATCGGGAACTGGCCGATATCGGACTCGATCGGTCCGACATCCAGCGGGTCGCAGCGGGCGCCTACAACGGCTAAACGCCGCGAACGGCATCACGAACGGATTACGCCCGCATCTTGCGGGCGTTGTCGTATCTGGCGCACGACACAGACGGCCGCCCCGGCATCAAGCGTTGCGTCGGGGTCTTGTGAGCTTTAGTTGTGAGCCATGACAGCTCACACCAATCATGAAACAGACGCCGTCCACGTGATCGGCGGCGGACTGGCCGGCTCGGAAGCCGCGTGGCAGATCGCCAATGCCGGCGTCAAAGTCGTGCTGCACGAGATGCGCCCGGTCCGCACGACCGATGCCCATCGCACCGACAGCCTTGCCGAACTCGTCTGCTCCAATTCGTTCCGCTCCGATGACGCGGCCAATAACGCCGTGGGCCTGCTGCACGCGGAACTGCGCAAGCTGAACTCCCTCATCATGCGCAGCGCCGACGCCAATCAGGTGCCCGCAGGCGGCGCGCTTGCGGTCGACCGCGACGGCTTTTCGGCAGCCGTCAGCGCAGCGCTTGTCGCACATCCGAGAATCGAAATTCGCCGCGAGGAAATCGCCGGATTGCCACCCGCCGAATGGCAGAACGTGATCGTCGCGACCGGCCCGCTGACGTCACCGGCGCTCGCCGACGCGATCCGGGGACTGTCCGGCGAAGATGCCCTCGCCTTCTTCGATGCGATTGCACCCATTGTTCATCGCGACAGCATCAACATGGACGTCGCGTGGTTTCAGTCGCGCTACGACAAGGTAGGCCCCGGCGGCACCGGCGCTGACTATCTCAACTGTCCGATGACACGCGAGCAATATGACGCTTTTGTCGACGCGCTCATCGCGGGCGAGAAAACCGACTTCAAGGAATGGGAAACCAACACGCCCTATTTCGACGGCTGTCTGCCGATCGAAGTGATGGCCGCGCGCGGCCGCGAGACGCTGCGTCACGGGCCGATGAAGCCGGTTGGACTGACCAACCCGCGCGATCCCACGGTCAAGCCATATGCGATCGTCCAGCTTCGTCAGGATAACAAGCTCGGCACGCTCTATAATATTGTCGGCTTCCAGACCAAGCTGAAACACGGCGCGCAGACCCACGTACTCCGCGTCATTCCAGGCCTTGAGAACGCGGAATTCGCGCGGCTCGGCGGCCTGCATCGCAACACTTTCCTGAACTCGCCGAAACTGCTCGATCCGCAATTGCGACTGCACGCCCAGCCACGTCTGCGGTTCGCGGGACAGATGACGGGCTGCGAAGGCTACGTCGAATCTGCAGGTATCGGTCTGCTCGCGGGACTGTTCGCAGCGGCGGACATCAAGCGCAGCAGTATCGCGCCGCCCCCGCCAACAACCGCGCTCGGCGCGCTGCTCGGCCACATCACCGGCGGCCATATCGAAACCATCGACGCCGGGCCGCGCTCATTCCAGCCGATGAACATCAACTTCGGATTGTTTCCGCCGCTGGCGTCGCCGCCGACCAAGAAGCCGGACGGCACGCGGCTGCGCGGCAATGAAAAGACAATCGCGAAGAAGCAGGCGATCAGCGCGCGGGCGCTGTCGGATCTTGATCGCTGGATCGCAGATACGCTGCGTGTGGCTGACGCAGCGTAACGGCAAAACAGCGGCAAACTTCTCCGCAAAAGGCGAAGTGGTGACTGAATGATGTCGCTCAGACGGATCGGGATTCAGTACGCGCAAAGGCGCGGAATTAACTTGACTGACCCCGCCTGAACGCAGCTTCACGCCTTGAATGACGCCGCGCTTACCGCGCGCGGCCCTGTAGGCTGTTGCACAGCTCCGGAACGGCTTAGTCAATCGACTTCAAATTCTCGAATATCCGGTTTCTATCGGGTTTCGATGGTGCGGCATTTTCAACGCGAGCAGCCAGCGCAAGCATTCCGAGAGTCATGACTATGATCAGCGCTATCGCCGTCCAATGAAGTTTGCCAATCGGCTCGACGTGCCTGTCCTTGTCCGATACGGCCATGTCATCACCTCGAAAATCGACACCTCGAATTCGCGTGATTCCTGACAGACTCCCCAATCCTTCACCATTTGGAAGTTACGTGGGCAGCCTTCTGCTTAACCGAAGGCAGAAAGCAAGGGGACGAAGCTACGTCGGCTTGATGCTTAAGCCTTGAACGGCTTCGCACTGGCCGCGCGCCAGGTCGTCCAGAGGATGCCCAGCCGCGATAGCAACGGCGGCGCGAACGGCTCGGATGACTCAAGCCGCGTCAGATTTTTTCCGATGACCGCCAGCGGAAGAAATGCAGCACGCGCGGAAAGCGGCGCGCTGGCAAGCATCGCTATCGCCTGCTGCAGTTGGGAGGCTGCCTCGCGGCGCAAATGCGCCAGCGCCTCCTTGAGCGGCTGGCTTGCCTGCCGCAGAAAGAACTCTTCGGCGATCACGCCGTGAAGATTCATCAAATCGCCCGGCAGATAAAGCTGACGGCGCGCGGCGTGGCGCGGCATCGCCAGCATGACATCGACCAATCCTTCCGCAATGCCGGCATGTTCGGCGATGCGCACGGCCTCCGGTGAATTCACGCCCAGCACCTTTGCACGCAAGCCGTAGAGCGCCGCCGATGTATCCCGGCAATGTGCCTCCAGCGCGGCCATGTCAGGCATCGGATCGTCGTAGACATCGAACACATGGGCGTCGACCAGGCGCACGAAGGTCTCGATCGGCAGATTGTGGTGCGTAATGGCGCGCAGCAATTCCGCCGCGACCGGATTGGCCTCGGCTTCGCCGCGAGACCCCTGCCCCTCACCGGTCAGAACATCGCGCCACCATTGCAGCCGGATTTCACCGGGCAATGGCTGGCTGACGTGATCGCGGACATGAGCGACTTCGGCATTGAACGCCGCCAGCGCAAGCCACGCCCGCCGCGCGTCCGGCGAGACGAACAGGCTTGCGGCATAGGTTCTGAAATCCCGCGCGCGCACCAGATCGGCGCAAAACGCTGCGGCGTCATTGCTGGGCGCGTTGCTCATGGCACGGCAATCAGCGCCGCCGCAACGCGCCGCCGTTCGCCCATCATGACGTTGTAGGTGCGGATCGCGGGCCCCGTCTGCATGGTGTCCAGTACGATATGGACCTGCCGCAGCGCATTGCGCAGCGGCGCGGGGGCGATCCAGACACCGCTTCCCGTCCCGATCAGCAGCGTATCGATGTCATTGGCATGCTCGAACACGCGTTCCAGCGAATACCGGTCGATGTCCTTGGGGTCCGTGACCGGCCACGCCCAGATCGCATCCGGCAGGCACAGCAGCGAGCCGCGATGCGACATGTCGGCGAACCGAAAACCGCCGTTGCCGTAGGCTTCGATCGGCGCTGACCGTGGAAGGTGCAGTCCTTCGGGCGCGTGATTACCCGATTTCTGAAGTTCGTGATCCATCTCACCACCGCCTGCAATAAGGTGGCCCTACCTTCGTCATTGCGAGCGAAGCGAAGCAATCCATCTTGACCGCAACAAGAGTGGATTGCTTCGTCGCAAGGGCTCCTCGCAATGACGATTACGGCTTCGACGGCTTGTCCTCGCCGCCCCGGTTTTCGCCGACGCCGAGATAGATCAGGATCGGCGCTGCGATGAAGATCGACGTATAGGTGCCGACCAGAACCACGCCGAACGTCATCGTCGCCGCGAAGCTGTGGATCGCCTTGCCGCCGAACAGCAGCAGCGCAAGCAATGCCAGCGTGACCGTGACGTGGGTAATGATCGAGCGCGACAGCGTCGAGTTGATCGACGTGTTGAGCAGTTCCGGCATCGGCATTTTCTTGTACCGCCTCAGCATTTCGCGAATGCGGTCATAGATGACGACCGTGTCGTTCAGCGAATAGCCGAGAATGGTAAGCAGCGCCGCGATGCTGGTCAGGTCGAATTCGATCTGGGTGATCGACATGAAGCCGAGCGTCAGCACGATGTCGTGGACGTTGGCGATCATCGCGCCCAGCGAGAACTGCCACTCGAACCGGAACCAGAGATAGATGAAGATGCCCGCGATCGCGAGCATCAGGCCGACCGTGCCGTAGGCGAGCAGTTCGCTCGAAACGCGCGGACCAACGACTTCGACACGGCGATACTCGACGCTGTCACCGAAGAGCTGACGAACCTTCTGCACCGCAGCCTGCTGCGCCTGATCGCCGCCCGGCTGCTCGGCGATACGGATCAGAACGTCGGAAGGACCGCCAAACTGCTGAAGCTGGACGTCGCCGAAATTCAGCGTCGTGAGCTGCGCGCGCAATGCCGCGATGTCGGCTGGGCCGGACTTGGTCTGGATTTCAAGCAGCGTGCCGCCCTTGAAGTCGATGCCGAAATTCAGTCCGTGAACGAAATAGAGACCGATGGCGAGCAGCGACAGCAGCGCCGAGATCGGAAAGCTGATGCGGCGGAAGCGCATGAAGTCGAACTTCGTATCGTCCGGGACGATGCGAAGCGCGGGGATCACGCCATAGATGCTGAGGCCTGTCAGAACGACAATGAAGATGGCGAGTGCGACGATGATGGTATGAGTCACGGCTTATACAATCCTCAAATCGGCACGGTCTTGGGCCGCTTCCACGCCACCCACATCGCAACAATCAGCCGGGTCACGGTGAAAGCCGTGAACACGGTGGTCAGAATGCCGATGCCGAGGGTCACGGCGAAGCCGCGCACCGGTCCGGTGCCGATGTAGAACAGCACTGCCGCCGCGATGAACGTTGTGATGTTGGAGTCCAGAATGGTCGCGAGCGCCCTCGTGAAGCCCGCATCGATGGCGGAGATCGCGGTTCGCCCGGCGCGCAATTCCTCGCGGATGCGCTCATAGATCAGCACGTTCGAGTCGACCGCAATGCCGACCGTCAGCACGATGCCGGCGATGCCGGGCAGCGTCAGCGTGGCGTTGAGCAGCGACAGGATGCCGAAGATCATGGCGACGTTGATCGCGACCGCGACGTTGGCGAAGAAGCCGAACAACCGGTATGTCAGCAACATGAACACGATGACGAGCACCGAACCGACGTAGGACGCGAGTTCGCCGGCGGCGATCGAGTCCTGTCCGAGTCCCGGCCCGACCGTGCGCTCTTCAATGATGGTCAGCGGCGCAGGCAGTGCACCCGCGCGCAGCAGGATCGCCAGATCGTTGGCGCCCTGCACCGTGAAGCTGCCGGAAATCTGGCCGGAGCCGCCGGTGATCGGCTCACGGATGACGGGCGCGGAAATCACTTCGTTGTCGAGAACGATCGCGAACGGCTGTCCGACGTTCTCAAGCGTGGCCTGCGCGAACTTGCGCGCACCCGATGTATTGAAGCGGAAGCTGACGATCGGCTCGCCGGAGCGCTGGTCGAAGCCGGGCTGCGCGTCGGTCAGGTCGCCGCCCGAGACCAGCACCTGCTTCTTGATGACATAAGGCACCTTCGGCGAGGATGCGCTCATCAGGACTTCAGAGTCCGGAGGCACCCGCCCCTGCTGCGCCTGATCCGCCGGCACCGTCGTATCGACCATGCGGAAGTCGAGCTTCGCGGTCTTGCCGAGCAGTTCCTTGAGGCGGGTCGGGTCCTGCAGGCCAGGCACCTGCACCAGAATGCGGTCGACGCCCTGACGCTGGATCAGCGGCTCGACGGTACCCAGTTCATTGATGCGGCGTTCGACGATCTGGATCGACTGCTCGACCGACTGGCGGATGCGTTCCGTAATCGCGGCCGGAGGAACGGTCAGGCGGATCAGTCCGCCGCCGGCATCACTGACTTCGACGCTGCGTTGTCCGCTCGAGCCGAGCAATCCACCGAGCGGCTGCGAGAGTTCGCGCAGCTTGGCGAGCGCGGCGGTCAGATCTGTATCCTTGACGCGGACCTCGACGCTTTCGCCGCGAACCGCAAGCCCCGTGTAGCCGATCTTGGCGTCGCGCAGCGTGCGCCGCACGTCATCGCGAACCTGATCCAGCTTGTCCTTCTTGACCGAGTTGGAATCGACTTCGAGCAGGATGTGCGAACCACCCTGCAAGTCGAGACCGAGCACGACATGACGCTGGGCCCACTTCGGCCAGCTCTTGACGGTCGCTTCGGGAAAGAAGTTCGGAACCGCGCAAAGGCAAACGATCAAGGCGGTCAGGATGACCGCCAGTGCCTTCCACCGCGTGAAATACAACATCGATGTAAGTCCGTCAGATTGATGAAACCGCGGCGATCAGCGCGTCAGCTCGCGGCTGTCTCTTCCTTGGAATCCTTGGCGGGCTCGCCTTTGGTGCGAACGCCCGAGATCATCCCACGCATCTGACGAATGCGCACGCCGTCGGCGATTTCGACTTCGATCTGGTCGTCATCGACCACCTTGGTCACCTTGCCGACAAGGCCGCCATTGGTGACGACGGTATCGCCGCGACGGATGTTCTTCACCAGTTCCTGATGGTCCTTCAGCTTCTTCTGCTGCGGCTTGAGGATCAGGAAGTACATGATGACGAAGATCAGCGCGAACGGCAGCAACGACATCAGCATGCTGTTGGTGTCAGCGGCACCGGCAGCCTGAGCAAAGGCAGGAGTAATGAACATACGAAAAGTCCTCGGGAAGGCGCCCGCCATCGGGCGAAACGCGTCGTGTTGTGGCCGTTTTGGCCGAATTTGCGCGGACTATAGCGGCCAGCGTCCCAATTGCAACGGGACCGGAGGTGACGATTTTGCCATGCATTTGTGGCGCTTGCGGGTATTGGCGCGCCTCGCTAAGGGTGCCTCCCAAGGGGGCTGAATCATGTCCAAAAAACCCAGTAAAAAGGCCTCTCGGGCCGCCGCGAAGGCACGTCCCGGCAAGGCGATCAAAACCGCGACAAAACGCCCTGCCGCAGCAGCCGAAACCGAGACCGGACGCATTGCGCGGGCGCTCGAGAGCATCGCCGCGAGCCTGAACGCATCCGCGGCCAAGCCGTCGAGCGCTGATTCCCTCAAAAGCGCCGCTGCGTTCGTCTGGCAGCCCAACGGCCGACTGGTACCGGTTCCGAAAGTGAACCGCGTCGATCTCGGCCTGCTGCGGGGAATCGACCGGATGCGCGACATCCTGATCGAGAACACCGAGCGCTTCGCCAAGGGCCTTCCTGCCAATAACGCCCTGCTCTGGGGCGCGCGCGGCATGGGCAAGTCGTCGCTGGTGAAGGCGGCACATGCCAGCGTGAACGCCATGCCCGAAGTGAACGGCCGGCTGAAGCTGATCGAAATTCACCGCGAGGACATCGAGAGCCTGCCGCTCCTGATGTCGCTGCTGCGCGAGTCGGATTTCCATTTCATCGTGTTCTGCGACGACCTGTCGTTCGACGGCAACGACGCGTCCTACAAGTCGCTCAAGGCGGTGTTAGAGGGCGGCATCGAGGGCCGGCCCGAGAACGTCATCCTCTATGCGACCTCGAACCGCCGCCATCTGCTCTCGCGCGACATGATCGAGAACGAGCGCTCGACCGCGATCAACCCCGGCGAAGCCGTCGAGGAAAAGGTCTCGCTGTCGGACCGTTTCGGCCTGTGGCTCGGCTTCCACAAGTGCAGCCAGGACGAATATCTCGATATGGTCCGCGGCTACTGCAAGCACTTCGGCGTCAAGATCGACGACGATCAGTTGACCCGCGAAGCCCTGGAATGGTCGACCACACGCGGATCGCGCTCGGGCCGCGTCGCCTGGCAGTTCACGCAGGAAATCGCCGGACGGATGGGCGTGAAGCTGGCAGCGAAATAACGTCTCGCAACATCCCTCGCAAAGAAAAACCCCGGCCTCGCAGCCGGGGTTTCGTTTTGGATTCTGACGGCGGCGATCACGCGCCGTTCAGGAATTGAAGCGGGTCGACGGCTGAAGATCCCTTGCGGATCTCGAAGTGAAGCTGCGGCGACCCCACCTCTCCCGTCTGACCCGATTTGGCAATGATCTGGCCGCGCTTGATCGTATCTCCGCGCTTCACCATCAGTTCACTCGCGTGGGCATACGCGGTGACATAACCGTTGGAGTGCCGCACCAGGATCAGATTGCCATAACCCTTGAGTTCGTTGCCCGAGTAAGCAACCACGCCGTCTTCCGCGGCCTTGACCGGCGTGCCTTCGGGAACGGCGACATTGATGCCGTCGTTCTGTTTACCGTTGTTCTTCGCGCCGTAAGCGGCGATGACGCGTCCACGCACCGGCCAGCGGAATGTCGGCAAGGCGTTGGTCGCATCAGCCGCCTTTACAGGCGACGCTTCAGGCAGGTCGGCCGCAGGGGCTTCAGCGGCGACGCGCGCCTTCTGCTGAGGCTCGGCGGATGCAACAGTCACCGGCTTTGCAGCAGGCGCAGGCGCGGTAACCGCAGGTTTCGGTGCTTCCGCGATAACCTGCGGCGCCGGTGCTGCCGCGACGGCCTTGCCGCCGGGAATGTTGATCTTGGAGCCGATCTTGAGCTGGGTCGTAACCGGAATGTTGTTGGCCGCGGCGAGCTGCGCGGGTGCGATGTTGTGACGGCGCGAGAGGTTCATCAGCGTGTCGCCTGACTTGACGACATGAACGCTTGCGGGAAGCGCAGCAGCAACCTTCGTGCCCGGCGCGGTCGACAGCGCCGGCGGAGCGGCCTGCGCCATGCGGCGCGGAATGACAAGCTGCTGCCCCGGCTGAAGGACGCGAGGTCCGCCGTAGCCGTTCGCTTTCAGGATTTCGGATGACGGAACATTGTAGCGCTTCGAGATGACATCGAGCGTGTCGGCGGTGCCGACGATGATCGTGGTGCCGCCTTCGCGGCTCCATCCTGAGGTCGCGGCAACGGAGCGTGGCGCAACCGATGCGGTGGTTTCGATCGGCGAAGACGACGGAGGCGCGTAGGACGCCATGCCCCTGCCACCGCCTGACGTACCGACAGCGGCCGGTGCAGACAACGGCGCGGAGATGACCGGAGCAGAGTGCGGGCGCGCATATTGCGGAAGCTCGCGGGGCTGCTGCTGATAGGATTCCTGCTGCGGGTGAGCCTGATAAGGCGCGCCGCGATAATTGCTCGGGACCGAGCCGGTCGCGTCCGCACTGCGCGACGCAAACGGGTTGGAGAATGATGTATCGGAGAACCGTGTCGAGGTATCGGCGCTACATCCGCCAAATCCGACAGAGACGAGCGCCAGAACCACGAAATGCGGCGCGTGACGCGAGTTGATCAACTCGACAAAGCGGGACATGGTTACTCACTCGTACGCAACTAACACAAATTTGAGTAAACACAGTCCGAGTAAATAACTCTTTAAGGCTCGAATTCCGCCTTACTTCCTAACGCGTAACGCCGCTCACAACTCGCGCGCAATGCCGGGCAGCGCCGGCACGAAACGCACCGCGACAAGCTCCTCCTGATCGAAGCTGTCGCCGTTCCGGACCATGCGGATCAGCACCTGCCGGTCGTCCACTGGCCCAACAGGAGCGATCAGAATGCCGCCCGGCTCCAGCCGCCCGAGCAGCGCGTCGGGAATTTCCTCCATCGCCGCGGTCACGATGATCCGGTCGAACGTGCCGAGCGTTTCCGGCAGGTCGAATCCGTCGCCGAGTTTCACGTCGACGTTGCGGCAACCGAGTTCGGTCAGGACCAGCTTCGCGCGATCCGCCAGCGTGCGAAACCGCTCCAGCGACACCACGTCACGGCACAACTTCGAGAGGATCGCGGCCTGATAGCCCGAGCCCGTCCCTATCTCCAGGACGCGATTTTCCGGCCTCAGATCGAGCTGTTCGGTCATGTAGGCCACGACGAACGGCTGGCTGATGGTCTGCCCGCAGGCGATGCCGAGAGCGGTGTCGCGGTACGCGTAGGCGCGGTCCATCGCCGTCACGAACAGTTCGCGCGGGACATCCTCCATCGCTTTCAGCACGGCCTGATTGCTGATACCGCGCTGCCGCAAGTTCAACTGAAACATCATCTTGTCGTGCGGCGTGGGCTGGGACGACGGCATGCGTGATCAACGTTGAAAACGGGAACGGGCTGTATACGACGCATGCTCTGACAGGAGTCGCGGCATGCGCCACCTTCGTGTTAGCAATCCAGATACGTTTTGCGCAATAACCGCCTACAGCCCAAGCGTGCCGAGACCCTCATGACGCTCCCCCTTCCCGAACCATTTCACGCCTCCTTTGCCGGATTGGAGGAGCAGATCCTCTCCGGCGGGTCGGACAACAGCTTTCATCAATGTTTCGGCTGCGGGCCATCGCATCCCACGGGCCTGCATGTCCGCACTTTCATGACGGACGAAGGCGTTGCCTCGCCGATTCTCATTTCGCGGCAATACGAAGGGCCTCCGGGGGCCGCTCACGGCGGCATTGTCGCCGCCTATCTCGACGAGGTGCTGGCAGCCACGGTTCTCCGGTTCGCGGGGCGGCTGGGCGTGACCGGCGAATTGACCATTCGTTACATGAAGCCGGTGCCGACCGAGACGCCGATCGTCGGGCGCGGGTCGCTGGTTGCCGACCACGGCCGCTATGTGGATGTCGAAGGCCGGTTGGAAAACCTCAGCACCGGGGTCCTGCTGGCGACCGGACGGGGCCGGTTTTTCCCGTTGCCCGCATGAAAACGGCTCTTTTGCCTGCCGGATCAAGTTCCTCCCCGTGGAACTTTGCCCCCTTGGCTGTGAACTTGTGCGCTCAATAGTTATATGGTTCCACTAGCAAAGCAGTCCAGATTTGTCGTTTGGGGAACGAATGCCGGGCAATTTCAAACCAGGATCGCGCACGTCGGTTTTGCTCGTCGAGGACGAGGTCATGATCCGCATGATGGTTGCCGACATGCTGGAGGAGCTTGGCTATACGATTGCCGCTGAAGCGGGCGACATCGACGAAGGCGTCAGACTCGTTCAAGCCACCGACTTCGACATCGCTATTCTCGACGTGAACGTCAACGGCAAGGTGATTACGCCTGTTGCCGAAGCCGTTCAGATGAGCGGCAAACCGTTCGTGTTCGCAACCGGCTATGGCGCACAGGGCCTGCCGGAAAAATTCCGCGACCGCCCGACCCTGCAAAAGCCTTTCCAGATCGAAACGCTCGCGCGCACCATCGAGACCGTGCTGAAGGGCATCGCGGCTTAGAGCGCGGTCGCCCCGACAACCTCAACGTGAGGAGCGAGGAGCAATCTCCTCGGTCGTCCCTGCGAAGGCCGGGACCGATAATCCCTGAGCCAAGCCAATTGGGAAAAAGCCCGACAGCTTCTTCCTTCGCTCTATCTGCATAGAGGAGTGATGGGTCCCGGCCTTCGCCGGGACGACGCAGAGAATTACTTCAGAACGCCTTTCAGCTTTTCCGAAAACGCCTCGTCGGTGCGATCGAGCCGCAGCGGCGTGACTGAGACGAGTTTCGCAGCGAGTGCTGCGAGATCGGTCCCCTCCGCCGGCACTTCCAGCATCGCCGAGCGCTCGAAGCCGATCCAGTAATACGGATTGCCGCGCCCATCCTGGCGGCTGTCGATCTTGAGAAAGCCCAGATTGCGCTTGCCCTGCCGCGTGACCGCGATGCCCTTGACCTCGTCGGGCATGCAGGACGGAAAATTGACGTTGATGACGGTGTTGCGCGGCACGCCGAGTTTCATCACGTTGCGGATCACATCGGGGCCGAACTTCAGCGCGGTGTCCCACAGCGGCTTGGTGCGCGTCTCCATGGAGAATTCCTGAGACAGTGCGAACGAGGGCAAACCAAGGATGGTGCCTTCGAGTGCGCCGGCGATGGTGCCCGAATAGACAACGTCTTCGGCGACGTTGCGGCCCTTGTTGACGCCGGACAGCACGATGTCCGGCTGCTTGTCCTTGAGGATGTGCCGCGCGCCCATGATGATGCAGTCAGTCGGCGTCCCTCTGACAGCGAAGTGGCGCGGCCCGACTTCGCGCAGACGCAGTGGATCGTTCAGCGACAGCGAATGCGATACGCCGGACTGGTCGAGTTCGGGCGCAACCACCCAGACGTCATCGGAAATCTGCCTTGCGATTTCCTCGATGACTTTCAGTCCCGGCGCGTGAATGCCGTCGTCATTGGTGCAGAGAATTCGCATATCGTATCCTTATCGTCCAAAGTCATGGATCAACGTCACCCTGAGGTGGCAGCGCGAAGCGCGGCCCTCGAAGGGCGACGTTGTTTGCCCGCATCCTTCGAGGCTCGCCGCAAGCACGGCTCGCACCTCAGGATGACGGGCTGGGAGTCAACTATCCTTCGCGATCACTTTGAGGCCGCCCATATACGGCTGCAGCACATCCGGCACGGCAATCGAGCCGTCCTCCTGCTGATAGGTTTCCATCACGGCGATCAGAGCGCGGCCGACCGCCGTGCCCGAGCCGTTGAGCGTGTGCACGAAGCGCGGCTTGCCGTCCGGCCCCCGCGAGCGCGCATCCATGCGCCGTGCCTGGAAGTCGCCGCAGACCGAGCACGACGAAATCTCGCGGTACATGCCGCCCTCGCCCTGCCCCGGCATCCAGACCTCGATGTCGTAGGTTTTTTGCGACGCGAATCCCATGTCGCCGGTGCACAGCGTCATGACGCGGTAATGCAGGCCGAGGCGCTTCAGCACTTCCTCGGCACACGACAGCATGCGCTCGTGTTCGTTCTTCGACTCTTCAGGAGTCGTGATCGAGACCAGTTCGACCTTGGTGAACTGATGCTGGCGGATCATGCCGCGTGTGTCGCGTCCCGCCGCGCCCGCTTCCGCGCGGAAGCACGGTGTCAGCGCGGTCAGCCGCATCGGCAGTTCTTTTTCGTCAAGAATGGATTCGCGAACGAGGTTCGTCAGCGGCACTTCGGCGGTGGGGATGAGCCAGAGGTATTGAGTGCCGCTAACCTCCGCGATAATCCGTTTTTGCACCTCGATAACATCTAACATCGACGCTGTAAGTTCGCCTCTCGCCTTTGCGTTTGCAATTGCGATAGGCACAGCTTCAATGAACAACCTGTCATGAAACTCGTCGTTCGTGAGATCGCGAGAGGTGCCAAACTGATCATCACGAAACTTTGGCAACTGCGCCGTGCCGAACATCGCATCGTCGCGCACGAGCAGCGGCGGATTCACTTCCGCGTAGCCATGCTCGTTCGTATGCAGATCGAGCATGAACTGGCCGATGGCACGTTCAAGCCGCGCGAGGCCCTTCTTCAGAACCACGAAGCGCGCGCCCGACATTTTGGCAGCGCTCTCGAAGTCCATGAACTTCAAACCTTCACCAAGCTCGACATGCTCCTTCGGCTTGAACGCATAGTTGCGCTTCGCGCCGTAGTGATGATGCTCGACATTGCCGTGCTCGTCGGCGCCGTCCGGCACCTCCGCGAGTGGCAGGTTCGGAATCTGCGCGAGTTCTTTGTGAAGCTCCGCCTCGGCCTGCTTCACTGCCGCTTCGAGTTCGGGCAGTTTCGCCTTGAGCTCACCGACCTCCGCCATCAGCGCGTCCGCGCGCGCGTTGTCCTTGGCTTTCTTCGCTTCACCAATCTCCTTGGAGGCTGCGTTACGGCGCGCCTGTGCCTGTTCGGATGCCTGAATGGCGACGCGGCGCTTCTCGTCGAGTGCAATCAGAGACGCCGACAACGGCTCCAGCCCGCGCCGCTTCAGGGCTGCATCGAAAGCGGCGGGGTTTTCTCGAATCCAGCGAATGTCGTGCATGGGCAGCTTCCGGTCATGGCCGCTTTTCCGGCCATCTGCGTCAAAATCTGGGTGGGTTAGAACAAGCCACGCAGTGCCGGGTCAAGCCCGGAAACCGCGAATCGAAGGGCATTGCAGCAATGATAGCTGAACAACTGGCACAGGCGGTCATCCCGCGTACCAGACCGAAACGACCGAAAGACCGTCATTGCGAGCAAATCGAAGCAATCCACTCTTAAGAAAGCTGGATTGCTTCGTCGCTTCGCTCCTCGCAATGACGAGGGAAGCCTGGCTGTCTCCGTCCTATTCCGCAGGCGTCGTGGCAGGCGGTGTCGGCGGCGCGTCCGCAGGCGGGGTCGTGCCGGTGGCCTGTTTGGCGGCCTTTTTCTCTACCATCGCAACGGCAATGATCGAGCCCTCGTAGAGGATCAGCAGCGGGACCGCGAGCGACATCTGGCTAATGACATCCGGCGGGGTCAGCACTGCGGCGATGATGAATGCCACCACGATGAAATAGCGCCGCTTTTCCTTGAGCTGCTTCGAGGTCAGGATTCCGATCCGCCCCAGCAGCGTCAGGATCACCGGCAACTGGAACGCGATGCCGAATGCGAAGATCAGCGACATCATCAGCGAGAGATATTCGCCGACCTTGGGGAGCAGCGCGATCTGCGCGGTTTCCGCGCCGCCGACCTGCTGCATGCCGAGCGAAAAGCGGATCAGCATCGGCAGCACGAGGAAATAAACCAGCAATGAGCCGAGCGCGAAGAAGATCGGCGTCGCGATCAGATATGGCAGGAACGCGCCGCGCTCGTGCTTGTAGAGACCGGGCGCGACGAACATGTAGATCTGCGCCGCGATCACCGGAAACGAAATGAATCCAGCGCCGAACATCGCGAGCTTCAACTGCGTCAGGAAATATTCCAGCAGCGCGGTGTAGATGAACTTGGAATTTTCCGGCCCCGCGACCCAGACGAACGGCCACACCAGCACGTTGTAGATCTGCTTGGCGAAGAAGAAGCAGAAGATGAAGGCCAGCGCGAACGCGAGCAGCGCCTTGATCAGCCGCGAGCGCAGCTCGATCAGGTGATCCATCAACGGCGCCTTGGTGGCTTCGATGTCCTCTTGACTCATGACGCTTTGGCGTCCGGTACGGCAGGCTTCGGGGTCTCAACCGCCGGCGCATGTGCCTCGGCTTCGGCGAACGTCGCCGGTGTCGGCGGCTCGGGTGTGGTCGGCGTCATCACCGGCTGGTCGATCTTCATGGCATCCTCGACGTCCTTGTTGAGGGACGTCAGCAGATTGGTGGGCGACAGATCCTTGGCAGCGGATGAGGCGTCATCGAACGTCTTCTTGATGTCCGCCATCTCGGCTTCGCGCATCGCTTCGTTGAACTGGCCCTGAAATTCAGCGGCCATGCGGCGCGCCTTGCCCATCCATTGCCCGACCATGCGCAGCACGCCGGGCAATTCTTTCGGGCCGATGGCGATCAGCGCCACGACGCCGATGACGACCAGTTCACTCCACCCGATGTCGAACATGGAAGATTCCGTTTGCGGGGGCTCAATTGCCCCGCACCTCAATCAAGAAAGCGCGGTCTGAAATCAGACCGCCTTGCTGCCGACGTCGGTCCGCTGCGATGTGGATGCAGAAGGCGCGCTGTCGATGGTCTTGACCGGCTCGGGCTTCTCGGCCGGCTTGTCATCATCGGCCATGCCCTTCTTGAAGGCCTTGATGCCCTGCGCGACGTCGCCCATCAGGTCCGAAATCTTGCCGCGGCCGAACAGCAGCAAAACAACGGCGATCACGACGATCCAGTGCCAGATACTCAACGAACCCATACTGCCATCCTCCAAAACACGGGGCCGGGATTTCCGGCCAAATCTGACCGGAAAGTAGGCCCCGGAGGTGTCAAAAACAAGGATTAACCCCGCGCCAGGATTGCGCAAAGCGGCGCATTGACATGAGAGTTAATGTTCACTCGGGACCTGGGCGCGGCTGTCCGCGCCGCACGCGAAAAATCAACTTTCGCCGCTCTTTTCCGGCTCCACGGCAGGCGCCAGCGCCAGTTCGAGATCGCCGGGCTCCAGCGGATCTTCGTCCTCGCGCAGCGCCGGATCGTCCGACGGCGATGGAACAGCGAACCCGCCAGGCAGCCGCGTGTCCAGAAGGCCTGCACCTTTCAGTTCGTCGAGTCCGGGCAGATCGCCCAGCGCTTCCAGGCTGAACTGCGACAGGAAGGCCTCGGTGGTTCCGAAAGTCAGCGGACGGCCCGGTGTCTTCCGGCGGCCGCGCGGGCGGATCCAGCCGGTTTCCAGCAGCACGTCGAGGGTGCCCTTCGAGGTGACCACGCCGCGGATTTCCTCGATCTCGGCGCGTGTCACCGGCTGGTGATAGGCGATAATCGCCAGCATCTCGATCGCGGCCCGCGACAGGCGGCGCGTCTCGACGCTTTCACGCGTCATCAGCCAGGCAAGATCGCCCGCGGTGCGGAAGGTCCATTTGTTGGCGACGCGAACGAGATTCACGCCGCGCATCGCGTAGTCGGCCTGCAACTGTGCGAGTGCGACTTTCACATCCACGCCTTCGGGCATGCGTTTGGCGAGCGCAGATTCTTCGAGCGGTTCGGTCGAGGCGAACAGCAAGGCTTCGAGAAGACGGAGTTCCTCAGGACGCGCAGCCGCCTCGCTGGACGATTCCTGCTCGGACTCCACAACAGAGGTCTCCACAACAGACTCCTCCACGGAATCCTCTACCGGAGCGATGTGGGCAGTCGTTCTCGCCGGACTTGCCATGGCCCTGTCTCCTTCTTCCACTTACTCTACCGGCACTTCCGGCGCTGCCAGAGCGTCGGGCGGCAAATGCGCCACGTGCTTACGAAAATACAAAGGTGCGAAAGCTTCTTTCTGGTGCAGGTCGAGCGTGCCTTCGCGCACCAGTTCCAGCGCTGCAGCAAAGCTCGATGCGAACACGGTCGCGCGCTGGGTCGGATCGACGACATAGCGCATCAGATGCTCATCGAGGCTCGCCCAGTCCTCGGTTTCCGCCGCGCCCACCAGCCGTTCGAGCGAAGCGCGCGCCTCCGACAGCGACCACACGGTGCGCTTGGCCAGATGCACGGTCGCGAGCACGCGCGACTGACGCTGGGTCGCGTAAGCGGTCAGCAGGTCATACAACGTCGCGGTCCAGCGGGAGTGCTTGACCTGCGCAATCTGTTCCGGCTGACCGCGCGGGAAAATGTCGCGCCGCAGTTGCGGCCGCGTCATCAGCCGGTTCGACGCCTCGCGGATCTGCTCGAGCCGGCGCAGCCTGTTGGCCAGCGCGGTCGCAAGATCCTCGGCGCTGGGTCCTTCTGCTTCGGGAGGCTCCGGCAAAAGCAGGCGCGACTTGAGATAGGCCAGCCAGGCCGCCATCACGAGATAGTCCGCCGCCAGTTCGAGCCGCAGCTTGCGCGCCGCCTCGATGAACACGAGGTACTGATCCGCCAGCGCCAGAATGGAAATCTTGGCGAGGTCGACCTTTTGCTGACGCGCAAGCGCGAGCAGCAGATCGAGCGGGCCTTCATACCCCTCGACGTCGACAACGAGTGCCGGTTCGTCCTCGGCGTGCTCCGCGGGCAAACCTGTCTCGAAGGAAAGGATTTCCGCGCTCATGAGGTGAGACTCCCTGTCTCGCCGATAAGGCGTTCGAGTTCGGCCCGCGCCGCTCCGCGATCGAAGGGCTGCGGTGTTCTGCGCGACGCCAAGGCACGCTCCGCACGGGCCAGAGCCACGCCGGCGAGTTCAGGGGCTTCACCCGCAACCTGGCTCATTTCGTCGAGCTTGCCATTGCAATGCAGGACGACATCGCAGCCCGCTTTGAAGCTGGCGCGTGTCCGCTCCGCAATCGTTCCCTGCAAGGCATTCATGGACACGTCATCACTCATTAACAGACCCTGGAATCCGATCGTCCCGCGAATCACCTGTTCGATGATTGTCGCAGATGTCGTCGCCGGTTGGGCGGGGTCGAGGGCGCTAAACACAACATGTGCCGTCATGGCCATGGGCAGATCGGCAAGCGGTTTGAACGCCGTAAAGTCGGTTTTGGTGAGTTCCGCCGCGGGGGTATCGACCGTCGGCAGCCGAAAGTGGCTGTCCGCTGTGGCCCTTCCATGGCCGGGAATATGCTTGAGGACCGGCAAGACGCCGCCCTGCGCCAGTCCATCGGTCACGGCCCGGGCGATCTCGGCCACCTTCGCCGGGGTCGTGCCATAGGCCCGATCGCCGATCACCGAGTCCGCGCCGGGAACCGGGACGTCAGCCAGCGGCAGGCAGTCCACGGTGATCCCGAGATCGGCCAGATCGGCCGCAATCAGCCGGGACGACAGGCGCGCAGCCTCAAGCCCGGTCGCCCGGTCAACCTCGTACAGTGCGCTGAAGAACGCTCCGGGCGGATAGGCCGGCCATTGCGGCGGCTGCAGCCGCTGAACCCGCCCGCCTTCCTGATCGATCAGGACGGGTGCATCGGGCTGGTTCACAGCAGACCGCATTTCCTCAACCAGCCGAATGACTTGGTCAGGAGTTTTGATATTCCGCTTGAAAAGGATAAAGCCCCACGGCCGCTGGTCGCGCAAAAACGCGCGCTCATCGTCGGTCAGAGCGGTCCCGGAAACGCCGGTAATGAATGCGCGCACGGCCATAGATCGGCGATTAGCCCGCGCTTGGCTCCAGGGTCAAGGAAACCGGGTAAAATCACACGTGATTGTGGGCGTCATCCACAATCGCAAACGCAATCGTTCCAATGATTTGGCGAAGCTCCGAACAGCTTTCGCGATGCCGGTGTCACGCGGACACCGGCGCAGGCTCCGACATGATGATCCGGTTCCTGACGCTGGAACGCTCCTGCATCCGCGCGTACCAGGCTTGGAGAGCCGTGCACTCTGCCGGTATCTCCACTTCGACGAGCTCCGCAAAGATCAGACCGCCGATCACCGTCATATCGGCCATGGAGAAGACCTCGCCCGCCACGAACGGCTGCCTTTTCAGAACGGCGTCGAAATAGTGCATCCCTCTCACCGCCTTGTCGCGCTGACGAAATCCCCATTCGGCGTTCTGGTAAATCTCGACATCCGGGCCGAGCCCCGGCGTGGCGTGATGGAAATAAACGCTGATGGCGTCGAGCAATTCCAGCTCGGCTCGCTTGCTCATCATGTGGATCATACCCTTTTCGCGAGCAGTCCTGCCGGTGAGCGTCGGAGCGCCGTCGAGGTTGTCGAGGTATTCGGTGATGGCCGTGCACTCGGCAATGAGAGTTCCGTCTTCGAGTTCGAGCACCGGCAGCGTGCCCGAGTAGTTCTTGGCGAGAAACTCGGGCTTCTTATGCTCGCCTTTCCACAGATTGACTGACACGAACTGGACCCGCGATTGCAGGTTCTTTTCCGCCAACGCGATACGGACGCGCGCCGGGTACGGGCCGGTATGCCAATCGTAAATCTTCATCGCGACTTCCTTTACCATGAACCTACCTATCACTTGGTAGACGAAAACTACCATTTATATCCGCACCGTCAATGTCTATCTACCACTTGGTAGATATTTTGAGGGTAAGGGCGTCAGATGAGTTCAAATTCCAGGGAAGCCATTCTGGCAGCGGCCAAACAGACCGCACAGGCGCATGGATATGGCGGCCTGAATTTCCGCGAGCTTGCGGATGAGGTCGGCATCAAGGCGGCGAGCATCTACCATCACTTCCCGAGCAAGGCTGATCTCGCTGCGGCGGTCGCGAAGCGTTACTGGCAGGACTCGGCGGCGGCTCTCGATGCACTGCTGGCGGCGTCCCCAGATCCTCTCAGTTGCCTGCGCCAGTATCCCGACACATTTCGCAAAGCGCTCGAGAACGGTAACCGCATGTGCCTCTGCAGCTTCATGGCTGCCGAGCATGACGACCTGCCGGAGGCAGTGCGGAACGAAGTTCAAGCCTTCGCCGATGTCAACGTGGCGTGGCTGAGCAAAGTTCTGTCCGCTGCGGGCGTGGTTGGCGCCCCCGACTGCGAACAGCGAGCGCGCGCCATCTTCGCAGCGATAGCCGGAGCTCAACTGGTTGCGCGAAGCCGTTCTGATATCTCGGTCTATGATGCATTGATCGAAAGCTACCGCGCGGCAGGTCTGCTGCCGGCGTAGTCGCCTCGACGATCACAAGGACCGAGGCCTAGCGCCGCTGCACCACGCACTGCCCGCCGGCCGTTTTCAGGTTGCCGCAGAACGCCGCGGCTTCCTCATTGGTCCCGAACGGCCCGACCATGGCGCGGTAGAACGTGCCCTTGCCGGCGATCTCGGCCTTGTGGATCGTCGCCGTGCGCGAGCCCAGGATCGAGGCATATTTGCCCTGAATCGATTTGAACGACGCCTTCGCATCGGCTTCCGACTTCTGCGACGATACCTGCACATAGGCGCCGCCGCCCGTGACAGCCGCAGGACTGATTGCTGCAACCTTCTGCCGATCGGCAGGAGCCGCCGGAGGCTGTGCCTGCGGCGAGAGTGAAACGGGTGCGTTGGCGGACGGTGCCCCTGTCGAAGCGGTGCTCGCCGGTGCCGTCGTCGACGTCCGCTGTGCCGGAGGCTGCGCACGCGCTGGCGCTGCCGGCGCGGCAGCCGCCGAATCCGGCTGATCCGGCCGGATGCTCAGGGTGCGGATTTTTCGCGGCTCCTCGCCGCCGGTCAATGTGCCGTTGCCGACGCCCGCGCCGGTCGGGCGGGCGCTAGTGGACGCGCTGGCGACCGATGGCGGGTTGGCATTCTGGGTCAAGGGCGGAAACACCACGCGTGGACCGGTCCTGGCATTGACGTCGACGGGTTGTTCCTCGCGGGACACCACGCGCTCGGGTGACTTGTCGCCGACGCGATCGGTGATCTGCTTGCTTGAACCATCGCCCGCGCCGGGAGGAATAATCTTGTTCGGGCCTGCGTCCGCCCGGATGACCGGTGGCTCGCCGCTGCGCGGAGAACCGACGAACGTCCTGTAGGCGAAGGCTGCGCCGGTGCCGACAACTGCGAGCAGCAGAACGACGACAACTGTCATCATACCGCCGCGCCGGGCCTTCGGGGCTTCCTGCTCGAAATCTTCGCCATAGGGCGGCCGGTCGTAACCGCCCTCGTCGTAATGTCCGCCCTGAGCGGTAAAGTCATCGCGGCCGGGATCGTGATCGGGCCGCCCGTACAGGACGTCATCGTAACGGTCGCTGGCAGCCTGCTGACCTCGGCCCTGCCCGGTCAGCACAGGATCGTAACCGCTATGATCGAACTGCGGGGCATGCTGGCCGTAAATATGATCCTGGCTCTGATGATGCCGTTCGTCTGCATAAGGCGGATCGTAACGCTCTGGCTCGCGATAAGGCTCTTCACGATAAGAGTCCTCGCGATAAGCCGGCTCCTGCGGCGCCTGACGCGCGGCAGCCAAATTCTGCAACCAGGACGGCCGAACGGCGGGCACGTCTTCTTCCTCGGCGGCGGGCTCATGGGCGGCGTACTGATCGCGCGGCTCATGCCGGGCCGGCTGCGCCTGCTGCTCGCGTCCAAAATTCGAGAATGGATCGGCCTGCCCGATCAGTCGCGCCAGTTCCGCCAGCGGGTCGCTCTCGCCTTGCGGCTGGGCCATGCGGGATTGATCCCGGCTATAGTCATCGTCCGCCGGAAAAGGTCTGTCGCGATACTGGTTCGCCATTGCGATATTGCATCCCCTTCGGGAAAGCGCCTCGCCCGTCATTCAAACGAACGCCGCTTCTCACACACCGCCACCCGTCCCCGTGGCGGTCAAATCCCCAATTATCGCATCTCGTCCGGAGCATGGACGCCGAGCACGGCGAGACCGGAAGCCAGAACCGAGACAACGCCCTGAACCAGGGCAAGTCGCGCGATTGTTACTTCTGCATCATTCTGGATAATGAAGCGTAAATGAGGCATATCGCGCCCCTTGGTCCAAAGCGCGTGAAATTCACTCGCGAGATCATACAGGTAAAACGCGATTCGGTGCGGTTCATGTGCGACCGCCGCCGCCTCGACGATCCGCGGATAAATCGCGATCTGCCGGATCAGGCTCAGTTCGACCGGGTCGCTGAGCCGCTCGATCTTCGCGCCGCGCAGGAACGTGACACGCTCCGTTGCATCCTCGGGCAGCGACGGAACCGTCTCGCGTGCATTCTTGAAAATCGAATGCCCGCGCGCGTGTCCGTACTGCACATAGAATACCGCGTTGTCCTTGGACTGCTCAATCACCTTGGCAAGATCGAAATCGAGCACCGCATCGTTCTTGCGGAACAGCATCATGAAACGCACGGCGTCGGAACCGACCTCGTCCACGACTTCGCGCAGGGTGACGAAATCGCCGGAGCGTTTCGACATCTTCACCGGCTCGCCGTTGCGCAGCAGTTTCACAAGCTGGACGATCTTCACATCCAGCGTCGCCTTGTCATCGGTGACGGCCTTGATCGCCGCCTGCACCCGTTTGATGTAGCCGCCGTGATCCGCGCCCCACACGTCGACCATGTTGAGGAAGCCGCGATCGAACTTGGTCTTGTGATAGGCGATGTCGGACGCGAAGTAAGTGTACGAGCCGTCCGATTTCTTCAGCGGACGATCGACGTCGTCGCCGAACGCGGTGGCGCGGAACAGCGTCTGCTCGCGATCCTCGTAATCTTCAACCGGCGCGCCCTTCGGCGGCGGCAGACGGCCTTCATAGACGTCGCCCTTCGCGCGCAACTCCGCAATCGTCGCCCCGACGCGGTCATTGCCGTTTTCGTTGAGCGAACGTTCCGAGAAAAATACGTCGTGACGGATATTGAGCGCGGCGAGATCACCCTTGATCATCTCCATCATCATGGAAATGGCTTTTGCTCGTACCACCGGCAGCCACTCAGCCTCAGATTGCTTGGTCAGCTTGTCGCCGTATTCGCTGGCAAGCGCCTTCCCGACCGGCACAAGATAGTCACCCGGATACAGCCCTTCGGGAATCTCGCCGATGGTTTCGCCAAGCGCTTCGCGATAACGAAGGAAAGCGGACCGCGCGAGCACATCCACCTGCGCGCCGGCGTCGTTGATGTAGTACTCCTTGGTGACGTCGTAGCCCGCGAACGACAACAGGCTCGCAAGCGCGTCACCGAACACGGCGCCACGGCAATGACCGACATGCATCGGTCCGGTCGGATTGGCGGAGACGTATTCGACGTTGACTTTCTCGGCTGCGCCGATGGCGCTGCGGCCATAGCCGTTGCCCTGCTCAAGGACGGACCGCAATGCGCCGAACCAGGCGGATGTCTTCAGGGTCAGATTAATGAAACCGGGTCCGGCGACGTCAACGCGCTCGACAATCGGATCGGCGCGCAATTTGTCCGCGATCTTGTCGGCAAGCTCGCGCGGCTTTGCTTTCGCGTCCTTGGCCAGAACCATCGCCGCGTTGGTCGCCATGTCGCCATGGGTAGCGTCACGCGGCGGCTCGACCACAACGCGCGACAGATCGAGACCTGCGGGAAGAACACCCTCGCCGCCGAGCGCCGCGCAGACGGCATGCACGCGCGAAAGCACGTCGGCGAACAAATGCTGGGACTGGGCGGGCGAAGTCATTAGGAAGTCCTGTGTCGTGTACAAAATAGACAGTTCAGATCGTCATTGCGAGCGGAGCGAAGCAATCCATCTTTGAGGCCAAAGGAATGGATTGCTTCGTCGCAAGCGCTCCTCGCAATGACGGAGTAAGCCCTTGGGCTTGCTGCCAAGGCCGGATGCCGCCGCCTAACGTAAATCCGGGGTCGAGTCAAAAAGCCGCTGATGCTCGACAATGGCGTACCGGTCGGTCATTCCCGCAATGAAATCGCCGATCCGGCGGGCCCGGCCAGCCTCGTCATGCTCACCCTCGTCGGGCAGCCATTCGGCGGGCAGATCGCCCGGTTCGGCCTGATAGCGCGCGAACAGATCGCGGACCACCGCCTCCGCGTCCCGCATCACGCTCATGACCCGCTCGTGGCGATACATCCGCGTTCTGAGAAAGCGCTTGATCGCCGCTTCCGTTTTCTCGGCTTCGGCCGAGAAGCCGACCAGCGTCGCGTCATGGTTGCGCACGTCGATCACGCTGCAGGGGTGCACACCGGTGAGCCGCTTGCGCGTTTCCGAGAACACATCCTCGATCAGATAGGAGATCAGCTCGCGCACCAGTTCCGCGCCGCGCCGCGTCTCGTCGAGGACAGGATAGCGCGCGGTGATGACGGCGTTGACGTCGGCGATCAGCGGGATGGCGCCGAGATCGTCAACAGTGAACAGCCCTGCCCGCAATCCGTCGTCGATGTCGTGGGCATCATAGGCGATATCATCGGCCACCGCAGCGACCTGCGCTTCCAGCGAGGCGTAGCTCCACAACTCGAGATCGTGATACGCGACATATTCCGAGATGCCGACCGGCACGCCGTGCTCGCGATAGCGGCCGACAGGCTCGCCATTGCCGTCGATCAACGGGCCGTTGTGCTTGACGATTCCCTCGAGGGACTCCCATGTGAGATTGAGGCCGTCGAACTGCGGATAGCGCCGCTCCAGCAGCGTGACCACGCGCAGGCTCTGCGCGTTGTGATCGAAACCGCCGTGCGCCTTGAGGCACTCGTCGAGCGCCCGCTCCCCGGCATGGCCGAACGGCGGATGGCCGAGATCGTGGGCGAGCGCCAGCGTCTCGGTGAGGTCCTCGTCGAGGCCGAGTTGCCGCGCCAGCGCGCGGGCGATCTGGGCGACCTCCAGCGTATGGGTCAGGCGGGTGCGATAGTGATCGCCTTCGTGGAACACGAATACCTGTGTTTTATGCTTCAGGCGGCGGAAGGCATTGGAATGAATGACGCGGTCACAGTCGCGGCGGAACGCACTGCGCCGCAGGCTCGGCGGCTCATTGAAGCGCCTGCCGCGGCTCTGGCTGGGGTCGCAGCCATAGGCTACGCGGGGTGCTGCCATTCCGACCGACATCGAATTATTCTACTTTCGGTGTTTGATTCTGGCGTTCAGCGCACTTAACTATGCCATACGGGGACATTCAAATACCCCGGTTTCGGAGACCTATTATGACTGCCACCGAACTCGCCTCAGCCGCCGGTGTGACCATTTCCGAACGGGCAGCGAAGCGAATCGGCGCCATCCTCAAGTCGGAAGGCGACGGCGCGATGCTGCGCATCAGCGTCGAAGGCGGCGGCTGCTCCGGCTTCCAGTACAAATTCGATGTCGAGCGCGCCAAGGCAGACGACGATCTTGTGATCGAACGAGACAGTGCCGTGGTGCTGGTGGACCCCTCATCCGTGCCGTTCCTGGCCGGCTCGGAAGTCGACTTTGTCGATGATCTGATCGGCGCGTCGTTCCGCGTGGTCAATCCAAACGCGACCGCGTCCTGCGGCTGCGGCACGAGTTTTTCGATTTAGTTTCTTTGAATTAGACACCTGCTCCGACACGAGCGCAGTCCAACTCCCTCTCCCGTGGGGAGAGGGTTGGAGTGAGGGCGTAGAATCTATCGAGAGAGCGTACCCCCTCACCCGGCGCTACGCGCCGACCTCTCCCCATGGGAGAGGTAAAGCAAACTCTCATGCTTTGAGTCTCGCCGGAAACGGCTCGCACCTCAGGATGACGCCAGAAAGCGCCGCTACTTATTCCCTGCGTTCTCCGCGAACAGCCGCTTCGCGTTACCATGCGCGATCTGTTTCGCGATCCCCGGCGGCAACTGCTTCAACCAACCGCGATACTCGGCCATGATCGAACCGTAGCTCGCCCAGCGCTCGCTGATCCAGGTATCCGATCCCAGCAGGAAGCGGTCCGGATATTTCTCGAACATCGCGCGCCATTCCGGCGTGAGCGCCCCGCCCGCGCCGGTAATGCCGCTGCGGTAAGACAGTTCGCCCCACAACTGCGGATAAGTTGCCAGCATCGCCGCGACCCGGCTCGGCGCGAGGCTGAAGCCGGTGTGTGCCCAGATGATCTTTGCGCGCGCGTTGTGACGCATCAGGATCTCGACGGCTTCATCGTCGGCGTGGGCATGAAGGTAGAGATCGTTGGCGACTGCGAAGTCCACGGCCTTCTTGACCCATTCGGTCGCGGCGGCCTTCCCCGACAGATGAAACTCTCCGATACCGCGGTAATAGCCGCGCTTGTACTCGTCCTGCACCAGATCGAAGATCGTCGGGTCGTTGAACCAGGTCTGGATGTCAGGACGAACGCGATACGGCCTGATGAACGGGACGACCCACAGGCCTTCGGCTTTTGCATCCATCAGGGCATGGGTGCCTGTGTTGGGCCGGCTGGTGGCGAGAATGCCGGTGACGCGGTGCTTCCTGAACAGCGCGAGCACCTCATCGACCTGAAAATACGGCGTCGGCTCCCAGTTGTAATGCAGGTGCGCGTCGAAAATCTCGATCGGCTCTTCAATGGCCCGTGCAGGCACAGCGGAAAGCAGCACGGCGGCGGCGATGAGGAAACGCCAGCCTGTTCGTGCGGATATGATCGACATTCGAAACTCTACTCGGCCGCCGCGACGCGTGGCGGCTCGACATCCGGCGTGTCCTGCAGCGTCGGGTCAAGGCGCCGCTTGAGACGGCGGTCGATGCGGTCAAGATAGATGTAGATCACCGGCGTGATGTAGAGCGTGAGCAACTGCGATACCAGAAGACCGCCGACCACAGACACGCCGAGTGGCTGACGCAGTTCGGCGCCCGCGCCCGCGCCGAGCGCAATCGGCAGCGTGCCGAAGATCGCCGCGAACGTCGTCATCATGATCGGACGGAACCGCATCAGCGCCGCCTCACGAATGGCATGCTCCGCACTCAGACCCGCGGAGCGGCGTTCGATGGCGAAGTCGACCATCATGATCGCGTTCTTCTTGACGATGCCGACCAGCATGACGATGCCGATCATGGCGATCACCGACAACTCCATCTTGAACAGCATCAGCGTCAGGATCGCGCCGATACCTGCGGACGGCAGACCCGAGATGATCGTGATCGGATGGATGAAGCTCTCGTAGAGAATGCCGAGAATGACGAAGGCCGCGAACACGGCGGCGAGAATAAGAACGCCCTGCCCGCGCAGCGAATCCTGGAACACCTGCGCGGTGCCTGAGAAGCCGGTCGCAATGGTCGCCGGCAGATTCGAATCCTGCTCGATCTTCGTGATCTGATCGACCGCATAGCCGAGCGAGGTGCCGGGCCGCAGGTTGAACGAGATCGTCACCGCCGGCTGCTGGCCCTGGTGATTGATCTGCAAAGGCCCGACCGTCGGCACCATCTTCGCCACCGCATCGAGCGGAATGGTCTGGTTGTTCGTCGTCTTCACATACAGCTTGGACAGATCGGTCGGATCGACGCGAAACTTCGGCTGCACTTCCAGAATGATCTGGTAGTCGTTCGAGGGCATGTAGATCGTGCCCACCTGCCGCGCGCCATAAGCGTTGAAAAGCTGGTTGCGGATCTGGTCGGCCGTCACGCCATAGACCGCGGCCTTCTCACGGTCGATCTCGACCGTGAGCTGCGGATTCTTGATGTAGAGATCGGTGGTGACATCCTGCAATCCATCGACCTTGGCGATGCGGTCGCGCATCACCGGCGCTGCGTTGTAGAGCGAGTCCGTATCGCCGCTCTGCAATGTGTACTGATACTGGCTCTTCGACGGACGTCCGCCGATGTTCAGGTTCTGGATGCCCTGGAAAAAGGCCTGAAGACCCGGCACCTGCAACGCCTTCTGCCGGAGCCGCGCCATCACCACGGGCGCGGGCTGACGCTCCTCCTTCGGCTTCAGGCCGATGAACAAGCGTCCGTAGTTCGCCGTCGGATTGGGCCCGCCGGATCCGACCGTGCTGTTGACGAATTCAACCGCGGGATCGGCGCGCAGAATATCGGCAAGAAGTTTCTGCCGTGCGCTCATCGCCTCGAATGACGTGTCGGTCGCAGCCTCCGTCGTGCCGCTGAGGAAGCCGGTGTCCTCCTGCGGGAAGAACCCTTTCGGCACGATCATGTACAGCCAGATCGTGAGGCCGAGCGTCGCCAGCGTCACCACCAGCATCACCGATTTGTAGGCCAGCACGCGGTCGAGCGTCCATTCATAGGCGCGCAGCCACGCCTCGAACATGGCCTCGAACCAGCGCAGCACGAAGTTGGGCCGGTGATGCGGATCGTGCGCCTTGAGAACGCGCGCGCAGAGCATGGGCGTCAGGGTCAGCGACACGAAGCCGGACACAAGGATCGCTACAGAGATGGTTACCGCGAACTCGCGGAACACGCGGCCAACGATGCCGCCCATCAGCAATACGGGAATGAACACCGCGATCAGCGAGAACGTAATCGACAGAATGGTGAAGCCGATTTCGCGCGCGCCTTTCAGCGCCGCCTCATAGGGCTTCATGCCCTCCTCGATGTGACGCATGATGTTTTCGAGCATGACGATGGCGTCGTCCACCACGAAGCCCACCGACAGCGTCAGCGCCAGCAGCGTCATGTTGTTGATCGAATAGTCGAGCGCGTACATCACCGCGCAGGTGCCCAGCACCGAGATTGGAACCGCGAGCGCCGGAATGAAGGTGGCGGACGCCGACCGCAGGAACAGGAAGATCACGACGATCACAAGACCGACCGCGATCAGCAGCGTCTCTTCAACGTCGGTGACGGACTCGCGGATGGAGACCGAGCGGTCGAGGGTCACGTCCATGGTGATGGACGGCGGAACCTGAGCCCGCAGCGACGGCAGCTTGGCCCGCACCGCATCGACCACGGCCACGGTGTTGGCGTCTGGCTGCTTCTGGATCGCCAGCACGATCGAGCGCGTGCCGTTGAACCAGGTTGCAGCCTTGTCGTTTTCGACGCTGTCGTAGATCCGGGCGACTTCGTCCAGCTTGACCGGCGAGCCGTTGCGCCATGCCACAACCACCTGCCGGTAATCGGCAGCCTTGTTGAGCTGCCCGGACGCCTGAATTGCGATGTCCTGCTTCGGACCGTTCAGGGTGCCGACCGGCGTCGAGGAATTGGCGCGCGAAACTGCCGCGCGGATGTCCTCGAGCGACAATCCGCGCGCGGCTGCCGCCTCAGGATCGGCCTGCACGCGAATCGCAAACTTCTGCGGACCGTAGATCAGAACCTGCGCGACGCCGGGAATCTGCGAGAGCGTCTGGCCGATGGTGATGTCGCCGTATTCATTGACGGTCGACAGCGGCAGCGTCTCCGAACTCAGCGACACGAACAGCACGGGGAAGTCGGCCGGGTTCACCTTCCGGAAGCTCGGCGGGACGAGCATCTCGACCGGCAAGCGGCGCTGCGCAATCGTCAGCGCGGTCTGCACGTCCAGGGCTGCGCCATCGATGTTGCGGTTGAGGTCGAACTGGATGGTGATCGAGGTCGTGCCCTGCGAGGAACTCGACGACATCGACGAAATGCCGGCAACCGTCGAGAGCTGGCGCTCGATCGGACCTGCAACAGAGGCCGCCATTGTGTCGGCGCTCGCGCCGGGCAAGGTTGCCGTGACCTGAATGGTCGGGAAATCAACCTTGGGCAGCGCGGAGACCGGCAGCAGCCGGAATCCGAACACGCCAAATGCAATAATCGACGCCGTCATCAGCGTCGTCATCACCGGTCTGCGGATGCAGAGTTCCGACAGGTTCATCTATTAAGCCCCGGCCTTGCGGCTGCGAGGCGCGACGGGCGTGCCGTTGGACAGCAGCAATTGACCATCAACAACGATATCCTCTCCGCCTTCCAGACCACTGTCGACAACGGAAAAACCCTGGAACGTGCGGCTGATGGTAACGGGCTGAACCTGCGCCTTGCCGTCCCGGACCACGAACACGAAGTTCCCTGTCTGGCTGCGCTGGACGCCGACCGATGGCACAATAACCGCCTCTTCGGTCCGCACGGTGAGCGTGGTGTTGACCAGAATACCCGGCCACAGCAGTTCGCTCTCGTTGCCCATCATGCCGCGCACCGTCACCATGCCGGTGGTCGGATCGACGGTGTTCTCCACCATGGCAATGGTGCCGGTTTCCGACTTGCCGTTGCCGGGGATGGTCGCCGTGACCGACGACTTGCCGTCCTTCATGGCATCACGCAGATCGCTCAGCACGCGCTGGGGAATTGCAAAGGTCACATAGACCGGCGCCATCTGGTTGATGGTCGCAAGCGGCGACGTATCCGCCGGCCGGACGAAGTTTCCAACCTTGACGGTCGCGGCGCTGATCCGGCCGCTGATGGGGGCCGTAATCTTGGTGTAGCTTTTCTGAACCTTCAGATTATCCAGAATGGCCTGATCGGCCTGAATGGTCGCGGTCGCGGTGTCGGCTGCGGTCTTCGCATTGTCGACATTGACCTGCGTGGTCGCGCCCTTGCCGATCAGTTCGTTGAAACGCCTCATGTCGCGCTCGGCGGCGACGAGCTGCGATTGCGACCGTGCAAGATTGCCTTCCGCCTGCGCGATCTGCGCATCGATCTGGCGCGAATCCAGCGTGAACAGCAAATCGCCTTCCTTGACGCGGGCCCCGTCCTCGAAATGAACCCCGACGATGGTGGTCTCGACGCGGGACTTCAGCGCAACGCTCGAAATCGGGGTGACTGCGCCGATGGAATCCACATCGAGCGGCACCGGCTTCTTTTCAGCCTTCGCGACTTCGACGGAAACTGCTTGCCGCGGCGGCGCTTGCGCGGTGGTCGCGCCGCTCGTCCACATCGACCGGGTCGCATAGAGCGCGACGGCCGCAATAAGAATGCCCGCAATGAGCAAAGTACGCCGTTTGAAAAAATTTCCGTTCATGCCGTCTCTCAGGTTCAGGATTCAGGCTGCGCGAGCACGCCAGACAGCCGCCGTTTCCAAACCCCATAGTGCTGGTTTTCCAGCGTTAATTTGTATTCGGCTTATCACAGCCACACCGCCCGTGGTACGGGATACCGGGGATTCTTTGGAATAATGCCCCACGTAACTAACGGGATCGGACATGCGGATCGCCACCTGGAACGTTAACTCTATCCGTCAGCGGCTCGATCACCTGCTGACGTGGCTCAAGGAACGGTCCCCGGACATCGTCTGCCTTCAGGAGATCAAGTGCGTGGACGAGGCGTTTCCGCGCGAGCCGATCGAGGCGCTCGGCTACAACGTGGTGACCCACGGCCAGAAGACATTCAACGGCGTGGCGCTGCTCTCGAAGTACCGGTTCGACGAAACCACGCCGCGTCTGGGCGGCGACGCGGACGACCTGCACGCCCGTTTCCTTGAAGGCGTGGTCTCGCATGCAAACGGCTCGCTGCGGATCGCGTGCCTGTACCTGCCGAACGGCAACCCACCGGAAACCGAGAAATATCCATACAAAATCAAATGGATGGATAGGCTTCTTCAGTACTCGAAGGAGCGCATGAAAGGCGAGCAGCCGCTGGTGCTGGCGGGCGATTTCAACGTCATTCCCGCCAATGGCGACGTCTACAATCCTGCCGCCTGGGCGAACGACGCCCTGTTCCTGCCAAAGACGCGCGAGCGCTTCCGCGCCCTGCTGAACCTCGGCCTGACCGACGCGATCCGTGCGGTTTCGGACCAGCCCGGTCAGTACACGTTCTGGGATTATCAGGCCGGCGCATGGCCGAAGAACAACGGCATCCGGATCGATCACCTGCTGCTGTCGCCGCAAGCCAGCGACCGGCTGCTCGATGCCGGCATCGATCGCTACGTCAGGGGATGGGAAAAGGCGTCAGATCACGTTCCGGTGTGGATCGATCTGGATCTCAACTAAACACGTTCGCGACGCGAACAGATCAGTCCCGGCGACCCTGCACCCAGCGCTCGAGCATCTGCAGCGCCATCGCCCGGTCGTCCTCGGACGCCTTGGAGAGCGCGGTCTTGTAGCTGTCCTTGATCCAGATCTCGTCCGGCCCCGCACTGTCCTGCGCCAAGGTCAGCCACATCAGGCCGCGGGCCGCCTGACGCTGAGAGCCGGTGCCGTTGAACAGCATCTGGCCGAGCAGCGCCTGCGCCTGATGCTGGCCCTTGCGCGCCGCCAGCCCGAGCCAGCGAATGCCGTATCTGGTGTCGCGCGGCATACCGACGCCATCGAGATACATCCGCGCCAGATTGTACTGCGCCTCGGCGTTGCCGAAATACGACGCGGCGTAGGAGAACATTTCCCGCGCCCGCTCCGGATCAGCCTTTACGCGGGTGTTCGGAATTCCGGAGACGTAATACCGGCCGAGCGCCACGAAAGCGTTGGCAACGATCGTCGCCTGCGGCGCCGACGGGCTATCCTCGGCGTGGGCGTTCGCGATCTTGCTGAAATAGTCGTAGGCGCGCAGATCGTCCTGCGCGACGCCGTCGCCCTTGGCGTACATGCGCCCGAGCTTCCACTGCGCCACCGGATGACCGCCCTCGGCGGCGTATTGCAGCGCCGACAACGTCGCAGGAGGCTGGGGAATGTCGGCCGGTGGAACCGGCTTCTTGATCACGGCAACGCCGGTGGGAGCGGCAACAACCGGCAGCGTGCCGTCCTGATTGCCCGGCGACGTGCCCTCAAAGGCAACGGCCGGACCTGCCGCGAAAAACGCGACAGTCAGGGCAGCAACAATACCGATGCGCTCAGATGTCCGCATAACACACTTTCTCAGCCGCCCCGCCGGGATGGGTCACTGCGCCCTTGACCGCCGGTCCCACCTGCTGGGCATATTTCCAAAGCACGCCGGAACCGACCGAGGTTTCACGCGGCTTCCACGCCTTCCTGCGCTCGGCCAGTTCGGCATCGGTCAGTTTGACATTGAGCGTGCCGTTGACCGCATCGAGCTCGATGATGTCACCGTCGCGGATCAGGCCGATCGGGCCGCCGACGGCCGCTTCAGGCCCGACATGGCCGACGCAGAAGCCACGGGTGGCTCCCGAGAAACGCCCGTCGGTGATGAGAGCCACCTTCCCGCCCATGCCCTGGCCGGTGAGAGCCGCGGTTGTCTGGAGCATTTCGCGCATGCCGGGACCACCCTTGGGGCCCTCGTAGCGGATCACGATGACGTCGCCTTCCTTGTAGGTCTTGTTGTTCACGGACTCGAACGCATCTTCTTCGCAATCGAAGCAACGCGCGGGCCCTGTGAACTTCAACACCGACATTCCAGCGACTTTCACGATCGCGCCGTCGGGCGCGAGATTACCCTTCATGCCGACAACGCCACCGGTCACGGTGATCGGCTTATCGGCTGGATACACCACGTCCTGGTGAGGATTCCATTTCACGCTCTTGAGGTTTTCGGCGATCGTACGACCGGTGACTGTCATGCAGTCGCCGTGCAAGTAACCGTTGTCCAAGAGCGTCTTCATCAGAAGCGGTATTCCACCAGCCTCGAACATATCTTTGGCCACATAACGGCCACCCGGCTTCAAATCCGCGATATACGGTGTCTTTTTGAAGATTTCGGCAACGTCAAAAAGATCGAACTCGATGCCGCATTCGTGTGCCATCGCAGGCAGATGCAGCGCAGCATTGGTGGAGCCGCCCGATGCCGCCACGACGGCTGCCGCGTTTTCCAAGGACTTACGGGTGACGATGTCGCGCGGACGGATATTCTGCGCGATCAATTCCATGATCTTTTCGCCCGCCGCCATGCAGAAGCTGTCGCGGATTTCGTAAGGAGCCGGCGCACCGGCCGAGTACGGCAAGGCAAGGCCGATCGCCTCGGAGACGGTCGCCATGGTGTTGGCGGTGAACTGCGCGCCGCAGGCGCCTGCCGACGGGCACGCCACTCGCTCGATTTCGTCCAGATCCTCGTCGGACATTTCGCCGACCGAGTGCTTGCCGACCGCCTCGAACATGTCCTGGACGGTAACCTGCTGGCCCCTGAAGTTGCCGGGCAGGATCGAGCCGCCGTAGATGAAGATCGACGGTACGTTGAGCCGCAGCATCGCCATCATCATGCCGGGCAAGGACTTGTCGCAGCCTGCGAGCCCGATCAGGGCGTCATAGGCATGGCCGCGGACGGTCAATTCGACAGAATCCGCAATGGTTTCGCGCGACGGAAGCGACGAGCGCATCCCCTCGTGGCCCATGGCGATGCCGTCGGTGACGGTGATGGTGCAGAATTCGCGAGGGGTGCCGCCCGCCGAGGCGACGCCCTTTTTGGCGGCCTGGGCCTGACGCATCAGGGAAATATTGCAGGGGGCCGCCTCATTCCAGCAGGACGCCACGCCGACGAACGGCTGGTGGATCTGCTCGGTGGTGAGGCCCATGGCATAGAGGTAGGAGCGATGGGGAGCGCGCGCGGGACCCTCCGTCACATGACGGCTTGGGAGTCGCGACTTGATGTTGCTCTTCGCGTCCATCGTGAACCTTGTCCCGCAGCCGCCCCGAGAGCCAGAAAACCCCTAAAAATGGGAGGATCTTCCAATGCCATCGCGAATGCCGTGGCGTTTCGCCTACGGAATAATGATCTCATGGAGGCGTGTGGCTAAATAGCGGCGCGCGCAAGTGCTTGCTGGGGCCACGGTTAAATGTTCACGAAGTGTTGTAGACACGCAACATTCGTTGCTGCGCGGCAACTCCAACGACCAGCGCCTGACAGGTGTTAGACCTCTCCGCCGCTCAGGACTTACTTCGGGACGGGTGTCCCGGTGCTTACCGCGCTTGGAAGCCGGTTCACGGAGACAGACCAGCCGTTCGTGCTGGTTCTTTAGATTTTCAGAATTCAAATCGGCGCAGTCCGGTCAGCCGTCGATTAATTCGCGGGACGCATCCCTGGCGTTCTGCTTTGTCCATTCCGCCATGACGACGCAGTTGACGGCGTCGTGGAGATACATGCCTACGGCAAGGCCGCGGTCGTAGCTTGACCAGAAACGCGGCAGGATCTCGATGCCGCGGCCGCCGCGGCCGACGATTTTCACCAGCCCCGCCGATTGCGCCGTCTCCATCAGGTTGCGGACATGCGTTCGCGAGACGCCGAAGCGATCGGCCGCGTCGAAATACGGCACCGCCGCGGCTGGATCGCCGGCATCCATCGCTGCCTTGAGCACCGCATTCTGGATCAATGGCCCGGCGGCGTGGCTGAAGAACAGCATCGTGTCGGGCAGCGTCATCATTATCCGCGCGCTTACGGGCGTAAACGGCAGGCAGGCACGACAATGGAGCGCATGGAAAGTGCGGTCGCGCGTTAGCACCGGAGCATAATCATGCGCGGGAAAGAGCGTCGCGAGCGGAACATAATGCGCCGCCAGCCAATCGGCATGATGCGAGCGAAGCTTGTCCGTGGTGGCGAGCAGGCGCACGCGTCCGTCGCCGGGCGCACGGCGCTGTTCGATGAAGCCGACCTCCTGCAGCCGCGCCAGCAGATGATCCACCTGTCTTGCACTGACATAGCCGAAGATCGCCAATTGCTGCTTCAACGCCGCGACCGTGAACCAGGTCTCGCGTCGCGCGAGGTCATGCGAGGATTCCAGGACCATGGCGCAGTGAAACACGAGGAAACGTCCAGCCTGCAAAAGGAGGCGGATCAAAAAGGGATCGCCCTCGTAGACGTCGAGAAAGCTCTGCAGATACGCTCGCCGAGCCTGCGGCAGGAGCGGATGGTTCAAGATTTCCTCGAAGCTATGCCGCAACCGGCCGCCGACGAGTCGCTCAAGTTCGTCGCTTTCCACGGTCTGCCCCAAGGCGTCATTCCCCGCCGAAACGCTACCTGCGCGGTCCGATCTGCGCAATGTTTTCCGACCGGGCGAACACATCTGCGAATAGCTTGTCGGCGTCGCAGGACGCTTTTGCATTTATGGACATTCATTCTGCTGGGGAGTTTGACTATGGTTCGATATCTATCGGCTGGCTTGAGCGCGTTCATTCTGTCGATCGGCGCAGCGGCCGCACAAGGCGCCCCGCCCTCCTATGAGGCTGACCCAACGGTCTACAAGGTCATTTTCGAAGATCAGAACTTCCGAGTGATTTCAGCGACTTGGAAGAAGGGCGTGACGGACAAGCAGCACTCCCACCCGGTTGCCTTTGTCACTTACGCGCTCGATGACTGTAAGGTGAAGGTCCATAACGTCGACGGCACGACGCGGGAGATCAAGGTCAAGGCCGGCGAGGCCCACACCGGTCCGATCACTGCGTCGCATGCAGCCGAAAATGTGACTGATGCGGATTGCCACGGTCTTTTGATCGAGCGCAAATAAGCAGCGCAAGAGAACTCCAGAACCGACCGCTTGCCCCTCGCCCTAGCCGGAGACGATCCGATGCGCCGCGCTGTTGCTTTGGCATTCGCCATTCCATGCCTCTTCCTCGGTGCGCCGGTGTCGTCCGGCCGCGCGGATGACATGGTCGATGCGCGGGAGCAGGTTTTCAGGACGGAGGCCGAAAAGGCCTTCATCCTTGATCAGATGCGGCTGCTTCTGAATTCGATCACGGAAATCGAGGACGGGCTTGGGACCAGTGATATGGGCCTGGTCGCGCGCGAAGCCGCCGCGCGGGGCCGGAAGGCCAACCTGACGCTGGCGCGGCCGCCCTCGTTGGCGGCCAAGGAAAGCGAGGCCTGGAAGTTGATGTTTCTGGCGGTGAGGAATGGCTTCGATGCGCTCGCCGATCAAGCCCGCGCCAATGCACCGGCGGCGACGATCAACAAGTCGCTTGCCGATATCATGCGCAACTGTGTCGCCTGCCATCAGACCTACCGCATCGAGGTTAAGGCCCAGTAGCCGCAATCCTCCGACGGACATCGTACGGCGCGCGTGAAACGCGTGGCCCGACACCAATCTTCCACCTGGCATCAGCCGATTGGCAGAAGCGGCCTGTCCCTTTTGGACTCTCCGGCAGATGCCCGCGCTTAGCGGCCGCGGATCATGCGCCACGCAAACAGCAGAAGCACCGCGCCGATCGCTGCGGAAACGAGCGTCCGCCAGAAGCCGAAGACTGGCACTTCCGCGATTTCGGCAAGCTTGGCGCCGACGAACGACCCGGCGATGCCGACCAGGATGTTGGTAAAGATGCCGTGGTTGGACGACGTCACCCGCTCGGCGATCCAGCCGGCGATGGCGCCGATCAGAAGCATGGTGAAGAAGCCGACACCCGGCTGGCTGAAAAAGGCCTGAGCTTCGTTCATTGATGTTCCTTGCACAAACTGTCCGGTCACATTGCGTTATACCGGACCTCGCACGGGACAGTTAGGCCTTCGTGAGCGAAAGTCGTGCAAATCTGATTGAGAGCGGCCATCAGGCGCTATTACCAAACATACCGCACACGACTGGTGCCCGCGTAAGTCTGCGTCCGCTCGGAGAATTCACCGTCAAACTTCGCCATCAGCGACCAGCCCTTGCCCAACACCCATTCTGATCCGGCAGCGACCAGCGCCAGGTCGCGGGCGGGCGTCACACCGCCGACCACAAACGCCGGGATAGCAAAACCGGAAAACGAAGCTGCAATCGTCGGATCGCTATATTCATCGTGGCCGTAGGCGAGCTTGCCGAACGCGCGCAGGCTGCCGCCGCTTGGCAGACTCCATGTCTTGTCGAGGCGACTGCCGGCTTCCGAGCGGACGACCCACGCATCGCGCGATGCGAACGCCAGCGCGAATGCGCCCGCGCCGGCGGATGCGGTCTCGGTGTAGGAAGGCGTGGTGTAGAACTGCGACTGGATCGCGACATAGGGCGTCAGACGCACGCCTTCGGGTGCCTGCAAGTGCCGCCCGAGTTCGAACCGCCCGCCGAAATTCTGCACGTTGAACTTCGCATCGAACTGATCCGCGCCGACCGTCCGATTGGTTGTCGTCCAATAATTGCCGAAACTCAAAGCGCCGGAGAGATAATACGACGTGTTGAAACCATGCGCACCATAGACACCGACGAGGAGTGCATCGCTGCGGCCGCCGCCGTTGTTATCCGACACCGACCATGACGTTCCGCCACCCGCAAGCGAAAAGCCGATCATCGAGTTCGGCGAGAATTTGTAATCGACGCCGGCGGCAAAACCTCCGACCGTCGTTGACGTATCGGAAATGCCGAGTGTGGACACGCCGCTGCTCTTGTTGCCGCCGCCGAAAGCCGCGCCCCACATGCTGTAGCGTGGCTCATATGCGCTCGGCGCTTTGTTGAACTGGGCGAAGGCAGACGCGACGCCCGCGGGCACGTTCGAAGGGCGCTCCGGTGCGAAGCCGATGGCTGAAGCGCCGCCGCGATCGGTGACAAACGGATCGGTCAGCACATTCAGGTACTGGTGCATGAGCTGGACGACGCCCTGCTGCGCCTCGATGCCGTTCTGCCCGGCGACAGGAAGACCGGGGATAATCGTTGCCGTAAAGGCAAGATCGAGATTGAGCGCCGCCCAGCTCTGGCCGAGCAATCCAGCCAGGGTGGGACTCGATTGCGTGACAAAATTTCCTCCCGAATAGGCCGAGCCGCCCATATATCCAAACCGATAAAGTCCGGCGGCCTGAGCGCCGACCGAACTCGTGGTCACGAACAGAGCATATTGCTGGCCCGGCGAAAGAACCACGCCGCCGCCGGTATTGATCGTCATCTGCGCAAATGCTCCGCCGGTCGACGGAGCCGTCATCACCCCTGACGTAAACAGGGCGCTGCCGACCATACTGCTTGTGACCGGATCCCATTGATACACGTACGCCCGATATTGCTGGGGTGCTCCCGAGTCTTGAATTACTTCAAATGAGAAACTCGACAGGCGCGAAGGCGCGCTTCCGGCGGTAATGCTCTGGCCATACGCTGTCTGACCTCCTCCGGAGCCCCAAAACCCAATCGCTTGAGTGCCGTTCCATGAGGGACGAGTGTCGATGGACTGCGCAAATGCGGGAGCGCCGAGCACCGCAAGCAGCGCGGTGCCGAGCATCGCGCGCCGCAATCCGAACTTGTCCCGAAGCCGTATCACATAAGGCGCGCCGACCAGCGCCCGGCGGCGGTTGATATTGCCGCCGCTTTTCAATCTTTTGCTCATTTCAACACCCCGGCCCTTCGCACGGCTGCGCGCACGCAACCCGACTCCGGGGGCAAAATAGGCAAAGCACTCGGCGGTGAAAAATCATCAGTACGAATAGCAACCATAGTTCTGATGAATGATCCAGCGGGGGCGCGAGCCGCGAATACGGCTCTGCATTCATGACGTTAGCTGCATGAGCGGGAACGAGACGCTTGGAAAATGCGGCGGTTTCAGGTTTATGTATCAAGTCCATGAATATGTCTGTCCTGCACATAGAAAACCGCGACAGTGTCCGCCAATTTGCGCAATATCGATCTCAATCTGCTGATCGTTTTTGAAGCCGTATTCTCCACCGGAAATATCAGCCACGCCGCCAGACAGCTCGCGCTTAGTCAGCCTGCGGTCTCCAACGCGCTGACGCGGCTGCGCGAGCATTTCGACGATCCGCTGTTCGTGCGGTCCGGACGCGGCGTAAAGCCGACCAACCGCTCGCTGCAGATGATCGCGCCGGTACGCGAAGCACTGCAGCTGATCCGGCGCCAGCTCGACGGCGGGCAAAGTATCGACCTGGCCACCTATAAGCGCAAATTTCGTATCGTGATGGTCGATACGCTGGAGCCGGTGCTGATGCCGCCGCTGCTGCGCGATATATCCGGACATGCGCCGCACGTTTCGATCGAGTCGCGTCCGGCGTGGAATTCCAGAGTATCTGAGGAGATCGTCGCCGGCACACTCGACCTTGCCTGCCATACGTTTCCGATCAGCGCTCCGGGATTGATGATCTCCACGATCTGCGACTGCGATCACATCGTTGTCGCCCGCCGTGATCATCCGCGCATCGGCAAGACTCTCGACGCCAAGACATTCATGTCGCTCGGCCATCTCGCGCTGATCGGCGAATTGCGTGGCCACGCCAATATCGACCGCGACATCACCTCGCGCGGCGGCATACGCAACATTGTGTATGAAGTGAACAAGGTCTGGTCGATGCCCGCCATCGTGGGCAGCACCGACCTCGTCTGCGTATTGCCGCGCCGGTTTGCGGAGCTGATGGCACCGCTGTTCGGGCTGGAGATCTACGATTCACCAGTACCGATTTCGGATCAGTCCTACCACATGATCTGGCACGAAAAGAACAACGACGATCCAGGCCACAAATGGCTGCGCGAAACGCTGATGCGGAATTTTCAAGCCGGTACCGCAGCGAGCTACCCGATGAAGCCGTCAAAGCTTTCAAAAGCCAGAAGGCCCAGGCCTTGAAGTCATCCCGGTTCGTTCTGAGCGTTCACGACAGAAATCGCGAACCGACTTTCATTATGCAGGACGGCAAATCGGTGATGTCTCTCTGCGCATTGACGCTGTCGCAAGCAATATCCCGAACCCAACACCGCGGTCACAACAAGAAGCGCAGACATCAGACCTGGAGATCATCGGCGCGTCCCGATCGACTCACATGTTCAGCACGCGGCCATAGGCGTCGAGCACCGCTTCCTTCATCGTTTCCGAAATGGTCGGATGCGGGAAGATGGTGTGGAACAGTTCTTCCTCGGTGGTCTCGAGGTTCATCGCCACCACGAAGCCCTGGATGAGTTCGGTGACTTCCGACCCGACCATGTGGGCCCCGAGCAACTGCCCGGTCTTCTTGTCGAACACCACCTTGACCATGCCCTGATCTTCGCCCTGCGCGATGGCCTTGCCGTTGCCGACGAACGGGAAGCGGCCGACGCGGATGTCCTTGCCCGCTTCCTTCGCCTTCGCCTCTGTGAGACCGACCGATGCAATCTGCGGATGGCAATAGGTGCAGCCCGGGATCAGCAGCTTGTCCATCGGGTGCGGATGAAGCCCCTTGATGGCCTCGACGCAGATGATGCCTTCATGCTCGGCCTTGTGGGCGAGCATCGGCGGACCGGCGACATCGCCGATGGCGTAGATGCCGGGCACATTGGTCTTGCCGTATCCGTCGATGACGATGCAGCCGCGGTCGGTTTTAACGCCGAGCTTTTCGAGACCGAAGCCTTCGATGTTGCCGACCACGCCGACCGCCGAGATCACGCGATCCACCTCGATCTGCACCGGCTTCTTGCCGTCATCGATGGTGGCGACGACGCTGTCGGCCTTCTTGTCGAGCTTGGTGACCTTGGTATTGGACATCACCTTGATGCCCTGCTTCTCGAACTGCTTGCGCGCGAAACCTGCGATCTCGGCGTCTTCCACCGGCAAGATCTGCGGCAGCACTTCGACCACCGTTACGTCCGCACCCATGGTGCGATAGAACGATGCGAATTCGATGCCGATGGCGCCTGAGCCCACCACCAGCAAAGATTTCGGCATCTTGTCCGGGTTCATCGCCTCGAAATAGGTCCAGACCAGCTTCTTGTCCGGCTCCAGGCCCGGCAGCACGCGCGGGCGCGCGCCGGTGGCGACGATGATATGTTTGGCTGTGTACGCGCCCTCGCCCAGCGATCCCTTCGGCGCTTCAGCCGCGGACTTCTTCACCGTGAACTTGCCCGGCGCGTCGAGCGTCGCCTCGCCCCAGATGATCGAAATCTTGTTCTTCTTCATCAGGAATTCGACGCCGCCGTTGAGGCGCTTTACCACGCCGCGCGAGCGCGCGATCACGGCCTTCGGATCGAACGACACATTGTCCGCCGACAGGCCGTAGTCCTTGGCGTGCTTCATGTAGTGATAGATTTCCGCCGAGCGCAGCAGCGCCTTGGTCGGGATACAGCCCCAGTTGTTGCAGATGCCGCCGAGATAGGCCTTCTCGACAATGGCTGTCTTGAAGCCGAGCTGCGCCGCGCGGATGGCGGTGACATAGCCGCCGGGGCCGGAACCGATCACGACAACGTCGAAGGAATTATCAGCCATAGCTAAACGCTTTTCTTGCTTCCCTCTCCCCCTGTGGGAGAGGGTGGCGAGCGCAACTCGCCGGGTGAGGGGGAATTTGACGCCGCAGCCAAAATGACCTCAGCGACGCCGCTTGGATTTTGAAGGATCTCGTTGTTCCAGAATCTCAATACACGAAAGCCCCGAGCCTCCAGATCGTGATCGCGAGCCGCATCTCGCGCGCTATCGGCGTGCTGGCTTCCATCGGCTTCGACAACAAGATGCCTGTCGAACGACACGAAATCTGCAATCCATTCGCCGATCGGCGCCTGCCGTCTGAATTTCATATCCGCCAGTCTGCGGGCTCGCAGCAATCGCCACAATGCAATTTCAGCGTCAGTCGCATTAACACGAAGCGTCTTTGCGAATATTCGCTTCGACTGCGTTACGCGTTGGCGCATGCCCCCTCACCCGGCAGCCTCCGGCTGCCACCCTCTCCCACGAGGGGAGAGGGAAAAGAAATTACACGACCATCATCACCGGATTTTCGATCAGCTTCTTGAACGCAGTGATCAACTCGGCGCCGAGCGCGCCGTCGATGGCGCGGTGATCGCACGACAGCGTCACGCTCATCATTGACGCTGCGACGATCTGACCGTTGCGCACAACCGCACGCTCCTCGCCTGTGCCGACCGCAAGGATCGACGACTGAGGCGGATTGATCACCGCAGTAAAGTCCTTGATGCCGTACATGCCGAGGTTCGACACCGAAGATGTGCCGCCCTGATATTCGTTCGGCTTGAGCTTCTTCGCCTTTGCGCGCGCGGCGAGATCCTTCATCTCGTTGGAAATCGCCGACAGGGTCTTGATTTCGGCCTGGCGAATGATCGGGGTAATCAGGCCGAATGGCAGCGCCACTGCGACGCCGATGTCCGAATGCTTGTGGCGAAGCATCGCAGCTTCGGTCCATGACACGTTCGCCTCGGGGATTTTCTGCAGCGCTATTCCCATCGCCTTGATGACGAAGTCGTTGACCGACAGCTTGTAGAGCGGCTTGCCGTCTGCATTCTTGCCCGCCGCGGCGTTGATCTCTTCGCGCGCCGCGTTGAGCTTGCCCAGATCGCAGTCCACCGTGAGATAGAACGTCGGCATCGAATTGGTCGCAGCGGTGAGACGCTGCGCGATGGTCCGGCGCATCGAGTCGTGCGGTATGCTCTCGTAACCGCCCTCCTCATACAGCGCGAGTATCTGCTGGTCCGACATCGCAGGTGCACTGACGGCACCGGTGGCCGCGGCGGGAGCGCCTGCGCTGGCTGCAGGCTTGAGGCCCTTGCCGGATTTCGCCTGATCGATGTCGCGCGCAACCACACGGCCATGCGGCCCCGAACCGGTGACGCGGGACAGATCGATCCCGGCTTCCTTGGCAAGACGCCGCGCCAGTGGCGATGAGAACACACGCGCGCCGTTGCTTGGTGCGGGAGCAGCAGACGCGGCCGCTGCAGCGGCAGGTTTTGCGGGCGCGGGTGCAGCAGCCGGTGCTGGTGCTGCGGCAGGCGCAGCGGCTTTCGGCGCTTCGGATTTCGGCGCTTCGGATTTTGCAGCAGGCGCAGCCGATGCGGCTCCCGCTCCCGCGGCCTTCACGTCTTCGCCGTCACCGGCGAGAACCGCGATAACATTGTTGACCGGAACGTCCTGGGTGCCTTCCGGCACGAGGATCTTCGCGATGGTGCCTTCATCGACAGCTTCGACTTCCATCGTCGCCTTGTCGGTCTCGATCTCGGCGATCACATCGCCGGACTTGACCTTGTCGCCTTCCTTCTTGAGCCACTTGGCAAGGTTGCCCTTCTCCATGGTGGGCGACAGCGCGGGCATCAGAATGTTGATCGGCATGATCTTGTTCCCGCTCTCTCAGCGATACATCACGGATTTGGCGGCGGCGACGACTTCCGCCACCGTCGGCAGCGCAAGCTTTTCCAGATTGGCCGCGTATGGCATCGGCACGTCCTTGCCCGACACGCGCGCGACCGGCGCGTCGAGATAATCGAACGCCTGCTCCATGATGCGGGCCGCGATCTCCGCGCCGACGCCGGACTGCTGCCAGCCTTCCTCGACCACCACTGCGCGCGAGGTCTTCTTCACCGAGTCGATGATCGTCTCGGTGTCCATCGGACGCAACGTGCGCAGATCGATGACCTCCGCCTCGATGCCTTCCTTGGCGAGTTCATCGGCGGCACCCAGCGCATAGGTCATGCCGTTCGACCAGGCGATCAGCGTGACATCCTTGCCCGCGCGCACGATGCGCGCCTTGCCGATCGGAACGACATAGTCGTCGAGCTTCGGCACGTCGCCGGTGTGACCGTACAGAATTTCGTTCTCGAGGAAGATTACCGGATTCGGATCGCGGATCGCGGCCTTGAGCAGGCCCTTCGCGTCCGCCGCGGAGTATGGCGAGACAACCTTGAGGCCGGGAATCTGCGAGTACCACGCCGAGTAATCCTGGCTGTGCTGAGCAGCAACGCGTGCCGCTGCGCCGTTCGGACCGCGGAACACGATCGAGCAGCCCATCTGGCCGCCGGACATGTAGAGCGTCTTCGCGGCGGAGTTGATGATCTGGTCGATCGCCTGCATCGCGAAGTTGAAGGTCATGAACTCAACAATGGGCTTCAGTCCAGCCATCGCCGCACCGACGCCGACGCCGGCGAAACCGTGTTCGGTGATCGGCGTATCGATCACGCGGCGCGCGCCGAATTCCTGCAACAGGCCCTGGGTAATCTTGTAGGCGCCCTGATATTCCGCGACCTCTTCGCCCATCACGAAGACGTCTTCGTCGCGGCGCATTTCCTCGGCCATGGCATCGCGGAGCGCTTCGCGCACCGTCATCTTGACCATCTCGGTGCCGGGCGGCACTTCGGGGTCCGGCTCCACTGGGGCCGCAGGGGCTGCGACGGCAGGCGGCGCGCTGATCTGCGGCTTGCCTTCCCCGACGGGTGAGCGGGACTCTTCAACTTCCTGCTTAACTTCAACCGGGGTTTTTGCCGCCGCTGCAGCGGCCGGAGCCTTGCCCAGATCGGCGGCGCTTTCGCCGTCGCTCAGGATGGTCGCAATCGGGGTATTGACGGCAACGTCGTTGGTGCCTTCGGCGACGAGAATCTTGCCAAGCGTTCCCTCGTCGGTGGCCTCGACTTCCATCGTGGCTTTGTCGGTTTCGATTTCCGCGATGACGTCGCCGGACTTGATGGCTTCACCCTCTTTTTTCAGCCATTTGGAGAGGTTACCCTTCTCCATGGTGGGCGAAAGAGCGGGCATCAGAACTTGAATCGGCATGGTGACTCCGCACTTATCGGTAGATGTCGGTGTAAAGCTCGGAGGCATCCGGCTCCGGCGCGTGCTGCGCAAAATCCGCCGCCGCATTGACGATCTCGCGCACTTCCGCGTCGACCGACTTCAATTCCTGCTCGCTCACCTTGAGATCAAGCAAACGCTGCCTCACCTGCTCGATCGGATCGCTGTCGTGGCGAACCTTGTCCACTTCCTCGCGGGTCCGGTACTTCGCCGGATCGGACATCGAATGGCCGCGGTAACGGTAAGTCTGCATCTCGAGGATGTAAGGCCCGTTGCCCTCACGGCACCACTGCACAGCCTTGTCGCCCGCGGCCTTCACCGCACGAACGTCCATGCCATCGACCTGCTCGCCCGGAATGTTGAACGACGCGCCGCGCTTGGAGAAATCGGTCTGCGCCGATGAGCGGGAGACCGAGGTGCCCATGGCGTAACGGTTGTTTTCGATAACGAAGATCACGGGAAGCTTCCAAAGCTCCGCCATGTTGAAGCTTTCGTAGACCTGGCCCTGGTTCGCCGCGCCGTCGCCGAAATAGGCAATGCTGACATTCTTGTTGCCGCGATAGCGATTGGCGAAAGCGAGACCGGTGCCGAGCGGAACCTGCGCGCCGACGATGCCATGACCGCCGTAGAAGTTCTTCTCCTTGCTGAACATGTGCATGGAGCCACCCTTGCCCTTGGAGTAGCCGGCCTCGCGTCCCGTCAGCTCGGCCATCACGCCCTTGGGGTCCATGCCGCAGGCCAGCATGTGACCGTGATCGCGGTAGCTGGTGATGATCTGGTCGCCCTGCTCGAGGGCCATCTGCATGCCCACCACGACCGCTTCCTGTCCTATGTACAAATGGCAGAAGCCGCCGATCGCACCCATGCCGTAAAGCTGACCGGCCTTCTCTTCAAAACGGCGGATCAGCATCATCTCGCGAAACGCGTGAAGCTCCTGCTCCTTCGTGAACGTGAGATTGGTCTGCGGGCGGGAGCCGTTGCCGGCGTCCGGTGTGGCCGTTTTCTTCGCTGTTGCCATAACTTGTCCGGATAAGAGAGGCGGGTATCAACCTCTCTACCCCAACTCACATCGCAATGAAAAGGATCGCGTGCGCAAACGCTTCACGCATCTATGACGCAATGCAGCGACAGCAATTTTAGACTCGAAAGCGAACGATTTTTGAAATTTGAAACCTGGTGGGCGGTTCGCAAGGGAGCGCGCGGCGAAATCAGGCGCGTTGGGCTTTAGGATACTAGTTCTGACCGGTCATCCGCACGAGATCGCGCGGATGCACATAGTCGAGCTGGTAACGTGCGCGTTCGTCGAGCATATCGGGATCGACGCGGTCCGAACGAAGCAACGAAACGCGCTGTTCCGCCGCAGTACGCTCGGCCTTGAGCCGGGCAAGCTCAGCGGTCAGCAGCACGATTTCTTGATCGAGTTCCTGGCGCGCGTTCAGACCGTACTTGCCGGTATAGGCATTGACGCCGAAATAGGCGATCAGCGCCGCCGCAATCGCGTACAGCGCGAGGCCGGTCATGATGGCTTTGAGTCGCGTGCGTGAAACCATATCCGCACGATGCGACAGCCCGGTTAACCTATCACTAACAACCGGGCCGTCTTGAAACCTTCACGTCGCGGATAAAGTCATTTCTTGAGACGTTCGACCCATGCAGCGAACGCATCGATATACGCCTTCAGAACCTTCTCCAGCGCTTCCTTGGTCAGGTTACCCTTGTCGTCGAAGGCGTCGCCCACGCCGTTCAGGTAGATTTCGGGCTGCTGCAGAATGGGTCCGGTAATGCCCGGAAGAATGGATTTCAGGTGCATGGCTGCGGCAACGCCGCCAAGCGGGCCCGGTGAATTGGCGACGATGCCCGTCGGCTTGCCAAGGAATGAACTCTTTCCGTACGGGCGCGAAGCGACATCGATCGCATTCTTCAACACGCCGGAGGTCGACCTGTTGTATTCGGGCGTCACGAACAGCACGGCGTCGGATGCCTGGATTTTCTCACGGAACGCGACCCAGTCCGCCGGCGGGTTCGGCTCAAGGTCCTGGTTGAAGAACGACAGACCGTGCAGCGTGATGATTTCCAGCTTCAACGATGGCGGGGCAATCTTTTCCAATGCCTTGGCGATCTTGAGCGAAAACGACTCCTTGCGGAGGCTGCCGACAATCACTGCAACGGTATGGGCCATGAGAACATCCTTTCAAGGCAAACAAAACGCGGTAGAGCGGGCTTAGCCTCGCCCCTGAAAGGATGCAAGTGCATTAAATTTGGATCGCGGAATCGTGTCCTGCGGGACTATCCCAAAAGCTCGTCGTTGTGCTGACCGAGCCGGGGCGCGCCGGAATGCGGATGCGGACGCTGGCCGTCGAATGAAATCGGCAGACCCACCACCGGCAACTCGCTGCCGGGCAACGTGCGCATCAGATCGGACGCCTTGAACTGTTCGGTCTGCTGCAACTCGGCGATGGTGTTGACCGGACTGGACGGCACACCAGCTTTCTCAAAAGCGGCAAGCCAATCGGAGCGCTTCCTTGTCAGCAGCACCGGCTTCAACAGTCCGATCAGAATCTCGCGATGGACAAACCGGTCCCTGCCCCGCGCGAACCTCGGATCGGTGCACCACTCCGGAAATCCGAGGACAACCGCGAGCTTGTGAAACAGCCGGTCATAACCGGCGGCGATCACCAGCGGACGATCGGCAGTGTCGAACACCTGATACGGCACGATGGTCGGTGTCGCCGCGCCGGTGCGCGGCGACAGCTCCTGCGTGATGTGATAGGTCGCCAGCGATGAATCCACCCACGAGGCCGCACTGTCGAGCAGTGACGTGTCGATCACGCAGCCTTTGCCGGTGACATGCCGTTGCTGAAGCGCGCCCAGCGCGCCGATCACGCACCACTGCGCGGTCGCCTTGTCGTTGATCGCCGGTGCGCAGAAAGTTGGCGGATCTTCATGGCGGCCGGTCTGCATCATCACGCCGCCAAACGCCTGAAGCAGCGGATCGAATCCCGGTGCCTTCGACAGCGGTCCTTTCGGTCCGAACGCCCAGATCGAGCAGTAGATCAGCCGCGGATTAATGGCACGCATGTGCTCGGGACCGATGCCGAGCTCGTTGACCACGCCCGAGCGCAGATTCTGGATCAGGATGTCCGCATCGCGCACGAGCGTCTTGAGCTTTTCGATGTCGTCCGCATTCTTCATGTCGAGCGTCACCGACCGCTTGTTGCGGTTGGTAACATGGAACATGATCGATGCCTCTTCGATGAAGGGAGGTCCCCAACTGCGCGCATCGTCGCCGCCGTCGGGCTTCTCGATCTTGATGACGTCCGCGCCCATGTCGGCCATGATTGCACCGGCCAGCGGACCCGCGAGCGCCTGCCCGATCTCGATGACTTTGATTCCGGCAAGCGGACCATTCATGGCGTCGTTCTCCCGCAACTTGTTAGCGGACGCCACTCAAGCGAGTGCGGCCTGCCAAGGCAAGCCGCAACCGCGATATGAAAACGAAACCCAGCGTTGCGTCGGCAAGACTTCCGACGAACCGTGGTTTACGCCAGCGCCTTGAGCGCCGACCGGCCCGCATAGATCGCCTGGTTGCCGAGTTCCTGCTCGATGCGCAGCAACTGGTTGTACTTCGCCGTGCGATCCGCGCGCGCCAGCGATCCGGTCTTGATCTGACCACAGTTGGTGGCGACGGCGAGATCGGCGATGGTCGAGTCTTCGGTCTCGCCGGAGCGGTGCGACATCACGGCGGTGTAGGCCGCCTTGTGCGCCATTTCGACGGCGGCGAGCGTCTCGGTGAGCGAGCCGATCTGGTTGACCTTCACCAGAATGGAATTGCCGAGGCCCTTCTTGATGCCATCCGCAAGGCGCGTGACGTTGGTCACGAACAGGTCGTCACCGACAAGCTGGCACTTGCTGCCGATCAGGTCGGTCAGTTCCTTCCAGCCATCCATGTCGTCTTCGGCCATGCCGTCCTCGATGGAGACGATCGGATAACGCGATACGAGGTCGGCGAGATACTTGGCCTGCTCCGAACGCGAGCGGGTCTTCTTCTCGCCTTCATAGACGTACGAGCCGTTCTTGAAGAATTCGGTCGAGGCGCAATCCAGCGCCAGCATGACGTCGCCGCCGGCCTTGTATCCGGCCTTGCCGATCGCGCTCATGACGAAATCGAGCGCTGCGTCCGCCGATGGCAGGTTCGGCGCGAAGCCGCCCTCGTCGCCGACGTTGGTGTTGTGACCGGCCTTCTTCAGTTCAGATTTCAGCGTGTGGAAAATCTCGGCGCCGCAACGCAGTCCTTCCGCGAAGTTCTTTGCGCCGACCGGCATCACCATGATTTCCTGGAAGTCGATCGGATTGTCCGCGTGCACGCCGCCGTTGACGATGTTCATCATCGGCACCGGAAGGGTGCGCGCCGAGGTGCCGCCGACATAGCGATACAGCGGCATGCCGAGCGATTCCGCGGCGGCCTTGGCGACAGCCAGCGACACGCCGAGGATGGCGTTGGCGCCCAGCCGGCTCTTGTTCGGTGTTCCATCCAGATCGATCATGGTCTGGTCGATCTGGACCTGCTGCTCGGCCTCCATGCCGCCGATGGCATCGAAGATCTCGCCGTTGACCGCATCGACGGCCTTCTGCACGCCCTTGCCGAGATAACGGCCCTTGTCGCCGTCCCGCAGTTCGACGGCCTCATGCGCACCCGTGGAAGCGCCCGAGGGAACGGCAGCGCGGCCCAGCGAGCCGTCTTCCAGCACCACATCGACTTCGACGGTCGGGTTGCCGCGGCTGTCAAGAATTTCGCGGCCGATGATGTCGACGATTGCGGTCATGTGCGCCCTTTCAGGATCAGGTTCTGAGGTTTGGGGCAGCTTCTACAGGAACGCGCCGCGCCGGAAAAGACCATCCGAAGCCTTTGATCCCGTGACGTTTTGATCAGGACCGGCTATCAGACGGCAAACGGAGACACCTATGTCCAGAAAGCCTCGCGCGGCCAAGGCCGCCGGAACATCGCTGCAACTCGGCCAGCAGGTCGAAGCGCCCGCTTCGCCCGATACGGCCAAACTCGACCGGGTGCCGAATCCGCATACCGACACGAATTATGTCGCACGTTTCACGATGCCGGAATTCACCTCGATCTGCCCGGTCACCGGCCAGCCGGATTTCGCCATTCTCGTCATCGATTACGTGCCGAACAAATGGCTCGTGGAATCGAAGTCGCTGAAGCTCTATCTCAACAGCTTCCGGAATGTCGGCTCGTTCCACGAGGACTGCACCGTGTCTATCGGCAAGCGGCTGACGAAACTATTGGCGCCGCGCTGGCTGCGGATCGGCGGATATTTCTATCCGCGCGGCGGCATGCCGATCGATGTGTTCTGGCAGGCCGGCAAGCTGCCGGCGACTGTGTGGGTACCGGATCAGGGCGTCCCGCCCTATCGCGGGCGGGGTTAGATATCCGTCATTTCCGCCGGCTTCTGGTGAAGCAGCCGCGCCGCAACGATCCCGAGCACAAGGATGGCGACTGCGCTGATTATCAGCGTGGGGATTTTGCCGGCGTGTGACAGTGCGAAGCCGTACAGGATCGGCCCGACCGCCTGCCCCATGAAGAAGCAGAACGCATGGAGCGACAACGCCGAGGCGCGCGCTTCGGGCGCAAGATCGCTCGAGAACACCTGCAACGACCCGTGCAGCGAGTAGAATCCCCAGCCCATCAGAAGAAAACAGATGGCCTGAATTTCCCAACGCGGCCCAATAGCAACGACGAGAAACTGAAGCGCCACCACAATAGCGCCGCCGACCATCAGCCCGTTGACGCCAAAACGCGGCAGCATCCGGGACACGCTCGCGGTGTAGAGCAGACCGCCAACAGCGAACGCGGCGATCACCACACCGGGGATCGAGGCGCGCGTCTCGCCGAGTTCGAACAGAAACGCGGCGACGAACGGAAGCAGCCCGAGAACGCAAATTCCCTCGATAAACACGGCAATGAAAACAACGCGCGCGTTCGGGTTTTTCAGGATGGTGCGATAGCCGTCCTTGAGCGATTTCAAGCTCACGCCGCTTCGCGGACTGGTGACGCCGCCGCGGCGAAAGCCAATGAAGACTGCCACCGATGCAATCACCATGATCGCGCCGAGGACAGCCAAAACGCCGCGCCATCCCAGAAAATCGCCAATCACGCCTGCGGCCGTCGCGCCCAGCAGGTTTCCGGTCATCGCACCGGCGAGCACCCGGCCCAGCGCCACCTGCCTTTGCGCCGTCGGCACGAGATCGCTGGTCAGTCCGAACGCGATAGGAAATGTGCCCCCCGCCGCCATGCCGCACAGGACGCGCGACAGAAACAGCATCTCGAACGATGTCGCCATCGCGCCGACGATATTCGCCGCACCCAGCAGGATCAGACACGCGATCATCAGCCGCGCCTTGCCGAACATGTCGGCGGCCGCGCCGAGAATGGGCTGCACAATGGCAAATGTGAAAGCGACCACGGCGGACAGGCTTGCGGCGGTCGCGACCGTCACGCCGAAACTATCGGCCACCAGCGGCAGCACCGGCTCCATCGCGCGCGATGACAAGGCAGCGGCGAACGTCGTGGCGGCGATGATGTTGAGGATCGGCAGCATCAGGGATTCAATTGTCCCACGGATGCTGCGCGACGAGGTTGCATCAGCGTGTTTCGCTCTTGGCGAGCGCGTCGAAAGCCATCAGGTTCTTCACCAGAGCTTCAAAATCTTTCAGCGGCACCATGTTCGGACCATCCGACGGCGCGTTGTCCGGATCTGGATGCGTCTCGATGAAAACACCCGCCACACCGACCGCGACGGCGGCCCGCGCCAGCACAGGCACGAATTCGCGTTCGCCGCCGGATGAGGTCCCCTTGCCGCCCGGCTGCTGTACGGAATGGGTCGCATCGAAGATCACCGGCGCACCGGTGGTGCGCGCGAGGATCGGCAGCGCCCGCATGTCGGACACCAGCGTGTTGTAGCCGAACGATGCGCCGCGTTCGGTCACCATAACGTTGGGATTGCCCCCGCCAGTGACCTTGCCGACCACGTTGGCCATGTCCCACGGCGCAAGAAACTGGCCCTTCTTGACGTTGACCACCTTGCCGGTTGCGGCCGCGGCCAGCAGCAGGTCCGTCTGCCGGCAGAGAAACGCGGGTATCTGCAACACGTCGACCACTTCGGCGACCTGCGCGCATTGCTCGATCTCATGCACATCGGTCAGCACCGGCAGACCGAGCGTTTCGCGAATCTCCGCGAAGATCGGCAGCGCTTTCTTAAGCCCCATGCCGCGCGCACCGGACGCGCTGGTGCGGTTGGCCTTGTCGAACGAGGTCTTGTAGACGAGCCCGATCTTGAGACGAGCGGCGATCTCCTTCAGCGCGGACGCGACTTCCAGTCCATGCGCGCGGCTCTCCAACTGGCATGGCCCGGCGATCACCGCCAATGGCAATGCGTTGCCGAATTTGACGTTGCCTGCGGAAACCACCGGGGCCGCGGAAATCTTGGCGTTCAAAGGGTGTCCCTTTTCAGAAAATCGGGTGGACCATGCCGGTGAGGGAGTGCCCGATCAAGTCCGGCCCGTCAAATCTTCGACGGGGTCTCGAATATCAGGGTTGCGCCAACCCCGGAAGGCACCACCAGCCGGCCGATATGGCGATGCGAGGCCACCCCGCCACTTTTGAGGACCCGTTCGGTAGCGTCGATGTCCGGCACCGCAAGGCGCAGGCCTTTGATCGAAGCGCCCTCGCCGTCCAGTTTCGGCAAGGTTCCAAACTGGTCGCGGAACGACACCGCCTCGATGATCTCGACATCGCCGCGCGGCGTGTGTGCGGTGACCCCGATCGAACTCGAATGGAGATCGCGCACCCCGGTCAGTGCACCGAGGAAAATATGATGGTCGCTCGGATTGTCGGCGACGAGGACCGCGCCGAGCACACCGCTCGCGCGATTGGCGTGCTGCTGATAGTCCGCATTCCAGAACGCGGCCGGATTGTGCTGCTTGCAGGTGAAGAACGTCGTGTGGGGCGACAGTGCATCCCGCGCGAAGGCGAGCGAAAAACCGACAGTCGTGGAGCTTCCATCCGGTCGTTTTGCTTCGCGCGAAAACGGCAGCGACTTCGATGCACCAATGCCATGTCGCGCGAAGTCCGCGACATCGGCCTCGCTGTCGGTGCTCTCAAGCACCAGCATCGAAAAGCCGTCGCCGCGCGCGATCGCGTCGCGGTTCGGAGCGCCGAAATGCAGCGACAGGCCGTCGTCTCCGAGCTTCTCGGGTTCGGCGACCGTCAGAACTTCGATGAAGAAGCCGGGAAACTGCACGACATGATTATGTGTGCCCCACGGATGCCTGTTGCGCGCGCCGACCCTGAAGCCGGCGCGGCGATAGAAGTCCGCCGCCGCATCGAGATCGCGGACGGCATGGACGATATGATCGAGACCGCGAGGCATGACCGGTGCGCGAGACGCGCCCTCACTTCACCGCGGAGAAGGCCGTCGGCGCCAGGAACTGGCTGGTGATGTTCTCGACGATCTGACCGTTCTTCTCGGTTTCGGCGCGCGTGGATATCCAGACCGGGTCGGTTTGGAACGCGCCCCATTTCTGCTCGCGCTCCGCCAGTGAATCCCACGCAAGGAAGTACGTCAGTTCCTGACTGGACTGGCCGACCACCGTGGTGAAAAAACCGGCCTGACGGATGCCGTGCTTTTCCCAGATCTTCAGCGTGTGATTCTCGAAGCGCTTCACCAGATCCGGAAGCCGCCCCGGGACACAGCGATAAACGCGCATTTCATAGATCTTGCTCATGGGCCCTCTTGTTGATTGATGCCGCTCCCTAGCGGAATCGAACCGCGCCGACTGTGATTATGCAGGCTCTCCAGAACCGGCATATAGTCGCCTGCGCGATCCGTTATCAAGCGCTTCCCGGCGATGGGACCAATGCGAGAATTGTCATGCAAAAGACTGTGCGTTGTTTGAAACTGGCCGTCATCGCATCCGGCTTGATAACTTCGGGTTTTGCCCGAGCCCAGTCACCCGGAACGCCCAGCGTGGTCACCGGCGGCGCGAACGGCGTGACCTTCAACGGCACGCCTGCGGCTGTCACGATCAGCTCCCGGCGTAACGAGCCGTGACCAGATTGAGATCAAAGGCCTCTTTCTCCGTGAGCCAGCGCATGTCCTTGCTCGCAGTCATCGCCTGCATGATGGAAGGCGAAACGCCCATCTCCGTCATGTAATCGAGAATGATGCCGGTGGTGCGCTGGGTACGCGACACGATATCTCCCGCGGACTCTTCGCCTTTAGCTCCTGTGCTGCTGAACTGATGCACGCCGAGCATCGACCGCGGCATGGCCTCCCGGATCTTGCCTCCCGCGAAAACGAAGACGCACGCGCTGGCGCAACGCGCAGGTTGCGGGCGTCCGCTGGAATCGACCCTCCCCACCACCGTCGTCAGTCCGCGCGAGCGGACCACCGCACCCATGATCAGGCCCTGATCGAGTGAGCCCCCCGGCGACGACAGAAACACAACATCGCCGCTGCTCAGCTTGGCCGCATCGAGCTGTTCGCGAAACCAGCCTGCGGCGGCAGACCCGATCTGCCCCTGAATTGCGAGTCCCTTGCGGCCGTCTGCCATGGTGACAGCCGTTGCCGTCATGCTCGGCGAACCGAAAAGATCACTCCAGTACGACCACGCACCCGGCGAAGAAAGATCTCGATACGCACTCACGCCGTAGGTTGCGATCAGCAGCACCACGAACAGAACAGACCACAGCGATCTTCGGCTGCGCGGGACGGACTGGTTTTCCTGCGGCGGCGGCGCATCGCCCGCAGGCTTGCCCCACGGCCGCGCCGTTTGGTCGCCTTCAAGCCCTGGAGGTTTGATCTTCGGAATCATGCCGCTTCGATCTCGCCAGTTTTGCCGTTGTTCAAACGGCTCAGGAGAACCGTTCCCACGCGGCCTGACGCGACACGCCGAGCGCCTGACTGGACTAAACCAGCCGGCTCTGAACCATCGCCGCCTGCACGAACGATGCGAACAGCGGATGCGGCTCGAATGGACGCGATTTCAGTTCGGGGTGGTACTGCACCCCGATGAACCACGGATGGTCCTCGTACTCGACGATTTCCGGCAGCACGCCGTCAGGCGACATGCCCGAGAAGCGCAGGCCATGCTGTTCGAGACGGTCCTTGTAGGCGGTGTTGACCTCGTAGCGGTGACGATGCCGCTCGGAAATTTCCAGCGCCCCGCCGTAAACTTCCGAGACGCGGCTGCCCTTCTTGAGCGAGGCGGGATAAGCGCCAAGACGCATGGTGCCGCCGAGATCGCCGGCTTTGCTGCGCTTTTCGAGTTCATTGCCGCGCAGCCATTCGGTCATCAGGCCGACCAGGGGCTCCTTCGTCGCGCCGAACTCTGTCGAATTGGCATCCTCGATGCCGACCAGATTGCGTGCGGCCTCGATCACCGCCATTTGCATGCCGAAGCAGATGCCGAAATACGGCACATCGCGCTCGCGCGCGAACCGCGCCGCCTTGATCTTGCCTTCCGCACCGCGCTGGCCGAAACCGCCCGGCACCAGAATGCCGTTGACGTGTTCGAGGAACGGCGCGGGATCTTCGTTCTCGAAAACCTCGGACTCGATCCAGTCGAGATTGACCTTCACCTTGTTGGCGATGCCCCCGTGCGACAACGCCTCGATCAGCGACTTGTAGGCGTCCTTCATGCCGGTGTACTTGCCGACGATGGCAATGGTCACCTGGCCTTCGGGATTGCGGACACGCTCGTTGATGGTGTGCCAGCTTTCCAGCTTGGGCGGCTTGATATCGACGATGCCGAATGCGGCGAGCACTTCGTCGTCGAGGCCGGCGGCGTGATAGGCCTCGGGCACCGCGTAGATGTTGTCGACGTCGCGCGCCTCGATGACGGCAGATTCGCGGACATTGCAGAACAGCGCCAGCTTGCGGCGCTCTTCCTTCGGAATCTCGCGGTCGGTGCGGCACAGCAGGATATCGGGCTGGATGCCGATGGAGCGCAGTTCCTTGACCGAGTGCTGGGTCGGCTTGGTCTTCAGTTCGCCAGCACTTGGAATGTAAGGCAGCAGCGTCAGGTGGATGTAGATCACTTCACCGCGCGGCAGGTCGTTCTTGACCTGACGGATCGCTTCGAAGAACGGCAGGCCTTCGATGTCGCCGACGGTGCCGCCGACTTCACACAGCACGAAGTCGTAGTCTTCGTTGCCGCCGAGGATGAATTCCTTGATGGCGTTGGTGACATGCGGAATCACCTGCACGGTCGCGCCGAGATAGTCGCCGCGGCGTTCCTTGTTCAGGATGTCCTGATAAATGCGCCCCGTGGTGATGTTGTCCTGCTTGGTCGCAGGACGGCCGGTGAAGCGCTCGTAGTGACCGAGATCGAGATCGGTCTCGGCGCCGTCATCGGTGACAAACACTTCGCCGTGCTGATACGGCGACATCGTTCCGGGATCGAGATTGAGATAGGGATCAAGCTTGCGAAGGCGGACCTTGTAGCCTCGTGACTGCAGAACAGCGCCGAGCGCTGCTGAAGCCAGACCCTTGCCGAGCGAGGAGACCACGCCGCCGGTGATGAAAATATACCGCGTCATGGGACTCTACCTTTATCTCCGCCGGTGTGATTCGCAAAACTAAACCCACGCGCACGCCGATAAATCGCGACGCTGTGGGTGACTTCGATATGTGAGTTCAGTCAGGTACTTGGAAGGCAACTCTAAGACTTGCAGGCAAGCAGCTTACGCATGGCTGCAAGTCTTGTCGTCGCAACAGCACTACTTCGACTGCGGGGCCTGCGGAGCGGACGGCGCTTCAGGCTTCTTGAGAGAATCCAGCAGACCGCCAGCAGGCGCGGCCGGAGCACCAGGCTGCGAGATCGGCGCAGGGCTGGTGTTGAGGATCGAGGCAGGTTTGCGGTCGTAGCTCGCAAGCCACGACAGAACCAGGCTTGTCACGAAGAAGCCTGCCGCCAGGATGGCAGTGGTGCGTGTGAGCAGGTTGGTCGTTCCGCGGCTCGACATGAATCCGCCGCCGCCCCCGCCGCCGACACCAAGGCCGCCACCTTCGGATCGCTGCAACAGTACGACGCCGATCAGGCCCAGCACGAGCATAAGATGAATGACAATAATGACAGTCTGCATCGTTACCTTCCGTCACAAGCCTCCAGCGCCGGGAGCCGGTCGCGTCGGTGCTTGCGGGGGTTGAAGTTGCGCGGTCTGTACACGATTGCAGGGGGCATTGTCACCCCCGATGGACCGCTTCGAGACCATGGGATTTAGGGGCACGCAGCAGCAATCGCAAGGAAATCAGCAGCTTTCAGGCTGGCTCCGCCGACCAGCGCCCCGTCGACATTGGCGACAGCCATCAATTCGGCGGCGTTCGACGGCTTTACCGAGCCTCCGTAGAGAATCCGGACGGAATCGCCCTCGCCCTTGAACCGGTCCTTCAGCTTGCCCCGGATAAACCCATGGACTTCCTCGACATCCTTCGCTGTCGGGGTCCGGCCGGTTCCAATGGCCCACACCGGCTCATAGGCGACCACCAGATTGGCTGCGGTAGTCCCGTCCGGTAGCGATCCGGCCAACTGACGCCCGACCACATCGAGCGCCTGTCCGGCGTCACGCTCGGCCTGTGTTTCGCCGACACAGACGATGGCGACAACGCCCGCACGCCACGCCGCCTCTGCCTTCTCGCGAACAAGCGCATCGCTCTCATGGTGATCCGTGCGGCGTTCGGAGTGGCCAACGATAATGGCGGTTGCGCCGGCATCCGCCAGCATCTCCGCCGAAATATCGCCGGTATGCGGGCCGGACGGCGCCGGATGACAATCCTGTGCACCAATTGCGACTTTCGATCCGGTGACCACTGCCGCGGCCGTGAAGAGCAGTGTCGCGGGAGGACAGATCAGAAGATCGGCCTTGCGCCACACCTTTTCAGCACCCTGTCCGATGGCGGCGAGTTCGTTCGCCGAGGCCTTGAGGCCGTTCATCTTCCAGTTCCCCGCGATCAGCGGACGGCGCTTGTCGGTCATATTTGATCTCGCATCATATTTATCGGGATTATCGGGCAGTGCGGCCGATCTGCGCTAGCAGAGCGTTATCGGAGATGCCAGTTCCGAGGCCTTATTTCCACACGGCGGTTCCGGTTTTTCCCTATCCGCGCCATTAACCGCGCTGAAGCGTCGCCTTCACCATGGTTGCTAGGGAACCAGCACCCCTTTATATGTTGGCGAAACAACGCGGTAATGCCTCTGCGGCCGGCCGCTCCACCCCCCGAACATCAAGTTGGACCAATGCTCCGAGGAATGCGCAAAGCCTCATCGAATTGGCTCGGCAAGACGGTGATGTCCGTCCTGTTCGGCGTGCTGATCATCAGTTTCGGTGTCTGGGGCATCGCCGACATCTTCAAGGGATTCGGACAGTCGTCGCTCGCCAAGATCGGCAGCACCGAAATCACCACCGAACAGTTCCGGAATCTGTTCACCGACAAGGTTCAGCAGATCGGACGCCGGTTCGGCCGTCCGCTGACCATGGAGCAGGCACGCCAGTTCGGCCTCGACCGTCAGGTGCTTCAGGAGGTCATCTCCGACGCCGCGCTGGACGAGACCGCGCGCCGCATGGGGCTCGGCCAGTCGGATGCCGATATCGTGCGCGCCATCTCGAGCGACCCGACCTTCAAGGGGCTCGACGGCAAATTCGATCATGACCGGTTCCTGCAGACGATCCGCCAGGCCGGCTACACCGAACAGCGCTTCATTGCCGAGCAGCGCCGCATCGCAATGCGCCGCCAGCTCACGGGCACGGTCGTTGCGGGCCTCGAGCCGCCGAAGACCCAGGTCGAGGCGCTGGTCCGTTTCCAGAACGAGCAGCGCTCGGCCAGCTACGTCAAACTGGCAGCCGCTCAGGCGGGAACCATCGCGCCGCCCTCACCCGAAGCGTTGGCGGCGTATTTCGACGAGCGCAAGCAACTGTTCAGGGCGCCGGAATATCGCAAGATTGCGGTGCTCGCTCTGACGCCCGACGAACTCGCCAAGTCGATCACCGTATCTGACGAAGACGCGAAGAAGGTCTTCGAACAGCGCCGCGAGCGTTACGCGACCCCTGAGAAGCGTCAGGTGTTCCAGATCCCGTTCCCGAACGCCGACGAGGCCAAGGCGGCAAGCGATCGCATCAAGGCCGGAACATCGTTCGAGGACATCGCCAAGGAGCGCAAGCTGACGACGGCCGATATCGACCTCGGCAACGTGGCGAAGGCTTCGATCGGCGACTCCGCCATCGCCGACGCCGCATTCGCGCTCGCGCCGAACACTGTGAGCGAGCCGGTCAAGGGCACCCTCATCACCGCGCTGCTCAAAGTCACCAAGGTCGAACCCGGCACCAACCCGACCTATGAGACCGTTGCACCGACGATCAAGCGCGAGATCGCGCTGGAGCGTGCGCGGGCGCAGATGCAGGATCTGCATAACAAGATCGAGGACGAGCGCGGCGGCGGATCGAACATTGCCGAAGCCGCCCAGAAGCTCGGGCTCAAGGCGACCACGATCGAAGCCATCGATCGCTCTGGCCGCGGCCCGGACGGCAAGCTGGTGGCCGGTTTGCCGCAAGGCATCGATCTCGTCTCGCCCGTATTCGCCAGCAACATCGGCGTGGAGAACGAGCCGGTGCAGTACAACGGCGGCGAGCTTTGGTTCGACGTCCTCGGCGTGACGCCGTCGCGCGACCGTTCGCTCGATGAAGTGAAGGATCAGGTCGAAGCGCGCTGGCGCGATGAGCAAATCTCGACCCGCCTGCGCGCCAAGGCCACCGAGATTGTCGGAAAGCTGGAAAAGGGCGCAGCCTTCGACGCCGAAGCCGCGGCTGCGGGACTCAAGGTCGAGACCGCCAAGCTGTTCAAGCGCGACACCGACGCCAAGGATATTCCCGAGCGGCTGGTGACGGCTGCGTTCCGCACGCCAAAGGACGGCGTCGGCCAGACCGAAGGCAGCGGCGGCAGCGAGTGGATTGTGTTCAAGGTGACCGACGTCGTCGTGCCGCCGGTCGATCTTGCGTCCGAGGATGTGAAGAAGCTGACCGAAAGCCTCCGCCGCGCGGAAATGGAAGAGCAACTCACCGCCTATATCGCGAAGCTCGAAACCGAGATTGGCGTGACGATCAACCAGAACGCGTTTGCCGTGGCGACGGGAGCCACAGCCGCTCAGTGATGTTGGAATAAAAGCTCATTTGAGCGGAAGTCACATGGACGATCTGAAAGCCATTATCGGAAAAGTCGCCACCGGCGCAGCCCTGTCGCGTGACGAAGCGGCATCGGCGTTCGACCGCATGATGTCCGGCGAAGCGACGCCCTCGCAGATGGGCGCGCTGTTGATGGGCCTGCGCGTGCGCGGCGAGACCGTCGACGAAATCACCGGCGCGGTCTCCGCGATGCGCTCCAAGATGCTGACCGTGAAAGCGCCTGCCGACGCGGTCGATATCGTCGGCACCGGCGGCGATGGGTCGGGATCGGTCAATGTCTCGACCTGCGCATCGTTCATTCTTGCCGGCGCGGGCGTCCCCGTCGCCAAGCACGGCAACCGCGCGCTGTCGTCAAAGTCCGGCGCTGCCGATGCGCTCGCGGCGCTCGGCGTCAACATCAACATTGCGCCGGAAGGCGTAAGCCGCTGCATCGCCGAGGCGGGCATCGGCTTCATGTTCGCGCCAACGCATCACCCGGCGATGAAGAACGTCGGCCCTACCCGCGTCGAACTCGCCACCCGCACCATCTTCAATCTGCTCGGACCGCTGTCCAATCCCGCGGGCGTCAAGCGGCAGATGGTCGGTGTGTTTTCCAAGCACTGGGTCGAGCCGCTGGCGCAGGTGCTGAAGAATCTCGGCGCGGAATCGGTGTGGGTCGTGCATGGCTCCGACGGCCTCGACGAGATCACCCTCACCGGCCCGACCTTCGTCGCGGCTCTCGAAAAGGGCAACATCCGCACATTTGAAGTCACGCCGGACGACGGCGGGCTGCCACGCGCTACCAGCGCGGACCTCAAGGGCGGCGATGCCGAGGCCAACGCCAGGGCGCTTCGCGATGTTCTGGAAGGCAAACAGAACGCCTATCGCAACGTCGCGCTGTTGAATGCGGCGGCTGCGCTCGTGGTCGCCGGCAAGGCCAAGGACCTCAAGGAAGGCGTTGCGCTCGGCACCAAGGCGCTGGACACTGGTGCGGCGGCGGACAGGCTCAAGCGCCTTGTCGCCGTTTCCAATGCTTGAGGAGCCAATACCCTTGTCGGACATCCTCGATAAAATCGAAACCTACAAGCGCGAGGAAATCGCCGCTGCCAAGCGCGCGCTTCCACTCGCCGAGGTCGAGGCGCGCGCCAAGGCCGCATCCGCGCCGCGCGGCTTTGCCAAGGCCATTCGCGCCAAGCACGCCAACGGCGACTACGCACTGATCGCCGAGATCAAGAAAGCCTCGCCGTCGAAGGGACTCATTCGCGCCGACTTCGATCCGCCTGCTCTCGCCAAAGCTTACGAGGCGGGCGGCGCAGCGTGCCTCTCGGTGCTGACCGACACGCCGTCGTTCCAGGGATCGCTCGCTTTCATGGTTGCGGCACGTGCGGCCGTCTCGCTGCCGGTGTTGCGCAAGGATTTCATGTACGACACCTATCAGGTGGCGGAAGCGCGGGCACATGGCGCGGACTGCATCCTGATCATCATGGCCGCGCTCGACGATGCTGCGGCGAAAGATATCGAGGATGCCGCGTTCGCGCATGGCATGGACGTGCTGCTCGAAGTCCATAACCGCGAGGAACTCGACCGCGCATTGAAACTGAAGTCGCCGCTGCTCGGCGTGAATAACCGCAACCTGCGCACCTTCGAGACGACGCTCGCCACCAGTGAAGAACTCGCTCCGCTGATTCCGAAGGATCGCATCAGTGTCGGCGAAAGCGGCATCTTCGCGCCGGAGGATCTCTCCCGTCTTGCACGCGTGGGCATGAACACCTTTCTCGTCGGCGAGAGCCTGATGCGTCAGGCCGATGTGACGGCTGCAACGCGCACCCTGCTCGCCCGCAGCGATGCGCAACGCGCCACCGGGACGCGCTGAACCGTGGCCAAAAAGACATCAAAGACGAAAGCAGGCGCCGCCCTCACCCATATCGACGCCAAGGGCGAAGCACGCATGGTGGACGTCTCCGCCAAGCCGGATACCGAGCGTGTGGCGGTGGCCGAAGGCCAGGTCATCATGACCCGCAAGACGCTTGATCTGATCGTGAAGGGCAACGCCGCCAAGGGCGACGTGCTCGGCACCGCGCGCGTCGCGGGCATCATGGCGGCGAAGCGGACCTCCGACCTCATTCCGCTCTGTCATCCGCTGGCTCTCTCAAAGGTCACGCTCGACATTACGCCCGACACCAAGCTGCCGGGTTGCCGCGTGCGTGCCACGGTGAAAGTGAAAGGCCCGACCGGCGTCGAGATGGAAGCGCTGACCGCCGTGTCGGTGGCCTGCCTCACCATCTACGACATGGTGAAGGCCGTGGAGCGCGGCATCCAGATCGAAGCCATCCGTCTGGTCGAGAAAAAGGGCGGCAAGTCCGGCCACTATCTGGCGGACTATTGAGGATCGCACCATGGCGCTGATGCCGGTCGCCGAGGCCTATGCCGCCGTTCTCAAGGACGCCGCTGCGTTGCCCGAAGAGACGGTTGCGCTCCAAGATGCTTTTCATCGCACGCTCTCTCGCGATATCGCGGCGCTCCGCACCCAGCCTCCCGTCGCGCTGTCGGCGATGGACGGATACGCGGTGCGCGCCGCAGATGCCGTGCCGGGCGCGCGGCTGAAGGTGATCGGCGAAGTCGCTGCCGGTCGGCCGTTCAATCAAGGCATCGGCGCCGGACAGGCTGCGCGCATCTTTACCGGCGGCGTTGTTCCCGGCGGCGTGGACGCGGTGGTCATTCAGGAAGACACCACGCGTGACGGTGAGTTTGTCGTCATCAACGAGGCCGTCACGGCGGGGAAAAACATCCGTCCCGCCGGTATCGATTTCCGCGAGGGCGACGTGCTGCTGCCGCGCGGCTCTCTGCTCAACGACCGCGCCCTCGCGCTGGCGGCCGGCATGAACCATCCGCGGTTGCCGGTGCACCGCCGTCCCAAGGTGGCGATCCTTGCGACCGGCGACGAACTGGTGCCTCCGGGCACGACACCCGGCCCCGGTCAGATCGTCTACAGCAATGTCTTCGCGCTGGCAGCACTCGCGCGCAGCGAAGGCGCGGACGTGATCGAACTCGGCATCGCGCGCGACACACTCGAAGAGACCTCCGGCGGCATCCGGCGCGCGCGCGATCTCGGAGCAGACGTTCTTGTCACCACCGGCGGCGCATCGGTCGGCGATCACGATCTGGTTCAGGCCGCGCTGACATCCGAAGGCTTCGACATGGCCTTCTGGAAGATCGCGCTGCGCCCCGGCAAGCCGATGATGAATGGAAGGCTTGGAGCGATGCGCGTGCTCGGCCTGCCCGGCAACCCCGTGTCGTCCTACGTCTGCGCTTTCCTGTTTCTGGTGCCGCTGATCCGTTCGCTCTCCGGGCGAACAACGATCGATCATCCACTCGAGCAAGCCAGGCTTGGGCGCGAGCTGCCCGCCAACGACAAGCGGCAGGACTACCTGCGGGCGCGCGTCACAGCCGGCAGCGACGGTGTGCCCGTCGCTACGTCGGTGGGCGCCCAGGACAGTTCGCTGGTGGCCAAACTGGTCGAAGCGAATGCGCTGATCATCCGGCCGCCGTTCGCTCCGGCAGCCGCCGCCGGCTCGCCCTGCACGATCCTGCGGCTGCCGGACTGACAATCCCGATCACACGGGCCCCGTCGTTGACGTGAAATTAAGGGGTTGCGGAACACATATGGAACAGATAGTGTTCGTTCATGATTTGTTTCGAGTGACTCGCTACTACTGAGTGTCCCTTTCCATTTGTTCTCAGTGGGGATCCAGAGAGGCGCGGCTTCGGATCAAACACGGGAATTCTTGAGATCCTTGGGATCGGGGACCAATTCAGATGCTGACACGCAAACAATACGAGCTTCTGCGCTTCATCAACGAGCGGCTCAAGGAAGCTGGTGTTCCGCCCTCCTTCGACGAAATGAAGGACGCGCTGGACCTGCGGTCCAAGTCCGGCATCCACCGGCTCATTACCGCCCTTGAGGAGCGCGGCTTCATCCGCAGGCTCGCCAACCGGGCCCGCGCCATCGAGGTCATCAAGCTTCCCGAAACAAGTGCCAGCCCCGGCGGCGCCCGCCGCGGCTTCACGCCAAGCGTCATCGAGGGCAACCTCGGCAAGGTCCGGTCGGCTCCGTCCCTCGGTCCTGATGAGGATGCCAGCTTCCCGGTTGCCGTGCCGGTCATGGGCCGGATCGCAGCCGGTACGCCGATCGAGGCATTGCAGACCCGCAGCCACACCATCAGCGTGCCGCCCGACATGCTCGGCTCCGGCGAACACTACGCGCTCGAAGTGCGCGGCGATTCCATGATGGAAGCCGGCATTCTCGACGGCGACACTGTGCTGATCCAGCGCAACGAGACCGCCGACACCGGCGACATCGTGGTGGCGCTGATCGACGAGGAAGAAGCCACCCTGAAGCGCTTCCGCCGCCGCGGCGCGTCCATCGCGCTGGAGCCTGCCAATGCGGCTTATGAAGTCCGCATCCTGCCGCCCAACCGCGTGCGGATTCAGGGCAAGCTGATCGGGCTTGTCCGCAAGTACTGAGACTTTCGGGTTCCTTGTCATTCCGGGGAGCGAGCTTTTGCGAGCGAACCCGGATCCAGAAACTTGCCCGTTGAATTTGCTGGGCCGTTCGGAATGACGGTTGGATCAATCGTCCGGCTGGAGATCGCTCTCCGCCGGCGTCGCATCGACAGGCTGTGCGGGACGATTTGACCGGACAGCGGGTGTTTCGATGTCATCATCGGCATTTGCCGGCGACCACGGACGGTCGACACCGCGCGGCTTGTTGGCCGTGATCGCGTAGCCGTCTGCGGTTTTGCGCAGGGCGAGTGTGCCGCGCCTGCGCAGCATTTCCTGATCCAGCACCATGGCCGCACAATCGGCGGGCGGCTGACGCAGTGTCACGATCACCGCGGCCCGCGCGCAATCATCCGCGAACGCGTCGGGCTTCAGCGTCAGCGCGATGGTCGAGCCGTCCGCCGCCTCCACCACGCATCCAGATGGGTCGCACGAAACGCCATCGGTCAGCGACGCGTCGGTTGCCTTGCGCATGTCGGCGTCGGCTGCGAGCCATTCGCGCGACAGGAAAGCATCCTTTCCAGTGCGCATCAGGCGCAGCCTGCCGTCCTTCCCGCGCACCGCGACCGAGGTGCCGTCTCCCGCAACAAGGATGTCCGGCTGCGGCGTGGTCAGCGCCCAGACCGTTGCGAATGCAATGAGCCCTGCTCCCGTCCATCGTAATGGCGTCCGCAACAAACCGAGCGCAATAATGCCTGCGCTCATCAAGGCCAGCGGCCCGGCGCCGAATGACGCGATCTGGCCGATCGCGCCGGGAAGCGCTGCCACCCATTGCGACACCGCCACCATCCATCCGATGCCGACATCCATCAGCCGCCAGAACACGCCGTCGAAGCCGAACGGCACCGCCAGCAACCCGAGCAGCCCTGCGGGCATCACCAGTATCGAGACCACCGGCATCGCCGCGAGATTGGCTAACACGCCGTAAGGCGTCACGCGATGAAAATGAAACGCCGCGTAGGGCATGGTCGCGAACCCGGCCACCAGCGACGCCAGCGCCAGCATGGTGATTTCGCGTCCACCCCAGAGCGCCGCGCGCGCCACCTGCGAATTGTCGGGCGAGGCAAACAGGTTCGGCATGCCGATCTGGATCAGCGCCACGAGGCCAAGCGTCGCCGCGAACGACATCTGGAAACTTGGGTGGACCAGCGCTTCCGGCGCGATCGCGAGCACGATCATCGCCGCCACCGCCAGCGTGCGGAACGTGATCGCGCGCCGGTCGACCATCACCGCGATCAGCACCACCGCCGTCATGAAGAACGAACGCTGCGTGGCGACCTCAGCCCCAGACAGCAGCAGATAGAAAGCAGCGGCGATCAGCGCCGCGGCGGCGGACCATTTCTTGATCGGAAATGTCACGGTGAGCGCGGGAAACAGCGCGAGCAGCGCGCGCACGGCGAAGAACACCACGCCCGCCACCACCGCCATGTGATAGCCCGAGATCGACAGCACATGGCCGAGTCCTGAAATGAACATCGCGTCGTTGACCGGCGCGGAAATCGCATCGCGCCGGCCGGTGAGCAGTGCCGTGGCGATGGCGCGGTTATCGCCGGAGACGACACTGCGAATGCGCGCGTCGATGGCGTCGCGCATCCCCTGCATCGTGGCGGCGTAGCGCAGATAGGTGCCGCCGCTGCGTGGAGCATCAACCGTCCTGATCGCGCCCATGACGAAGCCCGACGCGCCGATGCCCTGAAAGTACATATCGCGGCCGAAGTCGTAACTCCCCGGACGCAGCGGCGAGAGCGGTGGCAGCAATCGCGCCTTCAGTTCGACAAAGCTGCCGACGCCGGGCGCTGTCCCCTTCTTCACCGAAAGCCGGACACGCTCCAGTTTCTGCGTACCGCGCGCCGATTCCATCTCCTCAACGCGCAGCACAAAGCGGTCGGTGCGCTCGCGCTCGTCACGGGTTTCGACAAACCCCTTCACTGTCACCGAAAACATCGGTCGCGCCAGCACGCCATGGGCGACGCGCGCAGTCTTCAGCGTGGCTGTGGCAAACCCCGCCACCAGTGCGGCCAGCATCACCGCGAAAGGAAAGATGCGGCTTCGCCGCGCGAGGAATGCCGCCGCACAGAACACAACAGCCGTCGCGCCAGCAACCGACGCCACGGGTTCACGGTCAGCAGCGAAGTAGATCGCAATGCCCGCGCCGAACGCGACCGGCACCCAGGGCAACAACCGGCCCGGTCCGGCTTCCGCCGCGATCCAGCTTCGCACTTTTCCGATGAGGAATGACGATGCGCTTTCCGTGAAGCCGGCGGCGGCGGGCACGGCACTGCGCGGCGGCCAAGAAACAGCTCGGCCGACGGCACGGCCCGCCCGGCCTTTGGATCTCTCTTGGGATCGCTCCCGGTCTTCGCCGCCCCCGCCCGCCATCGCGCCGCTCCGGCATCGCCGAGACAATGCTAGCGGAAGCCATCAGGCTGGATAGCGGAACGGATGCAGAATGCGCTGTTCGATTTTGCCGGAAAACTGAGGCCGCCAAGTGATGGCGGCCTCCGTCCCGGTTATTTGCCGCTGGCGGCGCGCTGCTTGCGGTATTCGAGCGCGGGCAGGCCGCCCCATCCCCAGTTGTCCGTGTCCACCTCCTCGATAACGACGAAGGTGGATTCAAGCGGCTTGTGGAGGACGTCGAGCAGAAGCTGGCTGGCGCCAGCAATCAGACGCGCCTTCTCTTCCGCCGTGACGGAGGTCCGGCCGGGGCCGGATCCCTCGCGCGTAACCTGGATCGTGACAATCGGCATGACAGCCTCCGTTAGTGACCGGCGCTCTGGCCGCCGTCGACATGCAGGATTTCTCCGGTCACGAAGCCAGCGGATTCAAGGTAGAGAACCGCGTCCACGATATCGCGCATCTCGCCCATGCGTTTCACCGGATGAAGGGCGGCAAGAAACTCGTGGGTCTCCGGGGCGTGCATCGGAGACTTGATGATGCCGGGCGACACGGCGTTCACACGAACGCCCTTGGTCGCATATTCGATCGCCAGCGCCTTGGTGGCCGAATTGATGCCACCCTTGGTGAGGTTGGCGAGCACCGTGGGCACGATGGCGGTCGCGTTGTCGGTCAGGCTCGTGGTGATGCTGACAATATGACCAGAGCCCTGCTTCAGCATTTCCGCCGCGGCTTGTTGCGTGATGTGGAAGAAGCCGGCGACATTGGTCGCGATCTTCGAATTGAAGTCCTCGGCCGTGTATTCGGTGAACGGCTTGGAGATGAAGATGCCGGCATTGTTCACCAGCGTGTCGACCCGTCCAAAGCGCGTGACGGCTTCCTTGACGACGCGCTCGGCTGTGGCGCGATCGCCGATATCGCCGGCGACGGCCACAACGTCGGGATCGCTGCCCTGCTTGATTGAGCGGGATGTCGCGACGACCCGATAGTTGCGATCCCGGTAGGCCTTGACCAGGCTGGCGCCGATACCCTGCGATGCGCCGGTGATAATTGCGACCTTCTGTGCGTTGCTCATGGTGTGCCTCGATGATGTACCCAACGGCGATATTGCTGCTGGCTGGCCCGCGGGCCGTTGCTCATCGTTCTATGGCGTCCCATGAGGCGGCAGAATTGCCGACGTTCGGCAGACATCCTTCCGCCGGCCGAAAGAATGGCGAGGGTTCAGGAATTCATCGTTCCGGCTTCCGCAGACAACCGGGCAAATTCGGCTTTCAGGCGGGGCGCTGCAAAATCAACGAATGTGCGCACCTTTGGCACCGTCAGCCGCCCCTGCGGCATCACGAGATTGACCGGCAGGACTGCGGGTTCGGCATCGCGCAGCAGGAGCTTCAACGATCCATCCTGGACGCGTTCGGCAACGTGATAGGTGTAGAGACGCGTCACACCATGGCCATCCACCGCAGCGCCAAGCGCTGCACGTACGCTGTTCACGAGAAACCGGGGCTTGAAGTGGACAGATCGCGCGATCGAACTCCCCGGAGCTGGCGGAAAGACCCAGGTGTCCTGCCCCATGTGAGTTGTGGTGACAATGCTGTGTTTGGTCAGATCCGCGGGCTCGACGATACGAGGATGGGCGGCGAGATAACGCGGCGACGCGGCGACCACCCGCTTAACGTCTCCCCCCACCCGTACCGCGACCATTGCGGAGTCCGGAAGTTCGGCAACACGAAGCGCGATGTCGATACCTTCTTCCACAAGGTTGGCATGGCGGTCGAGCAACAGCAGATTCACCGAGACACCCGGGAACGCGTCGAGATAGGCGGTGATGATTGGGCGCAGAATTTCTTCGCCGCTGATCGGCGGCGCCGTGATCGTCAGCACGCCTCGCGGAGCGGCACGCTCACCCGCCGCGGACAGATCCGCCTCTTCAAGCTCGACGAGAACGCGCCGGCACGCCACGGCATAACGCTCACCGGCTTCGCTCAGCTTGATCGTACGCGTGGTACGATGAAGCAGTTCAGCGCCGACATGCTGCTCAAGAAAGGCAATGGCTCGGCTGACCGCTGCCGGTGACCGCCCGAGCCGTCGTCCTGCTCCGGCGAGGCTTCCCTCATCCAGCGCCGTGACAAACACCTTCATTGCTTCGAGACGATCCATCTGCAACCTGCCGTGCCGCTTCGTTATCGCTCCCGCAATGGTAGCGGAAGCGATCCGGTAATGAACACCGGAACGGATGCGGAATGCGAGCTTCGATCAGCCCGCAGCCTTGGCGTAGCTGTCGCGCAGGCCGACGGTGCGGTTGAACACCGGCTTGCCGGGCGCAGAATCCTTGTCGCGAACGAAATAACCCTGGCGCTCGAACTGAAAGGCTCCGTCGAAATTGTCGCTGGCCAGCGCGGGCTCCAGCATCCCGGTCACGGTTTCCAGAGACTGCGGATTGATCTGCGCGGCGAAGTTCGCGGCCTCCGGCTGAGGTGTCGTGAACAGCAGGTTGTAAAGCCGCACCTCCGCCGGCACGGCGTCCGCCGCGCTCACCCAGTGGATCGTGGCCTTCACCTTGCGTCCGTCAGGCGCGTTGCCGCCCTTGGTCGCAGGATCGTAGGTACACCGCAGTTCGACCACCTCGCCCGCCGCATTCTTGATGACCTCGCGGCAGGTGATGAAATAGCCGTAGCGCAGCCGCACTTCGCGGCCCGGCGCCATGCGGAAGAATTTCTTCGGCGGGTCTTCCATGAAGTCGTCGCGCTCGATGTAAAGCTCGCGGCCGAACGGAATCTGCCGCGTGCCCTGCGACGGATCGTCGGGATGATTGACGGCTTCGAGCGTTTCGCTCTGCCCTTCCGGATAATTCTCGATCACCACCTTGAGTGGATTGAGCACGGCCATGCGACGCGGCGCGGTCTTGTTCAGGACCTCGCGCACCACGAAATCGAACATGCCGAGGTCGACGGTGCTGTTCGCCTTGGCGACGCCGATGCGCTTGACGAATTCGCGCAGCGCTTCCGCCGGAATGCCGCGACGCTGCAAGCCCGCAAGCGTCGGCATGCGCGGATCGTCCCAGCCGGACACATGGCCGCCGCGCACCAGTTCTGTGAGCACGCGCTTGGACAGCAGCGTGTAGGTCACGTTGAGCCGGGCGAATTCATACTGATGCGGCCGCGACGGGACCGGCAGGTTTTCAAGGCACCAGTCGTAAAGCGGACGGTGATCTTCGAACTCGAGCGTGCAGATCGAATGCGTGATGTGCTCGATCGCATCCGACTGGCCGTGCGCAAAATCGTAGCTCGGATAGATCTTCCACGCGTCGCCCGTGCGCGGATGATGCGCGTGCAGGATACGATAGAGCACCGGATCGCGCAGATTGATGTTGCCCGACGTCATGTCGATTTTTGCGCGCAGCACGCGCGCGCCGTTCGGAAATTCACCCGCGCGCATCCGGCCGAACAGGTCGAGATTTTCCTCAACCGACCGGTCGCGGAAAGGGCTGTTCTGTCCGGGCTCGGTCAGGGTGCCGCGGGTCAGCCGGATCTCTTCCTGCGTCTGATCGTCGACATAGGCCTTGCCTGCGCGGATCAGGTGCTGCGCCCAGGCATAAAGCTGTTCGAAATAGTCGGACGCAAAATGGAGATGCTCGCCCCAGTCGAAGCCCAGCCAGCGCACATCGCGCTCGATCGCGTCGATATATTCCTGTTCTTCCTTGGTCGGATTGGTGTCGTCGAAGCGAAGATGGCAGCGCCCGCCGAACTCCTCGGCGATCCCGAAGTTCAGGCAGATCGATTTGGCGTGGCCAAGATGCAGATACCCGTTGGGCTCAGGCGGAAAGCGGGTCACCACGCCCTTTGCACGGCCCGAAGCCAGGTCCTCGGCAACAATATCGCGGATGAAGTCGCGGCCTGCGGTCGAAGGCGATTCGTCGGTCATTGGCACCCTTTCAGTTGGGCCCTATGTGCCAAATCCGGGAGGCCCCGCCAAGTGCTGCCCGGCGCTGGCCAGACCGGGCTTTTTTGCTGGCGAAGCCCGCATCCGGGCTTTGGGCGCGTTTTAAATCCCCGGTAATTCGTGCTGAGACAGTGTGCCGTTGTTGTGATAAACGCCCGCCGATAAACCCTCCCCGAGATCGATCGAACCGCCTGAAATGACCGAAACTGTCGTTACCCGCTTCGCGCCGTCCCCGACCGGCTTCCTCCATATCGGCGGCGCGCGCACCGCCCTGTTCAACTGGCTTTATGCGCGCAAGCGCGGCGGCAAGATGCTGCTGCGGATCGAGGATACCGATCGCGAGCGTTCCACCGATGCGGCCATCGAGGCCATTCTTGATGGACTGAAATGGCTCGGCATCGAATGGGACGACGAGACGGTCTATCAGTTCACCCGCGCCGCGCGGCACCGTGAAGTCGCCGAACAGTTGCTCGCCGACGGCAAGGCCTATCGCTGCTACGCGACGGCTGAGGAACTGGCGCAGATGCGCGAGGCCGCCAAGGCCGAGGGCCGCGCCATCCGTTACGACGGCCGCTGGCGGGACCGCGATCCGTCGGAAGCGCCTGCCGGCCTTAAGCCTGTCATCCGGCTTCGCGCGCCCCAGACCGGCGAAACCGTGATCGAGGATCAGGTCCAGGGCCGCGTGGTCTGGCAGAATGAAAATCTCGACGATCTCGTGCTGCTGCGTTCGGACGGCAATCCGACCTACATGCTCGCCGTGGTCGTGGACGATCACGATATGGGCGTCACCCATGTCATTCGCGGCGATGACCATCTGATCAACGCTGCTCGTCAGAAGCACATCTACGATGCCCTCGGCTGGACCGTTCCGGTGATGGCTCACATTCCGTTGATCCACGGTCCCGACGGCTCGAAGCTCTCCAAGCGGCATGGCGCGCTTGGTGTGGATGCCTACCGCGCCAAGGGGTATCTGCCGGAGGCGCTGCGGAACTATCTGGTGCGGCTCGGATGGAGCCACGGCGATCAGGAGATTTTCTCGACCGAGGAGATGATCCGGGAATTCGATCTGCCGGCGATCGGTCGATCCGCGGCGCGGTTCGATTTCGCCAAGCTGGAAAATCTCAACGGCCACTACATCCGCAACGCCGACGACAAGGCGCTGCTGGCGAGCTTCGAGGATGTGCTCCAGTTCATTCCCGAAGGCGCGGCCATCCAGGCCAAGCTGAATGACACGACCCGTGCCCAGTTGCTGGCTGCGATGCCGGGCCTGAAGGAGCGTGCCAAAACGCTCCTCGAACTGGTCGACAGCTCCAATTTTATCTTTGCCGACCGCCCGCTCCAGATGGAGCCCAAGGCGGCGGCGGTGCTCACACCTGACACCCGCAAGCTGATCGGGGAACTTCGTTCGGCGCTGGAAAAGGTCGATCCCTGGACTGCGGAGACCGCCGAGACGGCCATGCGCCAGTTTGCCGAGCAGAACAACCTCAAGCTGGGGGCGATTGCGCAACCGTTACGTGTCGCCTTGACCGGGCGGACAACGTCACCCGGGATTTTCGACGTTCTGGCGGTGCTGGGGCGGCAAACCTGCCTCGAACGCCTGCAGGATCAGGCCTCGGGATAGCCCTGGAATAACAAACACCAACGCAGAGCTGCCCAAACTTTAGGTGCAGCCCACCTATCTTGCAGCGCACACAGCAATAAGCTACCCATTCCAGCCACTCTTCTGGAATAAAGCGCTTAGGCCCCTATATGGCCTTAAGCGTCACTCGCCCTGAGCAACACTCACCGGGGACTTCACGATGGATGCAAAGACCAACACCAAAAAAGCAACGCTGACGGTTGAAGGGAAGACCGTCGATCTCCCGGTTTTGTCCGGCACTGTCGGACCTGATGTCATCGACATCAGCAAGCTCTACGCCCAGACCGGGATGTTCACATATGACCCGGGCTTCACGTCGACGGGCAGCTGTGAATCCAAGATCACCTACATCGATGGCGACGAAGGCATCCTGCTGTACCGCGGCTATCCGATCGAACAGCTCGCCGAAAAGGGCGACTTCCTCGAAACCTGCTACCTGCTGCTGTACGGCGAACTGCCGACCAAGGCCCAGAAGGAAGATTTCGATAATCGCGTGACCCGTCACACGATGGTGCACGAGCAGATGGCCCGCTTCTTCCAGGGCTTCCGCCGCGACGCGCACCCGATGGCCGTGATGGTCGCCTCGGTCGGCGCCCTCGCCGCGTTCTACAATGACTCCACCGACATCTCCGATCCGACGCAGCGCATGATTGCCTCGATGCGCATGATCGCGAAGATTCCGACGCTCGCGGCGATGGCCTACAAGTACAACGTCGGCCAGCCCTTCGTTTATCCGAAGAACTCGCTCGATTACGCCTCGAACTTCCTGCAGATGTGCTTCAGTGTGCCTTGTGAAGAGTACAAGGTGAATCCGGTGATGGCGGAAGCGCTGGACAAGATCTTCATTCTCCACGCCGACCACGAACAGAACGCATCGACCTCGACCGTGCGCATCGCCGGTTCGTCCGGTGCCAACCCGTTCGCCTGTATCGCCGCCGGCATCGCCTGCCTGTGGGGCCCGGCTCACGGCGGCGCGAACGAAGCCGCTCTGCAAATGCTGGCCGAGATCGGCACCGTCGACAAGATTCCTGAGTTCATCGCCAAGGTGAAGGACAAGAACTCCAATGTCCGCCTGATGGGCTTCGGTCATCGCGTCTACAAGAACTACGATCCGCGCGCGAAGATTATGCAGCAGATGTGTCACAAGGTGCTCAAGGAGACCGGGCACCAGAACGACCCGCTGCTTCAGGTTGCGATGGAGTTGGAGAAGATCGCGCTGAGCGACGAATACTTCATCCAGCGCAAGCTCTATCCGAATGTTGACTTCTATTCGGGCATCACCCTAAAGGCGATGGGCTTCCCGACCTCAATGTTCACCGTGCTGTTCGCGGTCGCCCGCACCGTTGGCTGGATCAGCCAGTGGAGCGAGATGATCCAGGATCCGCAGCAGAAGATCGGCCGTCCGCGCCAGCTCTACTCCGGCGCGACGTCCCGCGATTACGTCGGGATCGACAAGCGCAAGTAAGCGCTACGTCATTCTCAGCAAAAGGGCCGGTGCAGCGCACCGGCCTTTTTCGTTGAGCCTCATCACGCCCCCTAGCGCAGCATCGCGATGACGTTGTCCGCCGCAAGCTCGCTGGGCCGCTTGCCGCCCGTGGACATGATATCTTCCAGCCGGTCAAACGCATCCACCTGACGTTGCCGCGCCGGGGTATCTTCAAGAATATCGCGCAAGGCAGGCGCGAGGTTTTCCGCCGTGAAATCCTGTTGCAGGAATTCCGGGATCACATTCTCGCCGAGAATGAGGTTCGCCAGAATGATCGACGAGGTCTGGATCACCCGCCGCGCGATGAAGGCCTCGATCTCGGTAACGCGATACGCGGTCACCATCGGCACGCCGGCGAGCGCCAGTTCGAGCGTCACCGTTCCGGATTTTGCGAGCGCCGCGCGTGCCGTCCTGAAAGCGGCCTTCTTGTCATCATCGCTGACCACGATGCGCGGCTGCACCGGCCAGTCCGCAGCGGCGGCACGCACGCTGTCGAGCAATCCGGGCACTGTCGGCAGCACCGGCTCGAACGCAACACCTTGCGCACGCAACAGGCGCAGCGTGTCGCCGAAGATTGCCATGTTGCGTTTGATCTCGCTGCGGCGGCTTCCGGGCAGCACCAGAAGCAGCGGCGGCGCGGCCGACCGGCGCGCCAGTTCCTGCTTATCCGGCCGCAATGTACCCAGTTCATCCAGCAGCGGATGACCGACATAGGTGCACGGCGGGCCGCTCAACTTGCGATGAACCTCGGGCTCGAATGGCAGAACGGCCAGCAGCCGGTCGACATACGCACGCATTTTCCGCGCCCGTCCCGGCCGCCAGACCCACACCGTGGGCGAGACGTAGTCGACAATCGGGATCGACGGATCGCGCGCGCGGACACGCCGCGCCACCCGATGCGTGAAATCCGGGCTGTCGATGATGACCAGAACGTCAGGCCGCGCCATCAGAACAGCGTCGGTCGTCTCGCGAATCCTGCGCAGGATCATCGGCAATCGTTTCGGAATCGCCGCCAGACCGATGATCGACAGCTCGTCGGTGGGAAACAGCGACGGCACGCCCTGCTCGGCCATGTGACGACCGCCGACCCCGACAATTTTCAACGCCGGTCCCAGCCGCCCACGCAAGGCCTTGATCAGGCCTGCCCCGAGCCGGTCGCCGGATTCCTCGGCCGCGATCAGAAATATCGTCGGGGATTTGCGCGCATCGCTCTCGCCCGCGCTCACAGCGGCAATCCCGTAACAAACAGCCCGGCCTGATCCGCCTTCGCGGTCATCACATCTGCTTCTGCGACCAGTGTACGCCCGGCAACAATCCCGATGCCGGCCAGTCCGGCCGCAATGACGCCATCAACGGTCCTGGGACCGAGTGTCGGAAGATCAAAGCGCAAATCCTGCTGTGCCTTGGGCATTTTCACCAGCACGCCGCGTCCGGGCTTGGCTCGAATTCTTTTCTCCGCCCGCAACCGCGTCACCCGCGCCAGAAGTCCGTCGGTGCCCTCGATATCTTCAACAGCCACCACATGGCCGTCGATCACGACAACGCCCTGACCGACGTCGAAAGGACTGATCGCCTGCATCAGTTCACGCGCCTTGGCGATATCGGCGACGGCCTCGGCATCGGGCACGCAGCGTGTGAGGCTGCCCTCCGGCATCAGCAGTTCGGGCGCGACATCCTGGATGCCGACGACGCGAATTCCATGGCGTTCGAAGATGCGGCTGACGCCTGTCAGCAGATGATCGTCGCCGCCGCGCAGTGCCGCCGCGATCGCGGGAATGGCGCGCAGCGTGCCCCAGTCGAGACGGATTTCCGACAGGGCCGGTCGCACCAGGCCGCCGATGAAAACGATGTCGCGGCAGCCTTCGGTTCGCATCAGCCGCGTCAGCCGGCTGACCTGTCCGAGTGCGACCCAGTGATGAGGATATTGCGCGACCCGCACCGGATCGCAGAAGCCTCGGATCGCGAACAGAAACGGTGCGACGCCCCGGGCCCGTAGCAGGTCAGCGACTGAAAACGGCAGCACTCCGCTTCCCGCAACGATGCCGACTGTCGAGGACAATGCGGGAGCTGTCATCATCGCTGTTCGAGGTGAGCGCGCTCTGAGGGCTTGTTGGGGTTGTTGTGCGCCATGCAGAGCGGCCGTTTGATGCCGTTGTCGATGAAGGTCAGTATCTCGGCGATCGCCGGATCGGCGCTTCCCATCGGCCGCAGCGCTTCAAGCCGTTCGGCGAAGATACCGCCGCCATGAAACAGCTGCTGGTAGAAGTCGCGTACTACTTTGAGGCGCGAATGCGTAAAGCCACGGCGGCGCATGCCGACAACATTCATGCCTTCGAGATGCGCGAACTGGCCGCTCGCAAGTCCGTATGGAATGACGTCGTGACGCAGACCGGAGACACCGCCGATCATGGCCTGATGCCCGATCCGGACGAACTGATGGGCCGCTGACAGACCGCCGAAATAAACGAAATCGCCGATCTCGCAATGACCGCCCAGCGTCGCGCTGTTGGCGAAGATCACATTGTCTCCGACGAGGCAGTCGTGACCGATATGGGAATACGCCATGAAGAAACCGCGCTTGCCGACGCGCGTCTTGCCGCCGCCTTTAACGGTGCCGACATTCATGGTCACGCTTTCGCGGATAATGCAGCCCTCGCCGATGTCGAGCGTGGTCGGTTCGTCGCGATAGCCGAGATCCTGCGGCGCCATTCCGAGTGACGCAAATGGAAACACCGCGCAGCCGGCGCCGAGTGTGGTTTGGCCGCCGATGTTGACATGAGCGTGCAGCTTGCAGTCCGGGCCGATCGTCACGTTCGATCCCACGATGCAGTAAGGACCGATCGAGACACCGTCGCCGATAACGGCTCCGTCCTCAATTCGCGCCGTTGGATCGATCTTGCTCATCAGCCCCTCTTGTCAGCATACCTTTCGCTCAGCCGAAAACCGGACCGCGCAGACGATACGATACTTTTATAACGAACCCGATCCGCCATCCCGGATCAAAGATGGCGCGTTCGTGGTCATGAATTGTTACGCATGATGACAGAGCACGTCAGTCGGCCAGCATCGCACCGACATCGGCCTGCGCGACGATCTCGCCGTTGACCTTGGCGTCACCGTGAAACCACCACATGTCCCGCCGCCGCGTGACCAGCTTCATATGATAGTGAATGATGTCGCCGGGGCCCGTCGGCTTGCGAAACTTGCACTTGTCGATGGTCAGAAAATACACCGCCGTCGGCCGGTTCGTCTCCGTCGACAGCATGCCGATCACGCCAGCCGTCTGCGCCATGCCTTCGATCATCAGTACGCCAGGAAAAATCGGGCGGTTCGGGAAATGCCCCTGAAATACCGGTTCGTTGACCGACACGTTCTTGATGCCGATGCCGCTGAAGTCCTTGCGGATATCGATCACCCGGTCGATCAGCAGCATGGGATAGCGATGGGGCAGAGTCTTCAGGATCTGCCCGATGTCCACGGCCTCGATGGTGATTGGTGCCTGCTCGTCCATTATGTCTGTTCCCCGTCGCCCGACGGCTTCGATTTCAATTTCGCAATGCCTTCCCGGCCCAGACGCTCCACCTCGAACAGTTCGCGGAAGAACTGCTTGATCGGCTTGGCCGGAGAGCCACCCCAGCGCGCGCCGGCCGGCACCTCGCCGACGACGCTGCTTCGTGCCGCGATCTGTGCCCCGTCGCCGATGGTGGCGTGATCGCTCACGCCAATGCGCGCGGCAAGGACCACCCCGTCACCCAGCGTCGAACTGCCGGCGATCCCGCTCTGGCTGACCACCACACAGTTGCGGCCGATGACGACGTTGTGGCCGATCTGGACAAGGTTGTCGATCTTGCTGCCCTCGCCGATGACGGTGTCGTTGAGCGCCCCGCGGTCGATGGTGCAGCCCGCGCCGATCTCGACCCCGTTCTGGATGATGACCCGTCCGGCCTGGGGCACCTTCACATGCCCCTTTGCACCCATCAGGTAGCCAAACCCGTCCTGGCCGATCCGGCAACCCGGATGGATGATGACGTCGTTGCCGATCAGCGCACAGAGAACCGAAGCGTTCGCGCCGATATTGCAATCCCGGCCGATCCGGACACCCGCCCCGATCACCGCACCTGACCCGATCACGGTTCCGGCCCCGATTTCGACGTCCGGTCCGATCACGGCCAGCGGATCGACGATGACGTCGTCCTCGAGATACGCCGACGGATGCACAACGGCCGCAGCCGCGACCCCGCCGTTGTCGAACCACGAGGTCGGCCGCAACGTGTCGGGATAGAGGGCACGCATCGCCGCGACAAAGGCCTTGTAGGGCTCCGCGACGCGCAGAACCGCGACATGGGGAGGAACGCTACCCTCAAGCTTCTCGTTTACCAGACAGGCGCCGGCGTGGGTCTGCTCGAGCTGGGCGGCGTACTTCTTGTTTTCGCAAAATGTCAGGTGAGCGGGCCCGGCCCGATCGAGCGACGCTGCACCGGCAATGAGCCTGTCGGCACGCGCTTCATCGGCGAGCTGGGCTCCGGTCAGCGCGGCAAGGTCTGCCAGCGTCACCGGTGAAGGACGTTTAAAGAATGTCCTCTGCGTCATTCCATCCGCCGCGGTCAGGGAAATGCACTTTCCCGCGACTCGAACCCCGGACCGCATAAGGAAAATGCCTGCAACAAAATAACCGAGCGGGTTCCAACCGGATGGCTGGAACCCGCTATTTGAAGTGCGAGCTCTTTTATGAGCTCAGAATGACGTACCGCCACCGAACCGGAATTCCTGGGTCCGGTCGTACTGACTCTTGGACAGCGGAATTGCGTAATCGAAGCGCAGCGGTCCGAACGGCGACTGCCAGATCAAGCCCACGCCCACCGACGTCCGGATCAAGCCATTGTCCGCGCCGACGGTCAGACACTGATTTTGAGCATTCTGTATAGGTGTCCCGTTACAGGCCCCGACAAGCGATGTCACACCCTCGTACCCAAACACCGAACCGGCGTCGGCATAGATCGCGCCCTTCAGACCAACTTCCTTGGGCAGGAACCAGAACGGCATCTGCAACTCAGCCGAAGCGCCCCAGTACTTGGTGCCACCCAGCGCGTCGCCATAGCCCAGCGTATTGAAATTGCTGATGTCGCGTGGACCAATACCCACCGGCGCGAAGCCGCGGACAAGATTCGGTCCCATCTGGAAGTGATCCAGCATGCGGATGCCCTTGCCGGTATCGGTGAGCACACCGCCCTGCAGACGCAGCACGCCGACAATGTCAGCCACGACCGGCGTATAGAGCTTCACGTCGCCCGTCGTCTTCAGATAGCTCACGTCTCCGCCAACGCCCGCGAAGTCCTGGTTGAGGGTCGCGAGGATACCGCTGGTTGGATCCTTGTTGTTGTCGAGCGTGTTGTAGGCGAGCGTATAGCCGACCGCTGACGTAACGACTGGTCCCTTGGCAAGTCCCTGCTTCACAGCGACCGAGGCTTCGCCGTCGGCCAGACAGTTGTTTCCACCAAGCGCCCCGCTGAATGGACCAGGGTAAGTGGCTCCAGGGTATGGCCCTACTTCGCCACCTGCGTTCAGATAGCCAGGAGTCGGGAAGTAAGTGCTGCCCGGTGCACCCGCGCCAAAGTTATTACAATTCTGCAAGTAGTACGGCAGCGTGATTTCCTGCCGCGAAATCGAGTAACGCAGTTGCAGGTTCAGGTCTTCACGCAGCTGGAAGCCTAGACGCGGGCTGAAGCCGATCGTCTTCGAGTCATACGACACGTAGTTCGAAGCGAGCTGCTTGCGCTGATAGAAGTCGAGACCGAGCGCGACGCGGTAGCCGAGCAGATATGGCTCGACGAACGACAGCGTATAGCCCTGCGTACGCTGTCCATACTGCACGGACGCTTTTGCATACAGGCCGCGGCCCAGCAGGTTGCGCTCCGAGATGCTGACTTCGCCGAGGAAACCGTCCGCGGTCGAATAGCCGCCGGACACCGAGAAGTCGCCGGTCGACTTCTCTTCGAGATCGACGTTCAGAACAACGCGATCGGACGACGAACCCGGCTCGGAGTTGACCTTCACGGTCTTGAAGTAGTCGAGGTTCTTCAGGCGTCGCTCGGCGCGATCGACCAGCGCGCGGTTGTACGCATCACCTTCCGAGATATCGAACTCGCGGCGGATAACGTAATCGCGGGTTCGCGTATTCCCGCGAACGTTGATTCGCTCGATGTAGACGCGCGGACCCTCTTCGATCGCAAACACGATCGAAACGGTGTGCGCCTCGAAATTGCGGTCGCCACGCGGCTTCACCGTCGCGAAAGCGTAACCGCGCCGCGATGCTTCGATCGACATTTCCTCGACCGACTTTTCAACGGCTTCGGCGTTGTAGATCGAGCCCACGTTGACGCGAGAAAGGCTGCGGAACGAGTTGCCGTCGAGCGTGGCGATGCTGGACTGGAATTCGACAGAACCGACGCGGTATTGCTGGCCTTCCTCGATCTTGAAGGTCACGAGGAAGCCCTTGCGCTCGGGATCGTACTCCGTCAGCGCAGCGACGATCTGGACGTCGGCGTAACCGTTCTTGAGGTAGAACCTGCGCAGGATGTCGCGATCGGCCTCGATGCGGTCCGGATCGTAGACGTCGTTGCCGCCGAGGAAGCTGAGGAAATTGCTTTCGCGGGTCTTGATCACGTCCCGCAGGCGGTAGCCCGAATAAGCCTGGTTGCCGATGAACTCGATCGACTTGACGCCCGTCTTCGCGCCTTCGGTGATTTCGAAGACCAGATCGACGCGGTTGTTCGGCTGCTCGATGATCTTGGGCTCGACCTTGACGTCATAGCGGCCGTTGCGGCGATAGATTTCGGTAATACGCGCGGTGTCGGACTGAACCATCGCGCGCGACAGGGTTCCGCGGGCTTTGGACTGCACTTCGGCCGAGAGCTGGTCGTCCTTGACCTTCTTGTTGCCTTCGAAGGCGACCCGGCCAATGACGGGGTTTTCAACGACCACAACGACCAGCCGGCCGCCGGCCTGGTTGATCTTCACATCCTGGAACAGACCGGTCTCGATCAGGGCCTTCAGGCCGTCGTCGATGCGCGCGCTGTCGAGACGCCCGCTCGGACCCGGCTTGAAATAGGAACGGATGGTATCGGCCTCGATCCGGCGGTTGCCTTCCACGCCAATGGAAGCCGCGGTCTGGGCAACAGCCTGCGACGATACGAGCGAGGCCGTCGCCACAGCGGCGACCGGCAAAGCAAACATGATCAGGGCAGCGGTCAAACCGCCCCGTAGCACTCGCAATCCAACCATCATGCGCCAGGCGCCCTTGTCATTCCAAAGCCGGCCCGTTTCCGGGCCGGGAGATTCCCCAAATATTGCACTGCTTGTAGCCAATTTTGCCTAACGGGCAAACGTCCTTTCGCAGCGCAATTCCAATTTCCCAACAAGACGTTGCTGATCGGCCACGCCTGTAAAAAAGCCGCAATCAGGACGCGGCCAGATGCAGAATGTCGTTGTAGGTCGCGAAGATCATCAACATCAGCACGAGCGCCAGTCCGACCCGGAAACCCAGCTCCTGCGACCGCTCCGACAACGGCTTCCCCCGCACCGCTTCGACGGCATAGAACAAAAGGTGCCCGCCATCGAGAAGCGGGACCGGAAACAGGTTGAGAAGCCCGATCGAGACCGACAGGACTGCGGCGAGGTGAATCAGTGCCGCGAGGCCGATGGTGGCGACCTGACCGGAGATCTGGGCGATCCGAATCGGTCCGCCGACCTGATCCGCATTCTCCCGGCCGGTGAAGATTCCGCCGATATAGGCAACGGTCCGGTCAACGACGAACCAGGTCTCCTTGACGCCCAGCCAAACAGCGGTCGCCGGATTCACTGGTTTGGTGACGGTGTCGCCGGGGCCCGTTGCGCGGGTAATTCCGAGGATTCCGACCCGGTGGACGTTGCCGAAGGTATCCTTGATTTCACGAAGCTGAGGCGTTCCGGTCAGTTTCACGACCTCGTCGCCGCGTTTCACGGTGAAGACCAGCGGCGTGCCCGCCTTGGTGCTCACCAGCCGCTGCATGTCGGTGAAACTCTCGATCGCGTCGCCGTTGATTGCGGTCACGATGTCGCCCGGCTTGAACCCGGCCGCAGCGGCGGCGCTGTTTTCCTGAATGGAATCGACGCGCGCGGTCTGGCTCGGCTTGCCGAAGAACGTAAAGAGGGCCGCGAAAATGACGATCGCGAGCAGGAAATTCGCAATTGGACCCGCAGCCACGATGGCCGCACGCGGCCCAACCTTCTTGTGGTGAAAGCTTACGCTGCGCTCTTCAGCGGTCATGGTCTGGAGTGTATCGGCGGACGGTGTGCTGGCCTCAGAATCGTCGCCGAAAAACTTGACGTACCCGCCGAGCGGAATAGCCGACACCTTCCAGCGCGTGCCGTGGCGGTCGTTGAAACCAAACAGTTCCGGCCCGAAGCCGAGCGAGAACGTTAAGACCTTCACCCCTGCCCAGCGGGCGACGAGGAAATGGCCAAGCTCATGGAAGAAGACAACGATGGTCAGGACGAACAGGAAGGGGATGATGTAGCCGATCAGGCCATGACTCAACGTATTGAAACCATTCAGGAAAAAATCCACAACGCAATCCCTCACCAGCGGGCCGCCGGGCCCGGTCCCAACGATCTAGGATGCCTTTAAGGCAATTTGAGGCAAGAGGGCGGCAGCACTATTTCGCGCATCATGGTCAACAGAAATCGCGTCATCGGCCGACGTCAGCGGCGCGAGATTCCCTGCCCTCACCCAGTTATTTAGCGTGGCTTCGACAAGCTGCGCGATGCCGCCAAACCGGATTCTCTGCGCAACGAAAGCGGCCACGGCGACTTCATTCGCCGCATTGTAGACGGTGGTCGCCCCGTTACCGGTGCGCAGCGCGTCGTAGGCGAGTTTCAATCCCGGGAACCGGTCGTAATCCGGCGCCTCGAAGGTCAGTGAGCCTATTTTAGCGAGATCCAGCGCCGCGGCGCGCCCTGTGATGCGGTCCGGCCAGCCGAGGCAATGCGCAATCGGCGTGCGCATGTCGGGCGTTCCAAGCTGGGCCATGACGGATCGATCCGAGAATTCAACCATGCCGTGAACGATGGACTGCGGATGCACCAGCACGTCGATCTCGTCCGGTGATAGCGCGAACAGATATGAGGCTTCGATGACCTCCAGCCCCTTGTTCATCATCGATGCGGAATCGATTGTGATTTTCTGGCCCATGCTCCAGTTCGGATGCTTGAGGGCCTGAGCCAGCGTGGCCTGTGCGATGTCGGCGGCCTTCCAGGTGCGGAACGGCCCGCCCGACGCCGTGATGATGACGCGAACAAGCTCCTCGCGATTGCCGGAGGCTAGCGCCTGAAACAGCGCGTTGTGTTCGGAATCCGCCGGCAGGATGCACGCGCCCGCTTTGGCGGCGCGATCCATGAAGAAATCGCCGGCGCAAACAAGGCACTCCTTGTTGGCGAGCGCAATCGTGGCGCCGCGATCGGCAGCCGCAAGCGCAGGCTTCAATCCCGCCGCCCCGCTGACCGCAGCCATCACCCAATTGGCAGGACGTTCCGCCGCTTCGATGATGGCGCTCTCCCCTGCACCAAACGCAATGTTGGTTCCGGCCAGAGCTTCGCGCAATTCACCAAGCTTCGAGGCATCGGCGACGGCGACAAACCGCGCATTGAATTCCTTCGCGAGTTTGGCCAGTCCTTCGACATTGCCGTTCGCGGTCAGCGCCTCGACCTGATAGCGCTCGGGAGACGCGCGCAGCAGATCCATCGTGCTGTCGCCAATCGAACCCGTGGCGCCGAGCACGGTAATGGTCCGCACGGCGGATGCCACGGCCTTGTTGTTACGCAACGGAACAGCGTTCATCACATCACCAAACCATGAAACCGCGGCCGACGCCATCAAGGCCGCCGCGCATAAAGCCAATAAGGGCGGCGAAAACAATCGCCGCAACGAAACCGTCGAGCCGGTCCAGCAACCCGCCGTGACCGGGAATGATGTGGCTCGAATCCTTGACGTCGAAGCGGCGCTTGACGGCGGATTCGAACAGGTCACCGAACTGCGAAACAATCGACAGAACGGTGCCGAGCAAGAGCAGCGGAAGCATTTTGCCGAAACCGAGCAGCGCGAATCCCGCAGCGATCACGAGGCTGAGGACCAAGCCGCCAATCGCGCCGGCCCATGTCTTCTTCGGGCTGACCCGCGGCCAGAGTTTTGGCCCGCCGATGCCGCGCCCTGCGAAGTAACCGCCGATATCGGTCACCCACACGACGAGAAGAACGAACATCAGCGCGACAAACCCAATATCGGCATCGCGCCGGACGATGATCGCGGCAATCAGAGCCGCGGCGGCATAGACCAGTCCGCTTGCAACCCATATGCGCCGTTCGCGCACGAGTGCCGCGGCCAGCACAATTCCGACAGCCACGATCCCGAACGCGAGGTCCATCCGTCGCATCATCAGGCAAACGCCGGCGATAGCGAGCGCAGCTATTCCCGTTGCCGCAGCGAGACGATTGCCGGAGAAGCCGACGATCATCAGCCACTCGAAATACAGCAGCGCAGCAGCCGCGATCACGATGCAGGCCCATGGCCAGCCGCCGATCCACGCTACGGCGATGGTTAGCGGCGCAAGCACCAGCGCCGCGACGACGCGCATGTAGAGATTGCTCGACCCTTTCGCGGTATCGGGTGTCGCTGGAATCTCCGGGGCCACGCGGCTCACGATCCGGTTTTGGCGACCAGCCCGCCGAAGCGGCGTTCGCGGGTCGCGTATTCGGCAATCGCGCTTTCGAGCGCAGCCTTATCGAAGTCCGGCCAGTGAATCGGGACAAACACCAGTTCGCTGTAAGCCGCCTGCCACATCAGGAAATTCGAGAGACGCTGTTCGCCGCTGGTGCGGATGATCAGATCGGGGTCCGGAATGTCCGGCGCATCGAGGTAGCTGCCGAGCGTATCGGTGGTGATCGTCGCCGGATCGCGCTTGCCCTCGGCGACTTCGCGCGCAAGCCGCTGCGCCGCGTTGGCGATCTCCTGCCGCGATCCGTAATTGAAGGCCACGACAAGCGTGAGACGCGTGTTGTTCCGCGTCAGTTCCTCAGCTTCGTTGAGCAGCGCGCAGATGTCGGACTCAAGTCCGTCGCGTTCGCCGATGACGCGAACCCGCACACCATCGGCATGCAGCGTCGCAAGATCGTTGCGGATGAAGCGGCGCAGCAGGCCGAACAGATCGCCGATCTCGCTCGCGGGCCGCGACCAGTTCTCGGAACTGAACGAGAAGATCGTGAGATAGGAGATTCCGAGTTCGTGCGAGGCCCGCACCACCTTGCGCAGCGCGTCGACGCCGCGGCGGTGTCCCTCGGCCCGGGGCAATCCCCGCGCCGCCGCCCAGCGTCCATTGCCGTCCATGATGATCGCGACGTGCCGCGGCGCATCGGCACGATCCGATTCTCCTGGCTTTGGCATGGCGCCGTTCGACATTCGCGATCTCTTAAACGGTGAGAATTTCTTTTTCCTTGGCCGCAAGCGCCTTATCGACGTCGGCGATGGCGGCATCAGTCACCTTCTGAACCTCGTTCGAAAGGCGCTTTTCATCGTCCTCGGAAATCTGATGATCCTTCTCGAGCTTCTTCAGCATGTCGAGACCGTCGCGGCGCACGTGACGAACCGCAACGCGCGCAGCCTCGGTATATTTGTGCGCGACTTTCACCAGTTCCTTGCGGCGCTCTTCGTTAAGCTCGGGAATCCGCAAGCGGATAACCTGGCCTTCGGTCGCCGGGCTGAGGCCGAGGTTAGAGTTCACGATCGCAGTCTCGACCGCCTTCACCATCGACTTGTCCCAGACCTGAACCGACAGCAGACGCGGCTCCGGCACACTGACGGTAGCGACCTGGTTGAGCGGCATATGGCTGCCGTAGGCCTCGACCTGCACCGGCTCAACCATCGAGATCGCGGCACGGCCGGTGCGCAATCCGCCCAGTTCGTGCTTGAGCGAATTGATCGCGCCTTCCATCCGGCGCTTGAGGTCGTTGATATCGAAATTCCCGGCCGCCATGCGATGCTACTCCTTCAAGTCTGATGCGGCTCAAATGATCGGCCGCATCGCGTATCTTATTGTTCTGGCGCGACTTTCAGTTCCGCGCCGCCGCCTCCGCCTCCGCCCTAGCCGGAAACGATCGTGCCCTTGCCCTTGCCGCTCAGGATGGCGCCGATCGAGCCTGCCTCGGCGATCGAGAACACAATGATAGGCAAGGACGTTTCGCGGGCAAGCGCGAAGGCCGTCGCGTCCATCACCTTATAGCCGCCTTCCACCGCCTGCGAATGGCTCAACCGTTCAAATCGCTTGGCGGATGGGTCTTTCTTGGGATCGGCGCTGTACACGCCATCGACATTGGTGGCCTTGAGGACCGCCTGCGCGCCGATTTCGGATGCGCGAAGCACCGCCGTGGTGTCGGTCGTGAAGTACGGGTTGCCGGTCCCGCCTGCGAGCAGCACGATGCGGCCCTCGGCAAGATACCGGTGGGCCGCCGCGCGGGTGAAAAGTTCGCTGATCTGCGGCATCACGAATGCGCACAGCGTGCGGGCCGACTGGCCCTTGCGCTCAAGTGCCGATTCGAGCGCCAGGCAGTTCATCACGGTGGCGAGCATGCCCATCGTGTCGCCGGTGGTGCGGGACACGCCGCGGGAAGAAACTTCGACACCGCGAAAGATGTTGCCGCCGCCGACGACGACGGAGATCTCGACGCCAAGTTCCCGCGCCCTGATCAGGTCACTGGCGATGCGGTCGATAGTGGGCTGGTGAATACCGAAGGATTGGTCCCCGGCGAGATATTCGCCGGAAACCTTGACCACGACACGCCGGTAAGCAGGTTCAGCCATACGATCGCTCACTCATTCGAATTGAGCGCATTCCAAAGCAAAACAGGGTGTCTTGCCGAATGCGCCCAGAATCCCGATCGGCGCGCGTCGTCTCGTTACCCCTGACCGGCAGCGGCAGCGACTTCAGCGGCGAAATCGGATTCCTGCTTCTCGATTCCCTCGCCCAGAGCATAGCGCACAAACCCGGCAACCTTGATAGGCGCGCCGACCTTGCCCTCAGCTTCCTTCACGGCCTGCGCCACGGTCTTGGCGCTGTCGTGGATAAACGCCTGCTCCAGCAGGGTCACTTCCTTGTAGTAGGTCTTGAGACCCGATTCGACGATCTTGGCGATCATTGCATCCGGCTTGCCCTGCTGGCGGTACTTGTCCGCCATGACGTCCTTCTCGCGGTTCACCACCACAGGATCGAGACCTGCGGCGTCGAGCGCCTGAGGGTTGGATGCGGCGACATGCATCGCGATCTGGCGAGCCAGCGCTGCAAGCTCATCCTTCTTGCCGGTGGATTCCAGCGCGACGATCACGCCCATCTTGCCGAGACCATCGATCACGGCGCCATGGACGTAGCTGCCCACAACGCCATCGCTGACCGAAAGTTCGGCCGCGCGGCGCAGCGTCATGTTCTCGCCGATGGTGGCAATCGCGTCCGCGATGGCGCGATCGACGTTGTACTCGCCAACCTTGGCAGCCTTGATCTTCTCGACGTCGGCGCCGGCCTTGAGCGCAACCTGGCCGATCATCTTGACCAGGCCCTGGAACTGCTCGTTGCGCGCAACGAAGTCGGTCTCGGAATTGACTTCGACGAGGACACCCTTGGTGCCGTCGGTCACGGCTGCGATCAGGCCTTCAGCCGCAACGCGGCCCGACTTCTTCGCAGCCTTGGAGAGGCCCTTCTTGCGCAGCCAGTCAACCGCCGCGTCGATGTCGCCGTTGGTTTCGGTCAGCGCCTGTTTGCAATCCATCATGCCCGCGCCGGTTTTCTCGCGCAGATCCTTGACCATTGCCGCTGTGATTGTTGCCATTGCCGGATGTCCTTTGCCTGTGCGGGCCGCGCGGCGCAGCGATTGCTGGCTAGCCGGATTCGACGCGCAGGATTTTTCTAGTCGGGGAATGTCGCGGCCGGATGAACCGGCCGCGAATAGGTTTAAGGCTTATTCCGCGTCCGCGGTCAGCGCCTTGGACTGGGCGACCCAGCCATCGGCACGCGCCGGCAAGCCGACTTCTTCGCCGATCTTGTGAGCGGTATCGTGGTCGAGCTCTGCGATCTGCCAGTAGTGGAAGACGCCGAGATCGTTGAGCTTCTTCTCGATCGCGCCGGACACACCGCTCAGCTTCTTGAGATCGTCGGCAACGCCGCGCGGACCCGCAAGACCCTGGAAGCCTTCCGACTTGGCAGGTTCAACCGCTTCCGGCGTCGGGTTGGCCAGAGCGCCGATATCGATGCCCGCGCCGCCCTGTGCGCGCGAAATACCGTCGATCGCCGCGCGGGCGACGAGGTCGCAATACAGAGAGATAGCACGGCCGGCGTCGTCGTTGCCGGGAACCACGTACGAGATGCCCTTCGGATCGCAGTTGGTGTCGACGATCGCGGCCACCGGAATGTTGAGGCGCTGGGCCTCCTGGATCGCGATGTCTTCCTTGTTTGTGTCAATCACGAAGATCAGGTCGGGCAGACCGCCCATGTCCTTGATGCCGCCGAGCGAGCGGTCGAGCTTGTCGCGCTCGCGCTGAAGCGTCAGGCGCTCCTTCTTGGTGTACTGCGCGCCTTCACCCGAGGCGAGCATCTCGTCGAGCTGACGCAGACGCTTGATCGAGCCGGACACGGTCTTCCAGTTGGTCAGCGTGCCGCCGAGCCAACGGGAGTTGACGAAGTACTGCGCGGAACGCTTGGCGGCTTCCGCCACGCCGTCCTGCGCCTGTCGCTTGGTGCCGACGAACAGGATACGCCCGCCCTTGGCGACGGTGTCGCTGACAGCCTGCAGCGCGCGATGAAGCAGCGGCACGGTCTGAGCGAGATCGATGATGTGAATGTTGTTGCGGGCACCGAAGATGTAATCCGCCATTTTCGGATTCCATCGGTGAGACTGGTGACCAAAGTGCACGCCAGCTTCCAATAGCTGACGCATAGAAAATTCAGGTAACGCCATAGTCAATTCTCCGGTTGGTTCCTCCGGAAGCGTGTGAGCAACGAGCCGCAAACAAAAATGACTTGCGTCCCGGTTGCCACCGGACGGCTTTTTAGAGCCATGCTTCCGTGTGAGATGCGCGGCTTATAACTGCCGCGTCGCGTCGAAGCAAGGATTTATGGCCGTTTTTCTTGGCCTCCAAGGTCCTGCGAAACGCCGGCCGGAGCATGGTCCGACCGGCCACCTGTTCAGCACTTTGGAACATTCGGCGGGCATCGCTTGACCGCAGCAGGAGCCGGTCTGGGCGGAGGAGCTGCCCGGGGCGGCGGTGCTGCGGGGCGCGGAGCCATTTGTGGCCGAGGCGCCATCTGAGGCCGCGGAGGTGGAGCCGCCGGCCGCTGGAACTGCGGCTGTGGACGCGGCGCCATCTGCGGCTGCGGTCGTGGAGCCGCCTGCGGGGGCCGCTGGAACTGGGGCTGCGGCCGTTGAATCTGCGGTCGCGGAGCCACCTGAGGCCGCGGCTCTGGCCGCTGGAATTGCGGACGGGGCCGCTCGGGACGAACCTGCGGGGTTCCCGCCGGTCCTGACGGAGCAGCAGTTCCGGGCTGAACCGAAGGCCGCGCAAGGCCGGGGCGACCACCGGGCCCCCGGTCGGGGCGGCCCGGACGGCTATCCGGTCCAGGCTGCGGACCTGTCGCGCCCGGCGCCGGCAAGGTGCTGGGCAAAGGCCGTACTCCCGGCCGGCCACCAACCGGCCCTGCTCCCGGACCCTGTCCCGGCAGCACGTTGCCCGGCTGAAGACCCGGCCTGACAACACCCGGTTGGACTTGGCCCGGCTGGACCTGTCCCGGACCACCCGGACGGCCGGCGCCCGGCAGAACGCCCGGAGGTGCCGTGACCTTGCCCTGTCGAATCAGGTTTGCGCGCCGAGTCGCCGACGGCGGCAGCGCCGGTGCAAATGCGGGGCGGGTTGTCGCCGCGCCGACCGGCCCACCGGGCCGTCCCGGCCTGAACTGCCCGCCTGGCCCGAACTGGCCGCCGGGTCTTCCCGTTCCGATCACTCCAGGCGACGGACGCCGGTTGATGATGGTGTTGATCACGTTCGTGTTGTGAATATTCGTGAACAGGAAACGGTTGATCGGCGGACGCACATAAATCGGCGGCCGGATGAAGATCGGAATAGGCACGAACACCGGCTGCGGCAGGTAGTAGGCATCGTCGTAATAGTACGGCGGATCGAGCACGACGAAATCTTCCGGCGGCGGCGGCAGGAAGAAGATCGGCGGCGGCGGTGGCGGCGCGAATCCGAATACCGGATCGTCGAACATCAGATATGGCCGGTCGACATACTCGTATTCGTATTCCGGCGGCGGCGGCACATCGTAGGCATAGGCATCAAAGGCCGGCGGCGGCTCCAGCGCAGCGGCAATATTGGCAAGCCTGCGGCGCGCGTCGGCCGCATGCGGTCCCCTCGGATAGCGCTTGAGATAGGACCAGTACGCCTGCTGCGTGTTCGCGCGATAGGTCTGCCGCCAGGTGATGGCCTCGCGGCGTGCGGCGATGATCGCCCTCACCCGCTTGGCCATCGGATCGTCGGGATAGGCCGCGAGAAACGCCTCGTAGTCGGCAATCGTGTCGCGCTCGAGCGCCGCCGTGTAGGCCTCCTGTGCGCTGAAATCACGAATCGGTTTCGAGCGCGCGGCAGCGTCCTGATTGGCCTGGAGCGGCGGAGCGTCCGGCGCGCGCTCGAAGAACACGAAGTCGCCTTCAAACTTCTGCGCGTCCCACGGCACCTGCGCGCCCTTGGTGACGTCATTCACGCGCAGCCGCACGCGGTTGAAAACCTCGGGAAGCGAAATGCCGCCGGTGCGCATCATCTCAGCGAGCGCCTGCGCATAAGGGCCGTAGTTGCCCGTGGGGTTCGGCGCTACCGTGCCCGGCGCGGCGTTGAACGCGATGAGACTTTTGGGATCGGGTTCAATGAGCGCAAGGCCGCCCGCGAGCGGCTGGCCTTCCTTCGCAAACGGATGGTTGTACGCCGCATCGAGCACGACAACGGTGCCCTTCAGCGGCAGTGACGACAACTGGCGGATGTAATCGCCGACGCGCAGGCCTTCGACCGGAACGTCGGTATCGCGCACCATGTTGGCATCGACGGGCGCAAAGTAATTTTCGCCCGCGAGCTGAAGACCGTAACCTGCAAGATAGACAAAAGCGACCGTATCCGGTCCGGCTGCCTGCGCCTTCCTGATGAAGTCGCCGAAGGTCTGGCGCAACGTCTCGCCGTCGAGATCCCGCGCGCCGACCACATCGAAGCCGGCCGCCTGCAATGTCTGGGCGATCAGGCCGGCGTCATTGGCGGCGGTCGCCAGCGGCGCCTTCTGGTAGTTGCCGTTGCCGATCACGAGCGCGATGCGGCTTTGCTGGCCCTGGGTGGGCGGCGGGGTTTGCGCGTGAAGAGGTAACGCCATGGCCGCGAAGGCCAGCACCACCGCGACGCCGAAGAGCCTGCTGATTCCGCGCATGACATCCTTCCCGTTCAGTCCAACGGTGCAGTCAACCCCGCGCCGCATGAACAGTGGTTGAACGAAAGATAGTCGGAATAAGGCGGCAGCCCCCAAGGCAACCGTCAGGGGCAACCGTCAGATCGTCTGCACATCCACCACGCCGGAGACCGCCTTGAGCGCGCCGGCGATCTGCGGCGACACCTTGAAACGGCCAGGAAGCTTCATTTCGACCTCGGTCTGAAGATCGAGCATCATGATCAGCGTGACCTCGCCGTCACCTGCGGGCGGGCCCGAAGACGGCCTTGGCGGCTGAAGCCTGTTGCCACCGGTCGCGGCCTGATGACCTTCGAGCCGCTTGGCGATCGACTCCAGCGGCTTGTCGTCGCGCACGAAGATGCGCAGGCCCTTCTGGGTTTTGGCGGCGGCATCGTCGAGCGGCTCGGCATGCAGAATACGCGCGCGCACGTCCTCGCCCTGCAGCTCCGCGCCGATCTGCATGAGCACGGCCGAACCCGGTTCAAGCACGTCGCGGTATTGCGCGAGGCCTTCGGAGAACAGCACGGCCTCGAAATGTCCGGTCGGATCGGACAAACCGATGATGCCCATCTTGTTGCCGGTCTTGGTGCGCCGCTCCATCCGCGACACCACCGTCGCGGCCACGCGTCCCGCGGTCGCCCCGGTCTTCACCGCACGAGAGAACTCGGTCCACGACTGCACGCGCAAACGCTTCAGCGCGGTCGAATAATCGTCCAGCGGATGGCCCGACAGGAAGAAGCCGATGGCGTCGTATTCGCGCCGCAGACGATCTGCCGGGAGCCACGGTTCGAGATTCGGAAGCACGATGCTCGGCGCATCGGCCATGCCGCCGAACATGTCGTTCTGTCCGCTGGTGGCGGCTTCGTGACTGCGCTGGCAGGCGGCGACGATGGCGTCGGCACCGGCGAAGACACGCGCGCGGTTGGCATCGATGGTGTCGAACGCGCCGGCAGCCGCGAGGCTTTCGACCACGCGCTTGTTGATCGCGCGAGGACTGACGCGGGCGGCGAAATCGGCAAGCGAGGTAAACGGCCGGTCGCCCCGCGCTTCCACGATCATCTCGACCGCCTGCTGGCCGACGCCCTTGAGCGCCGCCAGCGCGTAATAGATCGTGTTGTCGCTGACCTCGAATGTCGTGCCGGAACGGTTGATCGACGGCGGCTCGACCTTGATGCCAAGCCGCTGCGCCTCGGCGCGGAATTCGGACAGCTTGTCGGTGTTGTTCATGTCGAGCGTCATCGACGCCGCGATGAACTCCACCGGATAATGCGCCTTCATGTAGGCGGTCTGGAACGACACGAGCGCGTAAGCGGCGGCGTGGCTCTTGTTGAAGCCGTAGTCCGCGAACTTGGCGAGCAGTTCGAAGATCGTCTGCGCCTGCCCTTTCGGCACGTTGTTCTTGGTCGCGCCGGCGACGAAGATCTCGCGCTGCTTGTCCATTTCCGCGCGGATCTTCTTGCCCATCGCGCGGCGCAGCAGGTCGGCGTCGCCGAGCGAATAGCCGGCCATGACCTGCGCGATCTGCATCACCTGTTCCTGATAGATGATGACGCCGAAGGTCTCCTTCAGGATCGGCTCGAGCATCGGATGCATGTAATCCGACTCTTCGTCGCCGTGCTTGCGCGCGCAGTAGGTCGGGATGTTCGCCATCGGACCCGGGCGATACAGCGCTACCAGCGCGATCAGGTCTTCGAGCCGGTCCGGCCGCATGTCGACCAGCGCGCGCCGCATGCCCTGACTTTCAACCTGGAACACGCCGACCACTTCGCCGCGTGCCAGCATCTCGTAGCTGGGCTTGTCGTCGAACGGCAAATGCGCCAGATCGACGTCAACGCCGCGCTGCTTCAGCAGCTTCACCGCGACGTCGAGCACCGTCAGCGTCTTGAGGCCGAGGAAGTCGAACTTCACCAGTCCTGCGGGCTCCACCCATTTCATGTTGAACTGGGTGACCGGCATGTCCGATTTCGGATCGCGGTACATCGGCACCAGTTCGGAGAGCGGCCGGTCGCCGATCACGATGCCCGCAGCGTGGGTCGAGGCGTGGCGCGTGAGACCTTCAAGGCGCTGCGCGATGTCGAACGCCCGCGCGACCACCGGGTCTTCGTCGCGGAACGCCTGCAACTTGGGTTCGCTGGCGATGGCCGCCGCCAGCGTTACGGGCGCGGCCGGATTCTGCGGCACCAGTTTGGTCAGCCGGTCCACCTGCCCGTACGGCATCTGCAACACACGGCCGACGTCACGAAGCACACCGCGCGCCTGCAAGGTGCCGAAGGTGATGATCTGGCCCACCTGCTCGCGGCCGTAGCGCTCTTGCACATAGCGGATCACCTCGCCGCGGCGGTCCTGACAGAAGTCGATGTCGAAGTCCGGCATCGAGACGCGTTCGGGGTTGAGAAAGCGCTCGAACAGCAGACCGAACCGGATCGGATCGAGATCGGTGATGGTCAGCGCGTAGGCAACCAGCGAGCCTGCGCCCGAACCGCGGCCCGGTCCCACCGGAATGCCATGCGACTTCGCCCACTTGATGAAGTCCGACACGATCAGGAAGTAGCCGGGATATTTCATGCGCGTGATGACGTCGATTTCGAACGCCAGACGCTTTGCGTAGTCTTCTTCCGTTGTGCCCGGAGCAAGACCGTACTTTTGCAGACGCCAGGCGAGGCCTTCCTCGGCCTGACGGCGCAGCTCCTCCGCCTCGGCATTTTCGCCGTCGGCGGCATTGTCGCCGCCCACTGTAAAGCGCGGCAGGATCGGCTTGCGTGTCTTGGGCCGGTAGGAGCAGCGCTTCGCAATCTCGACGGTGGACGCCAGCGCTTCGGGCAGATCGGCGAACAGCACCGCCATTTCGGCGCGTGTCTTGAAGCGATGGTCCGGCGTCAACTGATCGCGATCGGTCTCCGACACCAGCCGCCCGCCCGCGATGCAGAGCAATGCGTCGTGCGCCTCGTAGTCGTCGGCGGTGGCGAAATACGGCTGGTTGGTCGCGACCAGCGGCAGACCCATGGCATAGGCCATGTCGATCAGCGCGGGCTCGACGCGGCGCTCGTTCTCGAGTCCGTGGCGCTGCAATTCGATATAAAGCCGGTCGCCGAACAGTTTCGCGAGAATGTCGCAGCGCGCCTGCGCCAATGCGGGCTGGTCCGCGTTGATGGCCTGCCCGATCGGCCCTTCCGGCCCGCCGGTCAGCGCGATCAGCCCGGCGGTCTCGCCTTCCAGCCACTCGATCTTGATGTGAGGCGGCTGATTGACCGGCGTTTCCAGGAACGCACGGGAGTTGAGCTTCATCAGGCTGCGGTAGCCGTCCTCGCTGGTGGCAAGCAGGACAAGCCGCGCAGGCTGGAGCGCATTGCGTGCGCTGGCATCCTGATCGCCGAAATCGGTCGTCATCGCGCAGCCGGTAATCGGCTGGATGCCGTAACCGGCGAGTTTGTCGGAAAATTCCAGCGCACCGAACATGTTGTCATTGTCGGTCAGCGCCAGTGCAGGCTGATGGTCAGCCTTGGCGAGTTCCAGCAGCTTGCTGATGGTCATCGACCCTTGCAGCAGCGAATAGGCCGAATGCACGTGCAGATGAACGAATCCGGGATCCGACGCGGCCGACTTCGGCGAAACAGTTTTGGACATGCTGACCCTGGCAACCTTCGCAAGCGCCGTTCATCGAACCGATGAACCAACTGCGATAAAAGAACGACTCATAAGCGTCGATGGTGGTGCCTTGTACTATGGGTGTCCACGCAGAAGACGGGGACCCGTCTGTTGAGGCCGGGTCCATCATCGTTTTCCCCAGCCTCGGGCGGTTCCGAGGTCGGGCAGGTCACTACATCTGCGGAATGACCTGCGCCCAGATCGCAATCATTCCGACGAAAAGCACAACCGAAGTCAGCGCAGCGGCTTCTTCAACGAATGTCTTCAACATGACCGAACTCCCTATCGACGCTCTATCGACTATCCGATACGACTCTATGAGAACGTAATAGGAACATTGTTCCTTTTTTGTTCTCAGAGTCAAGCGCCGGAAATCCGGCCAGGGCCGATGTTCTGGCCAATGCTAACGAAACGTAAACGGCCCGTGACTTTCGCAAATCCATCAACAGCTACGCGGGAACGTGAGTTGACGAAAACTGTTGGAAACGGTCTGGCTTCACCACATCAGGAATCCCGGGCATCGACCCGGCAGGAGAACATCATGCGCAGCACCCTTTTGGCCCTCGCCGTACTCGGCGCCGGCGTCGCTATCCAGTCCGCTCCGGCGCAAGCCCGGGATTATCCGTTCTGCCTCCAGGGACGGGATACGGCCGGTGGTCTCGGTGACTGCCGATACTCGACCTATCAGCAGTGTCAGGCGACGGCTTCAGGCACGTACAACAGCTGCTACGCCAATCCGTATTTCGCCTACAGCGAAGACCCCTACGATCAGCCGCGCCGCCGCACCCGGCGCTCGGCCTACTGATCCTGCCAAAGCGCCGCGTCAGTCCAGTTCGATGACGTGACCGTCCTGGAGCGAGACGCGGCGGTCCATCCGCGCAGCCAGGTCCATGTTGTGCGTCGCGATCAGCATCGCGACGCGCGTCGCCCGCACCAGCTGGGTCAAAGCTTTGAAAACGTGATCCGCGGTATGCGGATCGAGATTTCCGGTCGGCTCGTCCGCGAGCAGGACCCGGGGCGCGTTGGCCACCGCGCGCGCAATTGCCACGCGCTGCTGCTCACCGCCCGATAGTTCCGCGGGCCGGTGGGTCACGCGTTCCGCCAATCCGAGATAGGCCAGGATTTCCTTCGACCGCTTGACGGTTTCCTTTTTCGGCAGGCCGCGGATCATCTGCGGCAACATCACGTTCTCAAGCGCCGAGAATTCCGGCAGCAGGCGATGGGACTGGTAGACGAAGCCGATATCGGTGCGGCGGATCTGAGTGCGCTCGACGTCGGACAGCCCCGAGGTCGCAGTGCCCCCAACATAGACTTCGCCCTCGTCGGCCTGCTCCAGCAGACCGGCGATATGCAGCAGCGTCGATTTTCCGGTGCCCGACGGCGCGACCAGCGCAACCGACTGCCCTTCCCACAGCGCCAGACTGGCGCCGTCGAGAATGGTCAGCGTGGCTTCGCCCTGTTTGTAGCGCCTGCGGACGTCGTGCAGATAAACGACCGGTACGCCATTTTCCCCCTGCTCCATCTGTGCGCTCATTCGTACCTGAGCGCTTCGATAGGATCGAGACGCGCCGCCCGCCATGACGGGTACAGCGTCGCCAGGAACGACAGCGTCAATGCCATGATCACCACCGCGGCGGTCTCTCCGACATCGACTTCAGCCGGAAGCTTGGAGAGGAAGTAAAGCTCGGGCGAGAACAGTTCGGTGTTGGTCATCCAGGAGATAAACTGCCGGATGGTCTCGATGTTGAGACAGATCACGAGCCCCAGCAGGAAGCCCACAAGCGTTCCGACCACGCCAATGGCAGCGCCGGTAATCAGAAACACCCGCATCACCGACCCTTGCGACGCGCCCATGGTGCGCAGGATCGCAATGTCCTGGCCTTTGTCCTTCACCAGCATGATGAGGCCTGAGACGATATTCAGCGCCGCCACCAGCACGATCAGCGTCAGGATCAGGAACATCACGTTGCGTTCGACCTGCAGCGCATTGAAGAACGTGGAATTTCGCTGCCGCCAGTCGACCAGGAAGATCGGCCGCTGCGCCGCCTCCGTCACCGCCTTGCGAAAGACGTCGATCCTGTCGGGGTTAGTTGTGAAGACCTCGATGGCGGTGACGTCGTTGGCGCGGTTGAAATAGGCCTGCGCCTCGGTCAGCGGCATGAACACGAACGAGGCGTCGTATTCCGACATGCCGATCTCGAACACCGCCGCCACCTTGTAAGGTTTGATGCGCGGCGTCGTCCCCATCGGCGTGACTGCGCCGCGCGGCGATACGAGCGTGATGCTGTCCCCGGCGCGCAGCGACAACTGGTCGGCCAGCCGGCGGCCGATGGCGACGCCCTGACCTTCGTCGAACCCTTCGAGCGTGCCCTGCTTGATGTTCTTGGCGATCGACGTGACGGCGTTGAGATCCTGCGCACGGATGCCCCGGATAAAGACGCCCGCGGCATTGAACGGCGACGAGCCGAGGCCCTGTCCGTCGACCACCGGCGCCGCGAGGCGGATGCCGTCGGCCTTGCTGATGCGCTCGGCCACGTCCTTCCAGTCGGTCAGCGGCGATTCAAGCGGCTGGACAACGATATGGCCGTTCAAACCGAGAATCTTGTCGAGCAGTTCCTTGCGGAAGCCGTTCATCACCGCCATCACGATGATGAGCGTCGCCACCCCGAGCATGATGCCGAGAAACGAAAAACCGGCGATGACTGAAATAAAGCCCTCTTTGCGGCGCGCCCGCAGATAGCGGGTCGACAGCATCCATTCGAATGGCGCGAAAGGTGGGGTCCGAACTGGCTCGCTCATGTTGGTTCCATAGTCCGGATTTTCACACGAATCGGGCTAATTCTAGTCGCGGCCCGCAGCGATCGCGACCTTACCGAAGATTATTCAGTGGACGGATCAGGACTGGGTGAAGCGGTTGATCGCCTCATCCAGGCTCATGAACTCGCGCGATCCGTCGCTGCGGCGCTTGATTTCCACCTTGCCCTCGGCGAGCCCCTTCGGGCCGATCAATACCTGCCAGGGGATACCGATCAGGTCCGCGGTTGCGAACTTGCCGCCCGGCCGCTGGTCGGTGTCGTCGTAAAGTACGTCGACGCCCTTGGCATTGAGCGCCGCATAAAACTTCTCGCAGGCCGCCCCGGTCTCCGGGCTGTCCTGCTTGAGATTGAGGACCGCGACGCGGAACGGCGCGACTTCCTCCGGCCACTTGATGCCGTTCTCGTCATGGCAGGCCTCGATGATCGCGCCGACAAGACGCGAGACGCCGACGCCGTAGGAGCCGCCATGGATCGGCTTCTCCGCGCCGTCCGGGCCGGACACCAGAGCCTTCATCGTGTCGGAATACTTGGTGCCGAAGTAGAAAATCTGCCCGACCTCGATGCCGCGGGTCTGCACCCGCTTGTCGGCGGGCACTTCGCTCTCATAGCGCGCCGCGTCGTGAACATCCTCAGTGGCGGCGTATAGATCGGTCCACTGCTTGATGATCGGCGTGAGATCGCCGTTGTAGTCCACATCGGCTCCGGGCACCGGCAGATCGAGAACGTCCTTGTTGCAGAACACACCGGACTCGCCGGTTTCCGCCAGAACGATGAACTCGTGGGACAGATCGCCGCCGATCGGTCCGGTCTCGGCCCGCATCGGGATCGCCTTCAGGCCCATGCGCGCGAAGGTGCGCAGGTAAGCCACGAACATGCGGTTGTAGGACAGCCGCGCCGCCGCTTCGTCGATGTCGAACGAGTATGCATCCTTCATCAGGAATTCGCGGCCGCGCATCACGCCGAAACGCGGACGCTGCTCGTCGCGGAATTTCCATTGGATGTGATAGAGATTGAGCGGAAGGCTCCGGTAGGACTTCACGTAGGACCGGAAGATTTCCGTGATCATTTCCTCGTTGGTCGGACCATAGAGCAACTCGCGCTTGTGGCGGTCCTGGATGCGCAGCATCTCCGGCCCGTAGGCGTCATAACGGCCGCTCTCGCGCCACAGATCCGCAAGCTGCAAGGTCGGCATCAGGAGTTCGATGGCGCCGGCGCGGTTCTGCTCCTCGCGCACGATCTGCTCGATTTTCTTCAACACCCGGAAGCCGAGCGGCAGCCACGCATAAATGCCCGCCGCCTCCTGCCGCATCATCCCCGCGCGCAGCATCAGGCGATGCGACACGATCTCCGCCTCCTTGGGCGTTTCTTTGAGAATTGGCAGAAAAAAACGCGACAATCGCATGGGAACACTCGGAGTTTCGGGATTGATCCGGGAATCGGAGGGAAAGCTTGGGAACCTTTTCAGTGAAAGCGGATCAAATGGCAAAACACAAGAGGAAGCATGGGTGTGGCTTTTGGGGGATTTGCGGTTCCCGCCCCCCATGGTAACAGCCTGATGGGGTTTCAAATGGCTGCAACACGGATCAGATCGATAGGACGATGGGCTGCGTTTGTCGCGGTCTACGCGCTTGTCTTCAACGTGATGCTGACCAGCGCCCTGCTGGCGTCGATCTCGCCGCTCAAGTTCAACGCCCTCCACGAACTCTGCCTCAACGGCAGTTCAGCTATTCCCGACGCCGACGGCAACAGCGATTCCGCCAAGCCGATCGTCCGCTGCCCGCTGTGCCTCTCCAGCGCTGTGGCGACGGCTGACCAGCCGCCGCAGACCCCGGCGCTCGCCATCCGCATCGCGCTGCGCGTTCTGTTCGAACCCGCGCCCAACGACCATGTCACTGTCCGCTTCGCGGAGAGCGATCACCAGCCCCGCGGCCCTCCCCACCTGAGCTGACGACCTCGCGCTTTCGCGCATCCGTTCAATCGTCAACATCATTGGTGGGACTTCAACCCATGTTTTCCGTTTCCATACGGGCGCGCAGCATCCTGCTGGCGTCCGCCGCGACCGTCTCCACGATCCCGCTCGCGCACGCTCAAACCGCGCCTCAGGAACTTCCGCCTGTTGTGGTACAAACCGAACGACAGCCGCGTCCGGTTAGGAACCGCGTCGCAACGCCGGCCCCCGTTCAGTCCGGCTCAACCTCAACCGCGCCCACCGCTACACCCGCACCGCTCGGCGTGAAGACTGCGGATCAGGCGCGTCAGGAAATTCAGCAGACACCCGGCGGCGTCGCCGTCGTTGCGGCGGAAGAGTACAAAAACAACTCTGTCGCCAGCACCATCAAGGATATCCTCGGCTACGTGCCCGGCGTGTTCGCACAGCCGAAATGGGGCGATGACACCCGCCTCTCCATTCGCGGCTCGGGCCTGTCGCGCAATTTCCATCTGCGCGGCGTCCAGCTCTACATGGACGGCATTCCGATCAACACGTCCGACGGCTACGGCGATTTCCAGGAGATCGACCCGACCGCCTACAAGTATGTCGAGGTCTACAAGGGCGCGAACGCCTTGCAGTTCGGCGCGAATTCGCTCGGCGGCGCGATCAACTTCGTGACGCCGACCGGCCGCGACGCCAATATCAACAGCGCCGGCATTGACATGGGCTCGTTCGGCTATCGCCGTTTTCAGGGCAGCGTGGGCGGTGCGAATGGTCCGTGGGACGCCTTCTTCACCGCATCGAACCAGAGCGCCGAAGGGTTCCGCGATCACAGCTACGGCCACAGTACGCGCGCGAGCGGCAATATCGGCTATCAGTTCTCGCCGGATTTCGAGACGCGCTTCTACATTGATGCCAACGATGTGCGGCAGCGCATCCCGGGCTCGGTGACGAGAGCCTCCGCACTCACCTCACCGGAAACGGCAGCGGCTGTGAACGTGGCCAACGATTGGCAGCGCAATATCGATACCGTGCGTCTGGCTAACAAGACGACGGTCCGGTTCGGTGCCACCACGGTTGAGTTCGGAGCCTTCGCGGTGGATCGCCACTTGATGCATCCGATCTTCCAGTGGCTCGATTACAGCTACAAGGACTACGGCGGCTTCGTGAAGGCAACCGACGACCGCATCATTGGCGGCTATCGCAACCGGTTTGTTGCCGGTGTCAACATCTTGAACGGCACCATTGATGCCCAGCAATACGTCAACACTGGCGGTTACAAAGGCGCGCTCCAGTCGTCCCTGACGCAGAAGCCGGAGAACTATTCCGGCTTTGCGGAGAACTCGTTCTATTTCCTGCCGAATGTCGCGGCGATTGCGGGAGCTCAATATCTGTTTGCAGTGAGAGACCAGCAGGTGAACTTCTCGCTCAATGGCGACAAGAACGGCCGCAGTTCGTTCAGCCTCTTTAGCCCGAAGGGCGGACTACTCTGGGATATCGACCCGACCTGGCAGGCCTTCGCTAATATTTCGCGCAGCGCCGAGGTGCCGAGCTTCGGCGAAAGTGTCGCCCCGAGCTTCCAGAACCCCGGTTATCCGACGATTCCCTTCTATGACATCAAGCCGCAGACCGCCACGACCTACGAGATCGGAACACGCGGGAGGCGGCCTGATCTGACGTGGGAATTGACCGGCTATCGCGCCAACATCAAGAACGAACTGCTGTGCTTCTACAGCAACTTTGGAAACTGCAACGTCACCAACGCCGATCGCACGGTGCATCAAGGTATCGAGGCCGGACTTGGCATCGCCATGTTCAGAAACATCTTCACGCCTGACGCAGACAAGATCTGGCTGAATATGGCGTACACCTTCAACGATTTCCGCTTCGACAACGATCCGGTATTCCGCAACAACCAGCTCCCTGGCGCGCCACGTCACTTCCTGCGTGCGGAGGTGCTCTACAAGCACGCCAACGGGTTCTACATCGGTCCGAATATCGAATGGGTGCCGCAGGCCTACTACGTCGATAGCGCGAACACGCTAACCACACAGGCTTACGCAATCTGGGGCCTCAAGGCTGGCGTCGATGACGGCAAGTATTCGATGTATCTCGAGGCGCGGAACATTGCCAACACCGCATACATCGCGAGCGCGAGCATCATCAATCAGGCAAACGCAACCATGCCGCTGTTCGAGCCCGGCACCGGACGCGCGATCTATGCAGGAATGAAAGTGAGATGGTAGTTCCGCACCATTTTTGGAGCGCGCAAATCTGTGCGCTTCAAAATACGTCAAAAACAGCCATTATCCGGTTGTTTTTGATAAATTGTGCACCGCCGCAAAAGTAGACATTTAGTGCTGAAAAACGTGACAACTCAGAATCCTTCCGCTACAAAAACGCGTCAGCGCGATACGGCTATTCGTCGCATCGTCTGGTGGTCCAAGTCTCGGGAGGAGCCCCTGACGCGCACAAGCAGCGTCGCCCCGTCTAATCAAGGATAAATCCAACGTTTTCGGGGAAAACAGGGTCGACACAATTTTTAGAGCAGGGCTTTGGCCCTGCTCTTTTTTCTTTCGGGCATGTTTGAATTTGCCCGCGCGATCATATCGAACGCAAACGCCGCGCAGTCAGGATGAAATATATCGCCGGTGCGCGTGACCGATGTTGCGGCGTTCGCTTCGCGAACCGCCAATACTAGAGCGGAATGCCCATGAGCTGCGTCAGGCGCTCGATATTCAGGTAACCGGCCCTGAAGGCCCACATCCCGATCGCGAAAATCACTGCCGAGATCGCCGTGGTCCACAGCAGCTTGCGTCCCATCCGCGCCACGCTGGGTGCGCCGGGATCGGTGCCGGCGATCTCTTCACCGTTCTCCATCTGGCTGCGCACGCCGAACGGCAGCACTGCGAACAGCACCACCCACCAGAGCACGAAGTAGATCGCGAACGCGGTTGAGATCGAATAGACCATCTAAATTCTCAAGACTGTTCGATTTCGACGAGCGCGCCGGAGAAGTCCTTCGGATGCAGGAACAGCACCGGCTTGCCGTGCGCGCCGATCTTCGGATTGCCGTCGCCCAGCACACGGGCGCCCTCCGCGATCAGCGTATCGCGCGCGGCGATGATCTCCGGCACCTCATAACAGATGTGGTGAATACCGCCATCCGGATTACGCTCAACGAACTTCGCGATCGGCGAATCCTCGCCGAGCGGCTGGATGAATTCGATCTTGGTGTTCGGCAGCGTCGCGAACACGGTGATGACGCCATGCTCGGGCAGCGGCACCGCGCCGGAAATTTCCGCGCCGAAGGCCTTGCCATAGATCTGAGCGGCCTTCTCGGCGTCCTTCACCGCGATCGCCACATGATTGAGCCGGCCCAGCATATTTCGCTCCTTCAGACTATCGACGGGAATCAAACCATCAGCACATGAACGACGCAAAGCGGCTTCTTGCCCCACTGGTCGTTGATCTCGGCGCGCACGGCGCGCCGCACGGATTCGGCGATCGCATCGGGATCGCGCTTGCGCGCCCGCGGCAGGTTTTCCACCGTGGAGACAACGAGATCGAACACCTCGTCCGCGATAACCTCGCCTGCCTTATTCTTTTCCGGAATGCCGACGAGATCAACCTCGGGATCGTCGGCCAGATCGCCCTTGTCGGTGACCGCGATGGCGACGAACGCGCAGCCCGCAAACGCCAGCCGCCGCCGCTCGACCACAGCGCGGGCCTTGTCGGGCTCAAGGATATTGCCGTCCTTGTAGATTCGCCCGTGTGGCAGTTCCTCGATGATCGCCGGATCGCCGGGGCCGAGCCGCACCAGATCGCCGTTCTTGCAGATCAGCACCTTCGGCACGCCGCACTCGCGCGCGAGCTTGGCATGCTCGGACAGATGCAGCGCCTCGCCATGCGCGGGGATCAGCAGTTGCGGCCGAACCCACGAGATCATATCGCGCAACTCGTCGCGGCGCGGATGACCGGAGACGTGCACCATGTGAGTCCGGTCGGTGATGACCTCGACGCCCTGCATGATCAGACCATTGATGATCGCACCGACGGCCTTCTCGTTGCCGGGAATGGTCCGCGACGAAAAGATCACGGTATCGCCCTTGTTCAGCGTCACCTGCGGATGATCGTCGTTGGCGATGCGGGCCAGCGCGGCGCGCGGCTCGCCCTGGCTGCCGGTGCACAGCGCCAGCACCTTGTCCGGCGGAAAGTTTCCATAGTAGTCGGCGCTGCGAAACGCCTGCACCCCGTCGAGATAGCCGGTCTCGCGTGCGACCTGCACCACCCGCTCCATCGCGCGCCCGACCACGACGACCTCGCGGTCGGCCGCCTTTGCCGCGTCCGCGACGGCCCGCAGCCGCGCCACGTTGGACGCGAACGTCGTCACCGCGACGCGCCCCTTCGCTGCCTTCACCAGTTCGGTGATGTTCTTCGCGACTTCCCGCTCCGACGGCGAGCGGCCTTCGCGCACCGCGTTGGTCGAGTCGCCGACCAGCGCCATGACGCCCTCATCACCAAGCTCGCGCAGCCGCTTCTCGTCGGTCGGTTTGCCAATGATCGGCGTCGGATCGATCTTCCAGTCGCCGGTGTGCAGCACGGTTCCGGCGGACGTGCGGATCGCCAGCGCGTGTGACTCCGGAATCGAATGCGCCACCGGAATGAACTCGACGCTGAATGGGCCGATCTGGACAGTGCCGCCCGACGGAATCACGGTGACCGGAATCTTCGGCGGATTGCGCTCGCTGGCGCATTTGGCCTCGAAAAGCGCCGCGCTGAACTGGGTCGCATAGATCGGGCATTTCAGTTGCGGCCACAGATCGATGATCGCGCCGAAATGATCCTCGTGGGCGTGGGTCAGAACCAGCCCGACCAGGTTCTTCCGCTCCTTCACCAGGAAGCGAATGTCCGGCATCACCACGTCGATGCCCGGCAGATGCTCCTCATTGCCGAACGACACGCCGAGGTCGATCGCAAGCCAGCTTCGCTGCTGTCCCTTGCCGAGGCCGTAGATCGACAGGTTCATGCCGATCTCGCCGATGCCTCCGAGCGGAGCGAATGTGAGTTCGTCAGGTCGCGACATTTAAATTGCTCCGGACGATTTGGCTGAACCGAAATGGACATCGCCGGCGGCGATGGGCGTGCGCTTGCCGTCATGGCCGGCAATGATCAGGCAGCCTGTATCGTCGATGGTTTCGAAGATACCTTCAACAGGCGCTCCGTTCGAGTGGATCGAAACGGTTTCGCCGAGCCCGGCGGCGCGCTCCAGCCAACGGCTGCGGATTTCGCCGAAGCCCCTGCCATTGTCCCAGATGCCGCGGAATTCCGCCCACGCATCCGACAGCGCCATGAACAGGTCACCGGCACCGGCAGTGATCCCGAGCGCGGCCAGCGAGGTCGCCGGATACGGCGTCCCTTCCGGCGCGGAGATCACATTGGTTCCCATACCGACGGCGACGGCGAGATCACCGCCGATGGTTTCGGCCTCGAGCAGGATTCCCGACAGCTTCTTGCCGTCGGCCAGAACATCGTTCGGCCATTTCAGGAGGAAATTGGTGCTGGCCGATCCGCTGGATCGCATCCGCTGCTCCACGCTCACCGCCTGCAAGGCGGCTTCCAGCGAGAGACCCGCGGCAAACCCGAGCGTCGCCGCGACGGGAGGCGCAACGTCCAGCGCCTCGACAATGGTGGCGGCAAGATTGCCGCGCGGGGAAATCCATTCACGCTGGCGGCGGCCGCGTCCCGCTGTTTGCAGATCCGTCACCAGCCAGAGCGGACCGCGTTCACCGGCCCGCGCCCGCACCAGGGCCTCGGCATTGGTCGAACCGATGCTGTCGAACGCCTCAACGCGATAGTTCTGGGCTCTGGCCCGTGGACCGAGCGCGAACGCCATTAAAACAGCGACTTCGCGGCCACCGTGGCAGCATTCACCAGCGGCGCGGGATAGACGAAGAACAGCAGATTGAAGATGCCGGCGACAGCCAGCACCACCCGAAGCTCGACACGCATCGGCTCCATCGCTTCCTTCGGCTCGTCGAAGTACATGACCTTGACGATGGTGAGGTAGTAGAAGGCGCCCACCACGCTGGTCACCACGCCGATCACCGCGAGGGTAAACAGCCCCGCCTTGATCGCGGCAAGGAACACATAGAACTTCGCGAAGAATCCGGCGAGCGGCGGAATGCCCGCCAGCGAGAACAGGAACATCGCGAAGAAGAACGCCAGCAGCGGATTGGTGCGCGACAGTCCGGCGAAGTCGCTGATGGTCTCGACAGCCCGGCCGTTGCGCTTCATGGCCAGGATGATGGCAAAGGTGCCGAGCGTCATGGCGACGTAGATCGCGATATAGACCAGCACGCCCTGCGCGCCCTGCTGCGTTCCGGCAGCGAGACCGACCAGCGCAAAGCCCATGTGGCCGATGGACGAATACGCCATCAGGCGCTTGATGTTCTTCTGGCCGATGGCCGCGAACGATCCCAGAGCCATCGACGCGATGGAGACGAACACCACGATCTGCTGCCACTGGAGCACGATGCCCGGGAATGCGGTCAGCGCCACGCGCGTGAACACGGCGAGTGCGGCGACCTTCGGCGCGGACGCGAAGAATGCGGTAACCGGTGTCGGCGCGCCTTGGTAGACGTCGGGTGTCCACATGTGGAACGGCACCGCGGAGACCTTGAAGCAGAGACCGGCCAGCAGGAACACCAGACCGAACAGCAGGCCGACGTTGGCGCTCTTCGCCTCAGCGGCGATGCCGGCGAAGCTCACGGTGCCGGTGAAGCCGTAAATCAGCGACGCGCCGTAAAGCAGCATGCCGGACGACAGCGCACCGAGCACGAAGTACTTCAGGCCGGCTTCCGTCGACCTGGTGTCGTCACGATGGCTCGCCGCCACGACGTAGAGCGCAAGGCTCATCAGTTCGAGGCCAAGATAGAGCATGATGAGGTCGCCGGCCGAGATCAGCACCATCATGCCGGTGGTGGAGAGCATCACCAGGATCGCATACTCGAAAATCTTCGCCTGCTCCGCGAGGTACGCGCGCGACAGGATCAGCGTAACGCCGGAGCCGATCAACGCCAGGATTTTCAGGAACCGCGCATAGTCGTCGACGATGAAACTGCCGCCGAAGGTGGTCAGCTTGCCGTCCGGCAGCCACAGTTCGAGACCGCCCGTCACAACGAGCAAAACCACAGCGATGCCGGTCACCAGCGAGGTCGTCTGCGGTCCGCGAAACGCGCCGAGCATCAGGAGCGCCATGGCGCCAGCAGCCAGCACAAGTTCCGGCAGCACGGGAAGCAGCGAATATCCTGCGAAAGTCATAAACCCGGTCCTGACCCGTTGTTACTGAACCAGCGCCGCCGCTTTCACGGCGGTGATGGCGGTGTTGTAGTTCGTGACGAGTTGCTGCACCGACGCCGCCGACATGTCGAGGATCGGCTTCGGATACACGCCGAAGAGAATGGTGAGGATGACCAGCGGCGCGAGAATGATCCCTTCCCGCAGCGTCAGATCCTTGATGCTCGCCAGCGACGGCTTGTCGAGCACGCCGAACACCACCTTGCGGTAGAGCCACAGCGCATAGGCCGCCGACAGGATCACGCCAAGTGTGGCAATCGTCGCGGTCGGAATGCTGACCTTGAAGGTGCCGATCAGGGTCATGAACTCGCCGACGAATCCCGAGGTGCCCGGCAAGCCGACGTTGGCCATGGTGAACACCATGAACATGAAGGCATAGAGCGGCATCCGGTTCACGAGGCCGCCATAGGCGGCGATCTCGCGGGTGTGCAGCCGGTCGTAGACCACGCCGACGCAAAGGAACAGCGCTCCGGACACGATGCCGTGCGACACCATCTGGAACACGCCGCCGGCGACGCCCTGCATGGTGCCGGCGAAAATGCCCATGGTCACGAAGCCCATGTGGGCGACGGACGAGTAAGCGATCAGCTTTTTGATGTCTTCCTGCATCAAGGCGACCAGCGACGTGTAGACGATCGCAATCGTTGAGAGCGTGAAGACCAGCGGCGCGAAATCATGCGACGCCAACGGGAACATCGGCAGCGAGAAGCGCAGGAAGCCGTAGCCGCCCATCTTCAGCAGGATCGCAGCGAGCACGACAGAGCCCGCAGTCGGCGCTTCGACGTGCGCATCCGGCAGCCATGTGTGCACCGGCCACATCGGCATCTTCACCGCGAATGAGGCGAAGAACGCCAGCCAGGCCCATGTCTGGAGGTTGCGCGGAACAGCCGTGTTCATCAGCGTCGGGATGTCGGTGGTCCCGGCGTTCAGATACAGCGCCATGATGGCGAGCAGCATCAAGACCGAGCCGAGCAGCGTGTAGAGGAAGAACTTGAAGCTGGCATAGACGCGGCGCGGGCCGCCCCAGACGCCGATGATCAGGAACATCGGAATGAGGCCGCCTTCGAAGAACAGGTAGAACAGCACGAGGTCGAGCGCCGAGAATGTGCCGATCATCAGCGTTTCAAGGAAAAGAAACGCCATCATGTACTCGCGCACGCGCAGTGTGACCGACTTCCAGCTTGCGAGAATGCAGAACGGCATCAGTGCCGTGGTCAGGATTACGAACGGCAGCGAAATGCCGTCCACACCCATGTGATAGCCGATGCCGTTGGCGAGCCAGGCCGTCTTCTCGACGAACTGGAAGCCCGGCTGGCCCGGATCGAACCGCAGCACCAGAATGACCGACACCGCGAAGGTGATGATCGTGGTCCACAGCGCGATCCAGCGCGCATTGCCGCGCGCCGCCTCGTCATCACCGCGGCTGAGATAAATCAGGATCGCGCCGACGACCGGCAGGAACGTGACGACGGAAAGGATGGGCCAGGTTGTCATCATTGGCCCCCGAGACCGAAGATAAACCACGTGATGAGACCGGCCACGCCGATCAGCATCGCGAATGCATAGTGATAGAGATAGCCGGTCTGGAGCCGCACGACGTTGCGCGTGACATCGAGCACGCGCGCCGAGACGCCGTCAGGACCGAACCCGTCGATGATGAAGCCGTCGCCCTTCTTCCACAGGAAGCGCCCGAGCCACTTGGCCGGCCGCACGAACAGGAAGTCATAGAGCTCGTCGAAGTACCACTTGTTGAGCAGGAAGCGGTACAGGCCCGGATGCTGGTTCGCGAGTTCGACCGGCAGATACGGCTTGCGGATGTAGAACAGCCACGAAAAGAAGAAGCCGACCACCATCATCACCGTCGGCAGGTAGGCAATCGCCGCCGGAATATGATGCATCTCATCGATGATCTTCGGGTTCATCTTCAGCGACTCGCGGAAGAACTCGTGAATGCCGTGGCCCGCGAACAGCTCCTTGAACGGGAAGCCTGCGAGGATCGAGCCCACCGACAGCACCGCGAGCGGAATCAGCATGGTGTACGGGCTCTCGTGCGCGGCCTCGTAGTGCTTCTGGTCGTGCGGCTCGCCATGGAACGTCTTGAAGATCAGGCGCCATGAATAGAACGAGGTCAGGCCCGCGGCGAGCACGGTGCAGAGGAAGCCGTAGAGCGCGAACGGATTGTTTGCCACGAACGCGGACTCGATGATCGCGTCTTTCGAGAAATAGCCGGCCGTCAGCGGGAAGCCGGTCAGCGCGAGCGTACCGATCACCATGGTGATGTAGGTAAACGGGATCTTGTCCTTCAGGCCACCCATGTTGCGGATGTCCTGCTCGTGATGCATCGCGACGATCACCGAGCCGGAGCCCAGGAACAGCAGCGCCTTGAAGAAGGCGTGGGTGAACAGGTGAAACATGCCGACCGAATAGGCCCCTGCTCCCATCGCCACGAACATGTAGCCGAGCTGCGAACAGGTCGAATAAGCGACGATGCGCTTGATGTCGTTCTGCACGAGACCGATGGTGGCGGCGAACAGCGCGGTGGTCGCGCCGATCAGCATCACGGCGGCCTGCGCGTTCGGAGCCAGTTCGAACAGCGGCGACAGGCGCGCCACCATGAACACGCCGGCGGTGACCATGGTCGCGGCGTGGATCAGCGCCGACACCGGCGTCGGGCCTTCCATGGCGTCCGGCAACCAGGTGTGCAGCAGGAACTGCGCGGACTTGCCCATCGCGCCCATGAACAGGAACAGGCAGATCAGGGTCAGCGCATCGATGTTCCAGGCGAAGAAGTGGATGGTCTTGCCGGTCAGGCCGGGAGCCGCGGCGAAGATCGTGTCGAAATCGACCGAGCCGACCATCATGAAGATCGCGAAGATGCCGAGCAGGAATCCGAAGTCGCCGACGCGGTTGACGACGAACGCCTTGATGGCGGCGGCATTGGCCGACGGCTTCTGGAACCAGAAACCGATCAGCAGGTAGCTCGCGAGGCCCACGCCCTCCCAGCCGAAGAACATCTGCACGAGGTTGTCGGCGGTTACCAGCATGAGCATCATGAAGGTGAACAGCGACAGATAGGCCATGAACCGCGGACGGTTCGGGTCCTCGTTCATGTAGCCGATCGAATACAGGTGCACGAGCGACGACACCGAGGTGACCACCACCAGCATCACTGCGGTCAGCGTATCGACGCGCAGCGCCCAGTTGACGACGAGATTACCCGAGCCGATCCAGGTGAAAAGCTGAGCGCGCGTGTCGTGATGCAGGAAGCCGACATCGACCAGCGCCATCCATGACAGCGCGGCGGAAATCAGCAGCAGCGCGGTGGTGACGATTTCGGCGGTGCGTGAGCCCGCAGCAGCCGGCTCGACCGGACCGTGATCGTCATGCGCGTGATCGCCGTGGGCATGATCGTCATGCGCCGCATGAGCGTGAGTTACCCCGTGCCCATGGTCGTCATGACCGTGGGTGTGATCCATCTCATCGCCGCTCGGATTGCGCGCATGCGCGCCGAAAAGCGCCACCGCGCCCGCAATGAGCGCGCCGATCAGCGGCAGGAAAACGATGGCCTGAATCATGGCGTGATTCTCTCAAGACGCACGATCTGGTCCGAAAACCGGTGTCCACCCGCCGGGTCGTTGCCCGAGGGCATGCTTTTCGGGATCATGCGTTAACCCTTCATCAGATTGATGTCCTCGACCGCGATCGAACCGCGGTTTCGGAAGAACACCACCAGCACGGCAAGTCCGATCGCCGCTTCAGCCGCGGCGACCGTCAGAACCAATAGCGCGAACACCTGCCCCACGATGTCACCGAGGAACGCCGAGAACGCCACGAGGTTGATGTTCACTGCGAGCAGAATGAGTTCGATCGACATCAGGATGACGATGACGTTCTTCCGGTTGAGGAAGATGCCGAGAATCCCGATCGTGAACAGGATGGCGGCGACTGCGAGATAGTGACCGAGACCGATCGTCATCGCACCCACTCCCCGGAATCCGCGTCCTGAAGGCCCTGCCCCGACGCGACCTTGCGCACATCCATCGCCGCTGCCTTGGTGCGCGCGTTCTGCACATTGATGTCCTGCCGCTTGACGCTCGGCTTGTGCCGCAGCGTGAGCACGATAGCGCCGATCATGGCGACCAGCAGCACCAGACCCGCCAACTGGAAGTACGGCAGATACTTCGTATACAGCACGAGGCCGAGCGCTTCGGTGTTGCTGACCCCGCCCGGGATCGGCGACGTGATCGCCTTCGAGATCGCAGGATTCATGATCCAGCCGCCAGCCACCAGCAGCAGCTCGGCAAGGAACACCGCTCCGATCAGCAAACCGACCGGCAGATATTCGATGAAGCCCTGGCGCAACTCGGCGAAGTCGACGTCCAGCATCATGATGACGAACAGGAACAGCACCGCGACCGCGCCGACGTAAACCACGACGAGGATCATCGCGAGAAATTCCGCGCCGAGCAGCATGAACAGTCCCGCCGCGTTCACGAACGCGAGGATGAGGAACAGCACGGAGTGCACAGGGTTGCGGGACGTCACGACCATGATCGCGGACGCCACGCAGACGCCGGCGAAGAGATAAAAGAAGAGCGCGGGACCGATCATACTTTCACCTCACCGGTACGGCGCGTCGAGTTCGATGCTTTTCGCAATCTCGCGCTCCCAGCGGTCACCGTTGGCGAGCAGTCTCGCCTTGTCATAATAAAGCTCCTCGCGCGTTTCCGTCGCGAATTCGAAATTCGGGCCTTCGACGATAGCGTCGACCGGGCAGGCTTCCTGGCACAGCCCGCAATAGATGCACTTCACCATGTCGATGTCGTAGCGCACGGTACGGCGCGTGCCGTCGTTGCGGCGCGGGCCGGCTTCGATGGTGATGGCCTGCGCCGGACAGATCGCCTCGCACAGCTTGCAGGCGATGCAGCGTTCCTCACCGTTCGGATAACGGCGCAGCGCATGCTCACCGCGGAAACGCGGCGAGATCGGTCCCTTCTCGAAGGGATAGTTCAGCGTGGGCTTCGGTTTGAAGAAGTATCGCATGGCGAGAATGAACGCCGAGACGAACTCTTTCAGCAGAAGCTGATTGGCTGTGCTTGCTATGCCCATGACGAAAACCTCATTTCGGTGCAAGCCCCGCGAATTGCAGAACACCGGCGACGATGACGACCATCGCCAGCGACAACGGCAGAAACACCTTCCAGCCCAGCCGCATGAGCTGGTCGTAGCGGTAGCGCGGCACGATCGCCTTTGCCATCGCGATCAGGAAGAACATGAAGAACAGTTTCAGCACGAACCAGATCACACCGGGCACCCAGGTGAACGGCGCGAACGGGATCGGCGACAGCCAGCCGCCGAGGAACAGGATCGTCGCCAGCGCGCACATGGTGGTGATGGCGACATACTCGCCGAGCATGAACAGCAGATACGGCGTCGAGCCGTATTCGGTCATGAAGCCGGCGACCAGTTCGGATTCCGCTTCCACCAGATCGAACGGCGGGCGATTGGTTTCCGCCAGCGTCGAGACGTAGAAGATCACGAACATCGGGAACAGCGGCAGCCAGTACCAGCCGAGAATGCCGAGTTTGGTGTCCTGCGCCGCGACCACAGCGGTCAGGTTGAGCGAACCGACGCACAGCAACACGGTAATGATGACGAAGCCGATCGAGACTTCGTAGGACACCATCTGCGCGGCGGAGCGAAGCGCCGCAAGGAACGGATACTTCGAGTTCGACGACCACCCAGCCATGATGATGCCGTAGACCGACAGCGACGAGATCGCGAAGATGTAGAGAACGCCGACATTGATGTCCGCGATCACCCAGTTGAGGTTGACCGGGATCACCGCCCACGCTGCCAGCGCCAGCACGCACGAGACCAGCGGCGCCAGCAGGAACACGCCCTTGTTCGCGCCGTCCGGAATGGTCGGCTCTTTCAGCACGAACTTCAGCAAGTCGGCGAAGGATTGCAGCAGGCCCCATGGCCCCACCACGTTGGGACCGCGCCGGATCTGCACCGCCGCCCAGATCTTGCGGTCGGCCAGCAGGATATAGGCGATGGCGATCAGCAGCACCACGAGCAGCAGCACGCTCTGCGCGACCATGATGACGATCGGCCAGAGATAGCCCGTCCATAACTCGCTTGCGAAGAATTCGGTCATCGGATCACGCTCACTCCGCCGCCGTCAGAAGTTGCCCGGAGGCGAGCTTGGAACATTCGGCCATCACCGCGGATGCCCGCGCGATGGGATTGGTCAGGTAGAAGTTCTCGACCGGGCTCTTGAAGGCGCCCTTCTCGACCGAGCCGCCGCGCGCCGCAAGCGCTTTCACGCCCGCCGCATCGTTGCCTTCGATCTGGTCGATCCGCATCAGATGCGGCGCGGCCTTGAAGATCGCCTGGCGCAGTTGCCCGAGCGAGTCGAACGGCAGCTTCTTGCCGAGAACGTCCGACAGCGCGCGGATGATCGCCCAGTCCTCGCGCGCATCGCCGGGCGGGAACGCGGCGCGGTTGGCCATCTGCACACGGCCTTCGGTGTTGACGTAGAGACCGGCCTTCTCGGTATAGGCGGCGCCCGGCAGGATCACGTCGGCGCGGTGCGCGCCCTTGTCGCCGTGGGTGCCGATGTAAACCACGAACGTGCCGTCGGCCGGGCTGACATCGTCCGCGCCCAGCGAGAACAGCACATCGAGCGTGCCGAACGTCGTCATCTGCGCGACGTTCAGGCCGCCCGCCCCCGGCGTGAAGCCGATATCGAGCGCACCGACGCGCGAGGCGGCGTTGTGAAGCACCGCAAATCCATTCCAGCCGTCCTTGAGCGCGCCGAGATCGACGGCGAGCTTGGCAGCCTGCGACAGCACCGCCGCGCCGTCGTGACGGGCGGCAACGCCCGCGCCAACCAGCACGATCGGGTGCTTTGCGCCCTTCAGCACATCGGCGAACGAGTGCTTGCCGGCGGCGAGATCGCCCAGCGTATCGGTACCCGCACCGAGATGCTCATAATCGTAGGTCAGATCGGCCTTGTCACCGATCACACCGATCTTGAGCGCACCCGTGCGCCAGCGCTTGCGGATGCGCGCGTTGAGAACGGCAGCTTCCTTGCGCGGATTGGAGCCGACGATCAGCAGAGCGTCGGCCTGTTCGATGCCCGCGATGGTCGGATTGAAGATGTACGACGCGCGGCCCGCCTTCGGATCGAACCCGGCGCCGTCCTGAGTGGCGAAATTGGCCGACCCAAACGAGGTGAGCAATTCCTTGAGCGCGAACATTTCCTCCACCGCGGCGAGATCGCCGGCGATGGCACCGGTGCGCCGGCCGTCCGAGCGGGCAACCGCCTTGGCGATTGCCGCGAACGCTTCGGTCCATGTGGCCGCGCGCAGCTTGCCGTTTTCGCGGATGTACGGCCGATCCAGACGCTGCGTGCGCAGACCGTCGACGATGTGGCGCGTCTTGTCCGAAATCCACTCTTCGTTCACGTTCTCATTGACGCGCGGCAGAATACGCATCACTTCGCGACCGCGCGTATCCACGCGGATCGCGGAGCCGATCGCATCCATCACATCGATGGACTGGGTTTTGCCCAGTTCCCATGGACGTGCGGCAAATGCGTATGGCTTCGAGGTCAGCGCGCCGACCGGGCAGATGTCGACGAGATTGCCCTGCAACTCGGACGTCAGCGCACTTTGCAGATAGGTCGTGATCTCGACGTCCTCGCCGCGGCCGGTCAGGCCCAGTTCCGGTACGCCGCAAACCTCGGTGGTGAAGCGGACGCAGCGCGTGCACTGGATGCAGCGATTCATCGAGGTCTTCACCAGCGCGCCGATGTACTTGTCCTCGACCGCGCGCTTGTTCTCCATGAAACGGCTGGTGTCGACGCCGTAACCCATCGCCTGATCCTGAAGATCGCACTCGCCGCCCTGATCGCAGATCGGGCAGTCGAGCGGATGATTGATCAGCAGGAATTCCATCACGCCTTCGCGTGCCTTCTTCACCATCGGCGATTTGGTCTTGACCGCCGGCAGTTCGCCGTTCGGACCCGGGCGGCAATCGCGCACGGCCCAGGCGCAGCTAGCGACAGGCTTCGGCGAGCCCGCGACCTCAACGAGGCACATGCGGCAGTTGCCGGCGATCGACAGCCGCTCGTGGTAGCAGAAGCGCGGAATTTCGGCGCCAGCCGCCTCGCACGCCTGAAGCAGCGTGTACTCGGCAGGAACGTCAATCTCTTTTCCGTCGACGAGAATCTTGGTCATGCCATTTACTCCGCCGCGACCATGTTGACGGGATCGAGAACACCGACATCATCGATGGTCGACTTGCGTGTGAAATCGTCGATGCGCCGCTCGATCTCCGGACGGAAGGCGCGGATCAGACCCTGGATCGGCCAGGCTGCCGCGTCGCCGAGCGCGCAGATGGTATGACCTTCGACCTGCTTGGTGACTTCCAGCAGCATGTCGATCTCGCGCTTGTGGGCGCGGCCTTCAACCATGCGCGACAGCACGCGCCACATCCAGCCGGTGCCTTCGCGGCACGGCGTGCACTGACCGCAACTCTCGTGCTTGAAGAAATAGGAGATGCGCGCGATGGCAGCGACCACATCGGTGGACTTGTCCATCACGATGACGCCGGCGGTGCCGAAGCTCGACTTCACCGCGCGGGTGCCGTCGAAATCCATGATCAGATCCTGGCAATCCGCCGCCGGGATCAGCGGGCACGATGCGCCGCCGGGAATGATCGCCAGAAGGTTGTCCCAGCCGCCGCGAATGCCGCCGCCATGCTTCTCGATCAGTTCCCTGAACGGAATGCTCATCGCGTCTTCGACGACGCACGGCGTGTTGACGTGACCGGAGATGCCGTAAAGCTTGGTGCCGACATTGTTCGGACGGCCGATGGCGGCGAACCATGCCGCGCCCCGGCGCAGGATGTCCGGCGCGACCGCGATCGACTCGACATTGTTGACGGTGGTCGGGCAACCATAAAGACCGACGTTGGCCGGGAACGGCGGCTTCAGGCGCGGCTGGCCCTTCTTGCCTTCGAGGCTTTCGAGCAATGCGGTCTCTTCGCCGCAGATATATGCGCCGGCGCCGTGGTGAACGTAGAGATCGAACGGATAACCGTGAACGTTGTCCTTGCCGATCAGCTTCGCCTCATAGGCCTGATCGACCGCAGCCTGAAGATGCTCGCGCTCGCGGATGAACTCGCCGCGCACATAGATGTAGGCGACATGCGCGCCCATGGCGGCGCTGGCAATCAGGCAGCCTTCGACCAGCAGATGCGGATCGTGCCGCATGATCTCGCGATCCTTGCAGGTGCCCGGCTCGGACTCGTCGGCGTTGACCACAAGATAGCTCGGACGCCCGTCGGCGTTGTCCTTCGGCATGAACGACCATTTCATGCCGGTCGGGAAGCCCGCCCCGCCGCGCCCGCGCAGGCCGGACGCCTTCATTTCGGCGACGATCCAGTCGCGGCCCCGGTCGATGATCGCCTTGGTGCCGTCCCACGCGCCACGGCGGCGCGCGCCCTCCAGGCCCCAGTCGTCCTGGCCATAGAGATTGCGGAAGATGCGGTCCTTGTCGTCGAGCATAGTCGCTACCTTAAGACCCTGAACGCTTGGATTGCTGATAGGCGAGTCCGGCCGCCATCGCGCCGAAGCCAATGGCCCAGAACACGGCTGACTGAAGTTCGGTCTTCAGAATGTAGAAGTTCAAAAAGAAGATGAAGACAGCGGCGACAACCGCGTGAAGCGCGATGTAGCGAAGCGTCGTTCCCGTCATGACTTGTCCCCCTTCGGAGAACTCGCCGCTTGGCCCTTCAGCGAGGTCAGACCGGTGACCGGTGCCGCGAAGTGGCGATCGATCTGCGGGCCGGGCTTGGGCGGATTGCCGGTCTCGAAGCCGTCGAGCACCCTGTTCAGGCTCTCGGGCGTCAGATCCTCATAGGTGTCCTTCCAGATCATCACCATCGGCGCATTCACGCAGGCGCCGAGGCACTCGACCTCTTCCCACGAGAAGTTGCCGTCGGCCGATACGTGGAACGGATCGTGATGGATGCGATGCTTGCAGACCTCGATCAGGTCTTTCGCGCCGCGCAGCATGCACGGCGTCGTGCCGCAAACCTGCACATGCGCCTTCTTGCCGACCGGCTCGAGCTGGAACATCGTGTAGAACGTCGCGATTTCCAGCACGCGGATGTAGGGCATCTCGAGCAGGTCCGCGACGGCACGGATCGCAACCTCCGACACCCAGCCGTCGTGCTGTTCCTGCACGCGCCACAGGATCGGGATCACCGCGGACTGCTGACGGCCCGGCGGGTATTTCTCGATCTGGGCTTTCGCCCACGCCAGATTCTCCGCGCTGAACGCGAAGCTTGCGGGCTGTACCTCTTTCGGAGCCAAACGGCGGACGGCCATCGTTTAAGTCTTTCGATCTTTCATTGCGCCAATTCTATTGCGTCAAGTCTTACTGCGTCATGGCGCGGCGCGCGTTACCTGAATTCATGCTGTAGATACGCTGTTCCCAGAACACGCTCGACGTCGCGAACACGTTGTAGCCGACGTGCGAGGCGACCTTGATGCGGTCGAGTGTGGAGAGCTGGGTCAGTTCCTCGAACCGATCCGTCGCCGGATCGTGGATGATTGCCTTCATCGGGGTCTGTTCGAGGATGTAGCGCGACACGCTGTGGGTCGGATCGTTGCCGTGCTCCTCGCAGACCACGACCGAATCCGTCTCCAGAAGCCGTTTGCCGCCCTTCATGGCGTCGATCTCGACGCCTTCGACGTCCAGCTTGATGATGTACTTGCCCTGCGCCGGTATCTTGCCATCCTCGATCAGGTTATCGAGTGCAAGCACCTGCACCTCTTCGCCGCCCGCATCCGCACCGCCTGCGATGCTGAACGCCTCGTGGCGGTTGCCCGACAGGCGCGCCGTGCCACGCGCGGAGCCGATGGCGGCATTGATCGCTTCGAACCGGCCGCCGTTGATCTTCGCATTGTGAGCGAGACGCGGGAAATTCCGCGATGACGGCTCCATCGCAATCGACGGACGCGAGCCGAAACGCTGGCTGGACACCATCACCGACCAGTAACCGTAGTTCGCGCCGCAATCGATCAGCGTGTAATTCACATCCTTGGAGTCGAGCAGAAACAGCTCAAGTTCGTCTTCGTACTTGAACGTGCGGTTGAGCAGCTTGCTCCAGTAACCGTCGCCATAAGGGAATGAGAATGCAGCGTCCGGGTTGAGCATGACGTTGATGTCGCGCTCGGACAGAAACAGCGTCTTCAGGAGATTGGCCGCGCTGTTGTAACCGCGATGCGAGATGTACGCCCCGACCTTGGATCCAGCGAGCAGCGCGAAGCCGATGGTGCGCTCCCAGGGCGTTGCCCCGCGCATGTCACCGGTCGTGCGGTCGAACTGGATCGGCGGCTGGGTCATCAGCGATCCACCTCACCGAACACGATATCGAGCGAACCGAGGATGGCCGACACGTCGGCGAGCAAATGCCCCTTGCAGATGAAGTCCATCGCCTGAAGGTGCGCGAAGCCCGGCGCGCGGATCTTGCACTTGTACGGCTTGTTGGTGCCGTCGGCGACCAGGAACACGCCGAACTCGCCTTTCGGCGCTTCGACCGCAGCATAGACTTCGCCGGCAGGCACGTGAACGCCTTCGGTGTAGAGCTTGAAGTGATGGATCAGCGCCTCCATCGAGCGCTTCATCTCGCCACGGCGCGGCGGCGCGATCTTGTTGTCCTCGACGACGACCGGCCCCTGCCCTTCAGGCGCGCGCAGCTTCTCGATGCACTGCTTCATGATGCGCACGGACTGGCGCATCTCTTCCATGCGGATGCAGTAGCGGTCGTAGCAGTCGCCGTTCTTGCCGATCGGAATATCGAAATCCATCTCGGCATAGCATTCGTAAGGCTGCGACTTGCGCAGATCCCACGCCGCGCCCGAGCCGCGCACCATCACGCCGGAGAAACCCCACTCCCACGCCTGATCGAGAGTCACCACGCCAATATCGACGTTGCGCTGCTTGAAGATGCGGTTGTCGGTGAGAAGCGTTTCGAGATCGTCCACGACCTTGAGGAACGGATCGCACCAGGCTTCGATGTCGTCGATCAGCTTCGGCGGCAGGTCCTGATGCACACCGCCGACGCGGAAGAACGCCGCGTGCATGCGCGAGCCGGAGGCGCGCTCATAGAACACCATCAGCTTTTCGCGCTCTTCGAAGCCCCAGAGCGGCGGCGTCAGCGCGCCGACGTCCATCGCCTGCGTGGTCACGTTGAGAAGATGCGACAGGATGCGGCCGATCTCGCAATAAAGCACGCGGATCAACTGGCCGCGGCGCGGCACGGTGATGCCGAGCAGCTTTTCCGCCGCAAGGCAGAACGCATGCTCCTGATTCATCGGCGCGACGTAATCGAGCCGGTCGAAATAAGGGATCGCCTGCAGATAGGTTTTCTGTTCGATCAGCTTTTCGGTGCCGCGATGAAGCAGGCCGATATGCGGATCGACGCGCTCGACCACTTCGCCGTCAAGCTCGAGCACAAGGCGCAGCACGCCGTGTGCCGCAGGATGCTGCGGTCCGAAGTTGATCGTGAAGTTGCGCATGCCGGTCTGTTCGGCGTTGAGAACCTCGCTCATCAGCCACCTGCCTTTGGTGCCGGCGCCGGTGCGGGCGCAGCAGCCTTCTCATCACCCGGCAGCGTGTAGTCTGCGCCTTCCCACGGCGAGAGGAAATCGAACTTGCGGAATTCCTGATTGAGCCGCACCGGCTCGTACACCACGCGCTTTTCCGCGTCGTCGTACCGGACCTCGACAAAGCCGGTCAGCGGGAAATCCTTGCGCAGCGGATGGCCGTCGAAGCCGTAGTCGGTCAGCAGGCGGCGCATGTCCGGATGGCCGACGAAGATCACACCATACAGATCGTAAGTCTCGCGCTCGAACCAGTCAGCGCCCGGAAACACCGAGATGATCGACGGCACCTGCGTCGTCTCGTTGGCTTCGCCGTGCAGGCGGACGCGCGCGTTCAGGACCGGCGACATGAGGTGATAGATCACGTCGAAACGGTTCTCGCGGCCCGGATAGTCCACGGCTGTCGCGTCGGTGAAGTTGACGAAGCGGAAGCGCGGATCGGTCTTCAGCACACGAACGATGTCCACGATCTTCGCAAGATCGACCGAGATCGAGAGCTGGTTGAACGCAACCGAATGCCCGAGCGCCGCGCCTGGAAGCGCGGCCACGATCGTCTGGCCAAGAGCGTCTAGTTTCGCATCATCCATGTGCGATTACCGTTCAATCGTTCCGGTGCGCCGGATCTTCTTCTGCAACAGCAGCACGCCGTAAAGCAGCGCCTCCGCCGTCGGCGGACAGCCCGGAACATAAATGTCGACGGGCACGATGCGATCGCAGCCGCGCACCACCGAATAGGAATAGTGATAATAGCCGCCGCCGTTGGCGCACGAGCCCATCGAGATGACGTAACGCGGCTCCGGCATCTGGTCGTAGACCTTGCGGAGCGCAGGCGCCATCTTGTTGGTCAGCGTGCCCGCGACGATCATCACGTCGGACTGGCGCGGCGACGCGCGCGGCGCGAAGCCGAAGCGCTCGACGTCGTAGCGCGGCATCGACACCTGCATCATCTCGACCGCGCAGCATGCGAGGCCGAAGGTCATCCACATCAGCGAGCCGGTCCGCGCCCAGGTGATCAGGTCGTCGGTCGCGGCAACGAAGAAGCCCTTGTCGGACAGTTCGCTGTTGATCTCGAGGAAATACTTGTCGTCCGCGCCGACCGGCTGGCCGGTGCGCGGATCGATAATCCCTGTCGCGGCCTGAGAGACGGCGGGCTGCATGATCGAAGGCGCCGGGTTCGGGCTCAATCCCATTCCAGGGCTCCCTTCTTCCACTCATACGCAAAGCCGACAGTCAGCACGGCGAGGAACACCATCATCGACCAGAACCCGGCGAGGCCGAGCTTTCCGAACGCCACCGCCCATGGAAACAGGAAGGCGACTTCCAGATCGAAGATGATGAAAAGGATGGCAACCAGATAGAACCGCACATCGAATTTCATGCGCGCATCGTCGAATGCATTGAAGCCGCATTCATAGGCAGAAAGCTTTTCCGGATCGGGCTGCTGATAGGCGACGATGAACGGTGCGATCAGAAGCGCAAGACCGATCACGGTCGCGACCCCGATAAACACCACAAGTGGCAGGTAATTCTGCAGAATTCCGCCCATCGGCGACCTCATGCTGCCCGATTTTGTCCCGCAGATTCGCGAAACATTGGAATGGTTCGAAAGGGATAGCGCAGCGCAACAGGGAGGGCAAGACAAGCTGTTTTGAGGCCTGATCCGCTGTTATTGCCGATCGGAAACCCCGCCTGCGCCGGCACCTCCCGCCACCAATAAGCTCCACCGATTGACCCATGCGCGGGGCTTATTGGCAGCAAAGCGAGACGGGGAAACGACGCAGGGAACAACGGGATATGCGACCTTCGGCGTAGTCCCTGATCCCGGGCGCCGTTTATGACAATATGCGCGCGATTTCCTTGCCGCATGCAACCGTGTCGGCCTGTCCGCCGAGGTCCCGCGTCCGCAGCTTCTCGTCTGCCAGAACGGTCTCGATCGCCGTCACAATCGCCTTGCCCGCTTCCGGCTCGCCGAGGTGATCCAGCATCATTGCCGCCGACCATATCTGCCCGACCGGATTGGCAATCCCCTTCCCGGCGATATCCGGCGCTGACCCGTGAACCGGCTCGAACAGCGAGGGAAACTTGCGTTCCGGATTGAGACTGCCGGACGGGGCAATCCCGATGGTGCCGGTACAGGCCGGACCGAGGTCCGACAGGATGTCTCCGAACAGGTTCGAACCCACCACGACATCGAACCAGTCGGGATGCAGGACGAAGTTCGCGGCCAGAATATCAATATGATACTTGTCCCACTTCACGCCCGGATAGGCCTTGGCCATCTCCTCCACCCGCTCGTCCCAGTACGGCATGGTGATCGAGATGCCGTTTGATTTCGTCGCGGACGTCAGATGCTTTTTCGGGCGGCTTTGCGCAAGCTCAAAGGCGAACTTCAGAATCCGGTCGACGCCTGTGCGTGACATGACGCTTTCCTGGATCACCACCTCGCGGTCGGTCCCCGGAAACATGCGGCCGCCGATGGACGAATACTCGCCCTCGGTGTTCTCGCGTACGACGAAAAAGTCGATATCGCCGGGCTTTCTGCCGGCCAGCGGCGACTTCACGCCGGGCATCAGGCGAACAGGCCGAAGGTTCACATACTGGTCGAACTCCCGGCGAAACTGGATCAGCGATCCCCACAGCGAAATGTGGTCCGGCAGGATCGACGGCATGCCGACCGCGCCGAAGAAGATCGCATCGTGGCTGCCGATCTGGGCCTTCCAGTCGTCCGGCATCATCTTGCCGTGCTTCTGGTAGTAGTCGCAGGAGGCAAAGTCGAAGCTGTCGAGGGTCAGTTCAAAGTTGAACTTCTTGGCTGCCGCTTCCAGCACCCGCAGCCCCTCGGGGACGACTTCCTTGCCGATGCCGTCGCCGGGAATTACGGCCAGTCTGTACTTCCTGTTGGTCCCGGTGCTGGTGGTCGGCATTAAATGTTTCCCCACATGGTTTTGAGCGCGGTCGATCCTGCGTCGCCGGGCAGCAATACAGGAGATAACGTCCCGGCTGAAATGACAATCGTGCTGGGTGGCGACGCAGTCATGATCGGACCCGTCTCCAGCCGAATTCCCTGCTAACAGGGAATTTTACAGGGAATTCTGCAATTTTAGGGGCCAAACGGACGATTTCTTAGCGAGAAACCGCTGTGCGGCAGCGACTTTCCGAGAAATTCCCTGCGCAAATTAACAGGGAAAAAATTTTAATGATCAGGGAATTTTCTAGCGGTAATAGGGAATTTTCACCGCAAGCATCGCCGGATGAGGTTTTCGGTATGCCGCCCAAGGAAAGCGCCTGGCGTGCCGCTGCACTTGCCGGACGGAATACGCCCGGTCTGATCTCCACTGCGGGTTCGGACGCTAGTAACAATTCTGATTCCATAGCCAGTTCGTTAGGCCGCCCCGTTACCCGGCGCAGCAGGACAGTTTCTTCACGTCCCTGTCGAACGTCTGTGCCGCGAGCTTCAGGCCCTCGACGGTCGTGAGATAGGGGAAGATCGTCTCCGACAGATCATCAATCGTGAGACCGCAGCGGATGGCCAAGGCCGCAGTCTGGATGCTATCGGCGCCCTCTGGCGCGAGAATATGCGCTCCGAGTAGTTTGCGGGTTACCCCATCCGCGATGAGCTTGATAAGCCCCCGTGTGTCGCGCGCCGCGAGCGCACGCGGCACGTTGTCGAGCGAGAGCACCGAAGTCCGCACGGCGTACCCGGCAGCATGGGCTTGCGATTCCGTCAGACCGACACTCGCCACCTGAGGGTCCGTGAAGACAATGGCGGGCATGGTGGTGTTGTCATAGCGCAGGCTGTTGCTATTCAGCGCGTTCTTGGCCGCAAGCTTTGCGCCATAAGCCGCCATGTAGACGAACTGGTCCCTCCCCGTCACGTCGCCGGCGGCATAGATGCCGGCCTTCGAAGTGCGCATGCGGTCGTCGATGACGATCGCGCCAGACGGTGTCTGCGCGACGCCCACCTCCGGAAGACCGAGAGTTTCAGTATTCGGAGTGCGCCCTGTCGCCAGAATAATCCGTTCGCCGGTCAATATCTCTGGATCGCCGTTGCGAGTGATCGTGAGTGCGACGCCGCCATCCTCGGTTTTGCGGACGAAATCGTAGGCCAAGCCACCCACAATCGTGATCCCCTCGTCGGCCAGATAGCCCGCGAGCGCCTGCCCGATCTCCGGCTCGGCCTCCGGCAGAAGGCGGCTGCGGAAGATGAGCGTCACCGCAACGCCCGCGCGTGCGAAGGTCTGAGCAAGCTCAGCTCCAATGTAGCCGCCGCCGAGCACAATCATCGAGCGCGGTAGCTCCTTCAGCGACAACGCCGTCGTGCTGTCGAGAGGCGCGATCTCTGCGATGCCTGGGATGGTGGGTAGCGCAGGCCGCGCGCCCGTCGCAATGATGATGCGATCTGAGACGAGGCGCTGACCGTCCACATCGACGCCTCCCTCGACGAGGCGTGCCCGACCTTCACGGTAGGCTATGTTGTTATATTCCGGCAAAAGATCGGCGTACTTCGCCTTTCGAAGGCTGGCGACCAGCGCGTCCTTCTGGGCGATCTGCGCGGCCCAATCAACTACGCGCGCGCTGCTTTCGATGCCGTCGAACCGAGCCGGGGCGGCGTTAGCGTGGTGCACCGTCTCTGTAGCTCGGATCAGCGTTTTCGACGGCACGCAGCCAATGTTGACGCAGGTGCCGCCGATCGTGCCGTGCCCGACGAGCGCAACATGCGCGCCCTGTTCGGCGGCAGTGATCGCGGCCGAGAATCCGGCGGAGCCGGCGCCGACGACAACAAGGTCGTAGCGGCTGGTGCCGCCATTCGTGCTCGGGGTACAGCAGTCGTTCATGGTTTCAACTTTCGTGTGTTCGCATCCACGCTGCAGGAGTCAGGGCCACACAGCAGACAACCGGAGTACACCCTGCCCCGATGATGATGAGTTTTGCGACGGTCATACCGACGCGGCCTTACTGCACAATGCGCGAGGGATAGCCGGCGTTGGTGGTCGCCGTAATGAGCGTCGGGACGTCCGTCCGGCTATCCTCAAACCGAACCTTTGCAATCGCAGCCCCATCTGCCTCCGATATCTGAACATCGAGCACGCCGGATACGCGGGTGAGAGAGCGTTTCACGATCGGGCCGCAGAGTTCACAGGTAGCATTGGCGACGTTGAGCGTCACAGTTCGCTCGGTGGCTGAAGCTGCACCGTATGAGAACAGGGCAACGGTCAGGGCGACGAGAGGCAGAACCTTCATGACATGTCTCCTTGTTGTCAGGTGTCGAGGAAAAGGCGAGCAATGGGGGGGAAGCCCACGGCGATGATGATCAAGAGCGTCGCGATCCACAGCGCGATCTTGGCCGTCCGACGAGATGACGGGCTGGCGCAGTAGGAGCCTTCGACGCAATCGGCCGTCTTCGGTTTGCGGTAGACGGCATAGTAACCGCCGCCGAGGCATGCGACCGCGAGCCCGACAAATAATGGCTGATAGGTCTTGAGCGCGGTCAAATTGCCGATCCATGCACCGCTGACGCCGACGAGAAACAAAGCGAAGGGCACCACGCAACAGGTCGCCGCGCCAAGTGCCGCCAAGATGCCTCCAAACGACAGCACCGCTACGCTGTCAAAGCTCTTCTGCGTCGGCATGGCCTTGCCAGGCAGGACAGTTGTCTCGTCGTCCCGCATCGTCATTGAGCACGCTCCCGCGATTAGTCTATGGTGACCCTAGAGCCTGTAGCAACTACAGGGTCAAGCGGGAACTTCTCACGGGTTTGTGAGGCCAATAATGAACCAGAATGAAGATTTTTCGATCGGGGTGCTGTCAGCGCGCAGCGAAGTAAATATCGAGACGATCCGTTACTATGAGAAGATCGGTATTATGCCGTCGCCCGCTCGCAGTGCGAGTGGCTATCGCCTCTACGGCTCTGACGATGTGAGGCGGTTGCATTTCGTTCGTCGCGGTCGGGAACTTGGATTTGGTCTCGACGAGCTGCGGGGATTGCTGCGCCTTGTCGATGGGCACACCTACACTTGCGAGGAGGTGCATGCGCTCACGGTCGAGCATCTCACGGATATTCGTCAGAAGATCGCTGATTTGCGACGCCTCGAACGAGTGATGTCGGACATGGCTGCACAGTGCACGCGAGATCAGGTTCCGGAGTGTCCGATCATCGATGCGCTGTTCGAGATGAAGAAGCCCGTCGCCCGCCAAATGCGTCGGCCCAGCGCTCGAACCGTAAAAGGCACTTCACCACGATGAATATGCCGGCTTCTTGGTCGGCAAAATTGGGACGATGGATAACCGCCAATGTCGGGAAGTCAGCTTTGGGCCATGACCTACATTCTGACCGAGCAAATTTCGAGTGGCCAAACTCCCCGAGACGCTGTGGCTCATATCTAACCAGGTCGACCTTTCTGCGCCGGATTCTTCTCGTCACGCCGATCGTTCTTGCTCTGCATCATTCGATTGCAGTTCTCCATCATCTGGTTCATCTGGCCCATCATACCCATCATTGCTTTCATATCACCGCTCATCATGCCGTGATCGCCGGCCTGCGGAGTCGATGGCGTCGGGGTATCTTGGGCGCGGGCAACGGGACCAACAGCCAAGCCTGTTCCAACGGCGAACAAAATAACTGCTAATGTTGCAACTGTTTTCATGGAAGATTATCCTCTCTGTTTCAGTTTACGAATGAACCCCGGCGTGCACGCCAGTCAATGGGTTCGGTCGCGCATCTATTGTTGCGGCGACTTACCTGATCGAGAAAGTAGGATCTTGGTTGGCCCCGCATCCGGATCATTTGGCGAATGAGCCCCGCGTTTCAGGCACATGAACATCATCAACATGCACGGCAGAAACGCTAGGACAGGGAGTAATCCCGCTGCTGCCAGCCAGTTCCAGTTCAGCGCAACACCAACGACAATTCCCGCACCCGAGAAGAGATAGAGCGCCAAGCGATACCGAGTGAAATAGCTAGTCACAGTATCGCGAAGTCGATTGCCTGACCCGAGGGTGGTTGCGTTGTGATCAATCATGGTCATACGATTGCTCTTCCTTTTGGTGAAGAAAATGTAGAATCGTCGCTGTGAAAGGGTGGCTGTGATCAATCCGGATCCGCAACCCTTCCGCTTCGAACCAGCTCACTGCGCGCTCGTCGATGACGCATACGCCTTTTGGCTGGTGCGCATCATTGCTCTCAGGTGCGCGTCATCGGAGAGATTTCGGGCCGCCTTGATAGCGCCACACGTTTCGACCCTCGTTGACTGTCGTCGCGGCCTGGAAACGTGACGTCATTCGGTCGGACGCGAACGCAGAGCTCAATTTGTTTTGCGAGCCAACAGTTCGGTATGCGCTCGGTCCAACCTCACTGGGCCAATACCGCTTGTCCGAGATTGTCGCGCCAGCTTGGGCCGCTGCTGATATCGCCACCAGCGGCAACAGCAGCGAAATAGTGAGTAGGCGTTTCCTTAACATTGTCCGGCTCCTTGTCAGTGGAGAAGCTCATCACGTGCGCTTCTACAAATGAGTTCGGAGCGAATCGTCGGCCGGTTACACGCTCACGCTGACGTGAAAACAAGCACCAAAGCCCGTTACCACCGCAACAAGCGCGGTCCCAATATTGCGCCTGCGAAGGTGCAGAGGGCAATCGTGCCACCGTACCAGACCGCAACGAACGGCAATGAATCGTCCGTGCAATGAAGCGCATAAGCCATTGCACTCACGCCACCAGAAATGAGGCCGGCAAAGGCACCTGTGCGGGCGAGATCCGTTGGGGCAGCCCTTCGTACGGCCCAAATGGTAATGGCGAATGGCAGGATTGCGATGATCGGGATAGAGAGAAGGCATTCAAGCCATTGATCCCCGACGATCATTTTGTCCCAGTAAGAACTCGGCGCAAAAGCAAGGCTCATTGCAGCAAGTAACACAATTGCGAGGAACGGCATCGCAACCATAATCGACGAGGTTTTTCGCTCCCCTCCGGGGCGCGCCAGCCTTGTGAGATAGACCGATGCAACGCCGACGACCCCAACCGTGAACGCGAGCTTCAGCAACAAGAACATGAAGGCGCGGACCGTAATCAGATCTGGCCGGATACCCAGCCCGATCAGCATGATCGCAAACGCCAACACTGAAGCAGCCGCAACGGCGATCCCAACCGTGCGAACGACCAACATGCGGTCCACCGGCTCGACGCTCGTACTCAGCATGGCAACCAAGTCGTCCGTCTTCATGTTCCCGCTTCCCGGGCAATTAAGGCCGCGAGTGCCTTGAGCCCACGATGAATGTTCACCTTCACGGCCGATTCGGAGATACCGCATCGGTCTGCCGCTTCAGCTATGCTCTGTCCGTCCAGTTTTACAGCCTCGATGGCGCATCGCATGTTTTTCGGCAGCCGCGCCATGAGCCGCCTGACGTCATAAGTACTCTCGGCACCGACACTGTCGTCATATGCCATGATTTGATCGGCCTGATCGATAGGAACATCAGCAAGCGACGTCCGGGTCCGGCGCAGGAAATCGATCAACTTGTAGCGCGCGATTGCATGCACCCACGGTGTGAGCGGTTCCGCTGGATTATAGGTATGCCGCTTGATGTGGATCGCCAATATCGCTTCCTGAACCAGATCTTCGGCCTCTGCCGCGCCTCTTCCAATATTCGCAAGTTTGCCTTTGTAATACGCGCGCAGACGGCGGCTCAGTCGCTCTAACAGTGCGCGATGCGAGGCCGCGTCGCCATCCAGGCTGGCAAGCATCAGTGTCTTGAGTTCTATTTCGTGGGTCGTCATGCTTGCGTTATCTCTATGAGTTCGCTGATCCAGCCAGTTTGGTTACAATCAAAAGCGCCCTGGATCGAAAAATCCTCGGCCCGTTGCCCTGCCGCCGTGGGTTGATGGGCTTGGAGCCGATCAACATTGCGGTGAGATGGCTCCGCTGATCTCTTCGGGTGCGGCGAAGATCACGTCGGCCCGGTCTCCCATCATGCCTGCCGCCACGATCGCCGGCGCGCCTTTCTGAGGCCCATCTCCGCTTACGTCAGTCTTGAATCTCAGATTTCGCTCCCAGAAATCGCGCGTTTTCCCATCTGCGGTCGTCACCCGATAGGTATCCCGGCAATGCGTGATCACCTGGACCCGTGCGTCCGGGTCGAGCTTTTTGAGATTTGGGACCGCGCCGCCACCCATCATGCCCATCATCCCGCCCATTTGATTGCCGCGTTGTGCAGTCGGTGACGGAGCGCGACCGGGCTGGGTCGCTTCTTTGAGAAACGCCAGAAGATCGCCGCGCCGTCCTGCGTCCTTCACGCCGGGGAACAGCATCGTGTTGCCCGGAATGAGGTGCTTCGGATCCCGAAGCCACTCGTTGAGTGTGGTGTCGTCCCAGGTAATTCCCGACGACTTCAGGGCCTGTGAGTAGCGGCTGAAGCTCGGTAAACCGCCAGCCTTTCTATTCCAAAGATCGGCGAGGCTAGGTCCTGTCATGTTTCGATCAGCTTCCAGCGAGTGGCATGGCGCGCAGACCTGGAAATCGCGCTGGCCTCGGGCTGCATCGTCTTGCTGTGCAAGTGCGGGAGGCAGAAATGCGATTGTCGCAAGCGCCGTTATCGTGGACTTGTTCATTGCTGACCTCCCTTATTGCCGGAGCGCAGATACTTGATGAGTGCCGCTGCCGATAAGATCAAAACAAAGACGACCAACAACCAGAGAAGCCCCATGCCCCACATCATTCCGGGCATCATGTCGTTCATCATGGTTCACCTCACTCGGCTGGTTCCGAAACAAGTCGTGAGTCTTCCTTGACCGGCTCGATGGCCCGCGATGGCAGATGATCGCTTCCACGATCATTGGGCGGCAAACGGAAGCCTTTGATCAATCCATAGATCGCGGGGATTACGATCAGCGTCAGCAGCGTTGACGACATCATGCCGCCGATCATCGGTACTGCGATGCGCTGCATGATCTCGGAGCCCGTTCCGGTGCTCCACATGATCGGCAGCAGTCCCGCCATGATGGCGACGACCGTCATCATCTTCGGCCGCACCCGCTCCACCGCACCCTCCATGATCGCATCATAAAGATCGTGGCGAGTTAACGCCCGGCCTTCGGCTTCGCGGCGCACTTTGATTTCCGCCAGCGCCTGATTGAGGTAGATCAGCATCACGACGCCGGTTTCGGCCGCAACGCCCGCGAGCGCGATGAAGCCAACCACGACTGCCACAGACAGGTTGAAGCCAAGCCACCACATCAGCCAGATGCCGCCGATCAATGCAAACGGCAGCGACAGCATCACGATCATCGTGTCCGTCACCGAGCGGAAGTTGAGATACAGCAGCAGGAAGATGATCAGAAGCGTTACCGGCACAACGATCTTCAGGCGCGCGGTCGCGCGTTCAAGATATTCGAACTGACCGCTCCAGATCACGTAAGCGCCCGGCGGGAACTGGATGCTGGCCTGCACCGCCTCCTGCGCGTCGGCGACGTAGCCGCCAAGGTCGCGATCACGAATGTCGACATAGATATAGGTCGCCAACTGCCCGTTCTCGGTTCGGATCGACGTCGGCCCGCGAGCGGGAGCGACCTTGGCAACCTCACCCAGCGGCACCGCGCCACCGGCCGGCATCGGCACTAGGACATCGTTAGCGATCGCCTGCGGACTATCGCGCAGATCCCGCGGATACCGCATGTTGACGCTGAAGCGCTGTCGGCCTTCCACCGTCGTGGTCACGGTCTGACCTCCGAGTGCGGTGCCAATCACGTCCTGAACGTCCTGGACCATGATGCCGTAGCGCGCCAACGCCTCACGATCCGGCGTCACATCGAGATAATACCCGCCGATGCCTCGCTCGGCGTAGGCCGATGACGTTCCGGGCACAGCTTTCAAAACCTGCTCAATCTGTTTCGCCAGTTTGTCGATCACGACCAGATCGGTCCCGATCACCTTGACGCCGATCGGCGTCCGGATTCCGGTCGACAACATGTCGATGCGGGCCTTGATCGGCATGGTCCAGGCATTCGAGACGCCAGGAAACTGCAGGGACTTGTCCATCTCTGCGATCAGGCCATCAATCGTCATGCCAAGCCGCCATTGCTCCTTGGGTTTCAGATTGATAACAGTCTCGAACATCTCAGACGGGGCCGGGTCAGTCGCGGTTGCTGCGCGTCCGGCCTTGCCGTAAACCGACGCCACCTCCGGAAACGACCGGATGATCCTGTCCTGCATCTGCAACAGTTCACCCGCTTTGGTCACCGAAATTCCCGGCAGCGTGGTGGGCATGTAGAGCAGCGTGCCTTCGTTGAGGTTGGGCATGAACTCAGTGCCGAGCTGACGCGCCGGCCAGATCGTCACCGCAAGCACAGCGAGCGACAACACGATCACAACGGTCTTGGCGCGCATCACGGCCTTGATCACCGGCCGGTAGATCCAGATCAGAAATCGGTTGATCGGGTTCTTGTGCTCCGGAACGATTTTGCCCCGCACGAAGATGATCATCAGCGCCGGAACCAATGTCACCGACAGCAACGCAGCAGCGGCCATCGCAAACGTCTTGGTGAATGCCAGCGGGCTGAACAGCCGGCCTTCCTGCGATTCCAGCGTGAAGATCGGCATGAACGACACGGTGATGATGAGCAGGCTAAAGAACAGTGCCGGTCCGACCTCGGACGCCGCCTTGATCAGTATGTCGACTCTTGACCGCCCGGGTTCAGCCCGCTCCAGATGCTTGTGTGCATTCTCGATCATAACGATGGCCGCATCGACCATGGCGCCAATCGCAATCGCGATGCCGCCGAGGCTCATGATGTTGGACCCCAGCCCGAGCAGCTTCATCGCGCCGAACGCCATCAGCACGCCGACCGGCAGCATGATGATGGCCACCAGCGCGCTGCGGACATGCAGCAGGAAAACGATGCACACCAGCGCCACGACGATGCTTTCCTCCAGCAACGTATGCTTGAGCGTGGCGATGGCCGCATTGATCAGGTTGGAGCGGTCATAGACCGGGACGATCTCGACGGATTTCGGCAGGCTACTCGCGATCTCCTTGAAGCGTTTCTTGACGTTATCGATGACGTCGAGCGCATTGACGCCAAAACGTTGCAGCACAATGCCGCTGGCGACCTCACCCTCGCCATTGAGTTCAGTGATGCCGCGCCGCTCATCTGGACCAAGCTCGACACGGGCAACATCCCGCAGCAAGACGGGGGTCCCGTTGTTGGTCTTCAGCACGATGTTGCCGAGATCGTTGATGCCTTTCAGATAGCCTTTGCCGCGGATAACGTATTCGAACTCCGAGAGTTCGACGGTGCGACCACCGACGTCGGCGTTGCTGGCGCGGATCGCATCGCGCATCTTCTGCATGGTGATGCCGAGATCGCGCATGCGTTGCGGATCGAGAATGACGTTGTACTGCTTGACGAAGCCGCCGACGCTCGCCACTTCCGCGACACCTTCTGCCTTGGCTAGGGCGAATTTCAGATTCCAGTCCTGGATGGTCCGCGTGTCGGCGAGGTTCAACTCTTTCGATACCACCGCGTATTGATAGACCCATCCCACGCCCGTTGCGTCGGGACCGATCGTCGGGCTTACACCGGCCGGCAACCGCGAGGCCGCACCATTGAGGAATTCGAGCACCCGCGAGCGGGCCCAATAGATGTCGGTTCCATCCTCGAAGATGACGTAGACGAACGAAACCCCGAAGAATGAGAAACCGCGCACGACCTTGGATCGAGGCACGGTCAGCATCGCAGTCGTCAGCGGATACGTGACCTGGTCTTCGATCACCTGCGGCGCCTGGCCGGGATATTCGGTGTAGACAATTACCTGGGTGTCCGAGAGATCCGGAATTGCATCGAGCGGCAAATGAACCAGTGCGTAGATGCCAGCCGCTGCGGCGAAACCGGTGCCGAACAGGATCAACAGCAGATTACGCGCGGACCATGCGATCAGGCGGGCAATCATTGCTGACCTCCCGCGTCCGAAAACCCTTTGAGGGCAGCCTTCAGATTGCTTTCCGCATCGATCAGGAAGTTGGCTGAGACGACGACCGGCTCCCCCTCCGTGAGACCCTGTCGGATTTCGACATAGCCGTCACCGCGATGGCCGAGTTTCACCTCGCGCGGCTCAAAGCGTCCTTGTCCTTTCTCAACGAACACCGCTTGACGGCTGCCGGTATCGAGAACAGCGCTTTCAGGCACGGCAAGCACAGGCTGCGAGCTGCCGATATCGATATTCGCATCGACATACATGTCGGGAAGCAGCGCGCCATCCGGATTGGACAATTCGATCCGCACCCGGGCAGTCCGTGTTTCCCGGTTCACTTGTGGATAGACGACGGCAATCTTTCCGACGAACTCGCGACCCGGAAAGCTGCGCGCCCTCACGGTTACCGGCTGCCCAACCGAAATCATGCCGAGACTGCGCTCCGCGACATCGACCATCGCCCAAACCACGGACGTATCTGCAACCCGGAACAGCACATCCCCGGGCTGCGCGCGCATACCTTCAATAGCGTTACGTTCGAGCACAATGCCGTCGCGCGGTGCCGACCAGTCGATGGTGATCGGAACAGTGCCGCTCTTCTCCATGGCCGCAATTGCTGTGTCGGGGACGTCGAGGTTCATCAGCCGCTGCCGCGAGCCGCGACCATACACGGCGACACCGCTGGTCCCTTTCGACGTGATGGTGGCTATGTATTCGGCGGCCGCCGATGCCACGGATGGACTGTAAATTTCCATCAGCGGCTGACCTTTGCTAACTTTGCTGCCGGTGGTGACGTTCGCGACCTTCTGCACCCAGCTTTCCGCTCGCATCGAAATGACGGAGATGCGGCGCTCGTCGAGCTGGATCGTGCCCGGCGCACGAATGAGGGTTCGAATGACGCGCGATGTTGCGGGTTCGGAGCTGACGCCTGTCCGCTGGATCTTCCCTGGCGAAAGCTTCACCGACCCGTCATCGCTGTCCTCGCCCTCATAGACCGGGATGTAATCCATCCCCATCGAATCTCTTTTTGGTGTCGGCGAGGTGTCCGGCAGTCCCATCGGATTGCGGTAGTACTTGATCTTACGCTCCGTAGCGCCGCCGGCGGATGCCGCCGCTGGTGGCAGCATGTCCGGAGCGGTCTCATCAAAATTGACGTCGGCGCCCGCCGGAACAGCGCGATAATTGCGGCCGTCCCCGGTCTTCCTGGGCGTCAGCGAATACGCAGGCTTGCCGTCTGGATCCTGAAAATAGATCGGCGCGGAACTTCCTTCCGCTGCTGCGGGAGCAACCATAGCGATGGAACTCGCCGGCGGACGCTGTACGCCGACGACGTATCCCATGCCTGCCACCGCGATCAACGCGGCGGCAGCGCTTGCGAGAACGACGCGGGTCATTTCTGCGCCGTGATGACGAGCTTGTTCTCGACGGTGCCAGTTTCGCCCTGAACCTTGGCACCGAGCGAAAGCTGCCAGCGGCCCGCCATGCCGAACGTCGCCTTGAACTTGTAGCTGCCGGGCTCGGCGCCCGGCACTGGCGCGATCTTGGTTGCCATCTCCTGCATGCCGTCCGGAGCCATGTCGAGGCGGGTCGCGAAGATGACGGCGTCAGGCACCGGCTTGCCGGTCTTCGTGTTCATCAGTCGGATGGTGATAACCTTGTCGGGCCCGGCCTGGACTGTCTGATCCACCAGCTCGAACCTGAAGTCTTTGATGTCGGCCAGAGCGGCCGTGCTCGCACCACCGATTGCGGCAGCGATCAGCGCTGCCTGGAAGGCCTGCGCGAAGTTAAACGTCTTCATGCTTCATAATCCTCGATTGTTCTGGATCTGCCGCAAGGGCGGCATGCGTCATCCGCGCGAACTTGCGTCCGCGCAGCAGCAATCGGCGCCAAAGCGCCGATCAGACCAGGTTTCGAGGGGGGTGATCCGGCGGAGAACCATCGAGGCCATCGGCGATCCGATCGTCGAAAGCCGAGAGCGGACGGTGAGCTGGCAGAGGCGCCAGGATTCCGGTTGCCACAGGAGGCTGCGCCTGTGCAACGCCCAACGCGCACATCGCGCGAAGCGGGCAATCCTGGCAATCGTTGCTCTTTTGCGTCTCCGGACAGCAAGGCATGTCGGCGGACATTGCCGACATATCGCTCATCTCGGCAGCCGGCAGCATCTTCGCCGCCGCGGGCGTGACCAGCGGCGAAGCAACAAGCCCAGCAATCGCAAAGATTGCGAGCAAACGGCTGATGAACCGACAAAAATTCATAGCCCAACATCCCATAGGATCATGGACTTGGGAAGGCAGATCACATCACAAATCCGCCATAGGCGGCAAACGATCAGGCCACAGTTACCTGCGACATGGTTAAAAAAGATCAGTCTCAACCAGCGACATCGCCGCCGATGAACCGCATGTACGTTCGCCGGCTAGAGGCGTCAAAGAGAATGACATCGTAGGAATCGACCCGCCTGCCCTCCATCCCCGGTGATCCCAACGGCATGCCGGGAACCGCCAATCCGACCGCGTTCGGACGTTCCTTCAATAGTCGTCGCACGGCCGCTGCGGGGACATGACCTTCAATGACGTATCCATCCGCCTCGGCCGTATGACACGCCGCAAGGTTAGCGGGTACGCGAAGACGTTTCCGAACGGTATGAAGATCTGCCGTTTCCTCGATCGTGACGGTGAAACCAGCCTTCTTGAGATGGCGCACCCAACCCGAGCAACAACCGCAATTTGGATCCTTATGAACCAGGACAACGGAATCCGCGGCGGAAGTAGTGCCATTCGGGAAAGCCAGTAGCGCGGCTGTTAATCCCAAAACGTTTCTGCGAGTCAAAACGGTTGGATATTTGCCTGAGTTATTCATGTCGCGGGGTCCGTACACCGTTGATGATCGAGACTACTCCAAACATCTCTTCCTCCGACAAACTTCTAAGTGACCGATGTCGAACCCGGTTCTGCACTGGATCTGGACGCCGCGGGTTGCTTGTCCAGATCCCTGGACCACGATCGGTAGTAGGCGACGGCCGTCATGAGTGCGATTCCGGAAATACTCACGATAATTTGGGCGAGAAGGGAATCGGAGATCAGTTCGAGCAGGAAATGACCGACGAATGAAAGAAATAAGCCGACACAAAATACTTCAAGGGAACGCTGACCACAAACGACTAACGGCCGAAGAACGCGCGATTTCAAACCGGGCCAATCGATTGGCACAAAGCGAGCTGCCAGGATCGCTATGACGACGAAATGTACGACGCGGTACGGCGCAAGATTCGTCTTGTCGTTTGGATTGAATGCGCTCACAAGCCATTCTGGAAAAAGCTTCCCGAACGTCTCGAAATGACCCGCCATTGTCATCAGCAGAGCGAAAATCAGATATGCTGATCCAACGAAGAGGACCGCCGGTGATCGAATGATCATCCGGGCCCGCGACGCTCCGCCGAGTGCACACCATGCGCCAAGCATGAATAGGAATTGCCACGTAAATGGGTTGAAATACCAAACCCCTGATGGATAGGCGGGAAGATTCCACTCGAACTGCCGGGCTGCGAAATAAAGGACGAGTGACCCCGCGACCGTAACGTCAGGCCGTCGTAGCATCAGCCACAATACCGGCGGAAAGACCGCCATCAGCCCGATATAGAGCGGAAGAACATCGAGGTTGAGGGGCTTGTATTTCAGGAGCAATCCCTGCGTTAACGTGGGGATCGGACGATCGATAAGCCCGGCCACGTTAAACTCGTCCAGAAGATGCGAGTCGTGGTAGGTTTGTGCGGCCCAACCGATCGCCGCTAGGTGGATGACGAGCAGCAGCACATGCGCGATGTATAATTGCCAGGCCCGCTCGAACAAGCGGGTAGTTCCGGCAGCAAACCCTTGCGTCAGCATGCTTTTGGCATAAACGACGGAAGCCGCGTAACCGGCGATGAAGACGAAGAGATCTGCGCCGTCGCTGAACCCATAGTTCCTCGTCGTGAGCCACGTCACGGCATTGTTCGGAATGTGGTTGATAAAGATTGCCCAGTTCGCAACGCCACGAAAAAGATCGAGACGGAGGTCTCGCCCTTTGGCAGGAAGGACAGCACGGATTGTCATGAAAGACTCTGGGCACGGCTTCGAAAAAAGAGACATTTCCGCTTCAGGTAACGGAGGGCGAACACCGACTTGAAGGGATTCATTGAGCACATCTTAAGCTTGATCCTTACCCTCATTGCACGTTGAGAACCAACGTAAGTCCGCCGGTCTCTTTCTGTTCGACGTTGTTGTTCGTGGTGTGATGCGGATGGCAGTCGCTGAACTGGTCGAAAGCGACGTAGGCCGTGGAAGTGGCCGCGATGACGAACCATGCGATCAGGAAATAGTCGTATGGGAGAGCAATCATGATGTCCTCAAGCTGAAGTCGATGCTCGTTCATCCGCCGAGTCTTGAGATACGGTCGCAAGGCGCTGCCTCACCGATTCGTCCCTTTCAACTCCGACCCGCAGCATCATGAGAAGACTTCCGCCCGTGTGCGGCAGGTCGGGATGCCAGGGGATTTCCGCGTGACGAACCTCCTTGAAACCAGCGGCGAGATAGAACGCGATCGCTTCCGTGTTGTCGGCCCAAACGTGCAAAGTCACGGAGGGAAACGACTGCTGCTTGGCCTCATCGACGACCGCGGCCAACAGTGCGGCACCCACGCCTAGTCTGCGGTGGCCGCGCACGACCGCGATGTTGTTCAGCAGGAAGCTGGTGGGATCGTTGAGCTCCGTGCGTGGCCGCAGCAACTCCTCACGCTCGGTTAATACGGCCCCCGCAATCTCACTTTCGATAAGCCGGGCGGGAAACGCGTTCGCCATGCCGACGATCCGGCTGCCTGATGCAGCAACCAGACAATTTTGATACGAGTATATTCCGGTCGGCGCAGCAGCCATCTCGCGATACGTTGGTATTGCTTCCACCGTGGTGTCGATGCCGCGCAAGATGAACGCGAGCGTATCGCCATCCGCCATGTTGGCCAACTTCGCGATCAGGCGGGTGTCACTACGGGTCGCTCGCCTGATCGGAAACCGTCTTTGCGCGAAGGCTTTTTCCATAACTGTTCTGGTCCCACCGCTCCCGCCCGCACTTGTCATCGATAACTCCGCCTTGGTGAGAGCAGTCGATCCAGCGATTGTATTCGATGGTCGGACTGCCGCAGCGACGTCGGCTCAGCTTGAGGGGCATTTCCTTGCAGAGCTTTCACCCAATACGGTGCGACAGCCGGTCAACCGCCGCGCCGAAGAGTCGTCACTTTCCCTTTTGCATCTTCGTGATCGTGATTCCGGCGGAGGTGCGTTCGGCTTCAAACTGCACCTTGTCGCCGACCTTCACTTGCTTGAACATCGCAGGATCCTGGACACGGAAAACCATCGTCATGCTTTCATCTTGCATATCGAGGCTTTTGATCGGCCCATGTTTCAGTGTGATCTTGCCGGCAGCCTCGTCGATCTTCTTGACCTCGCCGTTGGCCATCGCACCTTGAGCGATCGCCACAGCCGACGCGAAGGCCAGCGAAATCGAGAAAGCTGCTGCTACAATTTTATTGGTCTTCATGTTCGATTCCTTTCAGTCGGAATTGAGTCTCGTGCCAGTTACTTGACAATGATCGTGCCGATCATTCCGGCTTCCCGGTGACCTGGGATCAGACATCCGTATTCGAACTCGCCGGCTTTGGTGAATTTCCAGACGATCTCATCGGCCTTCTTTGGAGCAAGCCGTTTGCCATTCGGATCATCGTGCTCCATGTCAGGGCTCTTCTTCATCGCCTCGCCATGCTTCAGATTCTCCGCCGTTGTGGCGAGGATGAATTCGTGGTCAAGCTCGCCATTGTTACGCAGCACAAACTTGATCTGCTCGCCCTTCTTCACCTCAACTTTCGCCGGCATGAACATCATCTTGCCGTCCATCTCGCCCATCGTTACTTGAACGACCCGGGCGGGCTTCTTCGGGTCACCGGGCTCGCCCGCAGAAAATCCTTCGCCGTGACTGTGGCCTGCAGGTCCCGCTCCCGCCCAGGCAGACGCTGACAGGAACACAGTCGCAAACAGCGCGATGCCAGTTTGATACTTCTTCATGTTTCGGCTCCTTTGTTGATCGTACGCTTCGGTCCTCACGTTGCCGCCTACATCCCCTACATCCCCTTCATGCCTTTCATTCCCTTCATCGCTTTCATCTCGGTCGGCTTGGCCGACTCTTTCGGCTTGTTCTGCCGCGGCGCTTCAGCCGCTGGCGCGTCAACCTTGTAGGCGACAGTGCCCTTCGGAAAATCATAGGGACCGGGATCCTTGTAATCGTCGCGCCCCAGTCCCTCGCGGATCTTCATAACCGTGAACATGCCACCCATCTCGATTGGACCGAACTGGCCGGTCCCGGTCATCATCGGTAGTGTGTTGTCGGGCATTGGCATTTCCATTTCGCCCATCGCCATCCCTCTTTCGCCCATCACCATGGCGTCCGGCGCCAGCTTGCCGACCGCCTTGGCCAAATCCTTCCGCGAAACACCGATCAGGTTTCTGACGTCGTGACCCATCGCGTTCATGGTGTGATGCGACTTGTGGCAATGGAACGCCCAGTCCCCGGGATTGTCGGCGAAGACATCGAACGCGCGGATGGCTCCTACGGGAACGTCGGTCGTGGTTTCCGGCCACTGAGCGCTTTCCGGAACCCAGCCGCCATCGGTGCAGCTCACGACGAACTTATGTCCGTGAAGATGGATGGGATGATTGGTCATGGTGAGATTTCCGATCCGCACGCGCACGCGATCGTTGAGGCGCACCGGCAGCGGATCGATCCCGGGAAACACCCGGCTGTTCCAGGTCCACATGTTGAAGTCGGTCATCTCGTTGACCTTCGGCAGGTAGGTGCCGGGGTCGATCAGGTAGGTGCTCATGATGAAGACGAAATCGCGGTCGACCGGGCGGAATGAGGGATCACGTGGATGCACCACGATCATGCCCATCATGCCCATCGCCATCTGCACCATTTCGTCGGAGTGCGGGTGGTACATGAACGTCCCGCTATGCTTCATCTCGAACTCGTAGACGAAGGTCTCGCCAGGTTTGATGTGGGGCTGGTTGAGCCCGCCGACCCCGTCCATGCCGCTCGGCAAGAGCACGCCATGCCAATGCACGGTGGTATGTTCCGGCAATTTGTTGGTGACGAAGATGCGGAGCTTGTCGCCTTCTACTGCTTCAATAGTGGGACCCGGAGATTGGCCGTTGTAACCCCAGAGATGAGCCTTCATGCCTTCGGCAAACTCGCGCACCACGGGTTCGGCGACCAGATGAAACTCCTTCCAGTCGCCGTTCATGCGCCATGGCAAGGACCAGCCGTTCAGCGTCACCACCGGCCGATAGTCGGGACCGGACGTGGGATGCAACGGTGGCTGCATCGTCACCTTGTCCATGATCGGTGCTTCCGGGATGCTGGCCGCCTGCACGCGGCCGCTCACGGCGCTGGCGCTGACCAGCGCCGCCGTTCCGAGAAATCCTCTTCGCGATAGCATGCTCATCTCCTTCAGTGGCCGCCACCCCCGCCCGCTTGGGCGGTGGTGGTCGGGCGTGATTCTTTTTGAGTGTCTCCAGAGCCGCCGCCGTTGATAGCGGTCGTCAAATCGGATTGCGCCAGCCAGAAATTACGCTTGGCATCGATGGCGGCCCGCAATGCCGCGATCCTCTGTCGTGCCTCGACCAAAAGCGCGAACACGTCGACCTGCATGCTGGAAAACCGCAGTTGCATTTCTTCGGTGATGATCTTGCGCAGCGGCAGCACTTCGCGCTGCCATTGTCCGGCAATGTCGTAGGTCGAGCGATAGACGCGGTATGCATCTCTCGCTTCCGAACGGACATTGACCGCCTTTTCGGTCAGGCGATTGAACGCCTGATTGTAGGTCTCCGCCGCCTGCCGGACGCGGACCTCACCGCCGTCATAGATTGGTATCTGGAACTGGATGTCGAAGCCACGTTCTCGAAACGGCGGGCTCCCGGAATCTCGAGTTTTCTTGTCGATTCCCGCAATATCGAGAAGCGTGACGAACCGAGTGGCTTCGGTGAGATTGAGGGACTTCGCAAGCGCGGCCAGTTCAATGCGGGCGATCTGAAGATCGATCCGATGTGCGACGGCATCCACCTCGATGCCCGGCAGCGACAGCGGGCGTCGCGGCAAAGTTGGCAAGGTCTCTGGCATCCGGAAACTGAGATCGCTTCCCCACAGACCCATGAGCCGGGCCAGCCGTTCGCGCGAACTTGTCGCCTCTTGCCGCGTGGAAGCAAGATCCGCTGTCGTTTCGGCGTAGAACACCTGCTCGCGGGCCTGATCGAGCTTGTTGAGTGAACCGGTCTCTCCGAGCTTCTGGGCAAGCTTGGCGGTGGACTCCGCCGTCGACTTGGCATCGGTGAGCAGTCCAACAAGTTCGTTGGCAGCGACCGTCCGGTAATATGACCGCCGGACATCGGCCGCCAGCCTCAGCGTTTCAAGCACAGCCCGCAGTTGCGCCTGCTGGAAGCGTTGACGCGCGATCTCGGAGCGGAACGGAAGCGTCGCCAACGCCAGGATATCACCGACGACTTGACGTTCGATCTCGACAGCACCGTTGCCCGCAATTCGCGAAATCGAGAAAGTTGGATTGGGTGGAAGGCTCTCCTGAACAAAATCGACTTCCGCCAGCGCCAATTCATTGTAGGCGGCTTGAAGACCTCTGTTGTTTAGCAGAGCAACCTGAACCGCGGTGTCCACGGTCAATGGGCGGCGAAGCAACCGTTGCACCGCGCTGCGAGCCCACTCCGCATCTTCGCCGCTGCGAATAGACACCACGTCCTTTTTGATTGTCTCGCCCGCAACACTGGCGACGACTGCCATTCCACCATCGGGTGAAAAGGTTGCGCATCCTGATAGCGCAAACATTGAAATAAGCGCGGCCACACACGCCGCCTTCGATCGGAACGGATTCGTAACGACAACCAACGGTACGATCTGGAGGGTTCGGTTCATCGCGCGCTCCTATTGCCCGGACTTCGGTTTCGGAGCGACGCGTTCGTTCTGCTCACGCCACGACGTCGGAGCGGTTGGGCGAAGACTTGTGTAGGGAGCCACCGTCGATCGATAACCGACACCAGCGACCTTCACGCCGGGGTCAGCAGGATCGGCGCCAACTAGCGGCACCGTTGTCAGCACGCATCCTCCCAGGGTGACGGCCGCGACGGCCACTCCCGCAAGGATCCCGAATCTGCATCTATTGAATTGTCCAGCCACCGAATGAACGGCGGCGAAGTTCGCCCCAAACTGCGCAAGCATGATTTTTCCCTGAACTGCCGATGAATCACAGGTACACGTGCCCTCAACGGGCGCGGCACCACGTTATTCCGTCAGGTCAGGAGATGGGAGGGCGGTAATGCCGAGGGGGCGCGTTATCGGCAAGATGTCGATAGATCTCGGACGCAGAATGCGACTTCGGCGGAGAGGGTTCACTGATTTCCACGAAGGTCGCAGGCAATGCACTGATGCACACCATGCCGCAGCATTGCGTCCCGGAAGACTTGTGGTTCGCGGGGGCTGGCGTTTCGTCAGTGATCAATGCCGGATCGTCAGAATTGTCCGATTTGCTGAAATGGCTGTGCCCGCCGGGATGTTCGTGCACGTGGCCATCCCTATGAACGTGCTGCGAAGTGCTGTCGCCTGATTGATGAACGTGAATGATGCCGAGCTCGTGGCTCGCGTCCGTGAGGCACGGCGCCGCACGGGATCCGTCGCTTAATGCGAACGAGAGGCCCGGCGCCAATACGCAAAGCAAATAGACCAAGGCGAGCAACCACCCTGCTCTCAATCGCTTCGCACTGGTCAAACGCACAAACATCTAGTCTTTAATCTCGCGACTTGAACACGATGTCATGCGGGAGCTTACGAGGAAACCGTTCCGCCGCCAAGCGCGAACATCCGATGTGATAAAGTTCCGTTGCCTGCCCTCATCGGTCCGCTCGCCCGACAACCGCCATGAGTTCAGCAATCTTTTTGCGCTGATCGGCCTTATCGCCGCTCGCAATCGCATGCTCTACGCAATGGGATACGTGATCTTTCAGCACCTCTTCTTCGACGCGCCGCAGTGCGGCACGAACTGCGGAGATCTGCGTTACGATATCGATGCAATAGCGATCTTCATCCACCATCTTGGCGAGACCGCGGACCTGGCCCTCGATGCGGCTAAGCCGTTTTTGGCAGGAACTCTTGATGTCTTTTCGCATGCCAACTATATACCCCTCCCCGGTATATGCTGCAACCGCCAATGGAGATTTAGATGACGGAATCCGGAAAAACAAAATCGGACGAAGCAGCTAAGGATTCCGAGAGCTGTTGCTCGCCCAAGACGACGACCGCTGTAGCCGCGACTGCTGGAAAGTCCGGATGCTGCGGCGGAGGTCATGATCATTCTGGCCATCATGGCCATGGCGATCGTCATCCGCATGACACTGCCGATCCTTCGACGGTCGTAGATCCGGTCTGCGGAATGCGTGTCGATCCGGCGACCAGCAAGCACCGGTTTGAGCATCGCAGCCATACCTATCATTTCTGCTCGGCGAGCTGCCGGACCAAGTTCGCCGCCGCTCCGGAGCAATACCTCGACAAATCCCGACCGCAAGCGAACGTAGCGGAAGGGACGATCTATACCTGTCCGATGCATCCCGAGATCCGTCAGATCGGACCTGGGAACTGCCCCATCTGCGGAATGGCACTTGAGCCCGAACTAGCCACTGCGGACGCTGCACCCAATCCCGAACTGGCCGACATGACCCGGCGCTTCTGGGTGGGACTTGCGTTGGCGTTGCCGGCTGTCGTGTTGGAGATGGGAGGCCACTTGGTCGGTAGCCATCGCTGGGTGGATCAGACCCTGTCGAACTGGATCCAGCTTGTGTTTGCCACTCCCGTGGTCCTCTGGGCGGGGTGGCCGTTGTTCGTGCGTGGCTGGCAGTCGCTGGTCACGCGCAATCTCAACATGTTCACGTTGATCGCGATGGGCGTCGGCGTCGCCTATGCCTACAGCGTGGTCGCGACCATTGCTCCTGGCATCTTCCCGCCGACGTTCCGCGGCCACGATGGCGCTGTCGCGGTCTACTTCGAGGCCGCAGCGGTCATTACCGTGCTGGTTCTGCTCGGCCAGGTTCTGGAGTTGCGTGCCCGCGAGGCCACGTCCGGAGCGATCAAGGCCCTGCTCGATCTCGCGCCAAAGAGCGCCCGCCGGGTAGACGAAAGCGGTGCGGACCAAGAGGTCCCGCTCGACAGCTTGAACGTAGGCGACAAACTGCGCGTCCGTCCTGGTGAAAAGGTGCCGGTCGACGGCACCATTCTTGAGGGGCGCTCATCGCTCGATGAATCGTTGGTGACCGGTGAATCGATGCCGGTCACCAAGGAGACCGGCGCCAAGGTGATCGCCGGCACGCTCAATCAATCCGGCAGCTTCGTGATGCAGGCTGAGAAGGTCGGACGCGACACGCTGCTTTCCCAAATCGTGCAAATGGTCGCACAAGCGCAGCGTTCGCGTGCGCCGATCCAGCGCCTTGCCGATCAGGTCGCCGGCTGGTTTGTGCCGGCCGTCATCGTTGTGGCGCTTGTCGCCTTTAGCGCCTGGGCGCTTTTTGGACCGGAACCGCCTCTGGCATTCGGCCTCGTCGCGGCGGTCAGCGTCCTTATCATCGCGTGCCCTTGTGCGCTGGGACTTGCCACGCCGATGTCGATCATGGTCGGCGTTGGGCGCGGCGCCCAGGTGGGCGTATTGATCAAGAACGCCGAAGCGCTCGAGCGAATGGAGAAGGTCGACACGCTGGTGGTCGACAAGACAGGAACGCTGACTGAAGGTAAGCCGAAGGTCGTTTCGATCGTCCCTGCCGCCGGATTTGAGGAAGCTGATATTCTACGGCTGGCAGCCAGCGTCGAGCGGTCAAGCGAACATCCACTCGCCGACGCGATCGTCCGGGCGGCGAGTGAGCGAAATTTGACATTTACTGATGTGGAGGAGTTCGACTCCCCGACCGGTAAGGGGGTGACCGGCAAAGTCGAAGGCAAAACGATGCTGCTGGGCAATGCGACTTTCCTGAAATCCTTAGGCATCGACACAAATGCATTGGAGCCACAAGCCGAAAAAATGCGCGGCGAAGGTGCAACCGTTATCAATATCGCGATCGATGGAAAGTTGGCGGGACTCTTCGCGATCGCCGATCCGGTCAAGCAATCCACCCCGGATGCCTTGAAGGCGCTGGCCGCAGAAGGCATTCAGGTCATCATGTTGACCGGAGACAACCGGACTACGGCCAATGCGGTTGCAAGACAGCTTGGTATCGCTGACGTCGAGGCAGAAGTCCTTCCTGACCAAAAGAGCGCGGTCGTAAGTAAGCTGCAGAAGGCCGGACGCATCGTCGCAATGGCGGGCGACGGGGTGAACGACGCCCCTGCCCTTGCCGCGGCAGAAGTTGGTATTGCCATGGGGACTGGTACCGACGTCGCGATGGAAAGCGCGGGCGTGACGCTGTTGAAGGGCGACTTGGGCGGCATTGTTCGCGCCCGCCGTTTGTCGCAGGCAACGATGCGCAACATTCGCCAAAACCTCTTCTTTGCGTTCATTTACAACGCCGCTGGCATCCCGATCGCAGCGGGCATCCTCTATCCGACGTTCGGATTGCTGCTTTCGCCCATTATTGCTGCGGCGGCCATGGCGCTCTCGTCGGTGAGCGTCGTCGGCAACGCGCTGCGGCTGCGAAGAACCCACCTCTGATCGAGATGAACTTCCTGTCTACGCTCGGCGATCTGGTTGTCGCGACGCCGCTGAGCCGAAGCGCCGCAAAATCCGAAAGCAGATGAGGCCGCAGCCGAGCGCATAGTTGATATGGCGGTGCTCCATCATGATGGCCGCTGCAGGTGCGCACAGAACGCGCTCCGCCCTTGCCGCTTCCCTGCGGTCAGGATAAGCGCAAGATGGCAGTGGCGTAGACCCGCACCATCGTCATCCGGAAGATGATGAAGTTTTTCGCCAAATAGCGGCACGATCAGCAGCAGCGCGAACACGACCAGTGCCGCGGTCATTCCGACCGTCACCGATTTCAAAACAGCTGCGAGAGGCTTGGAAACGGAGTCCAGAACTACCTGCCGGTTGAATGAACAACGGATGAATTGATCCGCCATGCTTCGTTCACAATCGCGCTGCGACAATTAGACATAATGCAAAAGTGCGGCCTACCATAAATTGGACCTGCCGTTCTGGATATGGTTGCGCTGAAGCGCCGAACGGGCGCTAGCTAGAGGCTTCCGGCCCAAGAGGAGGAAAAAATGCGTCGTTTGATTTTTGCAGCTACGGCTGTGGCGGCACTCGCCGGCGCAGGATCGCTCGTCAGCACGCGGGCAGACGCGATGCCGAGAACTGGTGGACTGGGCGCATCGGTTGCAAATGAGCTCACCGAACAGGTGCGTCTGGTATGTCGGCGAACATGGAACGGCTATCGCTGGGTCCGGGCCTGCTATGAAACGGGTCCCCGCTACTATGACAGCGGTCCAGGCTACTATTACGGCGGCGGACCGAGCATTTACTTTGGTGGCGGAGGATTCTCCCATCACGGGGGCCACCACGGTGGGCATCACGGCGGCCACCATGGTGGGCATCACGGCGGCCACGGCCACCACTAGCATTTTCGAGCTAGCGGATAGAATGGCGCGAAGTTACTAAGGTACGGCGCGAAAGCGAACGTCGCGGACAAGGTGACATGTTCGAGCCATGGATGTCATCCAGAACCATAAAAGCCAATTCGGCACGCCAGCCGGACTGGAATGAATGTTTGCGGACCGCAACAACGCGCATTTTCGATCTTCGTGGCGCGCGAGGCGCAGTCCATCCCTTCGACCCGAAGCACAGAATTCGATCGGACGTCATCGCTGAACGCTGGCAGGTCGTCGCGCCCAACCCCACAATCCTGGCTTTGGGGGGTGCCTGCCGCAAATCAAATCCGGATATATTTGTGATACAGTCCGCCGATGATTGCACGGCAAAGAATACGCCCTGCTCTCTCAACGGTCCGCGATGGGGGCGCATCCTTATCCAAGAACAGGTGCGTGCGCGTCTCATTACAGTAATTCATATACGACTGCAGCACATGACGAAGATGCTGCTCGCCGAACACAACAACGTACTCAAGGCACTCCCGTCGGATCGAACCGATCAGTCGTTCAGCATATCCGTTTTGCCATGGAGAGCGCAGCGACGTCGGTCGATCGCGAATGCCCATTGATCGAAGTCTTCGAATGAAGACCTCGCCATAGGCCCGATCTCGATCCCGGATCAGATAGCGGGGAACTTGCTCCCAGCCGCAAGCTTCCGTCAGTTGATTTGCGATCCTTTCTGCGGCCGGATGCGCTGTGACGCCAAACCATAGGATCTGTCGTCGACCATGCCCCACAATCAACAAGCCATAAAGCAGACGAAACGAAATTATCGGCACGACGAACAGATCCATCGCCGCGATGCCATCGGCATGATTATGAAGGAACGTCTTCCACCCCTGAGATGGCGGGCGTCTTCGCCTGGCCATATACTTGGCCGCGCTCGTCTGGCCGACCTCGATGCCGAGCTTGAGCAGCTAACCATGGATCCGCGGCGCTCCCCACAGTTTTGGCCGCGAGCTTGGCGCCATAGCGAACTCTTGTGGGCCGGACGATCGAGCGCTGAGAATGTCAAGCAAGCTCACCGAGTTGAAGGGGATCAAGATCACGACGACTTTGCCTCGCTGGCAATGGCGATGCGCCGCCCTGATGAACCTATGCAAAATGGACGGCCGGACTCACAGCCTTGCACCTGACGAGTTTGGCCGGAACGATGCAACCGCATCGTGGTGACAGCGTACCACCCTGAGTAGGTGATCCGCCGCATCCTGGCCGTCGCCGCGGCCCGTGACCGCGGCGAGTCCGTCTCGCGACCGACTACGCCAGCACCGTCTGGTCATCTCAGGGTCTTACCAGACATACCGCCACAATTGTCACCGATGCGTCCTTCGATCAACGGGATATCTGCATCGCCCTGAGCCACCCTGAAGCGCCATCCGATTTTCACCTATCGTGTCGTGTTGGATGGCTCGAAATAGGGTCGATTCCTTTCCAGGACAGAGCGTTCCGTGAGACTAGCCCTTTGAAGAAGGAGAGAAGCGGTCGCTCGAACAAATGATAAACGCAGATGCCTATAACCGCGCTTCCGACGAAGCCGGCGACCACAAAGATGCTCGGCACAAACTGATAGCCCTGTAGGCCGAGCGCAAAAAACAAAGCCTTGAGAGCGGCTAAGGAAAGGCTGTGGGTTAGATAGATTGAGTAAGACGCGGCGCCCAACAGACATAATAGTCGATTGTCGCGCTTGATCGGCTCAAGGCTGACAAATCCCGCAACAATCAGGAAGCTTGGCGCTCCCCAGTGCAGCAACCTCCGAAAACTAAGATCGGCTGCAGAGTCTGCACCTGAAACGCAAAGCAAGATGCCCCCTAGAATGCAGAGTGTAACGCCTAGAGAAGGTCGCGGCAGCAGTTGGTATTGATAGATCAATCCTAGCAAGCAACCCAAAGCAAATTCTAAGAGAAGTGGACTGGTGTAAGTTGTCATCACCGGACTGACCGACGGCAAGACCTGACCGATCGCCACCAGTAACCCAAGGACTGCGAAAACGAAAGTTGCTCTCGACCGCCCGGACAACAGCAGTGAGGCAGCAAATATCACGTAGAAGAACATTTCAAAATTGAGCGTCCATCCGGCGATCAGAAGTGGCTGAATCTGTCCAGTTCGGGCGGAGATATGGGGAATGAACAGCAAAGAGTTTAGAAGATTCTCGAGCGGCGGGAGGGGCGTTGAACTTCGGAAGATGACCCAACCCGTAAATAGCGCCAACGTCACGCACCAGTAGAGTGGCACGACTCTCACGATGCGGTGCTTGATAAACGACGCAGGAGTTCGACTTGGCCCCGTCGTAACCCACATAATGAATCCGCTAATGACGAAAAAGATATCGACGCCTGCAGCGCCAAACGGCGACCATGTCGAGCCGAAATACTCCGCTGTCATGCCATTCGCGTGAAAGAACACCACCATCATCGCAGCGATGCCGCGCAGATATTGGATGCTTAAAAGCTGTGGCTGCACTTTCATCTGCGTCATGGACAAATGATAAATCCGAAGCATGAAAAAAATCAGAAAATTACGCCCAACAAAGCAGGCGTGGTGGCAGAACCTTTCATTAACACTAAGCTGCCGTCATACTGCTCGACTATGAAGCGATTGGTATCAAAGGTGTGTTGGAATTTGGAATGCCCTCGCGCAGATCTTCGCGGTTCTGAATTGCCGGCCGTCCACCGTTGAAAATGAATATCTCAGCCCCGAACGATGTTCAGATGAGCTGCGACAGGATGCCGGCACCGGCCAGAAACACCACCACGATCCAGGGCGGCAGCTTCCAAACGGTAAGGAGCAGGAAGCCTGCGAGCGCCAAGGCGAAATCGCGCGGCGTCAAAATCGCGCTCGTCCAGACCGGATTGTAGAGAGCCGCGCCAAGAATGCCGACCACGGCTGCGTTGCTGCCACGCATAGCGGCCTGAGCGGCGGGGCGTGTGCGCATTGAATCCCAGAACGGCAACATGCCATAGACGAGCAGCATGCCCGGAAGGAGCAGTGCGACCAGAGCTACGGCTGCACCAGCAAGGCCATTCGGCATGGGTCCCATCACCGCACCGAGATAGGCGGCAAAGGTGAAGAGCGGTCCCGGCACCGCCTGTGCCAACCCATAGCCTGCCAGGAATGCCTCGTTAGTGACCCATCCGGGTGCAACAACTTGCGCTTGAAGCAGCGGCAGCACGACATGGCCGCCGCCAAAGACGAACGCCCCCGACCGGTAGAACGCGTCGAACAAGGCGAGCCCCTGAGAGCCGGTCGCAGTAACGACGAGCGGAGGGATCAAGAGAAGCGCCGCGAAGACAACGAGCGCGATGATCCCTCCTCGCCGGGTAACCGGGAAATTCAGATGCCCGGAGAACGGCGCGACTTCTCCCCGGCAGAGCCAAAGCCCCGCGCACGCCCCGAGCGCGATCGCCGCGATCTGCCCGAATGACCCGGCGAAAACAACAACGATCGCAATCGCTGCAAGGGCAATGCCAGCGCGCGCGCGATCGGGTGTGAGGGTTTGCGCCATACCCCAGATAGCTTGTGCGACGACCGCGACAGCGACGAGCTTGAGGCCGTGCAGAAAACCTTCGGCAACCGGTCCTGTGAATGCGGCTGCGCCCATCGCAAAGGCGAACAGGATCAGGGCCGAGGGCATGGTGAAAGCGAACCACGCAGCAAGGCCGCCTAAAAGGCCATTGCCGCGCAGAACACCGAGAGAAAAGCCGACCTGGCTAGAGGCCGGCCCGGGAAGAAACTGACATAGCGCGACCAAGTCAGCATACGCGGTCTCGTCGAGCCATTTGCGCCGCACGACCAATTCATCGCGGAAATAACCGAGATGGGCAATCGGGCCACCGAACGAAGTCAGGCCCAGCATGAGAAACGCGCGGAAAACTTCTCCAGCCGAACCATCCCCTTTATGATTCGTATCCTTGGAGCCAAGACCAGAACTATTTATGTCGTTGTCCGACAGAGCTGCGTCGTTCATCGATTGACCCTTTTGCCTTTAAGATTTCGAATGACGCTGCGTGGATAAGATTTCGCCAAACAACTCTGCTGCCTTCGCTCTTGCCAGTTTCATTGCCCGACGTCCGAGAGGAGTGGCTCGATAGTATGTTGGGTCATGGCGATCCAATTCGCGTGAAGACAGGCGAGCGTGTCCTGTTTCATATCGTCAACGGCAGCGCGACTGAAATCCGCAGCCTCGCGCTACCGGGGCACAGCCTTGAAGTGATAGCATTGGATGGCAATCCCATCCCGGCCCCCAAACAGGCACCAGTCCTGTGGCTGGGGACCGCCGAACGCATATCAGCGGTGGTTGAGATGAACCATCCAGGAGTATGGGTGATGGGCGATCTTGCAGACGACGATCGCACAGCCGGGATTATGAAGGACGTCGCCATGCTCGGTGGTTACCAGGAAGTGGAAGTGGACTTTGTAGCCGACAATCCCGGTTTGACTCTGTTCCATTGTCACCAACAACTGCATATGGATTTCGGATTTATGGCGCTTTTCGACTACGCCTAGCGCAGCGCTGCTTATGCGCCACGAGAGATTTGCCGCACGCGTTCGAATGAAAGAAGGCGCTCCTTCGGCTCAATCGGTTGAGTAGCCCGCGGTGCAACGCAGCGCGCCCGTCTGGGTTGGCAAGCATCAGACCCTTGAGTTCGATTTCGTGGGTCGTGCAACGTGCGCCTGATTCAGTCGCGCAAAACACCAGTTACGATTTTCCCCTATCGAAGTTTCACGACCTGCCCATCAGCACGGTTCCCGTGACAACCGGCAAACCGGCGGCCTTCCATTCGGGGTAGCCGTCCTCGAGCCGGCGGACGAGATAGCCGCGCGCCCGCAGCGACGCCACCGCTTCAAACGAGAGGACGCAATAAGGCCCGCGGCAATATGCAATGACCTCCCGGTCCGCAGGAAGCTCCGCCAATCGGCGTTCGAGAGCGGCGAGTGGAATACTGAGTGCGCCAGGAAGGTGACCGAGCGCGAATTCGTCTTCGGGCCGGACGTCCAGCACGGTGACAAGCCCGTCCTGCAGCCGAGAGAGCAGCTCCTCCCGCAACACAGGCTCCAGAGCATCGCGGGCACGGAAATAGTCCGCCATGATGCGCTCCACTTCGGCGACGTTCCGCTCGCCCACCCGGCCGAGTGCCTGCATCAGTCCAATCACCCCGGCATCGCCGGCAAGACGGTAGAGCACATGCTTTCCGCGGCGCTGCGCCTCGACGAGACGCGCACGGCGCAGGATCTGCAGGTGGCGCGAGGTGTTCGCAAAGGTGAGGCTCGTCCGTATGGAAAGTTCTTCGACGCTGCGCTCGCCCTGGGCGATGTGCTCCAGCAGTTCCAGCCGATGCGCATGACCCAGCGCCTGGGCCACCTCAGCGAGACTGGCGAAGATCGCCTGTTTTGGTCCAGGGCTTGACACAGCCTCTCCTCAGTGGAACGTTCAGCAGATCGATTGAATGTGTCTATCCCATTGAAATGAGGAGCACAAGACCATGATCCTTCGTCAGTTCCTCCATCAGGACCCTGTCGGCATCTCCTACCTCTTCGGCTGCGGCGGCCGCGCCGCTGGCGCCGTAGTCGACCCGGTTGGCGCGATCGAGCCGTATCTGAGCGCGGCGGAAGCGGCCGGCATGCGTATCCATTTCGTCATCGACACGCATGTGCACGCCGACCATATCTCCGCCGGGCGCGAGCTCGCCGCAGCTGCTGGCGCTGAGTACATCCTGTCGTCACGTGCGGAGGTCTCGTTTCCGTTCAAGGCCGCGCAAGATGGGGACCTGCTGCCGCTCGGAAACGTCGTCGCGAAAGTGCTTCACACGCCGGGCCATACGCCCGAGCATATCTGTCTGCTCGTGAGCGACCGCACGCGCACCGACGAGCCCTGGTTCGTTGTGACCGGTCATACGCTGATGGTCGGCGACCTCGGCCGGACCGAACTCGCCGTCAGCGCCGAACAGGGAGCAAGAGATCTCTTCCAGAGCGTCCGCCGGCTGAAGGCCCTCCCCGATTACGTTGACGTGCTACCGGGCGCCTATGCCGGCTCGGTCTGTGGCCGACGCCTGAGCGGCAAGCCTTGGTCGACCATCGGATTCGAGAGGCGCCATAACGAAGCCTTCCGGATCGAGGACGAAGCCGAGTTCATGCGCTTCATGCTCGCCGAGATACCGCCGGCACCTCCCGAGGCTGCAGCACTCAGGGCCGCGAACTCCGGCGCGACGGCTGCGGCCGCCTGACCATGGCCGAAGCGGTATCGGTTCCACAGTCAGGAGGTTCGCCCGTTAGGCTCGGACTCAAGGAAAACTGGCGACAGTTCGCGCTGCTCGTCGTTATCAACGCTTTTGTCGGCGGTATGGTCGGGATCGAACGAACGGTCGTGCCACTTATCGGCTCGGAGGAGTTCGGCATCGCATCGACGACACTCGTCGTCTCCTTCATTGTCAGCTTCGGTGTCGTCAAGGCCTTCGCCAATCTCGTCTCAGGTCAACTCGCCGATGCCTGGGGTCGGAAGCGCGTTCTGGTTCTCGGTTGGCTCGTTGGCTTGCCGGTTCCCTTCATGATCATCTGGGCCCCTAGCTGGGGATGGGTCATCGCAGCCAATGCGCTGCTCGGCATCAACCAGGGGCTCGCCTGGTCGATGACCGTCATCATGAAGGTCGACCTCGTCGGGCCGAAGTCGCGCGGCCTCGCCGTCGGCCTCAACGAGTTTGCCGGCTATCTCACCGTCGGCGTGACGGCGTTCCTCACTGGATATCTCGCCTCGCGATACGGGCTGCGGCCAGTGCCGATCTATCTCGGCATCGGCTATGCGGTCTTCGGTGCCGTGCTGTCGATTCTGCTCGTCCGCGACACACGCGACCACGTCCGGCTGGAAGCATCCGCCCATTTACAGCAATCAACGCCAATCGGCTTCCGAGAAATCTTCGCGCTCACGTCGTTCCGCGATCGCAATCTCTTCGCCGCCTCGCAAGCTGGCCTCGTTAATAACCTCAACGACGGCATGAGCTGGGGCATCTTCCCGCTATTCTTTGCCTCCTTCGGCCTTGGCGTCGAGCGCATCGGCATTCTCAAGGCGATCTATCCCGCGACATGGGGAGTCCTGCAGGTCGCCACCGGCCCCTTGAGCGACCGCTGGGGTCGCAAGGGCTTGATCGTCGCTGGCATGTGGATTCAGGCGGGCGGCCTGTTTCTCACCGCGGCAACGCGCCAGTTCGAGTGGTGGCTCGTGGGCAGTCTTCTTCTCGGCCTCGGAACAGCGATGGTGTACCCGAGCCTTATCGCGGCCGTGTCCGACGCTTCGCATCCGACCTGGCGCGCCCGTTCACTCAGCGTCTATCGGTTCTGGCGGGATCTCGGTTACGCGATCGGTGCGCTTTCAGCAGGCCTCATCGCCGATCGCTTCGGGCTGTCGTGGGCCATCGCATCGATTGCCGCACTGACTTTCCTATCCGGGGTCGTTGTCGCCGTCATGATGCGCGATGTCTCGCGCGCCTAGCGAACCCGTCCGCCTCGATGAAGACGATATAACGATGATGGCAGATCGGGATTCGGTTGCAACGCTGCTTGCCGGTTCATCCCGATACCTGCATCCCTAAGGCCATCTGTGATGAATGTCGTCAATGACATACAAATGGGCGTGAGCTTCGGAGGAACCTCGAAGATGCGGATGATCGCTAGATAGATCCGGATGCGCATGCGGCAGTATTTCCAGATCCTCTACGGGCCAGAATTTGGTTGCGAGGGCCACTCCTGCGAATGTCAGAGCAGCCAGTATCACCAACGTTGGCACTACCCCAACAACCGCACCCAGCCAACCAGCCATTGGATAAGTTAGCAACCAGCAAGCATGTGAAAGCGCAAACTGTGCAGCGAATACCGCTGGCCGATCCGAAGAATGCGCCGAGCGACGGAGCAAGCGGCCGGATGGGGTCATCACCGCTGAGTAAGCGACGCCCAATAGGGTCCATGCAATCAGCAAGCTGGGCCATACTAAAGAGGCGTCTGCTACGGCTCCCCGCGACAGAAACAAAACGGCAGTGAAGCCGAGCAGCGTCACCCCGAGGATGCTCGCCGACGGCAGCATAACGGCGCGATCTGCCACACGATCAAGGAGCCGCGGCAACATCAATGCGGCTGTCATCGATCCGCCGCCGAAACACGCCAGCGCTATAGCGACATCACTGTCCGTTCCGCCCAGCAGTCCTCGCACTACAACCACCGTGTTGACGATGACCATGGCGCCAGCCGCTGCGACCGAGAGGTTGAGGGCGAGCAGTCCCCTCAAACGTGGTGTCGCAAGGTAGATGCGGATGCCGCGCGTGGTGTTTTCATAGATGCCTCCCCTGCGTTCTGCGCGCGCCGGTTGAGGAATCGTCACTGAAAGAACCAACGCGGCGGAGCAGAAAAACCCCACAACCGTTCCAAGAAAGAGCCAGTTAAAGCCGATGACCGTCAACAACCCAGCAGCCAGCATCGGACTGAGAAGGCTTTCCATGTCATAAGCGAGGCGAGAGAGTGACAAGGCCCGAGTGTACTGGCCTTCATCGGGAAGAATGTCCGGAATGGTGGCTTGAAATGTCGGCGTGAAGGCCGCAGATGCCGATTGCAGGATGAAGATCAGCAAATACACCTGCCAAACTTGATCGACGAACGGTAAAACCAGCACGACGGCTGCCCGCGCAATGTCCATCGATACCAGAAAAGCACGACGTGGAAGGAAATTGGCGAATCCGCCGACCACCGGTGCTACAGCGACATAGGCGGTCATCTTGATGGCAAGGGCCGTGCCGAGCACCGCTCCCGCCTTGTCGCCGGCAATCTTGAAGGCAAGGAGACCAAGCGCGATCGTCATCATTCCAGTGCCAATCAACGCAATAACCTGCGCAATAAACAGGTGGCGATAGGTCCGATTGGCGAGGACGGCAAGCATACAACAATCCTTGCGATGCCGATTCACGGCCGCGTGATTAATAGCTTATGAGCGTATTGCAGACCTCTTCTCCCCAAAAGGACGGAGAAATTTTGGGCTGCGCGCTCGCAGCGCTCAACGAAACCGTTTGCCATCCCATTGCTTTTGATAGCGGCAGAATGTGCCGGCTCGGCTGCAATCGACGTCGATCGACGGCACACCTGAGTCGATCGACATATCGATTTCGAAGACATCTCCCCGCCAAACCTCGCGATACATGCCTCCTCTGGAAAGGAAGACGCGATGAAGACAACCCTTCGGCGAACAAAGAGCTTCTCGATTGGAACACCCGAACTGTTCGAAGTGGATTGCGATGAACTCTTCGCCTCTCGATCCTTTCAGATATCGCAGATACCCCGTTCGAACATTTATTGCATCGTCCATACACAGGAGCTGCGCCGCTTTGAACGCCTTGTGAATAACCGGCGGAAGTCGTTGCAGCCGCTCATATGATAGCGTGGAAGATCTGCCCTGCGCCATTCCGGCCGCGCGCGCGTTCGCTCCGCTTGCGGTCAGACACACCATGAGTGCGATGAGAAGGTGCAGCATTTCATCCTCCTATAATCTGCCAAATCGCCCCCGTGAGTCAGATTGGTTCAAAAGCCACTCCGAGCCTTTTTTCGGTCATCCAAATAACTCGACAAGCTCGCCGAAACTCGTCGGCGGCAATTACAAGAGTGAATCTCTTCGGAATTCCTGCCAGGCCCCCAATTTCCAACAACGCTCCGGAAGTACTGAGACTTCGGACCGTGCAGGAGATCGCCGCACCATCAAAAGAGACTAAGCCGGCCTTAAAAACTCTCCTTCGTTCATGATATCCCATGACCAAGCCCCAAACGTGTCTGACACGACGACCTCAGTTTTCAGCGACCTTCAACAAACGTAATGCGTTTAATGTCACCAATACAGTCGCGCCGGTATCTGCAAGAATAGCCGGCCACAAGCCGGTGACCCCAATCACAGTCGTAACCAGAAAGACTGCCTTTAGACCGAGCGCGACAGCGATGTTCTGCCGGATATTGATCATGGTGCGCTTCGACAGATCGACCATTGCAGCAACATCCAAAACCCGGCCATGAAGGATTGCGGCGTCCGCCGTCTCCAACGCGACGTCTGCGCCTCCGCCCATCGCAATCCCGACATCCGCTGCCGCCAGCGCTGGTGCGTCGTTAATGCCGTCGCCGATCTTGGCAACGAGCCACCCTTCTTTTTGGAATTGGCCGACAATCCGCTGCTTGTCCTCGGGCAGCAGTTCCGACTGCACTTCGATTCCTAATTGCTCACCGATAGCATTCGCGGTGCGGCGATTGTCCCCGGTCAGCAGGACCGCTTTGATGCCCACCTCGGTCAGAGCCTTCAGACCTGCCCTTGCGTCGGGACGAAGCTCGTCCCGCATCGCAATTGCGCCGGCGACTTCATGTCCGGCGACGACGATGGAAACCGTCTTCCCTTCATGATTGAGCGCGGAAACCTGGGAACTCTGTTCCGAAGTCATGGGAGCTCTTTCGCCCGCGGCCTTGGGGGATCCGACGAACACCTCGATTCCCTCCACCACGGCGCGAACGCCTACTCCGCCGATCGCGTTGGCGTCGGATGTCGGCGGTAGCGAAAGCTGCCGCTCGCCTGCTTTCCTTAGAATAGCCTTGGCGAGAGGATGGCTTGAACCAGCCTCAAGAGCTGCGGCAAAACGCAACACATCGGCCTCGTTGCGTCCGAAGCTGATGATGTCCGTAACCTGCGGCTTGCCAACGGTCAGGGTGCCGGTTTTGTCGAAGCAAGCAACGGTAATCTTGCCTATCTGCTCGAGTACGGCTCCGCCCTTCATGAGAAGCCCCCGCCGGGCTCCTGCGGACAGGCTTGCGGCAATGGCAGCCGGCGTCGAGATGACCAGCGCGCATGGACAGCCGATCAGGAGAATGGCAAGTCCCTTATAGATCCAGCCGCTCCATCCACCGCCGAAAAGGAGCGGCGGAACGAAAGCAACCAAAGCCGCGACAGCCACCACGCCGGGGGTGTAGTATCGGGAAAAGCGATCAATGAAGCGCTCTGTCGGAGCCTTCGATTCTTGCGCTTCCTCGACCAATCGGACCACGCGCGCGATCGTATTGTCCGACGCAGCCGCAGTGACACGTACACGTAACAAGCCATCACCGTTGACGGTGCCGGCAAACACGATTTCCTCAGGTCCCTTTCGGATCGGAGTGCTCTCACCGGTGACCGGTGCTTCGTCTATCGAGCTTTCTCCGGAAACGATGACGCCGTCAGCCGAGATGCGATCACCAGGCCGAATCTGGATGATCGCCCCCACCGCAAGAGTGTCCGCCTGTACCTCGCTGACCTGCCCATTGTCCTCGAGCCGCGCGGTCTTCGGTATCAGTTTGGTCAGATCCTGGATGCTTGCGCGCGCACGGTTGGCCGCGACGCCTTCCAAAAGTTCACCTATCAGAAAGAGAAAGACGACGGCGGCCGCCTCCTCCGCCGCGCCTATGATAATCGCGCCAACCGCAGCGATCGTCATCAGCATCTCAATCGAGAACGGCATGCCCGCCCGCGCCGCCGATAACGAACGCCTTGCGATTGGAATCAGGCCGACCATCATGGCGAGCAAAAACGCCCACTGTTCGGTCGCCGGGACGGCTTTCCCAACCAGGAAAGCTATTGCGAGAGCCGCTCCGGATGCGATCGTCAGCATTCCTTTGCGCGTCTGCCACCAGCGCTGACCAGGTGCTGCACGCTCATCGATATGGGAATGGCTTTCTTCGTGTGGAGGCTTCCCATCGACTCGATTGTCTTTAGGACCATCGCCACTGACCGCCTCCAGCCGAGTCACTTGATAGCCTAGATCCGAAATCTGTTTGCGTACCCGATCATCAATCTCCTTTCCGTCATGCAGCACAGTCACGGTGCCGCGAGGTACCGACACCGCCACATCCGTTACGCCGTCTATCCGATGCAACGCTGTTTCGATCTTGGTGGCACATGAGGCGCAATCCATCCCCTCAACCTGGAGACTGATCTTGGCTGCTCGTGTTGTGACGGTCATGGTTGGCCTTGGTCGTGGGGTAATCAGCTCTGCTCCGTAGCGCAAATGTTTTCAAACGCAGTGACGGCACCGGAAAATCAGCAGCGTACTTCGGGAGTAGTAACGTCGCGAAATTCGATCAAAACGAAATCCCCTCTATGCGTACATCAGTGCTTTTTGTTGAACTTTGCCTGCCCTGTCTTACCGGCTTGCGTCTTGAGCACCAGCGTGACCGATGCATTGGCGGCGACCGGCTTCTTGGCCTCTCCCTTCATTGCACTGTTTCCTGTCGGTGAAAGAGTGATGGTTTCGCGCTCTGATCCGCTCACAACAAGCACCGAACCAGTAAAGCCAGTGGTGGCGACCGGCTTGCTATGTTCATCGATAATATTGAAAGTGATGACGTTTCCCGAGGTCATGAGTTCGGCATGCACGCCCGCTACATCCTCCATCATACCGCCGTTAGGGCCTTTGGAGCCGTGAGCATGTTGAGCCATTGCCGGAGCCGCGGACAACAGCATTGCTGCCAGAATCAAAATAGCTTTCATGGGAAGTCTCCTTTTCATTGCTGGGTGACGGCGTCTTCAGACGCCTGCGTTTCGCGCCTAAACAGAACGTAGAGTGCCGGAAGGACGAGAAGCGTCAGAAGCGTTGACGAAATGATGCCGCCGATCACCACGGTCGCGAGCGGTCTTTGGACTTCGGCGCCCGCGCCGGTCGCAATTGCCATCGGCACGAAGCCCAGCGATGCGACGAGTGCTGTCATAAGCACGGGCCGCAACCTGGTCAGCGCCCCCTCGCGCACGGCGTCCATGATTGCGTGGCCTTCGGAGCGCATCCGCTCGATGAACGAAATGATAACGAGACCATTCAGGACCGCGACGCCCGACAGAGCGATAAACCCGACGCCGGCGCTAATCGAAAGCGGGATGCCGCGCAGCAAAAGCGCAAGAATGCCCCCTGTCAGTGCAAGGGGAACGCCGCTGAAGACCAGAAGCGCATCCGCTCCGGAACCGAGACTGATGAACAGGAGGACGAAGATCAGAAGCAACGCTATCGGAACCACAATCGTCAGCCGTTGTGCAGCGGAAACCAGTTGTTCGAATTGCCCACCCCAGCCGA